>Ga0208017_100006_pt1 | contig 525129 bp, 539 predicted proteins | sample 30_taG_FD_184104 | JGI IMG/M metagenome (GOLD analysis project Ga0208017, IMG submission 184104) | Marine viral communities from Cariaco Basin, Caribbean Sea - 30_WHOI_OMZ (SPAdes) (version 2) | ecosystem: Environmental > Aquatic > Marine > Oceanic | place: Caribbean Sea: Cariaco Basin... | reverse complement strand
ACAGCATCGACCCGCAAGCATGGCTGGCAGACACACTCGCTCGCATTCCGGACTACAAAATCAACCGCGTCGATGATCTGCTGCCTTGGAAAACTGCTTCATAGGGGCGGTCACGCCGGACGCTTACCTGTCTAGCACTCCGATCAGGGATGAAGCAGGCACGGCTACGGCGCATAATATGGCGCATAATATACTGTCGCCACAATGATACGCCCAAGCGGCACGTGACAAAGCTTTCACTGCTGAATGCCCTCACTCTGCGGCCTACAAGGGTTCCCTAGGCCTCTCTCTGAGGGCAGCAGCACAACAGGCCCGATACCCCTCCCCCGTTGCTAGGAGAGCACTTGAGGTGGCTCAGGCCTGTACCAACGAAGCTGGGGCAAGTGGATACTCGCGAGGCTCTACGCGCTCTGCCTGTCCTTGTGGATCATCGCTGATGAGTTGGATCAAACGCCCCAGCCGCGTGCGTCAGAGCCAAACACAGACCATGTTTCAATATGGCACCCAACGAGTTTCTGGCGACGCCTGGCGTCAGTCAAAGACCGCTGTGATCAAAAGAAAAAAGCGGGCGCTGAAAGCACCCGCCTGCGTCGGCTTATACCTGTTCGAATGATGGCACTATGAACACGACCGCCATACAGCAAACGCCGGTGACGCAATTATGTTCTGCTTAAAGAAGAGATATCGTCGACCGTGCTGATAGTGTTTCACGCTCCATCTGTTCGATGGCGCGAATGTGCCACTCCAAACCGGTTTGACCCTGATCGGCCGCTTCGGCCAAGTTGTTCTGCGCCAGCTTCGCCTGGTCGGCCGACAGAACCAACGCCTCGGCGACCTCTGCGCGGCTGGTGCGTATATCGGCAAGCTGCGCGTCATAAGCATCCTCCGAAATCGCCCCCGAAGCCTTGAGCTGATTCAACGTCGCCACATCTTCTTGCTGCTGTGCGAGCATCTGGGGAAGATGTGTCGTGATATCATCCAGCTGGTCATTGGACTTGCGGATACTGCGCACGAGGTCATTCGCGGAAACCAGCTCCATCCGTTGGGCGACTTCTCGTTTTCCAGCGAGATTCCCACTCACCGCACCAACAACGCCACCGGCCGCAGCGGCTCGCAGGCAGCCCGAGGCATCGGATGCGGCAAGCACCGAGATACCGCAGCCCACCGCGGCACCAACCGCGGCATGCTTGATTGTGGAGTTGCGGACAATATCGCGCATCAACGCGTCAAGCGCGGCGGTTTGCTCCACCATACCGGCGTCGTTCTCACGGTTTTCCTTGAAGCTTAGCGTGCCGGACGAAGGGCCGAATTGCACAGCGCGATCGGCAGTGGGCGCAGCACATCCTGAAACAAGAACGGCAGCGGCGAGGGAAATCGTTAGAACAGTGGTTTTCATTACATGGATCCGTTGAGCTAGGCGTATTCGCGACGAATAGACGAAAATTATGCCGATTTTACGGCATCAGCGCCATGAAGTTTTCCGACGTTAACGTTTATCTATTCACCTTCGTGCCACAAATGCCCATAGTTCCCGCACAGGGTGAATTTTTTAAAAAGTCATATTGTTGCCGGTTTTGTTCACTATCGTTTAGGGAGTTCGACATAGGTTGCCTCGGAACCCCGAAGCAAATCTTGGAAGGAGACCAAATTGAAAATTCTAGCAGTCGACGATGATCCATTCATTCTAGAACTCCTTCCCGCGATGTTTGAACAGGCAGACCTGAACGATCTGCACACGGCCCCTTCGGGTCCGGCTGCTCTCGATATGATCAAAGCTCAGAAGGTGCCATTCGATTGCTTGCTGCTGGACGTCGATATGCCGGAAATGGACGGGATCGAGCTTTGCCGAAGAATTCGCACTGTCCCCGGGTATGAGGACAAACCGATTTTGATGCTGACGGCGAAGACAGATTCGATCTCTATCGAGAAAGCGTTTGCCGCCGGTGCGAATGACTACATCGCCAAGCCATTTAACCTGAAGGACATCTACAACCGCATTCGCGTGGCCGAACGTCTTTTGGTGTCATCCAAGACCATCAAACGCATCGACGCGAGCGACCTGTCCAAAGAAGGCACACAGGTAGCTGAAGATATCACACTGGCCGACAAGGTCTTTTTGGCGAATGTCGGCAGGCTGATCCTGTCATTCTCCCTTGGAAACTACATCACGCAGCTCGATCGGAGCGAACTGGACAACTATCAGGTTTTCGGCGTGTCGATTGATGATGCGGAACGTATTTTCGAAGAAACGTCACAACAGGAGTTCCTTCATATCCTCACCAGCGTGGCAGAAACCCTGACCGACCTTATCACCTGCCCCCATCTTCTTATGTCCTACGAAGGCAACGGTGCCTTCCTGTGTATTACGCGCGACCCGAACCTGCCCGAATGGGACCGGATGGAGGCTGGCCTACAGGCCAAGCTGGATGCGCTGAACTTGCTAAACGATGATCTGAAGCAAGAGAGCATCAACCTGTCAGTCGGCACGCCCATAGCCCCGAATGCGAACCGGACCCAACGGGTGAAAAAGACCTTTGAAAGGGCGCTATCGCGGGCTGAAATGCGCTATGCAAGCAAATGCGCCGCCGCCTGATCCTAGTTGATCGGGAATTGCACCAGACACTGCGCCGCATGTTTGCGGTAATCCTCTAGCGTCTGATCGATCGAGCGGCGGTCGCGCATTTTGCCCATGGCCGATTTCTTTTGCGCCCGTGTGCCGCTCACATGGCGTTCTAGGATCAGGACCGTTACGCCCAGCATGATGGTCTTTTCATCCTCACCGATCATGTCCGCACGCGCCAGTGTTACCGCCGTATAGGCGATCATATTGGCGCAGCGCAGCGCCGCGGCCTCTTCCCCCTCATAGGTAAGCGCATGCGCTGGCCCCCAAAGAACAGATCCGCAAAGAAGCGCAGAAAGCAGGAGCCTCAAAACGCTTTGAACGTCATCGTTGTCAGCGAACGTTCAATCCCTTCGATGTCCAGAAGGTTATCGTTGATGTAAACGCCAATATCTTTTCCCGAAGGAATATAAAGCTTCATCAAAAGATCGTAATCACCAGAGGTTGAATACAGCTCGGAGTGTATTTCCCGCAGCGCGACCTCTTCGGCAACGCGATACGTACTGCCGGGCCGGCACCGGATCTGGATAAAAACGCAGGTAGACATGGACAGGCCTTAGGCTGGTTACAACACGTCCAAGCTGACATAAGGGGGCAACAGCCGCAATCGCTGATTGGGACCGATCGGCATCGAAACGCTTTGTCTTGGCGCGACGGCCTGCCCTGCTATAAGAGCCCGAAAGACGGAGATATTCATATGCGCCAGACCACCATCAATCGCTCGACCGCAGAGACCGAGATCAGCGTCGAAATCAACCTCGACGGGACAGGGTCCTACGCCAACCACACGGGCATCGGGTTCTTCGATCACATGCTGGATCAATTGGCGCGTCATTCGCTGATCGATATGAAAATCAGCGCAAACGGCGATCTTCACATTGATGACCACCACACCGTCGAGGACGTAGGCATCACGCTGGGCCAAGCGCTAAGCACCGCATTGGGCGACAAACGCGGCATTCGCCGCTACGGCGCGTGCCTGCTCCCAATGGACGATGCCTTGGTGCGTACCGCGCTTGATCTGTCGGCGCGGCCTTTCTTGATCTGGAATGTGGACCTGCCGACTGCAAAAATCGGGAATTTCGACAGCGAATTGATACGGGAGTTTTTCCAGGCGCTCAGCACGCATGGCGGGATCACCTTGCACATTGATATGCTGCATGGCCTGAACAGCCACCACATCGCCGAGGCCGTCTTTAAATCTGTCGCCCGCGCCCTGCGCGAAGCGGTAGAAACCGACCCTCGGAAATCTTCTGATATCCCCTCGACCAAGGGTGCGCTGTAACGATGTTAACTGCGATTATCGATTACGAATCGGGCAACCTGCATTCGGCGCATAAGGCGTTCGAACGGATGGCGCGTGAGTGTAATGCTGGCGATGTAGTTGTCACCGCTGACGCCGATGTCGTGGCGCGCGCCGACCGCCTTGTCCTGCCTGGCGACGGCGCATTCCCCTCCTGCATGGCCGCTCTGAAAGGCCAAAGCGGCATATACGCAGCCATGGTTGAATCCGCCGTCGACAAGGGCCGCCCCTTCCTCGGGATCTGTGTGGGCATGCAGTTGATGGCATCCATGGGGCGCGAGTATGAAGACACAGCAGGCCTGGGCTGGATCAGTGGCGAAGTGACCAAGATCACGCCACGCGACCCATCCCTAAAAGTACCGCATATGGGATGGAACGACCTTGTCATAGACCACCCTCACCCCGTTTTCGACGGAATCGAAACCGGGGATCACACGTATTTTGTCCATAGTTTCCATATGGATGTACAGGACGAGTCCGAGCGGTTAGCGCATGTCGATTATGCTGGTGACGTCACTGCTGTTATCGGCCGTGACACCATGATCGGCATGCAATTCCACCCGGAAAAAAGCCAGACAACCGGCCTTCGTATGATTGCGAACTTTCTGAACTGGCGCCCCTGAACCGGGCACCGCCTTCTACCGAAGGCGGGTCCAGATCATTTCGTCGCAAGCATTTCCTGTGCAGGTCTGTAACCGCATCGCATTGCCGTCGACCAACATCTTCGCCTTATATTTCTTCGATGCAGAAGGCTCCAGCAACGTGCCGACATAGCTCCCGTCTGGTTGCGGCTTCATATCCCAGAAGACCCGTTTGCCAACCGCTGTAGAGCGTTTGTCATATCCACGCCGATCCTTGGCACGCTCGACTGTCCCGCATAACGCAGGGCCGCAGGGCTTCGCCCGCACGTGAACAACCAATCCGTTAACATCCGGCGCAGATTTCCAGACACCTTCAACTACATCAGCAAATACAGTCGTCGAAGAAGCTGCAAAAATAGCAGCATAGAAAATATATTTTGTTAAAAACATCGTATCACTCCCCCAAGCGACACATGCCTTACAGCTTTTTAGCAACGCACCAAAAAACCAAGGCGCGGGCATATTCTACACCCGCGTCCCGATTCGCGCAAATCCCACTCATTTGGGATGGAAATGAAGGTTACTGGACCCGCTGCCAGTCCTGCTTTGAACACAGCAACCCGCCCGCGACACAGCCCGACAGTTTCAGGCTGTTACCGGCGACGGTCATCTTGCCGATGTAGATTTTGTTGTTTGAAGGTCGCCAAACCTTACCTGCATATTTGCCGCTCCCGTCAGGTTTCATGTCGATGACCAACTGCTTGCCGATATTTTCGGACTTATATTCGCCCGACGCGTTGAACGTCCGCTGAATGGTACCGCAGATCGCCCCACCACAGGGGGTCATTTTGACATGCGCATAAGCCCCGTCATCCGGTTGCGTTTTCCAAACGCCAACCGCCGGGTCAGCAGCCATGGCTGTTCCTGCAAAACCAATGCCAACGATGGCCGCAATAATCGTTCTTTTCATGATATATCCTCCCGATATGCTCTCAGATTGAAGCGAATACGACGATTCAGGCAAGCTTGACGTAGGGGACACCTCTGCCGCGTTGCAAAAACCCGCCCGCCGTGGCAATTGAAACCAACTCCCCCAATGCCAAGGGCAACACTATGATCCTCTACCCCGCTATTGACCTTAAAGACGGCCAAGCCGTTCGTCTTGTGCACGGCGACATGGAAAAATCCACTGTTTTCAACGATGACCCCGCGGCGCAGGCCCGTGAGTTTGTGGATGCGGGCTGCACTTGGCTTCACTTGGTGGACTTGAACGGTGCCTTCGCAGGGACGCCGGTCAATGCCGCCCCGGTGGAAGCGATTTTGAAGTCTTGCAACGTCCCCGCCCAGTTGGGAGGCGGCATTCGCGATATGGCGACGATCGAAGCTTGGCTGGACAAGGGTCTGGCACGCGTCATTCTGGGCACTGTCGCGGTCGAAAATCCCGCTTTGGTGCGTGAAGCAGCGCGAGCTTTTCCTGGCAAGGTCGCGGTCGGCATTGACGCCAGAAATGGTCGCGTGGCAACCAAGGGATGGGCTGAGGAAACCGACGTGATGGTTACAGATCTCGCTAAATCTTTCGAAGATGCAGGTGTCGCGGCGCTGATCTACACCGATATCATGCGAGACGGGGCCATGGGCGGTCCAAACATTGACGCCACCGCCGCTTTGGCGCGTGCCGTCAATATTCCTGTCATCGCCTCCGGGGGCGTCAGCTCCCTTGCCGACCTTGAGGCGCTGAAAAAAACTGGCGTGATATCCGGTGCCATTTCCGGCCGGGCGCTTTATGATGGCGCGATCGACCTGAGCGAAGCTTTGAAGGCCCTCGCCTGAGTTTCCAAATGGTTTCAAATCCTCGGGTGGCTTGGAGGGCAGACAGCCCTCCAACGGTTTTTTCCGCTGCCCCGTCGCGAGAAAGAAGACATGCTTAAGACCCGTATTATTCCCTGCCTCGATGTCGCCGATGGTCGCGTTGTCAAAGGCGTTAACTTTGTTGGCTTGCGCGATGCCGGTGACCCGGTTGACGCAGCGATCGCATATGACGCTGCAGGTGCGGACGAGCTTTGTTTTCTTGATATCCACGCCACACATGAAAACCGTGGTACCATGTTCGACCTGGTCACACGCACAGCCGAACACTGCTATATCCCGCTTACTGTAGGTGGCGGTGTACGCACCGTTGCAGATGTTCGCGCCCTGCTTTTGGCTGGCGCCGACAAGGTCAGCTTTAACTCTGCCGCGGTGGCTAATCCGGACATTATTGCGCAGGCAGCAGACCAATTCGGCAGCCAGTGCATCGTCTGTGCCATCGATGCGAAAACCGTCGCCCCCGGGAAATGGGAGATTTTTACCCACGGTGGCCGCAAACCCACGGGCATAGATGCCGTCGAATTCGCAACGACGGTGACAGAGAAAGGCGCAGGAGAGATTCTGCTTACCTCCATGGATCGTGACGGTACCAAGCAAGGGTTTAACATTCCGCTAACGCGCGCGATTTCCGACGCGGTTTCTGTGCCTGTCATCGCCTCTGGCGGTGTCGGAACGCTGGATCATCTTGTCGATGGCGTCGTTCAGGGCGGCGCTTCAGCGGTGCTCGCAGCCTCGATCTTTCACTTCGGCGAATTTACGGTCGCTCAGGCGAAACAACACATGGCTGATGCCGGTATCCCAATGAGGCTCTCATGACGCTCGACGATCTATTTGAAACAATCCAATCAAGAAAAACTGCTGATCCATCTAGCAGTTGGACGGCGCAGCTTTTGGCAAAAGGTCCCGAGAAATGCGCCGAAAAATTCGGTGAAGAAGCGGTCGAAGCGATCATTGAGGCCGTGAAAGACGACAAAGCTGGCCTGACGTCCGAAGCCGCGGATGTGCTGTACCACCTGCTTGTCATGCTCGCGTCCCGCGACGTCGCGCTGTCAGATGTACTGGATGAACTGAGCCGCCGACAGGCGCAAAGTGGCCTCGCTGAAAAAGCCGCCCGCTAACACGGGGCACGTTTACCACAGTATATTTCGTGACGCGTAGCAAACTGGGGTCAAAGCTTGCTGGAGATTATCCCCGTTGCAAAACCTCCCATGCGCAATTCGCCGAAAAGGCGCTGATATTCAATCTTCGGGCATCTGTTCTGAATAACGGTCAGGCCCTTTGCTTCCGCATTTGCGGCAGCTTCAGCATGCTGCACCCCGATTTGCATCCAGATCGTCGCCAGATCAGGAAACACCTGTAATGCCTCGTCAACGATTTCTGGCACAGTCTCTGACCGTCTAAAAATATCGACCATGTCAACGCCACCCCCGATGTCTGACAGCTGCGAAACCACCGTTACCCCCAATAGTGTCTTCCCCGCATGCACCGGATTTACCGGAACAATATCGTAGCCCTTGGTCTTCAAATATCGCGCGACGTAATAGCTTGGCCGAACCGGGTTCAACGAAGCCCCCACGACCGCGATACGCTTCGTCTGCGTCAGAATATTTTTCAATTGGGTATCGGTGTAGGTCATGCTTCTTACTAAACCTCTAACGGTTCAAAAAAAAAGCGCCCTCGACGATAAACGTGAGGGCGCAAAGGTATGGAACGAGGGACAGTTAGGTGATCGGCGAGAGTTCCAAACTCGCCGTCATACACGATAGGTAGGAACGATTTGCTCCATTCAAAGAGCATGTGACAAATCCGTGAAGAAACGATGAATGCGCCAGCCATTTTCCGCCGAATCTCGCTTCTGACAGCGTAAACTAGTCAAATATATCGTCGATCACATCCGCGACCTCACTCGCGATCTTTGTGATCCAGGTTTTCTTTTTCTTCACTTTTCGATGCTTAGGCTTGCGAATAGCAGCTGCCGCTCGGGCATGTGGAAATTTCCGCAGCCCCGCCGCAGGCCTGCCGCCGGTATTGGGCTTTTCAGAATCACGAGGGAGCGGAATTTGTTTCAGATCATGCAATGGTGCGCCGCATTGTGCGCAAGCCAGCTCGTGCCGCCCTGCCCCCAATGTCAGCGCTGCCTTGCTGCCGCAAAAACAGCATGTCGCGATTTTTGTCGGGTAACTCATGCAATTATGCTCAGCTGTGATCCCGCGACGCATATAGCGCGATCGCCGCTGCATTTGACACGTTTAGCGAACCGAACCCGCCGCCTGCGTCGATTCGGACCAGCGCATCGACCGTTTCTTTGGTTTTTTCACGCAGACCTGGCCCTTCGGCCCCCAGCACAAGCGCCACCGGACGGTCGCGCTTCCCCTCCAGCGCAGATTCGACGGTCATATGGGCTTCGCCGTCCAGACCAAGAACAAGATACCCCATCGATTGAAGCTCCTTGATCGCGTCGGCTAGGTTCCGGACACGCAAATACGGCTGCCGCTCCAGCGCGCCGCTCGCTGTTTTCGCAAGCGCCCCGGTCTCGGGCGCAGCGTGATGACGCATGCCCACAACCGCCGATGCGCCTAATACCTCTGCGGACCGCAGAATTGCACCAACGTTATGGGGGTCTGTCACCCGATCCAGCAGCAACACGCGCGGTGCTTCAGCCCCGATGCAGACATCCTTGAGCGCCCCCCAACTCAGCGGTTTGACCTCTAGTACGGCTCCTTGATGCACCGACCCGGGGTCCAGCGGCGGGCGGAATTTTCTCGGATCAACGACCTCTGGTTCAATGCCGGCTTTGGCAATCGCCTCTTCCAGCTTGATCTGAGCATTCGGCGTCACCATCAGCTTAATCTTTTCACGCGCGGGATTTTCCAGCGCGTCGCGCACCGCATGAAGGCCAAACAACCAAACTGTTTGGTTCGCATCCGCCTTCTTTTCCTGCTCTTTTTGCACAACCCACTTAGGTTTTTTCATCGCCGAACCTTCTATCTTTCATCGCAAGGTAAAATTCCCTGCATTTCGCGCCGGTTTTCGCCTTGACGCCTATACTGCCCGCTTGTAATCACGCCTTCACATCCGGTGCAATGCACAGGGTGAAAGTGGGCGACAGGCCGCAAGGTGTGGCAGGGGACTGTAACTCCCTCGCGGAGACGCACGCCTGGTTCGATTCCAGGGTCGCCCACCACTTTCCCCTTTTCGACTATCCTCAAGTATAGCGGCACAGCCGTTTGATACATTGTGTTCCGATGTGAATTTGTGACACATCTTATGCATTTAGAACGCATACGAAATGATAGGGGTGACCCGTGTCCCATGCTTCCCGGCCGGATCAGGCTTTCAACATCGCGATCGTCGGGCAACACGGGCGGCTGGCTTATGAGGCTTTGTTGTTTGCCGCATCGCTGCGCCACCACAACCCGCATTTTTCGGGCAACCTCTATGTGATGGAGCCGCAGCCCGGCCCGCTTTGGTCGGATGATCCACGAATCAAGAACCCCGATGTTATCAGCGCGCTCCACAATCTTGGCGCAGAGGTGATCCCGTTTGACACAAAGCACTTCGGCGAGAGCTATCCATTTGGAAATAAAATCGAAATGCTCAATGCGCTTCCAAAAGCTGAGCCCTTCGTTTTCTTCGATACGGACACGTTGATCACTGGCGATCTGATGTCGGTCCCCTTCGACTTTGACCGCCCGATGGCATCCATGCGGCGCACAAACACATGGCCTGTTCCCCAGCTGTACGGACCACAATACGCCGGTCTGTGGAAATCCCTTTATGACAAGTTTGACCTAGATTTTGACAGCAGCCTCGACCTGTCTCAGCCCGACGACTATTGGCAACGGTATCTGTATTTCAACGCAGGCTTCTTTTTCTATCGCTGCCCTCACGAATTTGGTGAAAAGTTTTTGCACTATGCGCTGGCGATCCGCGATGACGCGCCGGAAGAGCTGTGCGCGCAGTCTTTTGACCCTTGGCTTGACCAAGTCGCGTTGCCGCTGGTTATTCATGCGCTTGGTGGGGGGCGCGATACCTTGCCCGACGGGCTGATTGACGGGTCTGTTAGCTGCCACTATCGCCTGCTGCCCCTGCTTTACGCACGCGAACCGGACCACGTCGTTGACACTTTAGAAACGATTGCAGCACCAAATAAACTGAAGAAAGTTTTAAAGGGTTCGGAGCCGATTAAGCGGATGGTCTATCAAGGCCGCGGTCGCAAGGCGCGGGCTCTGTTTGATCAGGACAACCTGCCGCGCAAAGAGCAGGCTATTCGGAATCGTTTGAAATCAAACGGCTACTGGATGCGGTAGCGTCGACCGCATTTCATCCGAGTCACTAAACAACCTCCTAAACGTGACAGAAGCGACCTACAGCTTGTGCGTTCACATCGGTTCACCTAACGATATTGAAGACAATTTTAGGGAGAACAACGATGACAGATAGCCCCAACTATGGTTTTGATACCCTGCAGATACACGCAGGGGCCAAACCTGATCCGGCGACCGGTGCGCGGCAGACGCCGATCTACCAAACCACGGCCTATGTGTTTCGCGATGCGGACCACGCGGCGGCGTTGTTCAACCTGCAAGAGGTGGGGTTCATCTATTCCCGCCTGACGAACCCGACCGTTGCTGTCTTGCAGGAACGCATCGCCACGCTTGAGGGGGGCGTTGGTGCCGTGTGTTGCTCTTCCGGACACGCGGCACAGATTATGGCACTGTTCCCGCTGATGGGGCCGGGAAAGAACATCATCGCCTCTACCCGTCTGTATGGGGGCACGGTGACGCAGTTCAGCCAAACGATCAAACGTTTCGGTTGGTCCTGCAAGTTTGTCGACTTCGACGACGTTGATGCCGTGAAAGCAGCGGTTGACGACGATACCCGTGCGATCTTTGGCGAAGCCATTGCCAATCCTGGCGGCTACATCATGGACGTACGTGCCATTGCCGACGTGGCGGATGCGGCAGGCGTTCCGCTGATCATCGACAACACAACCGCGACACCCTACCTGTGCCGCCCGATCGAACTTGGCGCGACTCTGGTGGTACATTCGACGACGAAATACCTGACCGGCAACGGCACGGTAACAGGCGGCTGTATTGTGGATTCAGGCAAGTTCGATTGGTCCGCGAATGATAAATTCCCGTCGCTGAGCCAGCCGGAACCTGCTTACCACGGTCTTAACTTTCACGAGACCTTTGGCGGCTTGGCCTTTACCTTCCACGGCATCGCCATCGGTTTGCGGGATCTTGGCATGACGATGAACCCGCAGGCCGCGCATTACACCCTGATGGGGACAGAGACACTTTCGCTGCGCATGGAACGCCATGTAGAAAACGCCCAGAAAATCGCGACTTGGCTCGAGAATGATGACCGTGTCGACTATGTCACCTATGCGGGGCTCGAATCCTCGCCCTATTTCGAGCGTGCGAAAAGCGTTTGCCCCAAGGGGGCCGGCGGGTTGTTCACCTTTGCGGTGAAGGGCGGATACGACGCCTGCGTCAAATTGGTAAATGCGTTGGAGATTTTCAGCCATGTCGCAAATCTTGGCGACACCCGATCGCTGATCATCCACTCTGCCTCCACCACGCACCGACAGCTTAGCCCCGAGCAGCAAGAAGCCGCGGGTGCCGGCGCGAATGTTGTGCGCGTTTCCATCGGAACAGAGGATGCCGCCGACCTGATCGCCGATCTAGATCAAGCACTGTCCAAAGCGACGGCTTAAGCTACGACCTATAAAGGACCCCCGCCAAAGCAACCCTTCGGCGGGGGTATGTTTACCCATTCAAACCTTCAAATGCCGCGAGGCAGCAGAGGGTTAGTCAGCCTCGGCGATTTCGAACTGCAACGTGACTTGCGCGCTGATGTCGATCTCTCCGGTCTCGATGGGCATATCCATACTTTTCATCTGGGCACCCCGCATTTCCATCGGGCGGAAACCCTGGCTCGATTCGGACATGCTGGTGAGTTTACCAAGCTTAACGCCAGCGGCATCTGCAAGCTGCCGCGCACGCGCCATCGCATCCTCAACGGCCCTCTCTCGGGCCTTGGCCAGCGCCGCTGCATTATCCTGCAAGCCGAACTGCAAGCCGTTGAAATCATTCGCACCCTCGGCCACGACCGCGTCCAGCAGTTGCCCAAGTTTGCTTAGATCGCGCACCGTCACGCTGACGGTGTTGCCCGCCTCATAGCCCGATACTTCCACCGGGGACGCATCTTCGCGAGGACGGTTGTCATAGACGGGCCGCAGATAAAGCCCGCTGGTCTGACGGTCGAGGCCCGCGATCTTCAATGTGTCCAATTGGTCTAGAATGCCGCGCACTTTTTCAGAAGTCTGCGCCATTGCGTCCGAAGCAGAGGCCGCCCGCTCGCTCACGCCCAAGCGGATCGTCGCGGTATCAGGGGCAAGCGATACAATGCCCTCGCCATTCACGGTGATCCCCTGAGGTGCTTGTTGCGCCAACGCCCCTGACGCAAAACCGGCACAGACGATCGCAGCAATTTTCAACATTCGCATATTCATGACCTTTTTTTACTGTGATATCCCTTGGCAACATATGTGGCCTCCCGCCTAAGTTGCCGCAAGCCTCCTCTGCGCTCCGCTCTTTTCATGAGCAAACTACTGCTCTATTCTTTTGCTGTGAACGGGCGCTCTGTTTTGCAGGCGATCCCCATGGTATTGGCAATCTGCTGCCGTCCGAATGTCCCACCGTCCCAATGCCTCTAGTCAAAAGCGTTCCAATGAAGCCCAATTTTGCACTGTCTCTCTCCTTCGAAGGTATTCGCCTGCTGCATCGCGCCCCTGATGGATGGCGGCAGGTGGGCGAAGTGGCCGTCGACGCGGAGGATATGGCCGCCCAACTAGCCGCCTTGCGCAGCACCGCTACCGCGCTAGAGCCGAGCGGCCTGCGCAGTAAGCTGCTGATTCCGAACGATCAAATCAAGTATATGACGATCGACACCGCAGGGCTTAGCGATCAGGCGCGGCGCGAACAGGCCGAGGTGGCGCTTGATGGCGCGACGCCCTATGCCGTCGAAGATCTTGTCTTTGACATCAGCAATGACGGCCCCCGCACACATATTGCCGCCGTCGCCCGCGAAACACTGGCCGAGGCCGAAGCCTTCGCGACTGAGCATCGTTTTCACCCCGTCAGCTTTGCCGCGCAGTCCGACGATCATGATTTTACCGGCGAGGCGTTTTTCGGCCCAACAGACTCCGCCCCCAAGTGGTTGGAGCCGGGCGATTCTGTGGAGCGTGACAAAGGGCCATTCGTTATCCTGGGCGATGTGGAGCTGCCGCCGGCGGATACTTTGCCGCCGAAAGGTGATACGGCTGCTAAGGCGGAAAACCCCGGTAAAGCCGATGATGTGACGGCGGATGCGTCGCAGGAGGGTGACAGCACGTCGGATGCTCCGGCGGCTGATGTCGCAAAGCCGGAAGCAAAGACGGCTGATGCGCCTCAGCCTGCGAGTCAGAAACCAGCAGACGTCCCCGCGCCCAAAGCGGCAAAGCTTGACGCGCCTCGCGTTGCACCCGCGTCCCCATCGGTGACGCCCCCGCCAAGCAAGGCGTCGGCCCCCGCCCGCGCCAAAACGCCCGAAGCGTCAGCTGGAAAGGCATCGGCACCCGCGGTACAGAAACCAGCCGCCCCATCTGTTGAAAAAAATGTGGCAGCGACACCCAAGCCCGCGCCCGCCGTCTCCAAAGCCCCGCCCGCGGCACCTGCCGCTACGAAGGCCCCCGCGGATTTTTCCAGCCGACGCAGCGCACCTATCGTCACGGGTGCCGCCGCGCGCGGTAGCGTGCAGCCCTTGTCGCACACGGGCGGGCCGGTCCCCGATAGCAGTTCGTTAACCGGTGCCAAACACACACAACCTGCCAAGTCGTCGCCTTTCGGCTTTCTGAAACGCCGCAAGCCCCGCGCGACACCACCTCCGCCCAAACCAATTGCCGCAAAAGCGGCCCCCATTCCCGGTAAGGCCCTTGCCACGGGGGCCAGCGAAGTCGACCAGATGACCGTTTTCGGGGCCCGCAAAGAGCAGTCCATCGGAGGCAAGCCGCGCTTTTTGGGGCTGGTCCTGACCGCAGCTTTACTGGTGTTCCTCGCGGGCGTCGCAGCTTGGGCGTCTGTCTTCCTTGATGATGGGTTAGCGCTTTCGCGGCTCTTTGGCGGTCGTGACACCACGCAGACCGCCTCTGCCCCCCCACCGGAGCCGGTGGTCAAACAGCAGGTGGAAAGCCGCGAGGACCCCATCGTACCGCAGGCCCCGCCCGAGACTACGGCTGACACCACTGTCGCCGCGCTTGATCCCACGCTCAGCGATGAAGACGGTGCGGTTTTGGACGCGATGCGCGTGCCACAGCAGCTGCAACCACGCGAGCTGACCGCGCAGGAAATCGAAGCGAAATACGCGACAACCGGCATTTGGGCCATCGCGCCAAAGACACCAAAAGCGCCGTCGATGGTGACGCTGGATGATCTGTTCATGACCAGCATCGATCCCGTCAGCACCTCGAATGACGCTGTTGCACTGCCGACGCTCGCGTCCTTTGGCGGGGATACAGTCGATATCAGCTCGGCCCCTCCGGCGGCGGCGGGCACGTCGTTCACGCTGGATGATCGTGGTCTGGTTGTTCCAAGTCCGAATGGCACGTTGAACGCGGATGGGGTTTTGGTTTTCGCCGGGCAACCGGCCCGTGTGCCCCCTGCGACCCTCGCCCGCCCCGGTGCGGTCGAAGAGGAAGAGGTCGAGGATACGGTTGTTGCGGCCCTGCTTGGCTTTCGCCCCAAGCTGCGCCCCGAGGATCTGCCCGAACAGAACGAGCGCGCCAATCTGGGCGGGGTGACCCGCAACGAGCTTGCCGCGTTCCGCCCGACCCTGCGCAGCGCCGATGTCATCAAGGCCGCCGCTGCAGCCAAACAGGCCGAGGTTGACGCCGCAGCAGAGGCCGCAGCCGCCGCGATCAAAGCCGCCTTGCCGCAAGAGCCCGTGAACAACGCGACGCAATACGCGACAGAAGTGTCCAAGCGACCAGACACGCGCCCCGGTAACTTTTCGCGCATCGTACGTCGGGCCGAACGGGCGCAGCCTGCGCCCGTGACGGTCGCCAGTGCGCCGGCTGCGGTCACGCCACAGGTGGTACAGCCTTCGGTGCCGTCGAAAGCCTCCGTCTCGAAGCAGGCAACTGTGAAAAATGCGATCAAACTGCGTCAAATCAATCTGATCGGGGTGTACGGCAAACCCTCAAGCCGCCGCGCCTTGATCCGGCTGAGCAACGGGCGGTACCAGAAGGTTGCCGTCGGGGATCGTCTGGATGGCGGCCGCGTCTCCGCGATTGGAGAGGCTGAATTGCGGTATAACCGCCGCGGGCGCGATGTCGTCCTCAAGATGCCGCGCGGCTAAGCCCCGCAAGATCTGACTGCTCGCTACATGAAAAAGCCGCATCCGAAGATGCGGCTTTCTGTCGTTTCAGGCTTCGCTCAGCTCGCCACTGTCGATTTGTTCTTGCTCGATGCTCTCGAACAGCGCCTTGAAGTTCCCTTCGCCAAAACCGTCGTCCCCTTTACGCTCGATAAACTCGAAGAAGATCGGCCCGATGACAGTTTTCGAGAATATCTGCAGCAAAATGCGGGTTTCGCCGCCATCGACGACCCCTTCCCCGTCAATAAGGATGCCGTGTTTTTTCATCCGATCAAGCGGCTCTTCGTGGCCGGTGACGCGATCCTTGCTCATCTTATAGTAGGTCTCGGGCGGGCCGGGCATGAATTTCAACCCGTTGTCCGCAATGGCATCTGTCGCATCATAGATGTTCCGCGCGCCCACGGCGATGTGCTGGATCCCCTCGCCGTTGTATTTCTTGAGATAGGCCACGATCTGCCCCTTCTCGTCGCGATCCTCGTTGATCGGGATACGGATGCGGCCGCAGGGAGATGTCAGCGCGCGCGAGGTAAGGCCGGTAAACTTGCCTTCAATGTCAAAAAACCGGATCTCGCGAAAATTGAACAGATCGCCGTAGAACTTGAACCAGACGTCCATGTTCCCCTTAAAGACATTATGCGTCAGGTGATCGAGATAGTAGAAACCGACGCCAGCGGGTTTGGATTGCGCGATCCAGTCGTATTCCTCGTTATAGGGCGACGTGTCGTAATACTGATCCACAAAGTAGATTAACGACCCGCCGATCCCCTTGATCGCGGGCACATCCAGCACCTTGCCTGCGCCTGTATATTCCTCCGCCCCTTTGGCAACAGCGTGATCCAGCGCCTTTTGCGCATCCACAACCCGCCAGCCCATCGAGGGCGCACAGGGGCCATGCTCGGCCACAAAGCCTGCGGCAAAGCTGTCAGGGTTAGCGTTCAGCACATATGTGATGTCCCCCTGCTGCCAGAGTTCGATTTTCTGCGTCTTGTGGTTCGCCACATGGGCATAGCCCATACGGGTAAATAGATCGCGAAGCTCCTGCGGGTCGGCGCTGGCGAACTCGACGAATTCGAACCCGTCGGTGCCGGCCGGGTTTTCATCGGTGATTTTGGATTTTTCGGCGTCATGCGGAAACGGACCCATAAGATGCTCCTTTAATAGCGTTCGTGCGCAGTCTATCGCCGGAACCACGCTATCTTTGCGCAAACATACAAGTGTGACTGGCTATTCGCGCGGGGTTGACGCATAGTTTTATCATTCTATGTGAGAATACCGCATGACATTAGATGATATCGATAAACGCCTGCTGGCGGCGCTGCAAAAGAACGCGCATCTCACTGCTCAAGAGTTGGGAGAGAAGCTGCACCTATCCCCGTCCCAAGCAGGTCGGCGGCGGCAACGGCTTGAAACCGAAGGATATATCCAAGGCTATACGGCCCGGCTCAACCCCGAACGGTTGGGGCTGACGGTACAGGGCTTTGTGCAGGTCCATCTGGGCACCCACGGCCCCGAACATTCCGCCAGCTTTGCGCGGCTTTTGGCCACCCGCCCCGAAATCGTTAGCGCCTGGACGATGACGGGGGATGCGGATTATTTGCTGCGCGTCTATTGTGCAGACCTGCCCAGCCTGAACCGCCTCATCCATGATGTGCTGCTCCCCCATGGTGCTGTCGCAAAAGTGCATAGCCAGATCGTTATGGATCAGCTTAAACGAGACGGGCCCTTGCCCACCTGATTGACCCGCTCGGGGCCTGCCCGACACAAAGAAAGTATGCCCCTTATGGAAGGTTTCCTGTTTCAAGCCTCGATCTATCTCGCTGCGGCGGTGATTGCGGTTCCCATCGCATCGCGTCTGGGGCTGGGGTCGGTGCTGGGATATCTCGCGGCGGGGATCCTGATCGGGCCGGCCTTCGGGCTGGTCGGATCGGAAACCAAGGATTTGCAGCACTTCGCCGAATTTGGTGTCGTGATGATGCTGTTCCTCATCGGGCTAGAGCTTGAACCCCGCGCCCTGTGGAACATGCGCCACCGGCTGCTGGGGCTTGGCGGGATGCAGGTCGTGCTCAGCGCTGCGGCGCTGATGGGCATTGCGATGGCCTATGACCAGCCGATGGGTGTGGCGATTGCGATCGGTCTCACGCTGTCGCTGTCGTCAACCGCGATCGTGCTGCAAACCCTGTCAGAAAAGGGCTTGATGCAAACAGCGGGTGGACGGTCCGTCTTTTCGGTGCTGCTGACGCAGGATATCGCGGTGATCCCGATCCTCGCGTTCCTGCCGCTGCTTGTGGCGCAGCTGCCCGCGCAAATGCGGCCGGACGGATCGATCTCGGTGAACCCCGAGGATGCCGCCCACGGGGCAGAGGCAGCCTCGGGGCACGGTCCTGCGGCGGCGGGTCATGGTGCGGAAACCGCGCAGGCGGCGATTTCACTGGTTCAGGGGCTGCCGGGTTGGGCCATAACGCTGGTCACCTTGGGTGCCATTGCCGGGATCATCATCACCGGCGTGTTCTTCACCCGCCCCGTCTTCCGGTTTATCCACGCCGCCAAGCTGCGCGAGATGTATACCGCTTTGGCCCTGCTGATCGTCGTCGGGATTTCCTTTCTGATGATGCTGGTGGGCCTGTCGCCCGCGCTTGGGGCCTTCCTTGCAGGGGTGGTGCTGGCCAGCAGCGAATTCCGGCACGAACTGGAAACCGACCTCGAGCCGTTCAAAGGGCTGCTACTGGGGCTGTTCTTCATCACCGTGGGGGCGGGTATCAACTTTGATCTGCTGTTCGCCGATACGATCATCATCGTCGGGATGGCGCTGCTGGTTATTCTGGTGAAGGGCCTGATTCTTTACGGGCTTGGCACCTTGTTCAAGCTGCAAGGGCGCGACCGTTGGCTCTTTGCGCTTGGTCTGGCGCAGGCGGGTGAGTTCGGCTTTGTGCTGGTCAGCTTCTCGGTCGCCACGGGGGTCATGCCCAATGACGTGGCCGAGACATTGTTGCTGGTCGTCGCCCTATCGATGCTGATCACACCGCTGCTGTTCATCACCTATGACCAGATCAGCAAACGGATGGATACGAAATCCGGCCCCATCGTTGCGGACGAGATTGACGAGCAGGGCACCGTGATCATCGCGGGTGTCGGGCGGTTCGGGCAGATTGTGAACCGTCTGGTGCAAGCCAGTGGCTTTCGCACCGTCGTTCTGGACCACAACCCCGAAACCATCGCCGTCATGCGCCGCTTTGGCTTCAAGGCATTCTTGGGCGATCCGACCCGCGCTGATATTCTGCGCAAGGCCGGTCTGCGCGATGCCAAGGTTCTGGTCGTCGCGCTGGATGATCCCAAGTCAGCCTTGCAGCTTATCGCCTATGCGCGCAAGGAACGGCCCGACCTGCATATCGTGACCCGCGCCCATGACCGGACGGATGTGTACCAACAATACCAGGCCGGCGCGAATGACATCGTGCGCGAAATGTTCGACAGCTCGCTTCGGGCGGGGCGCTATGTGTTGGAAAACCTCGGGCTCTCTGACTACGAGGCGGCAGAGGCGCAGCGGATGTTCTACTCTCATGACCGTGCGTCTGTGCGCGAGCTGGCCGCCCTGTGGCGCCCTGACATCCCGCCAAGCGAGAACAAAGCCTATGTGGCGCGCGCGAAAGAGCTACAAAAGGATCTGGAAACCGCGTTCCTGAACCGGATCGACCAAGAGGATAAGACCCAAGGGTCGTAGCCCCCCTCGCCCTTCAGACACCAAAAAGCCGCGCCCGATATGACATCAGGCGCGGCTTTTCAAAATTTAACGGTTGCGATCAGGCAGCGGCGACGCGGCTTTCCAACACATCACCGACCTGCTTGGAGGCTGCCAGTTCGTCCCCACCGGCGACGGCGGCAACTTCACGGGTCAGACGCTCAAGCGCGGCTTCATACAGCTGACGCTCGGAATAGCTTTGCTCGCGCTGGTCGTCGGTGCGGTGCAGGTCGCGTACGACTTCGGCGATGGCGATCAGATCACCGGAGTTGATCTTTTGCTCATATTCCTGCGCACGGCGCGACCACATGGCGCGTTTGACCTTGGCCTTACCCTTCAGGGTTTTCATCGCATGGCTGATCACGTCAGGGCTGCTGAGCGCGCGCATGCCAATTTCTGTCGCCTTATGGGTGGGGACCCGCAGCGTCATCTTGTCTTTCTCGAACGCGATCACGAACAGCTCCAGCGAGATGCCCGCGACTTCCTGCTCTTCGACCGAGATGATCTGACCAACGCCATGCGCCGGATAAACAACGAATTCATTCGGGCGGAAATCTAGCTTCTTCGACTTGCTCATACAGTGGCTCCTTGGGCGCGGGGACGGCCCGCATGGGTAAATATGCTGTCACAACGACAAAGGCCGACCGGCCCAAAGAGCCGTCAGCCTCATTTCATAACTTCAGATGTTCTGGTTCAACCTGTGCAAAACGGTTGAGATTTGGCGCGTAGGTATCATCATTTGCGACAACGTATATCACAAAATTGCCCCCCCCGAAAGCGGGGGGCCGCATAGATTCGATCAAATACGTGTTAATCGAATAAATAAAGGGGATCAGGTGCGTCACACGCAGCGATTACCCCATGCGCCCAAGTGCGAATCGCTTAGCCGCCTTCGCCGGGTGCTTCAGAGAAATACTTCTCGAGCTTGCCCTCTTCACCATCGCGTTCCTCTGCCTCGGGCAGCGGGTCTTTCTTGGTGATGATCACGGGCCACAGTTCGGAGTATTTGCGGTTGAATTCAACCCACTTCTCCATGTCCGGCTCTGTATCGGGGCGGATCGCGTCGGCGGGGCATTCAGGTTCGCAAACGCCGCAGTCGATGCATTCATCTGGATGAATGACCAACATGTTTTCGCCCTCATAGAAGCAATCCACCGGACATACTTCAACGCAGTCAGTGTATTTGCAGGCGATACAGGCATCGTTAACGATATAGGTCATAACATCATCTTTTATGGCAGGTTTAACGCAGGAGATACGTCAGCACAGCGTATCATTCAAGGTGGCGCGCCCGAGAAAGATCAAGCACGCGGCGATCACGCTTACTGGGGCGCCCTTTTCCCTCAAATGCCGGATTTTCAGGTTGTTTTTTCTCGGATCGGGGGACCGGCGGGGACAGATCGGTGTAAAGCGTTTGCGCCTCGGGGGCCGGACCACGGCGGGTGCCGATGCCATCTATCTGGATCACCCGCACATCGTCGCCCATGGCAAAGGTCAGCACGTCGCCAACCACAACCAATGTCGCACGCTTTTGCGCCACGCTGCCGTTGACCCTGACGGCCCCCGCTTGCACGCGGGCAGCCGCCAGAGAACGCGTTTTATAAAACCGCGCATGCCACAGCCATTTATCAAGCCGCAGCTTTGTCGGCGCTTCGGACAATTACTTGTTGTCTTTCAGCCCCATCAGCGCAGCGGCGAATGGGTTGTCGGGGTCGATCGGCTTTTCGGCACGGGCGGGCTTGCTGCTGAACTTCTGGGCTTTGCCGCCCTTGTCCCCACGCGGTGCACCCTTTTTGCCACGCGGTCCGGGTTTCCCCTTCCCTTGTGGGCGATCCCCGCCGCCGCGACGCTGGCCTTGGGCATTGCCACGGGGCGTTCGCCCCCAGGTGAAGACATAATATGTCTCAAGCTCGGCACCTGCGATATCGGCGTCAGGCGCTGTGCCTTGGGGGTTTTCCTCGGCAGGGGTGTCGGGGATGTGGTCGTCCACCTCTGGTGTCTCGGCCAGTTCCTCGACCATCGGGGCGATCCCGTCATCGGGCATATCGGCAGTTGCGGGCACGATGTCATCCGCCTGAGCAGCCGCCGGATCTTCGACGATACCACCGGCAGGTTGCTTGTCCGCGACATCCATCACGGGCGTCTCGGCGTCTGCGCCTTTGTCGGCAGCCATCGGTGCACCGTCGTGAGGCACGACAGTATCAACGGCTTTCACCTTGGTGCGCTCGGCCTTTTCGGCCTTATAGCCCAGACCTTCCATCAGCGTGGCGAATTGTTCAAGCGTCATGCCCGTGATCGACAGCATATCGGCCTTCGCCTCGAACCCGCCGCGCGAATCTTCGGAGCGCAGCATATCGGCCAGACGTTCCAGCATATCGATACGGATCGCGCGTTCACCAGCATTACGGTACCCTGCCATCGTCGCAGCGCCTTCGGGCGCGCTGGTGTCTACGGGGATGGTGACCAGCCCAGGGGGCGGCGATTCAGGGAATTCGTTCAGCCCCTTGGAAATCGACCACAGCACCAGACGCAAACGGGTCGGCGCGGGCTTCAGCAGCAAAGGCATAAAGATGGTGAACTGACCAAAGCGCAAACCATGCTTGCGCAGCGCGCCACGGGCGTCCTGATCCAGGGCTTTCACCTCATCCGCCACATCAGCGCGGGGCAGAATACCAAGGTTTTCAACCATGCGGAAGGCAAAGCCACGGGCCAGACCGGTCAGCGCCTCATCCTTTGACAGGGCGATCAGGGGCTCGAACAGGGCTGCGACCTTGCGGTCGATGAAATGCTGCAAACGGCGCTGCACTTTTTGCGCGACCTCGGGGCCCGCAACGTCATCGACGAAGACCTCGACACCGGGCTTCAGCGGATCGGAGCCCGCAACCAGTTTGCCCACGGCAGAGCTGCCCCACATGAGGCCGCCCTGCTCTGTGAAATCAATCTCTGTATCAGGCGCGTTGTAGAAACGATCCGCCCGCAAATGGAACTGAGGAGCCAGCGCCTGCAACGATGCAGCTTTGATCGTTTTATCTTCGGCAACGCCTGCGCCTTTGTCTTGGCGAAAGCGGAACCCGTCCAGCTTGCCAACAAATTCGCCTTCAACGGTTACTTCACCGGTCTCGTTTACTTCGGCCACCATGGCTTCCTTCTGTCCTAGCCGGCGCAAAAGCACGGATGTGCGCCGATCTACAAATCTTTGGGTCAGACGCTCGTGCAGCGCATCCGACAGTCTGTCTTCTACGACACGCGCCTCGTGTCGCCAATGGCTTTCGTCACCTGTCCAGCCTTTGCGCTGTGTCACGTAGGTCCAGGTGCGAATAAAGGCCAATCGTTTGGATAACGCATCAATGTCGCCATCGGTTCGATCTATGCGTTTAATTTGCCGCGCCAGCCAGTCGTCGGGGATGGAACCGCGCTGGTGCAGAAAGTTGAAAATCTGCTCCAGCAGGCTGGCGTGCTCTGCATGGCTTATACCACGAAAGTCGGGAATCCGGCAGACATCCCACAGTAGGCGCACCGATGGCCCATCGGTACAGCGCGCCGCGATCTCGGCATCAACGGCGAGATTCTTGAGCGCGCGCAGATCATCGGCCTCGCGCGCTTTGAACAAGCGTTCATTGTCCGGCGACATTTCAAGCGTCTGGATCAGCCGGTCAATGGATCCGAACTGCAGCGCGGGGTTGCGCCAGTTGAGCTTGTTCTGCGGTGTGAACTGATGATCCATAATGGCCCGCGCGACACCATCATCAAGCGGAGACGCATCGCCCGTGACACCGAATGTACCGCTTTTAAATCCACGTCCTGCCCGTCCGGCAATCTGCGCAAGTTCGTTCGGGGCCAAGGGTCGCATCCGACGCCCGTCAAATTTGCTGAGCGCCGAGAAAGCGACGTGGTCCACATCAAGGTTCAGCCCCATCCCGATGGCATCCGTGGCCACCAGATAGTCGACCTCGCCGTTTTGATACATGGCGACCTGCGCGTTGCGCGTGCGCGGGCTGAGCGCGCCCATAACCACCGCCGCACCGCCCTTCTGACGCCGGATCAGCTCTGCAATCGCATATACATTCTCAACCGAAAATCCGACGATCGCACTGCGCGGACGCATTCGGCTTATCTTTTTCTGACCAGAATAGATCAATTCGGACATTCTCTCGCGCCGGATGAACTGCGCCTCTGGCACCAGCGCCGCGATTGAGCCGCGCATGGTGTCGGACCCCATGAAAAGCGTCTCGTGTTGACCGCGCGCACGCAAAAGACGGTCGGTAAAGACATGCCCCCTCTCGGGATCAGCACAAAGCTGGATTTCATCGACCGCAACCAGATCAGCGCCCATGCCTTCGGGCATCGCCTCGACGGTGCAGACCCAATATTGGGTGCGCGGCGGCACGATCCGCTCTTCGCCTGTGACCAGCGCCACGATGGACGGGCCACGCAGGGCAACGATGCGGTCATAGACCTCGCGGGCGAGCAAACGCAGCGGCAGCCCGATCACCCCCGTGCGATGCGCCAACATCCGTTCGATTGCATAGGTCGTCTTGCCTGTATTGGTCGGGCCCAAAACGGCCACGACCCTGCTGTCACCTGCCACCAGAAATTCCTTAGATCGTTAAAGCGTGCGCCCGATGCCGTCGCGCCGCAGCCCGTCGAGCGCCCTTTGCGCGTTATCATGGTGAGGGTTAATGCTTAACACTCGGCGATAGAGATCGGCAGCCGCCCGCAGATCGCCAAACTCCTGCAGGATCGCCCCCAGACCGAAGATGGCGTTATACTGCTGCGGGTTCAAGGCAAGCGTCGTTTCCAGATCATCGATTGCAGGGCCATATAGACCTGCGGCGAAATAGGCCTGTGCACGGGCGTGATAGCCTTCGGCAAAATCAGGGGCGTGATCCGTCAGAGCTGTCAGATGGTCGATCGCCAAGGTGGTGTCCCCCTCTGACATGGCATCGCGACCACGGGAATATAGCAAATCCATCGCGGCCGAGCCGGACCGCGCCCATGCGCGCTGCACATCACGTTCGATTCGCGCCGCCTCTGCCGCGGGGGCATCGCGTAAATCCTGCAGCAATTCCGCCGCCGCAGGCGGCGACATTTGCGCGAAACTTATACCCCCAAGCAACACCCAGAGACCAAGTGCCGCGACGGTATGTTTGAGGTTGACGATGCCGTTGCCCATAACAAGAGTGAATGTAACAGGCTGCCGCCACAATTCCAGACGTGTCGGCACCATTTGCCAAGAAAAGGGCCTATGATGAGCGATATTGTGAACCAAGCTGTAACAGTGCTGAACGAAAAACTGGCGGGGGCCGACTTTGACGGCACAGCCAAGTTCGACATTGAAGACGAAGGCACTGTCATGATGGATTCGACCGGCGCACGCGCCGCCGATGAAGAAGCGGATGTAACCCTTTCTGCTGACGCAGAAACTTTCCAGGCGATCCTGTCCGGCGACACCAACCCGACCGGTGCCTTCATGAGCGGCAAGCTCAAGATTGACGGCGACATGGGCATGGCGATGAAGCTGGCGTCTGTTCTCTCCTAATATGCAGGAAACCGCGCCCTTTTTCACCGACATTGCGCCACTGCCCGAAACGGGTCAGGCGCATTGGGCCGAGACATCGGATGGTAAAAAGCTGCGCGTCGCGCATTGGCCGCTGGACGGGGCAAAGGGCACCGTGCTGCTTTTCCCCGGCCGCACCGAATACGTGGAAAAATATGCGATGACCGCAAGCGCCTTTGCGAAAAAGGGGCTGGCGGTCATGGCGATTGATTGGCGGGGGCAAGGTCTGTCGGACCGGTTGATCCCCGACCGCAACATCGGCCATGTCGATGTCTTCTCTGACTATCAAAAAGACGTGGCGGCGATGATGCGGACTGCCCGCGCCTTGCAGCTGCCGCGCCCGTATTTCCTGCTGGCACACTCTATGGGCGGGGCCATTGGCCTGCGCGCCTGTATGGAGGGTCTGTCGGTACAGGCCGCCGCCTTTACCGCGCCGATGTGGGGTATCCATATCGCGCCGCACATGCGTCTGGTGGCCGCGGGGCTATCCAACCTGATGCCGCGCATCGGTCAGGGCTACAAGCTGCCCATGGGCACGCAGGCGGCATCCTATATCTCGACCGCGCCGTTCGAGAACAACATGCTCACCACCGACCCCGAGATGTACGAGATGATGCGCACGCAACTGGCGGCCCATCCCGACCTGTCTTTGGGCGGGCCCAGCTTTATCTGGCTGCGCGAGGCTTTATCCGAGACCAAGCATCTGTCACTGCGCGCTGCTCCTAGCCTGCCCTGCGCGACATTCCTCGGGTCCAACGAACGTATCGTGCACAAGGGCCGCATCCACGCCCGAATGGAGACTTGGAAAGGCGGTAAGCTGCATATCATTGACGGCGCAGAGCACGAAGTGCTGATGGAAATCCCCGCCACCCGCGACAAAGCGGTGGATGAGATGGCGGCCCTGTTCTTTGGAAACGCCAAAAAGTAGCGCGGATCACAAGATGAACTTCCGCCTGCAACCTACCGTCATTCCAACGGAAAACTCGGCATCGGCGAGGATTTTCTCACCCACCCTGTTCAACCGCGCGCGCCCCGCTAGCTTATGCGCATGGCCAAGCAACCTGTTCTGACATTCAACGAAAACGGCATTTATTGCCCCGCGGGTGATTTCTATATCGATCCGTGGCGGCCTGTGGACCGTGCCCTGATCACCCACGGGCATTCCGATCACGCCCGCTGGGGCATGAACCGTTACCTGGCCACCGACATCGCCCTGCCCGTCATGCGCCATCGTTTGGGCGACATCACCGCTGACGGCATCGCATATGGCGAGGAACGGCAGATCGGCGGGGCGCAGGTATCGTTTCACCCCGCCGGCCACGTCCCCGGCTCCGCCCAAATCCGCGTCGAAGTAGACGGCGAGATCTGGGTTGCCTCGGGCGATTACAAGGTGGTCGATGACGGGCTGTCCGACCCGTTCGAGCCGGTGAGATGTCATCACTTCATCACCGAAAGCACCTTTGGCCTGCCGGTGTTTCGCTGGGCCGAGCAAGCCGCCGTGGCGGCAGAGATCAACGCATGGTGGGCAGGCTGCGCGGCGCAGGGCAAAACGGCGTTTCTGGGGGCTTACGCCTTGGGTAAGGCACAACGTTTGCTATCGATGCTCGACCCCGACATCGGCCCGATCCTGACCCACACGGCGACCGAGAACACCAACCGCGTCATGCGCGATCAGGGGATCACCCTGCCCGACACGATCCTCGCCGATGCGGATCTGAACCCCAAGGATCACCGCGGCGCGATTGTGCTGGCCCCACCCGGTGCCTTGGGCAGTGCGTGGTCGAAAAAATTCGGCCCGCAGGAAACCGCCTTTGCCAGCGGATGGATGGCCGTGCGCGGCGTGCGTCGCCGTCGCGCAGGCGATCGCGGCTTTATCATCTCGGACCATGCGGACTGGGATGGGCTGCTGTCCGCGATCAAAGCAACCGAAGCCGAAAACATATATGTGACACATGGTTACACCGATGTCTTCAGCCGGTTTCTGGCCGATAGCGGCTGGCAAGCGCAGGTCGTTCCCACCCAGTTCGAAGGTGAATCCCTGGATAAGGACGCAAGCGAATGAAACGGTTTGCCGCGCTGTTCAACGCCATCGACCAAAGCACCAAGACGACAGTGAAAGTCGCCGCACTGGCCGATTATTTCAGCGCGGCACCGGATGACGACCGGCTATGGACCATCGCCCTATTTTCCGGCCGCCGCCCCAAACGCGCCGTCACGACCACCAAGCTGCGCGAATGGGCCGCCGAGCGCGCGAACATCCCCCTGTGGCTGTTCGAGGAAAGCTACAGCATCGTTGGCGATCTGGCCGAGACGATCACGCTCGTTCTGCCCCCCAACCCGACGCAGGATGATCAATCGCTTGCCGCGTGGATCGCGGCACTGCGCGAGATTTACACCCAGGATGAAGAGGCCCGCAAAGCCTTTGTCCTTGACGCATGGGCGACCCTTGGCGGGACCGAACGGTTTATCTTCAACAAGCTGATCACCGGCGGGTTTCGGGTGGGCGTCAGCCAAAAACTGATGACCCGCGCCCTGTCTCGTGCCACAGGCAAACCCGAGCCCGAGCTTGCGCATCGCCTCATGGGCAACTGGCACCCCGACGACACCACATGGCATGGGCTGGTAGAGGCCGAAGATGCCTCTGCCGACGCATCGCGCCCCTATCCCTTCTATCTGGCCTATGGGCTGGAAGCCGAGCCGCAAGAACTGGGGGATCCGCAAGACTGGCGAGCCGAATGGAAATGGGACGGCATCCGCGGGCAATTGATCCTGCGGGACGGTGCCTATTTCGTCTGGTCGCGCGGTGAAGAGCTGATGACCGACCGCTTCCCCGAGCTCGCCCGTGCGGTGGACTTCATGCCCGACGGCACGGTTCTGGACGGCGAGCTGCTGGTCTGGCCTGACGGACAGCCTGCGCCCTCCTCCTTCAATGCGCTGCAAGCCCGGATTGGCCGCAAAACCGTGCCGAAGAAACTGCTGGCCGAAGCCCCGGTGGTGCTGCACGCCTACGACCTGCTGGAATGGCAGGGCCAAGATATTCGCTCCCGCCCCTTCGCCGAGCGCCGTGCGCTGCTGGAACAGGCCTGCGCCGCCCTGCCCGACGATGCGCCGATCCGCCTGTCGCCGCAACTGACCTTCCCCACATGGGATGCGCTGGCCGACCAACGCGCCACCGCGCGCGAAGCGCAGGCCGAAGGGGTCATGCTGAAACGTGCCGACAGCCCCTATCTGGCGGGGCGTAAGAAGGGCGATTGGTGGAAATGGAAACTGAACCCGCTGACCATTGATGCGGTGATGATCTATGCCCAATCCGGGTCAGGACGACGCGCCAACCTGTTCACAGACTTCACCTTTGCGGTCTGGAACGGCAATGATCTGGTGCCCTTTACCAAAGCCTATAACGGTCTGACGGATGCCGAGTTTCGCAAGATCACGGCTTGGGTGCGAAAGAATACGCTCGAACGGTTTGGTCCCGTGCGCAAGGTCACCCCGCATCATGTGTTCGAGATCGCCTTCGAAGGCATCCAGCGCAGCACGCGGCATAAATCGGGCGTCGCCTTGCGCTTTCCGCGGATGCTGCGCTGGCGGCAGGACAAGCCCCTGCAAGACGCCAACACATTGGCCGATCTTGAAGAAATGCTGCGGATTTACGGCTAATCCGCGCCGCCATCGCCTTGCTTTGCCGCGGACCCGTGCTTAGGTAGATTTAACGTCAAAAAGAGGTTTTTCATGTTTCAACTGCCCGTCCCCGTCCTTGATGCCAACGCCGGTTCCGGGGCCTCTGCCTTCGGCAAGCTGCCTGAGTGGAATCTTGACGATCTGTACACCGGTGAAGACGCCCCCGAGCTCAAGCGCGATCTGGACTGGCTTGAAGAGGCCTGCCGCAGCTTTGCCGAAGATTACGAAGGCAAACTGGCCGAACTGGATGCGAACGAATTGCTGGACTGTGTGCTGCGCAATGAGAAGATCAACCAGATCGCCGGGCGCATCATGTCTTACGCGGGGCTGCGCTATTACCAGCTGACTACGGATTCCGGCCGTGCCAAATTCATGTCGGACGCGCAGGAGAAGATCACCAACTTTACCACCCCGCTGGTGTTCTTCACGCTTGAGCTGAACCGGCTGGAGGATGATCACCTTGCCAACCTGCTAAGTCAAAAAGCGGATCTGGCGCGGTATAAGCCGGTGTTCGACCGTATCCGCGCGATGAAGGATTACCAGCTTTCCGACGAGATGGAGAAGTTCCTGCATGATCTGGGCGTCGTCGGCGACGCATGGGAACGTCTGTTCGACGAGACCATCGCCGGGCTGGAATTCGAGGTAAACGACGAGCCGCTGAACATCGAGGGCGTGCTGAACCTGCTGACCGACCCGTCGCGTGATCTGCGCGAAGCCGCGGCGCGCGAATTGGCAGATGTGTTCCAGGCCAATATCCGTACCTTTGCCCGCGTGCACAACACGCAAGCCAAGGAAAAAGAGGTCATCGACCGCTGGCGCGGGATGCCCACACCGCAAACCGGCCGCCACCTGTCAAACCACGTCGAACCCGAGGTCGTCGAAGCGCTGCGCGATGCGGTGGTCAACGCCTACCCCAAGCTCAGCCACCGCTACTACGAGCTGAAACGCAAATGGCTGGGTCTCGACACCATGCAGGTCTGGGACCGCAACGCCCCCCTACCGATGGAAGATCCCAAAACCGTCAGCTGGGAACAGGCCGAAAAGACCGTCATGGACGCCTATAACGCCTTCGATCCCCGTATGGGCGAAATCGCGGCCCCCTTCTTTACCGAAGGTTGGATTGATGCAGGCGTCAAACCGGGTAAAGCCCCCGGTGCCTTTGCCCACCCCACCGTGACCGACGTGCACCCCTATGTGATGCTTAACTACTTGGGCAAACCGCGCGACGTGATGACGCTGGCGCATGAGCTGGGCCACGGCGTGCATCAGGTGCTGGCCGCGGGTCAGGGCGAGATGTTATCCTCCACACCGCTGACCTTGGCCGAAACCGCCTCGGTCTTTGGCGAGATGCTGACCTTCCGCAAGATGCTGGACGGGGCCAAGACCAATGCCGAGCGCAAAGTGCTGCTGGCCGGCAAGGTCGAGGATATGATCAACACGGTCGTGCGCCAGATCGCCTTTTACGATTTCGAATGCAAGCTGCACGACGCCCGCCGTGGTGGAGAGCTGACACCAGACGATATCAACGCGCTGTGGATGTCGGTGCAGGGCGAGAGCCTTGGGCCAGCGTTTGAATTCATGGACGGCTACGAGACCTTCTGGGCCTATATCCCCCACTTCGTCCATTCGCCCTTTTATGTCTATGCCTACGCCTTCGGCGACGGCTTGGTAAACGCGCTGTATGCGGTCTACGAAGAAGGCGAGCCGGGTTTTGAGGACAAGTATTTCGATATGCTGAAAGCGGGCGGATCGAAGCACCACAAGGAGCTTCTGGCCCCCTTCGGGCTTGATGCCTCTGACCCCGCGTTCTGGGATAAGGGCCTGTCGATGATTTCGGGCTTCATTGATGAGCTGGAAGCGATGGAGGATTGATCCGGCGGGAAGGCATAAGAGTTTAATGCCTTCGGCGAGGATTTAAGACCATTTGGAAATCGAGCGGGGCGATGCAGATGCAGCGCCCCGTTCTGTTTTTGGCTATTTCAGCTGGCTATCTTTGCTGCCGCGCCGGTTGATGCCACCGCGGGCCTGCGCCAGACCGTCCCGTTCGCGCACGCAATCAATGCAGAGCTTTACGCCCGGCAAAGCTTGGCGGCGCGCCTCGGGGATCGGCTCTTCGCATTCGGCGCAATGGGTGCGGCTTTCGCCCTGAGGGGCCTTGCGCGCCTTGAGGCGGGCCAGTTCATCGTTGATCGACGCTTCGATCTGTTCACTGACAGCGCCGTCTTTCGCCCATCCTCCGGCCATGATCATCCCCCTTGAGTGTTACCCCTTATAGGTAGGTCGCAAGTGCAAAGGCTCAACCCCCGGCGGCAAAGGCCATATCCGTCATGCGTTGCGTGCCGCGGCTGAATTCAAGCGGACAGGGATAGGCCTTGCCCTCGGTCACTGACGCGCCAAAGTTCTCGACCTGCTGCACATAGTGGTTCACGCCGGGAAAGCGTTCGACGGTGGTGCTGTTCTGTGTGGTCTCGAGATGCAGCTCGGCTTGGGAATAGACCGTCGGGTTGAACGGGCAGGTCAGACGCAGGATACCTTTTTCGCCGTGAATAACGACCTGCTGAAACGGGAACATACGCATGGACACGGTTGCGGAAAGGTCAAACCCGTCGAAGCGGGCCGCGACCTGCGCGAAGACATCGACATCGTTTTCATAGTCGATCTTGGCATGGGGGATCGCGGTTGGCTCTTGCCCCGTGACGAAGCGGGTGCAGCCGAAGGCATAGGTACCGATGTCCGGCAGCACGCCCCCACCGGCCTTGGGGTCGTTGCGGATGTTGCCGGTATCGTCGTTAAAGAACGAGAAGTTGACCGCCACGTGGCGCAGCCGCCCCAAGCTGCCCGATTGCACGATCTCTCGGGCGCGTATCCATTGGGGGTGATGGACGATCATGAAGGCTTCGGCCGCCAGCAGGCCCGTGGTATCGCGCGCGGAGATCAACTGCTCATAGTCTTGCGCCTGCATCGCCATCGGCTTTTCACATAAGACATGCTTGCCCGCCTGCAGCGCCTTGAGCGTCCATTCCACATGCAAATGGTTGGGCAGCGGGATATAGACCGCGTCGATATCCGGATCGGCGAGCAGCGCCTCGTAGCTGCTGTGCACTGCAAGCTGCGGGGCGAAGGTCTGAAAGGGCGCGGCTTTGTCAGGGTGAGATGTGGCGAGGGCAACCAGTTCGGCCCCTTTCGCCGCGTGGATGGCCGGGGCCATCTGTTCTTGAGCGAATTGGGCAGCCCCGAGGATGCCCCAGCGTAGCGTTTTCATCGTGATCCCCTGATGTTTGGTGTCGCGCGACTGTAGGGGGAGCCGCAGCAGACCATCAAGGGGTGCATAAAAAATCCCCGCAAAGCGACGCGCCTTGCGGGGATCAATATTCAAAACCGTGGCTGGCGATCAGGCGGTGCCCATCAGACCTTTTTCACGGGCCAGATCACGCATGCGTTTTTGCAGTTTTTCAAAGGCACGCACCTCGATCTGGCGGATACGCTCGCGGCTGACGTCATACTGACTGCTCAGATCTTCGAGCGTGACCGTTTGGTCCGACAAGCGACGTTGGGTCAGGATGTCTTTCTCGCGGTCATTGAGAACATCCAGCGCCTCTGCCAGCATCTCGCGGCGGGTTTCCAGTTCGTCCCGTTCCTCGTAGTCGGTGGCCTGGTCGGCGTCTTCGTCTTCCAGCCAGTCCTGCCACTGCATCGTCCCCTCGCCTTCGGAGCCGACAGTGGCGTTCAAGGACGCATCACCGCCCGACATACGGCGGTTCATAGAGATGACTTCGGTTTCGGTCACGCCAAGGTCCGTCGCGATACGTTTGACGTTATCGGGGTGCAGATCGCCTTCTTCCAGCGCGCCGATGCGGTTCTTGGCCTTGCGCAGATTGAAGAACAGTTTCTTCTGGCCCGAGGTCGTGCCCAGTTTCACCAGCGACCAGGACCGCAGGATATATTCCTGAATCGAGGCGCGGATCCACCACATGGCGTAGGTCGCCAGACGGAAGCCTTTTTCGGGGTCGAAGCGTTTGACCGCCTGCATCAGGCCGACGTTGGCTTCTGAAATCACCTCTGCCTGCGGCAGACCATAACCGCGGTAGCCCATGGCGATCTTGGCCGCCAAACGCAGGTGCGAGGTAACCATGCGATGCGCGGCTTCGGTGTCTTGCTCTTCGACCCACCGTTTGGCGAGCATGTATTCTTCTTCCGGCTCCAACAGGGGAAACTTGCGGATTTCCTGCATATAGCGGTTCAATCCACCTTCCGGTGTTGGCGCTGGCAGATTTGCGTAATTAGCCATCTTTGTCCCTTTCCCCAATTTCCGGGGCCCATGTTATTTGGATTAACATAGATATGGAGAGGGCCCCGCTCCGTTTCAAGTGTCCAGCCTAACGCATGGGACGGTGAATTGGGCCCAATAATCCTTAAAAAACCGTTTTACTACAGGTCGATCACACAACTGTGCACTAGGGCAGGTCGTAGCCTACGGCCCCGAGCAGGTCGGTCATGTCGCCGGGCAGCGGCGCTTCGAAGCGAACGTAGTCGCCCGTGACCGGATGGTCGAACCCCAGTACCGCCGCATGCAGGGCCTGGCGCGGAAAGCTGCGCACCGCTTCGGCGGCGGCGTCCGAGACCGCGCCCTTTGCGAGCTTGCGTTTGCCACCGTAGGTCGGATCGCCCACCAATGCGTGACCGGCATGGGCCATATGCACCCTGATCTGATGGGTACGGCCGGTTTCAAGCCAGCATTCCATCAGCGCCAGAACCTCTGGATTGCCAAGCCGCGCGACGGTGCGCGCACGGGTCACAGCGTGGCGGCCGCCCTGAAAGAACACGGCCTGACGCTGGCGGTCGGTACGGTGACGCGCCAGCTGCGTGGTGAGCTTGAGGATATTGCCCGGCTCGAAGCTGGCCCCCTTCACCCCCCGCAGGCGCGGATCATTGGCATCCGGCACGCCGTAGACCAAGGCCTGATAATAGCGTTCAACGGTGTGTTTCTCGAACTGTTTGGCCAGCCCGTGGTGGGCTGCGTCAGACTTGGCGACAACCAGCAGACCCGAGGTATCCTTGTCGATCCGGTGCACGATCCCTGGGCGTTTCATGCCGCCCACCCCCGACAGGTCATCGCCGCAATGCGCTAGCAGCGCATTGACCAACGTCCCCGACGGGCTGCCCGGCGCAGGGTGAACCACCATGCCTGCGGGCTTGTTGATCACGATCAAATCCGCGTCTTCAAAGACGACCTCCAACGGGATTTCCTCGGCGAGGATATGACTGTCTTCGGCCTCTTCCACATCGACGGTGATCTGCTGCCCCGCTTCGGCGCGACTGCGCGGATCGGTCACCACTGCCCCGTCGACACGCACGGCCCCTTGTTCCAGCAAACGCCCCAGCCGTGTACGCGACAGGTTCGCATCCTCTGGCACATCGCGCGCAAGCGCCTTATCAAGGCGAGGTGGCGGGCTGTCCGCGATGGTAAACGTAATTTGACGGTGCGACATGACTGATCCTTCCGAGCCCCCGAACATCAAATTCCTGCGGCGGCTGGTGACGGTGCTGACCGCCACAATGATTTTCGGCCTTCTAGTCGTGATCGGGCTACTTGTCATCCGCTTCTCGAACAAGAGCCCCGATTTACCGGCCTCTATCACCCTGCCCGACGGCGAAAAAGCGGTGACCTTCACCCAAGGTCCAGACTGGTATGCTGTGGTGACACAGGAAGATGTGATTCTGATCTTTGACCGGATGACAGGCGAGCTGCGTCAGCGCGTTGCGATCGAGTAACGCGCGCAGCCTATGCGCCACAGTGCCGAGGCACGGCGCACGAAAACATCACGCCCATCAGACATGTGGTCTTTTTTCGGGGGGGGAGTGGTACCACCTCCTGGTCTCGAACCAGGGACCTCCTGATCCACAATCAGGCGCTCTAACCAACTGAGCTAAGGCGGCACTGCGGTCGATCTAGCGTTCATGAAAAAGGAATGCAAGCACATATCCGTCGCAAACTTCGATTTGTCCTGTCGCAGGTGAGAATGGCAAAACTTGCCATTTCCAGCGCCGCAGGGTACGGGACCTGACACAGTTTCGGAGAAACCTCATGGGCATCGACACAGAACGCGACATTGAAGCCAACCTGCAAATCGGGCCAACCGATAAGGGCATGGTCCGGCTGTTCATCGAAGCGGAAGGCGGGATCGAGATCCCGATGGATTTCACCACGGATGAAGCCGTTGAAATCGCGGAAGAGATTATGGCCGCTGCCCATCGTGCGGGCAAAGCTGGCAAAAACAAGCGCTAAGGCACCTTGCCCGGTCGGGATGGGGGCCAGCCCCCGCCGCGCCTTTGCGCGGCACCCCCGGGATATTTTCCATTTGGAATACTGATGTACCCTAGCCCCACTGCGGCATGGCATGCGGGTCGCGCAACATATGCAGCCTGCGTGCGGCATGGGTGGCAAAGAGATGGGTCATCTTTTTGCGGCGCGCGGCGGCCAGTCGGGTTTCCGGCCCCATACGCACGAGCTCTGCCCCGTAGCTGTCGCCGATAAACAGGCCGGTGTCCTCGGGCAGCAGGTCGACGTCGAAATCCGCATCCACCGCCCAAAAGAACCTGTCGGCCCATTCGAGATACCCGTCCCATTTGCTGTCGGACATGAAATCGGCGCGGCTGGATTTGCATTCGACAATCCAGATCTCCCCCTTGGGGCCAAGCGCCATCACATCCACCCGCAGGCCGCGCGTGGGCACCAGTTCCTCAACGCTCGCGAAACCGAGTGCGGCAAGCTGGCGGGTCACACCACGGGCAATCAACTGTCCGGGCTGCAAGGTTGGGGCGGTCATCAGGTCGGTCTGGGTCATGGGGGCAATATGAACAATTCATGAACATCAGGCAAGCGCTTGGTAATCCGCAGCGCGCAACCTATCTAGTTCAAAAGAAAACAGGGTGGGCATATGGCGCGCGACGGCGAAAACTCGACACATCAACAGCGCGGCATCCGCTATGCGCGCGAACTCGAAGGGCATCTGGGCTGGCTCGATACGTTTTCGGGCACAGCCCTTGGGGTGCTGGCGGTGGCGTCGGGCATCTACACCTATCTTGGGGTGTCGTCCTTGCTGGATGACAACGGCGCGATGTCGGCCTTTGCCGCGATCGCCTATTCCGCTGCTGTGTCCGTGGGCATCTTTGTGTTCTGGTCCTATATGCTGCGCCTGTTTCCAGCGGTGCGCAGCGCCCGTGCGCGGGTTGGGCTGTTGGGGGCCATGTCGCTGGGAAGCGTCGCGATCATCGCCATGTCGAGCTGGCTGAACGCCGCCGCCCTTGCCGGATCTGCAGCGGTGGAACAGCATCTGGCCGAGACCGTGCAGGATTACCAAGGCTCCTTGGAGCGCGCGCATGAGATCACCCTTTCCGCCCAAGGGTTGGAGCGCGACGTTGCCCGTGTCCGTCAAAGCTTCGAGGATCTGAGCGAACAGGAGGCCACGGGCGGGCTGTCGGGCTTGGCGGGGCGTGGTGCCGTGTTCCGCGTGCTGCGTCAGAAATCGGCAGAGCTGTCGGGGCTGGAGGCGCAGATCGCCACCCAGACCCCGCTGGTCAATGACGCCTTTGTCGAGGGCAACCAGATCCTCAGCCGGATGCGCGCGCTGACGGTCGAACCCGGTCCGGTGGAAGCGCGATCAGTCGAATTTTCCGAACAGGCGGTACGGCTTGCCGGGTTGATCACGCGCTTGCGGCAACTGTCAGTCGCCCCGCTGGTCGAACGCGCCGCGCAGGATCTTTCGGCCTCTGTCGTGCTGCCCGAACTGGATGGCAGCAGTGTCGAGGTGCGGGGCAATCAGGCCTCGACCATCAGTGCCGTGCTTGAGGTTCTGGCCCAACGTGCCGCCACACTGGAGCGCGCTGCCCAAGACGTGCTGGCCATGGCCCCGCCAACAGAGACGACCTACACCCCGATTTCCAGCGCCGATGCGGTGATCAAATACGCGCGCAACTTCGTGCCCTCCTGGGCCGGCGCGATTGCCATTGATCTTTTGCCCGCCGTGCTGGTCTTCATTCTCGCCATCACCCAAGGGGCGATCCGCGAAGGCCGCGAGGGCAGCGCGATCGAGGAAACACTCACCCTTGCCGAACTGCGGGCCGCGGTGCTGGCGATGCGTGACATGGATGCGGCGATGAAGGGCACATCTGTTGATGAGGACGCGTGGGAAGACCGCGATGACATTGCGCCCCATGACATCGTGACCGAAAACCCTGCCCTTAGCACGCCTTCGAAAACCACATGAAACTGCGACGTGATCCTTCCAAACGCCCACCCGTGGCACGGGTTCTGGGCGGCGTTCTGATCTTTCAGCTGGGGTTGGCGGGGCTGCTTTTTTGGGGCGATCTGGACGAGGGGCTGCGCCTGCCCGGCTTTGGCCCGCGTGCCCCGGGGCTGACCGAACCCACGCGCCCCGGCGACCAAACCCGCCGGTTTCAACCCGACCGCGCCCGCCCCGGCGGCCGCCCCATGCCGGACACACCCCTGCCCGAACGGCTGACCCTGACCGTGGTCGAAGGCGGTGCCCGCGTGCTGCTGGAAGGGGGCATCATGGCGGGTGATGCCGAACGCATCGAGAAACAGATCTCCGCACTTGATCCCCAACCCGAGGGCGTGATCCTGAATTCGCCCGGTGGGTCGGTCAGCGACGCGCTGCGTCTGGGGCGGTATCTGCGGGATGCGGAGCTCACGACCGCCTTGCGCAGTGGCGATATCTGCTATTCCGCCTGCCCCTATCTATTGGCCGCGGGCACCAGCCGCGACGTGCCAGAGGATGCCTCTGTCGGGGTGCACCAGCATTTTTTCGGTGAAAGCACCCTGCTGCCCGCCTTTGTCGCGGTGGAGGACATCCAGCGCGGCCAAGGCGAGGTCATGACCTATCTGGATCAGATGGGCATTGACCCGCTGGTCATGCAGCACGCGTTGGTCACGCCGCCCGATGAAATCTATCTGCTGCTGCCCGAAGAGCTGACCCGCTACCGCTTTGTCGAAAACACCGAGCCAAGCTAGAATACCCCTTGTCGCAGGCGATGGTCGCGCCTACTTAACGGGGGTGACGGGTTCTGCCCTGTTTGTAAAAGTTACATTCCAGTGGCCTTAAGCAAATCCGAGGGAGCTGGCTCTGTTCGAGCCCTGGTTCGTTTATCTGGCGCCCACCTGTACATACAGGTCCTCGGGAATATAGAACAGAACGGCAGCGGTGGTCCCGTCACACTTTCCCGACAATATCATATTTTTCGCTGGCTCGTCGCTGCCGACCAAAGACGATGATCTGAGCCTGTCCGGCTCAGAACTCTTCCGGACGGGCTTCGCGGGCCATATGATCCAGAACGGCGTTCACGAACTTCGGCTCGTCGCCCCCCTCAAAGAAGGCACGGGCCACGTCGACATATTCGTTGATCACGACCCGCGGCGGCGTTTCCTGCGCGCGCAGCTCGGCACCGGCAGCGCGGAACAAGGCACGCAAAGTAGGGTCGATCCGCGCGATGGCCCATTTAGCCACCAGCGCACGGTCGGTCATCTGGTCAATCGCCGCCTGATAGTTCACCGCCGTCTCAAGCAGGTCTGCAAAATGCCGGATGTCACCATCGATCATTTCCTGACCGTCGTAAGTGGCGCCAAAGCGGTGCTCAAGGAACTCCTTGCGCACGGTGTCAAAGCTTTGCGAGGAATGCTCCATCTGGAACAGGGCCTGCACGGCATAAAGCCGCGAAGCTGATTTCATCTTGCGTTTTTGATTGCCCGAAAGGCCGGCGGAGGATGTCATGCTGTCTTGGGTCCGTCATTGTCGCCCGCCATCAGATATTCATCCGAGCGCGGCTTGAAACCGATGTCTTTGCGAATGTCGCCCCACTTACGGCTCAGCGCGATCAGATGCAAGGCCGCAGCTGCCGCACCGCCGCCCTTGTTTTGCCCCTCCGGATCGGCGCGCACGGCGGCCTGTTCGTGGTTCTCGACGGTCAGGATACCGTTGCCGATACAGATGCCCTGCAACCCCATCAGCTGCAAAGCGCGGCTGCTGTCGTTGCACACGGTCTCGTAATGAGTCGTCTCGCCGCGAATGACACAGCCAAGTGCTACGTAGCCGTCAAAATTGCTCTTGCGGTCAGAGATGCCGATGGCGGTCGGGATTTCCAGCGCGCCGGGCATTTCCACCACGTCCCATTCAGCCCCGGCGGCCTCGAGCTCTGCCTTGGCGCCTTTCAGCAAGCCCTCGGCGATGTCCGAGTAATAGGGCGAAATGACGATCAGAACCTTAACCGGCGTATCAAAGCGCGGCGTGGTCAGTGTCGTATGATTTCCAGCAGCCATTGCATTTACTCCTGCGTGATGGGGCGCGTGCCCACGATGCTAAGGTCATAGGCGTCCAGCCCCAGATAGCGCGTATCGGGGTTATCCGTCAGCAAGATCAGCTTGTGCAACCCAAGGCTCGCCATGATCTGCGACCCAAGACCGGTGCGTTTGACGGTACGGGGGCGATCATCCTCTTCGTCCTCGAAACGCAACCGCGGGTCGGGATCGCGGAACAACAGCACCGCGCCACGGCCTTCGTCCGCGATGATCTGCATCGCGCGTGGCAATTCGTCGGCGGGGCTTGGCCCGAGGCCGAGGATATCCTCAAGCGCGTTGATCGCATGGGTGCGGACCAGAACCGGAGCCTCTGTGGCAATATCGCCCTTGGACAGGACCACATGATCGGTGCCGCTGATCTCGTCGGTGAAAATCTGCATCTTCCAATCGCCCCCATAGGCAGAGGTCACGGTGCGGCTGTCGCGCTCCACCAGCAGGTTGTCATGCTTGTGGCGATAGGCGATCAGATCGCTGATCGTGCCGATCTTCATGTCGTGCTGCTGACAGAATGCAACCAGATCCGGCAGACGGGCCATGGTGCCGTCTTCCTTCATGATCTCGCAGATCACACCCGACGGATGCAGCCCCGCAAGACGCGAGATATCGACGGCAGCCTCGGTGTGGCCCGCGCGGACCAGGACACCCCCATCGCGTGCGCGCAGCGGAAACACATGCCCCGGCGTGGCGATATCCACCGCGCCTTTATCCTCGTCTATGGCGACCTTCACGGTCAGCGCACGGTCGGCGGCGGAAATACCGGTGGTCACCCCCTCGCGCGCTTCGATCGATACGGTAAAGGCTGTCTCGTGGCGGGCAGAGTTATTCACCGCCATCATCGGCAGACCCAGCGTATTGACCCGTTCCTCGGTCATCGGCAGGCAGATCAGCCCGCGCCCGTGGGTGGCCATAAAGTTGATCGCATCCGCATCCGCGAACTGCGCGGGGATTACCAGATCGCCTTCGTTCTCGCGGTCTTCGTGGTCGACCAGCACGAACATGCGACCCTGACGGGCCTCTTCGATGATCTCTTCGATGGGCGCGATGGCATCCGCCAATTCAGCCTCGACCGGTCCGGGCGTTTCAAATTGCATGGGGTCACCTCACTCTTTGCTGCTCTGGCACATACCCCACCCCACGCGCCTTTGCCAGAGCAGGGCCGCCCCCCTCCCTGCTTCATTTTGCCAAATAAACTCAATTCCGCACCGTCACCGCGCGCGGCGGTCCGCGTTAAGCCCCGAAATAGCGCGCGGCCTCCACATAGCCCGCCGCCTTGCTTGCAGTGGCCCAGTCCCGCTCCAATCCGGTGTCGCCGATGATCAGCACCTGATCGCCGACCAGTTTGCGCCCTTGAACCACCTGCCCCAGATGATCGCGCATCGCGCTCCAGCTGTCGGTGAACTTGGGGGCCTCGGCCACATGGTCCAGCACGGGATTCGCCTGTGCCACACTGTCGGGCAGCAGCGGGCGATGTACCAGCGCCAGCTTTTGGGCGCGCTGCACCTTGTCCAGCACCTCGGCCTCGCGCAGGGGGATATGCGGTGCCCCCGTACGCACCACCCGCAGCGCATTGGACGAGAACAGCAGCGCCAGAATATCGCGCCCCGTGGCCTGACGGATCGCGGCATAGGCCTTGTAGTCCAACCCCAGCTCGCGGGCGCGCGCCACGCGCATCTTGACCACCATCAGCGGGATCGCTGAAGGCATCGCCGCCTCGCGGGCCTTTTGCCACTGGAAAGCGCGCCACTTCTGGCCGCGCTCAAGGCTGGGGCCCTGATTATGTCCGATCCCCGCGATCATGACATTTCTGCCAGCCGCGCAACATAGCGGGCCAATGTGTCGATCTCCAGGTTGATGCGGTCCCCGACGGCGACATCACCCCAAGTGGTCACCTCTTTGGTGTGGGGGATAAAGTTGATGCCGAAATCGCAGCCGTCGACCTCGTTCACGGTCAGCGAGGTGCCGTTCAGCGCGACAGAGCCTTTGGGGGCAATGAAACGCGCCAGATCCTCGGGCGCGCGCAGGGTCACGCGGGTGCTGTCGCCCTCGTCGCGCAGCGCCACCACTTCGGCCACGCCATCGACATGGCCCGACACGATGTGCCCGCCCAATTCGTCCCCGACCTTCAGCGCGCGTTCAAGGTTCAGACGGCGTCCGACCTGCCATGCGCCAAGGTTGGTCTTGGCCACGGTCTCGGCGCTGATCTGCACCTCGTACCAATCGGCCCCCAGATCCACCACGGTCAGGCACACGCCATCACTGGCGATAGAGGCCCCCATGTCGATGCCGCTGGTATCATAGCCCGTTTCGATCCGCGCGCGCAGGTCGCCTTGCTGTTCAAGCTTGGTGATCTTTCCGATGTCCGTGATAATGCCTGTAAACATGCGCCTGCCTCTTCTATACTGGTCGCTACCGAAGTAGACCTCCGCCCGCAGCATGACAAGTCCACAGACACGCCACATTTTCGCCGGTATCCGGTGTTTGTCTGCCCGATGACCAAGATAAACCGAAAGCAACCGATGAACGCCGCAGCACCCCGTGAACGGGTCTTCCTTTTCCTGCAAGGGCCGCATGGCCCCTTCTTCAACCGTCTGGGCAAGATGCTCCGCCTGGCGGGGGCGCAGGTCTGGCGTGTGGGGTTCAACGCAGGCGATCGGGCCTTCTGGTTCCACCCGCGCAGCTATATCCCGTTTCGCGGAACAGCTGACACGTGGAAAGACACCTTTGTTGCGCTGCTCGCCGACAAGGGTGTCACAGATATCGTGCTTTATGGCGACACCCGCCCGATCCACGCCCAAGCCGTGGCCGAGGCCAAGGCCCGCGGGCTGACCGTGCATGTCTTTGAAGAAGGCTACATGCGCCCCTATTGGGTCACCTATGAACGCGGCGGGTCCAACGGCAATTCACGGCTGATGGACATGTCCATCGAACAGATGCAGGCAGCACTGGCCAATTCGGATATGGAGGCCCCCCTCCCCCCCGGTCATTGGGGTGATATGCGCCAGCATGTGTTCTATGGCGCGCTCTATCACTGGTTTGTGCTCGTCCGGAACGGCGACTACCGCAACTTCCGCCCGCATCGGAGCTTGCCGGTGACCAAGGAGTTCAAGCTGTACCTCAAGCGGCTGCTGCTGATGCCCGCGCTGGCGCTGGACCGGCTGATCGCAACGCTGCGTATCCGGCTGGGCGGCTTCCCCTACCATCTGGCACTGCTGCAACTAGAGCACGACAGCTCGTTCCAGGAACACTCCCCCTTCGAGACGATGACCGATTTCCTGACCGTGGTGCTGGAAGGCTTCGCCAAGGGCGCGCCGCGCCACCATCATCTTGTTGTGAAGGCCCATCCTCTGGAAGACGGCCGCGCACCTCTGCGCCGCGTGGTCAAACAGGTGGCGCGGGATTTAGGTGTCGCGGACCGGGTGCATTTCGTGCGCGGCGGCAAGCTGGCGCAGCTGCTCAACGATGCCCGCACCGCCGTTACCGTGAACTCCACCGCCGGTCAGCAGGTGCTGTGGCGCGGAATTCCGCTCAAGGTGTTTGGCAGCGCCGTCTATGCGAAACCCGAATTCGTCTCGGACCAGCCGCTGGCGAAATTCTTTGCCGCTGCCTCGCGCCCCGATAATAAGGCCTACAAGGATTATCGCCGGTATTTGCTGGAAACCTCGCAGGTGCCGGGCGGATTTTATGCGGCACGCGCGCGCACGCAGTTGATGCGGCAAGTGGTCGATATGATGCTTGCCCCCGAAGACCCGTACGACGCGCTAGAGCTGGGAACCGCGGCACCAAGGCAACAGTTGCGGGCCGTCACCTGAGCGTTTTTCGCCCAGACAGTAGCTTTTCGATCCAATCTGCGCTAAGCCGATGATAATTACGCCGAAAAAATCGGCGAATTCGAGGCAGAACAAGAACAGGTCGAGGAGACCGGGCAGTGAAATCCGTACCCTTCCGGTGGGCGCGTCCCATCGCATTACTTGCGGCTATGGCCGTGGTATCTTCATGTGGCCTTCCGCAGGTTGGCCCGAACAAACGTCAGATCTTTGCCGGATCGGTCCAGAAGGAAGGCGACGCATTTGTTGTCGCCGTCAACGACCGTGTGACCCGCGCCACCGCCGTCGCCCCCGCGCTTGGCTTTAGCCCGGGGTTCATCAACGCCGGTCAGCTTGGGTCGGATACGATCAACCCCGGTGATACGCTGGGGCTGACGATCTGGGAAAACGTCGATGATGGCTTGCTGGCCGCCCAAGGGGCCAACGCCACCGTGCTGGAAGAAGTGCAGGTCGACGGATCGGGGTTCATCTTTGTGCCCTACGCGGGCCGGATCAAGGCCGCTGGCAATTCCCCCGAAGCGATCCGTCGCATCATCACCAACAAACTGTCCGAACAAACGCCGGACCCGCAGGTTCAGGTGCGCCGTCTGGCCGGTGACGGGGCGACCGTGTCGCTTGTCGGCTCTGTCGGTGCGCAGGGTGTCTATGCGATTGAACGACCGACGCGCACGCTTGCCACCATGCTGGCGCGGGCCGGTGGTGTGACCATCACCCCCCAGATCGCGCAGGTCACCGTGCTGCGTGGCAATCAGCGGGGCAAAATCTGGCTTGAAGATCTTTACAGCCACCCAGAGCTCGACATCGCCCTGCGCGGCGGGGATCGCATCCTGATCGAGGAAGACACACGGTCCTTTGTGGCCCTTGGTGCCACCGGCGCGCAGCAGAAAGTCCCGTTCGAGACCAAGAACCTGTCGGCGCTTGAAGGCATCGCACAGGTGGGCGGCCTGAACGCGGGCACCGCTGACCCGACAGGTGTTTTCGTCTTCCGCAACGAACCCGAAGCGGTCGTGGCACAGGTTCTGGGCCGCAATGACCTGCAAGGCGCACAGCGCATGGTCTATGTGCTTGACCTGACCAAGCCCAACGGCATGTTCATGGCCCGCGATTTCGTGATCCGTGATGGCGATACGCTCTACGTCACCGAAGCCCCCTTCACCCAGTGGAGCAAGGTCATCTCCTCGATCACGGGGTCGGCCAGCTCGGTCAACAACCTGTCGTCGCTCGCGTCGAGCAACTGATCTGGGCCGATGGCTTTAGGGCCTGAAATATACGACACACCCGCCGCCGGTTCCCCACGGGACCGGCGGCTTTTTGTGTTTAACGGCGGCTTTGTCACCAACCGGCGGGTGCGGCGCATCTTGCAGCTGTCGGGCTATAGCCTGCATCTGGGCATGCCGCGCGACGGGGATGCCATCGCTGTCTGGGGCAATGCAGGCACCGCGCATCGTGGGCTGGCCGTCGCATCCAAAAAAGGGCTGCCCGTTGTCCGCGTCGAAGACGCGATGCTGCGGTCGCTGTTTCCCGGTCGCGCAGGCGAGCCGCCGCTGGGGCTGCTGATCGATCACAAGGGGCTGCATTTCGACCCGGCACAGCCCTCCGAGCTTGAGGACATCCTGACCAGCCACCCGCTGGATGACACGGCTTTGCTGGACCGTGCGCGCGGTGCCATCCACCGCATCACCGAGGCGCATCTGACCAAATACAGCGGGTTTGACACCGCGCACCCCGCGCCGGATCCCGGCTATGTGTTGGTGATCGACCAGACCTTGGGTGATGCGTCGGTCGCGGCCTCGGGCGCGGACCGGTCGCGGTTCCTTGAGATGCTGGTCTTTGCCCAGCAAGAGAACCCCGGCGCGCGGATCATCATCAAGACCCATCCGGAAACCGCAAAGGGCTATCGCAGCGGTCATTTCGGGCCTGAGGACGCCAACGGCCGCATCACCCTGCTGACCGCCCCCATCAGCCCCTGGACCCTGTTTGAAGGGGCCGTACGTGTCTATACCGTGTCGTCACAGATGGGGTTCGAGGCGATCTTTGCAGGCCACAAGCCCCGGGTCTTCGGGCAGCCCTTCTATGCGGGATGGGGCCTGACCGAAGATGAATTCCCCGTGCAGCGGCGGCAACGTGTGCTGACCCGTGCGCAACTTTTTGCAGGAGCGATGATCCTTTATCCAAAATGGTACGATCCGCACCGTGACTGCCTGTGTGATCTGGAAACCGTGATAGAGGCGATGGCCGCGCAGACCCGAGCCTGGCGCGAAGACCACCGGGGCTGGGTCGCCTCTGACATGCGCCTATGGAAACGTCAGCCCTTACAGCGTTTCTTTGGCCGCTGGTCGCCGGTGACCTACCAGAATGATCCAAAGGCCGCCCGCGCCACAGGCAAGCCCTGGATGGTCTGGGCCTCGAAAGCAACGCAGGCCCATGCCGGTGCCCTGCGGGTGGAAGACGGTTTCCTGCGCTCGCGCGGATTGGGGGCCGATCTGGTGCCGCCCCTGTCGCTGGTCTGCGATGATCTGGGTATCTACTATGACCCGCGCAGCCCCAGCCGGTTGGAACAGCTGATCACGTCGCGCGCCAAAATGCGCCCCGACCAGTCGCGCCGCGCGGCACGGTTGATTGCGGTGCTGCGCGACGCGGGGCTGAGCAAGTATAACCTTGGCGGCGGTGGCGATCTGGACGCCCTGCCCGCCGGACGGCGCATTCTGGTACCGGGTCAGGTGGAGGACGACGCCTCCATCCGTGCGGGCACCGATGCGGTATCCACCAATCTAGCGCTGCTACACGCCGCGCGCACCGCACATCCCGACGCCGTGATCCTGTACAAGCCCCATCCCGACGTAGAGGCCGGGCTGCGCCTTGGCGCGATTGACGCAGGCGGGCTGGCGGACCGTGTGCTCACCGATGCCGACCCCATCGCCCTGCTGGCGCATGTGGATGAGGTTTGGACCATGACATCGCTGCTGGGGTTCGAGGCCCTGCTGCGCGGCGTCAAGGTGGTGACCTTAGGTGCCCCCTTCTACGCGGGCTGGGGGCTGACCGAAGACCGCGGGGATATCCCGGCGCGGCGAAGGGCAGAGGTGAGCATCGAAGGTTTGGCCCATGCCGCCCTGATCGATTATCCGCGCTACTTTGATCCGCGCAGCGGTACCGCCTGCCCGGTCGAGGTCGTGTTAGAGCGGTTGGCTTCGGGTGATCTGCCGCGGCGCGGGGTGGCGAACCGGGTGCTGGCGAAGCTGCAGGGCGTGTTTGCGACACAGGCGCATTTGTGGCGGCGGCGATAGTAGAGCGGGGCCAGCCTAGGTGCAGATCAGATGCGGGGGCCAGCCCCCGCGCCCCCGGGATTTTAAGCCATTTGGAAGGGGTTAGGCGGGCGTGTTGCTGCGAGCCCAGATGTGGAGGAGGTCGGGGCCGATGCGCGAGGTTTCGGTCAGGGTGAAGCGCGGGGCCTGTGCCAGACGTGGAAGCTGCAGCGGCGCGATGGCGGGCAAGCCGTCCGCGCCAAGGGCCAGACCCGCCGTAAACCCGACCAGTTGATCCACGAGATCCGCCTTTAGTAGCGTCGCGGCCAGTCCGCCGCCCCCCTCGCAGAAGATGCGTGTCAGACCGTGGCGGCCAAGCTGCTGGAGCATGTCATCGGCGTCGATCTGGCCCATCTTTGGTGCGCAAGAGATCAGCGTCGCGCCAAGGCTTTCCCACGTCCCGATCAGCTCTGCCGGGGCCTTGGGGCCGTGGCAAAGGATCAGGGGGATGTCATTGGCGGTTCTGGCGAGCGTGCCATTCAGGGGGATGTCCAGCCCGTTCGACACAACGATCCGTGTCGGCTGGCGCGTGGTGCCAAGGTCGCGCACGGTCAGGCTGGGGTCATCCTGCCGCGCCGTGCCACCACCCACCATGACCGCGTCATGGCGGCTGCGCATGGCATGGACCACGCGGCGGGCGGGCGGAGCAGTGATCCATTGGCTTTCGCCCGACGCGGTGGCAATGCGACCGTCAAAGCTGCTGGCGAGCTTGAGCGTCACCATCGGGCGGCCTTCGTCGACACGCAGGAAAAAGCCCAGATGATCCGCGCGGGCTTCATCTTCGAGCACGCCCACGTCAACGATAATGCCCGCCGCACGGAGGATCGCAATGCCCTTGCCGCTGACGCGTGGATCCCTGTCGGTGCAGGCGATCACCACGCGCGCAGGCTTGGCGGCGACAAGCGCATCGGCGCAGGGCGGCGTCTTGCCAGTATGGGCGCAGGGTTCGAGGGTGACATAGACCGTCGCCCCCTGTGCCGCAGACCCGGCCTGACGCAGCGCTTGGGGTTCTGCATGGGGCCTGCCGCCCGGCTGGGTCCAGCCGCGCCCGACAATGCGGCCTTGTTGCACGATGACGCAGCCCACGGCGGGATTGGGCCAGACAGCCCCCTGCCCGCGCCGGCCCAGCGACAAGGCCAGCGCCATAAAGCGCGCGTCGTCAGACATACTTATTCGTCCGCAGGGGTGTCGGGCCGCAGTTCCTGCACGAATTTATCGAAATCATCTGCCGCCTGAAAGTTCTTGTAGACGCTGGCAAAGCGGACGTAGGCGACGGTGTCGATGCGGGCCAGTGCCTCCATCACGATCTCGCCGATCTGTTTCGATCCGACATCGGTTTCGCCCATGCTTTCCAAACGTCGCACGATGCCGCTGATCATCTGATCGATCCGTTCGGGATCAATCGGGCGTTTCTGCATCGAGATCCGGATAGAGCGTTCCAGCTTGTCACGGTCGAAATCCTCGCGCTTGCCCGAGGTTTTGACGACAACCAGATCGCGCAGTTGCACCCGTTCGTAGGTGGTAAACCGGCCCCCGCAGGCGGGACAGAAACGGCGGCGGCGGATCGAAACGTGATCCTCGGCCGGGCGGCTGTCTTTAACTTGGGTGTCGATATTTCCGCAAAACGGGCAGCGCATAGCCGGTCCCCTTATCTTAAACCTGCTCAATAGGGGGTAAACACCCCCATTCCCCAAAACTATAGGACCAACGCGAGGTTTTGGGTAGGGGCGAAATGCCCATCTATATGTTGTAGCGGGGAAAACTGCCCTGAACTTTGGCTGATACCATGCGTTGTCCCTGCAAGACGACTGATCTGAAAGGAATTCACTATGACCAAGACGCTTTTCATCACCGGAGCCTCAAGCGGGATCGGTGCAGCCACCGCCCGCGCTGCTGCCAAGGCCGGCTGGAACGTCGGGCTGTTCGCCCGCAGCGAAGACAAGTTGAAAGATCTCGCGCGCGAGATCGGGGATCAGGCGCTGGTGCTGACCGGCGACGCCACGCAATACGACGATCAGGAACAGGCCATGAGCCGCCTTGCGCAGAAGTTCGGGCAAATCGATGCTGTCTTTGCCAATGCAGGACGGGGGACATCGCCGGGCGGCACCGAAAAGGGTGACCCGGACGACTGGAAATCGATGATCGATCTGAACGTGATGGGCGCGCTGTATACGGCCCATGCCGCGATGCCATATCTGCGCAAGACCACGGGGCAGTATGTTGTGACCGGTTCCGCCGCAGGACGCCGCCACATCAAGGGGTCGATCTACGGCGCGACCAAGTTCTTTATCCATGGCTTTGCGGGCAACCTCGCCGACGAAATGGCGGAATGGGGTGGGCGCTGTATGGTTGTCTCCCCCGGGATGGTGGACACGGCGTTCTTTGACGAAGCCAAGCCCGACAAGCTGAAACCAGAAGACGTGGCATCGGCCGTGATGCACGCGCTAGGGGCACCGGCCCACGCAGCCGTGCGCGAGATCCACTTGATGCCGGTGGATTGAGGTCAGGCGAAATGTACCGCGATGCGCCTGCTGTGGGGCGCGTCGCGGTGTTCGAACAGATAGATGCCTTGCCATGTGCCCAACACCATGCGGCCTGCAACCACGGGGATGCTGAGCGTGACGGGCAGTACTGCCGCCTTGATATGCGCGGGCATGTCATCTGGTCCTTCCAGCGTATGCCGGAGGTAGGACATTGACGGGTCATCCGCAGGTGGCACCAGACGCGAAAAATAGGCCAGCAGATCGCGTTGCACATCCGGGTCCGCGTTTTCCTGAATAAGCAGCGAGGCAGAGGTATGGCGCAGAAACAGTGTCACCAACCCGTCAGAGCGTTGCCCTGACAGCGCCTGATGCACCTGATCCGTCACCTCGTAGAGCCCCTGCCCGCCGGTCTTGACCGTAAACTCGCTGTTCATTCCGCCCGCCTTGTGCTGATGGGTCAGGTTAGCCTCAACGCCCGGGCGATTGCAAACCACCGCAGAGCGTGATCCCGTGGCTGATGGTCATGGCCGACCCGGCCTTGGTCAAGGATCCGCCCAGGATCACGACGGGCGATGGGGTCAGCCCCGCGGGATCCAGCGTGAAGGTGACACCACCATCGCCGCCAAAACCACGCGCGCGCGGCTCGCTTACATACAGCTTCTGACCGTCCTGCGCGCCCATTTCCCGCAGCGCATAATCCGCCGCGGCACACCAATGCCCGCGCGCACCAAAGCCGGTGCTGCCGCTGATATGCACGCCGCCCTCGGTCGGTGTGAAAGTCAGACGGTCATTCGGCACATAGGCCTGTGCGAAGGCTGGGGTCGTTGCCAATGCGGCCAGTACGAAAGCGGTGGTCAGGGTTTTCATTATGGTATTCCTAGTTTTCAAAAGTCTTTAAGTTCAAGGATGTAGTCCTTGCAGAACTGGATGGCGTGGCCCACGGGCAGGGCCTGCCCCGCGTTGCGCACCGATACCGAATAGGATTTGAACGCAGGCTCCGACAGCTCTGCATCATTCAGGGTAAAGACGACGCCCGTGCGCCCTACCCCGCTGATAGATGGCCCGCGCGGCGACTTGACGTAGATCTCGGCGGCGCTTGGCGTGCCCAGCCCTTCCTCGGCATATTCGGCGGCGGCACACCACATGCCCCGGGCCCCTTCACCATGATCCTCGATCACCTCGAAGGATGCGCCCGACAGCGGGATGACCTGTAACTCGTTCACCGCTGTAAAGGATTGCGCAACCGCGGCGAGCGGGGCGGCAGAGAGAATGGCGGCAAGGGCAAGGCGTTTCATGGCGGCTCCTGTTTGGTGCGTGGTTCACAGATAGGCTGCGCGGCGGGATTTTAAATTCACAGCTTCGAGATCGTCGCTTCAGCGCATGAAAAAAGGCGGGTGCCTGAACACCCGCCTTTCAAAACTCTCGCGATCAAGCGCTTACTGATCGAGGAACGACCGCAGCTTGCGCGACCGGCTTGGGTGCTTGAGCTTGCGCAGCGCCTTCGCCTCGATCTGACGGATACGTTCGCGGGTCACGCTGAACTGCTGGCCGACTTCTTCCAGCGTGTGGTCGGTGTTCATGCCGATGCCGAAGCGCATCCGCAGCACACGTTCCTCGCGCGGGGTGAGGCTGGCCAGAACCCGTGTCGTGGTCTCCTTGAGGTTTTCCTGAATGGCGCTGTCGAGCGGCAGCACGGCATTCTTATCCTCGATGAAATCACCAAGCTGGCTGTCTTCCTCGTCACCGATGGGCGTTTCAAGAGAGATCGGCTCTTTGGCGATCTTCATCACCTTGCGCACTTTCTCAAGCGGCATCTGCAGTTTCTCGGCCAGTTCCTCCGGCGTCGGCTCGCGGCCAATCTCGTGCAGCATCTGGCGGCCGGTCCGAACCAGCTTGTTGATCGTTTCGATCATATGCACCGGAATACGGATGGTGCGCGCTTGGTCGGCGATCGAACGGGTGATCGCCTGACGGATCCACCATGTCGCATAGGTCGAGAATTTATAACCGCGACGGTACTCGAACTTGTCGACGGCCTTCATCAGGCCGATGTTGCCTTCCTGAATGAGATCAAGGAACTGCAGGCCACGGTTGGTGTATTTCTTGGCGATCGAGATCACGAGGCGCAAGTTCGCCTCGACCATTTCTTTCTTGGCCTGACGGGCCTCTTTCTCGCCCTTCTGAACCTGCTGCACGATGCGGCGGAATTCAGAGATATCAAGACCGACGTATTGACCCACCTGCGCCATATCGGCCCGCAGCTCATCCACCTTGTCAGAGGACCGTTCGATGAACATCTGCCAGCCGCGACCGGACTTCTCGGCCATCCGCTCCATCCAGTTGGGGTCCAGCTCGTAGCCGCGATAGGCGTCGACGAATTCCTTGCGGTTGATGCGCGCCTGATCGGCAAGCTTCACCATCGCAGAGTCGATCTGCATGATGCGGCGGTTGATGCCGTAAAGCTGGTCGATCAGCGCTTCGATACGGTTGTTGTGCAGGTGCAGGTCGTTGACCAAAGCCACGATCTCGGAGCGGACACGCTGGTATTCTTCCTCATCGGTCTTCGAAAAGGTGCCGTCCTCGTTCAGGGTGGCCGAAATACGGCTGTCCTGAATTTGGCTCAGCTTGACGTAGTCATCGGCAATGATGTCGAGCGCTTCCAGCACTTGCGGCTTCAGCGCGGCTTCCATTGCGGCCAGCGACATGTTGGCCTGTTCGTCGTCATCCTCGTCGTCGTCATCGTTCGAGATCGGGTTTCCGTCGGCGTCAACTTCGCTTGTGCTTTCGGCGGGCTTTGTCTCGGTGCCTGCGGTTGGCACGACCGGAGTCGTTTCTTCTTCGTCGCCCATCTGGGTGCCGAATGTCGCCTCGAGGTCGATGACATCGCGCAGCAAAATGTCTTCGGACAAAAGTTCGTCGCGCCAGATCGTGATCGCCTGGAAGGTCAGCGGGCTTTCACACAGCCCCGCGATCATCGTGTTGCGTCCTGCCTCGATCCGCTTGGCGATGGCAATCTCGCCCTCGCGGCTCAGCAGTTCAACCGATCCCATCTCGCGCAGATACATGCGAACGGGGTCATCCGTGCGGTCCAGCTTTTCGGACGTGCCAGAGGACAGCGCCACATCACGGTTGCTTTCCGTGGTCGCAATTTCGGTCCCGCCCTTGGCGTCTTCTTCTTCGGCTTCTTCGTCCTCGATCACGTTGATGCCCATTTCGGACAGCATCGACATCACATCCTCGATCTGCTCCGAACTGACCTGGTCAGGGGGCAGAACGGTGTTCAGCTGATCGTAGGTGATATAGCCCTTTTCACGGGCTTCGCCGATCATCTTTTTGACGGCGGCTTGGCTCATATCAAGCGAATGGCCGGCATCCTGGTCGTCAGACTTCGCGTCTTCGTTGGTGTCTTTGGCGGCCATGAAATTTCCTCCAGCGAATGGGTGCGAATCACGTGACGTGATTCGGTTGTTCGAATCATGCGGGGTTCTGGGTGATTCTTAAACCCGTTACCCTGTATTTTGTTAAACATCCCGGCGAAAAAGCCACGCCGGGTTCATTTTTTGTCTTTCGCATCACCCTTCAGGATCGACCCCAGCAATGCGTCAAAAGCGCTGCGTTCGTCCCGGCTGATGTGGGCACCGTTCTCGGCAATGTCGTATTCTGCGGTATCTTCCTGCCCGCTGCGCTGTGCGCGATCAGCGTTGCGGGCCGCTTCGCCCAACCGCCATGTCAGCCCTTCATCCGCGGTGCCGGTCAGATCTTCGACCGCATCGGCAATCTCTTCGTCCAGCCCGCGCACGGCTTCCAGCTTGCCCAGTTCTTCGGCGACAGTCATGCGCGTCTTTTCCAGGTTGCCAGGGCTTCGGATGCAGGGCGTGATGGCTACGTGGCGCTGCGACAGCATGTTTTCAAGGGTGTACTCCCCCACTGCGTCATAAATCTTTTCGCGCAACACCGCCGGATCGTGATGTACATGGCGCAACATCAAATCGCGGATACGCCCGTGATCAGGGTCCTGACAGCGCATCGCGGCCAGCCCGTTCTCGAACTCTTCCACCAACTGCGGGCAGCCCAGCAGGGCCATCAAAATCACCGCCTCGCGCAGATGCTCCGTCGCTCCCAGCCCGGCTGCGGTCACAAGAATAGAGGATTTCGCACTCGGGGATGGCCCCTGCGGCGCGGGGGCCCATTTGCCCCCACCGAAGGCGCGCGCGACGGGGCTAAAATCTCTCTTGGCCTTTTGCGGACGGAAGAGCTGCCAGCGCAGATCCTTGATTTCCTGGCCATAATGGCTCCGGATCGACGGGTCTTTGATCATCATGATCTTTTCGCGCAGCGCCTTGTCCAACCCTGCCTTACGCTCGGGGCTGTCGAAAACGCGGCCGTCGGTCTCGCGCTGCCAGAGCAGACGCACCATTGGCATCGCGTTATCCAGTAACTTTTGCAACGCTGGTGCCCCGTGGGCGCGGAGCAGATCATCCGGATCCTGCCCGTCAGGCATCACGGCAAAACGCAAGGATTGCCCCGCCTCAAGCAGCGGCAGCGCCAGATCGATCAAGCGCATGGCCGCACGTTGACCCGCCGCATCCCCGTCCAGCGTGATGATCGGTTCGGGCGAGATACGCCACAACATCTGCAGCTGGCTCTCGGTGATCGCCGTGCCCAAGGGAGCCACCGCCGCACCGAAACCGGCCTGCACCAATGCAATCACATCCATATAGCCTTCGGCCACGATCAACGGCTTGCCTTGCCCTGCGGCTGTCCGCGCATCGCGCACATTGTAGAGGCTGCGGCCTTTGTCAAACAGCTCCGTCTCGGGAGAGTTCAGATATTTGGCGTTGTCATTCGGGTCCATTGCCCGCCCGCCAAAGGCAATCGCCCGCCCCCGGGCATCCCGGATCGGATACATGATCCGGCCCCGAAATGTATCATAAGGCCGCCCGCCCTTGGACGAAGGCTTGGCCAGCCCCGCCCCAAGGATCAACGCATCCTCGACATTCTTGGCCTTCAGGTGATCCCAAAGCCCTTGCCACTGGTCCGGCGCGAAGCCGATTTCCCATTGCTCCAAGGCCTGCGGCGTCAGCCCGCGCCCGGCAAGATAGTCGCGCGCGGCCCCTGCCGCAGCGGTGCGCAGCTGCAACCGGAAGTACTGCACCGCCAGCTCCATCACCTCGGCCAGTTGCGTGCGCTTATCCGCCTTCTCCTGCGCGCGCGGGTCTTGTTTGGGCATGGGCATCCCAGCCTCACGCGCCAGAATCTCTACCGCTTCCATAAAGCTGACATTCTCGGTCTCGCGCACGAAAGAGATCGCGTCCCCCTTGGCGTGACACCCGAAACAATAATAGAATCCCTTGCGGTCATCGACGTGGAAGCTGGCGGATTTTTCCTGGTGGAACGGGCACGGAGCCCACATATCGCCCTTGCCCTGATTGGACTTGCGCGGATCCCACATCACTTTGCGCCCCACCACCTGTGACAGGCTGGCACGGCTGCGCAGTTCATCCAAAAATCCAGGGGGCAGGCTCATACTGTTTTATATTGGGTCGGCAGGGCCAAAGTCCAGCACCCAAAGCCTGCGCAACGGGCTTCATTTTGCCGGATAAACTCCGGGGGGATCGTCCGTCAGGGCGATGGGGGCTGGCCCCCGTCTTACCGCCCCGACAGGGACTACGGCACGATCAAACGACGAGCGCGGGCGTCACTGGCCCAAACACATCTCGTTCCAGGCAGCAGAGAGGTCGTTGCCCTTCACGTCGCGCATTTTCATTTCATAGACCCAAGGGGCGACCAGCGGCACAACCGCGTCATAGCGATCGGGCCATTCTGGGTTCTTGGAGGCGATGTGATCCGGCACGTCACGCTCTTTCACGCGATCGATCCGCGCTTGCCGGACGGCCTGCACGACATCTGCCTGATACTGGCAATCGGTTTCAGCGCTGGTGGCGGCGAAGACAGGCGCGCTGGACGTCGCCAGTGCTGCGGCAATCATGAGTTTACCAAATTTCATCGTCACATCTCCTAAATGTTTCTTTGCAAGCCCGCCGCCCTTCCACGGCCTACGCCGTTTAAAGTTAAAGGCTGCAGCGGACATGAGAGCGGGTGCTCATGGCGCAGGAACCTAGCCAGCCCCCGTTGGAATACAAGTGACAGAGCGGTTTTCCGCAGTACACGCTTGCGCGGTTTGGCGCGTCTTTGCCGAAAGCCGCTATCACAGCGGCTTTCGGGGAACTTTTCAGGGGCGCAGCATAGGGCCCGCGCGAGGTTACAGCCCCTTTGCGCGGTAGCTGGCGGCGACCTTGCCGATGCTGACCAGATAGGCGGCGGTGCGCAGGTCTTCGACATCGTCGCGGCTGTGCCAGACTTCCGCCATCGACCGGTAGGCGTCGCTCATCGTGTCGTAAAGACCGGAGCGGACCAGCTCAAGCTCCCCGGCACCCCGCAGGTATTTATCCTTGAAGTTCGGGCTTAGCTGCCAGCCGACACCGCTATCGGCGCTCAGACGTTCCAGCTCGTCCACCAACAGCTGGTGGCGGCTTTCCTCGTTGCGGCGCTGCATACGGCCAAAACGGATGTGGCTCAGGTTCTTGACCCATTCGAAATATGACACCGTCACACCGCCGGCGTTGGCATACATGTCAGGGATGATCACGACGCCCTTTGCACGCAGGATATCATCGGCACCGGCGGTTACGGGGCCGTTGGCGGCTTCGACGATCAGCGGAGCCTTGATGTTATGCGCATTGGTCAGGTTAATCACCCCTTCCAGCGCCGCAGGGATCAGGATGTCACAGTCCGCTTCCAGCAGCTTGGCACCGTCTTCTTCAATGGGCGCATCTGGATAGCCCTTGATCGTGCCATGCATGGAAATCCAGCGGTGCACCTCTTCTACATCAAGACCACGGTCATCGAACAAAGCGCCGTCGCGTTCAATGATCGCGGTGATCTTGCAGCCATCCTCTTCGCTCAGGAACTTGGCGGCGTGGTAGCCCACATTGCCCAAGCCCTGCACCACGACGCGTTTACCGTCCAGCTCACCGCCCAGACCAGCCTTTTCCATCCCCTTGGTGTCGCGGAAGAAAGCGTGCAGCGCATATTGCACGCCGCGGCCTGTCGCTTCGGTGCGGCCATGGATGCCGCCCGCGTTGATCGGCTTGCCCGTCACACAGGCAACCCCGTTGATATCCGTGGTGTTCATGCGCTTGTACTGATCCGCGATCCAGGCCATCTCGCGCTCGCCCGTGCCCATGTCGGGGGCGGGAACGTTTTGCGCGGGGTTGATCATATCGCGCTTGATCAGCTCGTAAGCGAAACGGCGCGTGATCAGTTCCAGCTCGTGTTCGTCATAGTCGCGCGGATCAATGCACAGCCCGCCTTTGGAGCCCCCGAACGGCGCTTCGACCAGTGCGCATTTATAGGTCATCAACGCCGCCAGCGCCTCTACCTCATTCTGGTTCACGCCGGGGCTGTACCGGATGCCGCCCTTGACCGGCTCCATGTGTTCGGAATGGACCGAGCGATAGCCGGTGAAGGTCTGGATACCGCCGCGCAGGCGCACGCCGAAACGCACCGTGTAGGTCGCGTTGCACACGCGAATCTTCTCTTCCAGACCCGGCGACAGGTCCATCAGGGCCACCGCCCGGTTAAACATGATGTCGACGCTATCGCGAAAGCTCGGTTCGGTTCCGGGGTTCATTCTACGCTCCTAAATTGGCTCTGCGACCCTGATGCGGGCCGGTTCATCGCCTCGCCTTTTGAACATGGCACCTGCGTCAAGCAAAGCTGTAAATCACCATATTTCGAAGTTTTCGCACAAATTTTAATCAGTTTGAAAACTTATCGCCCAAAGCGAGTAGTGATGACACACAAGACAAGTCCTGCGCGAAGTTTCCTGACAGAGGACAGTCCGGCTGCTCCGGGCGGGATCTGCCCCGAAAACGGCCTGAGTATACACTTTTTTAAACGTATTTCGCCCTATTTCGGCCAACATCACCCCGCATATCTGCTGGCAACGCCGATCCGCCCGAAATGCGTCTGTCGCATGGGTCGCACGAATGAGGACATGGAAATGCCGGTAAACGATACAGTGAGTAAATGGGTAACCCTCCCCCTACGCAAGCGGCTGACGCGGTTCGCACGTGAAGACGACGGGTTGGTGACGATCCTCGCGCTTTTCATGATCATGATGATGATCGCCGTGGGTGGCATCCAGCTAGATTTCATGCGTCACGAGATGGAACGCTCGCGTCTGCAAGCTGTGTCGGACCGTGCCGTTCTGGCCGCTGCCGATCTGGATCAGATGCGTGACCCCAAAACGGTGGTGGAAGACTACTTTGCCAAATCGGGCATGACCGAGTTTCTGTCGAATGTCGTGGTGGATGACGGTCTGAACTTTCGCACCGTGACGGTCGACGCAAGCAAGAACATGGACACCCAGTTTATTGGCCGCTTTGGTTTCCCCACGCTCGAAGTGCCCGCCCATAGTCAGGCGGAAGAACGCGTTGCAAAGGTCGAAATCTCGCTCGTGCTCGATATCTCGGGTTCGATGGCCACCAATAACCGTCTGGGCGAAGTACAGAATGCCGCCGATATCTTTCTGGACACCGTGCTGAAGGACGAGAACCAAGACCTGATTTCAGTCTCCCTGGTCCCCTACTCGGAACAAGTGAACGCGGGCCCGTTGATCATGGACCGTATGAACGTGAACAGAAAGCATGACTATTCCCACTGCATTGATTTCGACAATAGCGACTTCGATTCGATCGCGATGAACAGCAGCACCCGGTATAACCAGATGCAGCACTTCCAGTGGAACTACGATGGCCGCAACAACTACCGTGACGATACGGTTTGCCCGCGCTACGATTACGAGCGTATTACCCCGTTTTCACAAAACAAACGCACGTTGAAAATCCAGATCGATGATCTTGTACCGCGCGCTGGTACGTCGATCTTCCTTGGCATGAAATGGGCCGCGGCGATGCTTGATCCGGCGTTCCGGGACATCAATAACTCGCTGGTGAATGCTGGCTATGTTGACCGTAAATTCTACAACCGCCCCGCGAGCTATACCGATTCAGAAACGCTCAAGACTGTGATCCTTATGACGGATGGCGCGAATGATAACTCGTTCCGCATCAGCAATACATACTACAACGAAGATAGCGAGTATGTTCACTGGAATAAATACAACTTTTGGTGGTATCTGCGCCGCGAGGTAAACTCGCGCTACTGGGGCTACTTCTATTATCAGAAGTACAACAAATCGCTGGGCAACACTTTGCTGTCGAATATCTGCGACGCCGCCAAAGCCAAGCGGATCGTGATCTGGTCCATCGGGTTCGAGGTCGATGACGAGGACGTGCCCGCGATGCAGGATTGCGCCTCCTCGCCCAGCCACTTCTTCCGTGTCGAAGGCGTCGAGCTTTCCGAAGCCTTCCGCGCCATCGCCCGCCAGATCAACCAGTTGAGATTGACCCAATGATCGCCCGCATTTCACAAGCGCTGCGCCGGTTCCGCCGGGGTGAGGATGGCGCAGTTGTCCTGATCGAGTTCGTGATCCTCTTTCCGGTCATCTTCGGCATGTTCCTCGCGTCGGTCGAGGTCAGCCTTTATTCCCTGCGACAGTTCCACCTGAACCGCGGGCTGGAAACGGCAGTACGGTATATCCGGCTGAACACACGCACGACGATCACCCACGACATGATCAAAACGATGATCTGTGACAACGTCGGCTATATCGGCGATTGTAAGGATACGCTGCGCCTTGAGATGGTGCTGGTGAACCCGCGCAACTTCGCCGCGATGAACGCCTCGCCCGACTGTGTGGACAAATCCCTGCCCGTCAAACAGGAACGCGGCTTTACCCTTGGGGCGCAGCACCAGCTGATGCTGCTGCGGGCCTGCGTCAAGTTCGATCCGATGCTGCCGGGCAGCGCTATGGGCTTCAAGTTCGAAACTGATGGCGCGGGTCAGGGCAGCATGTACGCCGTATCCTCCTTTGTGCAGGAGCCAAGCTAATGGTTATCACTTATCTCAAACGCCGTGTACTGGCGCGTTTTCTGCGCGATCAGGACGGCAGCGCCTCGATCGAAGCGGTGATCATGATGCCCATGGTCTTCTGGGTCTATCTGGCGATGTTTACCTTCTTCCAGACCTATCAGGAATATTACACCAACCAGAAAGCGGCCTATACCATCGGCGATATGATCTCGCGCGAGACGCTGCCGATGGACACTGCCTATATGGACGGCATTCAGGATCTGCTGGACTATATGACCCGTTCCTCGGGTGAAACGACAGTGCGCATCACCTCGGCGAAATACGATCAGAAGAACAAACGCTTCCTGCTGCACTGGTCCCGCGCCCGCGGCAGCCTAAGCGACGCGACCCAAGCGGATGTGACCGGCTGGACGGATAAAATCCCGGAACTGGAGGATGGTGAATACATCACCGTCACCGAGACATGGACGTCATTTGCCCCGCCCTTCAACATCGGGCTGCCGGTGCAAGAGGTGAAGAACTTCGTCTTTACCCGCCCGCGCTACGCCCCTTGGGTGCTGTACTCGGACGGGGCGTAAAAGCTGACGATCACGACAAAAAGAAATGGCCCGCGGCGATCTGCCTGCGGGCCTTTTGCTTAGGATCGTTCTGCCATCATGGCAGAGATGATCTCGGACATGAACTTGGTCTGACTGCCGGGGGTCATGCCGCCGACACCGATGCGCCGGCCAATCCGCCACCACAGGCCCGGCCGCCAAATGCGGTCACCGCCTGTGCCGGGCTTGGTGCGCACTAGAAAACCGTTAGACGGCTTGAACGCAAAAACGCCGCGATCCAGCCCGATGATGTCTTCGACCCGTGCAATCACCGTACCGTCGCTGTCGCGTAATTCGGTGGCGGTCAGCTCGATCGCGCCCGCGGTTGCGCGGCGCATCTTGTCAGCCATCCAAAGCGCCAGCCCCCCCATTGCCAGCAAGAAGACCTGCCAGCCCAGACCGGGCGACGAGGTGAACGCGACGTAGATCAGGAACAGCCCCAATATCCCAAGCGCCGTCAGCCCGATGGCCCGCCGCCCAGAGGAGGCACGCGTGGTGGCAAGAACTTCGTTTGGATCGTTGAATTCAGGGAGCATGGGGCGCGACTTTCGTTAAGGTCGCTTTGCCTACCGCGCCGGGCGCGCATTTGGCAAGCCCGCGTCGCGCAATCCCGCACGGCAGCCCCTGACCGCTTGGGCCAGTTGCCAGCCTATTGACCGGCTTTCGGAGGCTTTGCGCCGTCGCGTTTGCCCTTTTTGCCGCGCTTGAGCATTTCCTCGACTCGGTCGGCATAGGCTGCACGCTCGGGTGCCGACATCTGGGCCAACTCGGCCAGCCACGCGTTTTGAACGGTCTGCTGAACGGTCAGCGTGGCGTCGCGTTGCAGGTCCAGCACGCGGCGTGCCTCTGCGGGGTCGAAAGGCTCCGCGCGGATGGCGGTCAGCGCCTCTTGATACAATGCGCGGCGTGCGGCACGGCTGACGGATTTATCCTCGCGTCCCTTGCGCGCATCGGCAAAGACGGCGCGGCGGCGTTCTTCGGGCAGCGCCATGACGTAGGGCGTGCCATAGTCGCGCATGTGCCGCATCGCGCCACCATGCGGCCCGTCAAAGCGATAGACCGCCCCCGCAACCAGCCCCAGCACCAGCAGGTTCACCCCCAGCGACAGACCCAAGGCCCATCGCAGCGTCTTCGTGCTTTTGAATGCAAAGCCTGCCATTTTCTATCCCTCGTCCAAGTCCCAGCCGAACGCCGTCAGATCTGACGTATAGGTGTCCAGCGATGTCGCATCGGCGACGATGTAATCGTCGCCGCCGGTGATGATCTGCGTCGCAACATCCGGCAGGCCGCTTGGCGGGGCAACCCCGATCCAGAACCCGACAGCCGTTGCCGTGATCAGCCCGCCCAAGGCCGGTGCGCCGCCGATGGCGCGCCAGAACCCACGCCAGCCCCCTATCGCGGGGGCGGGCTGTGCCGCCAGCGCATCGGCGATCAGCCGGTCCATCATGCCCGCAGGCATCTGCGGCGGGGTCGCCCGCGCCTGTTCGAAATGCGCCTCTAGCGTCTCTGTTTCACGTTTTGTCATCATCGTATCCCAAGGCGTCACGTCGTGCGCCCAAAAGTTTCGCCAAAGCCCTTTTGCCCCGTGCGGTCAGGCTTTCAACCGCTTCGACCCCGACATCCAGAATGGTCGCGATCTCGGGGTTCGCCAACCCGTCTATGTGGCGCAGCGCCACCGCCTGCCGCTGCCGCTCGGGCAATCTGTCCAGCGCCGCTTGCAAGGCATCCTCGCGCGCCGTGCGCTGCAGCCGAGCCTCGGCGCTCTCCGCCGGATCGGTGGGTTCCGCGATGTCCTCAAGCGGGACACCCCGGCCGCGTTTGCGCAGCCGGTCGGTGCACAGGTTGGCGGTCACACGGTACAGCCAGGTGGTCACCTTCGCTTCGCCATCGCGCCAGTCCGGAGCGATCTTCCACAGGCGCATCAGCGCGTCTTGCGTCACGTCTTCAGCCTCGGCCGCGTTGCCCAGAATGCGGAAGGCGTGACCAAAGATGCGCGGTGTCAACTGGAGCGTCAACAGCCGTGCCGCCGCCGCATCCCCCTGCACATAGCGGTGCAGCAAGGCGCGTTCGGGGTCATCCACCCCGTCGGCATCCGTCGTATCGTGCATATCCATCAAACCGGAGGTAGCCTTTGCGGGCGCGCCGTTCAAGCGCGCCCGCATGCTTGCCTTATTCCGTTGCAGCCGCGTCGCCGTCATCGGACTTGTCGTGCTTCATGTGTTTGCCGGGTTTACCGTGCCCGTCCTTGCCGCCATGACCACCGCGTTTGCCGTGATGCTTGCCACCCATACGGGCTTTGGCGAACTCTTCCGCGCTCAGCGATCCGTTCTTGTCGGTGTCCAGCTTCTCGATCATCTGCTCGGGGCTGTGACGGCCGGCCATTTCTTCCATCGACAGCTTGCCGTCTTCATTGGCATCCATGCGCTTCATCATCTTGTCGTGGCGCTTGGCCATCCGGTCGCCTTTGCCTTTGCCCATGGCTTCAAGCTCGGTCGCGGAAAGCGACCCGTTGCCGTCGGTGTCCAGCTTCTCCAGCATGCGCTGGCTGCGCTCGGCGTGGCGTGCCTTGGCTGCGGCGGCCAGTTCATCCTGTGTCAGGAAGCCGTCGCCATCCGCGTCAGCAGCAGCGAAACGTGCCGCGGCGTGGGCTTTCATTTCTTCGGCAGTGACTTCACCGTTCATATCGGTGTCCAACTGGACAAAGTGGCTTTGCTTGCCGCCCTCTGCCTTATCCGCATTCTGCGCGACCAGTGTCGTGCCGCCCAATGCGATCAACCCGCTCAAGAGTGCGATCTGAAGATTTGCTCGTTTTGTCATCTGTTTCTTCCTTTGGTGATCTATCTAACGCCCGCCGTTTTCAGCGTGGCGATACCGGTTCAAACGACAGCCGCCCGTCATTCCGTCGCAAAAAATGTGAAAAAGTTTTGGGCACCCCTGCGCGGGCTTTGCGACATGGCGACGCAACTGCCCCGAGATCCCTTTATTTCGCGGTGTTTTGGCCGCATGTAGGATGGGAACAAGGAAACCCAGATGACTGACCAGACCGTAGATATGCCTCACGTAGACACAAGCGAACGCAGCATGAAGAAGTCCCTGCTGCGCGGCTGGCGGCGTAAATGCCCCAACTGCGGGGCCGGTCCGATGCTGAAAAGCTATCTGAAGGTCAATGATACCTGCACCGTCTGCGGCCAAGAACTGTTCCACCACCGCGCCGATGATGGTCCGGCCTATCTGACGATCCTGCTTGTCGGGCACCTGCTGGCCCCGGGGCTGCACATCGCCTTTGTGGTCTGGCGCCCCGAGCCGCTGACGTTGTTTACAATCTTTTCGGTTGGCTGCGTCGGATTGTCCCTCTACCTTCTGCCCAGACTGAAAGGAGCCATGATCGGCTTCCAATGGGCAAAGCGCATGGGCGGGTTCGGCAGCACCAGCTGACCGGCACCCCAAAGCCCCGCTAGAAAAACAGGATATGGGGCAAGGCGATGACCATCGATAAAAGTAAAATCCGCAACGCAGCCACGGTGATCGTGATCCGCGACCGGCATACCGCGCCGCGGATCCTGATGGGGCAACGTGGCGCGACAGCGGCCTTCATGCCCAATAAATTCGTCTTTCCGGGCGGCGCGGTCGATCTGGGCGATGCGCAGGTGCCGCTGGCCAGCATGGTCGATGAAACCTGCCAGAACCGTCTGGCCGAAGACGCCGATGACAGCCTTGCACATGCCTTGGTGGTGGCCGCGATCCGCGAGCTTTGGGAAGAGACCGGCCTGATCCTTGGCCAGAAAGGCGCATGGGAGGGCACGCCCCCTGCCGATTGGCTGACCTTTGCGCAGCGCGGCTATCTGCCCCACGCGGCCCCGCTGCAATTTGTGTTCCGCGCGCTGACGCCTCCTGGCCGTCCGCGCCGCTTTGACGCGCGCTTCTTTCTGGTCGATGCCGAGGATATCGCCACCGATTTGGACAATTTCGACGACGCCTGTGACGAGCTTTCGCATCTGCAATGGGTGGCCCTGTCGGACGCGCGCAAATTCGACATGCCCTTCATCACCGAGGTGGTGCTGGCCGAAGTCGAGGCCCGCGCGCGGCAGCTTGACCCGCCCGCCTCGGTTCCGTTTTTCAAGAATAACGACGAAGAAAGCCTGTTCCTGCGTTTGCGCGGGCGCCCGATGCCTAGCTAGGCGACCATCACCAGCATCAGGATCGACGCGATCAGCACCGCCATGCCTGCCGCCTCACGGGGGCTGATTTTCTCGCGGAAGAACAAGGTGGAGGCCGCGACGCTCAGGATCAGCTCTACCTGACCAAGGGCTTTGACATAGGCCGCGTTCTGCAAGGTGAAGGCGATGAACCAGCACAGCGATCCGCCCATCGAGGTCAGCCCGATCCAGAGCGCGACCCGGCGCACGCGCCAGACATCGCGAATCTGCCCCGGTTCGCGCAGCCGCAGATACACCGCCATGATCAGCGATTGCATCGTCACAACCGCCGCAAGGGTCACGCCTGCGCGCAGCACCGGCAGATCGGTCTGCACCGCCAGCGACGCCCCGCGGTAGGACACGGCCGACACCGCGAAAAGCGCGCCTGACGCGATCCCCAGCCCCGCCGCGCGATTGCGCAGGTCGCGCAGGTGAAACCCCTTGGCTTCTGCCCCGCCGGACAGCAGCAACAACCCGACCACGCCAAGCGCAATCGCGGCGAAACCGGTGGCGCTGACGCCCTCGCCCAGAATAATCCAGCCCACCAGCACCGTCAGGATGACTTCGGTCTTCTTGAATGTGATGCCCACGGCAAAGTTGCGCTGTTTGAACAGTAGCACCACACAGACCGTCGCGAGGATCTGCGCCGTGCCTCCGACCACCCCATGCGCCCAGAACCCCGGCCCAAGCGGCGGCAGGGGTGTCGCGCTGAGCGCCAGATAGGCCACGAGCCCCAGTAGAATAAAGGGCGCGGAATACAGAAACCGCGAGAACGTCGCCCCCGCCGCCGACAGGGTCGCCGTGGCGAGGTATTTTTGCAGCATGAACCGCCCGGTCTGAAAGACCGCCGCGGCCAGCGTCACGAGGATCCACAGGTCCGGCAGCGTGTCAGCCATGGGCGCGGACCCCGATCACCGTGGCGCGCCCACAAAGCGGCCCACGCCCTCGGGCATCGGCAAGGCCGCATGGGCTTGGGCAAAGCGCGTCAACGCCGCCGCGATCTTCGGAGACGGATCAGAGGGTTTGCGGGTTTCAAGGCTGACATGCAGCAAGAAGTGTTCCCCCGTAGCAAGCAGCCGGTCGCCTTCGTACATCTCGTGCCACAGATGCATTTTCTTGCCCGCCCCCAGCAGCACGCGGGTGCGTATGTCGATCACCGCGCCTGCATGCACTTCGTCCACGTGGCGGATATGGGTTTCAGCAGTGAAAAAGCTCCCGCCCGAGGCAATATACGCCGCGTCGCAGCCGATCAGCTCCATGAAACGGTCGGTCGCGTCAGCAAAGGCCTGAAGGTATTTCGCTTCGGTCATGTGGCCGTTGTAATCGGTCCAGTCCAGCGGCACGGCACGATGGACGGTGGGCACCGGCTGGGACGGATCGTCGATATCCGCCGCTCGCGCCTCAAGCACGGTGCCCGCGCGCAAGGCCGCCTCGTGCTGTTTCATCAACCGTCCTGCGCCCCAATCCTGCTGCTTCAGCGCCCGCATCATCGCGACCAGATTATTGTCGCGGATGCGTTCAAGGTCGCGGATGCCATAGGCCCCCGACTGTGCGTCCGATTGCCCCGCGATCAGATCAACAAGGGTCTCGTCAAAATCGGGCACATCCATCAGCTTGGTCCAGGGCCATTTCAATGCCGGACCGAACTGCGACATGAAATGCTTCATCCCCGCTTCGCCACCGGCAACGCGATAGGTCTCGAACAGGCCCATCTGCGCCCACCGGATGCCAAAGCCATAGCGGATGGCGTCGTCGATCTCTTCCGTGGTGGCGATGCCGTCCTTGACCAGCCAGAGCGACTCGCGCCAGACAGCTTCGAGCAGACGGTCGGCCACATGGGCGTCGATCTCTTTGCGCAGATGCAGCGGGTACATCCCAAGCCCCGTCAGCAGTTCCTTGGCGCGGTCTACCAGAGGGCCGTCCTGCCCCTCGGCCGGGACCAGCTCGACCAGCGGCAAAAGGTAGACGGGGTTGAAGGGATGGGCGACCATGATCTGATCGGGGCGCGTGCTGCCCGCGCGCAGTTCTGACGGTTTGAACCCCGATGTCGACGATCCGATCACTGCCTGTGCATCACAGGCGGCCTGAATTTCGGAGAGCGTGCTGTGTTTGACCTCAAGCCGCTCGGGCACGCTTTCCTGTATCCACACGGCCCCCTCCACCGCCTCGGCGATGCTGGTGCAAAACCGGAGCCCCCCTTCGGCGGGCAGGGCGACATCGGTCAGACCGGGCATGGAGCGGCGGGCGTTTGCCAGAACTTCGGCGATCTTGCGTTCGGCCTGCGGGTCGGGGTCGAACACCTGTACCTGCCAGCCATTTAGCGCAAAGCGCGCGGCCCATCCGCCGCCGATTACACCACCGCCGATGATTGCTGCGATTTTGGTCATTGTCGTATCCTCAGCTGGTCCGTGTCATAGCCGTTAAAGTCCAATATCTCGCGCGCTGCCGCGATCCGGTCCGCGCCGCCGCTGGCGCTGCGGTCAAGGATCCAGCCAAAGTCGCCAGCGGGATTGCCGACCACCGCGGTGCGGAACCCTTCGTCGACCCAAAGCACCCAAAGCGTGCGCGTGCTGCCATCGGGGCGCGACAGCACATAGCGCCCCTGCCCCTGTTGCTGCGCCAGCCACAGCGTCCCCCCGTCGCCACAGCCGACCTGTGTGCACAACTGGAACGCGGGGCCCTTCGTCGTCTCGACCAAGGCCACCTGCGCCACGCCGTCGCCAAAGCTGTCGCGGACCAGCCACGGCCCTTTGAAGCGCGCCGCGTCATAGCGGCTGGTGGCACCGATTAGCGCCTTGCTGTCCCGCAGGCCCTGCGCGGTATCGGGGGCCTGAGCCCCGCATCCGGCCAGAAGCGCCAGCGCCAGAGCCAGCAGCGCGCGCTTCATGCGGCGGCCCGTTTGGTCAGACCAAGCTGTTCGCGCACCTGCGCCGGGCCGATGACCCGTGCGCCCATATTCTCGATGATCGTTCCGGCGCGTTCGACCAGCTGCCAGTTTTCCGCCAGAACGCCCTTGTCGAGCCAGAGGTTATCCTCGAGCCCCACACGCACATTGCCCCCCGCCAAAACGCTGGCGGCGACATAGGCCATCTGGTGACGCCCCAGCCCGAAGGCGCTGAAGGTCCAATCGTCCGGCACGTTGTTCACCATCGCCATAAAGGTGTTCAGATCATCGGGGGCGCCCCAGGGCACGCCCATGCATAGCTGCACCAACGCAGGGCTATCCAGCACACCGTCCTTGACCAGCTGTTTGGCGTACCACAGATGGCCCGTATCAAAGGCCTCGATCTCGGGCTTCACGCCAAGCTCGGTCATCATCCGACCCATGGCGGTCAGCATACCAGGGGTGTTGGTCATCACGTAATCGGCTTCGGCAAAGTTCATCGTGCCGCAATCAAGGGTGCAAATCTCGGGCAGGCATTCCTTGATATGCTGCACCCGTTCCGCTGCGCCGATCATATCGGTCCCGGCCACAGGGGGCAGCGGCTGCTCGGTCGAGCCAAAGACGATGTCGCCGCCCATCCCCGCTGTGAGGTTCAGGATCACGTCGACCTCTGCCTCGCGGATGCGCTGCGTCACCTCGCGGTACAGATCAAGTCGACGGCTCGGCGCGCCTGTTTCGGGGTCGCGTACGTGGCAGTGGACCACCGCAGCCCCCGCCTTGGCCGCCGCAATCGCGCTGTCGGCGATCTGTGCGGGCGACCGTGGCACATGGGGGCTGCGGTCCTGACTGCCCCCCGACCCCGTGACCGCACAGGTGATGAATACGTCCTTGTTCATGGTGAGAGGTATCAGAATCTCCTTGGGTTCAGGGCCGGTGTGGCGTTTGAAGGGTCAGAACGGCATCGGATGCGCTTTATGCGCGGCATCCAGATCGGCCATCACCTCGTCATCCAGATGCAGGTCGATCCCGCCGAGGATCACCTCGAGCTGGTCAAGCGAGGTCGCGCCAAAGATCACCGAGGTCATGAAGGGCCGCTGGCGCGTGAAGGCCAAGGACATCTGCACCGGATCCAGCCCGTGTTTCTGCGCGATCTGCAAATAGGCGTCCACCGCATCGAACACGCGGTCCGTCTTGCGCCCGCCCAGATCCCCGTTGATCGCCATGCGCGATCCTTCGGGCAACGCGCCATTCTGGTATTTGCCGGTCAGCAGCCCCGCCGCCAGCGGAGAGTACGACAGCATCCCGATATCTTCGTTGTGGCATGTCTCGGCCACGTCGGTATCAGCGATGCGCGCCAGCAGCGAATATTCGTTCTGGACCGAAACGGCACGCGGGCCGCCCGTGCGTTCAGCGGCATTCACCCATTGGGTCAGCCCCCAAGCGCTTTCGTTGCTCAACCCGAAGGCGCGGATGGTGCCGCGGGTCACCTCGTCTTGCAGCGCGCCAAGGCAGTCTTCCATATGCGCCATCGTCTCGGCACGGTTCTGCGACGAGGGGTCATACTCCCAGTTCTTGCGGAACATGTAGCTGCCGCGATTGGGCCAGTGGAACTGGTAGAGATCGACGTAATCGGTGTTGAGCCGCTTCAGCGATCCTTCAAGCGTGCTGCGGATCGTATCGGGCGAAATCCCCGCGCCGTCACGCACCGGAGCCCCCGCGCCTGAATGTTTCGTTGCCAACACAAAGTCGTCGCGCCGTCCGGTCTTGGCGATCCACTGACCGATGATCTCTTCAGTGCGGCCAATAGTTTCCGCCTTGATCGGGTTAACCGGATACATCTCGGCGGTGTCGATAAAGTTGATCCCCGCATCAAGGGCGCGTTCAATCTGCGCATGGCCTTCCTCGGGGGTGTTTTGCGTCCCCCAAGTCATTGAGCCCAGACAGAAATCAGTCACTTCGATACCTGTGTGACCCAGCGTGTTCTTTTGCATTGGAATTCCTCGTTTAGATTTGCGCCTACCCTTTCTGTTCCGCCACGTCACCGCAAGCGCATTTTCCGGGCAGCCGTGCCGTGCAAAAGCCGAAGGGTAAAAATTTTCGAGTGACTGTCGCTTTGGCCATTGGTCTTGCCCGAAAATGGGCACAGAGTACCACGATATGCGCCTTCTCATTTCCTTCGCCGCCCTGTTTCTTTCCGTCATTCTGCTGCAACTGTCGTCAGGCGGTGTGGGGCCGTTGGACGTGCTGTCGGGCACGCAACTGGGGTTCACAAACCAGCAGATCGGCCTTTTGGGCTCGGCGCATTTCGTCGGCTTTTTTCTGGGCTGCTGGGGCGCGCCGCGCCTTTTGGGCACCGTCGGGCACAGCCGCGCCTTCGCCGCCTTTACCGCTGCGGGCGCGATCGGGCTGCTGTCGCATATGATGGTGCTGGATCCCTATGCCTGGGCGCTCATGCGGGTCGCGTCCGGGTTCTGCGTCGCCGGATGTTATACGGTGGTCGAAGCATGGTTGCAGGCCAAGGTCACGAACGAGACGCGGGGCCGCACCATGGGGGCCTACCGTGTGGTGGATACCAGCGGGTCATTGGCAGCGCAGATGATCATCGGCGTGCTCGCGCCTGCGTCCTACGTGTCCTACAACCTGTTGGCGATCCTGTGCTGTGCCGCGCTGATCCCGCTGGTGCTGACCCGCCTGCCCCAACCCGAAACCCCCGAAAAAGGGCGGCTGCGCCCCAAGCTCGCGATTGATAGATCCCCGCTGGCCGTCGCCGCCGTGGTTGTCGCAGCCCTGTCCAGCGCGTCCTTCCGGATGGTCGGGCCGATCTATGGGCAAGAGGTCGGGCTGACCGCCGGTCAGATCGCATGGTTCCTGTCGGCTTTCGTGCTGGGGGGCGCTTTGGCGCAGTTCCCCGTCGGCTGGCTGGCCGATAAATTCGACCGCCGCTGGGTGCTGATCTGGCTGTCGGCTGCATCAATGCTTAGCTGTGCGGTCACCGTGATGTCGGCGGGCATGGGCACGCAGGCGATCTTCCTCGCCGCGACCTTCTTTGGCCTCACGACCTTTCCGATCTATTCCGTCGCGGCGTCCCACGCCCATGACTTTGCCAGCAGCTCGGAACGGGTAGAGCTTTCGGCGGCGCTGATGTTCTGGTTCGCGGTCGGTGCGATCTTTGCGCCCTACATCGCCTCGGTGCTGATCGAAGGCTTTGGTCCTGCGGCGCTGTTTACCATGATCTCGGTCGGGCACGGGGTGCTGGTGCTTTTTGGCCTGACGCGGATGCGCGCCCGCCCTACGGCTACAAAACGCACCCCCTATGTCTATGCGCCGCGCACATCCTTTACCATTGGCCGACTGATGCGCCGCAGCCGCGAACGCGACGCCCCCTAGCCCTTGCCCCGCCGCTGCGCTAGAGACGTGCAAAAGCAGTTTCGGGGTCCAAGTCATGACGCGCCACCTTATCACCTCCGCCATTCCGTACATCAACGGGATCAAACATCTGGGCAACCTCGTGGGCAGCCAGCTGCCCGCCGATCTATACGCCCGCTATCAGCGCGGGCGCGGCCAGGAGGTGTTGTTTCTCTGCGCGACGGATGAACATGGCACGCCCGCTGAACTGGCTGCTGCCAAAGCAGGTAAACCGGTGGCGGAATACTGCGCCGAGATGCACGAGGTTCAGGCCCGCATCGCAGAAGGCTTCGGCCTGTCCTTCGATCACTTTGGCCGATCCTCCAGTGCGCAGAACAAGGCGCTGACCCAACATTTTGCCGCAGCGCTTTATGAGCAGGGCCTGATCGAGGAAGTCGAACAGCGCCAGATCTATTCCGAGACCGACGGGCGGTTCCTGCCCGACCGCTATGTCGAAGGCACCTGCCCCAACTGCGGGTTCGAGGATGCCCGCGGCGACCAATGTGACAACTGTACCAAACAGCTAGACCCCGAAGACCTGATCAACCCGCGATCAACCGTTTCCGGTGCTACCGACCTCGAGATGCGCGCGACCAAGCATCTGTTCCTGCGTCAGTCGCAGATGAAGGACAAGCTGGACGAATGGATCAACAGCAAGGCCGACTGGCCCGTGCTGACCACCTCTATTGCAAAGAAATGGCTGCATGACGGTGACGGGCTGCAGGACCGTGGTATCACGCGCGATCTGGACTGGGGTGTGCCTGTCAAACGCGGCGACGCCGATTGGCCGGGGATGGAGGGCAAGGTCTTTTATGTCTGGTTCGACGCCCCCATCGAATACATCGCCTGCGCGCAGGAATGGGTGGATGCGGGCAAAGGGTCGGATTGGGAAAGCTGGTGGCGCACCGACAAAGGTGCCGACGACGTGCGCTATACCCAGTTCATGGGCAAGGACAACGTCCCGTTCCACACGCTCAGCTTCCCTGCAACGATCATGGGTTCGCAAGAGCCGTGGAAGTTGGTCGACTACATCAAATCGTTCAACTATCTGAACTATGACGGCGGCCAGTTCTCGACCTCGCGCGGGCGTGGGGTATTCATGGATCAGGCGCTGGAAATCCTGCCGGCGGACTACTGGCGCTGGTGGCTGCTGTCCCATGCGCCCGAAACCTCGGATGCGGAGTTCACGTGGGAGAATTTCCAGTCCTCCGTGAACAAGGATCTGGCGGATGTCTTGGGCAACTTTATCAGCCGCATCACCAAATTCTGCCGCTCGAAATTCAGCGAAGACGTGCCAGCGGCGGGCGAATACGGGCCTGAAGAACACGCGCTGATCGCGGATCTGACTGAACGGGTAGCCCGCTATCAAACCGCGATGGAGGCGATGGAAGTCCGCAAATCCGCCGCCGAGCTGCGGGCGATCTGGGCTGCGGGGAACGAATACCTGCAAGCACAGGCCCCTTGGACGACCTTCAAGACAGACCCCGACAAAGCCGCGGCGCAGGTGCGTTTGGCGCTGAACCTGATCCCGCTTTATGCGGTCTTGTCTGCACCGTTCATCCCGACGGCCGCCGCCAGCATGCTTGACAGTATGAAGGTGGAAAACGCCGCATGGCCGGATGATGTGCCTGCCGCCTTGGCCCAACTGGCCCCCGGTCACACCTTCGAGGTGCCAGAGGTGCTATTCGCGAAAATCACCGACGACCAGCGCGACGAATGGGCCGAAAAATTCGCAGGCGGGCGCAGCTGATCTGCCAAGGCTCCGCCGTCTGACCACACCGAAAACGATCAAAAGCCAGCGCACCGCGCTGGCCTTTGATTTAGTCCCACCAGAGAACCCTGAACGGCGTTCAGGCCGCCAGCAACGGCAAACGGAACGCAAATGTGGTAAGACCGTCATCGCAGGTCACATCGATCTGACCGCTATGCGCCACCGCGATGGAAGATGCGATATGCAGGCCAAGCCCCAGCCCCTCGCCCTTGGTCTGGTCGCCACGTTGGTAGGGTTGGAACAGCTTTTGCTTCAGGCTTTCGGGGATCGGCGCGCCGCGGTTGGCAACGGAAATCACGGCCTCCGCCTCGCTGACGCGCCCGTGCACTGCGACCTCGCTGCCGTCATCGGCATAGCGCACTGCGTTCGATAACAGATTCGACACCGCCTGCGCCACGCGCGCGGCGTCGCAGCTCACGGGGCGGTCAAAGTCCAGATCGACGGTGATCTTGTGATCGGGTGCTGCGGCGCGCACCTCTTCGACCACGTGGTTCAACGCATCCTCCAGCCCCGCGTCCGGCGTGGCCGAGATGCGGATACCGCCGCCCAACCGCGATTTTGCGTGCAGCATGATATTGTCGATAAGCTCGCTCATCCGGTGGATAGAGCTCCCCATCAGCGGCAGGATTTTCCGCGCCTTGTCTGACAGCGGCTCCTTGTCGAGCTGGCGCACACCCGCGTTCAGCGCGGCGACAGAATTGCGCAGGTCGTGACCCAAGACGGCGACGAACTCCTCTTGCACGGCGGCCATCTGGCGTTCGTGCTCTACCAGTCGCTCCTGCGCCTCAAGCCGCTCTTCGGTTTCCAGACTGCGCCCGATGATATCGGCAAACATCTCGAGCATGGCCACAACGCGGGGGTGTTTGACGTCGCGCGGTTCGGTATCAATCGCGCAGAGGGTGCCAAAGAACGACCCGTTGCTGCGGAAGATCGGGATGGAGGCATAACTGACGATGCCAAATTGCGCGGCAATCGGATGGTTGCGATAGACATCATCCGTGGCGACATCGTTGAACATCACTTTTTCAGAGGTCTCGCGCACCGATTGGCAGAAGGTCTGGTCGATCCCGATCTCGTCGCCTTCGGACAAGCCAAAGTTCACTTCGTCCACCGTGCGACAGGCGACCCAGCGATCGGTCGTCACCCGCGCCACAGCAGCAAAGCGCATATCCGTCGCCAGCATTACCGTTTCCAGCAACGTCCCCACAGTTTCGCTTGCCGCGAGCATTTCGATATCTGACTGGAAATCATGCGCACCGGCCAGATAGGCCTCATGATCCTGAATGATCGCGCGCATGTTCGTTTCGTCGTCCACCCGATATCCCCCATTTGTTTCGCATCCGCTACCATATGCACAGCCAAGAGCAACGACAATGCCGTGATTATCGCCCTGTCACGCTTTTCGGAGACTGGATTTAAGTGGAGGGATGAGTGGTGCGGGCGGTGGGACTCGAACCCACACGGGCACAAGGCCCAACAGATTTTAAGTCTGGTATGTCTACCATTCCATCACGCCCGCAGTGCCGCGCACAATAGCTAGGTTGCGGGCGGTGTAAATGGTCAGATGCAGGGCAGCCGGCATCAAAATCACGATTGGCCCCGTGCGCCTTCGCGGCTTACGCCATGTCCGCGAGCATGATTTCCTTGACCGCTTCCATCGCCACATAGGTAGAGGTGTTGGCGACATAGGGCAGCGTGGTCACCGTCTCGCCCAGAAAACGACGGTAGGCGGCCATGTCACGGGTGCGCACCTTAAGCAGGTAATCAAAGTTCCCTGCGATCATATGGGCCTGTTCAATTTCAGGCACACGGGACACGGCCTCGTTAAAGGCGCGCAGGGCGACCTCGCGGGTGTCTTCCAAACGGACCTCTACGAAAGCCACGTGATCCAGCCCCAGACGGATCGGGTCCAGCAGGGCGCGATAGCCCAGAATGACGCCGCTATCCTCAAGCCGTCGCAGCCGTGCTTGGGTGGGGGATTTGGACAGCCCGATCCGTTTGGCGAGGTCAGTGATGCTGATGCGCCCGTCTTCGGCCAGTACCGTCAGAATCGCCGCATCGAAGCGGTCCATTTTAAAGTCGTCGTTTGTCACGCAAGAGGCCCAATAATAAAGCGGTTTACCCACCAAACTGGCCGGAATCAGGAACTAATACTACTATTCCCGAGCTATTCTAGCGCAATTATCAGTTGGAGTACCTCATGGCACGCGATTCTTCCCCTATTTTGCGCCACCAGATTGACGCAGGCACCTACACCGACCAGGACAACGTCTTGCGTGAACTGGTGCGCAATGCGCATCTGTCGCCAGAGGAACGGGTCAAGATCTCGCAAGACGCGGCACAGATCGTACGCGATATCCGCGGCCATACCTCCCCCGGTATCATGGAAGTGTTTCTGGCCGAATACGGTCTGTCCACCGACGAAGGCGTCGCGCTGATGTGCCTTGCCGAAGCGCTGCTGCGTGTGCCCGACGCCGAGACCATCGACGCCTTGATCGAGGACAAGATCGCGCCCTCTGACTGGGGCCGCCATATGGGGCACTCCACCTCGCCGCTGGTGAACGCGTCCACATGGGCCCTGATGCTGACCGGCCGCGTGCTGGACGATGACCAACCCGGCCCCGTGCGCCACCTGCGCGCAGCCATCAAACGTCTGGGCGAACCGGTGATCCGCACCGCCGTCAGCCGCGCGATGAAGGAAATGGGCCGCCAGTTTGTTCTGGGCGAGAACATCAACGCCGCGATGGAACGCGCCAAGGGCATGGAGAAGAAGGGCTATACCTACAGCTATGACATGCTGGGCGAAGCCGCGCGCACCGAAAGCGACGCCAAACGCTATCACCTAAGCTACAGCCGCGCGATCTCTGCCATCGCGACGGCCTGCGTGCACAAGGACAGCCGCAAGAACCCCGGCATCTCGGTCAAGCTGTCGGCCCTGCATCCGCGTTATGAGGTCGCGCAAGAAGCATCCGTCATGCGTGATCTGGTGCCGCGTCTGCGGGCGCTTGCCTTGCTGGCGAAATCCGCCGGCATGGGGCTGAACGTCGACGCCGAGGAAGCCGACCGTCTGGGCCTGTCGCTGGATGTCATCGAAAAGGTGCTCTCTGAACCTGCGCTGTCGGGTTGGGACGGTTTCGGCATCGTGGTGCAGGCCTATGGCCCCCGTGCTGGTGTGGTGATCGATGCGCTGTATGACATGGCGATCCGTCATGATCGCAAGATAATGGTCCGCTTGGTGAAAGGTGCCTACTGGGACACCGAGATCAAACGCGCACAGGTCAAAGGTGTCGAGGGTTTCCCCGTCTTCACCCAAAAAGCTGCGACCGATGTGTCCTATATCGCCAACGCGCGCAAACTGCTGAACATGACCGACCGGATCTATCCGCAGTTCGCCACCCATAACGCGCATACGGTCGCCGCCGTACTGCATATGGCCGAGGATAAAGAGAAGTTCGAATTCCAACGTCTGCACGGCATGGGCGAAACCCTTCATAACATCGTGATGGACAAGCACGGCACCCATTGTCGCGTCTACGCCCCCGTGGGCGCACATGCCGATCTGCTGGCCTATCTTGTGCGACGCCTGTTGGAAAACGGCGCGAACTCAAGCTTTGTGAACCAGATCGTCGACGAAGACGTCGCGCCCGAGGTCGTCGCTGCCGACCCCTTCGACAGCCTCGCGGAAAGCGGTTTGCACATCCCCACCGGGCCCGAGCTTTATGCCCCTGCGCGCGTGAACTCGATGGGGTTTGATCTGATGCATACGCCGACGCTGGACGTGATCGAATCCGCCCGCGCGCCGTGGAAAGCCCACCGTTGGGCCGCCGTGCCACTGTTGAACGGCGAGGCAAAGCCCAAGAAATCGGCACGCCTGATGAACCCTGCTGCCTCTGGCCGCAGCCCCGGCACCGTGCGCAACGCGTCCGAGGCTGACGTCGCCAAAGCGTTGGACAATGCCGCCGTCTGGGACGCCCCGCTAGAAGAACGCCGCGAGGTCCTGTTGCGCGCAGCCGATATGCTGGAATCGCACTACGGCGAGATTTTCGCCCTGCTGTCGCGCGAGGCCGGCAAAGGCCTGCCCGACTGCGTGGCAGAACTGCGCGAGGCGGTGGATTTCCTGCGCTACTACGCACAGCAGGCGACCAACACGCCCCCCGCTGGCATTTTCACCTGCATCTCGCCGTGGAACTTCCCGCTGGCGATCTTCTGCGGGCAGGTCAGCGCGGCACTGGCTGCGGGCAATGCGGTGCTGGCCAAGCCGGCGGAACAGACCCCGCTGATCGCCTTCCTTGCCGTGACCTTGCTGCATGATGCCGGCGTGCCGCGTCACGCGTTGCAACTGCTGCCCGGCGGTGGCGAGGTCGGCGCGGCGCTGACCTCGGACAAACGGATCAACGGCGTGGCCTTCACCGGATCTACCGCCACAGCGCTGCGCATCCGGTCCGCGATGGCTGAACATTGTGACCCCGGTGCAATTCTGATCGCGGAAACGGGGGGGCTGAACGCCATGATCGTCGACAGCACCGCCCTGCCCGAACAGGCCGTGCAATCGGTTGTCGAAAGCGCGTTCCAATCTGCCGGGCAACGCTGCTCTGCCCTGCGCTGCCTCTATATCCAGGAAGACATCGCCGAAGATGTGATCGAGATGCTCGAAGGCGCGATGGACGCGCTGGTCATGGGCAACCCTTGGGACATCTCGACCGACGTGGGCCCCGTGATCGACGAGACCGCGCAAAAAGGCATCGCCGACCATATCGAGACCGCCCGCGCCGAGGGCCGGATCATCGCCGAGCTGACCGCCCCCACCGTCGGCACTTTTATCGCGCCGACCATGATCCGCGTGAACGGGATCGCTGATCTGGAGCGCGAGATTTTCGGCCCCGTCCTGCACATCGCCACGTTCAAGGCGACCGAGCTCGACAAGGTCATCGACGCGATCAATGCCACGGGCTACGGGCTGACCTTCGGGCTGCACACCCGCATCGATGACCGGGTGCAGCATGTCTCGGAACGGATCGAGGCGGGCAACATATACGTCAACCGCAACCAGATCGGCGCGATCGTCGGCAGCCAGCCCTTCGGCGGCGAAGGCCTGTCGGGTACAGGTCCGAAAGCAGGCGGTCCGAACTACCTCCCCCGTTTCAGCGCGCCTGACCTCAAGGTGGTGGAAGACACATGGGACAGCACGCAGAAAGACCTGCCCAAGCTGCCCGGCCACAGTGGGGCCTTCCTTGAAACCATCACGCTGCCGGGGCCTACGGGCGAATCCAACCGGCTCAGCACCCTGCCGCGTCCGCCGCTCTTGTGCATGGGGCCGGGCAAGGACACCGCAGCCGAGCAAGCCCGCGCGGTCACGGCCCTTGGCGGGAATGCGGTGGAGCTGTCAGGCAGCATCGACGCGACCGCGCTGACCGATGGGCCAGCCTATGGTGGTGTGCTCTGGTGGGGTGACGAGGCGACCGCGCGCAAACTGGAACAAGCCCTGTCTGAACGCGACGGGCCGATCATCCCGCTGCTGCGCGGGCTTCCAGATACCGCCCGCGTCCGCGCCGAACGCCATGTCTGCGTTGACACCACCGCCTCTGGCGGGAATGCGCAGCTGCTGGGGGCTGCCGGCTGATCTGCCACATGGGCGGGCGTTCCGACGCCCGCCCTTGACCACACCCGCGCAATGGCTAAGGGTCAGCCCATGTTCCCCATTCGCGATCACAACCCGTCCGGCCGCACGCCCTATGTCACCTATCTGCTGATGGCGGTGAACATCGGCGTTTTCCTCAGCTATGTCGGGCTTTTCAGCGACGACCGCGCGCTCAATATCTTCTTCTTCGACTGGGCGCTCATCCCCGGCCGCGTCACCACCGGGGATGGCTATACCGGCATCCTCACCTCGATGTTCCTGCACGGCGGCTGGATGCATCTCGCGGGTAACATGCTGTTTCTCTACATCTTTGGCGACAATATAGAAGACGAGATGGGCCACGGTGCCTATCTGCTGTTCTACCTCGCCTGCGGGCTGCTGTCGGCGCTGGCCCATGTGATCTCTGCCCCCTATTCGCCGGTCCCGACAGTCGGGGCATCGGGCGCGATTGCGGGGGTGATGGGCGGCTATCTGTTGCTTTACCCCAAAGCCAAGGTCGACATCCTGATCATCTTTATCGTGTTCTTCCGCATCTTCCCGATCCCCGCATGGATCATGCTGGGCTTGTGGCTGGGGATGCAGTTTATCGGTGGCGTCGGGGCGGACCCGACCGTGGGCGGTGTCGCCTATTGGGCGCACGCGGGCGGGTTTATCGTGGGGATGGTACTGACCATTCCACTGTGGCTGCGCTTGGGCGGGCCCCGCTTCTGGTCGGCCACGGACGGCCACCCGCCGCACCCGCAAGCGACCTACCCCACCTCCGCCAGCCGTATCCCGAAAGTGAAACGAAAATGACCGCCAGCACCCATAGCGCGACCTGTCACTGCGGCAGCGTCACCCTGACCGCCACCCTGCCGGAGGGGCTCTCCTCTGCCACACGCTGCACCTGTTCCTTTTGCCGCCGCCGCGCAGCACCGGCGGTGACGGCGCTCACCAGCGCGCTCAAGGTGACCAAAGGGGCCGAGCATCTGACGCTCTACACCTGGGGCACCCATACGGCGAAACATTATTTCTGCAAGATTTGTGGCATCTACATGTACCACCAGCGTCGATCCGACCCCGCGCAATGCGGCGTCAATCTGGGGTGTATCGACGGGGCCGCGCCCTGGACACATGAACCGATCCCCTACACCGACGGTATCAACCACCCGTCAGACAAATAGCCGACGGGCGCTTCCAAATGGTTTAAATCCTCGCCGAAGGCATCCCGCCCTCGGCCACAGGATCACCCGCGTGCGATTTTTGAAAATCCGCTGAACAACGCCTCATTGGCGCAGACGATCTCGCCATCGTCCAGGATGTTGCCTTCGGGGTTCAGTGGCTCGACCATGCCGCCTGCTTCGCGCACGATCAACATGCCCGCCGCCAGATCCCATTTGTTCAACCGGCGCTCCCAATAGCCATCATAGCGACCGGCGGCCACATAGGCCAGATCCAGCGCGGCAGAGCCCCAGCGACGCACACCGGCGCAGACCGGCAGGATGCGGCCCAAATCACGCAGAGTGTCCGGCAAATCTCCGCGACCGCCAAAGGGCAGACCGGTGGCAAAAACCGATTCAATCATCCGCGAACGGCCCGAGACACGCAAACGGCCTTCGTTCATCCAGGCGCCCGTGCCTTTTTCGGCAAAGAACATCTCGTCCTTGGCGGGATCAAAGACGACGCCCGCGACGATCTGGCCTTTATGCTCCAGCGCGATGGAGACCGCCCAATGGGGCAGACCGTGCAAAAAGTTCGTTGTCCCGTCCAGCGGATCGACGATCCAGCGGCGTGTGGGGTCTTGCCCCTCTTCCTCGCCACCCTCTTCGGCCAGCCAGCCATAGGTCGGGCGTGCGCCCATCAGCTCGGCCTTGAGCGTCTTTTCCGCCTGAATATCGGCGCGGCTGACAAAGTCGCCGGCCCCCTTCATGGACACCTGAAGGTTCTCGACCTCACGGAAATCCTTGACCAACCCGCGCCCCGCCCGGCGGGCCGCCTTGATCATGATGTTTAGATTTGCACTGCCAACCATATTTCCGTGTCCTTTGATGGATCAGGCCGTGCGTATAAGCCCCCATGCCGCATTTGCCAAGGGGGCAGCGGCATCTGACGCAACGTGGCGCGCGCGGTTGCCTTGCTTGCCTTCGATTTCCATATAACGTGCCAGAAACATTGCTAAGGAGGAAAGCAAAATGTCCGACCAGATGAAACGAATTGTGCTTGCGTCGCGCCCTGACGGGGCCCCGACCGCCGATAACTTCCGCCTTGAAGAAGGGCCCGTGCCCACCCCCGGTGACGGCGAAGTGCTGGTCCGTGTGAAATACATGTCGCTTGACCCCTATATGCGTGGCCGCATGGACGACGCGAAATCCTATGCGGCCCCGGTGCCTGTCGGCGGCACGATGGAGGGCGGTTCGGTCGGGGAGGTCATCGCCTCCAACAGCCCCGACTTCAAACCCGGCGATCATGCGTTCGGGATGCTGGGCTGGGCCACCCACGGCGTGCTGCCAGCGAACCAACTGCGCAAGGTCGATCCGGATCAGGTGTCGATCACCACGTCGCTTGGTGTTCTGGGCATGCCCGGATTTACCGGCTGGCAAGGTTTGATGGAATATGGTCGCCCGAAGGAGGGTGAAACACTCGTCGTCGCGGCGGCAACGGGTCCGGTCGGCTCGATGGTCGGCCAGATCGCCAAGTCGCACGGGCTGCGCGTCGTGGGCATTGCGGGCGGCGCGGACAAATGCGCCATGGCCAAGGACCACTTTGGCTTTGACGAATGCATCGACCACCGCGCCTATGACGACGCGAAATCCCTGCGCGCCGCGTTGAAAGACGCCTGCCCCAAGGGGATCGACATCTATTTTGAAAACGTCGGTGGCAAAGTGCTTGAGGCCGTGATCCCCATGATGAACCCGCATGGGCGTATCCCGATCTGCGGTATGATCGCTTGGTATAACGCCGGTGGTCTGGGTGCTGGTGCCGCCGAAGAGGCGCTGACCGCGCCGAAACTCTGGCGCACGATCCTTGTAAACTTCCTCAGCGTGAACGGCTTCATCATCTCGAACCACTGGAACAACTTCCCCAAGTTCCTCAAGGAAGTCGCCCCCAAGGTCGCCGATGGCACCATCGCGGTGAAAGAAGACATTACCGAGGGTCTGGAAAACGCGCCACAAGCGTTCATGGACCTGCTGACCGGTGGCAACCAAGGCAAGGCCATCGTCAAGGTTGGCTAACACCCTACCGGTGGGGGCGTCCGCGCCCCTGCCCTTCATCGCATGAATGCGAGCCCCCCGCCCCCTTGAAAAACATCGCGACACGTGTCATATATTTTGCGACACATGACGAAATGGAGTTCAGCCATGGGTGCGACGGCCTTTCAATCCGACAGCAGTGCAATCCCCCTGATCGACGTGGATGCAGATGACGCTGTGCGTGCGTTCCATCTGCTGGGCGGGCGCAAGGTGATCAACCAGACGGTGCGCAACTCGCTTGATGCGCATGATGTGATCGTAAAAGGCATCTCCTCCAAAGCGCTGCTGCATCTGGTCGATACCGTGTCGGTGTTGTCCTCGGGCGATGCGCTGAACAAGGCGATCGGGATGAGCCTGCGCACGCTTCAGCGCAAGAAAGCCGACAAGGGCAAGGACCGTCTGTCCCCCGAACAAAGCAGCCGCGCGTGGCGCTTTGCCGAGCTGCTGGCACAGGCGACGGATGTCTTGGGCGATCAGGACGCCGCAGAGGCATGGATGCTGGCCCCTGCCATCGGCCTTGATAACCGCCGCCCGATTGACCTGCTGTCGTCGGCAGCGGGGGCGGAAGCCGTTGAAAACGCGCTCACCCGGATGGAGTACGGGGTCTACGCTTGACCCCTTTGCCCCCGCCGCTTGGGACGGGCGAGTTGCGGTTTTGGCGGCTGGATCAACGGCAGCATGCGCCCACATGGCACAGCGGCGAAGGGGCTTACCGCGTCGGTGGACGCTGGAACAGCAGCGGTGTGCGGGCGGTCTATACCGCGCTCGACCCTGCCACCGCGATCCTCGAGGTTGCGGTGCATAAGGGGTTCAAGGCGCTGGACACCGCGCATCACGTGCTGACATCAGGCCGCGTGATCGACCCGGCGACGGTGCGTATGGTGCAAGCCGCGGATGTCCCCAACCCGAACTGGCTGGTGCCCGGTGCCCATGGTGCGGGGCAAAAGGGATTTGGCGACGCGCTCCTGCGCGATCACCTGTTTGTGCTGATCCCGTCAACGGTATCGCGGCACAGCTGGAACCTGATCTTTGGCGCCCAAAAGGCAGCCGATCACTACGACGATGTGGTGCAGGAAGACTTCGCGCTCGACCCGCGGCTGCACCGCTAAGGGCAGCAGCGATCAGGCCCGCTGCAGTTTGCGCGCCTCTTCCCCTGCCAATCCCAAGAGCTTGGTCATAAAAGGTTTCTCCAGATCATCCTCGCGCACCGCCGCATAAAGCCTGCGGGTGATGCCGTTCTCGGTCAGCGGACGGGTGACGTAATCATTGCTGTATTTCACCTCGCGCACGACCCAATCGGGCAGCACCGACACGCCCCTGTTCGACGCGACCAGCAGCAGGATCACCGCCGTAAGCTCCACCTGCCGGATCGCCAGCGGTTCGACCTTGGCGGGAATCAAGAGCTGGCTGAACACATCCAGACGGGTCCGTTCCACCGGGTAGGTGATCAGCGTCTCGCCCCGGAAATCCGCCGCTTCAACATAGGGCTTCTGCGCCAAGGGATGCGTGCTGGAGGCGACAAAGACCGCCTTGTAATCAAACAGCTCGACGAATTTCACGCCCGGCAGTTCTTCGGGGTCGGAAGACACCACCAGATCGACTTCTTCGCGCAGCAAGGCAGGTAAGGCGTCAAAGGCCAGACCGGGGCGGATATCGACATCCACATCGGGCCAGCTTTTGCGGAATTGTTCGAGCACGGGGAACAGCCATTCGAAACAGGCGTGACATTCGATCGCGATATGCATGCGCCCTGTGCTGCCCGCGCGCAGCCCCATAAATTCGGCCTGCGCTGCTTCAAGCTGCGGCAAGACCTGCTGCGCCAGCTTGAGCAGCCGCAAGCCTGCGGGCGACAGTTTCAGCGGTTTGGACCGGCGCACGAATAGCTCCACGCCAGCCTGATCCTCCAACCCCTTTACCTGATGGGACAGGGCTGATTGGGTGATGTTCATCGTCTCTGCCGCGCGGGCCAGCCCGCCTGCTTCGTGAATCGCCTGAATGGTGCGCAGGTGACGGAACTCGATATGCATATGAGGCGTTCCTCATGTTGAAAATGAAAGTTATGAGTTTGTTTCACAACCGCATCTGTGCGACAAGAGACGAAAGCTAAAAACAGGATCGTAAAAATGACCAGTCCCGCCGTTTCATTCGAAGTCTTTCCGCCCAAATCCGTGGACGCGTCGTTCCGTCTTTGGGACACGGCGCAGGCCCTGGCACCACTGGCCCCACGTTTCTTTTCCGTGACCTACGGTGCGGGCGGGTCTACCCGCGACCTGACCCATGATTCTGCCCATGTGCTGCGCCGCACCTCTGGCCTGCCGGTTGCCGCGCATCTGACCTGCGTGGGGGCCAGCAAGGCCGAGACGCTTGAGGTCGCCGACAGCTTTGCCGAGATCGGGGTGACCGATATTGTCGCCCTGCGCGGGGATCCCGAAAACGGTGCACCGACCTTTACGCCCCACGCGGACGGCTTTGCCGACAGTGTCGAGCTGATCGAGGCGCTGGCAAAGACCGGCAAGTTCACCCTGCGCGTCGGGGCCTACCCCGAACCGCACCCCGAATCCCATGATCAGGCGCAAAACGTCGAATGGCTGAAACGCAAATTCGACGCTGGCGCGGACGAGGCGATCACCCAGTTCTTCTTCGAGACCGAAACATTCCTGCGCTTCCGTGACGCCTGTGCCGCGGCGGGGATCACCAAGACGATCACCCCGGGCATCATGCCGGTGACAAACTGGAAATCGGCGCGCAACTTTGCCACCCGCTGCGGGGCCAGCGTGCCAGCAGCACTGGACGAAGCCTATGCCGCCGCGATCCGCGATGACCGCCACGATCTGCTGTCCACCGCGCTCTGCACCGAAATGTGCAGCGAGCTGGTGTCGGAAGGTGTCGAGAACCTGCACTTCTACACGCTCAACCGGCCCGAGCTGACCCGCGCCGTCTGTCGTGCCCTTGGGGTGACGGCGCAAACATCGCTGTCCGACGTGGCGTAAAACCACCGCACAACTTGCCCTTGGGTCAAGAACAGAACAGTCTTCTCCGGCATTCAACTGCCGGAGATTTTTTATGCCACGCCTCGCCGAAACACCCGAAGATTTGCTGAGCCAATCCGAAGCGCTCTCTCTGAGCGGGTTGGAATTCATGCAGAAGATCCTGGACGGCACCAACCCCGGCCCGCCGATTGGCGGCACCTTGGGCTATGCGCTGCATGACGTGTCCGAGGGCCGCGCGGTATTTCGTGGCACGCCCGAGTTCAACGTGACCAACCCGATGGGGACCGTGCATGGGGGCTGGTACGGCACCTTGCTCGATTCCGCGATGGCCTGCGCCGTGATGACCAAAGTCCCGCGCGGGTCGGTTTATACGACCCTAGAATACAAGATTAACATTCTGCGTTCGATCCCCTTGGGCATGCAGATCGACTGCATCGGCACGACCGATCACGTGGGTCGTTCTACCGGTGTCGCCCATGGCGAAATTCGCGGGGTCGAGGATGGCAAGCTGTATGCCACTGGTTCAACCACCTGCATCGTGATGAAGATCACGGGCTAAAGCACTGCCTCGGGGCGCGTGATGCGCCCCGAGGCAAGCCAAGCTCACTCTGCCGCGATGGCGCTGTCGTTCAGCAAGGCCCAGACTTTATGCGGTGTGAACGGCATGTCGGCCTGACGCACGCCACGCTCCCACAGGGCATCCTGTACCGCGTTCGACACGGCCGCCAGTGCGCCCACGGTCCCCGCCTCGCCACAGCCCTTCATCCCCATCAGGTTCGCCGTAGAGGGCACGGGTTCGGAGTTGAAGGACACGAACGGCACATCCGCCGCGCGCGGGATCGCGTAATCCATGAAAGAGGCCGTCAGCAGCTGGCCGTCTTCGTCATAGACCACATGCTCCTGAATAGCCTGGCCGATGCCCTGCACCACCCCGCCATGCACCTGACCTTCGGCCAGCATCGGGTTGATCAGATTGCCAAAATCATCCACCACCGTATAGCGGTCAACGGTCACAACGCCTGTTTCGGGGTCGATCACAACTTCTGACACATGCGCCCCGTTCGGATAGCTGCGCCCCGGCAAAGTCGCCCGTTCGTGATGTACCAGCAGATCGTCGCGGCCTTTCTGGCGGGCCATCTCGGCGACCTCCAGCATGGTGGGGGTCATGTTCGACCCGTCCGCGCGGAAGCGTTCGTCGTCAAAGCTGATCTGCGCCGCAGGCACGCCCATTTCGTCGGACAGAAAGGCGGTGAACGCTTCGGTCATCTTGGCCACCGTCGCCAGCGTTGCCGTGCTTTGCGTGGTGACAGAGCGCGAGCCGCCAGTCCCGCCGCCCTGTTTGATCAGATCGCTATCGCCTTGAATGACGTGGATCAATTCAGCCGGGATCCCGGTCTGATCCGACAGGAATTGCGCATAGACGGTTTCATGCCCCTGCCCGTTCGATTGGGTACCAACATAGATGAACACGGTGCCGTCTTCGTTGAACGCGACCTTGGCCCCCTCTGCCGGATCGCCAAGGATGCTTTCGATGTAATAGCAAAGCCCCTGCCCGCGCAGCAGCCCCTTGGCCGCATCCGCCGACTTGCGCGCTGCAAAGCCCTCATGATCCGCTTCGACGGCGACGCGGGTCAGCAAGCGGTTGAATTCACCCACATCGTAAAGCTCGCCCGTGGCAGAGGTATAGGGAAACTGCTCGGGCTTGATAAAGTTGATCCGGCGCAGCTCCCACGGGTCGATGCCCAACTCGCGCGCGGCGCGGTCCATCAAGCGCTCCAGCACATAGATCGCCTCGGGTCGGCCGGCACCACGATAGGCATCGGTCTGCACCGTGTTGGTGTAATAGCCTTCGACCTGCAGCCATGTGGTCTGCACATCATAGACGCCCATCAAGACCTTGCTGAACAGCAGCGCCTGAATGGGCTGGCCGAACTGGCTGTTATAGGCCCCGAGGTTGCATTTGGTGCGGACGCGGTAGGCCGTGATCTTGTTGTTTTCGTCAAAGGCGAATTCCGCAAGCGAGGTCAGATCGCGCCCGCCATTGTCGCTGAGCATGGCTTCGGTCCGGTCCGACATCCAGCGCACCGGACGCCCCAGGGCCCGCGCCGCCTGCGCGACCGAGAAATATTCGGGATAGGCGGCCGCCTTCATGCCGAAACCGCCGCCTGTGTCGGGATTTGTGACTTGTACGTGGTCATCATCCAGCCCGAAAACGCGCTTGAGGTTGCCCTTGTGCACCCAGACGCCCTGCCCGTTGTTCGCAAGATGCACCTTGCCGTCGTTCCATTCCGCGTAGCAGCCGCGCGGCTCCATCGCGTTGACGATGATACGGTTGTCGCCCACGTTCAGGCTGACGGTTTTCGCTGCGTCATCAAATGCCTTTTGCGTCGCCGCCTCATCGCCCATGCCCCAGTCGAACGCCATGTTGTCCGGCGCTTCGGGGTGCAGCGTCTCTCCGCCCCGCTCCAACGTCATATGGGTGGGCAGATCGTCAACGTCGAATGCGATCAGCTCCGCCGCGTCGCGCGCCTGGTTCACTGTCTCGGCAATCACCACCGCGACGGGCTCCCCCACGAAGCGCACGCGCCCCTTGGCAAGCATCGGACGCAAGGGTTTGGCCCCTTCCGTGCCATCGCGGTTCTGCAACACGGTCGCCGCCATAGAGATATCCATCCCCGCCGCTTCCAGATCCTCGATCGTGAGCACCGCATGCACGCCCTCTGCCTCGGCCGCATCTGTGACACCCAGCGTCGTGATCACCCCATGTGCGACGGGCGAGCGGAAGAAATAGGCATGCAGCGCGTCGGTTGGCGCGATGTCATCCACATAGCGCCCCTCGCCGGTCAGAAACCGCACATCCTCGACCCGTTTGACCGGTTGGCTTTTCCCGAATTTTTCCATCTGGCGGCATCCTTTGATCATCATCTTGGTGTTGCGCCCGACCTTAAGCGCCAAACCGGCGATGTCCATACGACGCGGGGCGAAAGCTGGCGCTGCTACGCCAAGTTTTCGGCCCCCCAGCCTTCCCCTTTACGCCCCGCTCGGCTAGATCATCCCAAAGCTCAAAGCGCTACGTGAATAGAAGGACGCTGATCATGGCCCTCGACAAGAATTTTGACGCCGCCCAGGCCGAAGCCCGCCTCTATGCCGCATGGGAAGAGTCCGGTGCCTTCAAGGCCGGTGCCAATGCCTCGCGCAAGGAAACCTTTTCGGTCATGATCCCGCCGCCCAACGTGACAGGATCGCTGCACATGGGCCACGCGTTCAACAATACATTGCAGGATATTCTGGTGCGTTGGCACCGGATGCGCGGCTTTGACACGCTCTGGCAGCCCGGTCAGGACCACGCCGGTATCGCAACGCAGATGGTGGTGGAACGCGAACTTGCCAAAGACGGCAAACGCCGCACCGATTTCACCCGCGAGGATTTCACCGCCAAGGTCTGGGAGCAAAAGCAGAAGTCTGGCGGCACAATCATCGGCCAGCTCAAACGTCTGGGCACCTCGCTTGATTGGTCGCGCAACGCCTTCACCATGTCCGGTGCCCCTGGTGCCCCCGCGGGCGAGGAAGGCAACTTCCACGACGCCGTGATCAAGGTCTTCGTGGATATGTACAACAAGGGCCTGATCTATCGCGGCAAGCGTCTGGTCAACTGGGACCCGCATTTCGAGACCGCGATTTCCGACCTCGAAGTCGAATCCACCGAAGTCGACGGGCACATGTGGCACTTCAAATACCCGCTAGCCGATGGCGCGACCTATACCTATGTCGAGAAAGACGAAGACGGTAACGTGACGCTTTCCGAGGAACGCGACTATATCTCTATCGCGACGACCCGCCCCGAAACCATGCTGGGCGATGGCGCGGTCGCGGTACACACCTCCGACGAACGCTATGCGCCGATCGTTGGCAAGCTGTGCGAAATCCCCGTTGGCCCCAAGGCGCAGCGCCGCCGTATCCCGATCATCACCGACGAATACCCCGACAAGAATTTCGGCTCGGGCGCGGTCAAGATCACCGGTGCCCATGACTTCAACGACTACGGCGTCGCCAAACGCAACAATATCCCGCTCTACGCGCTGATGGACACCCGCGGTGCCATGCGCGCCGACGGCCTGCCCTATGACGCCGCCGCCGCACGCGCGGCCGCCATTGCTGAAGGCCGCGAAGACGCGCCCGCGGACGCGACAGAGATCAACCTCGTCCCCGACGCATACCGCGGCCTCGACCGGTTCGAAGCCCGCACCAAGGTTATCGCCGATATCACCGCCGAAGGCCTCGCGGTCATGGTGCCGCCGACCGATCCACGCCTTGGCAAACCCGTCAAAGCCCCCCTCGCCCCCGAAGAAGGCGGCGAAGAGCGGGACGAGACGCTGGTTCCGTTGGTCGAGCCCAAAAAGATCATGCAGCCGTTCGGCGACCGGTCGAAAGTGGTGATCGAACCGATGCTGACCGACCAGTGGTTCGTCGAGACCTCGAAGATCGTGCAACCCGCCATCGACGCGGTGCGCAACGGCGAGGTACAGATCCTGCCCGAACAGGACCGCAAAGTATACTTCAACTGGCTGGAAAACATCGAACCCTGGTGCATCTCGCGCCAATTGTGGTGGGGGCACCAGATCCCTGTGTGGTTCGACGACGAGGGCAAGGAATACTGCGCGGCAACCGAAGCCGAAGCACAGGCGATGGCCCCAGGCAAGACGCTCACCCGCGACCCTGATGTTCTCGACACGTGGTTCTCCTCGGGCCTCTGGCCCATCGGCACGCTCGGCTGGCCAGAACAGACGGATGAGCTGGCGAAATACTTCCCCACTTCAGTGCTGATCACCGGCTTTGACATTATCTTTTTCTGGGTCGCCCGGATGATGATGATGCAATACGCCGTGGTCGATCAAAAGCCGTTTGATACAGTCTATGTCCACGCGCTGGTGCGCGACGAGAAGGGCAAGAAGATGTCCAAATCGCTTGGCAACGTGCTGGACCCGCTGGACCTGATCGATGAATACGGCGCGGATGCGGTGCGCTTTACCCTGACGGCAATGGCCGCCATGGGGCGCGACCTGAAACTGTCGACCGCACGCATCGCCGGCTACCGCAACTTCGGCACCAAACTGTGGAACGCCCACCGTTTCGCCGAAATGAACGGCGTGTTCGAGGACAGCGTCGAGACAGTGACCTACACCAGCCACACCCAGGTCGATCACACGCTGAACAAATGGATCATCGGCGAAACCGCCCGCGTCCGCGAAGAGGTCGACGCCGCACTGGACAACTACCGTTTTAATGACGCGGCCAATGCGCTGTATGCCTTTGTCTGGGGCAAGGTCTGCGACTGGTACGTTGAACTCTCCAAACCCCTGCTGCAAGACGACGCGCCAGAGGCCGCCGAGACTCGCCAGACGCTGAAATGGGTGCTGGATCAATGCCTTGTGCTGCTCCACCCGATCATGCCCTACATCACCGAGGAACTGTGGCAGACCACGGCGACCCGTTCCAAGATGCTGGTGCATGGCGACTGGCCGACCTACAGCACCGCCGAGATGCTGAACGCCGACGCCGACCGCGAACTCAACTGGGTGATCGGCCTGATCGAATCCATTCGTTCAGCACGTCAACAGATGCATGTGCCTGCGGGGCTCAAAGTGCCCATGCTCTATACCGATATGGACGACGCCGGCCAAACCGCATGGGACCGCAACGAGGCGATGATCAAACGTCTGGCGCGGGTCGAAACCCTTGAGAAGACAGAGAGCTTCCCCAAAGGCACCGTCTCCATCGCCGCACCGGGCGCGAGCTTTGGCCTCCCGCTTGCGGGGCTGATCGACATCGACGCGGAAAAAGCCCGTCTACAAAAGTCGCTCGACAAGCTTGGTAAAGAAATCGGCGGGCTGAAGGGGCGTCTGAACAACCCCAAATTCGCCGCCTCCGCCCCGGCGGAGGTCGTCGCCGAAGCCCAAAGCAACCTTGATGCGCGTCAGGAAGAAGCAGACCAGCTTCAGGCCGCTCTGAACCGTTTGGCCGAGCTGGGATAATCAGCACCGCTTCCAAATGGCATTAAATCCTCGCCGAAGGCAAAAATCTCTTTTGACGCTCCAAAAGATGCCTTCGGCGAGGATTTTTTTACCATTTGGAAACGAATACCGGCGCAAGATACGTCTGCGGTCCTCGCTGGGAAGCAAAGATCGTCCATTTGGAAGGCCCCGTCTGAGCGATCAGGCGGGGCTGACTTTTTTGCGGCGCTAGTCTTTGAAGACCGCGGGGCGTTTGCCGAACTCGGCGGCGATGACTTCCATTTGGTGCGGGCGTCCCAGCAGCGCCGCCTGTTCACGGGATTCCGCGCGCAAAACCTCTGTTTCGGTTCCCGTCTCTGCCAAGGCGGTCAGACGTTTGGCGGCCTTGATCGCGCTTGGACTTTTGCCCGCGATGGTGGTGGCAAGCGCCATCGCGGCGGCCAGCGGGTCTTCGGCGATCTGGGTGATTAGCCCCCAGCGTTCGGCTTGCTCTGCCCCGATGGGTTGCGCGGTATAGGTCATCAGGCGCAGCACGTCGCCGCGCACCAGTTTGGGCAGCAGGACCATGCCGCCCATGTCCGGGACGATGCCCCATTTCATCTCCATCACCGCCATTTCGGTATCAGGGGCCGCGATGCGGATATCGGCCCCGAGCGCGAGTTGCAGGCCCGCGCCGTAGGTCTTGCCATGCAGCGCCGCGATCACTGGCACGCCGACGCGGGTCCAGACCATCGCGACCTCTTGCCACTGGTTGGTGGTGCCGTCGCCATGGGTACGCGTCATCATCCGTTCCGTCGGGTCACCGCCCGCCAGCGCCCCCATATTGCCGATGTCGATGCCTGCGCAGAACGCCCGGCCCTCGCCCGAGATCACGACGGCACGCGCGTTCGATGCAGCGACCTCGTTCCCGGCGGCGATGACGGCGTCGATCATATCCTGATCGACGGCATTCATTTTATCGGCGCGGGTCAGGCGCACATGGGCGATGTGATTGTCATAGGTAACGGAAACGCGGCTCATTGGGTCCTCCTTGAATTTTCGTAAGTTTGGGCATGAAGCCCGCGTGTTGCAAAGCGAAACGCTACGGCACCCAAAACCGCGCGCGGGCATGCTGATGTCACTTGCCCGAAGCAGGTCAGATGCAGTAGCTGATCCCCATGACACAGTATCGCCTCACCCCGCTTGCCGACGCCCTGCCCTCTACCGTGCCCTTTGTCGGCCCCGAAACGCAGGAGCGCGCCATGGGGCGCGCCTTTGATGCGCGGTTGGGGGCGAACGAGAACGTCTTTGGCCCCTCTCCCCGCGCGATAGAAGCGATGGCGCAGGCACAGCAGTGGATGTACGGCGACCCGGAAAGCCACGACCTGCGCGCAGCACTTGCGGCGCATCATGGTATCTCGCCCGCCAACATCATCGTGGGCGAAGGGATCGACGGGTTGCTGGGCTATCTGGTGCGGCTCATGGTGACGGAGGGTGACGCGGTCGTGACCTCGGACGGGGCCTATCCGACATTCAATTATCACGTGGCAGGCTTTGGCGGTGTGCTGCATAAGGTGCCCTATGCCGGTGATCACGAGGATCCTGCGGCCCTATTTGCCAAAGCTGCCGAGGTAGATGCCAAGCTGGTCTATCTGGCGAACCCCGACAACCCCATGGGAAGCTGGCATGAAGGGCCCGTCATTTCCAGCGCACTAGAGGCATTGCCGAAGGGCTGTCTGCTGGTGCTGGACGAGGCCTATATCGATTGCGCCCCCGAGGGCACCGCCCCCGATCTTATCGCCGATGACCCGCGTCTGATCCGGATGCGGACCTTTTCCAAGGCCCATGGTCTGGCGGGCGCGCGGGTTGGCTATGCCATCGGCGCACCGGATCTGATCACAGCCTTCGGGAAGGTGCGCAACCATTTCGGGATGAACCGCGCGGCCCAGGCCGGGGCGCTTGCGGCCTTGCAGGACAGCGACTGGCTGGCCCATGTGCAGGCTCGAATTGCTGAGGCGCGGGACCGGATTGCGCAGATCGCTGCGGATAACGGGTTGGTTGCCCTTCCCTCTGCCGCGAATTTCGTGGCGATTGATTGCGGGGCGGACGGCAGCTTTGCCAAGGCGGTGCTGGACGGTTTGGTGGCGCGCGGCGTCTTTGTGCGCATGCCCTTCGCGGCGCCGCAGAACCGCTGTATTCGGGTCAGCTGCGGCACGCCAGAAAACCTTGATGCCTTTGCCGCGGCGTTGCCGGGTGCCCTTGAGGATGCGAAAAAAGGCTGACGTAGCGCATATCCCGCCTATGCTGGGCCATGATCCAGTTGCGAGGTGGCATCATGCGCTCTTCCGACCGCGGCCAATCGGCCCCTAACTATACCAGCGCCTGCGTCGTGATGTTCGGCGTCAATATCTTGTGGCTATTCGTTGTGATCTGGGCGCTGTGGGGCTTGCTGGCGGTGGCGCTGTCGGGCTGGGCCGTCAATGCCATGATCGATCGCATAGCCGCGCGACGGGGCTAGGCCCCGCCGATCACCTTCGCCGCGGCCTCTAGCGCGCCGGAGCCGCGTTTGATCCCGAGTGCGGACATCCCGGCCTCTATCCCGCCGAGCATCCCCATGATCATCTGTCCGTTCACGTGCCCCATGTGGCCCAGACGGAAGAAACCGTGGCTTTCGGGGCTGCCCTTGGGGGCCATGCCCAGACCGATGCCGAGGGTCAGGCCGATGTTGCCTTCGACCCAGTCGCGCAGCTCTGTCGCTTGGGGGGCCTTGAGCCGCAGCGCTGTCACCGCATGGCTGCGCAAAGCGGGATCGGCGATGTTCAGGGAAAGATCGCCCTCTGCCCCCCACGCGTCACAGGCCGCCCACACCGCGCGCGCCAATGTCTCGTGACGCTGCCAGACGGCTTCCAGCCCCTCATCGTGGATCATATCCAGCGCCGCGCGCAGGCCGTAGATATGGTGCGTGGGGGCTGTGCCGCAGTGGTACTGGTAGAACTCCTCGGGATTGGCGCGCGGGGTCCAATCCCAGAAACGGCTGACCCGTGGCATCGCATCGCGCACCGCAGCCGCACGGTCGTTGAAAAAGACAAAGCTCACGCCGGGCGGGACCATCAACCCCTTCTGGCAGGCCGTGACCATGACATCGGCGCCCCAGTTGTCCATCTCGAAGCGGTCACAGGCGAAGGACGCGATACAGTCCACCATCAGCAGCGCGGGGTGATCCGCCGCATCCAGTGCTGCGCGCAGACCGGCGATGTCATTGATTACCGAGGTCGAGGTATCCACATGCACGGCCAGCACGGCTTTGATCTCGTGGTTGGTGTCTGCCTCAAGACGATCGGCGATCTGGTCGATGTCCATTGTGGATTGCAGGCCGAAATCCATCACCTCGACATCTGCCCCGATCCCCGTGGCGGCATCACCCCAGCCGTGGCCGAACCGCCCTGTCGCGGGCACCAGCACCTTGTCACCGGGGGCTACGACATTGCTCAGCGATGCCTCCCAAGCGGCGTGGCCGTTGCCAATATACATCGCCACCTGATGCTGCGTGCCCGCGATACGGCGCAGATCCTCCATCAACGGCGGCATCATATCGACGATCTCACCGGCATAGATATTGGGGGCCGGACGGTGCATCGCGTTCAACACAGCCTCGGGCATGACCGACGGACCGGGGATCGCGAGGTAGCCGCGCCCTTGTGACAGGTTGGGAAGTTTCGGCATGACACGGGGGCCCTTCAGCAGGAAAAATCTCTTGCAACTTATCCGCAGCCAGCGCCGCGTCAATCACACAAAGCGCGCAGGCAGCTTGCCCTGCTCCCAAGGGCTGCGTAAACCCGTAACTGTATATGCCCAAAGGAACCGGCCTTTATATGAGTGATGTGACCTATACCTCGCGCGAACTGCTGACCTGGCTTTGGCGCGACTATCTGAAAAAGCATATGTGGGTGCTGCTTGTCGCGGTCATTTTCATGTCGATCGAGGCCTCGACCATGGGCGGCTTGGCAAAGCTGATGCAGCCGATGTTCGATAAGGTCTTCGTCGCGGGTGAGAAAGGCGCATTGCTGTGGGTTGGTTTGGTGCTGGTGGGCATTTTCGTCCTGCGCGCCGTGTCGGGTGTGGTGCAGAAGGTGCTGCTGACACGCATCAAGCAGAAATCGGCGGCTGATATGCGGATCGATCTGCTGGACCGGATGATGGTGCAGGACGGGGCCTTTCACCAACAGAACCCCCCGGGTTTTCTGATCCAGCGCGTGCAATCGGATGTGAATGCCATCGGGTCGGTCTGGCAGGCGGTGATCACCGGTGCCGGTCGCGACTTGATCGGGCTGATCGTGTTGCTCGGTGTCGCGATCTCTATCGACCCGGTCTGGGCGCTGCTGGCCTGCATCGGTCTGCCGCTGATGGTCATGCCCGCAGCATTGGCGCAGCGTTTTGTGCGCGCGCGGTCGCGCGAGGCAAGGGACTTGGGCGCGACCCTGTCGACACGGCTGGACGAGGTTTTCCACGGCATCGTGCAAATCAAGCTCAACGCGCTTGAGAAGTATCAGGCCAAGCAATACCGAGACCTGACCAGAACCTATATCCGTACCGAGGTACGTGCCTCTTTCGGGAACTCGGCCATTCCGGGGATGATCGACATCATCTCGGGCCTCGGGTTCATGGCCGTGATCCTTTATGGCGGCAACGAAATCATCGAGGGCGAAAAAACCATCGGTCAGTTCATGACCTTCTTTACCGCGATGGGATTCACCTTTAACCCGCTGCGTCGTCTGGGGGCGATCAGCGGGTTGTGGCAGACGGCCGCTGCCGCGCTGGAACGTCTGAAAGAGCTGATGGACGAGCCGGTACACCTCACCTCGCCCGCCAAACCCACGCCTGTGCCCACCACCCCACCGCATATCGCGCTGGAAGGGGTGAGCCTGTCTTACGGGGATGCCAAGGTGCTGGACAATCTCACGCTGCACGCGGCGGCAGGCGAGACGACGGCGCTTGTCGGTGCATCTGGCGCGGGGAAATCCACGATATTCAACCTGCTGACCCGTCTGATCGACCCACAAGAGGGCAGCGTCAGCATCGCGGGCGTCCCCCTGACAGAGATGGACATCCCCGCGCTGCGCGGCTTGTTCTCTGTCGTGACGCAAGAGGCGCTTTTGTTTGATGAAACCCTGCGCGAGAATATCGTATTAGGCCGCGAGAATGTATCTGACGAAGAGCTGCAGCAGGCGCTGGATGCGGCGCATGTGTCTGACTTTTTGCCCAAGCTCGAACACGGGCTTGAAACCCGCGTCGGCCCGCGCGGCTCTGCCCTCTCGGGGGGGCAGCGCCAACGTGTGGTGATCGCCCGCGCCCTGCTGCGCAACACACCGATCCTGCTGTTGGACGAAGCCACCAGCGCGCTGGACGCGCAGTCAGAAAAAGTCGTGCAGCAAGCGCTGGACCGTCTCTCGCAGGGGCGCACCACCTTGGTCATCGCCCACCGTCTGTCTACCATCCGCGGCGCGGATAAGATCGTTGTGATGGACCGTGGTCGCGTCATGGATGAAGGCAAACACGAAGACCTTCTGGCGCGCGGCGGCATCTATGCCGATCTCTATCGGCTTCAGTTCGAGGATGGAAAAACCGTCAGCGACGGGCGCAATCTAGCGGCGATGCGGCGCATGGAACGCGGCCTCAAACCTGTCGAGCCGAACCTGCTGCAACGTATCGGGCTCCGGCTGTTCGGCAACTAGGCCAACACCCGGCACGCGGGTCACTTGGCATAGCCCTTGGCCAGCTTGGCCGGGGCGACCCCCGCGAAATAGCGGATCAATGTCCATAGGTTACGCGCCCCGCGACGCAACCAGCCCTGCCGCGCGTATTTGTCGGCCGACGTCACCACGGTGACGTCCAGCCCCAGCAGATGACCGCGCAAGGCACGCGCCAGCGCCACATCCTCCATCAGCGGCTGATCAGGATACCCACCAACCGATTGATACAGCGCACGTGGCAGCAGCAGCCCCTGATCCCCATAGGGAAGCCCCAAACGACTGCGCAGGTTCGCCCAAGCGGCCACCGCTTTGCCGGCCATGCCGCCTTGGTCAAATTGAAGCTGGCACCAGCCCGCTTTCTGCCCCCGCAGATGCGCGGTGACAGGCCCCGTCCATCCCGGTGCCAGCCGCGTATCGGCGTGTAACACCAGCAGCCAGTCGGATTGCGCTTTCGCACAGCCGCGCCGCAACTGTCCGCCCCGCGACGCCGGACCGGTGACGATCTCTGCGCCCCATGCTTCTGCCAATGTCAGGGTCATGTCGGTTGATCCCCCGTCGCTGATGATCAGCTCGCGGATGAGCCCCGCCTCCAGCCCCTCCATCAGGGCGGTCAGACAGCCGGTCAGGGGCGCTTCGGCATTCAAGGTCGGAATGACAACAGATATAGGCGCGCGCATGGTTGCCCCTTTCAGCTTCGAACTGCGCTGCTATATGTCATGTTAACCATTGAAAGGACAAGCGATATGACCAGCCGCCGCATCCTGAGACTGTCAGGCCCCGACACCCGCGAGTTTCTGCAGGGCCTTGTGACCAACGATATCCGCAAGCTGGATCAGGCCCCGATCTATGCCGCGATCCTGACGCCCCAAGGCAAATTCATCACCGATTTCTTCTTGTCCGCCGACGGGGACAGCGTTCTGCTGGACGTGGCCGAAGCGGATGCCGACGCGCTGGTGCAACGCCTGACCATGTACAAGCTGCGGGCTGATGTCACCATAGACGCGACCGGATTGCATCTGCACCGCGGGCTAGAGAACGCACCGGACGATGCCTATAGCGACCCCCGCGATGCCCGCATGGGCTGGCGCGCCTATCGCGACACGCCGCAAACCGATGACACCACCGATTGGGACGCGCTGCGGGTGACCTATATGATCCCCGAAACCGGGGCAGAGCTTACCCCGGACAGCTTCATCCTCGAAATGGGGTTCGAGCGGCTGAACGGCGTGGATTTTCGCAAGGGCTGCTATGTCGGACAAGAGGTAACGGCCCGCATGAAACACAAGACCGAGCTGCGCAAAGGCTTGGCCCAGGTCGAGATCAGCGCGCCAGTAGAACCCGGCACGGACATCACCGCCGATGGCAAACCTGCTGGTACGATCTTTACCCGCACCGGCACCCATGCGCTGGCCTATCTGCGGTATGACCGCGCCAAGTCGGCGATGCAGGCGGGGGATGCCACGGTGACCATCGTGACGGACGGCTAAGGCCCCGCAACGGCGCTGCGCAAATATTAGGCACCCTGAAATGACAGCGTGCGCAGCCCGCCGGAAAAGTTGCATATCAGCAACAAATACCCGCGATTGGGGAGATCCGAGGCTCCCAAATCCAATACCCCGCCTGCCCCGCAACGCAAAAGAGCCCCGGCGTTCACCGGGGCTCTGCACTGCAGCGAAGCTATGACGTAGCGTCACACCAGAGCTTACGCGCGTTCGGAATATTCCATCGTTTCGGTGTTCACGATGATCTCTTCATCCTGTCCGACGAAGGGCGGCACCATCACTTTGACGCCGTTATCAAGCACCGCTGGCTTGAAGGAATTCGCCGCTGTCTGGCCTTTGACGACCGGTTCAGTTTCGACAATTTTACAGGTTACTTTTTGTGGCAAGGACGCGTTCAGCGCCTCTTCCTCGTGATACTCGACCACGACCATCATACCGTCCTGCAAGAAGGGGCGACGCTCTCCCAGAAGCTCGGCTGAAAGCTGCACTTGCTCGTATGTTTCGGTGTCCAACAGAACCAGCATACCTGCGTCTTCATACAGGAATTGTTGGTCTTTTTGCTCTAGCCGGACCTTTTCAACCTTGTCGGCGCTGCGGAAGCGTTCGTTCAGTTTTGACCCGTTGCGCAGGTTGCGCATTTCGACCTGAGCAAAGGCACCGCCCTTGCCCGGTTTGACATGATCGACCTTGACCGCTGCCCAGAGACCACCGTTATGCTCGAGCACATTTCCTGGCCGAATTTCGTTCCCGTTAATCTTTGGCATGTATCAGCACCATAGCAATGAAGTTGAAGAGAGATTGGACCGACCTATATATATCAACGTCGACCCCCGCAAGACAGCGCACCCGATGCTGCAACCGCGAAAGCCATGCAGTAAATGCATGAGTGTTATGCAATAAAGGTGTATCCGAATCGAGCTCTTTCGGTCATAAGGAACCCCACGCCTAAATGACAAGAGCAAGAATAATAGAAAGGACGACGAGATGAAAGATTTCGTTGATGGCACTGCCTTTAACAATGAACAAGGTAACCGTGCCCGCAAACTTTTCGCAGCTGTGGTACTGGCTGCATTGGACGATGCGATTGCCGATGACAAAAAATACGGCAACGGTCCTGAACAGATTGCCCGTTGGGCCCGCTCCCGCGATGGCCGCGAAGTATTGAGCTGCGCGGGCATCGACCCCAACGAGCGTGTTGTCGAAGGCCTGATGGACTTTGTTGGCAAAGGTGTCCGTACCTCTGTCGCCCTGTCCCGCGAAGAGTCCGAGCGTCGCCACGCTGCACAACAGGCTGAAGCTGCCTGAAGACTGCCAAAAGTTTGAACAAAAAGACGCGGCTCACGGGCCGCGTTTTTTTTTGGCTAAATGCGATTGTTCTATGCCGGAAAGCGTTGCGCCCGCCTGATGCGCAAACGGGCAAAGCCTAGCACCCTGCCCCTTTATCCGCAAAGATGGGCCTTGGCGCTAAAGGTTCTTTATTCCAGATCTTGCGACGTCAGGGCGCGGTGAATTTCACGGCGCACTAGTTTGCGGACGTTGCGGGTGATCCGCTCACCCAAGGCCCCCTGCAGCTCTGTGCGCACAATTTCAGACACCAGATCACGCAGCATCTCTTCGTCCAGATATTCATCCGGCCCGAAACCAAGCGTTGCATCATCATCCTGCGCCGTTTCGGCAGGGGCGTCGGTGGTATCGGTCACAGTCGCATCTGCCGCGGTCACACGGGTGGCAAAGGGGCCGTCCACTACGCGGTCTTGGGGTTCGGCACGCTCTTGGGGTGCATGGGCCTCGACTGCATCGTGCCATCCCATATCCTCGTCCAGCAGGGCCTCTTCCGCATCGTTTGGGGCGGCATCGGACACAGGCGCGCCGGTGGCGTCGAACTCAACGTCATCTTCCCAGGCCATCGCGGGGTCTTCGCTGCCGGAGTAATCGCTTTTGCCGGGCTCGTCAGGTTCCCAGTTTTCGGGAATGCGGCTGATCGCTGTTTCGAGGGCCGCGATTTTCGCGCTCAACCGGTCCGGCGTCGGTGGCACGTCATCGACCAGCTCGGATGAGCCAAGGTTGAGCATATCGGTGGAGTATGCCGCGGCACGTGGCGCGCTAAAGGCCAGCTTGCGCGGCGGCTCGGCCGTATCCTGCGGCTTGCCATCCCCTGCGGGCGTGGCGAACTGAGCGCGAAAACGCGGTTCGCGTCCAGAAATAAACTTAAAATCTTCGGCAACTTGATTGCGATCCGAGGCGGACAAATCCGCCGCCTCGCCTGTCTCAACGTCCGTATCCATGTCCCGCATCGCATCCTGATAGGACGCCGACCGGGGCTGAACCGCCTCTGGCTTCGCCTCTTTCCGAGGGGCGGCCACAGGCGCGTCATTGGACACGCGCAAAGACGGGGTCAGCACAAGTTTCTCTTCAATCGCAGGCGCTTCCGACGGCTTCTGCGCCGGTTTGCGATCTTCTGAGACCAGACGGCGGATCGAAGACAGAACGTCTTCGACCTCTGCATTTGTGACGGTTTCGGACATATTTAATCACCACTCGTTCTTCGCGAATAGTCTAACCCGAAGGTTGGCTTCTCACAATGGGGGTGGTGAAAATGTCAGTCTTTTTGCAGCGCCTTCAGCACACGATCCAACTGCTTCCCCTCTTTGGAGTATTTTGTCGGGCCGTCCTTAACCATATTATAATAGGCGGATGGATCATAGATTTGCACCGGCAGTTTCAGGTCCTGCGCGGTCAGCTGCCCCGTCGCGGAGAGCACGGAATAGGCCGCAACATAAAGCTGCGATTGCGCTGACACACGGGCAGAACGGGCGTCGAGCAAGGATTGCTCTGCGTCCAGTACATCAAGTGTGGTGCGCGCGCCCAAGCTGGCTTCCTCGCGGATACCGTCAAAGGCGATCTGTGCCGCGCGGACCTGACGCTGGGAGGCTTCGATCTGCGCCCGGGCAGAGGCAAGCCCGGCATAGGCATCGCTGACCGCGCGCTCAACGTCTTTAACCACCACATGCAGATTGCCGCGCTGTGCGTCGCGCTGCGCCTGGCTTTTGCGAACACCGGCCGACAAGGCACCGCCTTGATAGATCGTTTGCCCGACCTGAAAGCCGATCGACCCGCTGCGTGTCGAGGCTTGGGAATCAAACGTCTCGGTCAGACCGTAAGACCCCTGCACCGAGACATTGGGCTTCAGTGCGGTTTCGTTGCTGCGTACCAGCAGATCGGCAGCCGCGACCTGGTGCTGGACGGTCAGGATATCGGGGTGCTGACGCACCGCCAGTGCCTTGGCCGTCGCGATGCTGTTGGACAGCTTCGGCAGGCTTGGTGGCGGGCTTAGACGACCAGGCTCACGCCCCACGGCCACCTTGTAATAGGCTTTCGCGCTGATGAAATCGCCCTGCGCACCGGCAAGATTGCTCCGCGCGGCGGCAAGTTCTGCTTCGGCAAGCGATACGTCGGTGCGAGTCACCTCCCCCACTTCGAAACGGTCACGGGCAGCCCGCAATTCCTGCGTCAGAACCCGCACGTTATTCTCGGCCAGAGAGACAAGCTGCTGCGTCTGGATCACGGTCATATAGGCATCAACCGCGCGCAGCAGAATCTGCTGTTCGGCGCTGACCAGCGTTTCGCGCGTGGCAAGCACGGTTTCTTTTGCCGCCTCGATCGCATAGCGCGACGACCCGAAGTCATAGACCAGCAGCGACGCCACAAGGTTCACCGATGTCGTCAGTGAATCGGTAGAGCTTCTGAAACCCGCCGGGATGGTGCTGGTGCCCCCGCTGACCGACCGGTTATAGGATTGCGTCAAGTTTCCCGTCCACTGCAGCACCGGCTTGAGCGCGGATTTCGCGATCGCCACATCTTCGTCTGCGGCGCGCAACACGGCGCGGTTCTGGTCCAGCAGGCCCGAGTTGTTATAGGCCCCGACCAGCGCATCGGCCAATGTCTCTGCCTGTGTGGCCATCGGTGCCAGCAGCCCCAAACCGACGCAGGACGCCGCGATCATGCTGCGGACAGACCGCATCTTGCCCGTATTCATCATATTTCACACTCCATCGGTGTCACTGCATCTGCCGTCATCTGCAGCAGTTCTGATAGCTTAAAGCTGGAATTCTTTCGCGCGGGTAAACCCGTCCAGGACAGGTGCGGCGGCGTTGAAACTTTTGCGCCAGCTGATGCCACGTTCGCTCTTGTAGCCCAAACGCACCTCCCCCAGGGGGCCGTCCATGAACAGGCAAGCGATCCGCCCGCCATCCTTGAGCTGCGCCAGCAGCGCTTCGGGCACGTCAGCCACGCCGCCTTGCACGATCACTACATCATAGGGCCCATGTTGCTGCGCCCCTTCGGCCAGCGGGCCGTGGTGCACGATGACATTGTCGATATCCGCGTTGATCAGGGTTTCCTGCGCTTCTTTCGCCATCTGCTCGTCATCCTCGACGGCAACGACCGCTTCGGCCATATGTGCGATCACGGCAGAGGAATAGCCGTAGCCACAGCCGATATCGAGCACCAGCTCGTCATTCTCGACCCCAAGATCGTCCAGCATCTTGGCCAGCGTCCGCGGCTCAAGCAGCACGCGCCCTTCGCCCAAGCTGATGTTTTCGCCCAAATAAGCTGCCTCGCGGCGGGCCACCGGCACAAAATCCTCGCGCGCCACCTTGAGCATCGCATCAATGATCGGGAACTTGGTAACATCCGAAGGGCGCACCTGAGTATCAACCATCATGGTGCGGCGGGCTGTGAAATCTGTCATCAGCTAAACTCTTTCGTTCAGTTATTTGTCTCGTGAGATGCCACATCACCGCCCGCCGGGCAACGGCCAGTCGGGTCAATAGGCGCAATTTTCCGTGTTTGGCGGATAATACGGTTAAAATATAGAGGATGCCATAGCCACGACGCATGGCGCGCGCGGTCAGCCTGTGAGAAACGTAATTTAGAGAGGGAAATATAGTGGAGGCGAGTAGGAGAATCGAACTCCTGTACACGGATTTGCAATCCGCTGCGTAACCACTCCGCCAACTCGCCTCGGCCGCTATGACGCGGCTGGCACATGGGCCACTGGCCCCTATGCGTTCGGCGCTTATCCCGATTTTCTGGGGAAATGTCTAGCCCAGTTTAAAGCAAAACGGCGGGAAAAATATCTCCCGCCGTGAAATGGTCTATTATAGGGAAATGACGGGCTTGTCGTCTTCTTCGGGCGCGTCGAGCTGCAGGTGGTGATCTTCGAGGATCAGGATGTTTTCCGCCCCCACAACCGCGCTTTTGGTTTTGTAGCCGATGACGTCCTCGATCTCCATCTCGGGGTTACGCGCCATCAGGATCGTCTCTTCGGACGAGAAGTTGGTCAGCCCGCGGGCGAACTCGTTCCCCTGCTCGTCATAAACGTGCAGCACGTCACCTTTGGAGAATTCGCCTTGGATCGACACCAGATCATCACGCTGCAAGCCGCGCTCCTTGGCTGTGATCGCGCGGACAGCCTCGTCCGTGACGACCAGCGTTCCGGCAACCTGCAAACGGTTGCTTAGCCAGATCATCAGCGGCGACGCGGCCTTGCCCGACGCCAGACAACGGGTGTGGCGGCGTTCGTTGTTCAGTACCGAGGAAATCGGGCGTTCGATGATGCCGTCGGCGATGATCGTCTCGACACCGGCGTTCTGTGCCATATTGGCCGCCAGCATCTTGGTCAGCATGCCGCCGCTGCCCAATTCGCTGATGCTTTTGGTGGATTCGAGGTGTTCGGACACATCTTCGATTTCCTCGATGAACTGGGCACCGGGTTCGGAGGGGTCACGGTCATACAGGCCTTCGACGCTGGTCAGGATGATCAGGTGATCGGCCTCGACCATCTGGGCCACCTTGGCGGAGAGGCGGTCATTGTCGCCCACTTTCAGGTCGCGTGTGGCGATGGAGTCGTTCTCATTGATGATGGGCAGGATCTGGTTTTCAAACAGCCGCAGCATGGTGTTCTTGATGTTCAGAAAGCGGCGACGCTCTTCCATGTCTTCGACGGTCACCAGCATTTGCGCCACGTCAAAATTGTATTCATTCGCAACCTGACGGTAGGCGTTCATCAGCAGGGGCTGACCACAGGCGGCCGCCGCTTGCTTGTCCAGAATACCGGCCTCTTCGGGGCGTTTCCCGATCATGTTCAGGCCAAGCGCGACCGAGCCTGACGAGGTCAGGATGATCTCGTATCCCTGGTCCTGAAGGTCCCCCAAATCCGCCATGAGACCGTTCATGAAAGCATAGCGCAATGTCAGCTTTTCTTCATTGGCCAACAGGCTGGATCCGATTTTAACGACGATACGTTTCTTCTTGGACACGGGGAGATTTCTCCGGTTTATTGTTAAATTTCAACGCGTCATCCCGCGCGACACAGAATGCCGCAACGCAGAAAAACGCTGTGATTCGGGGATGTATAACATGTGGACACCAAGCATTTGCAACCGCCAAGCTGGAGCGCGCGGGATTACGCCACGCTCAGGCCGTGGTTTTCAGCCCTTCTAGCGCGGTACGGGTCGCGGTGGGAATCTCGGTCGGACGGTGGTCGTCGCGGTTTACATAGACATGCACAAAGAACCCTTCGGCAGAGGCGTTTTCCTCGTCGTTCCGGAACAGGCCCAGCTCCATCCGGACGGAGCTTTTGCCAAGCTGCGCCACCCGCAGCCCCGCTGTCACGCGGTCGGGGAAGGTCATCTCTCCGAAATAGCGGCAACCGGTTTCCACGACGAGTCCGAAGGCGGGGCTGGTCTGCGGGTCCAGCAGCCCCCGTTCGATCAGCCAGCCGTTTACGGCCGTGTCAAACAGCGCATAGTGCACGACGTTGTTCATATGCCCATAGGTGTCATTGTCGTTCCATCGCGTCTGCAATGGATAGAAATCCGCGAAATCGGCACGGGTGGCAGCGGGTGCGCGGGCAGCCATTACCAAGCCGCCTCGTAAATCGCCTGAGCATCGGCCTGTGTCACCTCGCGCGGGTTGTTCACAAGCAGACGGGCCTGCACCATCGCGTCTTCGGCCATCTTGGGGATCGCGGACCGGGGGATATCGACATCGCGCAAGCGCGGCGGCAGCCCAATCCGCTTGGACAGATCCGTCAGCGCATCAACGAAGGCGGCGGTGCGGGCCTGACCGCCTTCCACCTCTGCCAGGTCGGGGAAGGCATCGGCAGCGATCTCGGCATAGACACTGCCCGCTTGAGGCGCGTTGAAGCGCAGCACGTGGGGCAGCACCAGCGCGTTGGACAGCCCGTGCGGGATATGGAAGGTGCCACCGATGGGATAGGCCAGCGCGTGTACCGCCGCGACGGGGGCATTGGCAAAGGCTTGCCCCGCCAGCATCGACCCCAGCAACATCGCGCCGCGGGCCTCCAGGTTGCTGCCATCCGCGACGACGGTTTCGATATTGGCCCCCAGCAAGCGCAGCGCCTCGCGGGCAAGTAGCTTGGACACAGGGTTGTTGTTGGCATTGACGGAGGCATAGGATTCGATCGCGTGCACCATCGCGTCAACGCCTGTGGCCGCAGTGATCGACGCGGGCAGACCGGCGGTCAGGGAGGCGTCCAGAATGGCCATGTCAGGCAGGATCACGGGCGAGGATACGCCGCGCTTTTCCTCTGCCCCGACGGTGATGATTGACACAGGCGTGACCTCTGACCCGGTGCCAGCGGTGGTGGGGACCAACACCAGCGGCAGGCGCGGCCCCTTGGCCTGCCCGACCCCCCAAGCGGCATCCAGATCCTCGTCAGAGCCAAGCAAAAGCGCCACAAGCTTGGCCACATCCTGCGATGACCCGCCACCAAAGCCGATGACTCCGGTCGCCCCCGCGCTGCGCCCTGCCTCTACCGCGCGCATCAATGTCTCGCGCGAGGGGTCGGCCTCTACATCATCGAAGACGGTGACCTGATGACCGGCTTTCTCAAGCGCGTCGATGCAAGGGTCGCACAGGCCAAGTTTGCGCAAACCGGGGTCGGTGATCAACAGGCACGCCTTGCCCAGCAACCCGCCTGCCAGCGCGGCGATACGCACGGCGGCCCCGTTTTCGAATACGACGGATTTTGTGGTGTTGAATACAAAAGGGTTCATATGCCCGCGCCTCTCCCATAGCTGGCTGCAGCGGTCCTCCGCGCTGCGACTTGGGGGCATTAAAGGGAATTATCCTGCACGCGCATAGCCGTTATTTCGGTTTCTTTTTTCGCTCTGCGAAACTGAGGTAAGAGCCTGGCCCGCCACGCGACAAATGTGCATAACCGCCCTGCGCGATTGGGTTTTTCAACGCGGCATCCAGCGCCCACGTGGATAAATCGGGCGCGTTTGACACATCAGACAAGCCGTCAGGCCCTTCAGGGCAAGCGGCGGACTTCGTTGGTCTGGCTGCGCAGATACTCCATCACCGCGGGACGTACCGATTGATCCCCGCGATCACGTGCGGCGTGGATCACCTCGCGGATTTCCCCCAGATCAGAGCGGTGCAACATGCTTTTGACCGGCCCGATGGACGCGGGACGCATGGACAGCGTCGTGATCCCGATGGCAGCAAAGCACAGCGCCTCTATGGGGCGGCCCGCATCCTCGCCACAGAATGACAGTGGCGTACCGGTTTCGCGGCAACGGTCCACGATATTCTCTAGGAAGGTCAGGAAACTGACGTTCAACGTGTCATAGCGGCGGCGCACCAGCTCGTTCTCGCGGTCGGCGGCAAAGAAGAACTGCTTCAGATCGTTGCCCCCGATCGACAGGAATTCGACCTCTTCGAAGAACTTCGTCGGGGCAAAGGCCAGCGAGGGGGTCTCCAGCATCGCGCCCACTTCGATTTGTGACGGCAGCACATGGCCCAAGCGCGCCTCGCGGGCGAGCGTCTTGTCCATCTCGGCACGGGCGGCGCGGTATTCTTCGAACTGCGCGACAAAGGGGAACATCACAGACAGGGGGCGCCCGTTCGCCGCACGGATCAACGCCTGCAACTGCATCCGCATCATGCCCGGCTTGTCCAGCCCGACACGGATCGCACGCCAGCCCAAAGCGGGGTTTGGTTCGTCGTTGGGCTTCATATAGGGCAGCACCTTGTCCGACCCGATATCCAACGTACGGAACACCACACGTTTGCCCGACGCGGCATCCAACACGCGGCTATAAAGCGCGGACAGCTCCGACCGTTTCGGCATCTGGCTGCGCACAAGGAACTGCAGCTCTGTGCGGAACAGCCCCACCCCTTCGGCCCCAGACCCGTCAAGCGAGGGGAGATCCGCCATGAGACCCGCATTCATATGCAGCCCGACCCGCGTGCCGCATTTGGTGATCGCCGGTTTGTCGCGGATCGACGCATAGCGTTCCTGCGCCTCGGCCTGCATCGCGATTTTGTCGCGGAAGGCAGAGGCAACGGTTTCCTCGGGGCGCAGATGCACCACGCCCTGTTCGCCGTCCACCATGATCCGGTCGCCGTTCAGCGCATCATTGGTCACGCGGCTGGCATGGACGATCAGCGGGATCGCCAGCGCCCGCGCGACAATCGCGGCATGGCTGCCAACCGACCCGCCCTCCAGCACGATACCGCGCAGGGAGCGGCCGTATTCCAACAGCTCAGCCGGTCCGATGTTGCGCGCCACCAGAATAGGGTCGGTGGGCATCTCGGCCCCCGTGTTCGACCCCTGCCCTGTCAGGATGCGCAGCAGGCGATTGCTAAGGTCATCGAGATCGGACAGACGTTCGCGCAGATAGGCGTCGGCTGCCTGCCCCATACGGGCGCGCGCCAGAGATTGCTCTTTCTCGACAGCCGCTTCGGCAGACAGGCCACGGCCGATGTCTTCCTCCATCCGGCGCAACCAGCCTTTGGAGTTGGCGAACATCCGATAGGCTTCAAGCACCTGTTGCTGGTCCTTGTCCCCCCCCGCCATCGCCATCATCTGATCCACGCTGACGCGCAAATCATCGACCGCCTCGTTCAGGCGTGCGGTTTCACTTGCAGGGTCATCGGCCACAAGCTTTGACACGACAACACGCGGCTCGTGCAGCCAGACGTGGCCTTCGGCCACGCCCTCTTGCGCTACGGTGCCGCGGATCAGAACCGCCTGACTGTGCCGCGCCGACATCGCGGCACCCTCACCGACAAAGGCCCCCAGCTCGGTCATTTCGGCCAGCACCATGGCGACCACTTCCAGCGCATAAACCTCGTCAGCCGAGAATTCCCGCGCGGCCTTGGATTGCACCACCAGAACGCCCAGCATCTCGCCCAAGCGCTGCACCGGTATACCCAGAAAGCTTGAATACAGTTCTTCGCCCGTTTCCGGCATAAAGCGGAAACCGGGGGCCTGCGGGGCATTTGGCGTGTTGATAATACGTTTGCGTTTGGCGACGCGGCCGACCAGCCCCTCGCCCATCTTCATGCGCGTCTCGTGGACCGCATCGGCCTTCAGCCCTTCGGTCGCGCAAAGTTCCAGCGTGTCTTCATCGCGGAACAGGTAGATAGAGCAGACCTCGCAGCCCATAGAGGACGCGATCAGATGCGTGATCTTGTCCAGCCGCGCCTGCCCTGCATCATCACTGGCCATGGCATCGCGTAAGCGACCCAACAGCTTGCGGCTTTCTGTCTCTATCCCATCAGCCATGTGATCATTTCCCCCCGGCGATGCCAGCTTAGATCACAGGCGTCCCAAAATTGAAACGCCTGATATCATTGACATCTATCATCTGCTCCCCGAGGCCGGAAGATGCGTTTTCCCCTGTTGCGGGAAAACGCTGTGATCTTCGCAGGTGGGGTGCCCGGGAATTAGGCGGGTTTGTCCAGCTCGAACGCGTCATGCAGCGCCTGAACGGCCAGCTCCATGTATTTGCGGTCGATCAGAACGGAGATCTTGATCTCGGAGGTGGTGATGACCTTGATGTTCACACCCTCGTTCGACAACACCTGAAACATCTTCGCCGCAACGCCGGTGTGGCTGCGCATGCCGATCCCCACGACCGATACTTTCGCCACATCGGTATCCGCGATCAGATCGTCGAAATTCAGCTCGCCCGATTTTTTCGCGGCATCAATCGCGACTTCCGCGCGTTTGATCTGATCGACGGGGCAGGACCACGTCATATCGGTGCGCCCCTCTTCCGAGATGTTCTGAACGATCATATCGACGTTCACGCCACCATCGCTGAGCGCGGTGAAGATCGCGGCGGCAATGCCGGGGCGATCCGCGACCGATACCAGCGTCATCTTTGCTTCGTCACGCGAAAACGCGATACCGGATACTACATTGCTTTCCATAATTTCCTCCTCGGCGCAGACCAGCGTTCCAGCCTCGTCTGATTGTTCCTCAAAACTGCTCAGCACGCGCAGCTTGACCTTGTACCGCATGGCCAGTTCGACCGACCGGGTTTGCAGGACCTTGGCCCCCAACGACGCCAGTTCCAGCATCTCTTCAAAGGCGATCTTGTCGAGCTTGCGCGCCTTGGCGCTGACCCGCGGGTCGGTGGTGTAGACCCCGTCCACATCGGTGTAGATATCGCAACGCTCTGCATCAAAGGCAGCGGCAAAGGCGACGGCGGTGGTGTCCGACCCGCCACGCCCCAGCGTGGTGATCCGGCCCTCGGGGGAAACGCCCTGAAAGCCCGCGACAACCGCGACGCGCATGCCTTCGCCGAATTTCGCCATGATGTTTGCAGGCGGAATTTCCTCGATCCGGGCCGAGGAATGCGCGGAGGTCGTCTTGACCGGCACTTGCCAGCCTTGCCAGCTGCGCGCCGGTACGTCCATTTCCTGCAAGGTCAGCGCCATCAGGCCCGCGGTGACATTCTCGCCCGAGGAGACGACAGCGTCATATTCGCGCGCGTCATATAGCGGAGAGGTTTCGTTCACCCAGCCGACCAGCTCGTTCGTCTTTCCCGACATGGCGGAAACGATGACGATCACGTCATAGCCCTTGGCCACTTCGACGCCCACGCGTTTGGCCGCGCGGCGGATACGGTCCAAGGTGGCCACCGACGTGCCACCAAACTTCATCACCAGAACAGGCATATGTCCCCCGTTGCAAAACTCCGGCGCGGTGTACGCGCAAGCGCCGCCCTTAGCAAGCCCGCAGGCCGCTGTCGTAACGCAGGGAAATTATGTGTGAACCGTAAGTTGCAAGGTGACGGGGCGCGGTATCCGCCCGCCCAAGGTCGCCTGCGACCCGCCGTCTATGACGTGGTGCGTTTGGCCCGAAATGGCAGCGGGGTCAGCGGGATACCCTCTTCGATCAGGGCGACGGCTTCGTCCAGACGCGCCTCGCCATAGATTGACCGGTCGGGCGCATCCCCGATGTGGATGGCACGGGCTTCACGCACGAAATCATCGCCCACATATTCCGAGGAGGTTTCGACCTCTTTGCGCAGCGCCTTCAGCGCCTCTTCCAACGCGCTTTGAGGTTTCGATAGCACCGGTACTGCGGCGTCCAGCTTTTGACCACCCTCACCGCGGTTCTCGCGGCGCTCGCCGGTTGTGACACGGGGGGCCATCATGCCCTTGGTCACCTTGGTCGACCCACACAGCGCGCAGGTCAGATGCCCCGCCTGCGCCAGCGCATCAAAGGCGGCGGCAGATTTGAACCAGCTTTCAAACTGGTGGTCCTGATCACATTTCAGCGAAAACTTGATCATCGCGCCCGCGGGCATCCTCTCGTCGTTAAGATATGTTAAAAATGGGGGCGCAAGCCGGTCCCGTCAAGCGGCTCAACTCCGCCCGCGCGGATCGAAGTCCCGGATCATGCGCGCCAGCTCGGGCTCTGACACCATTTTGGCGGCCTTCTTGCGCGACATCCACTTGCGCCGCCGCTGGCCGGCTTCGGGGTATTTATCGGCGGTAATCTTGACCTCTACGGGATAGAGCATGGCCACCACCGGCAGCATCTCTCCATCGTCCATTTCCTTTGTGTAAGAATAGACGCCAAGGCAGCCGCCCGTGACCCGCCCGCGCACGCCCGCTTCTTCCCATGCCTCGCGCGCGGCGGCGGCACCGGGGGTTTTGGCATCCATCGGCCAGCCTTTCGGCACAATCCAGCGTTTCGCCCCCCGAGACGTGATCAACAGCACCTGCACCTTGCCTTGGCGCACGCGGTAACACAGCGCGGCGAACTGTGTTCGCACCTCTCCCTTGCGGGCACCTTGCAGTGATATGGGCAGCTGTTTCATGCGGGGCATTCTGTCTCCGGGGTGGTACGGCAACAAAAGCCTACCCGTGCCGTGATGACAAGACCAGTCGCCCTTGCACGCCCCTACGGCATGGCGGATACTGCGGGAATGAAACGTTTTTTGCCGCTCATTTTTGCAGCGCTGCTGCCCACCCTCACGCGGGCAGAGCAGCCTTCGGTGACGGTCTTTGCGGCCGCCAGCCTGCGCGGAGCCCTGGACGAGGTCGCGCGCGGCTATGACGGCGATGTGGCGCTGTCTTTTGGCGGGTCCGGCACGATGGCGAGGCAGATCGATGCGGGTGCCCCTGCCGATGTGGTCTTGCTCGCCGCACCGGTCTGGATGACATGGCTGCGAGATCGCGGCGCGGTCCAGGCTGACGCAGTGGTTGATCTGCTGGGCAATTCGCTTGTGCTGATCGCCCCCGCAGATAGCAATGTCGCCCCGGACCCCGCCGATCTGGCGGGTGCCCTTGGCGATGCACGATTGGCTATGGGTCAACGGGACGCCGTGCCGGCCGGTATCTATGCGCGCGAATGGCTCGAGGCGACCGGACAATGGGAAGCGATCGCCCCGCATCTGGCAGAGACGGATAACGTGCGCAGCGCACTGGCTTTGGTCGCGCGGGCAGAGACGCCTTTGGGCGTGGTTTACCGCACCGATGCTTTGGCCGAACCACAGGTCCGCATCCTTTACGATATCCCGCAGGAGACACACAGCCCGATCACCTACCCCGCCGCCGCGCTTACTGACAGCGGCGCGGCCTTCATGGCGCATCTGCAGTCCGACGACGCCCGCGCAGTCTTTGCCCGCCACGGCTTCAAGCCGCTGCCCGAATGACCGCAGACGCCGCCGCCTGGGACGCGCTGCGTCTGTCGCTTTGGGTTGCAGTTTGGGCGACGCTGCTGGCAATCCCGCTGGCGCTTTGGGTGGCGTGGCTGCTGGCGCGGCGGGATTTCTGGGGCAAGGCGCTGCTGAATGCCGCCGTGCATCTGCCGCTGGTTTTGCCGCCTGTGGTCACGGGGTATCTGCTGCTGATGGCATTCGGGCGGAACGCGCCCTTGGGCCGCGCACTGGACGCCATCGGATTGCAACTGGCGTTCCACTGGTCCGGCGCGGTGCTGGCGGCGATCATCATGGGGTTCCCCTTGATGGTCCGTGCCATGCGCCTGGCGATAGAGGCGGTGGACCCCAAACTCGAGGACGCCGCCGCAACCTTGGGTGCCCCCCGCGTGGCGGTTTTTGCCCGTGTCACCCTCCCCCTCATTTTGCCCGGTGTGCTGGCGGGGACCGTGATGGGCTTTGCCAAAGCCATGGGCGAATTTGGTGCCACGATCACCTTTGTCGCCAATATCCCCGGCCAGACGCAAACCCTGCCAAGCGCCATCTGGGCCGCCTTGCAGATACCCGGCGGCGAGGGTCAGGCGGTGTCGATGGTGCTTATGTCTTCGGCCATCGCGGTCAGCGCCGTGCTTCTGTCCGAGCTGCTCGCCCGCCGCGTTGCCAAAAGGATCGCGGGCACATGACGCTTTCCCTGTCCCTGTCGCACCGCTTTGACGGCTTCGCGCTGGACCTCGCGCTTGAGGCCGGGCCCGGCATCACCGCGCTGTTTGGCCGGTCGGGGGCCGGAAAATCCACCGTGATCAACGCCGTTGGTGGCTTGCTCCACCCCGACCGCGGGCGCGTCGTGATCGAGGACGAGGTACTGCTGGACACTGAAGGCGGCATCTATGTCCCCCCCCACAAGCGCCGCCTTGGCACCGTGTTTCAGGACGCGCGGCTGTTCCCGCATCTCAGCGTGGCGCAAAACCTGATGTTCGGTGCCCGCTATGCGCCGCGCGGCAGCAGCGGCCCGTCACAACGCGACGTGGTGGCACTGCTTGGGCTAGAGACATTGCTCGACCGCGCGCCCGCCACGCTATCAGGCGGCCAAAAGCAGCGCGTCGCCTTGGGGCGTGCCTTGCTGAGCCACCCGCGCATGTTGCTTATGGATGAACCGCTCGCCAGTCTGGACGGGCCCCGCAAGCAAGAGATTTTGCCCTTTCTCGAACGGCTGCGCGACGGGCCGCTGGGGCTGCCGATCCTGTATGTCAGCCACGCAGTGGACGAGATCGCGCGGCTGGCCGATACGCTGGTACTGATCCAGAACGGAAAGGTTCAGGCGCAGGGCCCGCTGTTCGATGTCATGGCCGATCCCGCCGCCGTGCCCCTGCTTGGTGTCCGCGAGGCGGGTGCCGTGATCGAGGCGGATGTCCTTGAGCATGGGAATGACGGGATCACGACCCTGCGGATCAGCGCCGGAGAGCTTGAGCTGCCCGGCGTGCACGCCGATGCCGGTGCCCGCGTGCGGCTGCGGGTGCTGGCCCAAGATGTGATCCTGTCCCTGACCCGCCCCGAGGGGCTGAGCTCGGTCAATGTGCTGCCCGTCACGGTCGAGGCGGTTCATCCCGGCGACGGTCCGGGCGCGGCCATTGCGCTGCGTGCGGGGCGTGACCGGTTGCTCAGCCGTGTGACGGCCCGCGCTGTCGCCGAGCTTGGCCTGACACCGGGCATGACCTGCTATGCGATCCTCAAGGCCACCACGGTCGCGCCGGGCAGTATCGGGCGCTAGGCGATCTTGCGCAGCCCGACCTTGGCGCGCAGCCGTTCGACCAGTTCTTCGTGGGGGACATCCGCATCAATCGCCAGCTTGCGCAGCCCGAAATGCACATGGGCCATATCTTCGTAATAGCTGGTATAGGCATAGTTGGTCGCCGCACCGGCCACCGCCCCCAGCACCGGCACTGCCTGCGCGGCCAGCTTCTGCCCCAAGACCAGCGCCAGACGCGGGGCCACTTTGGCAATCACCGCCTGCATGGCGCGCCCGCTTAGCGCGACCCGCGCCGATAGGAATGCCAGATCGGCCCCGTCATCCTCTGACAAGGGCCCCGCGGCGCTGAACACCTGCACGCAATCGAACTGCACATTCTCGGCATGGGCATCAAAGCCGTGTTCCACCGCCACCCCCTGAATAACGCGGAGCAGCAAGGTCGTCGTCACCGGCAGTTCTGCCAGTGCCGTGGGCAGGCCACCTGCGCCGCCGGCCGCCCCCATCGCCGCGCTGACCGCCTGGTTCAGCCAGCTTTTCTGGTCCGGCACCATCGACCGAGTCGACGTCGCTGCCTTCATCGCCTGGCCCAATGCCTTGACGGTGGCGCTTTCAAGATTGCGGCGCACGGGCGAGGGAAGCTTGTCGATCAACCCCTCGGCGCTGCCGCCGATGACGTTCAACACATTGATACCCACGCCGCCCGCGCTTTTGTAGCGCTTGGCGATCTGGTCCAGCCGTGCCTCTACGTCAATGGTGCTGGGTAGGTTGCTTTCAATCTGCATGGGGTGGGGCCTCCGCCTGTTTGGCTAGAATGTGGGCCATCCCGCCGCCGCTTTCAATGTGGCCAAGCGGTGACATCGCCCGCGATGCCCTCCCACGCGCCATCGACCAGCGCGCGGCCCAACACCCGTTCGGGGTTCGTTGGCGGCGGCATCACCACATCGGTCAGCAAGGTAAAGCCGAAACGGTTATAGTAAGGCGCATCCCCCACCAGCATCACGCGCGACCACCCCAACGGGGCCGCTTGCGCCAGACTGCCCTCGATCAGCAAGGCACCCAAGCCTTCGCCCTGCCGCGTCGGGTGCACGGCAACGGGCCCCAACAACAGCGCGGAATGGGCACCGATACAGATCGGCCAATAGCGGATGGCCCCGGCAAGGATACCGCCCGCGTCACGTGCCACATGGTTCAGCCCCGCCACCGGCGGCACCCCGTCGCGCAGGCGATAGGACGACAACGCCTCGCGTCCCGGCGCAAAGCAGGTGTCGTACAACGCTTCGACTTCCCAGTGATCGGCAGCCGTCTCGGGGGTAATATGATACAAGGCGTGGCCCTCTGGACGGTTTTCCTGTGGCGCTGCCTTTATCATGGCGCTAGCCATAGGTGCAAACCATGAGGAGAGTTTGATGTTCTACCGCCCGCAAGACGGCCACCCCCTGCCCCATAACCCGTTCAACGCGATCGTCACCCCACGCCCGATCGGATGGATCTCCACCCGCGATGCAGACGGGAACGACAATCTGGCCCCCTATTCGTTTTTCAACGGGGTCGCCTATACGCCGCCGCAGGTGATGTTTGCCTCTACCGGGACCAAGGCCGATGTGGACGGGACCAAGGACAGCATGGCCAATATCCGCGAGACCGGCGTCTTCTGCGTGAACATTGTCGAGTACGCGATGCGCGACGCGATGAACGCCTCCTCTGCGACGCTGCCCCATGGCGCGGATGAATTCGGCCACGCTGGCATCGAAAAAGCGAACTGCGACCAGATCAACTGCGCCCGTGTGGCGACCGCCCCTGCCAGCCTGGAATGCCGCATGACCCAGATGGTCAAGATCGAGGGAGAGAATAACTTTGTCGTCTTCGGCGAGGTCGTCGGCGTCCATATGCGCGACGATTGCATCAAGGACGGGCGCTTCGACGTAACGACCTACCAACCGTTGTCCCGCTTGGGCTACCGTGATTATGCCCGCGTGACCGACGTGTTCGAGATCATCCGCCCCGACGATTGATCCCGCGCCATCCCGAAAAGCAAAAAGCCCCCGATGCGGACTGCATCGGGGGCTTTTTATTTCAGTCGGTCGCGCGGTTTAGTGACCGCCAAGAATGCCGGTACGGACCTGATAATTCGCGGCGATCTCGTAATCGGGATCATCGTCGCTATCGATCATCAGATGCCCGGCCTTCTTCAGCAAACGGTGACAATCGCGGCTGAGGTGGCGCAGCTGGATGCGCTTGCCCGCGCCTTCGTATTTCGCGGCAATCGTCTCGATCGCTTGCAGGGCGGATTGGTCCACAACGCGGCTGTCCTCGAAATCGACGATCACCTCGCTGGGGTCGGCCTTGACGTTAAAGAGCTCGGCGAAACCTTCGGACGACCCAAAGAACAGCGGCCCCTGAATCTGGTAGACCTTGGCCCCTTCAGGTGTGGTGTATGTCTTGGCGTGGATGCGACGCGCATTGTTCCACGCATAGGCCAGCGCCGACACGATCACACCGACGACCACCGCGACCGCAAGGTCTTCGTAGACGGTGACGACGGTGACCAGCAGGATCACGAAGGCATCGGTCAGGGGCACTTTGCGCAGGATCCCAAAGGAGTTCCACGCGAAGGTGCCGATCACGACCATGAACATCACCCCGACCAGTGCTGCCAGCGGGATCTGTTCGATCAGCGGCGCGCCGACCAGAATGAACAGCAGCAAAAAGACCGCAGCCGCAATCCCCGCAACCCGCGTGCGCCCGCCGGATTTCACGTTGATCATGGACTGACCGATCATGGCGCAACCGCCCATACCACCGAAGAAGCCGGTCACGGTATTGGCCACACCCTGCGCGATACATTCCTGGCTGGCCCCGCCGCGGGTGTTGGTCAGGTCGCTGACAAGGTTCAACGTCAGCAGCGATTCAATCAGGCCGATGGCCGCAAGGATCACCGCATAGGGCAGGATGATATACAGCGTCTCGAGCGTGAAGGGTGCCAAGGCGGTGCCGTACAGGCCGACACCTTCGCCAAACGGCATGTGGAACGTTGGAAAGCCGCCCTCGATCGAGGCCAGATCGCCGACTCGTGGCACATCCATGCCTGTCGCGATCACTAGAATGGCGATGATGCCGATGCCTGCCAGCGGTGCGGGGATCAGCTTGGTGATGCGCGGCATGACCCAGATGATCGCCATCGTCGCGGCGACAAGCGCCAGCATCAGGTAAAGCGGCCCACCCGAAAGCCATTCGCCACCCGACATGCCGTGACCTGTATCAACCATCGTGCCCGGCACTTTGAACTGGCCCATCTGGGCAAGGAAGATCACGATGGCCAGACCGTTCACAAACCCCAGCATAACAGGGTGCGGCACCAGCCGCATGAACTTGCCCCATTGCATGACACCCGCGAAAATCTGGATCAGCCCCATGAGCACGACCGTGGCGAACAGATATTCAACACCGTGCTGCGCGACCAATGCGACCATCACAACCGCCAAAGCCCCCGTCGCCCCCGAGATCATCCCCGGACGCCCGCCGATCAACGCGGTGATCAACCCCACCAGGAAGGCCGCATAGAGGCCCACCAACGGGTGGACCCCCGCGACAAAGGCAAAGGCAACCGCTTCGGGCACAAGGGCCAGGGCGACGGTCAGCCCCGACAGCAATTCGATGCGCAGCCGCGACGGAGAGAACCCCTCTCCCGGCATCCATCTCAGGTCGGTCACATCAAGATTTTTGGTAAAACTACGGAACGTGGTACGCGCCATCGGGCATCCTTCGGGTCAAATCGCATCAATAAGTCGGAAAGGTCTTTGCGGCCTCCTAGCTGAAACGTGAACAAAATGGAAGCCACGCGACGGCGCGGGCCGGATTTGAGGCTTTCCCTATGGGCCAAGCTTGATACTCTGCGCACAACTCAATCCAAGGGCGACTTCATGACTCAGACGAAAATTGCCGTGATCGGCGGCTCCGGCATCTATGACATCAACGGGCTGGAGGGGGCCGAATGGCTTACCGTGGAAAGCCCCTGGGGCCCGCCCTCCGATGCGATCCTGACCGGCACGCTGGACGGGGTAGAGATGGCCTTTCTGCCGCGCCACGGGCGTGGACATGTGCATGCGCCCTCTACCGTTCCCTACCGCGCCAATATTGATGCGCTGAAACGGCTCGGCTGCACGGATGTGATCAGCGTCTCGGCCTGCGGGTCGTTCCGCGATGAAATGGCACCGGGGGATTTTGTGATCGTGGACCAGTTCATCGACCGCACCATCGCGCGGGAGAAATCTTTCTTCGGCACCGGCTGCGTGGCCCATGTCAGCGTGGCGCACCCCACCTGCCCACGTTTGGGCGACGCCTGCGAAACCGCTGCGCGCGACGCGGGCATCAACGTGCACCGCGGCGGCACCTACCTTGCGATGGAGGGGCCGCAGTTCAGCACATTGGCGGAATCCAAGATGTACCGCGAAAGCTGGGGGGCGGATGTGATCGGCATGACCAATATGCCCGAAGCGAAATTGGCCCGCGAGGCAGAGCTTTGCTATGCCTCGGTCGCGATGATCACGGATTACGATAGCTGGCACCCGGACCACGGCGAGGTCGATGTGACCAAGATCATCGAGACCTTGATGGGCAATGCCGACAAGGGCCGTCAACTGGTCGCGCGCCTGCCCAAACTGCTAGGAGCCGACCGCGCCCCCTGCCCGCATGGCTGCGACCGCGCGTTGGAATATGCGATCATGACCCAGCCAGAAATGCGCGACGCGGCACTGGTGGCCAAGCTGGATGCCGTCGCGGGCCGCGTGCTTTAGGCGCACTGCAAACGCTGACGCAGCGCCCGTGGCGGATGCTGTGGCAGGTGAGTTTATTTGGCAAAATGAAGCGGGGCGTTGCGGTATTGACGTGATGTCCCGCGGGGCCGCGCTGTGGAAGATGCTTGCTGACAGGGGGCGGGTCGCTTAACGCTGTGGCGCGGTTGTTGCGCTGGTGTGGCGACCGACCAAAGCCCAACGACCGGAGCACTGCATGAAACAGGTTCAAGATTACATCCGTACCATTGTCGATTTCCCCCACGAAGGGATCATGTTTCGCGATGTGACCACGCTTTTCGCCGACCCGCGCGGGTTCCGTATGGCCATCGACCAGATGCTGCACCCCTATGCCGGCATCGACATCGACAAGGTCGTCGGGCTTGAGGCGCGCGGCTTTATTCTGGGTGGCGCGATTGCGCATCAGCTGTCCGTCGGCTTTGTGCCTATTCGCAAGAAGGGCAAGCTGCCCGGTCGCACCATCTCTCAGGATTACAAGCTGGAATACGGCGAGGCGATTGTGGAGCTGCACGACGACGCGATCCAGCCCGGTGAGAAGGTGTTGGTTGTCGACGATCTACTGGCCACCGGTGGCACCGCCGAGGCGGGGATCAAGCTGATCCAGCGTTTGGGCGGCGAGATCGTGTCCTGCGCCTTTATCATCGACCTGCCGGAACTTGGCGGGCGCAAGCGGCTGGAAGCGATGGGGATGGAGGTCAACGCGCTCTGTGCCTTTGAAGGCGCGTAAACCGCATTGCCAAGACTTTATTCCGGCGCGGGGAACATCGCGCCGGGGTTCATGATCCCGTTCGGATCCAGCGCCGCCTTGATCGCGCGCAACGCAGAGAGCTTCGCCGGATCGCTATAACGTTCGAGGTCTTTGACCTTGAGCCGCCCGATCCCGTGCTCCGCACTGACAGAGCCGCCGAGCTCGTGCACCAGATCATGGATCGCCGTCTTGATGGGCAAGCGATCCTCCAGATGATCCTCGCGGCTTCGGCCCTGCACCGGGAAAACGTTGTAGTGCAGGTTGCCGTCGCCCACATGGCCGAAACAATTGATCCTGAAATCGCCCAGCGCGCCGATCTTTTCCCCCGCGCGGATGATAAACTCGGGCAGCGCGCCCAGAGGGACCGAGATATCGTGGCTGGAGATCGACCCGATCTGGCGGTTGGCGTGGGGCATCATCTCGCGGACGGCCCAGAAATCTTCGGACTGCTGCTGACTTTGCGCGATCAGCCCGTCTGTCACCAGCTCAGCCTCGAAGGCGGCGGCAAACAGCGTCTCTAGCGCCGCCATCGGTTCCAGATCACCGCTGAGGCCCACTTCGATCAGCACGCTCCATTCTGGCGGGGTGTCGAAGGGCTGGCGCAGTTCGGGCATCTTTTCGGTGAGGAAATCCAGCCCGACGCCGTTCATGATCTCGAACGCGCTGATCATCTCGCCCAATTGACTGCGCGCGAGCGACAGCAGCTTCAGCGCCGCCGCCGGAGAGTTCACGACCAGCAGCGCGGTCCCCGTCTTGGCGGGCCGCGGGAAGAGTTTGAGCGCAGCGGCGGTGATGACGCCAAGCGTGCCCTCGGCACCGACCAGCAGGTGACGCAGATCGTAGCCGGTGTTGTTCTTGCGCAGCCGTGTCAGGCCGTTCCATATCTGGCCATCGGGCAGCACGGCCTCTAGCCCCAGACAGAGATCGCGGGCGTTGCCATAGCGTAGCACGCCGGTGCCGCCCGCATTTGTCGCGAGGTTCCCCCCAATTCGGGCAGAACCCTGTGCCGCGAGGGTCAGGGGAAACAGGCGATCCGCCGCCTCGGCGGCGTCTTGCACGTCGGACAGGATCATCCCCGCTTCGGCCACCAGCACGTTTTCATCGGGGTAGACTGCGCGAAGTTTGTTCATGCGTTCCAGCGACAGGATCAGCGGAGCGGGGCCAGTTTCTGCCACTTGGCCGCCCACAAGTCCGGTACCACCGCCATAGGGGATCACGCCGACCCGTGCTGCATTGGCATGGCGGATCAGTATCGCGACCTCTTCGACCGTGCGTGGCAGGGCCAGCACGGCCGATTTTCCCGCATAAAGCCCGCGGGGTTCTTCCAGATATCGGGGTTCGACCGCGCGAAAGACGTCGGGCGACAGATCGGCACGCAGCGCGGCCTCGAATGCGGGATCGGCGGGGTTCAATGTCATGGCCTATTGATCGCGCCAAGCGGGGCGGGATGCAAGCGGCTTTGGTCCTTGCTAATGCAGGATCGGCGGCTTTGACGGGTCAGAGCCGGGGGCCTCCATCCGCGGGGTTTTTTCCAGCGGGTCCATCTGAGGCAGATCAAAACGCAGCCCGACTTTCGACAGTTTTTCAACCGTCGGATCAGAGGGCGCGAAGAAGCCCACATCCATCGCCCCCGCATCGATACCCGAGAATGTCAGCGCCTCGGAAGCGGCACGTACCAGCGCGTCTTGTGCGCGCGGGATGGCCCCGACAAAGCCCAGCAGATGCCCGCGCCCGCCGCCAGTGTATTCAACCCCGACCAGCCACGCCCCTGCCGCCATGCCTGTGGCGGTCGCCAGCTTGGCATCAATCGCGGCAATCAGCGTTTCGGGCAGGCCCTTGGGCGGCAGAACACGGTCGATGCGCGCCTCGACCTCTCCGGCTTCATGGGCGAGTGTGTCGCGCAGCCAAGCCACGGCGCTGTCGGGCAGCAGGATCGCCGAAGGTGCGACATCCAGGTTCACCGCCATGCCAAGCGGTTGGCCATCCAGCATCCCCGCAATCGCGCGCCCCGACAGTGCCACATAGGGCGCAGGCTGCCCGACATAGGCCGCAAGCCGTTCAATCCGGTCAAAGACCAGCACATAGGCGTCTTCAAGCAGGACAGGGCTGACCTGATCGGCATCCGGTTCGGCTTCGAGCAGAAGGAAAAGTTCCACATCGGCCATGCGTTCATAGAACCGCAGGCGGGCGGCGTCATCGCCTTCATCGGCCATCATGGCGGCATGGGCGATGTCCAGGGGCGTCGCTTCAGTCATCCAGTACATTCCTTACAGCAGCGCGGAGCCGGGGAAGCACGTCCTCCTCGAACCACGGATTTTTCTTGAGCCAACCGGTATTGCGCCACGAGGGATGAGGCAAGGCAAAGACGCCCTTCGGGTGGTTTTGCCAATCGGCGACGGCGCGGGTGACTGTGGTGAACCCGGGCAGGTGATAGCGCATGGCATAGGCCCCGATCAACACGGTCAGCCGGACATCGGGCACAGTATCCAGCGCCCGGGCCCGCCATGTTTTCGCACAGATCGGCGGAGGCGGCAGATCGCTGCCCTTGGCGTCATAGCCTGGAAAGCAAAAGGCCATGGGGATGATCGCCACGCGGTTGCGGTCATAAAAGGTCGTCTCGTCCACGCCCAGCCAGTCGCGCAGCCGCTTGCCAGAGGCATCCCAGAAGGGGGTGTTTGCCTCATGCACTTTCAACCCCGGTGCCTGCGAGGCGATCAGCAGCCGCGCGCCCGGTTGGAACCAGACCACCGGATTGGGCCGGTGCCCCGTCGCCGTTGCCGCAAAGCGGTCGGCGCAGAGGGTGCATTGGCTGAGTTCGGGGCGGATGTCGGTCATGGGGGTAGACCTAAGTGGTGGCGTGCCGGTTTCAAAGGGGGCGGTGACGCGGTGGTGTCCAGCGCTCATTTCGAGACATTTCGAAATGAACTTGACGCGGCCAATCATTTCTATATTTCTAAAACTATGAAAATGAACCCCGCCTCCCCCCATGATCTCGCCTTGGCCGCTGCGCGCTTTGCCGCGCTCGGGTCAGAGCAACGGTTGCAGGTGCTCCGTTTGCTGGTGCGCGCAGGCCCTGACGGGCTGACCATCGGCACGCTGGGTGATCGCGCGGGCATCACCGGGTCGACGCTGACCCATCATCTGAAACTGCTTGTAGCCGCGGGGCTGGTGCGCCAGCAGCGGCAGGGGCGCAGCACCATCTGCGCGGCGGTATCCCATGACGCAGTACAGGATCTGTCCGAGTTCCTGATGACAGAGTGTTGCGCCGACGCCGCGGTACCCTGCCCTGATCATCCCCACGGTTAACACTACAGATAGCGAAAGCCCCCCATGTCACACGGTCACCACCATCACGTCGATCCCGACAGCGGCGACGGCAAGATTGCCCTCGCGGTGGCGATCAACCTCGGTCTCACGGTCGCGCAGGTCATCGGCGGGATCGTCGCGGGCAGTCTGTCGCTGATCGCCGATGCGCTGCATAACTTCAGCGACGCCATCGCGCTGATCATCGCCTTTGCTGCGCGCAAGATCGCCCGCCGTCCGGCCAATGCAGATATGACCTTTGGTTACGGCCGGATCGAGGCGGTCGCGGCGCTGATCAACTATACCACATTGATCGTGATCGGCCTGTATCTGGTCTATGAGGCCGCGATGCGCTTTGCCAATCCCGAACCCGTCGCGGGCTGGATCGTGGTGATCGTCGCCGGCTTCGCCTTGCTGGTGGATCTGGGCACCGCCGCGTTGACCTTTCGCGCATCGAAATCCAGCGTGAACATCCGCGCGGCCTTTTTGCACAATGTGGCCGATGCCTTGGGGTCGGTTGCCGTGATTGTGGCGGGGACGCTGATGATCCTTTTCGGCTGGGCTTGGGTGGACCCATTGGCCACGCTGCTGATTGCCGGATACATTCTGTGGCAATCCGCGACCGAACTGCCGCAGGTGGCGCGGATCTTGATGCTTGCCTCGCCCGATGCGCTGCGCACCGAAGACGTGATCGCGGCACTGCGCGACCAGCCCGGTGTTGCAGACGTCCATCATGTGCACCTGTGGCTGATGGAGGAACACGGCGCTGCCTTTGACGCCCATATCGTTGCCGAACAAGGCACCGACCCAAGCGCCATGCGCCACGCCTTGAAATCCTATCTGAAGTCCGAGTTCGATCTGAACCACGTCACGCTGGAGCTTGAGACCCAGGATTCCCATTGCCACGACGCCAAGGTGATCGGTCACTAACACCCGCACCCGTTGACCTTGCGTATAGCGCGCCCTGCAAACCATCGCCGATGGCACTCCCTTCGGGCGCGTGGGTCGTTTTGGCTCCTTGTAAATTCGGCCCCAACTACGACATAATATAGTCAAAATAGAGGGCTAGACACCGCCCAAGGCTCGGGAAACAGGGCGCGACATACCCGCAACAGCACCAATCGGAGCAGGCATGCTGGAATTCGACAACGTCTCCAAGTCCTTTTGGACTGGCACGCAACACAAGGTCATTCTCGACCATGTGTCATTTCGTGTGGATTTGGGTCATTCCCTTGGCATCCTCGCCCCGAACGGCACCGGCAAGACGACCCTTATCAATATGATGGCGGGGCTGGAAAAGCCGGACGAAGGTGAAATCAGACGCGGCTGCAACATCAGCTTCCCGCTGGGGTTCATGGGCGGTGTCGTCAACAAGGTTTCCGCGGTAGAGAATGCCCGCTATATTGCCCGTCTCTATGGGCTGGACCCTGACTACGTCGAAAGCTTTTGTCGCTGGCTGTGTGGGTTGGGGGAATATTTTGACCAGCCCGTCGGGACATATTCGGCCGGGATGAAATCACGGTTTTCGTTTTCACTGCTGCTTGCGCTTGATTTCGACATCTATTTGATCGACGAAGGCATGCCGAGCACCACAGATGTGGAGTTCAACCGCAAGGCGGGCGAAATTCTGCAAGAACGGCTGCGCACGACGACGATCATCATCGTTTCGCACCAAGCCGAGACGTTGGAACAATTCGCGCGGTCCGCTGCTGTCCTGCTTGGCGGAAAGCTTCATATCTTCGACACCTTGGAAGAGGCCAAACAGCTTTATGACTACGAAACCCAAGGCTAGAAAATTCCGCATCAAACGTGCGACCCTTGCTGCGGCCCCCAAGGGGAACGACGCGGTCGAACGTGATGCCCCCGCGGCAGCCCCGCCAAAGCCGCAGGCCCCCGACGCGCCACGCGCTGCGGCTGCATCACGCGGCGAAGCACCGAGAGCTGCAGCGCCCAGCCAAGCTGCCGCTGCCTCCGCTGCGCGCCCGCCCTCGCCCTCCGACGCCCGCAGCGGCGAGGTGTCATCAGCGACCGAAGTCAGCGGAGAGCAGGACATCGACGCGATCCGCCGCGAAGGGCTGACCGGCCGCCAGTTGCGCATGGCCCGTCGCGTGGCGCAAAAACACGGGCTTGCCCCGACCTCTGACTTCGATGCGGTGCGGTTGCTGCGCGCCGAAGGTATCGACCCGTTCCAACGCTCCAACATGCTGGAACTGGTCGTTCCTCAGGACAAGCAATCCACCGGGACGGCATTGCAGAAAGGGCGCATCCAGCTTCCCCAGACAGTCCCTGCCGGGGGGCGCAATCTGCCCTCGACCGACGTTAATCCGATGGAACGCCGCATGCGCGAGATCTCGGACATCCAGCGCGACATCACCAGGCGCCGCCGCCGTAAAATGGCGTTGCTTATGGTGCGTCTGGCGTTCTTTGTCGGGCTGCCCACAATCATGGGCGGGTATTATTTCTACAACATCGCCACGCCGATGTATGCGACAGACAGCCAGTTCCTGATTATCCAGAACGAAGGCACAGGCGGGCTTGGCCCCCTAGGCGGGCTGCTGCCGACGCAATTTGCCAACTCCGCCGATAGTATCGCGACACAAAGTTACCTCCAGTCAAAAGACGCGATGCTGCGGCTGGACCGAGATGTCGGCTTTATGAAGCATTTCTCGGACCCCGCGATCGACCCGATCCAGCGGATGAACCCTGACGCGTCGAACGAGGAAGCGTATAAATACTATAAGGACAACGTCAAAATCGGATACGATCCGACCGAAGGCATGATCCGGATGGAGGTGATCGCCGCCGATCCCGAGGTCGCGAAAGACTTTTCCGAACACCTGCTGCAATATGCCGAAGAACGCGTGAACGCCCTGTCGCAACAAAAGCGCGAAGACGGCATGCGCGATGCCCGCGAAGCCTTTGAGCAGACGGTCGCCAAACGCCGCGCGGCGCAGGAAGCGCTGATCAAGCTGCAGGTCGACAATGGGGTGGACCCGCAGGCGGTGATCGCGTCGATCCGCGGGCAGATCACCAATTATGAAACCTTGCTGCTGGAAAAAGAGCTTGAGCTTGCCGCCCTGCTCGACAACCCGCGCCCGAACCGCGCCAAGGTGGACGGTGCCCAAGGCGACGTGCGCCGGCTCAGTGCGCAACTGGACAAGCTGAACGAACGCATGAACAGCGCGACCGAGGGCACCAACTCGCTTGCGCAACAAGCGGTCAGCTTGCAACTGGCGCAGGCCGATCTGGCCGCGGCAGATGCCGCCTTGCAGGCGTCCCAGACCCAGATGGAACAAGCCCGAACAGAGGCCAGCCGTCAGGTGCGCTACCTTACTGTCGCGGTGCGTCCGGTGGCCTCGCAGGCCCCGTCCTATCCACGCAAGTTCGAGAACACGATTTTGACATTCCTGATCTTTGCGGGCATCTACCTCATGCTATCGCTGACCTCCTCCATTCTGAAAGAACAGGTAACAAAATGACCCAAGTCACCGTTGGAAATGTCGTCATCGGGAATGATCGCCCGCTGACGGTGATCGCAGGCCCCTGCCAGCTGGAAAGCGAAACCCACGCACAGATGATCGCCGGCCAGATGAAAGAGGCATGCGATGCCGTGGGCGCACAGTTCGTGTTCAAGGCGAGCTATGACAAAGCCAACCGCACCTCTCTTGGTGGCAAACGCGGGCTTGGCATCGACGAAGGTCTGGCCGTGCTGCAATCGGTGGGCAAATCCATCGGCGTGCCCGTCCTGACCGACGTGCATACCGAAGCGCAATGCGCCATCGCGGCCGAGGCTGTCGACATCCTGCAAATCCCCGCCTTCCTATGCCGCCAGACCGATATGTTGCTGGCCGCGGGCAATACGGGCAAGGTCGTGAACGTCAAAAAGGGTCAGTTTCTGGCCCCGTGGGATATGCCCAACGTCGTCGCCAAGATCGAATCCACCGGCAACAAACGTATCCTGCTGACCGAACGCGGCACCTCCTTTGGCTACAACACGCTGGTCGCTGACATGCGCAGCCTGCCGCAGATGGCGCAAACCGGATACCCTGTCGTGATGGACGCGACCCATTCAGTCCAGCAGCCCGGCGGGCAAGGTGGCTCCAGCGGCGGACAGCGCGAGTTCGCCCCCGTCATGGCCCGTGCAGCGGTCGCGATTGGCGTGGGCGCGGTCTTTATCGAGACCCACGAAGACCCGGACAACGCACCGTCGGACGGGCCGAACATGATCTATCTGGATCAGATGCCTGCGCTGGTTGCGTCGTTGATGAAATTCGACGCGCTGGCCAAGGAAGACCCCCTCACCTTCTAAGGGGCCATCCTGCCAATACTAGACCTTCGCGGCGTTTCCGAATGCCGCGATCAGCCCTGCGTCCTTTACACCCGGCGCGCTTTCCACACCGGAAGAGACATCTACCTGCCGTGCGCCGGTCATACGGGCGGCCTGAGCCACATTGTCAGGGGTCAGCCCCCCTGCCAGCATCCACGGCTTGTCCCATGTGCGATCTGCGATCAGGCGCCAGTCAAAGGACAATCCATTGCCACCGGGCAGCGCTGCCCCTTTGGGCGGTTTCGCGTCGATCAGGATCTGGTCCGCCACGGCCATATAGGCATCAATCTGTGGCAGGTCATCTGCATCGGCCACACCGACCGCCTTCATCACCGGCAGCCCATAGCGCGCCTTGACCTCGGCGACACGCTCGGGCGTTTCCTTGCCGTGTAGCTGCAGCATATCAATAGGCACAGCCGCCGTCAGCGCATCCAGAAAGGCGTCATCCGCGTTGACCGTCAACGCGACCTTACACAGCCCCATTGGCGCCTCTATGGCCAGTTCAGCGGCTTGATCAATCGTGACGTGCCGGGGGGATTTTTCAAAGAAAACAAAGCCGACATAGCGCGCACCGGCCGCAGCGGCCGCCGCAATATCCTGCGTGCTGCGCAAGCCGCAGAATTTCACGTGCAAATTTTGGGTCATCGGGTGGTTCCTGCGCTAAGGGGCATAGGCCCGCTTAGCTTGCTTGATCCAGCAGCGCCAGAACCTCGTCCTGGTCCTGATATTTTTCGCCCTTCAGGCGTGCGACTTCACGTTCCAGCCGGCGCATTTCGCGGGCCTGACGTGCGGCTTCGGCACGCTGGCCGTATTCGCGGATCCATTCCCAGACGAAACCCACCAGCAAACCGGCGATGATGCTGCCCAGAATAACAAGGAACAGCGGCACCTGAATTTCAGGGTTCAACGCGAACCAGCCAGATACCTCGGTCGGTAGCAACTTCAGCGACACCATAGACCGGTTGGCCAAGGCAACCGCGATCAGTGCAATGGCGAAGATTGCGATGCAGAGGTAGCGAACATAACGCATTAGGAATTCCCGTTTAAACGATCTCTAAGCAGTTTACCGGTCTTGAAGAACGGCACGTGCTTTTCTTCTACATGAACCGTTTCCCCAGTGCGAGGGTTCCGGCCCACACGGGCGTCACGTTTTTTCACTGAAAAGGCACCAAAGCCGCGCAGCTCTACGCGATCACCGTCGGACATCGCGCCGGTGATCTCTTCGAAGATGGTATTTACGATCCGTTCCACGTCGCGCTGATAGAGATGGGGATTGTCGTCGGCAATCTTCTGGATCAGTTCTGACCGGATCATTTAACGTCCTCCGAGGTGCGCAATTAATGTCTTAACTAGATGGGACTATAGCAAACCAAACGCGTTCGTGAAGTCATGCATATTTCTATTATTGCGATTAAGTAGCGGGAAGTCGCTGTTTTCCAGTCATTTTTTAGTCACATTTCATGCAGCCACCCGGAATAGCGCTGCCAGCCGCCCTTCCCTGCCCCTCGCCACAGATTGCGATTCGCAACGAAAAAGGGCCCCGCAGTCTGCACTGCGAGGCCCCTGATCTGTGCAACAAGCGCTAAGGCTTATTCGTCGCCTTTCAGAGCGGCACCCAGGATATCACCCAAGGATGCGCCGGAGTCAGAGGAGCCATACTGCTCGACTGCTTCTTTCTCTTCTGCGATTTCACGTGCTTTGATCGACACGCCCAGACGGTGCGCTTTCGCGTCAACGTTGGTGATGCGTACGTCAACCTTGTCACCAACCGAGAAACGCTCGGGGCGCTGTTCGGCACGGTCACGCGACAGATCGGAGCGACGGATGAAGGCTTTCATGCCTTCGTATTCGACTTCGATGCCACCGTCTTCGATGGAGGTCACGGTCACAGTCACAACGGAACCGCGCTTCACGCCGCCCACTGCTTCTGCGAACTTGTCGCCGCCCACACCTTTGATCGACAGGCTGATGCGTTCTTTTTCCACGTCAACTTCGGAAACAACGGCCTGAACCGTGTCACCTTTGCGGTAGTCCTGGATCGCTTCTTCGCCGCGCTGGTCCCAGCTCAGGTCAGAGAGGTGAACCATGCCGTCGATGTCGCCTGGCAGGCCAACAAACAGACCGAATTCGGTGATGTTTTTGACTTCGCCTTCAACTTCGGTGCCTTCTGGGTGTGTTTCAGCAAACACTTCCCATGGGTTGCGCATGGTCTGTTTCAGACCAAGGGAAACGCGACGCTTGGCGCCATCGATTTCCAGAACCATGACTTCGACTTCTTGGCTGGTGGAAACGATCTTGCCGGGGTGTACGTTCTTCTTTGTCCAGGACATTTCGGAAACGTGAACCAGACCTTCAACGCCTGGCTCCAGCTCAACAAATGCACCGTAATCGGTGATGTTGGTGACGCGGCCAGTGTGCGTGGATTCCAGCGGGTACTTGGCTTGAACCAGATCCCATGGATCTTCTTGCAGCTGTTTCATACCCAAGGAGATGCGGTGCGTCTCTTTGTTGATCTTGATGACCTGAACCTTGATGGTTTCGCCGATCGACAGGATCTCGGATGGGTGGTTCACACGGCGCCATGCCATGTCTGTGACGTGCAGCAGGCCGTCAACACCGCCCAGATCAACGAAGGCACCGTATTCGGTGATGTTCTTGACCACACCGTCAACTTCCTGACCTTCGGTCAGGTTGCCGATCACTTCGGCACGCTGTTCGGCACGGGATTCTTCAAGGATTGCACGACGCGAAACAACGATGTTGCCACGACGACGGTCCATTTTCAGAACTTGGAACGGCTGCTTCAGACCCATCAGAGGGCCGGCATCGCGCACGGGGCGCACGTCAACTTGAGAACCGGGAAGGAAGGCAACTGCGCCGCCCAGATCAACGGTAAAGCCACCTTTAACGCGGCCAAAGATCGCGCCTTCAACGCGCTCTTCTGCGGCATAGGCTTTTTCCAGACGGTCCCAGGCTTCTTCGCGACGGGCCATCTCGCGCGAGATGACAGCTTCGCCACGGGAGTTTTCTACCTGACGCAGGAATACTTCGACTTCGTCGCCGACTTCCACTTTGGGTGCTTCGCCAGGCTCGGCAAATTCTTTCAGTTCAACGCGGCCTTCCATCTTGTAGCCTACGTCGATAATAGCTTGGCCCGCTTCGATCGCGATAACCTTGCCTTTGACAACAGAGCCCTCTTCGGGCGTGTCCATTTCAAAGCTTTCTTCCAAAAGTGCTTCGAAGTCTTCCATTGAGTTCATAGCCATGTAGCTTGATTTTCCTTTAGCATTTGGTTTCTGGCCGCGCGGTTGTCTCCGCCGGTCTGTGGTTAAAATTGTCATCCGCGATGGGATTCGATCCGCAAAACAAAGAGGGCCGGATGAAACCGACCCTGCCTGATATCTCGCGCCCGAAACGTGTATCCGCCCCTTAGACAGTCGCGCGTATAGCCCTGTTTCGGGGCAAAGGCAAGGGCTGGCGCGGGTGATCCCCTGTTCATACAGGTTCATACAGGGCGATGTCAGCAAAAAGGGCAGACCGTAGCCTGCCCTTGTCCATTCGGTCATCCGCCTATTCGGGTATCAGCTTTCAGTCGGGCCGCCCGCGTCTTTCCAGCCGGGAAAACCGCCAATGTTGGTGACATTCGTATAGCCCATGTCGTGCAGCGTCTTACCCGACAGCGCGGCCTGACCCCCTGCGCCGCAGACCAGGTAAATCTCTGCGTCTTTTTCGAAGATCGGGTTATACATCTCTTCCTTGTTCGGGTCGGCGCGGAACTCGATCATGCCGCGCGGCACACGATGCGCGCCCTTGATGGTCCCGCTTTTAGCGATGTCGCCGGAATCGCGCACGTCGATAAAGACACCCTTGCCTTCGGCATGTTTCGCAATCGCGTCCTTGGCGTCCATCTTGGGGACAACGGCATTCGCATCGTCGAGATAGTCTTGAGCGGTCTTCATAGTCAGCACCTCTTGTTTATTCCTATCGTGCCCAGCCTACCGCCAGACACATCCCAAACCAACGTCGGGCACCGACATTCGTTCCGCCGCGTTTAGTCACGTCTACGTGCGGCCACCAGTTCGATGGCGCGAGCCACGGCTGTCTCGATATCCATGGTCGAGGTATCCATCAGCTCTGCATCCTCGGCGGGCTTCAGCGGTGCCTCGGCGCGGGTGCTGTCGCGGGCATCGCGAGCCTGCACATCGGCCAGCACCCCTTCCAGCGTGACCTCGGCCCCCTTGGCGCTAAGCTCGGCAAATCGGCGCTGTGCACGGACCTCGGGCGTGGCGGTAATGAACAGCTTGACCGGCGCATCGGGGCAGATCACCGTGCCAATGTCGCGCCCGTCCAGCACCGCGCCCCCTGCCCGCATGGCAAAGCTGCGCTGGAAATCGACCAAAGCGGCCCGCACAGCCGGGATCGCAGCGGCGCGGCTCGCGGCCTCTGCCACGGCATTGGTGCGCAGCTGGTCATTCTCAAGATCATCGGCTTGCAGGGTCAGGGCGGCCTCTTCTGCGGTCATGCCCTCCAGCACTTTCGCCCCTACGGCGCGATACAGTAGGCCGGTGTCCAGATGCGCAAAGCCGAAATGCGCCGCAACAGCGCGCCCGACGGTGCCCTTGCCCGCCGCAGCCGGCCCGTCAATCGCAACGGTAAAGCCCAGCATCACGCATCCCCCCGCGCCACATCCGCGCCAAGGCGTTTCATCAGCGGCTCGAAGATCGGGAAGGACGTGGTGATCGGCGACCCGTCATCCACACTGACAGGGGACGTTGCGGCCATGCCGAGGATCATAAAGGACATCGCGATGCGGTGGTCCAGCTGGCTGGCGCAGGTGGCCCCACCCGGCACGTTCCCGTGCCCCCGTCCGGTGACCGCCCACCAATCGGGGCCCTCGTCCACTTCGATCCCGTTGGCGCGCAGACCCTTGGCCATCGCGTCGATCCGGTCGCTTTCCTTGACCCGCAGCTCTTTCACGCCGCGCATCATGGTCTGGCCCTGTGCAAAGGCGGCCACGACAGAGAGCACCGGATATTCGTCGATCATCGACGCCGCGCGCGCTGGCGGCACCTCGATCCCTTTGAGGTCGGGCGAGAATTTGGCGCGCAGGTCGGCGACGGGCTCGCCGCCCTCGGTCCGCTCGTTCTCATAGGTCAGGTCGGCCCCCATCTCGCGCAGTGTGGTGAACAGCCCTGCCCGTGTCGGGTTCAGCCCGATCCCCGGCACCAGCACGTCGGATCCCGGCACGATCAGGGCAGCGCAGACCGGAAACGCAGCCGAGGACGGATCGCGCGGCACATCCACATGCTGGGCCTGTAGCTCCGGCTGGCCGGTCAGAGTGATCACACGGCCCTCATCTGTGTCTTCCACCGAGATCTCGGCACCGAAGCCCGCCAACATCCGCTCCGTATGGTCGCGCGTGGCCTCGGCCTCGATCACGACGGTTTTGCCGGGGGCGTTCAGCCCTGCCAGCAACACGGCGGATTTCACCTGTGCGGACGGCACTGGCACGGTGTAGCGCACGGGCACAGGGTCAGCCGCCCCCACGATGGTCATCGGCAGGCGTCCGCCCTTGCGCCCGACAGATTGCGTGCCGAACAAGGCCAGCGGATCGGTGACCCGTGCCATGGGGCGGCCGTTCAGGCTGGCGTCGCCGGTGAATGTCGCGGTGATGGGGGAGGTCGCCATTGACCCCATGATCAAGCGCACCCCCGTGCCCGAGTTTCCGCAGTCGATCACCCCGTCCGGTTCTGCGAAACCGCCCACGCCCACACCGCGCACAGACCAGTTGCCGCCGCCCATATTGGTGACTTCCGCGCCAAAGGCCTGCATCGCCTTGGCCGTGTCCAGCACGTCGTCGCCTTCAAGCAATCCGCTGATGGTGGTTTCGCCGATGCACATCGCGCCCAAAATCAAGGACCGGTGCGAGATCGACTTGTCCCCCGGCACCTCGGCCACGCCGGACAGCGGGCCGCAAGCGGTAGAGGTCATCGGGACGGGCGTGGCGTGACTGGACATGGATAACCCTCAAAAAAACTTCCTGAAAGCCCGTCTTAAACCAGCGATCCCGCCCCGTCCATTGCCAGCGTTCTTGGCCCGCGCCCGCCCGCTCAGGTCTTGCGGAAAGTCAGGTAGTGCGGCACGCGCCCTTCGCGCAGGGCTTTTTGTTCGTAGCGCGTAGAAATCCAGTCGCCCCAGGGTTCTTTCCAGTCGCCGGGGCGTTCCGCCAGCCATTCGAACCCGTGGCGCGGCACCTGCTCAAGCGTCTGGCGCACATAGTCTTCGATGTCCGTGGCAACGCGAAAGATCGCGCCGGGCTTGAGCACCTTTGCCAGCGGCTCAAGATGTTCCGGCGTCACAAAGCGACGACGGTGGTGGCGCGTTTTCGGCCACGGATCGGGGTAAAGCAGGAAAGCGCGGTCAATCGACGCCTCTGGCAGCACGTCAAAGATATCGCGTGCATCGCCGGGGTGGATCGCCACGTTATCGACACCCGCGCGGCGGATCTTGCCCAACAGCATCGCGACCCCGTTGATGTAGGGCTCGCAGCCGATGATGCCCACGTCAGGGTTTTGCGCGGCCTGATGCACCATATGTTCGCCGCCGCCAAAGCCGACCTCGAGCCAGACGGGTTTGCCGCCAAACAGCGTCGGCAGGTCCAGCGGTGTACGGTCGGGGTTCGCATCCCAATCGACAGGACCGGGCGACAGCGCCTCTAGATCCTCTTCGATATAGCCTTTCTGGCTTTGCTTAAGTGATTTGCCTTTAAGGCGACCGTAGAAATTGCGGCGGGGGCGTTCAGGATGTGTCATGGCGCTGGCTTTAGCCTGCGCGGGGGACGGGCGCAACATTTCGCGTAAGCCCGCGCTGCAAAAGCCCACGCGCCCCATGCGCAACGGCGGTGCCGCCCCTGTGAGGCGCAGCAAAACCGGAACGATCACGCCGACTTTACGTTGAGCTACAGGGTTCTACCTGACCAAGAACCGATAATAATGCAGCGGAGGACATGCGAATGCGGGAACTGGCAAGCCGGCTAGGACTACGAACGGACCCTACGATATTCTTTGTTTCCGCCCTGTGTACCGCCCTATTTGTACTGGCTCTTGTCCTTGCCCCTGAACAGATCGGGGATGCTTTCGCCGCAGGCCGCGCCTGGATCGTATCGCATCTGGGGTGGTTCTTTATTCTTGGCGTCAACGTCTGGCTGGGCTTTCTGATCTGGGCCGCGATGAGCCGTCACGGCCATATCCGCCTTGGCCCGCGCGACAGCCGTCCCGAGTATACAAACCTGTCGTGGTTCACCATGCTTTTCGCGGGCGGCATCGGCACCGTGCTGATGTTCTGGGGCGTGGCAGAGCCGATCAGCCATTTTTCGGACCCGCCCCTGCCCGGCGTTGAACCTTTCACGGAACAGGCCGCACAAGACGCCATCTCTATCGCCACATACCACCTTGCGCTGCACACCTGGACGATCTTCGCGCTGCCCGGTCTGGCCTTTGCCTATTTCATCAACCGCTATGATCTGCCCGTGCGGGTCAGTTCGGTCTTTTACCCACTGTTGAAAGAGCGCATCCACGGCCCTTGGGGCAAGGCGATCGACATTGCGTCGATCCTCGGCACGCTGTTCGGTGTCGCGGTCTCGCTTGGGTTGGGGTCATCGCAGATCGCAGCGGGTCTGTCGGCGCTGTTTGGGTGGAACGACGGCGTGCCGCTGCAGGTCGGCATCCTGACCGCGCTGACCGCCGTTGCCGTGGTGTCTATCGTAGCGGGGCTGGATAAGGGGGTAAAGCTGCTGTCCAACCTCAATATCGGCATGGCCGTGGCGTTGATGGTCTTTGTGCTGGTGACCGGTTCGACCCTGTTCCTGCTGCGCGGCATGGTCGAGACCTTTGGCCTGTACCTAAGCAACCTGCCACGGCTCGCCTTCTGGAATGATATGCTTGCCGATACCAATCCCGCGAATGGGGATTGGGGCTGGCAAGGCAGCTGGACGGTGTTCTACTGGGCCTGGACGGTCACATGGTCGCCCTTCATCGGGCTTTTCGTCGCGCGGATTTCGCGGGGGCGCACGATACGGGAGTTCGTCTTTGGCGTGCTGCTGGCCCCGTCCCTGTTCACGCTGATCTGGTTCTCTATCTTCGGCTGGCAAGCGATGGAGATTGACGGCATCGGCACCGCCGCGCGCACGGCTCTTGGCGCGCAGGCCGGTTCGCTGAGCGTCGCAGTGGCTGATTCCGTCCCGCTTGCCATGTTCGCGTTTTTCGAAAGCTTCCCTTTCGCCGATATTGTGCAGGGTATCGCCGTGCTGGTGGTGGCAATCTTCTTTGCAACATCCTCGGATTCCGCGTCGCTGGTTGTCGACATGCTGTGCACCGGTTCGCCCGAACCCGGCCCCACCCGCCAGCGGGTGTTCTGGGGCGTGTCCGAAGGGCTGGTCGCGGCGATGCTGCTGATCCTTGCAGGGGACTTGGGGCTGACCGCCTTGCAACAGGTGATCACGGTCGTCGGCTTGCCGATCTTCCTGCTGGTCTTTGCGATGATCCCTTCGCTGATCAAGGGGTTCCGGACCGAAGATATCGACCACGTCTCTATCGGCAAACGCCCCGGTCTAGGGGATCTGTAACACCCCCACCAACGCAAAAGGGCAGCCCATCGGGGCTGCCCTTTCTTGTACCAAGAAGCAGTAATTACAGCGCGGCTTTCAGCGCATCGACCAGATCGGTCTTTTCCCAGCTAAAGCCGCCATCCGCTTCGGGCGCGCGACCAAAGTGGCCGTAGGCCGCGGTGCGTTCAAAGATGGGGCGGTTCAACTGCAGATGCTCGCGGATGCCGCGCGGTGTCAGGTCGATGATCTGACGGATCGCCTTTTCAATCGCCGCATCCGTGACATCCGCGTCGCCACCATAGGTATCGCAGTAGATCGACAGAGGTTTGGACACGCCGATGGCATAGCTCAGCTGGATCGTACACTTTTCGGCCAGACCGGCTGCCACGACGTTTTTCGCCAGATAGCGCGCCACATAGGCGGCAGAGCGGTCAACCTTCGTCGGGTCTTTCCCCGAGAACGCGCCGCCCCCATGCGGTGCCGCGCCGCCATAGGTATCCACAATGATTTTGCGCCCCGTCAGGCCCGCGTCGCCGTCAGGGCCGCCGATGACAAAAGTCCCCGTCGGGTTCACCCACCATTCGGTGTCGGGGGTGATCCAGCCTTCGGGCAGAACCTGGGTGATATAGGGTTCGACGATGTCGCGGATGTCGGCACTGGTCTGGCCTGCATCGGCGTGTTGCGTGGACAAGACGATAGAGGACACGCCAACAGGCTTGCCGTCTTCATAGCGCACGGAAAGCTGGCTTTTTGCGTCGGGGCGCAATGTCGGCTCTGTCCCGTCTTTGCGCACCTCGGCCAGACGGCGCAGGATCGCATGGGCATAGTGGATCGGCGCCGGCATCAGCTCTGGCGTCTCGTTGGTGGCGAAACCGAACATGATGCCCTGATCGCCCGCGCCTTCTTCCTTGTCGCCTGACGCATCCACGCCTTGCGCGATATGCGCCGACTGCGGGTGCAGCAGGTTGGTGATCTCGCAGGTGGCGTGGTGGAATTCATCCTGCTCATAGCCGATGTCCTTGATGCAGGCGCGGGCGATGCCGTCGATCTTGCCAAGGTATTCATCCAGCTTGTCCTTGTTCGACAGGCCAACCTCGCCGCCGATGACCACGCGATTGGTGGTCGCAAAGGTCTCCGCTGCGACACGCGCTTCGGGTTCTTCGGTCAGAAAGGCATCAAGTACGGCGTCGGAAATCCGGTCGCAGACCTTATCCGGGTGGCCCTCGGAAACGGATTCCGAAGTGAACGTGTAGTTTTTGCGGGACATTTAGTGCTCCAATAGATTTCTTAGCCACGTCAGGAAGCCGTTGTGGCCGATTAACGGGGCTTAGCTTTGCCTGCCCCTTTGGTCAAACTTTAAGTTGCGTCGTCGGCGCAGGATAACAAGGGCAAACCCCGCCAAAGTGATGAAAAGAAACGGCCATTCGCCCCATCTGCTATAGGGTGTCGCAGGGCGTGGAGCGGGCAGAGGGGCATCCAGAAAGCCTGCCTCGTTCAGGGCCAAACTCTTTGTGATGCGGCCCCAGGGATCAATCATCGCCGAAACGCCCGTGTTGGCGACGCGTGCCATGGGCAGACCTTGCTCTATCGCGCGCATCCGGGCCTGAGCCAGATGCTGCAACGGCCCCTGCCCCTTGCCGAACCACGCATCATTCGTGAGCTGCATCAAGAACGCGGGCCGCGCCGGTGCGGCGTTAACGTCCCGCGCAAAGACGGCCTCGTAGCAGATCAGAGGCAGCGCCTGGCCCAAGGGCCCCAGATCCATCAGATCTGCCCCCGGACCCGAGGAAAACCCACTGCCAAACTGCGCCGCCATGCCGCGCAGACCGATACGGCCCAGAACATCGCCAAAGGGGATATATTCGCCAAAGGGCACGAGGTGGTGCTTGTCATAGGTCTGCACAACCTCGGCGTCCGGCCCCAGCACCACGGCCGAGTTGTAGTAGGCCATGTCGTCGCGCCGCTGCACCCCCAGCACCACAGGCGTACCGGCGGCGGCTTCGCTGATATAGGTCAGCGCGCCATGGGCCAAATCAAGCGGCCATGCGATGGCGGTTTCGGACCAGAGTATCAGATCAGGCGCCGCATCCCCCTGCGCAGGCGGTGCAGCGGTCAGCGCCAGCTGACGATCAAAGAATTCGGGGATTTTGGCGGGGTCCCATTTGTCTTTCTGCGCCGCATTCGGCTGCACCATACGGATCATATGGTCGGTAACCGGAGCGTCGCGCCCTCCAAAGGACACCGTCAACGCCGCCACGCCCAAGATCCGCGCGCCCCAGACAGCGCCCTGCCGCAGCAATGTGCCCCGCGCGCGCTGTACCACCGCCACAGCCAGCGCGACAAAGGCAAGGGTCATGCCGTAGGGCCCCACCAGCGCAAGCCCCTGCCCCGGCCAATGGTTGACCAAAGACTGAGAGAACATCCCCCACGGGAAGCCGGTGAACAGATAACCGCGCAGCATTTCGGCGGCGGGCAGGACGAAGATCAGCGGCCAGACCTGTGCCGACAACCGGCGGGACACGTAGAACGCCAAAGCCCAATACAAGGCCAAACCGCCCGTCAGCCCCGCCACAGCAAAAGGTGCCATCCAGGCATAGCGTTCAGGGTCGACCATGAAGGGCGATACCAGCCACGACCATCCATGCAAGAAATAGCCAAAGCCAAAGCCCCACCCGAGCGCTGCGGCCTGCCGGGGCGTCGCAGCAGCGCGGTAGATCAACAGAACAGCCGCAAGTGCAGCCAGCAAGACCAGCGGCAAATCATAGGGTGCCTGCCCAAAGGCCGCGACAACGCCCGCAAGCACCGCGGCCCCGAACCGCATCCAAGCGGCACTGCGCAAAGTCATCAGTGAGTTCCGGCCATACGCACGCGCAAACGCTTGATCCGGCGCGGATCGGCGTCGATCACCTCGAACTCGGGGCCATCGGGATGCACGACCACTTCGCCACGCGCCGGCACCCGTCCCGACAGCATGAAGACCAACCCGCCAAGGGTGTCGATCTCTTCTTCGTCAACATCATCGTGGTCGGTCAGCGAATGGCCAATCTCGGCCTCGAAGTCATCCAAGGGTGTCTTGGCCAGCGCAAGGTAGCAGCCGGGCTTTTCGACCGTCCAATATTTGCCTTCGTCCACGTCGTGTTCGTCTTCGATCTCGCCGATGACCTGTTCGATCAGATCCTCGATCGTGACCAGCCCGTCGACCCCGCCGTATTCGTCAATCACCAGCGCCATATGGCGCCGTTCGGCCTGCATCTTGGTCAGCAAGACGCCGATGGTCATGGACGGCGGCACGAACAGCAAGGGACGCAGCATCGCCTGCAGGTCAAATTCGGTGTTTCGGCCATTAAATCCGTGGGTCAGCGCCAGATCCTTGAGGTGGGCCATGCCAACGGGGGTATCGAGCGTGCCGTCATACACCGGCAGGCGCGTCAGACCGCTGTCCTTGAACACGCCGACCAGCTCATCCAGCGTCGAGGTCACCGGCACGGCGGTGATATCCGCCTTGGGCACCGCCACATCATCCACCCGCATCCGGCGCAGGTTCATCATGCCGCGGGTCGACAGCCTGTCAGTCTGTGCCGCGGTGATCTCCTCCTCTTCCTCGTTGTCCGACGCGCTGAGTGCGCCCATGACCCGGGAAAAGAAGCCACCGGATTTCGGGGTGTCTTCGGTTTCTTCGGCCTCGGAGGCCGGTATGATGTCTTCCAACTGCGCGCTCTGCGCCGCCTCAGATGATCCGTCTGTGTCGCCCATCGGGTCCTGTCTTTATGTGTTTAGGCAGGCGGTTGCACTGCGTCGTCTCTATATGGGTCATCCAACCCCAATTTGCCAAGTATTTCTACCTCTAACCGTTCCATCAGGGTCGCATCCCCGTCCCGTTCGTGGTCATACCCCAACAGGTGAAGCAGCCCGTGCACGATCAAATGTGTCACGTGATCGGCCATCGGGCGGCCTGCGGCCTCTGCCTCGGCGTGGCAGGTGTCATATGAAATCGCGATGTCGCCCAGTTCCAGCATATTGTCGAACCCCGGCGTGACCGGCAGCGGAAGTTCGCCGTCGCGCGCGGCACCGCGTTCCTCGGCCGGCCAGCTGAGCACATTTGTCGGCGTGGGCTTGTCGCGGAAATCTGCGTTCAACGTGGCGATATGTGCATCGTCGCAGGCCAGCACCGTCACCTCGGCGGTGTCGGCATCCAGCGACAGATGCGCCAATGTGGCGCGCATCGCGCGGGGGCATAGGGTATCAAGGTCCAGACCGGCCCAACGGGGGTCTTCCTCTATCACGTCAAGCGCCTGCATCAGCGCCCCACCGGGGGCCAGCCCCCGGCCCCCCGGAGTTTATCTGGCAAAATGAAGCAGCCGGCCATCACGCGTGGCCTGCATCTGCTTCATAGGCTTCGATGATCGCGGCCACGAGCGGGTGGCGCACCACGTCTTTCGAGGTGAAGTAGTTAAAGCTGATCTTGGGGATCGTCTTGAGCAGCCGTTCCGCGTCCTGCAAGCCCGATGGCACGCCGCGTGGCAAGTCGATCTGGGTCCGGTCACCGGTGATCACCATCCGCGAGCCTTCGCCCAGACGGGTCAGGAACATCTTCATCTGCATCGAGGTTGCGTTCTGCGCCTCGTCCAGCACAACAAAGGCGTTGGACAGGGTCCGCCCGCGCATGAAGGCGAGCGGGGCGATCTCGATCTTTTTCTCTTCGATCAGCTTGGCCAGTTGTTTACCGGGCAGGAAATCATTCAGCGCGTCATAAAGTGGCTGCATGTAGGGATCGACCTTGTCCTTCATGTCACCGGGCAGGTAGCCCAGCTTCTCCCCCGCCTCAACGGCAGGGCGCGACAGGATGATGCGGTCCACGTGGCCCCCGATGAACATCGATACGCCGACGGCCACGGCAAGATAGGTTTTACCCGTGCCGGCGGGCCCGATGCCGAAGGCCAGTTCGTTGTCGAACAGTGATTGCACATAGGCTTTCTGCGCGGCCGTGCGGGGTTCGACGCGTTTCTTGCGGGTCTGGATTTCGACGCCACCCAAATTCGGCATCTCGATCTGGTCGCCCGGGCGCACCCCCGTCCCAGCGGCGGAATCGCCCATGCGTAGCAAACTGGTGACATCGGCGGGCTCCACACTGCGCCCGCCTTCCAGTCGGGCGTAAAGCCCTTCGAGCACAGAGGCCGCGCGGGTTGTCGCGTCTTCCTCTCCCATCACCGACAGATGGTTGCCCCGACGCACGATCTGGACCTCAAGCGCCGTCTCTACGGCGGTCAGGTTGGCGTCATAGGGGCCGCAGAGATCGATCAGAAGCCGGTTGTCCGGAAATTCAAGTTGCTGCGCGTGAGAAGCGGGAGGCGTCATTGTGTCACTAGATGGCAAAGCGTTTTCCTAATTGGAGGTGTCTTTGGATTAATATGGGTCCCATATTCAAACTATGTACCCCTTTGGGCCGACAAAAAAGGGCCGGAGCGTAAAACGCGCCGGCCCGATCCTATGTGTAGGAGTGGTCGCAAGATCAGTTGGGATCTCGGACGCGCGAGCCGCCTTTGAAGTCGCCCGCCGTATATGTGGGCTGGGCCACGCCAGAGCAGACCGGCTTGCCGTATTTGTCCAGTCGCTGGCTCAGGTAGCCTTCGACGCCGTCGTCGATGATCCAGTGGTCGCAGCCGTTGGGATCGACCCAGATGCCGGCCTGAAGCTGGCTCAGGTGCTTTTTGTCAAAGCCACGGTCGACGGTTTTATCGGCGGGATAGCCCCGGCCTTCGTAGTCAGCGCAGGCACCCAGTGTCAGGGCGCAGACGGTGACCATCATAATCTTAGCTTTCATCACGTTACTGTCCCCTTAGCGAATGCAGATGATTTCGACGCGGCGGTTCTTGGCCATACCGCCCGCTGTGCCATTGGACGCCGCTGGCATCCGTTCGCCATAGCCACGGACATCCGCGATGCGGGCCCCCGATTGCTGGGCGATGCTGGCAACCGCATTGGCACGGTTCAGCGACAGCTTCATGTTATAGGCATCCGACGCGCGGCTGTCTGTGTGCCCGCTGATGATATAGGACACGGCACCCGTGGTCTTGAAGAATTCAGCCAGACGGGCGCGGCCCTGCGGGTGCACACGGTAGCTGTCGGTGTTGAAAAACTGGTCCGTATTCATCACGCCGCAGACGTTACCCCGGCGGCAGACCGGAATACCCTGACGGGTGACATGCGGTGTCATATAGCCTTCGGCACCGTCATCCATGACCCAATGTTCACACCCATCGGGGTCAACCCAGATCGTTGGAATATACTGGCCCTTGTCGCGGCCCTGTTGAGATCTTGTTTGTGCATCGGCAGCAGATGCCTGAAGCACGAATGTTGCGGCAATCATCGTGCCTGCAAACAGCCGTAGCCCCTTGGAAATTGTATTAAACACAGCCCTCGTCCTTTTCTTACTGTCCCCCAGCCGGAAGACCCACAGATACCCCAGGCACCACGGTCGTCCGCTATATGTTGTGAGATTAAGAGGTAAACGCGCTTCTGTGAAGCGCGAATGCGGCCATATTTACTATATTACTGCCACACTTACGCCATTTTCCGGCCATTGCAGTCGTTTTGGTCTACAATCATTGCGGGCAAATCGCGACCGGTGACACTTAAATCTGACGCGCCGTCAGCGAATTGGTTTTGGCATCAACGATTCTGACGCGAACAACGTCGCCAATTTCGGCCTGCGCCTCGTCGATATGCACAGAGTGGAGGTATTCGGATTTCCCCACCATCTGTCCTGCCTCGCGGCCCGCTTTTTCGACAAGAACAGAAACATCGCGCCCCACCATGCTGTTCTGGATCTCGCGCTGTTGACCGGTGATCAGCCCTTGCAAGCGCTGGAGGCGTTCGTCGGCTATGGCGGGCTCTACCTGCGGGCGTTCGGCGGCGGGGGTGCCGGGACGGGTCGAGTATTTGAACGAATAGGCGTAGCCGTATTTCACCTCGCGGACGAGCTCCATCGTGGCTTCGAAGTCTGCGTCGGTTTCTTCGGGGAAGCCGACGATGAAATCGCCCGACATCACAATATCGGGGCGCGCGGCGCGGATGCGTTCGATCAGCCGCAGATAGCTTTCGGCGGTGTGGCTGCGGTTCATCCGCTTGAGGATACGGTCCGAGCCGGATTGCACGGGCAGGTGCAGATAGGGCATCAGCTTGTCGATCTCGCCGTGGGCGGCGATCAGCGCGTCGTCCATATCGTTGGGGTGGCTGGTGGTGTAGCGGATACGCTCCAGCCCGTCGATCTTGGCCAACTCCTTGATCAGGCGGGCGAGCGTGTAATCCGCCCCCTCTTCCCCCACGCCGTGATAGGCATTGACGTTCTGACCCAGCAGGGTGACTTCGCGCACGCCGCGTTCTACCAGTTCGCGCGCTTCGGTCAGCACGCGGGTCGCGGGGCGCGAGACTTCGGCCCCGCGGGTATAGGGCACCACGCAGAAGGCGCAGAATTTGTCGCAGCCTTCCTGCACCGTCAGAAACGCAGACGGCGCACGCGTCGCTTTGCCGCGGCCTTTCAGCTTTTCGAATTTATCCTCTTCGGGGAAATCCGTATCAAGCGCGGTTTTGCCAGAGCGCACGCGCGCCTCCATCGCGGGAAGGCGGTGATAGGATTGCGGCCCCACGACCAGATCGACGGCCGGCTGACGGCGCATGATCTCTGCCCCTTCGGCTTGCGCCACGCAGCCTGCGACGCCAATCTTCAGATCGGGGTTCAGTTCCTTAAGAGGCTTCAGGCGGCCCAGTTCGGAATAGACTTTTTCTGCTGCCTTTTCACGGATGTGACAGGTGTTCAGCAGGATCATATCGGCGTCCGCTGCGGTCTTTGTCTCGACGTAGTTATCGCCCAGAGACTCGGCCATACGTTCACTGTCGTAGACATTCATCTGGCAGCCGTAGGTCTTGATGAACAGCTTTTTTGGCGCGGTCATGGCAGGGTCCGTTGATCAAAGGTGCAAAAGCGCGGTCTAACAGCGCCAGCGTTCTCTTGCAATGCGTCCCGATTTGACAGATTTAGGGCACAGTACAAATAGAGCCGGGGTGTCATGCAGTACCGCAGTCTTGACCATTTTATCAGTGACAGCAAAGCGGTGCTGAGCAAGGGGCCCATTGCCCTCATCATGGTCGAGGACGCGATAGAGATCGAGACGACGCTGCGCCACCACCAGCAGCTTGGCTTTGCCACCGTTGTCGCCTTTATGCCCGCCAGCTTCGCGCTGGCCCGTGATGTCGCCGAAAGCAAAGGCGTGCTGCGCGTGGACTACGACATGGACCGCGAGGGCGCGCTGGAAAATGCCGTAAACGCCGTGATCGAGGCCGCACCGGGGCAATGGCTTTATACCTGCTACAACGCCGAATATCTGTTCTACCCTTTCTGCGAGACGCGCACCGTGGGGGAGTTGCTGGCCTTTCACACGGAAGAGCGCCGCGATGCAATGCTCACCTATGTCGTTGATCTTTATGCAGATGATCTAGGTGCCGCCCCGAACGCGGTATCGCTGGACAACGCCTTTCTGGATCGGTCCGGCTATTACGCGCTGGCGCGGCCTGACGGCACGCCGGACAACCATCCCAAGGAACGGCAGCTTGATTTCTTTGGCGGATTGCGTTGGCGGTTCGAGGAACATGTGCCCGCCGCGCGGCGAAAGATCGACCGTATCTCGCTGTTCCGCGCCAAGCCCGGCTTGCGGATGCGGGACGATCACACCTTCACGGATGAAGAATACAACACCTACGCCTGCCCGTGGCACCACAATATCACGGCGTCGATCTGTTCTTTCCGCACGGCCAAGGCGCTCAAGTCCAACCCGGGCAGCAGGGATAGTATCGCCAGCTTCAAATGGCACAACTCCGCGCCGTTTGAATGGCATTCTCGCCAACTGCTGGATCTGGGGTTGATGGAACCGGGGCAGTGGTTCTGAACGCAGGGGACCGGTAAAAACCGAGCCCTAGACCGAACGGCCCTAGCCCTTGCGGCGCAGACGGATCACCACATCGACCGAGGCGATCTCGGCCCCTTCGGGGGCGTCGGGCAGTTGCGCGATCACCAACTGGTCAGAGGGCGCATCGGACAGGCGTGCCTCGTCCTCCCAGAAAAAATGGGGGTGATCATGGGTGTTGGTATCGAAATAGCTTTTGGACCCGTCAACCGTGACTTCCTGCATCAGCCCCGCGTCGCAAAAGGCGCGCAGGGTGTTGTAGACCGTTGCCAGCGACACGGCATCGCCCTGCCCCTTGGCCGCGTCAAACAGGCTTTCGGCGGTGACATGGCGGTGCTGACCGTCGCCCACCAACAGATGCGCCAGCGTCATGCGCTGCCGCGTGGGGCGCAGGCCCGCCTTGGCAAGCCACTCAGAACTGATCTGCTGTGTTGTTTGGGTCATTGGCTATAAGTACCTCTCATGCGCTATATATAAGGGGCAATGGGGGCGGTTTTCAAACGGAAATCCGGAAACTCTTGCCAGCGCCGCCTTTCGCCGTCGCGTAAATGCGGTGTGCCTGCGCCCTTGCGGGCCTGCGGCGCGCAATGCTAAACCTGCCGGGATTTGAAATTCAGCCCTCAGGAGCCGCGATAATATGGCCGACTACCCCACCAGCTTTGACAAAGAAGCCCTGCTCAAATGCGCCCGTGGCGAGCTTTTCGGCGAAGGCAACGCGCAGCTGCCCGCCCCGCCGATGCTGATGATGGACCGGATCACAGACGTCTCCGCCGATGGCGGTGCCCATGGCAAAGGCCACATCACGGCAGAATTCGACATCACGCCCGACCTGTGGTTCTTTGACTGCCACTTCCCCGGCAACCCGATCATGCCCGGCTGCCTTGGCCTGGATGGTCTGTGGCAGCTGACCGGCTTTAACCTTGGCTGGCGCGGCTGGCAGGGGCGCGGCTATGCGCTTGGCGTGGGCGAAGTCAAACTGACCGGCATGGTACGCCCTGACCGCAAGATGCTGACCTACAAGATCGACTTTACAAAAGCGATCCAGACCCGCCGCCTGACCATGGGCGTTGCCGATGGCATCGTCGAAGCCGACGGCGAAGTGATCTATCAGGTCAAGGACATGAAGGTCGCGCTGAGCGAGAGCTAAGCCCACCCGTCAGATCATCGCTCGGATCACCTTGCTGATCATCCAGACAGACTGATGACTTGATTTGTCGCCCCATAGGCGGCAAACGGGAAACGAACGTGCGGCCCCGCGACAAGCGTGCGGGCCGCGCAGCATCAAGAGGGCACCCGCCCCACACAGATCAAGGGAGTGCAGCCCATGCGCCGCGTCGTCGTCACAGGATTGGGAATTGTCTCGTCCATCGGAAACAATGCAGAAGAAGTTCTGGCATCGCTGAAAGACGGGACCAGCGGCATCGTCGCCAGCCCCGAAATGACAGAGCACGGCTTTCGCAGCCGCGTTGCAGGGACGCTCAAGATTGATGTGGCCGACCACATCGACAAACGCGCGCTGCGTTTCATGGGCGGCGGTGCGGCTTATGCCTATATCGCCATGCAGCAGGCCATCGCGGATGCGGGCCTGAGCGAAGACCAGATCAGCAACCCGCGCACCGGCCTTGTGGCGGGCTCCGGCGGGCCATCGACATCGGCGCTGTTCACCGCGCATAACGTGGTGCGCGACACCGGCGCGACCAAGCGGATCGGACCGTTTGCCGTGCCGAAATGCATGTCCTCCACCGTCAGCGCGAACCTGTCGACCGCCTTCAAGATCAAGGGCATCAACTATTCCATCACCTCGGCCTGCTCTACCTCGCTGCATTGCATCGGCAACGCGGCAGAACAGATCATGCTGGGCAAACAGGACGTGATGTTCGCTGGCGGCGGCGAAGAGCTTGACTGGACGCTGTCCTGCCTGTTCGACGCCATGGGCGCGATGAGCAGTAAATATAACGACGCCCCTGAAACCGCGAGCCGCGCCTTTGACGCCAACCGCGACGGGTTCGTCATCTCGGGCGGCGGCGGCATGCTGGTGCTCGAAGAGCTTGAGCACGCCAAGGCGCGCGGTGCCACGATCTATGCCGAAGTCACTGGCTATGCGGCGACATCCGATGGTCACGACATGGTGGCCCCGTCCGGCGAAGGCGGCGAACGCGCCATGCGTCTGGCGCTGGAAACCCTGCCCGAGGGCCGCAAGGTCGGCTATATCAACGCGCACGGTACCTCCACACCCGTCGGCGACGTGGGCGAGATCGAAGCGGTCCGTCGCGTCTTTGGCCAGGGCAGCACGCCCCCCGTCAGCTCGACCAAGTCGATGACCGGCCACGCCCAAGGCGCCGCCGGCGCGCTCGAGGCGATCTTCTGCCTGCTGATGCTCAAGAATGACTTTATCGCCAAATCCATCAACGTCGTTGATCTGGACCCGAAACTGGACCCGTCCGAAATCGCGCTGGAGCGTGTGGACAATGCCGGTCTGGATTCGGTGATGACCAACTCCTTCGGGTTCGGCGGTACCAACGGGTCGATGATCCTTTCAAAATTCCAAGAGTAAGGGCAGCAGATGTCAGACATGCTTAAAGGAAAACGCGGCCTGATCATGGGTGTCGCGAACGAACGCTCCATCGCTTGGGGCATTGCCAAGGCGATGGCCGAAGCCGGTGCGGAACTGGCATTCACCTATCAGGGCGAGGCCTTTGGCTCGCGCCTCAAGCCCTTGGCCGAAAGCGTCGGGTCGGACTTCATGGTCGATGTCGATGTCACCGACGACGCCTCGCTTGATGCCGCGTTCGAACAGTTGGGTGCGCGTTGGCCCACGATCGATTTCGTCGTCCACGCCATTGCCTTTTCCGACAAGTCCGAGCTGACTGGCCGGTTCCTGAACACCAGCCGCGCGAACTTCAAGAACTCGATGGATATCTCGGCCTATTCCTTCATCGAGATCGCCCGCCGTGCACACCCGCTGATGGTCGAGAATGGCGGCACCCTGTTGACGCTGACCTATATGGGATCAAACCGCGTGACGCCCAACTACAACGTCATGGGCGTGGCCAAAGCCGCGCTGGAAAGCGCCACGCGCTATCTGGCGAATGATCTGGGCCCCGAAGGCATCCGCGTCAACGCGATCAGCCCCGGCCCGATGAAAACGCTTGCCGGTGCCGCGATTGGCGGGGCGCGCAAGACCTATAAACACACCGACACAAACGCCCCCATGCGCGCCAATGCGACGTTGGAAGCGGTTGGCGGGACCGCGGTCTATCTGGCCTCGGACGCCGGTGCTTGCACAACGGGCGAGATTATCCGCGTGGATGGCGGGTTCCATGTGCTGGGGATGCCGCAGGCGGAGAACCTTTAAAGGTACTGGCGGACCGGGGCGCTGCCACAAATTCTATTTGCGGGGCGCTGCCACAAAGTTCTATTTACGGGGCTCTGCCCCGGCCCCCGGGATTTCAGACCATTTGGAAATGGCGCGGCGCGTCTGGAAAGGGCCGTCGCGTTTAGCGTAGGGGCGGGGTTTGGTAGAGCCAGACCTTCATGCCGCCGTGGGCGATAGCAGGGCCTTGGGGTTTCCACGGCAGGCCGGTGGCTTTGGCCAAGGGCGGCTCGGACGTGACAAGGCCGACGCGCCAGCCTTTAAAGCGGGTCAGCAGCGTTTGGCCAAGCGTGCCATACAGCGGATAAAGCAGTTTCTTGTTGCCGATGCGCCCGCCGTAGGGCGGGTTCACCATGACAAGGCCGGGGGGGCCGTCGGGCGGCGTCAGCTCGCCCGCGGCATGGTTTTCGAAGGTCACGGCATCGGCCACCCCGGCCCGTTCGGCATTCATACGGCTCATCCGGACGGCACCCGCGTCACGGTCAGAACCATAGAAACGCAGCGGCGTGGATGTGGTGGGAGTGTCGCGCATGGCACCCCATTGGGCAGCGTCAAAGCTCGAGAGGTCTTCGAAAGCGAAATGGCGCGAGCGGCCGGGGTTGAGGCCCATGGCGATCTCGGCCGCCTCGATCACGAAGGTCCCTGAACCGCACATGGGATCGACCACCGTCTCGGTGCCCGTGTACCCCGTCTGACGCAACATCAGATAGGCTAGGTTTTCGCGCATCGGCGCTTTGCCCACGGCTTCCTTGTGGCCGCGTTTGTGCAGCGCCTCGCCCGAGGTATCGAGGCTGATGGTCACCACATTGTCGTCGATCCGGACCTTGAGCACGAGAGCCGCCTCGGGCGAGATCGTGACCCCGAGGCTTTCGCGCAAGGCGGTTTCAATCCGCTGCGTCGCGGCACCGGCGTGATAGATTTTAGAGGCTTTCGTGGTCACCTGCACCCGCAGCGGCACATCGGCGCGCAGCACATCGCCCCAGGGGAACTTGCGCGCGCGTTTGTCCAGCTGCGCCAGATGGAACGCCATGAAGGACCCGATCCGCGCCAGCACGCGCGAGGCTCCGCGCAGGTGCAGGTTCGCGCGCCAGACCTCGGGCCAGCCGCCCTGCACCGTGATCCCGCCGGGCGAGGCCACAGGATCGGCAAAGCCTTTCTCTGTCACCTCGGCGAGAAGCATGTCTTCCAGACCGGGGGTGGCCACGATAAAAATGTCGAAGGTGTTTTGACTGTCCATAACCGCTGCTTACTGCGCGGCGCGCGAGGTTTCGAGCGGTTTCTTGGAGCAAGACAGTCCGGCGCGATCAAAAGCGCCGGACTGTATGGGCCTGGTTCAGGCGATTTTTACCAGTTCGATGTCGAACTGCAGGTCTTTGCCCGCCAGCGGGTGGTTGGCGTCAAGTGTCACAGTGGCGTCGTCAACCTCGACAACCATCACCGGCATCGCCTGCCCGTCCGGGGTTTGCATCTGCAACTGCGTGCCGATTTCCAGCGGGATATCCGCAGGGATGCCTTCGCGTGGCACGGCCTGACGCATCTCGGGGTTCACATCGCCGTAGGCCTCTGCGCTGCCGATCTTGACGACTTTCTTGTCGCCGACTTCCATGCCGGGCATCGCGCTGTCGAGGCCGGGGATGATCTGGCCGGACCCGACCGTGAACTCCAAAGGCTCGCGCCCTTCCGAGCTGTCGAAGGTGCTGCCGTCAAGCAGGGTACCAGTGTAGTGAATAGCAACAGTATCGCCGGATTTAACCTGCGTCATAGAAAGCTCCGATCCATAAAGGGAAAATACAGGAGGCCGCGTATCTGCGCGGGTGCTCCGGGTTCGGCGCGCAGTGTTTCAAGCCTGCGTCCCGTCGTAAACCCCCATGAGGCCAGTTTTTCGGCCTTTTCTGTCGTGACGCGTCGTGACAGTCTTGTGGAAGAAATATTCAGGGGGGAAATCATGGCGATTACAACATGCGTGTTCGACGCATATGGCACCTTGTTCGATGTGGCCGCAGCCGCACGACAAGCCGCGTCAGAGCCGGATTTTGCAGCTATAAAAGACAGCTGGCCGCAGGTCGCCGAACATTGGCGGCAAAAGCAGCTTGGCTATTCCTGGCTGCGTGCTGTCACCGGGGCCCACGACGATTTCTGGCAGGTCACCCAAGAGGGTCTGGACTGGGCTTTGGCCAAGACCGGAAACGACAACGACCCCGCCCTGCGCGAACGCCTGCTGGCGCTTTACTGGGAGCTTCAGGCCTTCCCCGAAGTGCCCAAGATGCTGAAAACACTAAAGGAAGCTGGGTTGAACACCGCGATCTTGTCGAACGGATCACCAGCCATGCTGGACGGTGCGGTTTCCTCCGCCAGTCTGGGTGACACGCTGGATGCGGTGCTGTCGGTGGAAAGCGTCGGCGTCTTCAAACCACATGCGAAAGTCTATAAACTGGTCGGTCAGCGCTTTGGCTGCGCGACCTCCGAGGTGTTGTTCGTCTCGTCCAACGGTTGGGATGCGGCGGCGGCGACAGGCTTTGGCTTTACCACCGCCTGGGTCAACCGCGCGGGAGAGCCGATGGACCGGCTGCCGTGGCAACCGGCCCATGTGCTGCAGGACCTCAACGGCATCCCAGAACTGGCAGGCGTATAATGGCTCATTTCACCACATCCGACGGGCTATCGCTCTATTTCACCGACGAAGGGGCGGGTCTGCCGATTCTCTGTCTTGCAGGATTGACGCGGACCACAGCGGATTTCGACTATGTCACCCCCCATCTGAAGGGCGTGCGGCTGATCAAGATGGACTATCGCGGGCGCGGGCAATCTGACTTCGACCCTGACTGGTCACACTATTCCCCCCCGGTTGAATGTCGTGATGCGCTGGAGCTGCTGGATTATCTTGGCATCGACAAGGCCGCCGTGCTTGGCACCTCGCGCGGGGGGCTGAATGCATTGGGGCTGGCCAAAGGGGCCAAGGATAGGTTGCTGGGCGTCGCCTTTAACGACGTTGGCCCGCATATTGACCCGCAGGGGCTGGATTTCATCATGGGCTATATCGGCCGCAACCCTGCTGCCAAGACCCATGCCGAAGCCGCCGCCGCCATGCCGCGTGTGTTTCCCGAATTTGACGACGTGCCCGACAGCCGGTGGATGGAAGAGGCGCAAAAGCATTACACCCAGACCGAAAGCGGCTTGCAGATCACGTATGACAAGCACCTGCGCGATGCGGTGGCCAAGGCGTTCTCTGCCCCCTCCCCCGACCTGTGGCCGTTCTTTGACGCGCTTGACGGGCTGCCGATTGCCTGCATCCGCGGCATGGCGTCCAATCTGCTGAGCGAGGAAACCTTGCAAGAGATGGAACGCCGCCGCCCCGATATGGTGGTCGCGCGGGTGCCGGGACGTGGGCATATTCCGTTTCTGGACGAACCAGAGGCGGTTGCGGCCTTGAATGAATGGATCGGGAAGATGCAATGAATATCGACATGATCCGCGCGGCAGCGCGGCGGCTGGAGGGGCACGTGCGGCGCACGCCTTTGCTGAACTCTCCGTTTCTGGATGACATCGCGGGGCGGCGCGTTTGGGTCAAGCCCGAGTGCCTGCAACACACCGGCAGCTTCAAGTTTCGCGGCGGCTGGTCGGCGGTGTCGGCACTGGAGCCCTCTGTACGCGCCAAGGGGGTCATCGCCTTCTCCAGTGGCAACCACGCCCAAGGTGTTGCCTATGCGGCCAAGCTGCACGGGGTGCCTGCGGTCATCATCATGCCCGCCGACGCCCCCCGTCTGAAGATCGCCAACACCCGCGCGCTTGGGGCCGAGGTCGTACTTTATGACCGCATGACCGAGGACCGCGACGCCATCGGCGCGGCTATGGCGGAGGAACGCGGGCTCACGCTGATCAAGCCTTTTGACGACCCGCTGGTGATTGCCGGTCAGGGGACAACGGGGCTCGAGATCGCGCAGCAGGCCGCCGAAGCGGGGATCGCCCGCGCCGATGTGATTGCCTGCTGTGGTGGCGGGGGGCTAACCTCTGGCATCGCGCTGGCGCTTGAAGCCGAGGCACCGGGGCTGCGCGCGCGCACCGCCGAGCCCGAAGGCTTTGACGATGCCGCGCGGTCGCTCGCCGCAGGAGAGATCACGCGCAACGCCGCCCTTGGCGGGTCGATCTGCGATGCCATCGTCACGCCGCAACCGGGCGATCTGACCTTTCCGATCCTCAAGCGGCTTTGCGGCCCCGGCCTTGTGGTCAGCGACGCAGAGGCGCTGCAGGCGATTGGCCATGCGTTCAACCGTCTCAAACTTGTGGCCGAACCCGGCGGGGCTGTGGCCCTCGCCGCCGCGCTGTTCCGGCAAGACGAGATCGACGGCGACGATGTGATCGTCACCATTTCGGGCGGGAATGTAGACAGTGATATTTTCTCGCGGGCGCTTGCCACGCTTGACTGACGCCCCACAGGAGGTTCTGACATGAAGATTTTCGATACCGGCGACGTGCGTCTGCATTACCGTGTGGATGGCCCCGAGGATGGCGCACCTGTGGTCTTTGCCAATTCACTGGGGACTGATCTGCGCCTGTGGGATCCGATCCTGCCGCTGCTGCCCAAGGGTCTGCGCATCATCCGTTTTGACAAACGCGGGCATGGGCTGTCGTCCTGCCCGCCTGCGCCCTATGCGATGGGGGCGCTGATTGGCGATACGGAAAAGCTGCTGGATCATCTGGGGGTAAAGGACTGCGTCTTTGTCGGGCTGTCCATCGGCGGGATGATCGCCCAAGGGCTCGCCACCAAGCGGCTGGACCTGATCCGCGCCATGGTGCTGTCCAATACCGCCGCCAAGATCGGCACCAAGGATATGTGGGCAGACCGCGTGCGCGCCGTGCAAGACAGCGGGATCGAACCGATGGCAGACACCATCATGGAACGCTGGTTCGCCGCCCCCTTCCGCGCCACGCCCGAGCTTGAGCTTTGGCGCAATATGGTCGTACGCCAACCGGCCGAAGGCTATGCCGGTTGCTCTGCCGCGATTTCGGGGACGGATTTCTATACCCCCACGGCGGCGCTGCGCCTGCCAGTGCTGGGGATCGCGGGCTCCGAAGACGGGTCAACGCCCCCTGATCTGGTGCGCGAGACCATCGAGCTGATCCCGGGATCCAAGTTCAAGATCATCCGCAAGGCCGGCCATCTGCCCTGCGTCGAACACCCGCAGGAATATGCGGCGCTGCTGACCGAGTTTTTGCAGGGCGTTGGCCATGTCTGACATCCTTTTGGTCCACGGCTCGTGCCACGGCGCGTGGTGCTGGCGCGATCTGATCCCTGCGTTGCAAGAATTGGGCCACAGCCCCCGTGCGATTGATCTGCCCAGCCACGGCGACGACACGACGCCGGTCAACGCGGTCACGCTCGACAGCTATGCCGATGCGGTGCTTGCGGCCTCTACCCCCGATACGGTGGTGGTGGGTCATTCGATGGGCGGTTTCGCCATCGGGGCGGCGGCACAGAAAAATCCAAGCGCCATGGCGCGGCTGATCTATCTATGTGCCTACGTCCCTGCGGCGGGGCTATCGCTGGCCGAGATGCGCAAACAGGCCCCGTCGCAACCGCTGATGCCCGCTGTGCGCCTCGCCCCCGATGGCAAAAGCTTTACCCTTGATCCCGCGATGACAGAGGCGCTGTTCTATCACGACTGCCCGCCGGATGTCGCAGGTTTTGCCGCACCGCGCCTCTGCGCGCAGGCCGTGGCCCCGACGATCAAGCCTCTGGCGGATACTGCCCGTGCGGACGCCATGCCACGCAGCTATATCCGCTGTATGGACGACCGCACCATCCCGCCCGCCTATCAGGTCACGATGACGAAAGACTGGCCAAGCGCGGATGTTCATGAGATGGCCTGCGGGCATTCACCCTTCTTTACCGATCCAGCCGGTCTGGCGCGGATCATCGACGATATCATTCCGAGGTAACCCATGGCCGCCAGCGTCTTTGACAGCCCCCTGTTCGCACAACTTTTCAACACCGGTGACGCAGGCCGCCTGTTCTCGGACAGCGCTGCGATCCGCGCGATGCTGCTGGTCGAAGGGGCGCTGGCCAAGGTGCAGGGCAACCTTGGTATCATCCCCGAAATGAGCGCCGCCGCGATCCACCGCGCCTCTCTCGAGATTCAGGTCGACCCCGGGGCGATCGCCGCCTCTACCGGAGAAAACGGCGTGTCCGTGCCGGGGCTTCTGGCGCAGTTCCGCGCTGAGATGCAGGCACCGGAATTTGCCCAGCACGTCCATTGGGGCGCGACCAGTCAGGACATCATCGACACCGCGCTGATGCTGCGCCTGCGTCAGGCGCTCAAGCTGGCGGAAACCGATCTGCGCGAGATCATCGCGGCCCTTGCGGCAGGGGCCGAACAGCACCAATCCCTGCCGATGCCTGCCCGCACCTATGGCCAGCACGCCACCCCCACCAGCTGGGGCGCGGTGCTGGCGGAATGGGGCATGCCACTGTGCGATGCGCTCGACCAGCTTGAGGCGCTGCGCGAAGGGGCGCTGTTCGTGTCCCTGTCGGGGGCGGCGGGGACGGGCTCTGCCCTTGGTCCCAAGGCTGCCGAGACCCGCGCGCAGCTGGCCCAAGCGCTTGGGCTGCAAGACCCCGGGCGCAGCTGGCATGTGGACCGCGGCCCCGTGTTGCGCATCGCCGATTGGCAGGGCCGCGTGATGGCAGCGCTGGCGCATATCGCACAAAGCACGCTGGCGCTAACCATGACCGAAACCGCCGAGCTTGCCCTTGGGGCGGCAGGCGCGTCGTCGACCATGCCGCAAAAACAGAACCCCGTGGGGCCCTCGGCGATTGTCGCCCTCGGGCACCAGTTCACCGGCCAGCGCGCCACGCTACAGGCCGCCGCGGCGCATCAGCATCAGCGTGATGGCGGCGCGTGGTTCGCGGAATGGATGGCCGTGCCTCAGCTTGCACTGAGCCTTGCCGCCGCGCTGAACCACACAAAAAGCCTTGTCGCGGGGCTGACGCCGCACCCTGTGAAAATGAACAGCGCGCTGACAGACGGGCTAGGCCTGATCCACGCCGAAGCGCTGAGCTTTGCCCTAGCCGAAACGATGCCCCGCCCCGAGGCCCAGAAAATCACCAAACAGCTTTGTCAGGATGCGCTGGCCAAACAGGTGCCGCTGGCCGATCTGGTCCACGCGGATTACCCCGACGTGGCCGAGACCCTTTTCGACCCGTCAACCCAGATGGGACAGGCCCCCGCAGATGCAGCCGCTTTTGTGGCCCGTGCGCGTGCGCTGTAACCGCGCAACCGGCGCGCGATAGCCCATGCGTCCGGCGGTCATATTTATCATCCTGACCGTCATGATCGATGCCATGGGCATTGGTCTGATCATCCCTGTGATGCCGGACCTGATCGCGCAGGTCCAATCCGCCGATCTGTCACGCGCCGCGCTGTGGGGCGGTGTGTTGGCGACGACATTCGCGGTGATGCAATTCCTGTTCAGCCCGCTGGTGGGCAGCCTGTCTGACCGCTTCGGGCGCAGGCCGGTGCTGCTGACCTCGCTGACCGTAATGGCGCTGGTGGTCGCCTTGGTGCTCTTCCGGCGCGTGCGTATAAATCCCGCGCATGTGGACTGACATAACGTAAGCCTGAGCCAGCGCGGCGCATATAGGCTTGCGGGACGGGGCAGAGCTTGCCACCCTTCCCTAAATTCACGCGCCCGGAAGGACCCGTTATGCCGTTGATCAAAGCCGCCGTTTGCCATGAATTTGGTGCTCCCCTGAAAATCGAAGACGTAGAACTCCGCGCCCCCGAGGGGGCCGAGGTCGAGGTGACGCTGGATGCCGTAGCGATCTGCCATTCGGACATCTCCTTTGCCAGCGGCGGCTGGGGCGGATCGCTGCCCGCGGTCTATGGTCACGAGGCCGCGGGACGGGTGACCGCTGTGGGCGACAGGGTAAGCGGTGTCTCGGTCGGGGATAGTGTCGTGGTCACGCTGATCCGCGCCTGCGGCAGCTGCCCCAACTGCGCCAGCGGTCGTCCTGTGATCTGCGAAACCCCCTATGACGGCGACACGGGCCCGCTGAAAACCAAGGACGGCGGCAAGCTGCATCAGGCCATGGCATCGGGTGCCTTTGCCGAAAAAGTCGTTGTGGATCAGGCGCAGGTCGTCAGGATCAGCGCCGATATTCCCAAGGATGCCGCCAGCCTGATCGCCTGCGGGGTGATCACCGGCGTCGGTGCGGTGGTCAATGCTGCGCAATTGCGGGCCGGTCAGGACGTTGTGGTCATCGGTGCCGGTGGCGTCGGGCTGAACGCCATTCAGGGCGCGCGCATCGCCGGGGCCCGCCGCATCGTCGCCGTGGATATGAGCGCCGAGAAGCTGGAAATCGCCAAGGAGTTCGGGGCCACGGATGGTATCCTTGCCACCGAAGACAAACCCTGGGGGCAGTTGGAACAGGCGATTGGCCGCAAGGGCGTGGATGCGGTGATCGTGACCGTTGGGGCGATCCCTGCCTATAACGACGCGCCGAAGTACCTTGCCGCGGGGGGGCGTGTGGTCATGGTCGGCATGCCTCATATCGGCGACGGCGCGACCTATGACCCCGGCACATTCGCCGCAATGGGTCAGGGCACGGTCGGCTCCAAAATGGGCGACGTGGTGATCCAGCGCGATATTCCGTGGATGGTCGATCTATATGCCCAAGGACGGCTGAAACTGGACGAGCTGATCTCGGGGCGGTGGTCGCTGGAGCAGATCAACGACGCGATCGAGGATACCAAGACCGGTGCCGCGCGGCGCAATGTCATCCTGTTTGACCGCTAGCGCCACGGGGGCCAGCCCCCGTACCCCCGGGATTTTGAACCATTTGGAAAAGAGGATCACGCGATGAAATTGCAAGATCTTGAGGTTATCGTCACAGCGCCCCCTGCCCCCGGTTGGGGCGGGCGCTATTGGATTTTGGTCAAGCTGACCACGGATACCGGCATTGTGGGCTGGGGCGAATGTTATGCGGCGTCGGTTGGGCCGCAGGCCATGCGCGCGGTGATCGAGGATGTTTTTGCACGTCACATGCAGGGCGAGAATCCCGAAAATATCGAGCTGATGTACCGCCGCGCCTATTCGTCAGGCTTTACGCAGCGGCCCGACCTGACCGTCATGGGCGCATTTTCGGGGCTGGAAATCGCCTGCTGGGATATTCTGGGCAAGGATCGGGATCGTCCGGTCTATGCCTTGATCGGCGGCCGGATGAATGATCGGGTACGGGGCTATACCTATCTTTACCCGCTGCCGCATCACGATATGACCGCTTTCTGGACCTCGCCCGAGATGGCGGCGGAATCGGCGCTGGACTGTGTGGCGCGTGGCTATACCGCGATCAAGTTCGATCCGGCGGGGCCCTATACCATGCGCGGCGGGCATATGCCGGCGATGACCGACATCTCGCAATCTGTCGCCTTTTGCAAAGCGATCCGCGCGGCGGTTGGCGACAAGGCCGATCTGCTGTTCGGCACCCACGGGCAATTCACCACCGCAGGCGCAATCCGTTTGGGGAACGCCATCGCGCCCTATAGCCCGCTGTGGTATGAAGAGCCGATCCCGCCGGATGCGGTGGAGCAGATGGCCGCCGTGGCGCGGGCCGTGCCGATCCCTGTCGCGACCGGAGAGCGGCTGACCACGAAGGCCGAATTCGCGCCGGTGCTGCGGTCGGGGGCGGCGGCGATCCTGCAGCCTGCCTTGGGCCGTGTCGGTGGCATCTGGGAGGCCAAGAAGATCGCCGCCATGGCAGAGGTCTATAACGCGCAAATCGCGCCGCATCTTTATGCGGGCCCGGTGGAATGGGCGGCCAACATCCATCTGGCGACATCGATCCCGAATGTCCTGATGTGCGAATGTATCGAGACGCCGTTCCACGACCAGTTGATCAAGAGCACGATCAAGGTGGAGGACGGGTTTATCACAGCCCCCACCGCAGCAGGTTTGGGCATTGAGGTGGACGAGGCATTGGCCCGCACGCATCCGTATACCGGCAACGGGCTGCACCTGGAAATGCAGGAATCGCCTTGTGATTACGTCAACGGGAATGCGTTTGAAGGTGGGGCACCGTCGGTCAAATCCTGACGGGTCCGGTGGTATGAGGGGGCCGAAGCCCCCTCTGCCAGAGATTTAGAAGAACGCCTGCAGGCCGGTCTGGGCGCGGCCCAGGATCAGCGCGTGCACGTCGTGCGTGCCTTCATAGGTGTTCACCGTCTCGAGGTTCATCATATGGCGGATCACCTGGAATTCGCCGCTGATGCCGTTGCCGCCGTGCATGTCGCGGGACATGCGGGCGATGTCCAGCGCCTTGCCGCAGTTGTTGCGCTTGACGATAGAGATCATTTCCGGCGCGGCGTTGGCGTTGTCCATCAGACGGCCCACTTGCAACGAGGCTTGCAGGCCAAGCGCGATTTCGGTCTGCATGTCGGCAAGTTTCTTTTGGAACAGCTGTGTCTGCGCCAACGGTTTGTTGAACTGCTTGCGGTCCAAACCGTATTGACGCGAGGCGTGCCAGCAGAATTCAGCGGCCCCCAGTGCACCCCAGCTGATGCCATAGCGGGCGCGGTTAAGACAGCCGAACGGGCCTTTCAGACCTTCGACATGGGGCAGCAGGGCATCTTCGCCGACTTCGACGTTATCCATCACGATCTCGCCTGTGATCGAGGCACGCAGCGACAGTTTGTTGCCGATTTTTGGCGCGGACAGACCCTTCATGCCTTTTTCAAGGATAAAGCCGCGGATCTTGCCGCCGTGCTCTTCGGACTTGGCCCAGACCACGAAGACATCCGCGATCGGCGCGTTCGAGATCCACATCTTGGAGCCGGTCAGCTTGTAGCCGTTGGCGGTTTTCACCGCACGGGTTTTCATGCCCGCAGGGTCGGAGCCCGCATCAGGTTCTGTCAGGCCAAAGCAGCCGATGAATTCGCCGCTGGACAGTTTGGGCAGATACTTCATGCGCTGCTCTTCCGAGCCATAGGCGTAGATCGGGTACATGACGAGGCTGGATTGCACGGACATCATCGACCGATAGCCACTGTCCACACGTTCCACTTCGCGCGCGACCAGACCGTAAGACACATAATTGCCGCCCAAGCCGCCGTATTGTTCGGGCACGGTGACACCCAGAAGGCCCATGTCGCCCATCTCGCGGAAGATCGCGGGGTCGGTGGTTTCATTGGCAAAAGCGTCGATCACGCGGGGCTGCAGCTTTTCCTGCGCATAGGCGCGCGCGCTTTCCTGGATCATGCGTTCGTCTTCGGTCAGCTGTTCGTTCAGGCGGAACGCATCCGCCCAATCAAAGCTGCCCATGTCGGGGGCGTCTTTGGCTTTCAATACGGGCAATTCGTTGCTCATGGTATGTCCTCCTCGGGGTTCGGATTTGGGCGCAGTATTGCAAAGCCCGGCGGCAATGACTATCGCTGGTTACTCCTGAACCTATGAGTCAAAGTCATATGATCGCCCCGCGTCGCTTCCTTCCGTCGGTCAACGCCCTGCTCGCATTCGAGGCAGTGGCACGCTTGGGCAGCGCCACATTGGCGGCGCAGGAACTGTCCCTCACGCAAAGCGCGATCAGCCGGCAGCTCAAGACGCTAGAGGCGCAGTTGAATGTGGCGCTGCTGGATCGCCAGGGGCGTCAGCTGGTACTGACAGAGGCGGGAAAAAGCTATGTAATTCAGGTGCGTGACGTGTTGAACAGGCTGGCTCAGGCCTCCATCACCGCGCGCACGAACCCGATTGCGGGGGCGCTGAACCTTGCCATTCTGCCGGGGTTCGGGATGCATTGGCTGGCCCCGCGGCTGCGCGACTTTGCCCAGTCCCACCCGGAGGTGACGGTGAACCTCAGCACGCGGCTGCATCCGTTTTCTTTCCAGAACAGCCCCTTTGACGCTGCAATACATTTTGGCAAGGAAGACTGGCCCGGTGTGCGCTATTTGCCGCTTATGCCCGAGACGGTGGTCCCCGTCTGCGCGCCCGAACTGCTCACCGAACCGCTGGAGGATCCCAGCCAGATCCTGCGCTATGCGCTGCTGCATCTGGATACCCGCCCGCGCGGCTGGTCGCGGTGGCTTAGCGCGCTTGGTGTCACGCAAGAACCCCCAGCCGGCATGATGTTCGACCAGTTTTCTACCATGGCGCAGGCGGCGGTGCACGGGTTGGGCGTGGCGCTGCTTCCTACCTTTTCCGCCGAGCCCTATCTGCGCGACGGGCAGCTTGTGCTGGCATCAACGCAGACGACACAGAGCATCGGGAATTACTACCTCGTCTGGCCCGAGGACCGTGCCGAAACCGCGGCCTTGCAGTCGTTCAAGACGTGGCTCGACGGGCAAACGGGTCAGGTTCTTTAGCATAGGCCAAGGTTCTGAGGCATATCCGCCCTATTTCCGCCGCAATCCTGCATTAGCACACCCTTCATCAGTTTTAGGGGGGGGCCCCTTTTGAAAGGGAGCATGGATATGCCAATTTCACTTACCAAACTCATTTCTGCGGGCGCGACAGCGGTCACACTTGCGGCTGCCACCGCAGCGACCGCGCAAACCCATGACGTCGTGATCTTTGACGACGCCTTCTTTCCTGCCGTGATCTATGTCGACGCCGGGGACGAGCTGCGTTTTGTCAACAACGCCAGCGCCGCGCGCAACGTCAGCGCGGGTGACGGGTCGTGGTCATCCGGCACGCTGGAAACCGGCAGCAGCTTTAGCCAAACGGTAGAGGCAAACAGCCAAGTGACCTTTATCGGCACATCGCTTGGGGAAAACCCCAAAAGCTACTCCGGCGAGATCAGCTTTGACCCCGCACCGCTGAGCGAGTGATCGGGTCCATCCCTGCGCTTGTCGCAGGTGCTTGAAATACAAACGGCGCGCCCCTGTTTCCAGCGGCGCGCCGTTTCGCGTTGATATGGCGACTTGGCTTACTTCACCGTGATGCGGCCATCGGTATAGGGCGTATAGGCCCCGTTGGCGGCGATGAATTCAGCCGTCACATCCGCCAGATCGGGACCGTAATCATAGGCGTTCTGCGCAGAGGTAAACGGCGCATAGCCGTCGCCGCCATTGCGCACATAGTTGTTGGACACGACGCCATAGGTTTTTTCGGGATCAAGCGGCATGCCGGATACGGTGACATCGCTGATGCGGCTGCCCGGCTCGGCGCTGGTGTCCACGGTAAAGGTCATGCCCGCCACTTGCGGGAAGCGACCTGCGACCTCTTCGATCTGGCTCACGCCATTTTCCAGCGCCTCTACCAGTGCCGCACCGGTGACCTGAAAGGTCGACAGGGTGTTCTGGAACGGCAGCACCGCCAGCACTTCGCCCATGGTCACCTCTCCGGCGTCGATGGAAGAGCGCAAGCCGCCGCTGTTCTGGATCGCGACCTCGATCCCCTGATCCGCCACACGGGCCAGCATCGCATCGGCGACGAGGTTGCCCATCTGACATTCCTGCACGCGGCAGACCGATCGGTCGCCCTCGATCGGCTCGGTGGTTTCGGCGACGACCTTGCTGCGCAGTTCTTCCAACGGTTGGGCCAGCTCGCCGATACGGGCGACGGTGGTCTCGTCCTCTGCGACGCCTGCGTCGATCAGGATCGGATCGCCCGAGGCTTCCTTGATCTTACCCTCGTCATCGAAGGTCACGTTCAGCTCGCCCAGATATTTACCGTAGGCATAGGCCTGCACAATAGCCGTATCCTTGACCATCGTCGGATAGGCCCCTTCGGCTTTTTCATCGGTATTGGACAGCAGCGTATTGGTGTGCCCGCCGACGATCACATCAACACCTGTGGTATTCTCGGCGACCATCTGGTCGACCCCATAGCCAGAGTGGCTGAGCACGATGATCTTGTTGATACCCTGCGCGGTCAGCAGATCGACCTCGCCCTGCACGGCAGCCACGGAATCGGTAAAGACGACGTTGTCTCCGGGGCTCGACAGTTCGTGGGTGTCTTCGGTGGTCAGCCCGATCAGGCCGATCTTTTCACCGCCACGCTCGATCACAGCAGATTTCGCCAGCTTGTCCGCCAGCAGCGGTTCGGCAGAGACATCGGCATTCGACATCAGGATGGGAAAGTCGATCGCCTCCATGAAACCGGCAAGCACTTCGGGGCCATCGTCGAATTCGTGGTTGCCCACAGTCATGCCGTCATAGCCCAGCATGTTCATCATCTCGGCTGCCATCTTGCCCTTGTAGTGGGTGTAGAACAGCGAGCCCTGAAACTGGTCCCCGCCGTCGACCAGCACATAGTTGTTGGTGCGCGCCTTGGCGTCCTTGATCGCGTTGACCAGCCGCGCGGTGCCCCCGAAACATTCACCGGCGGTATTGTCCTCGGCGGAACAAGGGCCATCGTATTTGCTGATCGGTTCAAACCGCGCGTGGAAATCATTGGTGTGCAGGATGGTCAGACTATAATCCGCCGCTGCCATGCCCGAGGTCAGCGCAAGCGCTGCCGTGGCTGTCAGGAATCGTTTCATGATGGGTCCCCCCTTTGGGTTGAATTATGCACCTATGGTGACCCCCAGTTTGCCCCCTTGTCAAAGACCATCTGAGCGCAAACCCGCCCTTCCCCAAGGTCACCGCCCTGCGCTGCGGCAAAGCGCACAGCCCTTGACCGTTTGCACCGACCAAGGCATCACAGCGGCTATGTTGATTTACAAAATTTTCCGCTCCGATGAATGGCAGGCCCTGCGCCGCGACGGCTCTACCACGGGCGCGCCGGTTGATGTCGCCGATGGCTATGTGCATTTCTCGACCTCTGAACAAGCGGCTGAAACGGCTGCGAAACACTTTGCCAGTGAGACAGACCTGTTTCTTCTGGCCGTAGAGACCGACCGTCTTGGCGATGCGCTGAAATGGGAGGTGTCGCGCGGCGGTGCCGAGTTCCCGCATCTGTACCGCATGCTCATGCTAGAGGATGTGGTTTGGGCCCAGCCCCTGCCCTTGCTGAACGGGGCGCATGAATTTCCCGCTGGCTTTAAGGAAGCTGAATGATGACAGGATATATCGACCCGGATCGCGCACAGTTCGACGCCTTCAAGGGGCTGGACCGCGACACGCCGCTGAACATGGTGAACCTTGTCAAACTGCGCGACAAGGCCGCCTACCCCGACGATCACGCGCTGGCCGCCAAGGCGCTGACAGGGGCGCAAGCCTATAAGAACTACGGTGCCGAAAGCGGTCCGGTGCTGGCAGATGTCGGCGGATCGATCCTGTGGCGCGGCCAGTTCGAGGCGACGCTGATCGGCCCCTCGGACGAGGATTGGGATGTGATGTTCATCGCACAATACCCCAACGCCCATGCCTTTTTGCAGATGATCTCGGACCCGCGGTACAAACAGGCGGTGGTTCACCGTCAGGCCGCGGTTGTGACATCGCGCCTGATCCGCAGCGCACCGCTGCCCCTGACGGATGAATTTGCATGAAGCGCATGGCCGAGCAGCTGGGGCTGCGCGCCCTGCATCAGGTTGACCCCGAAACGGCCCATGGTCTGGCGATCACCGCACTGCGGCTTGGTTTGGCCCCGACACCCGGTCCGGTCACATCGAAACGGCTGAAAACCTCGCTTGCCGGGATGAGCCTGCCCAACCCTGTCGGCCTTGCCGCGGGCTTTGACAAGAACGCCACCGCCGTCGCGCCGCTGTCCAACGCGGGTTTCGGCTTTATCGAGGTCGGGGCCGCCACGCCCCTGCCCCAACCCGGCAACGACAAACCCCGTCTGTTCCGCCTGACCGAGGACCGCGCGGCGATCAACCGCTTTGGCTTCAACAACGAAGGCATGCAGGCGATCTGCACGCGACTGGCGCGCCGCGGCGCGGGCGTGCCCGTGGGGCTCAACCTTGGGGCCAACAAGACCAGCACCGACCGCGCCGCCGATTTCGCCCGCGTGATGGCGTTTGCCCGCGATCACGTGGATTTCGCCACGGTCAATGTATCCTCGCCCAATACCGAAAAACTGCGTGACCTGCAGGGCAAGGCCGCCCTCGCAGCACTTCTGGCTGGCGTGATGGAGGTGCGCGGCGATACGCCCGTGTTCCTGAAAATCGCCCCCGATCTCACCGAGGCGGAGATCGCCGATGTGGCAGAGGTCGCCAATGACGCAGATGTGGCCGCAATCATTGCAACGAATACGACGCTGGACCGCGCCGGCCTGAAAAGCGCGCAGCGTGACCAGATGGGCGGGCTGTCGGGCGCGCCACTGTTCGAAAAGTCCACCCGCGTGCTGGCGCGCCTGTCGACGCTTACCGATATTCCGCTGGTGGGCGTCGGGGGCATCAGCTCGGCCGAGGATGCCTATGCCAAAATCTGCGCAGGCGCTTCGGCGGTGCAGCTTTATACGGCGCTCGTCTATGGCGGGCTGTCACTGGCGGCGGATATCGCCAAGGGGCTCGACAAACTGCTGAAGCAGGACGGGTTCGATACCGTAGCCGATGCCGTGGGCAGCAACCGCAGCGCTTGGCTTTGACAGGACGCCCCGGCGGAGATCGGGGCGCGATCCGCGTGACTTCGCCCCGACCCTGCGCGGGCGGGGCCTATCCCGCCGCACGCTCCAACGCGGGGTAGCGCAGCGCCAGCGTGACCCCACGCGCGACAAAGGACACCAGCAGCGAAATCCACAGCCCGTGGTTGCCCAGCCACGGCACCAGCAGCGCCGCACTTGCACAGTAGATCACAAACGACACCGCCATCATGTTGCGCATGTCCCGCGACCGCGTGGCCCCGATAAAGATCCCGTCCAGCATCCATGACGCCCACCCCAGCAGCGGGGCCGCGACCATATAGGGCAAGAACACCCGCGCCTCTTCGCGCACAAGCGGGGCCGTGGTCATGAGGTCGATGATCATGCCTCCGCCCCATGCGAAGCCCACGGTCATCAAGGCACAGGCCAGCAGACCCCAGCCGCTGGTCAGCATCGCGCCGCGCCGCAGGACATCACGCTGCTTGCCGCCCATGGCCCGCCCGACCAGCGCCTCGGCCGCAAAGGCGAAACCGTCAAGCGCAAAGGCCGTGATCATCAGGAATTGCAATAGCACCTGGTTAGCGGCGAGCTTTACATCCCCCAACCCCGATCCCAGAAACAGGAACGAGACAAACACCGCCTGCAACAGAAGCGACCGCACAAGGATATCGCCGTTGACCTTCATCATGTTAATCCAGCGCGGCCCGTCGAACACCTGCGCCCAGTCCCGCCATGCGGGCACTCCAAAAGCCGCACGGCAGAACCACAGCCCAAGCGCCGCACCCGACCATTCAGCCAGAAAGGTCGCGATGGCGACGCCCTGGATACCCCAGCCGAGCCCCAGCACGAACCACAGGTCCAGCGCGATATTCAGCCCGTTCATCCACAGTTGCACCACCAGCACGGCACGGGTGCGTTCCTGCGCGATCAGCCAGCCGGTGATCGCGTATATCGCAATTGCCGCCGGCGCGGACCAGACGCGGATCCCCATATAGGACCGGGCGAGGCTTTCGACCTCGGCGCTGGCCGGAGAAACCTGAAACGCCGCCCAGAACAGCGGTATCTGCAGCATCACCAGCGCAAGGCCCGCCAGCCCGCCAATCAACAGCCCGCGTGTCAGCAGTGCCGCGACCTCTGCCGCGTCGTTGTTGCCTGCCGCCTGCGCGGTCAGCCCGACGGTGCCCATCCGCAGAAAGCCGAATACCCAGTAGAGCGATGACAGGATGATCGCGCCGATGCCCACGGCTCCGATAGGGGCCGCCAGCCCGATCTGCCCGACGACGCCGGTATCCACCGCGCCCAAGATGGGCACAGTGGCGTTGGAGATAACAATCGGGATGGCGATGTTCAGCACGCGGCGGTGGGTCACCACCTCTTTCGCGGATAGTTTGCCTTGGGCGACGGCGCTGACTTCGCCCTTGGGAATCGCGTCAGTCACGGCGTTGGGGCATCAGGAAATGGCCCGTCGCCTGCGCGAAAAGCTTGCTGCGGTTGTCCTGCCATGCCTCGACATGCACCGAGGCATAGCGCCGCCCCGACCGGTTGATCCGCGCGCGCGCATAGGCATCGCGCGGCAGACCCGAACGCAGGTAATCGACGGTGAAGTCGATGGTCTTGGGCAGCCGTGGCAAATGCGTTGCATCCATCTTGTCGACGGCCAGCGCACCGGATTCAAGATCCTCCCACAGGTATTCCCAGCTGAGCGTGATGATCGACGTGACCTCAAGGAACGACGCCGTGACCCCACCGTGCAGCGCCTGCAACAGCGGGTTGCCGATCAGCTTGTCGGAAAACGGCAGAACGCCGGTCAACTCGTCGCCGCGGCGGTCGAACTCGATCCCCAGAAAGCTGATGTAGGGCACGCCGTCCACCAGCGCGCGCAGTGCCGCATCGCGACGCTTTTTCACGACCTGTACCGCCTCTGGTTTGCTCCGTGTGCTCATCGTTTGCCCTCCACCGTGAAACTGCCGGTGGCGGTGGCGACCGGGCTGCCGTCTTCTTCGTCCTGTGCCGTGGCGCGCACAAAGGCGACATTCCGCGTCACGTGATAACATTCCGCCCGCGCCGTGATCCGTTGACCGGGCACAGCCGCGCGCAGATATTCGATGCGCAAATCAATCGTCGCCGTCCCACCGGGATTGCTGGGGTGGCTCATCACCGCGGCCCCGCAGCAGGTATCCATCAACGCCGACACGGCCCCGCCATGCAAGACACCGGTGCGCGGATCGCCGATCAGCCGTTCATCATAGGGCATGTCGATCACGGCGACGCCGCCATCCAGCTCTTGCAGTTCCATCCCCAGGGCACCGCTGTAAGGCAGCGCCGCGATGAACTGCTTGGCGATGCGAAGTTTGTCTGACATTTTTTACTTCCTTGGCGTTATTCTCCCCATATCAACCGAGCGGCCAAGCAAGAGCAACCCCAGTGTTGCGCTTGGAAAGTGAACCGCATAGTTTCCGAACTTGAGGAGACCAAGATGACAGACAAACGCCTGAACTTTAAAGAAATGTGTGCGGAGTTTGACGTCACGCCGCGCACGTTGCGCTATTACGAGTACATAGAACTGCTCCACCCCGAGCGCGAAGGCCGGTCCCGCAGCTATGGCGCGCGGGAAATCGCCCGCATGAAGCTGATCATGCGGGGGCGCAAGTTCGGGTATTCGCTGGAAGGCATCCGCCAGTGGCTGCTGATCTATGAGAACGAAGGCACCGAAGCGCAAATGCGGGCGTGGGTCGTGAGCGCGGACCGCCAGCTGGGAGAGCTGGCAGAACAGCGCAAGCAGTTGGACGAGGCCATCGAAGAGCTGCAAAAATCCCGCGACGATACAGAGGCCGCATTGGCCAAGCGCGACTGATATTTGCGTAGCGCCTTGGGTTTACGGGGCGCTACCACATCTGACAGCCGCTGGCTGGAGGGTGCCGTCGTTGGCAGCATCGAGCTATGGAATGAGAAACCGATGCGATGCGGGCCGGCTTACGCCTGCCGCGCGGCCATCCGACCCATCACATCGGAAAGACGGGTCAGGTCTGCTGCTGTCACAATCAGCTCCGACAGTGAATCAGCGTCGAGGCAGGCAGCAAATTCATACGCCACGTCTTCAACAAGCTTGGCCGCATCCTTGAGCCCCCGCGATGCGGAAGACGCGGAAATCACCGGCCCCTGCGCAAGATCATAGGAATTAGGTGTCGTTGAGGGTTTCGGGGGTTTGTTCTGCGCCACGGCCTGTCCACTTACGGTTGAGAATTCGCCACGACTATGCGTCCGACAGGTGATGCGCACGTCCCGTAAGTGCGCGACATCCGGTCACGCTCTCTGCATTACGACAGGTTATCCAGCGACGGGTCGATCAGGCCAAAGGCCAGCCCCCGCACCGCCGCGCGAGTCCTGTCGGTCACATCCAGTTTGCCAAACAGACGCCGCATGATCGTATCGACCGTGTGCCGCGACACCCCCATGATCTGCGCGATCGAGGTGTTGCTCTTGCCGCGCGCGATCCAACGCAGCAATTCCAGCTCGCGCGGGGACAAGCGCCGATTGGGTGCAGCTGGGCCTGCCACAAGCGCGCAGAACCGCATATGGGCAAACTGGCTGGCGACGTGCAGGTCCAGAACCTCTGCATCGGTCGGACGCGGCCTGTCGTGGTGAAAGCCAATACTGACCAAAGCATTGCGCGCCTGTGGCCCAAAGACCTGACAGACCAGACCATCGGCAAAGCCGAATTCTCTCGCTGTGTTCAGATAGGCTTTCTGCTTTTCGGTCAAGGTGGTCAGCTGCGGCAGGTCACGCCAGAAGAACGGGGTGATCTGTGAGGCCGCGAAGGGGGGAAACGGATCGTCCAGATACAGGTGCTCTTCGGTATACATCCGGTGAAACTCTGCCGGGATACCGATCGCGACAGCGCCAAAGCTAGAGTCCCCCAGCGATTGCACATCAATACTGTGATAGGTGACCGTGCGAAAATCCTGCGCTTTGGCAAAGCGTTGCACCAGCAGCCATAGCGCCGAAACGCTGCTGACCTCGCGCAGACACTCTGTGAATAATCGCGGATCCATATCCTCGGGCATATCACCTCCCCCCGGCCGATAAAACTTGCTCCCCCACATCACTTAGTCGGCGCGAGATACCTATCAATGACCGCCTCGGGAAAATCCCCGTGGGGTTACGCAGATTTACTCAACGTAAAGCAAGTGTTTGACGTAGCGTCCAAGTTACGTAAGCTTGTTTCTGGGTTATACCGCTCCCAGTTTAGGTGAAGTTGACCGTTCTACAGCAGTGATAGAATAGCGAGTAACTGATATGTCCAACACTACGATGACCATCCGCGAGATGTGCACCGCCTTCGATGTGACCCCGCGCACCTTGCGGTTCTACGAAGCGAAAGAACTGCTTTTCCCCGAACGTCAGGGACAAAAGCGCCTGTTTACCAAACGGGACCGTGCGCGGCTGAAACTGATCCTGCGTGGCAAGCGCTTTGGCTTCAGCCTCGAAGAAATCCGCCAGTTGCTGGACCTGTACCACATGGGCGACCAGCAACAGACCCAATTGGCGCGCACCTATGACATCGCGCGCGAACGTCTGGCCGACCTCGAAGCACAGCGCGAGGATCTGAACAACGCCATCGACGACCTGCAAAACCAGTTGAAATGGGGGGAGAAAATGATCGCCTCCATCAACAGCGCCCGCAACGCGGCAGAATAGGCCCGCAGTCCGGCGCACCCGAACACCTGATACACCGACCTAGATATACTGACCAAACGACGGCCAGATGGCCAAGGGAGAATACCACATGCCGAGCTACACCGCCCCGATCAAGGATATGCAATTCGTCCTGCACGATGTGCTGAACGTCACCGCGTCGTCCACCCCCGGCTACGACGAGCTTGAGGCGGATTTCACCTCTGCCATTCTGGAAGAAGCAGGCAAACTGACCTCCGAAGTCCTCGCTCCGCTGAACGCGGTAGGTGATCAGGAAGGCTGCCGTCTGGAGAACGGCGTCGTCTACACCCCCAAAGGGTTCAAGGACGCCTTTGCGAAGGTCAAGGAAGGCGGCTGGACCGGTCTGGACATGCCAGAGCAATACGGCGGCCAGAACATGCCCTATATCCTCGGCACCGCAGTGGGCGAGATGTTCTCGGCGTCCAACCAGGCGTTCACCATGTATCAGGGCCTGACCCACGGTGCGGCCTCGGCGATCCTCGCGCACGGCTCTGACGCCCAAAAGGATACATATCTGCCCAACATGGTGTCCTGCGAATGGACCGGCACCATGAACCTGACAGAGCCCCACTGCGGCACCGATCTGGGCCTGATGCGTACCAAAGCAGCGCCACAGGAAGACGGCAGCTATAAGATCACCGGCCAGAAGATCTTTATCTCGTCCGGTGAACACGACATGGCCGATAACATCATCCATCTGGTGCTGGCCAAGATCGAAGGCGGCCCCGAAGGTATCAAGGGCGTATCGCTGTTCATCGTGCCCAAGTTCATGGTCGAGGAAGACGGCTCGCTTGGCGAACGCAACGCGGTGTCCGTCGGCTCCATCGAAGAGAAAATGGGCATCCACGGCAACTCTACCTGTGTGATGAACTATGACGGCGCGGTCGGCTACCTGCTGGGTGACGAACACAAAGGCATGCGCGCGATGTTCACCATGATGAACGAAGCCCGCGTGGGCGTCGGCATGCAGGGTCTGGCGCAAGCCGATGTGGCCTATCAGAACGCGCTGGCCTACGCCAACGACCGCCTGCAAGGCCGTGCCGTCACCGGAACAGAGCACCCCGACAAGCCTGCCGATCCGTTGATCGTCCACCCCGATATCCGTCGCAGCCTGATGGAGCAGAAATCCTTTGTCGAAGGGGCCCGGGCGTTCATCCTCTGGGGGGCCAGCCTGATCGACGCGGCACACCGCGCGGATGACAAGGATGCCGACGGGCTTGTCTCGCTGATGACCCCCGTCATCAAAGGCTTCCTGACCGACATCGGCTATGACATGACGGTCAAGGCGCAGCAGGTCTATGGTGGCCACGGCTATATCGAGGAATGGGGCATGTCCCAGTTTACCCGCGACGCCCGTATCGCCATGATCTACGAAGGGGCCAATGGCGTTCAGGCGCTGGACCTCGTGGGCCGCAAACTGGCTCAGGACGGTGGCAAACACGTCATGGCCTTCTTTGATATGGTCAAGACCTTCATCAAGGAAAACGCAGGCCAGGACGCCGAGTTCGACGCCAGCTTTATGGAGCCGCTGAAGGCTGCCAGCAAAGACCTGCAATCGGCGGGCATGTACTTCATGCAAAACGGCATGAAGAACCCCAACAACGCGCTCTCGGGGTCGAATGACTTCATGCATATGTTCGGGCATGTCTGTCTGGGCCTGATGTGGGCGAAAATGGGTCTGGCCGCGAAGAAAGCGCTGAAAGATGGCACCGGCGACGCGTCCTTCTACGAGACCAAGCTGGCAACCGGCCGTTTCTACATGGCCCGCCAACTGCCCGCGACTTCGCTGCATCTCAAGCGGATCGAAACCGGCGCGGATACTGTGATGGCGCTGGACGCGGCAAACTTCTAGGTTGCACCGGGGTGGGGACATTCCCCACCCCGATGCTGACTGAAAGGACGCCCGATGCCCAAACGTTTCCGCCTGACCCGCCGCTTCCCTGTCGCCATGACCGAAGACGGCTACCGCCGCCTGAAGAAATTCGCAGCAGAGGCGGGATTGGATGAAGGCGAAGCGCTGTCGTTTCTCTTCGAGAACTTCAACAGCGTGATCGACGAAGAGAACCTGACCGCGCGACTGCGGCTGTTCAACGCGGAACTGGACGGACGAAAGAGGTAGCACAGCACCACACCCCGAACGCCCTGCCGAACCCGACCCTTCGGGGAGAGTTTAAGGGGCAAAATGAAGCGCAAACACCCTGCCCTGATCCTGCGATCCGCACAACCAAAGCAGGGCTTCACTTTGCACGCGGCTCAGCTCTCCAGCCTGCCGCGCGGGGGTTGAATACGACAGGATGATTAGTAACTGATTAACGCAAACCCGCGCATCTTCATTTTGCCGGATAAACTCCACGGGGGTGTGGGGGTGTGAACCCCCCACGGGATGACGATCGACACACAGGACTTGAGGGAGGGTTCAGATGACCATCAAACTGCATTGCTTCGGCGAAAGCGGAAACGCCTATAAGGCGGCGCTTGCGTTGCAACTGTCGGGGCTCGACTGGGAGCCAGTGAAAGTTGATTTCTTCGGCGGCGAAACCCGCACGCAGGATTACCGCACGACGATCAATAACATGGGCGAAGCGCCGGTGATGATTGATGGCGATATCCGTCTGACCCAATCCGGCGTGATCCAGGATTATGTCTCGGAACAATCCGGCAAATTCGGCGGGGGCAATCCCGAAGAGCGCCGCGAGATCCTGCGGTGGGTGCTGTGGGACAACCACAAGCTCAGCTCGAACGCCGGTATGACGCGTTTTTTGATGAACTTCCTGCCCGAAGACAAGCAGCCCAAAGAAGTCATCGGCTTTATGCAGGGGCGTTTGTCCGCTGCCTATGCCGTGCTGAACGACCATCTGAACGGCCGCGACTGGATTGTCGGCGACGGGATCACCAACGCCGACCTCAGCTGCTGCGGCTATCTGTATTACCCCGAGTCTTTCGGCTTTGTCCGCAAGGACTGGCCCCATATCGACGCGTGGCTCACGCGTCTGAGCGAAACACCGGGCTGGAAAGCCCCCTACGACCTGATGCCCGGCAGCCCTGCTGACCGCGCCTGACCCAAAGGGAGACACCACATGACCGAAGCATATATCTACGACGCCCTGCGCACCCCGCGTGGCAAGGGCCGCAAAGACGGCGCCCTGCACGAACTGACTTCGTTGCGCCTGTCCGCGCTGACGCTCAATGCGATGAAAGAGCGCAACAACCTGGAAGGCCATGCCGTCGAGGACGTGATCTGGGGGAACGTGACCCAGGTGATGGAACAGGGCGGCTGTCTGGCGCGCTCTGCCGTGCTGGCATCCGATCTGGATGAGCGCATCCCCGGCCTTGCCATCAACCGTTTCTGTGCCTCTGGCATGGAAGCTGTGAACCTTGCCGCCAATCAGGTGCGCGGCGGCGCGGGCATGGGCTATATCGCCGGTGGCGTTGAAATGATGGGCCGCGTGGCCATGGGCAGCGACGGTGCTGCGATTGCCGTTGACCCTTCGCTCGCGATGGAGCGGTATTTCGTGCCGCAGGGTATCTCGGCTGACATCATCGCGACCGAATACGGCTTTACCCGTGACGAGGCCGACAAGCTGGCGATGCAGTCGCAGCAGCGTGCCAAGAAAGCCTGGGACGAAGGGCGCTTTGATAAATCCGTGATCGAGATCAAGGACCAGAACGGTCTGTCGATCCTCAGCCATGACGAATACATGCGCCCCCAGACTGACATGCAGTCGCTCGGATCGCTGAACCCTGCGTTCCAGCAGATGGGCGAGGTCATGCCCGGCTTTGATAAGGTCGCGCTGATGAAATATCCGCACCTCGAAAAGATCAACCACATCCACCACGCGGGGAACTCCTCGGGCATCGTGGACGGTGCGGCGGCTGTCCTGATCGGGAACAAGGAATTCGGCGAGAAATACGGTCTCAAGCCACGCGCGCGCATCCGTGCAACCGCCAAGATCGGGACCGACCCGACCATCATGCTGACCGGTCCTGTTCCTGTGACCGAAAAGATCCTTGCCGACAATGGCATGAACATCAACGACATCGATCTGTTCGAGGTCAACGAGGCCTTTGCCGCTGTGGTCATGCGCTTCATGCAGGCGTTCGACGTCGATGAAAGCAAGGTCAACGTGAACGGCGGGTCGATCGCCATGGGTCACCCCTTGGGGGCCACCGGCGCGATGATCATCGGCACGCTGCTGGACGAGCTTGAGCGTTCGGACAAGGAAGTCGGGATGGCCACGCTTTGTATCGCCTCCGGCATGGGTGCCGCCACCATCATCGAACGCGTTTGATGGGCGACCAGCCGCATCCTTTCCACGCCGTGGCCGATCTGGCAGCGCGGCGTGGGCTGAGGGACCTTAAGCTCGCAGAAGAACGCGGGGCGCAATATGTGCGCCTGTATCAGGCCACGCCGCCGCTGTTCTTCAAGCATCGCAACGATCCAAGCGACAGCTATGACCGCGAGCGGTTCAAGGACTTCAAACGGATACTGTTAAGCGAGGAAGACTGCGACAAAGGCCCCGAAGCCACCATCGCCTTGATCCGCTCACTGCTTGAAAAATTCGCTGACTATACGCCTCAGCGCTCGTAACACACTCCAAATCAGGGAGAGATTTAAATGACCGATTTCACCATGAAGACAGACGCCGACGGCGTCGCCATCATCACCTGGGACGTGCCCGGAAAATCCATGAACGTCATGTCGATCGAGGGCCTGTCCGAGCTGGACAGCATCATCGACACGGTCCTGTCCGACGACGCCATCAAGGGGGCCGTGATCACCTCTGGCAAGGACGGGTCCTTTGCCGGTGGTATGGACCTGAACCTGCTTGCCAAGATGCGCGAAGACGCAGGCGATGATCCGGCACAGGGGCTGTTTGACGGCACGATGAAAATGCATGCTCTGCTGCGCAAGATCGAACGCGCGGGCATGGACGCAAAAACCAACAAGGGCGGCAAGCCGATTGCCTCTGCCCTGCCCGGCACAGCCGCGGGCATCGGGCTTGAACTGCCGCTGGCCACGCACCGCATCTTTGTCGCCGACAACCCAAAGGCGCGTATCGGTCTGCCCGAGATCATGGTCGGCATCTTCCCCGGCGCGGGCGGCACCACCCGTCTGGCGCGCAAACTGGGCGCGATGGCCGCATCGCCCTTCTTGCTGGAAGGCAAGATGGTTGCGCCTGCTGCTGCGAAATCTGCCGGTCTGATCGACGAAGTTGTCGCTGATCCGGTAGCCGCCGCGAAAGAATGGGTGCTGAATGCAAAGGATGCGGACATTCTGAAACCCTGGGACGCCAAGGGCTACAAGATGCCCGGTGGTGCCCCCTATCACCCTGCGGGCTTCATGACGTTTGTCGGGGCCAATGCGATGGTCAACGGCAAGACCCAAGGTGCCTTCCCTGCGGCCAAGGCCCTGCTGAGCGCCGTATACGAAGGCTCGCTTGTGCCATTTGATACCGCGCTGAAGATCGAGGCGCGCTGGTTCACCAACATCCTGCTGAACCCGTCCTCCTCTGCCATGATCCGGTCGCTGTTCCTGAACAAGGAAGCGCTGGAAAAAGGCGCGGTACGTCCCGAAGGCGTTGCCGATCAGCGCGTCAAGAAACTGGGCGTTCTGGGGGCTGGCATGATGGGTGCGGGCATCACGCTTGTGTCCGTGCAAGCCGGGATCGAGGTCGTGTTGATCGACCAGACCCAAGAAGCCGCCGACAAGGGCAAAGCCTACTCCGCCAGCTTCTTTGACAAGGGCATCGCGCGCAAGAAATCCACCGAGGAAAAGAAAGCCGCCGCCCTTGATCTGATCACCGCGACCACCGATCTGGACGCGCTGAAAGGCTGTGACCTGATCATCGAAGCCGTCTTCGAAGACCCTGCCGTCAAGGCCGAGATGACCAAGAAGGTCGAAGCCGTGATCCCCGAGGATTGCATCTTTGCCTCCAACACCTCGACCCTGCCGATCACCGAGCTGGCCAAAGCCTCCAGCCGGGCGGATCAGTTCATCGGCATCCACTTCTTCTCGCCCGTCGAGAAAATGGCGCTGGTGGAAATCATCAAGGGGGCCGAGACTGGCGACCGTGCGGTAGCCAAATCGCTCGACTATGTGCGCCAGATCCGCAAGACGCCGATCGTGGTCAACGACGCGCGGTTCTTCTATGCCAACCGCTGCATCATCCCCTATGCCAACGAAGGCGCGCGGATGATCACCGAAGGGGCGGCACCGCAACTGGTCGATCACGCGGCACAGCTTCTGGGCTTCCCTGTGGGGCCGGTGCAGCTGACCGATGAAACCTCGATCGATCTGGGGGCCAAGATTGCCCGCGCGACCAAGGCGGCCATGGGCAATGCCTATCCTGCCAGCCAAGCGGATGATCTGATTTTCTGGATGGAAGATCTGGGTCGTCTGGGCCGCAAGGCGAACGCGGGCTTCTTTGACTATGACGAAAAGGGCAAGCGTCAGGGCTATTGGAAGGGGATGCACGACAAATTCCCGCTGGCCGAGGAACAGCCAGACCTGCGCGATGTGCAGGACCGTCTGATGTTCGTTCAGGTGCTCGAAGCGGTACGTGCGCTGGAAGAAGGCGTGCTGGAAGATATCCGCGAAGGCGACGTGGGCGCAATCCTTGGCTGGGGCTTTGCGCCCTGGTCCGGCGGCCCGTTCAGCTGGCTCGACATCATCGGCACGCCCTATGCCGCGGAACGGTGTGACCAGCTTGAAGCGCAGTTCGGCGAGCGGTTCAAATGCCCTGACCTGCTGCGTGAAATGGCCGAGAAGAACCAGACCTTCTATGGTCGCTTCGGGCCGGACGCCAAAGCCGCCTGAGACGGCAACGCCCGATAGAGAAAACGGAAACGGCCAGCAGTTCTTGCTGGCCGTTTTGCTTTGCGGGGGATGTACCGCCCGCGCGCTCAGCCGTCGAAACTGTAGCCGAAACGCGCGATATCCTCGGCGCAGGTCGTGGCGATCAGGTCGCGGGTTTGGGGGGTGTAATAGTCCCCATAGCCCGCCGCGCGGTCAGACGCATTCGCATGCGGCAACGTCAGATCAAAGCCCAGATGGTCAAACAGCGGCTGCGCGTCCTGCGCGAAATGCTCGATCCGGATGAACAGGTTGCTTTGATCCTCGTCCGCCCCGTCACGCATATATGACCCGTAGGGAGAGGCCAGAAGGCTGCCCTGCACGGTAGGCGTCTGCACGAAGGCGTCAAACGCCAGCGACTTGGCAAGCCCCACGGCGGGATGATCGAACCCCTGCGCGCGCAGCCAATGGTAATAGCTGACCATCCGGTCCCACGGGTTACGCACCAGCGCAAAGGCGAACATCCGGGCAATCTCTTGGCGGGTGACCACGCCCTCGATATCGGCGAGGGTCGCGTGTTTCCAAAGCCGTCCTGCCGACGCCGCCCCTGACAGACGCTTGCGCCGCTTGACCGCCTTGGGCGTGTCGCCCAGCATTAGATCGTCCTTCATCGCCCGTGCTTCCAGCGCGAGCGCAAGGGACGTGCCTCCGGTCTTGGGGATATGCACAAAGATGTAGTTGCGCCCGCGGCTGATGATCATGACCGCCCCGCCGCATCTGTGATTGGCCGCTTTACGCTCGTGCCCATATCCTGCCTTTGCCCTGCTTTTATCATCCTTCCCAAAACGGGGGATGCTGCGCAATAGTAACCGGGACAAAGCGAATAAAGACAGGGTGCGCCATGGGCTGGATGACGAACGAAGACGGGTTGGACAAATGCGCCGCGAATTACGTGCCGCTCACGCCGCTGTCGCACCTGAAACGCGCGGCCCATGTCTTTGCCGATGTGACAGCGGTGATATACGGCGCGCATCGGGTGACCTATGCGCAGTATCACGCACGCTGTTCACAGCTTGCTTCGGCCTTAGTGGCGGCGGGGGTTGAACCGGGTCAGGTTGTCGCGACGATCCTGCCCAATATCCCCGCGCAGGCAGAGGCGCATTTCGGCGTGCCCGCCTGCGGTGCCGTGCTTAACACCATCAACACACGGCTGGATGTGGATACGGTGGGCTACATCCTCGACCACGGCGAAGCGCGGGTGCTGCTGGTCGATACGCAGTTCGTCGATCTGGCCGAGGCGGCCTGTGCAACGCTCGACGGCCCGCCCCCGCTGCTGATCGAAGTGCCTGACCCCGCGGCGGGGTTTCCGGCAACGGGTCGCCACACGACATACGATGATTTCATCGCCACCGGTGACCCTGCGTTCAACTGGATCATGCCCGACAACGAATGGGAAAGCCTTGCGCTCAACTATACCTCTGGCACGACGGGGCGGCCCAAGGGCGTGGTCTATCACCATCGCGGGGCCTATCTGATGACCATGGGCACGGTGGTCAGCTGGCGTATGGTGATGCGGCCCGTGTTCATGCAGATCGTACCGCTGTTTCACTGCAACGGCTGGAACCACACGTGGATGATGCCCCTTTTGGGGGGCACACTGGTCTGCTGCCGCGACATCACTGCCGCTGCGATCTATGACGCCATCGCCGACGAAGGCGTGACCCATTTTGGCGGTGCCCCCATCGTGCTGAACATGATGGTGAACGCGACGGAAGCCGAACGCCGCGCCTTTGATTATCAGGTGGAGATCTTCACAGCCGGTGCGCCCCCTGCCCCTGCCACCCTGTCCAAGATCGAAGCTTTGGGGTTCAACGTCACGCAGGTCTACGGGCTGACCGAGACCTACGGCCATGTCACTGAATGTCTGTGGGACCCCGCATGGGACAGCGCCCAAGGGGCCGAGCGCGCCGCGATCAAGGCCCGTCAGGGCGTCGCCATGCCGATGATGGAAGAGATCACCGTTATGGACAGCGAAATGGCCCAAGTCCCGCTAGACGCTGCCACACAGGGAGAGATCATGATCCGCGGCAATTCGGTGATGAAAGGGTATTACAAAAACCCCGCCGCCACGCGCGCGGCCTTTGCGGGCGGGTATTTCCATTCGGGCGATCTGGCGGTGCAGCATCCAAACGGACATATGCAGATCGCAGATCGCGCCAAGGACATCATCATCTCGGGCGGCGAGAACATCTCGTCCGTCGAGGTCGAAGGCGTATTGATGGGGCATCCGGATGTGAACCTCGCCGCCGTTGTCGCGCAACCGGACGAGAAATGGGGCGAAGTACCCTGCGCTTTTGTCGAGCTGAAACCGGGCCGGAGCGGAGACGAAGCCGCCCTGATCGCCTTTGCCCGCACCACGCTTGCGGGTTTCAAAGCACCCAAACGCGTGGTGTTTCAAGAGCTGCCGAAAACCTCGACCGGGAAGATCCAGAAATTCGAACTGCGCGCACAGGCCGCCAGGCTTTAGTGCGGTCTACATCGCGCGCTGTGTGACGACCGGATCGGCGACGATCACCGCCTCTGCCTGCTCTTGCGGGCCGAGCCGTTTTTCATACCGCCAGACGTCGATCTGCAACGGCCCCTCGCCGGTTTCGACCTCGTAGGGGATCGTGCCTGCCTGCACCCAGCCGCAGGCCTCATAGAACCGCGCGGCGCGGGTGTTGCCAACCGAACAGGCCAGCCATTTCAGCCCATGTCCCAGTTCTGCTTCGGTCGCCGCCATCATCTGCTGCGCCAGACCGCTGCCCTGAAAGGCTTCACTGACATAGAACTGGTAGATCTCGTCATGGTCCACCATGAAGAACCCCCCGATCTGCCCTTCGACCCAGACCACCTGCGTATGCTTAAGGTGCACACGCATCCGCATCGTGAACTCTTCGAAACTGCGCAGGGCGGTCAAGGCGGGGGGCACGACATCGGCATGGGCCTGATGCCAACCACGATACCAGATCTCGACAAGTCTGGCGGCATCATCGGGATGTGCGGGCTTGATCTGCATGGGACGCTCCTTTCGAATTCTCCTATGCTGTCTTAAGTCCACCCATTGCTCAACCCGTGTCAGGTGGTAAACTATCCAAAACAGTTAGGCACTATACTTCAGGATATGACAGCCCTTTCCAAATACGCCCGGTTGGAAGCAACCGGACTATGGCGTTCGGCCCCCGATGCCCAACGTCGCGAAGTCATCGTGTCGATCGGCGATGCGACACTGGTGATTTCCGACCTCAAGGATCAGGCGCTGACCCATTGGTCACTGGCGGCTTTGGCGCGGTCAAACCCTGGCACCCGCCCTGCGATTTTCCACCCCGACGGCGACCCCAGTGAAACGCTGGAAATCCCCGACAGCGAGGGAGAGATGATCGACGCCATCGAAACCCTGCGCCGCGTGGTCGAACGCCGTCGCCCCCGCCCGGGGCGGCTGCGCTTTGCCGGGGTGCTGACCTCGGCGCTGGTGGTGGCGGCGGTGGCGCTGTTCTGGCTGCCGGGCGCGCTGCAAGATCACACGCTGCGGGTGGTGCCCAAGGTCAAACGCGCCTCCATCGGGGCGGCGCTTCTGAAAAAGATCGAACGGGTGTCCGGCCCCGCCTGTACCAACGCCCGCGGGCGCACGGCGCTGGCAAAGCTCGGCGCGCGGCTGTCGTCTGATCCGATGGTGGTTCTGCCCGCCATGACCCGCCCCAGCCTGCACCTGCCCGGCGGGCTGATCGTGCTGAACAAGACCCTCTTCGAGGATTACGAGTCCCCCGATATCGCGGGCGGCTATATTCTGGCGGAGCAAGCGAAACGCGCCGTCACAGACCCGCTTGAACATATGCTCGCCACCATCGGCATCCGCGAAAACTTCCGCCTGCTGACCACCGGCGATGTCTCGGATGCGGCCCTCACACGCTACGCCGAACATCTGATGGCCGAACCCGCGCCGGAACCGCCCGTAGAAGCCCTGCTTGCCCGTTTCGAAAAACAGCGCCTGCATAGCACTCCTTACGCGCAAGCCCGCGACATCACCGGAGAGACGGTGCTGCCCCTGATCGAAGGCGATCCGATGAACGGCAAGGAAACCGACCCACTGCTGAATGATGCCGACTGGCTACGGCTGCAAAATATCTGCGGCGGCTAAGGCAGAGATACACACTCCGACCTTCCACGCAAAAGGCCAGCCGGATCGCCCCGACTGGCCTTTTATCTGCACTGTCCTGCGGTTGCGTCAGCGGATGTAGGCATCGCCGTAACCGGCACCGCGCAACTTACCCAAAGCCGCCGGGGCCGCGGACGCGCCAAAGGGCCCTGCCTGCACCGACAGATAGGTCTTGCCGCCGCGGGTGGACTTACCGATGCGCGCGCCCATCCCCATCCGCGCGATACGTTGTGCCGCGCGCTGCGCGTTCGCGCTGTCCCCATAGACGCCGATCTGCACATAGGTCTTACCTGCGGCACGCGGGGTCGCTGGGGCTGTGGCGACTGGCTTGGGGGTCGAACGGCTGGAGTAGACCGGCTTGCGCGCGGCAGGCGCTGCGTTCATGTTGCGGACGATACGTTTGACCAGCTGGCCGTTGCGCTTGGCAAAACTCACCTCGCCCAACTCGCGGCGCTGCTGCTCGACCGAGGTATAGGGGTAGACCAGCGGCAAACGCGCGGTCACGTCCTGCCCTGTGCTTTGGTTCACCAGACGGCGCGGCACGGTGTTGGTCCAGATCAACAACATCTTGGACCGCCCCTCAAGGTTCTGTTCGGCCCGCTTGGGGTTCAGACGGTCGTCTTCCCACACGGGGCGATATCCTTTGGGCACCGAGACGTTGGCATAGGTGTTCTGGCGGTTGATCGCGACATGTTTCGGCACGATCCGCGTATGCGCATGCGCCGCTGCGGGTCTCGCCGTGGCTGTAACGCTGCCTGTGGCTGCCCCATAGGACGGCGCAGATGCCACGGCCCCGGCCTGCGCGGTGGAGGGCAGGATCGGCGCGGTTTGCGGGCCGCAACGCACGGCGAGCCCCTTGGTCCGCGACCCGGAGTATTGCTGGCTGATGGCAGAGCGTCCGGCACAGGTGGTCGGCACCTGCGCCACCGCCACCGGCGCTTGCGCGCGCGGTGCGGCTGGCACGTCGACCGAGCGTGGCACCGGCTGGCGCACCGGCTTGGGTGCCTTCTGGCGTACAACAACCGGCTTGGCCTTGCGCTGTGGCAGAGGGCGTGCCGCAACCGTGGGCTGTTTGGCCGCGGCGGGCGCGTTGTTCACGGTGATCTGCACCGGCGCGTCAGCACCACCGGCAGGCGCGCTGGCCGCTGTCTGCACATTGGTCGGCTTGAAGCCGCAGACACCCTGACGCTTGCGCGACACGCGCGGCACCCAGGTCACATTGCCGTCGATACCGGCCCGAATAAACACACAGCCTTTGCTGTCGACATATTGCTTGCCCTTATACGAGGCCGACGGGAATTCCGCCGGTTGATCGCGAAAGCTTTGCGCTTGGGAAATACCTGCCCCAAACGTCGTCATCAATGCCGCAACTGCCACAATACTAGTAAATTTCATCTGCGCCCCCACACAATGTAGTAAATAAACCATGCGCGATCCCGGTTTCAGAGTAAAGCACCCTGATCACCGGATCGCCCATTTTGCGCCTTACTTGGTCCCGAACATCCGGTCACCGGCGTCACCAAGCCCGGGAATGATATACCCCTGCTCGTTCAGCTTCTCGTCGACCGCCGCGGTGACGATCGGCACATCGGGATGCGCCTCTTTCATGCGGGCCACGCCTTCGGGGGCCGCCAGCAGACACAGGAAGCGGATATTGGTCGCACCGGCTTTCTTCAGCATGTCGATCGCTGCCACGGATGAATTACCGGTGGCGAGCATCGGGTCCACGGCGATCACCAGACGGTCGTCCATACCCTCGGGCACCTTGAAATAGTATTCCACCGGCTGCAATGTTTCCTCGTCACGATACAGGCCGACAAAGCCTACCCGTGCCGACGGGATCAGCTCAAGCACGCCATCCATCAACCCGTTGCCCGCCCGCAGGATAGAGATCAGCGCCAGCTTCTTGCCGTCCAGCGTAGGTGCGTCCATCGGCTGCATCGGCGTGTCGATCCGCTTGGTCGTCATCGGCAGGCCGCGGGTCACCTCATAGGCCAGAAGCTGGCTGATCTCGCGCAGCAACTGGCGGAACGCCGCGGTCGATGTGGATTTATCCCGCATGATTGTCAGCTTGTGCTGCACCAGCGGATGATTAACGACGGTCAGGTGTTCAACGATATCGGACATCGGGGCGCTCTCCATATTACTTGGCTGAACTCATGCCCCGAAAAGCCGTGCCCCGCAACCATCGCATCTTCGCCAGCTTCATTTTGCCAGTCAAACTCCGGGGGGATCGCGGCCCCGCCGCCGAACAGAGTTTAGTCGGGCACCGTAACCCCAAGATGCCGCGCCACCAGCCCAGCGACATCGCGAAAACCGATCTGCCCCAAGCTGCCAGCGCCCTGCCCTGCCACCAGAACCGGAGCCCGTTCGCGGGTGTGGTCGGTGCCCACCCATGTCGGGTCGTTCCCGTGATCTGCAGTCAGCACCAGCAGATCCCCGTCCCGCAGTTGCCCCAGCAGCTTACCAATCTCGGCATCAAACCACTCAAGCGCGCGGGCATAGCCCGACACATCGCGCCGATGCCCATAAAGACTGTCAAACTCCACAAAATTCGCAAACGTCAGGCTGCCGTCTTCGGCGCTCTCGACCAGATCGCCAAGATGGCCCATCAACGTCTCGTCAGACCCTTTGCGCACCTCGTCAAAACCGGTCATCGAAAAAATGTCACCGATCTTTCCAACGGCATAAACACGGGCACCACTGTCCTGTACCCAGTTGCTCAGCACCGGCGCGGGGGGCGTGATCGCAAAATCACGACGGTTGGTGGTGCGGGTAAAACCGCTTTGCGCATCCCCGACGAAGGGACGCGCGATCACCCGTCCGACTTTCATCTCATGCGCGATCGGGGCCATGTTTTCGCATAGGTCCAACAGCCGTTGCAGGCCGAAACTCTCTTCATGCGCGGCGATCTGCAACACGCTGTCAGCCGAGGTATAGCAGATCGGGAAACCGGTCTTGATATGCTGCGCGCCGAACTCCTCGATAATGGCGGTGCCAGGGGCGTGGCAATTCCCCAAGATCTCGTCCGTGCCGGCAAAGGCCGCAAGCTGCGCAACAAGCGCGGGCGGAAAGGACTTCGACACATCGGGAAAGTAATGCCACTCCCACGGGACCGGCAAACCGGCCAATTCCCAATGGCCCGAGGGCGTATCCTTGCCGCGCGAGATTTCTGTCGCCGCGCCCCATGTGCCGCTGACGGTGTCATCAAGACTTGCGATATGCAGCCCGCTGGCCAGTTCAATCGCGGGGCCAAGCCCCAGCGACGCCATATGCGGCACGTTCAAAGGGCCGCTGCGCCCGTCTGCTGCACGGCCCTCCGCACAGGCCTGCGCGATATGACCAAGGGTATTCGCGCCGGTGTCCGGCACACGCCCGTTAAAGAAGGTGTCCGCATCAGGGGCACCGCCGATACCGACTGAATCCATCACAACCAGAAAAGCACGCGCCATCAGCCGACCCTCTCTACAATCAAATCCGGCACGGCGACCGGCTTCGGGCCGATGGTGATCGCACCGCGCACCGCCTGTGCGGCCCGCTCTGCGTCACCGGCGCGGGCGGCATGGACCACCGCCAGTGGCCCTTTGGACGATACTTTCGCCCCCAGGCGGACGACATCCGAAATCCCCACGGCAGGGTTGATCTGGTCCGTCTCGACCGCGCGCCCGCCGCCCAAAGCGACGACCGCAAGGCCCAAGGCCTCGCCATCAATCGCGGTCACATATCCGGTTTTCGGAGCGGGGACCTCGCCGATGATCGTCGCCTCGGGCAGGAACCGCGTCCAGTTTTCGACAAACTTCGCAGGCCCGCCCATGGCCGCGATCATCACGCCAAAGCGTTCCGCCGCGCGGCCCGACCGGATCGCCTGCACGATCATATCCGCCCCGACCTGCACATCGCCCGCCAGACCTGCATTGGCCAGCAACACCCCCCCAAGAGCCGCACAGACCGAGACAATCGGCCCCTTGTTGTGCCCCGTCAGCACGCGCATCACCTCGGCCACTTCCAGCGCGTTCCCAAGGCTCGGCACCAGGGGCTGGCTCATATCGCTGATCACCGCCGTCGTCCGGCATCCACTCGCATTCGCAGTCTTGGTCAACGCCGTCGCCAGCGCCTGCGCCTGCGCCAGATCTTTCATGAAGGCACCGCTGCCAACCTTGACGTCCAAGACCAAACCATCCAGCCCCGCCGCCAGCTTCTTCGACAGGATCGACGCGGTGATCAGATCAAGGCTGTCCACGGTCGATGACACATCGCGCACTGCATAAAGCCGCTTGTCTGCGGGGGCGATACCGTCGGTCGCACTGACAATCGCACAGCCTGCCTTGGCCACCACGGCGCGAAACTGCGCTTCGTCCAATGTGGTATTCACACCCGGAATGGCCTCGAGCTTGTCCAGCGTCCCGCCGGTATGCCCCAGCCCACGCCCCGAGATCATCGGCACATAGGCCCCGCAGGCGGCCAAGGCAGGGGCCAGCACAAGGCTGACGCAATCGCCCACACCGCCCGTCGAATGTTTATCCAGCACCGGCCCGTTCAGATCCCAGTCGAACACCCGCCCGCTGTCGCGCATGGCGAGCGTTAGGGCCACGCGGCCCACATCGCTCAGCCCGACCTGACAGACCCCCATCGCAAAGGCCCCCGCCTGCGCATCACTGACCCGCCCGTCGGCAAGGGCCATCGCGAACCAGACAAGCTCTTCTCGGTTCAGCGACCGCCGGTGCCGCAGTTTGGACAGGATCGCGCGGGCATCCATGGCTTAGCCCTCCATATGCGCGCGGCCAAAGGCACCGGGCAACAGCTCGGCCATGGTCATCACCTCTTCAACGCCCGACAGGGTCGCCATGGTCACCCGCGCGTCCCCCTGACCGAATTCAGCCAGTTTCTGACGGCAGCCGCCACAGGGCGTGACGGGCGTGGGGCTACCCGCGATCACATAGGCCTCGACAAAAGCCGTCTCGCCCGCCGCGATCATGGCGGCGATGGCACCGGCTTCGGCACAGGTGCCTTCCGGGTAAGCGACATTTTCCACGTTGCAGCCTACAAACACCGCACCCGAGGCCGTGCGCAACGCGGCCCCCACCTTGAAATTGGAATAGGGCGCATAGGCATTTTCCTGCACGGCGCTGGCGTGCTGTCGCAAATCACTGGTCATAATTCCCCCAAGTTTCACAAAACTATAAAAACCTTTCGCCAAAGTTGCGATGCCAAAAGCGGAAAAATGCCATGCTTCATTTTGCCAGACAAACTCCGGGGGAATCGTGGCCTGCCACGATGGGGGCTGGCCCCCTTCCCGCCCCATAATCTGCGCCGCATGGGCGGTGACACGCCCCGCTCCAAAAGTCGTGTTGGCGCGGCTGGCAAAATAGTTTAACGCTAAACTACTCTCTTAAAGGACCGCCAAAACATGACCGATGCGCCCAATCTGCGCCAAGCCGCACTTGACTATCACGCTTTCCCGAAGCCCGGAAAACTCGAAGTGCGCGCGACCAAACCACTGGCGAACGGCCGCGATCTGGCGCGCGCCTATTCCCCCGGCGTGGCCGAAGCCTGTCTTGAAATCAAGGCTGACCCGACCACAGCCGCGCATTACACCACCCGCGCGAACCTTGTGGGTGTGGTGACCAATGGCACGGCGGTTCTGGGGCTCGGCAACATCGGCGCGCTGGCCTCCAAACCGGTGATGGAGGGCAAGGCCGTCCTTTTCAAGAAATTCGCCAATATCGATTGTTTCGACATCGAGCTGGACCAGAACGACCCCGAAAAGCTCGCCGAACTGGTGTGCGCGCTAGAGCCGACCTTCGGCGCGATCAACCTCGAAGACATCAAGGCCCCCGATTGCTTTACCGTCGAACGCATCTGCCGCGAGCGGATGAACATTCCGGTTTTCCACGACGACCAGCACGGCACCGCGATTGTCGTTGGGGCCGCCGTGAAGAACGCGCTTTTCGTGGCGGGCAAGAAGTTCGAGGACATCAAGATCGTATCCACAGGCGGCGGCGCGGCGGGCATCGCTTGTCTGAACATGCTGCTGAAACTCGGTGTGAAGCGCGAGAACGTCTGGCTTTGTGATATTCACGGTCTGGTCTACGAGGGCCGAGAGATCGACATGAACCCGATCAAATCGGAATACGCGCAGAAATCCGACCTGCGTGATCTGGCCGATGTGATCCATGATGCCGATCTGTTCCTCGGCCTCTCTGGCCCCGGTGTCCTGAGCCCCGAAATGGTGCAGAAAATGGCGCCGCAGCCGATCATTTTTGCGCTGGCCAACCCCACGCCGGAAATCATGCCCGATCTGGCCCGTGCGGTGGCACCTGATGCGATTATCGCAACGGGCCGGTCGGATTTTCCCAATCAGGTCAACAACGTATTGTGCTTTCCCTTTATCTTCCGCGGTGCGCTGGATGTGGGGGCAACCACCATCAATGACGAGATGAAGATCGCCTGTATCGACGGGATTGCAGCGCTTGCCCGTGCCACCACCTCCGCCGAGGCTGCCGCCGCCTATCAGGGCGAACAGCTGACCTTTGGCCCCGACTACCTGATCCCCAAACCCTTTGACCCGCGCCTGATCGGGGTCGTCTCTACCGCCGTCGCGAAAGCCGCGATGGACACCGGCGTCGCCACCCGCCCGATCGAGGATCTGGCCGCCTATCGCCACAAGCTGGACAGCTCGGTCTTCAAATCGTCCATGCTGATGCGCCCCGTGTTCGAGGCCGCGCGCGTGGCCCCGCGCCGGATCGTCTTTGCCGAAGGCGAAGACGAACGCGTGCTGCGCGCCGCCCAAGCCATGGTGGAGGAAACCAAGGAACGCCCGATCCTGATCGGCCGCCCCGAGGTGATCGAACGGCGCATCGAAAAGGCTGGTCTGACAATCAAGCTGGGCGAGACAGTGGATCTGGTGAACCCCGAGAACGACCCGCGCTACCGCGACTATTGGGAGACCTATCACAACCTGATGGCCCGCCGCGGCGTGTCGCCCGATATCGCGCGCGCCATCATGCGCACCAATACCACCGCCATCGGCGCGGTGATGGTGCACCGAGAAGAGGCTGACAGTCTGATCTGCGGCACCTTCGGGGAATTCCGCTGGCATATGAATTATATCGAACAGGTTCTCGGTCGCGACGGGCGACGCCCCCATGGGGCCCTGTCGCTGATGATCCTGGAAGATGGGCCGCTGTTTATCGCGGATACGCAGGTGCATCTGCACCCCACCCCCGAACAGATCGCCGAGATCGCCATCGGTGCTGCACGTCACGTGCAACGTTTCGGCATCGAGCCCAAGATCGCCCTGTGTTCGCAAAGCCAGTTCGGCAATCAGGGCGAAGGGTCGGGCAAACGTCTGCGCGCGGCGCTGCGGCTGCTGGATGCGGGCAACCATGATTTCTGCTATGAGGGCGAGATGAACATCGACGCCGCACTCGACCCCGAGCTGCGCAGCCGTCTGCTGCCCTCGAACCGGATGGAAGGTGCTGCGAATGTTCTTGTCTTTGCCCATGCGGATGCGGCATCGGGCGTGCGCAATATTCTGAAGATGAAGGGAGGCGGGCTTGAGGTTGGGCCGATCCTGATGGGGATGGGCAACCGTGCTCACATCGTCTCTCCGTCGATCACCGCGCGCGGGTTGCTGAACGTCGGTGCTATCGCCGGTAAGCCGGTCGCCGAATACGGCTGACGCCCCGCGTGAAAACGCCGCCCTTGTGCGGGGCGGCGCATGGACCGGAACCGGCCGGAATTACTTGGCCGGTTTGGTGCCCTTGGCCGCAAAGGGCGCCTTGATGTCAGACACGCTGCTTGGCATCGGCTTGGCAGGCCGTGCATCTGCTTTGGCCTTTTTCTTCTTGTTGGCGAGCTTATCACCCATTGTTCTGAACCTTTGTTCAAAGACGAAGGGCGGCGACATGCCGTCCCTATCCGCGATGCTGCGCCCCTTTGCGCGATTGATCTGATCCAAATTCGACGCGGTGGGTCATATTCGACATGAGCTGCGCGAAAATCTGTGCGCTACCGGAAATAGGCCGAAACGCGCTTGTAAATTTTGACACCGCGTGCGGGGAAGCGGCTGTAAACTTTGTTGCCGGATGGCCGCGATATAGGCGCAAGCTCTTGCTCTTTCCTGCAGCCGTGGCCTACCAAATGGTATTCGCGTTCACGGGAGGGAGCCGCATATGGGATATCACGACATTTACAAAAGCTGTCAGGACAACCCTGAAGCCTACTGGCTAGAGCAGTCCAAAGCCATCGATTGGGAGGAAGCGCCCCGTCAGGCGTTGTTCGACAAGGGCAATGATCTGTACGAATGGTTCGCCGACGCCAAAGTAAATGCGTGCTATAATGCCGTTGACCGCCATGTGGAAAACGGCCGTGCCGATCAGGTGGCGATCATCCATGACAGCCCGATCACCGGCACCCAGACCAAGATCACCTTTGCCGAGCTGCAAACCCGCGTCGCCGCTGTCGCCGGTGCGCTACAGGCCAATGGCGTGGGCAAAGGCGACCGCGTGATCATCTATATGCCGATGGTCCCCGAAGCGCTTGAGGCGATGCTCGCCTGCGCACGGATCGGGGCGGTACATTCGGTCGTGTTCGGCGGCTTTGCCTCGAACGAACTGGCCGTGCGGATCAACGACTGCACCCCCAAAGCGATCATCGCAGCATCCTGCGGGTTGGAACCTGCGCGCGTCGTGGCCTATAAGCCGCTGCTTGACGGGGCCATTGAACAGGCCGACCACAAACCCGATTTCTGCCTGATCCTGCAACGCGAACAGGCCCCCTGCGATCTGACACCGGGGCGCGATCTGGATTGGCACGCGGCGCAAAAAGGCACCACCCCCGCGCCCTGCGTCGCGGTGGAGGGCAACCACCCCGCCTACATTCTTTACACCTCGGGCACGACCGGCGCGCCCAAGGGCGTGGTGCGCCAAACCGCGGGGCATCTGGTGGCGCTGAACTGGACGATGAAGAACATCTACAACGTCGATCCGGGCGATGTCTTCTGGGCCGCCTCCGATGTGGGCTGGGTCGTGGGGCACAGCTATATCTGCTATGGCCCGCTGGTGCATGGCAACACCACTGTCGTCTTCGAAGGCAAGCCCGTGGGCACACCCGACGCGGGCACCTTCTGGCGCGTCATTTCCGAACACAATGTCCGCAGCTTCTTTACCGCTCCCACCGCGATCCGCGCCGTCAAACGCGAAGATCCCAAGGGCGAGGAGATTGGCAAATACGACATTTCCTGCCTGCGCGCGCTGTATCTCGCGGGCGAGCGCGCCGACCCAGACACCGTGATCTGGGCGCAGGAAAAGCTGGGCATACCCGTCTATGACCATTGGTGGCAGACCGAAACCGGCTATACCATCGTCGGCAACCCCGCCGGACTAGAGGCGCTGCCGGTCAAAGTCGGCTCCCCCACGGTGCCGATGCCGGGCTATGACGTGCAAATCCTGAACGAGGCGGGTGAACCGCAACCCGCTGGCACTTTGGGGTCTATCGCGATCAAGCTGCCCCTGCCCCCCGGCACGCTGCCAACCCTATGGAATGCCGAAGATCGCTTCCGCAAAAGTTACCTTACGACCTATCCCGGATACTACGAAACGGGCGATGCGGGCAGGATCGACGAGGATGGATATCTTTATATCATGGCGCGCACCGATGACGTGATCAACGTCGCTGGTCACCGCTTATCCACCGGCGCGATGGAAGAGGTTCTGGCCGGCCACCCCGATGTGGCTGAATGTGCCGTGATCGGCGTCAGCGATCCGCTGAAGGGCCAAGCCCCGATGGGGTTTGTGTGCCTGTCCAAAGGGGTCGACCGCCCCCATGCCGAGATTGCAGCCGAATGCCAGCAACGGGTGCGTGACCAGATCGGGCCAGTGGCAGCCTATAAGATGACGCTGGTGGTGGATCGCTTGCCCAAGACGCGTTCAGGCAAGATCCTGCGGGCGACGATGGTCAAACTGGCCGATGCAGAGCCGTTCAAACTGCCCGCAACGATCGACGATCCGGCCATTCTGGACGAGATAAAGTCGGCGCTGCAAACCATCGGCTACGCCAAGGATACCTGATAGATCCGGCACCCCAGAACGCGAAAAAGGCGGCTATAACAGCCGCCTTTTCTATTCAATATCCAGGCCAGTTAGTGTTTGGCCACGAAGCTGTCTACCTGACGCTCCGCCTCGTCTTTGGCAACGCCGTAGCGCGCCTGAATCTTGCCGACCAGCTGGTCGCGTTCGCCGGCGGCTTCTGTCAGGTCATCGTCGGTCAGATCACCCCATTCTTCTTTGACCTTACCGGTCATCTGGCTCCAGTTACCTTTGATTGTATCCCAATTCATGTCAGGTCTCCTTTTGCTAAAATTCCAAACGATGAAAGCACCTGAACGGCCTCTCATGCGTCTTGGAATATCAACGCGCCAAAGGCACCGCGGTTCCGGCTGAAACGCGGATTAGTTGAACTGCTCGCTGATCAGCCGTTCTTCCAGACCGTGGCCCGGATCGAACAGGATACGGTGCTTGATCAACGGGTCCGAGGTGATCTCGACCGCGACGACATCGCGGTAGGAATTCCCGTCGGCGTCGGCCATCACAGGGCGTTTGGCGGGCTCCAGCACATCAAAGCGCACGGTCACCGTTTTCGGCAGCAAAGCCCCGCGCCAGCGCCGTGGCCGAAACGCCGCCATCGCCGTCAGGGCCAGCACATCCGCGCCAATCGGCAGGATCGGGCCGTGCGCGGAGTAATTATAGGCGGTGGACCCGGCAGGCGTCGCCACCAGCGCACCATCGCAGACCAGCTCCTCCATCCGAACGCGTCCGTCGACGCTGATCCGCAGCTTGGCCGCCTGCGGCCCCTCGCGCAGCAAGGCGACCTCGTTCAAGGCCAGCGCCTTGGAGGTCTCGCCATTCGCATGTGTGGCGACCATCACCAGCGGGTTGATCACCGCCTCTTCTGCTGCGCGCAGACGATCCACCAGATCCTCTTCGGCATAGGCGTTCATCAAGAACCCGATGGTGCCGCGGTTCATGCCATAGACCGGCGTCGACAGCTCTTGCGAGTCGTGCAGCGCCTGCAGCATGAACCCGTCCCCCCCGAGGGCGACGATAACCTCTGCCTCCTCGCGCGTGACATTGCCGTATCGTGCGCTCAGCGCCGTCAACGCATCCTGTGCAACATCAGAGCGGCTGGCGATAAAAGCGATCTTCATGGGCGGATGTTTCCAATGAGGGATATTCACAGTCAAAAGAACCACATATCGCGCCGACCTACCAGCTTTGCCGCATATGACGGTGCGACCGGCGCATTACGACCTTCACCCCCGTGCCGGATTAAGCTAGATAGCCCGCAACCCGCACACGTAGTCAAAGGAACCACGCCCATGTCCGGTTTTTTCACCACCCCCCTGTCCGAAGCCGATCCCGAAATCTTTGGGTCCATTACAGACGAGCTGGGTCGCCAGCGTAACGAGATCGAACTGATCGCCTCCGAAAACATCGTGTCTGCGGCCGTCATGGCGGCGCAGGGGTCGGTGATGACCAACAAATATGCCGAAGGCTACCCGGGCCGCCGCTATTATGGCGGGTGTGATTTTGTCGATGTGGCGGAAAACCTGGCGATTGAACGCGCGTGCAAATTGTTCAACTGCGACTTCGCCAACGTGCAGCCGAATTCGGGCAGCCAAGCCAACCAGGGCGTGTTCACCGCGCTGCTGCAACCCGGTGACACCATTCTGGGCATGAGCCTCGACGCGGGCGGCCACCTGACCCACGGGGCCAAGCCGAACCAATCCGGCAAATGGTTCAACGCCATCCAGTACGGCGTGCGCAAACAAGACAACCAACTTGACTATGACCAGGTCGAAGCGCTCGCGAAAGAGCACCAGCCCAAGCTGATCATCGCCGGTGGTTCCGCCATTCCGCGCCAGATCGACTTCAAGCGGATGCGCGAGATTGCCGATATGGTCGGAGCCTACCTGCAGGTGGACATGGCCCATTTTGCCGGTCTGGTCGCTGCGGGCGAACACCCCTCCCCCTTCCCCCATGCGCATGTGGCGACAACCACCACACATAAAACCCTGCGCGGTCCGCGCGGCGGCATGATCCTGACCAACGACGAAGCGCTGGCGAAAAAGTTCAACTCGGCCATCTTCCCCGGTATTCAGGGTGGCCCGCTGATGCATGTGATCGCGGCCAAGGCCGTGGCCTTTGGTGAAGCGCTCAAGCCCGAGTTCAAGACCTACATCCAACAGGTCATCAAGAACGCCCAAGCACTCAGCGACCAGCTGATCAAAGGCGGGCTCGACACAATCACACACGGCACCGACACTCACCTGCTGCTGGTCGACCTGCGCCCCAAAGGCGTCAAAGGGAACGACACGGAAAAAGCTCTGGGCCGCGCGCATATCACCTGCAACAAGAACGGTGTGCCGTTTGACCCTGAAAAGCCCATGGTCACCTCCGGCATCCGTTTGGGATCGCCGGCGGCAACAACACGCGGGTTTGGCGAGGCGGAATTCCGTCAGATCGCCGACTGGATCATCGAGGTCGTCGACGGGCTGGCCGCCAATGGGGCCGATGGCAACGCCGAGGTCGAAGCCAAGGTCAAAGCCGAAGTCGAAGCGCTCTGCGCCCGTTTCCCGATCTACCCCAACCTCTAAAGCCCCAACCTCTAAAGCGATGTGCCCCGGGGCCTTCCAAATGGATTAAATCCCGGGGGGCCCGCAAGGGCGGGGCAGCGCCCCAAACCACGCCTCAAAACAAAGCCCCGCTTGCAGGTCCGCAGCGGGGCTTTTGCGTAGTCGATCGTAACGGCAGCGCCCGTCAGACGTAGCCGCACCACCACAGAAACGTGATGAACGCCACCGCAACGCACATCAGGTTGAACGCCACACTGGCCGCAAGACCAAGCCAGCGGTCCTTGCGCCGTTCGGCCACGTCGATCCCGGCAAGATGCTCCATCACGCGGTCATAGGCGGTCTGCACCGTCGCGCCCTCGAGCCTGCGTGCCATCTTGGGGTTGCGCGCCATAAAAGCCGCCTGTGCAAAGACCCTGCCCTCACGCCGCACCCGCGCGGGCAGACGTCGCCCTGCGCGCGCCAACGCATGAGAGACATCGCGCCCCTGCACACCCAGCTTTGTCTGCAAGCCGCGCTGCATTTCACGTGCCTTGGTCTCTAGGTCTTTTTGATCCAGCATGTTTCGACCCTAAACGGTCTGGCACATCGGCTGCAATGGCCCTACATCTTGGGCATGTTGAATTACACTGAATATGGCACCACAGGCGACGCCCCTGCCCTGCTGATCGTGCATGGTCTTTTCGGTTCAGGCCGCAATTGGGGCGTGATCGCCAAACGGATGTCCGACCAGCGCCGCGTGGTGACCGTCGACATGCGCAACCACGGGGACAGCCCGCGCGCGCAGACGCAAAGCTACCCCGAAATGGCCGCCGATCTGGCAGAGGTCATCACCCATCTTGGCGCGCCAATGGACGTCTGCGGGCATTCGATGGGCGGTAAGGCGGCCATGATGCTGGCGCTGAACCATCCCGAACTGGTGAACCGTCTGGTGGTCGCCGATATCGCTCCTGTCGCCTATGGCCACAGCCAGCAAGAATTTATCGATGCGATGCGCACGGTCGATCTGGCCACGCTCACCCGCCGCGCCGACGCCTCTGACCAATTGGCGGCTGCGGGGGTCGAGCCCGCATTGCAAAGCTTTTTCACCCAGTCGCTGGATGTGCCCAACAAGACGTGGAAGCTGAACCTTGATGTGCTTGAGGCAGAGATGTCCAAGATCGTCGGCTGGCCCGATGGGGTCGATGGACGATACGAGGGGGAGGTGCTGTTCCTGTCCGGCGGCAACTCCACCTATGTCAAACCCGAAGACCGCCCCGTGATCAAGGCGCTGTTCCCGCAAGCGCGCTTTGCCAAGCTGCCGGGCACAGGCCATTGGCTGCATGCAGAAAAGCCGCGCGACTTCGAGGCGTCTTTGCGGGCCTTCCTGACGCTGGGGTGAGGCAAAGGGGCACCGCATCGGGCGGTGCTGCACCCCTGCCACACGGGTGTTGCCTGAAAACACGCCCCATATCCCGACATGCCCCCTTGCACCTCTCCCCCCAAAGCCTATAACGCGGAGAATTTGCAAACATCCGGGGGCCTGAGCCATGCCAAAAAGAACCGATATCCAGTCGATCATGATCATTGGAGCGGGGCCCATTGTCATCGGTCAGGCGTGCGAGTTCGACTACTCCGGCGCGCAGGCCTGTAAGGCCCTGAAAGAGGAAGGCTACCGCGTCATCCTCGTGAACTCCAACCCTGCGACGATCATGACCGATCCGGGGCTGGCGGATGCCACCTACATCGAACCCATCACCCCTGAAATCGTCGCCAAGATCATCGAGAAAGAGCGCCCCGACGCGCTGCTGCCAACGATGGGCGGTCAGACCGGGCTGAACACCTCGCTCGCGCTCGAAGAGATGGGCGTGCTAGAGAAATTCAACGTCGAGATGATCGGCGCGAAACGCGAAGCCATTGAAATGGCAGAGGATCGCAAGCTCTTCCGCGAGGCGATGGACCGTTTGGGCATCGAAAACCCCAAGGCGACCATCGTCACCGCGCCCGTTGCCGCCAGCGGTAAGAAAGACCTTGCGGCAGGCGTGCAGCTTGCGCTCGACGCGCTGGAATATGTCGGCCTGCCCGCGATCATCCGCCCTGCCTTCACCATGGGCGGCACCGGCGGCGGCGTGGCTTATAACCGCGACGATTACGAATTCTACTGCCGCTCGGGGATGGACGCGTCGCCGATGGGGCAGATCCTGATCGACGAAAGCCTGCTTGGCTGGAAAGAATACGAGATGGAAGTGGTGCGCGACACCGCTGACAACGCGATCATCGTATGCTCGATCGAGAACGTCGACCCGATGGGCGTGCACACAGGCGATTCGATCACCGTCGCCCCTGCCCTGACGCTGACCGACAAAGAATACCAGATCATGCGTAACCATTCGATCGCCGTGCTGCGCGAAATCGGCGTGGAAACAGGCGGATCGAACGTGCAGTGGGCCGTGAACCCCGAAGACGGCCGCATGGTCGTGATCGAGATGAACCCGCGTGTATCGCGCTCCTCTGCGCTGGCGTCCAAGGCGACGGGTTTCCCCATCGCCAAGATCGCGGCCAAGCTGGCGGTGGGCTTTACCCTGGACGAGCTGGACAACGACATCACCGGCGTGACGCCTGCCTCCTTCGAGCCGACAATCGATTATGTCGTCACCAAGATCCCGAAATTCGCGTTCGAGAAATTTCCCGGCTCCGAACCCTACCTGACGACCGCGATGAAGTCTGTCGGCGAAGCGATGGCGATTGGCCGCACGATCCACGAGTCGCTGCAAAAGGCGCTGGCGTCGATGGAATCCGGGCTGACCGGTTTTGACGAAATCGACATCCCCGGTCTGGACAGTGACCTGCCCGCCGACGCACCACAGAACGAAGCCGCGCTGATTGCCGCGATCAGCAAGCAGACCCCCGACCGGATGCGCACCATTGCTCAGGCGATGCGTCACGGTATGTCCGACGTGGATATCCACGGTGTGACCATGTTCGACCCGTGGTTCCTTGCCCGCATCCGCGAGATCGTCGACGCCGAGGCGCAGGTCCGCAAAGACGGGCTGCCGCTGACCGAAGACGGGATGCGCAAGCTCAAGATGATGGGCTTTACCGACGCGCGCCTTGGCACGCTGACCGGTCGCGACGAAGACAATGTGCGCCGCGCGCGTCTGAACCTTGGCGTCAAGGCCGTGTTCAAACGGATCGACACCTGCGCCGCCGAATTCGAAGCGCAAACGCCCTACATGTATTCTACCTACGAGGCACCCGCCTTTGACGAGGTTGAATGCGAAGCCCGCCCCAGCGACCGTCAGAAAGTCGTCATTCTGGGCGGCGGCCCGAACCGGATTGGTCAAGGGATCGAGTTCGACTATTGCTGTTGTCACGCCTGCTATGCGCTGACCGACGCGGGCTACGAGACGATCATGGTCAACTGTAACCCCGAAACCGTCTCGACCGACTATGACACCTCGGACCGGTTGTATTTCGAACCCGTCACCTTTGAACACGTGATGGAAATCCTGCGGGTCGAACAGGAAAACGGCACGCTGCACGGCGTCATCGTGCAGTTCGGCGGCCAGACACCGCTGAAGATCGCGCAGGCGCTGCAAGAGGCGGGCATCCCGATCCTTGGCACCACGCCCGACATGATCGACCTTGCCGAAGACCGCGAACGGTTCCAGCAGTTGGTGCAATCGCTGGGCCTGAAGCAGCCACATAACGGTATCGCCCACTCCGACGCCGAAGCGCTTGAGATCGCAGCAGACATCGGCTTTCCGCTGGTGATCCGTCCGTCTTACGTTCTGGGCGGCCGCGCGATGGAGATCGTGCGCGATCAGGCCAGCCTTGAACGCTATATCCGCGACGCGGTGGTCGTATCAGGCAAAAGCCCCGTGTTGCTGGATCACTACCTCTCGGGCGCGGTAGAACTGGACGTCGACGCGCTGTCAGACGGCACGGATGTCCACGTTGCGGGCATCATGCAGCACATCGAAGAGGCCGGCGTTCATTCGGGCGACAGCGCCTGTTCGCTGCCCCCCTATTCGCTGAGCCGCGAGATCATTGCCGAGGTCGAAAAACAGACCAAGGCGCTGGCGCTGGCGTTGAATGTAGTGGGCCTGATGAACATCCAGTTCGCGGTGAAGGATGGCGAGATCTACCTGATCGAAGTCAACCCCCGCGCCTCGCGCACCGTGCCCTTTGTCGCCAAAGCGACGGACAGCGCGATTGCGTCAATCGCTGCGCGGATCATGGCGGGCGAAAAGCTGTCGGCCTTCCCGCAACGCGCGCCCTACCGTGACGATGCCGCCTATGACGACGTGCTGCCTTTGGGTGATCCAATGACACTGGCGGACCCGAACATGCCTTGGTTCTCGGTCAAGGAAGCCGTGCTGCCCTTCGCCCGCTTCCCCGGCGTCGACACGCTGCTTGGCCCTGAAATGCGGTCAACGGGCGAGGTTATGGGCTGGGACCGCGATTTCCCGCGTGCCTTCCTCAAGGCGCAGATGGGCGCGGGCAACCCGCTGCCGCGCAACGGCTGTGTGTTCTTCTCGATCAAGGATATGGACAAGTCGGACGACATGCTGACCGCCGCGCGTATCCTGCTTGAGCAAGGGTTCACCCTGCGCGCCACCCGTGGCACCGCCGCCTGGCTGACAGAGCATGACATCGCCTGCGAGATTGTGAACAAGGTCTACGAGGGTCGCCCGAACATCACCGACATGATGAAGGACGAAGCGATCCAACTGGTGATGAACACCACCGAAGGCGCGCAGGCGGTCGAGGACAGCAAATCCATCCGCTCTATCGCGCTGTATGACAAGATCCCGTATTTCACCACGGCCGCCGGTGCCTATGCCGCAGCGCTGGCCATCAAGGCACAAGCCGAAGACGAGATCGGCGTTAAATCGCTTCAGGGCTAACCTGCCCTTTCTGACCTGCGCCGCGTCTTTGATGCGTGGCGCAGGTCTTTCCCCTTTCCTCCCCTCTCTCATTGTCCGTCGCCCTTGCATGCCAGCCCCCGCTGGACTTGACCCCGCAGCCGTTTCTTGGCCTACTCGGACAACGCTGAAAAAGGTTTACCCATGTACACACCCGCCATTACTGGTAGCGGCATCTTTACGCCGGAACAGGTCATCACCAACGCCGAGCTGGTCAAGGCGTTCAACGCCTATGCCGATCTGTACAATGCCGAACACGCCGCCGAGATCGACGCCGGAAAACTGCCCGCCAAGGAACACTCCTCAGAGGAGTTCATCGTCAAGGCGTCGGGGATCGAACAGCGCTATGTCATGGATAAGACGGGTATTCTGGACCCCAAAGTGATGCACCCCCTGCTGCGCCAACGGTCCGACGACGAACCCGGCCTGATGGCCGAGATGGCGCTGGATGCGGCACAAAAGGCGCTGCAGGCGGCGGGGAAAACCGCGGCTGATGTTGATGCCGTCATCTGCGCGGCGTCGAACCTTGAACGCGCCTATCCGGCGGTGGCGATCGAAATCCAGCAGTTGCTGGATATCAACGGCTTTGCCTTCGATATGAACGTCGCCTGTTCGTCCGCGACCTTCGGCATCCAAGCGGCGGCGGATATGATCCGCTCCGGCTCGATCCGCTCGGCGCTGGTGGTCTGCCCCGAGATATGCTCGGCCCATCTGGAATGGCGCGACCGTGACTGCCACTTTATCTTTGGGGACGTGGCCACCGCCGTGCTGATCGAACGCGCCGAAGACGCAGCCGGTGCTTATTTCGAGATCAAATCGACCCGTTGCGCGACCGAGTTCTCGAACAACATCCGCAACAACAATGGCTTTTTACGCCGGTCCCGCCCCGATGGCGTAGCAGACCGCCGCGACATGCAGTTCATGCAGAACGGGCGCAAAGTGTTCAAGGAAGTGCTGCCGATGGTTGCCGAACACATCGCGGGCCACATGGCTGACGAAGACGTTGAGGCCACTGATCTGAAGCGTCTATGGCTACATCAGGCGAATAAATCGATGAATGACTTCATCGGACGAAAAGTGCTGGGTCGCGCGCCCGAAGCGGGCGAGCAGCCCAACATCCTGCAAGACTACGCCAACACCTCCTCTGCCGGGTCGATCATCGCGTTTTCAAAATACTCCGACGATCTGACCGATGGGGACACCGGGCTGATCTGTTCCTTCGGGGCCGGATATTCCGTGGGTTCTGTGCTGGTGCAGCGCCACGGCTAAGCCCACCGGCACAGAGCCACCTCAACACCTGTGACATGTGGGGCGCGGTCTGCGACAGACGCGTCCCCGCTGCCCTCCCCCCACCTTGAACGCCAAGGTCGCCTGACGCTAAAGAGGGCCATGGCAAAGCTTTACTTTCATTATTCGACCATGAACGCGGGCAAATCGACCGTGCTTCTGCAGGCGGCTCATAACTATGTCGAACGCGGCATGGTCCCCTATCTGATGACCGCGAAATTCGACCACCGCGCCGGACACGGGCGGATCGCATCGCGTATCGGGATCGGGCACGAGGCCGACACTTTCGAGACGGATGAAGACCTTTTGGCGAAGATCGAAAAGCGTTTGGCTGAAGGCCCTTGCGCCTGCATCTTCATCGACGAGGCGCAGTTTCTCAGCCCTGATCAGGTCTGGCAATTGGCCCGTGCGGTGGATGACCTGCGGGTGCCTATCATGTGCTATGGGCTGCGCGTGGACTTCCGTGGCCTGCTCTTCCCCGGGTCGGCCACGCTGCTCGCCCTTGCCGATGAAATGCGCGAGGTGCGCACGATCTGCCACTGCGGCAAGAAAGCGACGATGGTGGTGCGGCAGGATGCCGAAGGCAAAGCGATCCGCGAAGGGGCGCAGGTGCAGATCGGCGGCAACGAGACCTATATCTCGTTATGCCGCCGACATTGGCGCGAGGCCGTGGGCCGTTAAACGAGGTTCGGTGGTGTTTCGCCCGCGACGCCCGCTTTCAAATTCTCAACCGCCATCATCCACATATCCACACGCACCTCCCGGGAGGACGTGCCTAGATGCGGTAATAGCACGACGTTATCCAGATCCCGCAGGGCTTGCGGCACCTCTGGCTCGAACTCATACACATCCAGCCCGGCGCCGCCGATGGTGCCCGCTTGCAGCGCCTCGATCAGGGCGGTTTCCTCGACGATATTGCCGCGCGCGATGTTGATCAGGAAGGCATGGGGCTGCATCGCCGCCAGCACATCCGCATTGATCAGATGCTGCGTGTCGTCCCCGCCCGGCACGGCGATAACGACCACATCAACAGCGGCGACCAACTGTTTGAGATCACTGATATGTTCCGCCGGATAGGCGACGCTTTTCGCACTGCGGCTAAAGTATTTCACATCCATCGAAAAGCCGTAGTGACAGCGCCGCGCGACGGCTTGGCCGATCCGACCCATCCCGACGATCCCGACAGTCTTGCCCGTCAGATGCATGCCCAAAAGCTGCGAAGGCTCCCATCCGGACCATTGACCTGACCGCACCAGCCGTTCGCCTTCTCCCGCACGCCGTGCGGCCATCAGCATCAGCGTCATGGCGATATCGGCGGTGGCATCGGTCACAGCACCGGGCGTGTTAGAGACCTGAAGCCCCGCCGCCTTTGCCGCGTCGACATCAATGTGGTTATAGCCGACCCCGAAATTGGCGAGCATCTTGCACCGTGGCATGCCGACCTTGCCAAAGACATCCGCGGTAAAGCGGTCGCCCAAGGTGGCCAGCACCCCGTCATAGTCGCGCAGGGCGTCCTGCATCTCGTCCTCGGACAGGGGCGCGCTGTCCTCGCGATAGGTCACGTCAAAGCCTTCCAAGGCCTCGTGCACTTCGGGGGGCGCAGGGCGGGCGATCAGTAGTTTCGTCAATGCAGACGTCCTCCGTTCGGGGTGGGTTGCGTGGGGCGCATCAGCACAATCGCCCCGTCCTCGTCCGGCACCCCAAGCACCAGAACTTCGGACATGAACGGCCCGATCTGACGCGGCGGGAAGTTGACCACCCCCATCACCTGCGTACCGATCAGCGTCTCGGGCGTGTAATGCACCGTCACCTGGGCCGAGGTTTTACGCTCACCGATATCGGGACCAAAGTCGATCCACATCTTGATCGCGGGCTTGCGCGCCTCGGGGAAGGGTTCGGCACGGGTGACCGTCCCGACCCTGATGTCGACTTTCATGAAGTCGTCAAAGCTGATCTCAGCCATTCGAAAGCTCGCGCGAACGATCGGCGGCTGCCGCCACAGCGCGTTTGAGCAGGACCGGAAAGCCGTCTTGCTCGTTCATCAACACGTCCAGCGCGGCCTGTGTGGTGCCGTTGGGGCTGGTCACGTTGATGCGCAGCTGGTCCGGACCTTCGTCCGCGGATTTGGCCAGCGCCCCGGCCCCTGCCACCGTCGCCGTGGCGAGCTTTAGCGCGAGCTCGGGGCTGAGCCCCTGCGCGATCCCGCCCGCGGCCATGGTTTCGATCATGTGGAAGACATAGGCCGGACCCGAGCCGCTGACCCCTGTGACCGCGTCGATCTGGGATTCCTCCTCCAGCCGGACAACGTCGCCCACGGCTGACAGCAGCTCTTCAGCTTCATCCATCCCCTTGGCGTCGACGTGGGCGTTGCCGACGATGGCGGTGATACCTTGGCTGATGGCGGCGGGTGTGTTGGGCATGGCGCGCACGATTGGCGTCTGTGCCCCCAGCGTTTTCTCAAACGTCGCGATGGTGGTGCCGGCGGCGACGCTGACAAACACCGTCTTGCCGTTGCCCATGGCCTGCAACGTGGGCAGCGCGTCACCCATCATCTGCGGCTTCACCGCCACAAGAACCACAGCGGGCTCCTTGGGCAGATCGACGTTCAACTGCACGCCCTGCTCTTTCAACCAGTCAGAGGGTTTCGGATCGATGACATATACCGAAGATGTCGGAAGCCCGCGTGCCAGCCAGCCCGCCAGCATCGCGGATCCCATCTTGCCACAGCCCAGTAGAACCAAACCGTCTTTGGCGATGCGCGTATCTTTCATATCTGTACCCCTAAATTAACATTCGGGGATACACCTATGCGTGGCCGTACGCCTCTGCAATGGCAACCTGAAGGGCTTGTCGGGGGGTCTGGTCGCCCCAAACCGCCAGTTGCACCGCGGGATAATACCGCTCTGCGTTGCTCACGGCGGCGTTGATCATGGTATCAATCTGCTGCGCAGAAGCATCCTGCCCCCCGGCAAGAACCAGCCCATAGCGATAAACCATCAGCTTTTGTTCCGGCCAATAGGTGAAGGCACCGGTCCAGCATTGATCGTTCACATCGTTGAGCAAGTGATAGAGCACCGGCAGTTTTTCCGCGGGCGGATCCATTTCGAAGGTGCAGACAAGGCGCAGGGTTTCGTCAAAGGGCGACCACGCGAGGGTGATGGAATAGGTCCGCCACTGCCCTTCGACGGCCATCGCGATCTGTTCGTCCGATATACGGTCGAAGTCCCAGTCGTGATACGCCGCGAGATTTTCTACGATGTCGATGGGGTGAATGTCTTCTTCAAGATACTGCTCTGTCAGGGCCATGTGGTCACCTCTTTGGATCCGGGTATTCATATGCGCAGGCACATCAATACATGGGTGCATCTACCATAAATCGCCGAAGCTCTTAGCGACCTATACCAAATATGGTGCGCGCAACGCGGCCCTGAGGCAAGTCTTTTTCTGGGGGTAACCACGAAAGATAGGGGATAACCTCAGTATCTTGTGGATAAAAGCAGCATAACCCCCAATCTATAGAGCACTGACCCCGCCAGACAGCATTAGAAGCGAAGGCACCACCCCAAAAACGAACACACCCGCCAAAAGGCGGGTGTGGATCACATCGTTCAACGTAGGCCGAAGGTAAGCGCGGCGATCAGCCCTTGCTGTCCATCGCATCAAGCCGCGCCTTCAGCGCTTCATTCTCTTCGCGGGCTTTTTGCGCCATGGCGCGCACCGCGTCGAATTCTTCGCGTGTCACGAAATCACGGTCTGCCAGCCAACGGTCCAGCATTCCCTTCATCGCGGTCTCTGCTTCGGTCTTGGCCCCTTGGGCCACGCCCATGGCATTGGTCATCATCTGCGAGATGTCGTCGAAAATCTTGTTGCGCGTTTGCATGGTCATTCTCTCCTGATCGGCTGTTGCTCACTATATGGTGTGCAAAGCGGGTTCTCGCAAGGTTGACTTCCGTTTACGGTCAGGCTCAATCAGCGCATGAATGCAATGCTCCCCTTCCCCGACCTATCGCCCGAGATTTTCTCGTTCACATTGTTTGGCATGACCGTCGCCCTGCGCTGGTATGCGCTGGCCTATATCGTCGGCATCCTCGTTGGCTGGCGCATCGTTGTGCGCGCGGTTGAGCGGCCCCGGCTTTGGGCGGGCAATACCCCCGTCATGACCAAACAGCAGGTCGAGGATCTGCTTTTCTGGGTCATTCTCGGCGTCATTCTGGGCGGGCGTCTGGGATATGTACTGTTCTATCAACCGGGCTACTACCTCAGCAATCCCGCGCAGATCCTGCGGATCTGGGAGGGTGGCATGTCGTTCCACGGCGGCGCGCTTGGGGTGATCTTTGCGGGCATCGCCTATACCAAACGTCACGGCATCAGCACGATCTCTACCGGCGATGTCGTCTGTCTGGGGCTGGCACCCGGCCTGTTTCTGGGGCGTCTGGCGAACTTCATCAATGCAGAGCTTTGGGGCCGCCCTACCGATCTGCCCTGGGGCGTGGCCTTTCCCACGGTGGCCGCACAGGACTGCCCAGACATTGCAACGATCTGTGCACGGCATCCCTCGCAGCTATATGAGGCGCTGCTTGAGGGGCTGATCCTTGGGGCCCTGCTGATCTATCTGGCATGGCGGCGCGGCGGGCTGAAATCAGAGGGGCTGATCGGCGGCGTCTTTCTGGCCGGCTACGGGGCCGCGCGCTTCATCGTCGAATTCGTACGCCAACCTGATGCGCAATTTGTCAGCGCCAACAACCCGCTAGGGCTGGCGTGGCATGTAAACGGCTGGGGACTGACCATGGGCCAACTGCTGAGCCTGCCGATGATTGCCATCGGGGTGTTCCTGATCTTGCGAGCGACGCGCAAGGCATGACCACACTACGCGACATTCTACACAGCCGCATCGCGTCCAACGGGCCGATGCGGATCGATGAATATATGGCCACCTGCCTGCTGCATCCGACGCAGGGCTATTATACCACCCGTGACCCCTTTGGCACCCAAGGCGATTTCACCACTGCCCCCGAGATCAGCCAGATGTTCGGAGAGCTGTTGGGCCTGTGTCTCGCGCAGAGCTGGATCGCCCAAGACGCGCCCTCGGCCTTCACCTTGGCCGAGCTTGGCCCCGGACGCGGCACGCTGATGGCCGATATCCTGCGCGCGACCCGCAACGTGCCCGGCTTTATCGAGGCGGCGCGAATTACGCTGGTAGAGGCGTCCCCGACGCTGCGCGATGTGCAGGCCAAGACCCTTGCGGGGCATCAGGTGATCTGGGCCGACGGGACCGACGCGCTGCCCGACCAACCACTTTTTCTGGTGGCGAATGAATTTTTCGACGCGCTGCCGATCCGCCAGTTCGTCCGTGGCGATACATCGTGGCGCGAACGACAGGTTGGGCTGGCGGACGGCGCGTTGAGCTTTGGGCTGGGGCCCGAACTGCCGCAACCCGCGCTGGCCGACCGGCTCGCCGATACCACGCCCGGCGATCTGGTCGAGGATTGCACGCAGCTTGCGCCGATCCTCCACCACGTGTCGGAACGGATCGCAACCCACGGCGGTGCCGCGCTGATCGTGGATTACGGCGACTGGCACAGTCTGGGCGATACCTTGCAAGCGCTGCAGGGGCATGAAAAAGCCGATCCGCTGGCCGCTCCCGGCCAAGCCGATTTGACAGCACACGTCGATTTTGAAAAGCTTGCCCTCGCAGCCGCACCGGCCAGCCACACTCGCATCACCCCGCAGGGCGTCTTTCTTGAACGCCTCGGGATCACTCAACGCGCACAGACCCTTGCCAAGGGCATGACCGAGGACGCGCTGAACGCCCATGTCGCCGCACATAGACGCTTGACGCATCCGTCAGAAATGGGAAATTTGTTTAAAGTGATGGGGATTTATCCTCCGCACCATAGCCCGCCCCCAGGATTGGAACCATGACGCTGGAAATACTCACCTCCGATAGTCTTGGCGACGTGCGCCACGGGTTCTTTACGCGCCGCGGCGGTGCCTCCTCTGGCGTGTTTGCCGGGCTGAATTGCGGGGTTGGCAGCTCGGACCAGCGCGAGGTCGTAGAGATCAATCGTGCCCGTGTCGCCGATGCAATGGACGTGGCACCGGACCATCTGGTTGGCGTGCATCAGATCCATTCCGCCACCGTCATTAGCGTCGATGGCCCCCTGCACGAGAAACCCCGCGCCGATGCACTGGTCACCGCGACACCGGGGCTGGCCTTGTCGATCCTGACCGCCGATTGCCAGCCTGTGCTGTTCCACGACGCAGAGGCCGGCGTGATCGGGGCGGCGCATGCCGGTTGGCGCGGCGCGCTTGACGGGGTGCTGACCGCCACAGTCGAGGCGATGGAAGACCTTGGGGCCACGCGCGACAATATCACAGCAGTGATCGGCCCCTGCATCAGCCAGCGCGCCTATGAGGTCGGGCCAGAGTTCATCGACGCCTTTCTGGCAGAGGATCCGACATTCGCCCGCTATTTCGCAAATGGTGCCGATGACCGGATGCAGTTCGATCTTGCGGGCTTTGGCCTGAACCGCCTGCGCGCGGCAGGTGTGGGCCATGCGGAATGGACGCGCCACTGCACCTATAGCGATGCGGATCGTTTCTATAGCTACCGTCGCAGCACCCACGCGAAAGAGGCTGACTATGGCCGGCTGATCGCTGCGATTGTGCTGTAGCAGCGTGAATTTAGGCAGCAATGCGACAGGCACCTGCCCAAATTTCGCCCCATAGCCGGCCAGCAGCCTGTTTGAATGGCGGCGCATTTTCTACCACAGGTCATAAATTCAAGGGTGTTCCGCGCTTTTGAGCGCGTGCCACAAACCGCGCCCAGGTCTGCTCAAATTATCTGTATTTTTTCGTGAAATGCCCAATCGGTGCCCGAAAGCATTTGCATAGTGATCCTCGACGAAAGGGCATTGCCCATAGACAATAGGATACAGAGCATGAAAACCAACGCACGCTTCATCAAATCGGTTATCGACGCTTCCAACAAGGAAGGCGTGAACCTGCCTTGGTCCCGTGGCACACGCCGCGCCGCATTTATCGCGAAACGCGCTGCCCTGACGTCCCAGCAAAAAGCCGCCTGAAGAGGGTCGGCTTATGGCCCCGGGGTTCTCGGGCCAGCCGGTGGCCCTGCGCGCGACGGGCGGGTGCTTGTCCGCACAGATGGTTTGAGACCGATCACAAACATTCTATGCGCGCGGGCCTCTCTCGCGCGGATTAATCCGGATCGCAGGTGTTTCAGCGGGGGCTAGGCACGTGGGATCGACCATATAAAGGTCACGTTATGACATTGCATACTGCCCCTGATTTTGCCCCCTCCCCTACACATACGGCGCAATCCGCAGCCTCCCGTTCGGTTCTGCGGGAAGCGCGTGCCAGATCTACCGGACGCACCCGCGCGTATGAGATTGCGGTGCTGCGTCAGGACGGCTCCGTCTTTGTGACCGAAGGCTACGCCCCTGCCACACCGTTGTTCGAAGAACCGTTTTCCGCTTTCGCCCATGGTACGTTGATCCGCACGACCCAGGGGGAAATCCCGGTCGAAGACCTTTGCCCCGGTGACCGGATCGTACAGGCCGACGGGCTGCACACTCCACTTCTTTGGGTTGGATCAAGCAAGTTCGTCCCTGCGGATATCGGCCATCGCACGCCGCTTGTACGGGTCATGGCGGACAGTCTGGGGCTGGCGCGCCCCTCTGGTTTCCTGACCTTCGGCCCAGCTGCGCGCATCCTGCATACGCCACAAAATCTTCGCGGCGCAGAGCAGACGCGCAAGGTCTTTACCCTGATGCGAAATCTGGTGGACGGGGTGAATATAATCGAAATTCAGCCTCCGACGCCGGTGCGGCTGTATCACTTGGGTCTTGCCCGTCATGCCGCGATCAGCGTCAGCGGTCTGGAGATGGAGACATTTCACCCCGGCCCGTCGACAATCGCAGCCCTGCCGCTGCATCAACGTGACGCGTTTTTATCAATGTTTCCGCATATCAGTGGCGCCAAAGATTTTGGCCCGCTGTGTCACCCCCGCGCGTCAGAACGGTCAGACCCGATCTACGCTGCGTAATAGCCCTTAGGGGTCGCTTTTCAGACGGCTTTCCAGCACATCAAAAGGCACGCCCGGTTCGTCTTTGGCCGGGCGGATCACAAGGCTGGTTTTGACGCTTTCCACATTGGGCGTCGTCAGCAATTGTCCGGTCAGAAAGCTCTGGAAGCTCGACAGATCGGGGGCGACGCATTTCAGCAGGAAATCCACCTCGCCGTTGAGCATGTGACATTCGCGGACCAGCGGCCAGTTGCGGCACTTCTCTTCAAAGGCGGTAAGGTCGGATTCAGCCTGGCTGGCCAGACCGACCATCGCAAAGACCTGCACCTCGAACCCCAGCTCGCGCGCGTTAACATTCGCGTGGTAGCCGCGGATATACCCGCTTTCCTCAAGGGTCCGGACCCGGCGCAGGCACGGCGGCGCAGAGATGCCTACACGTTTGGCCAACTCAACGTTGGTCATGCGCCCGTCCGCCTGCAATTCGGCTAAAATTTTCCGATCAATCGGATCAAGCCGCGTCCCTGCCATAATACCCCCATAGGATTTTCAATTGTTATAGCACCAACATCGTTGGACGCAATAATCTTTCGCCGGTGCGCAATGTTCTGAATTCAAGCAAAAATCAACCGCATTTTCGATGACGGCGATCTTTGCAGGGCGGATATGCAAACTTGGGGTTTAAGGCAACCCGAGGGGCGTCTATATCGGTTGGAACGCAACAAATGATACATTCTGGGGTTCTTTATCATGGCCGAAACTCGCGAAACCAAGCTTTTGATCATCGGCTCCGGCCCTGCTGGATATACTGCCGGTGTCTATGCCAGCCGCGCGATGCTGAACCCGATCCTTGTACAAGGCATCGAACCGGGCGGGCAGTTGACCACCACGACCGAGGTTGAAAACTGGCCCGGCGACAGCGAGGTCCAGGGCCCCGATCTGATGATCCGCATGCAGGACCACGCCAAGGCGATGGGGACCGAGATCATCGGCGACATCATCACCGATCTGGACCTGTCCAGCCGCCCCTTTCACGCGAAGGGCGACAGCGGCACGACCTATGTGGCCGACGCCGTGATCCTTGCAACAGGCGCGCGGGCAAAATGGCTGGGGCTTGAGACCGAAGAGAAGTTCAAAGGCTTCGGCGTTTCGGCCTGTGCCACCTGCGACGGCTTCTTCTATCGCAATCAGGAAATCGTGGTCATCGGGGGTGGCAACACCGCCGTGGAAGAAGCGCTGTTCCTGACCAACTTCGCCTCCAAGGTCACCTTGATCCACCGCCGGGACGAGCTGCGCGCCGAGAAGATCCTGATCGACCGGCTGATGAAAAATCCAAAGATCGAACCGCTGTGGTTCCACCAACTGGATGAAGTCTATGGGACCGATGCGCCGCTTGGTGTCGAAGGGGTCAAGGTCAAGCACGTCGAAACCGGCGAGATCACCGATATCCCGTGCAAAGGTGTTTTCGTCGCCATCGGCCACGCGCCCGCGAATGAACTGGTCAAGGATACGCTGGAAACGCATATGGGCGGCTATGTCGTCACCAAGCCGGACAGCACCGAAACCTCTGTCCCCGGTGTATTCGCGGCGGGCGACCTGACCGACCACAAATACCGTCAGGCCGTGACCAGCGCCGGCATGGGCTGCATGGCCGCGCTAGAGGCTGAACGATTCCTTGCGGAAGTTGGCGATGACGAAGGCAAAGACACATCGCTGCCGCTTGGCTATGGCGCCGAGGTAAAAGACGACGCATAACGTTCGCCTAGGATGGCATTTGCTGGGATAAGATTGCCTTTTCCCAGCAAAAAACACGTCGCTGTCCGTAATTCGCCGCAAAGCGGCTACAAAGGTTGCCTAGCCCAATCGGTGCGGTCTATCAGCCCGAATATTCGAATTTGAACCTAAAATATTGCGAGACGCCCATGCAAACGCCCAACCTTGCTCCGATCCCTGAACTCTATGTCTCTTACGACTCGGCGCAGAAGCTGAAGGTGGAAGCTGGCGATCTGGTCAGCCATGACCTGACGCCGCGCCAGATCTGCGATCTAGAGCTGCTGATGAACGGTGGCTTCAACCCTCTTAAAGGTTTCTTGACCGAAGAAGACTATGACGGTGTTGTCGAAAACATGCGTCTGGCGGATGGGTCGCTGTGGCCGATGCCGATCAACCTCGATGTGTCGGAAAAGTTTGCCGAAGGGCTCGAGATCGGGCAGGATATTGCGCTGCGCGATCAGGAAGGCGTGATTTTGGCGGTCATGACGGTCACCGACCGTTGGGTCCCGAACAAGGCCCGCGAGGCAGAGAAAGTCTTTGGCGCGGACGACAGCGCGCATCCGGCGGTGAACTATCTGCACAACACCGCGGGCAACGTCTATCTGGGCGGCCCTGTGACTGGCATCCAGCAGCCCGTCCACTATGATTTCAAGGCGCGACGCGACACGCCCAACGAGCTGCGCGCCTATTTCCGCAAGATGGGCTGGCGTAAGGTTGTGGCCTTCCAGACCCGCAACCCCCTGCACCGCGCGCACCAGGAACTGACCTTCCGCGCCGCGCGTGAAGCGCAGGCGAACTTGCTGATCCACCCCGTTGTCGGCCTGACCAAGCCCGGCGATGTGGACCACTTTACCCGCGTGCGCTGCTACGAGGCCGTGCTGAACAAATACCCCGCCGCCACCACCGCGATGAGCCTGCTGAACCTCGCCATGCGCATGGCCGGCCCCCGCGAGGCCGTCTGGCACGGTCTGATCCGCAAGAACCACGGCTGCACCCATTTCATCGTGGGCCGCGACCACGCGGGCCCCGGCAAGAACTCTGCCGGTGAGGATTTCTATGGCCCCTATGACGCGCAGGATCTGTTCCGCACCCATGAGGAAGAAATGGGCATCGAAATGGTCGACTTCAAACATATGGTTTGGGTCGCCGAGCGCGCGCAATACGAAGCGATTGACGAGATCGAGGACAAGGATGACATCACCATCCTCAACATCTCGGGCACCGAGTTGCGTCGCCGTCTGCAGGAAGGGCTGGAAATCCCCGAATGGTTCTCCTTCCCCGAGGTGGTTGAAGAGCTGCGCCGCACCAAGCCGCCGCGCAACAAGCAGGGCTTTACCGTCTTCTTCACCGGTTTCTCCGGCTCGGGGAAATCGACAATCGCCAATGCTTTGATGGTCAAACTGATGGAGATGGGCGGCCGTCCCGTCACGCTGCTGGATGGGGACATCGTTCGCAAGAACCTGTCGTCGGAACTGGGCTTTAGCAAAGAGCACCGCGATCTGAACATCCGCCGCATCGGCTATGTCGCCTCCGAGATCACCAAGAACGGCGGCATCGCCATCTGCGCGCCGATCGCGCCTTACGCCACCACCCGCCGCGCCGTGCGTGAAGACGTGGAAAGCTTTGGTGCCTTCGTCGAGGTGCATGTCGCCACCTCGATTGAGGAATGCGAACGCCGCGACCGCAAGGGGCTGTACAAGCTGGCGCGTGAAGGCAAGATCAAGGAGTTCACAGGGATATCAGACCCCTATGATGTTCCCGAAACTCCCGAACTGCGCGTCGAGACAGAGAATGTCGACGTCGACAACTGCGCCCATCAGGTGCTGCTCAAGCTGGAAAGCATGGGCCTGATTAAGGGGTAACCCTTTCGACAAGTCGAACACAGAAAGGTCAGCCTTCATAGGCTGGCCTTTTTCATGCGTGCTGTTGGACGCCGTGCACAAAAAAAGGGCCGCAACACAGCGACCCTTTTCATTTAATTTTATATATAGACTTAGTGCACCATCACTGGCGCATAGTCATGATCGCGCGCGAGGCTAAAGGCGAGCTTGCGGTCACCGACCAGCGCCAGCTGCTGCCCTTCGGCGTCATGCACGGCGTATAGCTGTTTTAGCCCTTCCGCCTGCTCGCGCACTTCGAGGGGAAGGTCGGACACGGCAATCATCTTGACGTAGACGGTACGGTCCTGAACATGCGTTTCTTCGTTATGCATTTTATTCCCCTTTTCTGATCTTGATGGTCTGAACGACCTTTTCGGGCTTCGCGCGGGTGAGATCGACGTGTAGCAGGCCGTTTTCAATCAGCGCTTCGCCAACGTCTACACCGTCGGCCAGTACGAAGGATCGTTGGAACTGGCGTGCGGCGATCCCGCGGTGCAAAAAGATTCGGTCTTCTTGCGTGTCGACCTGACGGCCACGGATCACAAGTTGTCTATCCTCAACGGTTATAGAGAGATCTTGTTCCGCAAAACCTGCGACCGCAAGCGTAATGCGGTAGCTATAGTCCGATGTTTGTTCAATGTTGAACGGTGGATAGCCTTCGTTTCCGGCCTTCGCCGTACGTTCCATCACCCGTTCCAACTGCTCGAAACCCAGCATATGCGGGTAGGAAGCCAGCGTTAATTTCGTCATAAGACACGTCCTTTAAGATAAGCGACAGTCAGTCATCCGGCCCCGTATTCGGCGACCTGCATCAAATATGGGGGCCATGGGGGCAGGACGCAAGGGCTATGCCTTTGAATTGCAACCGCCTATATTCGCAGGCCTAGATATAGCAAGAATCAGCCAAACCTATGAATCCTCCCTCCGACCTGTCGATGAAGAATGACGATGTCCTGCGTGTCGAGCTTGAGGTGTTTCGCCGCGAGCATCGCGATCTGGACGATGCCATTCAGGCGCTGGTCGACAAGGGGACGGGCGATCAACTGACGCTGCAGCGGCTGAAAAAACGCAAGCTGCGCCTGAAAGACCTGATTGCCCAGATCGAAGACCGGCTGACCCCCGATATTACCGCCTGACAGCGCCCGCCAGCGGATTGCCACGCGGGCGATCATGGCTATAGTGCGCGCTTCTTATACGCTCTAGCAAAGGCCCTTTTTCATGGAAAATCCACCTGTCGGCATCATCATGGGCTCGCAGTCCGATTGGGCCACGATGCGCGAGGCAGCGACGCTGCTGGATGAACTTGGTATCGCTTACGAGGCCAAGATCGTATCGGCACACCGCACCCCCGACCGGTTGTGGAGCTATGGGAAAACCGCCGCCGACCGTGGCCTGCAGGTGATCATCGCCGGTGCGGGCGGTGCTGCGCATTTGCCCGGCATGATGGCGTCCAAGACCCGCGTGCCGGTGATCGGCGTGCCGGTGCAGACCAAGGCGCTGTCGGGTGTGGATTCGCTTTATTCTATTGTGCAGATGCCCCGGGGCTTTCCGGTCGCGACGATGGCGATCGGTGCGGCAGGTGCCGCGAATGCCGCGTTGATGGCGGCGGGCATTCTGGCCCTCCAAGACCCTACCCTTGCCACCCGTCTTGACGCTTGGCGCGACGCGCTTAGCGCGTCTATCCCAGAGGAGCCTTCGGATGACTGAAGCATTGAAGACAGGGGCCACTATCGGGATTTTGGGCGGCGGGCAATTGGGGCGCATGCTGTCCGTTGCCGCCGCACGGCTGGGGTTTCGCACGCATATCTTTGAACCCGGTGCCAACCCGCCTGCAGGTGATGTCGCCCATGCGCTGACCACCGCTGGCTATGATGACGTCGACGCGCTGACCGCCTTTGCCAAGTCGGTTGATATTGTCACCTTCGAGTTTGAAAACATCCCGACAGATGCGCTGGATGTGATCGAAAACATCACCCCCATCCGTCCCAACCGCGAGGCGCTGCGCACCAGTCAGGACCGTCTGGTGGAGAAACAGTTCCTCGAAGGTTTGGGCCTGACTGTCGCGCCCTTTGCCGATATCGCCAATGCCGCCGATCTGGAGGCTGCGATGACGACCATCGGCGCGCCGTCGATCCTGAAAACCCGTCGCTTCGGCTATGACGGCAAGGGCCAGTCGCGTCTGCGCAGTGCGGATGATGCGGCGGGTGCCTTGGCGGATATGGCTGGCAATCCTGCGGTCCTGGAAGGCTTTGTGAACTTCACCGCCGAAGTGTCCGTGATCGCCGCGCGCAGCCCCTCGGGCGAGGTTGCCTGTTTCGATCCCGGTGAGAATGTGCACCGCGACGGCATCCTGCACACCACCACCGTCCCTGCCCGGCTAAGCGCCGCACAGCGCATGGATGCGGTCCTGCTGGCCGCCAAGATCCTGAATGCACTGGATTATGTCGGCGTGCTGGGGGTCGAGCTTTTCGTCACGCCGCAAGGTTTCATCGTGAACGAGATCGCGCCACGGGTGCACAACTCGGGTCATTGGACGCAGAACGGCTGTGCGGTGGACCAGTTCGAACAGCACATCCGTGCCGTGGCGGGATGGCCCCTGGGCGACGGTAGCCGCTATGCAGATGTGGTGATGGAGAACTTGATCGGCGACGATATGGACCGCGTGCCCGAGCTGGCGAAACAGCGCGACACGGCGCTGCATCTGTATGGCAAGGCCGACGTCAAACCGGGCCGTAAGATGGGCCATGTGAACATCGTCAAACCGTCCAGCTAGGGCGCTATCCGCGCGGGCCTAGCGAAGGAACCGCGCGGCAATATCACCGGACATATAGCTGACGCGCCCGCCCGACATCGTCAGGGCCACACGGCGCGTCTGCGCGTCCAGCACCAGTAGATCAGCCCGTTTTCCGGTGGCGATCACGCCCCGATCCGACAGCCCCAGCACCGCCGCGGGCCCTGCCGACACCAAGTGCCACGCCTGCGCCAAGGGCAATACGCCACGATCCGCCAGCATGAAGGCCGCGCGTCGTGGCGACGGGTAATGGTAGTCAGAGGCAAGCGCCCCGCCGATCCCCATCGAAATCAGGTCAAGCGCGGAAACATTGCCGTTGTGCGACCCGCCGCGCACCACATTGGGCGACCCCAGCACCACATGATCCCCCGCCGCCGCTGCGGCTTCGGCTGCCTCCTGCGTCTCGGGAAACTCGGCGACGCGCACGCCACGCTTGCGCAATAGGGCGCGCCCTTCGGCGGTGGTGTCATCATGGCTGCCCATCTGGATACCCCGCGCCGCCAGCACCTTGCACAGCCAGTCCAGCGCGCCGGGGACATCGGCGCTTTGGGCGTGCAGGTCTTGCATCATCCGCAGATGGTCGTCCGGATTGCGCCCTGCCTTCAGCGCTTGCCCTACCATGCGTTTGGGCACCTGCCCTTTCGCCAGCCGGTCGTGCGGCAGATGGTCGTTGAACACGACATAGGACAGCCCCCAGTCCTGCATGCGCTGCGGCAGATCGGCGTAGAGGTCAAGCAGATGCGTCTCGAGCCGGAGCTGTCCGCGCAGGTCTGTAACCAACGTATCCGACACCTGCTGGATCGCGCCAAAGACCTGTTCGGCAAATTCATAGCCGCGCAAGCCGCCTTCCCAGCTGATGAACTGCGCCAGCACGGCGGTGGTGATGCCATTGGCGGCCAGCTCTGCCTCGGCGGCGACCAGACCCTCTTGCATGGTTTTCATCGCACCGCGACGGGGGGCGAGGTGCCGTTCGAACCCGTCCCCATGCACATCGACGATCCCCGGCACGATCATGTAACCGTCAAGATCAACGCGCGTGGTTTGCACCACATCGGTAATCAGCCCCTGCGCAACCGCCAGCGGGCGGGGCTCAAGCGCATCCGCACCCAAGACTTGCGCCCCCGTAAATTCAACGTTCAGCATCGTTAGCCTTTTGTCCCGGCAAGCAGGCCCCATCGGGGCAGCCGATTGAATCCAGCACCGCGTCCACGAACCCCAGTGACCGGTCGAATTTCCCTGTGTCCAGATAGGTCATCGTCTGCGCAATCACCGTCGGGTTCATCATCATGAACGTATGCGTCACCGGCAGCATCAGAAAATCGCGCATCCCGTCGACCCGCGCGGATTGGACGGACACTTTGCCATCATCGCGCCCCGGCAGCAGCGAGGAGAAATAGGGGTTCAGCGATTGCGTCCCCGCGATCACGCCCAGATCAAAGGTAACCGGAGGCAACCGCAGCGGGAGGGAGTTTTCACCCGTCCCCATCTGCGCCCCTGCGGGACCGTTCATCCAGTCAAAGGCGGCAAGATCACCCAGCGTGTCCACCACTTCGCTGCCGTGATTGGGCGGGGCCAGCATGACGACGCGGCCGATACGCGCATTGCCTGTTTCGGCAACCCATTGCCGCAGAAGGATACCGCCCATGGAATGGGTCACAAAATCAACCTTTTGCGTCCCGCAGGCCGCGACTGCGTCGGGCAAGGTGCGGCGGGTCAGCTCTTCGACGGGGGCGGTGGTCGACGGGTAGCCGGGGCGCACCACGGTGTAGCCCTCGGTCTCGAGCGCGGCCTCCATCACGGCAAAGGAGGTCTCTGTCCGGGCGAGCCCGTGCAACAGCACCACGCAGCGCCCCTTTCCGGCCGTGGAAAGCGACGCTTGCGCCTGTGCCATGCCCGACAGCACGCCAAGCGAGAAAATGATTGTGACCAGTGTTTTCATAGCTAGGGTCAAATAGACTGAAAACGCCGCATGTGAAATGCTTTGACGCATGCGCCGCGAGATTGAGGATAAGATGGCGGAAAATAGCCCGCGTTTGGCGGTTCGTGCCGTGTTGGTCCATGAAGGCCGCTTGCTGCTGGTCAACGCCTATCCCGATGGTAAAAGCGACCTGATGTGCGCGCCCGGTGGCGGGGTAGAACGCGGCAGCGCCCTGCCCGACAATCTGATCCGCGAGGTGTTTGAGGAAACCGGCCTGCAGATCGCCGTGGGGGTGCCCTGCTTGGTGAATGAATTCCACGACCCCGAGGGGGATTTCCATCAGGTGGATATCTACTTTCGCTGCACGGTGACCGGCCCTGCCGATGTGGACCCCGCGTGGCAGGACGCCGAAAGGATCGTGACCGACCGCCGCTGGGTCACCCCCGACGAGATGCGCGGCCTGCGGGTCAAGCCGGACAGTCTGGCGCAGGTCGCCTTTGGCAACGACCCGATCAGCTACGACCCGCTGGAGCCGATCGTGCGCTGACCGCCAGCCCGATCCCGCCAAGCACCAGCGCGGTGGCAATGACCACCTTTGCGCCCAAAGGCTCTGCCAGCAAAAGCGCACCGGCAAGGATCGCGATGACCGGCACCGACAGTTGCACCACCGCCGCCGTCGCCTGCGCCAGCCTTGGCAGCACCGCATACCACAGCGCGTATCCGAGGCCCGATGTGACGGCCCCGCAGACCACGCCAAGAGCAATGCCCGCGGGGGTGTAGAATGTCGGCTGCACCAGCAGCAGGATAGCGACCAAGGGCGTACAGATCACAAAGTTCCCCGCGCTGCCTGCCAGCGGGTCAGACGCACCACGGCCAATGATCGTATAGGCGGCCCAGCCGAGCCCTGCGGCGATCATCAACACGGCTCCCAATGGGTCAACCGCCACGTCTTGCGACGGCCAGAGCACCAGCACCAATCCGGCAAAGGCCACCCCCGCCCCTAACAGCTTGCGCGGTGTCGGTGTCACGCCGAACAGCGCACCATGGGCGAACATGGCGATCTGGACCACACCGAACAGGATCAGCGCGCCCAAGCCTGCGTCCAGCGTGAGATAGGCGAGCGAGAAACCGATGATATAGATGGCCAGCGTGACCGCCCCCAGCCCCTGTTGACGTCGCAGCAAGGGCATCCGCCCGCCGCGCAGCACGACCAGCAGCGCCAAGAGCACCGCCCCTGATAACACCCGCACAACAGCAAATCCGGTGGGGTCAATATGCCCGCCCGCGATGGCAAAGCGGGTCAAGACAGAGTTGGCCGCGAAGGCGACCATCACAAGGGCGGTGAGCAAGAAAATACGCATGGCGCCTGCTTAGGCTACCGACGCGCGACGTACCACGAAAAAGGGGCGCATCTGGTGATGCGCCCCTTCATTCTGTCAGCACAAGGGCGTGATCGCCCCCGCGGCGTGATTTACATCATGCCGCCCATGCCGCCCATGCCGCCCATGTCGGGCATGCCGCCGGCTGCGCCGCCGTCTTTCGACGGTTTGTCGGCAACCATGGCTTCGGTTGTGATCAGCAGACCAGCAACGGATGCCGCGTCTTGCAGCGCTGTACGCACAACTTTGGCAGGGTCGATAACACCGAATTTGAACATGTCGCCATATTCTTCGGTCTGAGCGTTGAAGCCGAACTTCAGGTCGTCGCTTTCGCGGATTTTGCCGGCCACTACGGAACCGTCAACACCAGCGTTTTCAGCGATCTGACGCAGAGGCGCTTCGAGCGCTTTGCGGACGATGCCGATACCAACGTTCTGGTCTGCGTTGTCGCCTGTCAGCCCTTCGAGCTTTTTGCCCGCTTGAACCAGTGCAACACCACCACCAACAACGATACCTTCTTGAACAGCGGCACGTGTCGCGTTCAGGGCATCATCAACGCGGTCTTTGCGCTCTTTGACTTCAACTTCGGACATGCCGCCAACGCGGATCACGGCAACACCGCCTGCCAGTTTGGCAACGCGTTCTTGCAGCTTTTCTTTGTCGTAGTCGGATGTGGTTTCTTCGATCTGGTTACGGATCTGAGCAACGCGTGCTTCGATCTCGGCCTTCTCGCCAGCGCCGTCAACGATTGTTGTTTCGTCTTTGGTGATGGTGACTTTCTTGGCCGAACCCAGCATGTCCATTGTAACGGACTCGAGCTTCATGCCCAGATCTTCGGAGATCACTTGACCACCTGTCAGGATCGCAAGGTCTTGCAGCATGGCTTTGCGGCGATCGCCGAAACCAGGTGCTTTGACCGCTGCGATTTTCAGGCCGCCGCGCAGTTTGTTGACAACCAGAGTTGCCAGCGCTTCGCCTTCAACATCTTCGGAGATGATCAGCAGTGGTTTTTGCGACTGGATCACTTGCTCAAGCAGGGGAACCATTGGCTGCAGCGAGGACAGTTTTTTCTCGTGCAGCAGGATGATCGCGTCTTCCAACTCGACAGTCATCTTGTCGGAGTTGGTGACGAAGTAAGGGGACAGGTAACCGCGGTCGAACTGCATGCCTTCAACAACATCGGTCTCTGTTTCCAGACCTTTGTTCTCTTCGACGGTGATCACACCTTCGTTGCCGACTTTCTGCATCGCGTCCGCGATCTGACGGCCGATTTCTTTCTCGCCGTTTGCAGAGATGGTGCCGACTTGGGCAACTTCGTCGCTGTCGTTGACAGGGCGCGCTGCTGCTTTGATCGCTTCGACGACAGTGGTGGTCGCCATGTCGATGCCGCGCTTCAGGTCCATCGGGTTCATGCCAGCGGCAACCGATTTCATGCCTTCTTTAACGATGGCTTGGGCCAGAACGGTTGCGGTTGTTGTACCGTCACCCGCTTCGTCGTTGGTCCGGGAAGCAACTTCCTTGACCATCTGTGCGCCCATGTTTTCGAACTTGTCTTCCAGTTCGATTTCTTTCGCTACGGATACACCGTCTTTGGTGATGCGAGGCGCGCCAAAGGATTTGTCCAGCACAACGTTACGGCCTTTGGGGCCCAGTGTGACTTTGACGGCATCGGCAAGGATGTTCACACCCTTAAGCATCTTGTTACGGGCGTCGGTCCCGAATTTTACGTCCTTAGCAGACATAGTGTCTCTCCTAAAATCTTGGGTTGATGTCAGCGTATCTTGGGTGAGGCGCTAGGCCCCGGTCTGCCTGAGCTCAGGACAGGATCCCCATGATGTCGCTTTCTTTCATCATCAGCAGTTCTTCGCCGTCCAGGGTGACTTCTGTGCCGGACCATTTGCCGAACAGAACCTTGTCGCCGGCTTTTACAGCCATTGCGATCAGCTCACCGCTGTCCTTGCGCGCGCCTTCGCCACAAGAAACAACTTCACCCTCGGAGGGTTTTTCTTTTGCGGAATCAGGGATGATCAAGCCACCCTTGGTTTTTTCTTCGCTTTCGGTGCGGCGCACCAGCACACGGTCATGCAGCGGTTTAAATGCCATCTTTCAGCTCCTTAAGGCTCAAAGTTATTCTCCCAAGCCGCCCCTCCGGTCGAGGGGTGCAGCCATTAGCACTCAGCCCTGCCGAGTGCTAACGAGGGATAGCTAAGGATGTGCACGGCCCTAGTCAACCACGGTAATTTGAAAAATTTTAGCCAACTTGCACCGTGGCCCGAGCAGGCTAGTCCGACCCAAGCACCCGCCCCGCGGCGGAAACGGCTTCGGCACCTGTCGGGGTCAGGCCGTATATGCCTGTCTCGATCTTTTCAAACCATCCGTAGTGATTGTCGCGCATCATGGCGGTGGCCCGCTGAACCTGGGTTTCGCGCGCGACATGGGCACCTTTGCTGGCCCCTGCCTCGAATAGATACATCGCGAGCTTCAGCGCATCCTGCCGATAGGCGGTGACCAGCCCTGCCCGCGTCTGCCCGCCGTCATTCGGGTCGCCCTGACGCCGTGCGAATTCACGCAGCAGACGCGCCTGCCGCTTGGCGCTTTTACGCGGCGCATAGGGGCCCGGATCGCAATGCACCTCGACCAGACCATCCTTCAGCCGCACGGTGATCAACCCCAACCCCAAACGCCGCGCCAGCGCTGTGTTGTCCTTGACCGCCTTGGCAAAACGTTTGCCCGGCTGACGGGCGACCGCCAGATAGACATCATCGCTGACCGACAGACGCGCAATACATTGATGAAACAGCGCGAGGCTAAAGCCCAACTTCAGCTCGACCACCACCGGCGGCTCTGCCCCGCGAACGGCCACGACATCGGCAGCCCCCACCTCTGACTTCACGACATAGCCCTGATCCTCGAGAAAGGATTTGATCGGCGGGTAAAGGTCGGTTTCGCGCGGGTTTGTCATGGGTGCAGTGCTACCAGCTTTGCCCCGTTGCTGAGAACCCCAAAGCCGCGGCTATCAGGCAGGTGGTGACAACTGCGCCAACCAACCATATAAGGCGCGCAAATCAACACTCTCCCACTGCAGGACATTCCTATGACAACGCTTGTTTTTGGCCATAAATCCCCCGACACAGACAGCACCGGCAGCCCGATCATCTGGGCATGGTACCTGAATGAAATCAAAGGCGTCGACGCCGCCCCCGCTCTGCTGGGCGAGCCCAACACCGAAGCGCTGTTCATGCTGGACCACTGGAAGCTGGACAAGCCGCAGATCATCGACGACGTGCAAGCTGACCAGCCCGTTGTGATCGTTGACACCAACAACCCTGCCGAGCTGCCCGCCAGCATCAATGACGCGGACATCACCGCCATCATCGACCACCACCGTCTGGTGGGTGGGCTTGAAACCAAAGGCCCCGTCAACATCGTGATGGAGACGCGAGCCTGCACCGCGACGATCATGTACAAGATGATCGGTGATGACATGGCGCAGATGCCCACCAATATCAAAGGCGCGATGCTGACCTGCATCCTGTCCGACACGCTGGAATTCCGCAGCCCGACCACAACGCAAGAAGACACCGCCATCGCCCACGCGCTGGCCAAGGATCTGGGTATCGACATCGCTGAATATGCGGCGCAGATGTTTGCGGCGAAATCCGACGTCTCGTCCTTCTCCGAGGCAGAGCTGCTGCGCATGGATTCGAAAGAATACGAAGTCGACGGCAAGAAATTCCGCGTCTCCGTTCTGGAAACTACATCGCCCGCAGCCGTGCTGAACCGTAAAGACGCGCTGATGGCTGCTATGCCCGGCGTTGCCACAGAAGACGGGGCCGATCAGGTGTTGCTCTTCGTTGTCGACATTCTGAACGAAGAAGCCACCATGCTGATCCCCAACGACTTTACCAAGTCTGTGGCTGAGAAAAGCTTTGGCGCGACTGTCACCGGTGATAGCGTTGTCCTGCCCGGTGTGATGAGCCGTAAAAAGCAGATCATCCCGAACATCAAAGTCTAAACGGACCTATCCGGCCCCCTACTTGGCGGGGGCACAAACGCAAAAACCCCCCTGAGATCAGGGGGGCTTTTGTCATTTCAGCGCCGCGCCGAAGCGCGAGGGGCTTATACCTTCAATGGGGTATCGCCGCGTTCCCATGCCAGCGGCTTGAACACGTCGTCGACGGGTGTCTGTGCGACGTGGTTCACGTAGTTGGAGATGGTTTTCTGCGCCATCCCAAGGATCACATCCAGCACCGCGCGGTGGCCATAGCCCGCGTCAAAGAACGCTTTCATCTGATCGTCAGACACGTTGCCGCGCTGGCGGAACATCTGGACGGTAAAGGTGCGCAGGGCTTCCAGCTTGGGTGTCGGCAGCGCGGTTTCGTTGCGCAGCGCGTCAGAGATTTCGTCCGATACCTTCATCATCTTGGCGATACCTGTGTGCGCGGGGACGCAGTAGTGGCATTCGTTCTCGACGTTGATCGCCTGCCAGACCACTGTCAGCTCTTCCGCATCAAAATCGGTTTCGGTGAACAGCTTGTGCAGCACCTGATAGCCTTCGTAAGCCTGTGGGCTTTCGGCCAGAACCTTGTGCAAACCGGGCAGACGGCCAAAGGCCTTTTGCGACTGCTCAAGCAGCGGCTTGGAGGCTTCGGGTGCGGTATCAAGATCGTGGGATGGGAAGGACATGGAAAAGCTCCTGTAAATGTTTCGCTAAAGTACATTTAGGGTTTATTGAGCGGTCACTCAAGTATATAATTGAGCAATCATTCAAGAAAAGGTGATCCCATGCCCCGCAAACCCAGCTATGACCGTGAAGATCTGATCGAACGCGCCCGCGATCTGTTCTGGCAACGCGGTTGGGCGGGCACGTCGCTGAAGGACCTGGAGGCGAGCCTCAAGATGAAGCCGGGCAGCTTCTATGCAGCGTTCGGGTCAAAGGATGCGCTGTTCGAACTGGCGCTGGATCGCTACGCCGCTGACGGGTCAGAGCGGATGAAGACGCTTGCCCGTAACGAGGGCCCCCTGCCCGCGCTACAAAAATTCCCTCGCATGGTGATTTCGAATGACACCGCACCGGCCAAAGCCTGCATGCTCTCGAAAACCCTGCTTGAACTGCAAGCCCACCGTCATCCGCTGGCGCAAAAGGCAAACGCCCATCTGCTGAAGATGGAGCAGATGTTCGCAGAGCTGTTTGCCCAAGCCCAAGCCGCCGGTGATATCAGCACTGATCACGATCCGCGCAGTCTGGCGCGGCGCTACCAGTCCGATGTGCTGGGGCTGCGCGTCTCTGCGGAACGTGAGGGGGTGGATGCCGCCGCCATCGCGGGCGAAATCGCGGACGGGTTGGCGCGGCTCTGACACGCATCAGGGCGCGGGCCTGTTGCGCTGCCCAGTTGCCCCGCGGGGGGATGTGTGCTTTCTGCGGTGCAAAGCTCTTGCAGATTGGAAAGCGGCCCATGACCCAGATTATCAATAACCTTTTCGAAATCTCTGACCGCTATGACGCCTTGTTCGTGGACCTTTGGGGCTGCGTTCACGACGGGGTCAAGGCGCTGCCGGATGCGGTCACCGCGCTGCAAGCCTATCGCAACGGCGGCGGCAAGGTGGTGCTTGTCACAAACTCCCCCCGCCCCCGCGACGGCGTGATCAAACAACTGGCGCATTTCGGGGTACCGGATGATGCGTGGGACGATATTGCCACCTCGGGCGATTCTGCGCGCACGGCGATGTATCGCGGCATGGTGGGCACGCAGGTCTGGCACCTTGGCCCGCCCACGGACAAGCACTTCTTTGATCCCAGCGACGTGCTTGATGATCCTGTCGATATCCAGCGCGTTGATCTGGAAGACGCCGAAGGCATCGTTTGCACCGGCCCTTTCGATCCGTCCGAAGACCCCTCCGTGCTGCGCCCGCAACTTCTTTATGCCAAGCAAAAGGGGCTCAAGCTGCTTTGCGCGAACCCCGATATCGTGGTGGACCGTGGCGATGTGCGCGAATGGTGCGCCGGTGCTGTCGCGGCGCTTTATACCGAGATGGGCGGGGAAAGCCTGTATTTCGGCAAGCCGCACCCGCCGATTTATGACCTGGCCCGCCGCAAGCTCTACGCATTGGACAAGGACATCACCGACAATGGCATTCTCGCCATCGGCGACGGCATCCATACCGATGTCAAAGGGGCCATGGGTGAGGATATCGATTCGCTTTTCATCTCTGGCGGTCTGGCCGCGCGGGAAACCGAAACGCAGACCCAGCCCGATCCCGAGGCGCTAATCCGTTATTTGGAAAAGGAAACATCGGCTCCGACCTACACAATTGGACACCTACGCTGACCTACTTTTTCCTTGCGTTTCTGCGCCTGCAAAGTAATTAAGTTTCACACTGGATAAAACTGGCGTCACTTTATTACTGAAAGGGCTGGCATGTTGGATAATCTGCCCCGTGGAACGATCTGTATTGAAGATATCGAAATCGGCATGACGCGCTATCTGCGCAAGGTCATCACCGACGAAGACATCGAGATGTTCGCGCAAGTGTCCACTGATCGTAATCCGGTACATCTGGACGACGCCTATGCGCAGGACACGATCTTTGAAGGACGGATCGCCCACGGCATGCTGACTGCGGGCCTGATCTCTGCCGTGATCGGAGAGCAGCTGCCGGGGCATGGCACCGTCTACATGGCGCAGTCGCTCAAGTTTCTGGCCCCCGTGCGCCCCGGCGATCTGGTCTATGCCGAGGTGAAGGTTACCAATATCGAATTCGACAAGCGCCGTGTGAAACTGGATTGCCACTGTGCGATTGAGGGCAAAAAGGTCCTGATTGGCGAAGCAACCGTTCTGGCCCCGTCGCGCAAGTTCGATTGACGATAGCCCTCCCGCCAGCGCCCGTCCCGGGACGCTGCGGTTTTTCGGCACCGTGACCCGCCCCGCTGCTTGTCAGCACCGGCAGAGGGGGCTACCACCAAGCGCATGGAAATCATTCGCGACTATCAATTTGTATCCGCTTCCGATCAGGGGGCGACCGCCGCTATTGGCAATTTCGACGGGGTGCATCTGGGGCATCGGTCGGTCATCGACATGGCGCGCGCCGCCCTGCCCGACGCGCCCTTGGGCGTGGTCACATTCGAGCCACACCCCCGCGAATATTTCGCCCCCGACGCCCCGCCCTTCCGCCTGATGGGCGCAGAGGCGCGCGCGCACCAGTTGCAAAAGATCGGCGTCGACAAGCTGTATGAGCTGGGGTTCGATGCAGCCCTATCCGGCCTCAGCCCCCGCGCCTTTGCGCAGGAGGTGATCGTTGATGGTCTGGGCCTGCGCCATGTGGTCGTGGGTGCGGACTTCCGCTTTGGCAAGGCGCGCGCGGGCACCGCTGACCAGCTGCAGGCCTTCGGTGCCGAGATGGGGTTCGGCGTGACCATCGCGCCACTGATGGCGAAGGGCCCTGATACCGTGTCTTCGACCGCGATCCGCAACGCGCTGACAGAGGCACGCCCCCGCGACGCCGCCGCGATGCTGGGCCATTGGCACCGCGTTGAAGGCCCGATCCTGCACGGTGAAAAGCGCGGGCGCGAACTGGGCTACCCGACGGCGAATATGTCGATCGACGGGCTGCATCCGCCAGCCTTTGGTGTCTATGCGGTGCTTGTCGATGTGCTTGAAGGGCCGCAGGCAGGGCGCTACCACGGCGTTGCCAGCCTTGGCGTGCGCCCTATGTTCGGCGAGAACAAGGCCAACCTCGAGACATTCATCTTCGACTTCAAAGGCGATCTCTACGGCAAGCATGTCTCGGTCGCGCTGGTCGACCACCTGCGCGGCGAGGAAAAATTCGACAGTCTTGACGCGCTGATCACCCAGATGGATGCGGACAGCGCGCAGGCCCGCAGCATTCTGGCCGCACTATGACCGATCCGATTGCCGCCAAAGGGCTTGCCAAACGGTTCTGGGAAAAGAAGCCGCTGACGAAGATGTCGCAAGACGAATGGGAATCGCTGTGTGATGGTTGCGGAAAATGCTGCCTGAACAAGCTTGAAGACGAAGACACCGAAGAAGTCGCCCTGACCCGCGTGGCCTGCCGCCTGCTGGATGATGCGACCTGCCGGTGCAGCCACTACGAGAACCGGCACCAGTTTGTGCCCGACTGCATCGTTCTGAAGCCCGAAAATCTGGATACCCACGCCTATTGGATGCCGCTGACCTGCGCCTATCGGCTGCTGTGGCAGGGCAAGCCGCTGTATGACTGGCACCCGCTGATCAGCGGTGACCCTGATAGCGTGCACCGCGCGGGAATCTCGGTGCAGCATAACACCGTCTCGGAATTCGACACCCCGTTCGAGGAATGGGAAGACCACATCATCGAGGAGCCAACCTGATGTTTTTTGCCTCTGACAACGCGGGCCCTGTTCACCCCCAGATCATGAACCGTCTGGCTCAGGCAAACACCGGACACGCGATGCCCTATGGCAACGACCCCATCATGGACGAAGTCCGCGACGCGATCCGCACCGCGTTCGAGGCACCCGAGGCCGCGGTCTATCTGGTCGCAACCGGCACCGCTGCCAATGCGCTCGCGCTGGCGTGCTACACCCAGCCGTGGCAGACGATCTTTTGCTCCGTCACCTCGCATATCCACGAAGACGAATGTAATGCGCCCGAGTTCTATGCCGGTGCCGCCAAGCTGACCGTGGTGGAAACCGACGACAAGATGACGCCCGAGGCGCTGACAAAGGCGATCGAGAAACACCCCGAGGGCAATGTACATGGCGCGCAGCGCGGGCCGGTGTCGATCACGCAGGTGACCGAACGGGGCTCGGTCCACTCGCTGGAAGAGCTGAACGCCCTCACCGCTGTTGCCAAAAGCTATGACCTGCCGGTGCATCTGGACGGGGCGCGCTTTGCCAATGCGCTGGTTGCCCTGGGCTGCACCCCGGCAGAGATGACGTGGAAAGCGGGCGTCGATGTCGTCAGCTTTGGCGGCACCAAGAACGGTTGCATGGGTGTCGAGGCGGTGATTTTCTTCGACCCCGCCAAGGCTTGGGAGTTCGAGTTGCGGCGCAAACGCGGGGCGCATCTGTTTTCCAAGCACCGGTTCCTGTCTGCGCAGATGGCGGGCTATATGCAGGGTGATTTGTGGAAGACGACCGCCGCCTTGGCCAATGACAACGCGCGCCATCTGGCCGAGGGTTTGCGCGCCGCAGGGGCAACGCTGCTGCATAAACCCGACGCCAATATGATCTTTGCCAAATGGCCCCGCCGCATCCACCAGAAGCTGCATGATGCGGGGGCGAAATACTATGTCATGGATGGCCCGTTAGAGGGCGACGACCCGAATGAGCCCTTATCGGCGCGGCTGGTCTGTGACTGGTCGATCGGCACAGAGGCGATCGACCAGTTCCTATCGTATTTCTGAACGTTATACCGTTTCGAGAAAGCTGCGGATTTCAGCGGCAACGGCCTGCGGATGCGTGATCGGAGCCATGTGCCCCGCCCCCTCGATCGCCTTGCGTGTCACGTTCGGCAAACGGCGGGCGATGGACGTGCTGATCGCATCTACCATATCCGCCGATGTGCCCCCGTCCATCAACAGCACCGGCATCGCGGCGCGAGCGAACTTGCCCGGCTCTAGCAGCCCGGCATTGTCGTCCCGCAAGAACGGCTGGCTGGCGGGCACATAATGGATACGGTCAGCCATATACTGGCGCAGCTTTTCTGGCGTCTGTTCCCATCCGCTGCCATCGCCCCAGCCTGTGTTGAAGATGCGCGCGGCCTCCATCCGGTCGCCCGCGTCAAAAGCCGCATCGAACCCACCGGAGTTGCGATCCGCGGCTGCCACCCGTGCCGGATCGTCAGCCAGAGCCGCCGCGAAATAGACCGGTTCGATCATCGTCAGGCTACGCACCAGTTCGGGGTTCTCGATGGCAATCCGCAAGCCGATCGTCGCGCCGAAAGAATGGCCGATAATATCAATCGGTTCGGTCACCAGTTCCCGCACCAGATCGGTCGCCCGGGCATGGAGATCCCCCTGCCCGTCCCAATCGGCGGATTTCCCGTGGGAGGGCAGATCGGGACAGAGCAGCGTCAGCTCATCCGCTAACGCCTCGCCCACGCCGCGCCACGCGCCGGAATGGGCAAGCGTGCAGTGAACAGCCAGCGCGTGCCGCGGACCATGCCCGAATTGCCGTGTATATAAACCTGAACTCACAGTTTACCTGCCATCACGAGGTCAAGATCTTCAAGCCGGTCTTGGCCCCAGAACTTGTGGGCGTCGTCCAGAATATAGAATGGCGCGCCAAAGACGCCCTTTTCGACCGCCTCTTCCAGATTGCGCGCGTAGGTATCAGCCCCCTGCAGCAAGCCTTTATCGGCCAGCGCGGGGTCAAAGCCCGCTTTTTCAAGACAGTCGCGCACGACCGCATCTTCGGCAATATCGCGTTCCTCGGCCCAGACGGCGGTCATGATCAGCTGGCACAGCTTGCCTACGTCGCCACCTTCGTTCTGCGCTGCGATAATGGCGTAAGAAGACGGCGCGCCGTTGGTGGGCCAATGCGCGGGTTTGAGGTTGAACGGCATCCCCAGTTTCTTGGCCTGACGCGGCAGTTCAATCGCGCGATACTCTTGCCGCGACGGATGCCGATCTTTCGGAGGCTGCCCGCCCGTGCGCCCGAAAGCGGTAATCAGATCGAAAGGTTTATAGGTGATCGTCGCCCCGTGTTTGGCGGCGATTTCCTCAAGCCGGTTTCCCGCCAGATAGGCATATGGTGAAAGTGTCGCAAAAAAATAGTCGATATGGGGCATTTGGGGTCTCCGATCAGGGCTGTGCAGCTTTGCCAGACCGTAAGGCCATGCTAAGCGGTGTCAACGTCACGATTCTGTCACATGTTCTGCATCCAGGGACCCTTTGCACATGGCTCAAACCACCGAACCCAAACTGATCTCAGGTAACGCGAACATGCCGTTGGCCAAAGCCATCGCACGGCGGATGTCGCTGCATCGGGGGGTCAACGTAGGGCTGGTCGACGCACGGGTCGAACGGTTCAATGACGGCGAAATCTTTGTGGAGGTTTACGAGAACGTCCGCGGCGAGGATATGTTCATCATCCAGCCAACGTCGAACCCCGCCAATGACAACCTGATGGAACTGCTGGTCATGGCCGACGCGCTGCGCCGGTCCTCTGCGGCGCGTGTCACGGCTGTTCTGCCCTATTTCGGGTATGCCCGTCAGGACCGCCGCACCAAGGCACGCACGCCGATCACCGCCAAGATGGTCGCGAATATGATGGTCGGCAGCGGCATTGAGCGTATCCTGACGATGGACCTGCACGCCGCACAGATCCAGGGTTTCTTCGATATCCCTGTCGACAACCTCTATGCCTCCCCCGTTTTTGCGCTGGACATTCAGAACGAATTCAAGGGCCGCATGGACGAGCTGATGGTCATCTCTCCGGATGTGGGCGGCGTGGCCCGCGCACGCGAACTGGCGAAGCGCATCAACTCCCCCCTCGCCATCGTGGACAAGCGCCGCGAAAAGCCCGGCGAGATCGCAGAGATGACCGTGATCGGCGATGTGACCGACAAGGTCTGCCTGATCGTGGACGACATCTGTGACACCGCCGGCACCCTGTGCAAAGCGGCCGAAGTGCTGATGGAAAACGGCGCGAAGGAAGTCCACTCCTACATCAGCCATGGCGTAATGTCCGGCCCTGCGGTCGAACGCGTCAGCAATTCGGTGATGAAATCGCTGGTCATCACGGACAGCATCGCGCCGACGCCCGCCGTCAAGCAAGCTACAAACATCCGGATCGTGCCCACAGCGCCGATCTTTGCGCAGGCGATCCTGAACATCTGGAACGGCACTTCGGTCTCGTCCCTGTTTGACGCCGACACGCTAGAGCCGATCTACGACGGCATGTACAAACCCGGCTAAACGCCCCTGAAACAACGGCTGGGGGCGCTGCTTAAAGCTCCCAGTCGTCTTGCTGCGGCAACGGCCCGATGGCCATCCAAGACGCCCTGACGCGCGCGATACGCGTATCGCCCCAGGTGCGGAACACCAGTTCAAAACCTTCCTTCGTCACATTCTCCGATCGCAGATCCGCGCGCATGACCGTGGCGTTATCCACGTCCCACAGCGCAAGCGAGGCGTGTACCGTGGGGATATCGCGGTACGGCGTGGAAAAGGTGATATGGTTGCGCCGCTCGCGCTGGCCCTTCCCCGTCCACATCTCGCCACCATCCTGAAAATCGGAGAACAACACCGTCTCTCCGCTATCGATACCAACGCTGTTTGCGTTCATTCTTTTCATCGTGATGGCCTGCCCCAACTCGTCCTACCGCTACAATCCGACAACCATAAGTTAAGGTTAACAAATAGAAAAGGCCCCGCGGATGCAGGGCCTTTTCATCAAAACGGGCAAGGAAACGTCAGAGGCTGGGTTGCTTGCTCGACAAGCCGATTTCGTCCCCCATGGCAACCATGTCGGACAGCAGCTTGGCTGCGTCGTCTACGGGGCCAGGTTCATTCACGAAACCCTCTTTTGCCGTTGTGTACATGGCTTTGGCTTCGGCGATCATTTCGTCCAGATGCTCTTGGGTCATATCACCCTTGGACACCGCGCGTTCGGCCAGAACCGATACGCCTTCGGAAGAAATCTCGGCAAAGCCGCCGGTTACCACATACTCAGCAGTGCCTTCCGGGCCTTCAACACGCAGCACACCGGGGCGCAGCGTGGTGATGGTGGGGGCATGATCAGGCATTGCTGTCATGTCCCCGTCCGCACCCGGAATCTGAACGGCCGTCACCTGCATCGAGGCCAGCCGCCGCTCGGGCGAAACGAGGTCGAATTGCATTGTGTCTGCCATTTTCAGCGCTCCTTAAGCGGCGTCTGCCGCCATTTTTTCAGCTTTCGCTTTCACTTCTTCGATGCCGCCAACCATGTAGAAGGCACCTTCGGGCAGGTGATCGTATTCACCGGCAACAACCGCCTTGAAGGAGGTGATTGTCTCTTCCAGTGGAACCTGCTTACCGTCGGAGCCGGTGAACACTTTCGCAACGTCGAAAGGCTGGCTCAGGAAGCGTTCGATCTTACGCGCACGGGCAACGGTCAGTTTGTCGTCTTCCGACAGTTCGTCCATGCCGAGAATCGCGATGATGTCCTGCAGCGACTTGTAGCGTTGCAGGATACCCTGAACGTCACGTGCCACGTTGTAATGCTCTTCGCCAACGATGGATGGGTCCATCAGACGCGATGTGGAGCCAAGCGGATCAACAGCAGGGTAGATACCCTTTTCCGAGATCGAACGGTCCAGAACGGTTGTCGCGTCAAGGTGCGCAAAGGATGTCGCGGGCGCAGGGTCGGTAAGGTCATCCGCAGGAACGTAAACGGCCTGAACCGATGTAATCGAACCGGATTTGGTCGATGTAATACGTTCTTGCATCGCACCCATGTCGGTCGCCAGTGTTGGCTGGTAGCCCACGGCCGAAGGAATACGACCCAGCAGAGCCGAAACCTCGGAACCGGCTTGGGTAAAGCGGAAGATGTTGTCGACGAAGAACAGAACGTCGGTACCGGATTGGTCGCGGAACTGTTCGGCCAGTGTCAGACCGGTCAGAGCAACGCGCATACGCGCTCCGGGAGGCTCGTTCATCTGGCCGTACACCAGCGCAACCTGCGATTTTTCCAGATCATCAGGGTTGATAACGTTGGATTCGATCATCTCGTGGTACAGGTCGTTGCCTTCACGGGTACGTTCACCAACGCCCGCGAAAACCGAATAACCGGAGTGCACTTTGGCGATGTTGTTGATCAGTTCCATGATCAGAACGGTTTTACCAACACCGGCACCACCGAACAGACCGATTTTACCACCCTTGGCGTAAGGTGCGAGAAGGTCGATAACCTTGATGCCTGTTTCCAGTACTTCGGATGTGGTCGACTGTTCCGCGAATTCGGGCGCGTCAGCGTGGATCGAGCGACGCTCGGCCGATTGGATGTCGCCTTTTTCGTCGATGGCTTCGCCAACAACGTTCATGATGCGGCCCAATGTGGCGTTACCCACTGGGATCGAGATTGGCGCGCCTGTGTCTTCGACGCGCTGGCCGCGAACCAGACCTTCGGTCGCGTCCATCGCGATGGTACGCACGGTGTTTTCGCCAAGGTGCTGAGCCACTTCGAGGATCAGTTTCTTGCCGTGGTTTTCAGTTACAACAGCGTTGAGGATCTCTGGCAGGTGATCCTCGAACTGCACATCGACGACGGCGCCGATGACTTGTGTGATTTTGCCGACTGCATTTGCCATGTCGTTTCTCCGATTTGTCCTACAGCGCTTCCGCGCCGGAAATGATTTCGATCAGCTCGTTGGTGATGACGGCCTGACGCGAACGGTTATACTCGATGGTCAGATCTTCGATCATGTCACCGGCGTTCCGTGTAGCGTTGTCCATTGCCGACATCCGGGCACCCTGTTCAGAGGCCGCGTTTTCCAGCAGAGCCGAGAAGATCGCCGTTGCAACGCCGCGCGGCAGCAGGTCGGCCAGGATGGCCTCTTCGCTGGGCTCGTAGTCGAACAGTGTCGTCGCCTCGTCCGCGCCTTCGGTCTCTTCGAAGGTCGCCGGGATGATCTGCTGCGCCGTCGGGATCTGGCTGACGACGTTCACGAACTTCGCATAGAAGATCGTGGCGATGTCATACTCACCCGCGTCAAAACGGCCAAGTACGTCCTTGGCGATCCCCTGCGCATCGGCATAGCCAAGGCGCTTGACATCGCTGAGGTCAACGTGACCGACCAAAAGGTCGCCAAAGTCACGACGGATGCTGTCGCGGCCTTTCTTGCCAACGGTCAAAATCTTGACCTCCTTACCCTTGGCGATAAGGCCACGGGCATGGGCTTTGGCAAGCTTGGCGATGTTGGCGTTAAAGCCACCGCACAGGCCACGTTCAGCGGTCATGACAACCAACAGGTGAACCTGATCCGACCCCGTGCCGCTCAGCAGCTTGGGGGCGGTGTCAGACCCACCTACCGATGCAGCCAACCGCGACATCACAGCGTTAAAACGCTCTGTGTAGGGGCGGGACTGCTCGGCAGCTTCCTGCGCGCGGCGAAGCTTCGCCGCGGCAACCATTTGCATGGCTTTCGTGATCTTGCGGGTCGATTTGACCGACGCGATCCGGTTTTTTAGGTCCTTGAGGTTTGGCATGTGCCCTCCCTCCCTTAAGCGAAGTCAGCGGCGAAAGAATCGATGGCAGCTTTGATCTTGTCTTCCAGCTCACCCTTCACCTTGCGGTCGTTGTTGGTGATGTCAGCCATCAGGTCGGCGTGCTTGCTGCGCAGGTGCGCCAGCAGGCCCGCTTCAAAGCGGCCAACTTCATTGACGTCGATCTTGTCGAGGTAGCCGTTTGTACCCGCATAGATCACGCAGACGATTTCCGCGTTGGTCAGGGGGGAGTACTGAGGCTGCTTCATCAGTTCTGTCAGGCGCGCACCACGGTTCAGCAGCTGCTGAGTGGAGGCATCAAGGTCGGAACCGAACTGAGCAAAGGCCGCCATTTCGCGGTACTGAGCCAAGGACAGTTTAACCGGACCGGCAACAGAAGACATCGCTTTGGTCTGAGCCGAGGACCCAACGCGCGAAACCGACAGACCGGTGTTCACAGCAGGACGGATACCTTGGTAGAACAATTCGGTTTCCAGGAAGATCTGACCGTCGGTGATCGAGATCACGTTGGTTGGAATAAACGCGGAAACGTCACCACCTTGGGTTTCGATGATCGGCAGAGCTGTCAAAGAGCCGTTGCCTGCGTCATCGCCCAGCTTCGCCGAACGCTCGAGCAGACGGGAGTGGAGATAGAAAACGTCACCTGGGTAAGCTTCACGCCCGGGCGGACGACGCAGCAGCAGGGACATCTGGCGGTAGGACACGGCTTGCTTGGAAAGGTCATCATAGATGATCAGCGCGTGACGGCCGTTGTCGCGGAAGAATTCCGCCATAGCTGTTGCGGAGTATGGTGCGAGGTACTGCATAGGTGCAGGCTCGGACGCGGTGGCGGCAACAACGATGGAATAGTCAATCGCGCCTGTTTCTTCGAGCTTTTTAACCAGCTGGGCAACAGTCGAACGTTTTTGGCCGATCGCAACGTACACGCAGTACATTTTCTTGCTCTCGTCGTCGCCTGCGGCGTCGTTGATCTGCTGTTGGTTCAGGATCGCGTCCAGAGCAACGGCAGTTTTACCGGTCTGACGGTCACCAATGATCAGCTCACGCTGGCCACGGCCAACGGGGATCATCGCGTCAACGGATTTCAGGCCAGTCGCCATTGGCTCGTGTACCGATTTCCGTGGGATAATGCCGGGGGCTTTAACGTCCGCGAGGCCACGCTCGGTGGATTCGATGGGGCCTTTGCCGTCGATAGGGTTACCCAGACCGTCAACAACACGACCCAGCAGGCCGTTGCCGATTGGCACGTCCACGATGGAGTTGGTGCGCTTGACGGTGTCGCCTTCTTTGATGTCGCGGTCGGAACCGAAGATAACAACACCGACGTTGTCTGTCTCGAGGTTCAGGGCCATGCCCATGATGCCGCCGGGGAATTCGACCATCTCGCCAGCCTGGACGTTGTCCAGACCATACACGCGAGCGATACCATCACCAACGGACAGAACGCGGCCAACTTCGGCAACTTCTGCTTCTTGACCAAAGTTCTTGATCTGGTCCTTCAGGATCGCAGAAATCTCTGCAGCTTGGATACCCATTTATCCGACCTCTTTCATTACATTCTGGAGGGAATTGAGCTTTGCGCGGATCGACGTGTCGATCATCTTAGAGCCCACTTTTACGATAAGACCGCCAATGAGGGAGTCATCAACGGTCGCATTCAACGTTACTTTTTTGCCTGTGGTCGCGGCGAGCGACTTGGACAGTTTTTCGGACTGCGCTTTGGTCAGCGCCTTGGCCGAAATCACATCAGCAGTCACTTCGCCTTTTTCGACGGCGATGATGTCACGCAGGTTCTGGACCAGCTGCGGCAGGACGAACAGACGGCGCTTGTTGGCCATCAGTTCCAGCGTGCTGGCGAGCGTCTGGGACAGGTCCATCTTTTTGGCGATGGCACTGATCGACGCGGCTTGCTGTTCGCGCGTGTAGATCGGCGAATTGATCAGATCGCGGAAATCTTCGCTTTCGGCCAATGCGGCTTGCAGCGCATCAAGATCTTTCTCGATCTGGGGAAGGGCTTTGGCCTCTTGGGCCAGCTCGTACACGGCGGTCGCATAGCGTTGTGCGATACCTGTAGAGATTGATGCTGTTTCGGACACGTCCATCCTCTCATACGTCAGGGCCGGATAAGCGAATACATCGCGTCACCGGGGTGTTGGCGCGACTTGAAATTACCCAAGACGTCTAAATCAGGGCGGATGTAGCAGACGGACCCGCATCCCGCAACACAGTATAGTGAGGTTGCCACAGGAAAGCGCCCCTTATTCTTAGCGCAATGCACCCCTGCGACGCTTTGACCTGATCAACCTGCCTAAAAATCAATAGACATCCGGCAATTTCGGGTGTGGCAGCGATTCTTGCCGCCGTGGCGCGGGGGTCACATAGGCTGTGGCAGGACCGCCTGAACTGCCGAAGGCGTCACCGCGCCGACCCCTTCCAAAACGCGGATCGACCGGCGCGCTGGCGTGCGTGTAACCTTGCCCTTGGGCGGGTACACCAGCTTGGTCACCTCGACCATGAACGCCCCGCCCGCCATAATCGTCGGCATGTGCCGCCCGACCTTTTCAAACAGCGGCCCCGCGCGCCGGAACGTCCGTCTGGTCGAGGGCATCAGATACAGCGCACCCAACTGGCGCTCTGGCAGGAACTGGTGTTTACGCAGTTGCGTTTCGAGCTGCCCCAGCGAATAGGGCCTCCCGTATCCGAAGGGCGTGATATCGCTACGCGCCCAGAACCCTGCACGGTTGGGCACGATGAACAGCGCCCTGCCCCCCGGCCCCAACACGCGCCAGCATTCCTCCAGCAGGTCGCCCTGCCGGTCAGACGTTTCAAGCCCGTGCATCAGAACCAGCCGGTCGACATGTCCGGTTTCGATCGGCCAGAGCGTTTCTTCGGTCAGCACAGAGGTATTGGGCATGCCCGCGGGCCAAGGCATGACCCCCTGCGGCCCCGGCATCAGCGTCATCACCCGCCGCGCATCGGCCAGATAGGGGCGCAGCAAGGGGGCCGCGAAACCAAAGCCTACCACGGTCTGCCCCTTCGCCTCGGGCCAAAGCTCAAGCATGCGGGTACGCAGGGAATGCTGCGCCGCGCGGCCAAGGGCACTGCGATAGTAAAAGTTGCGCAGGTCTTGGACATCAAGGTGCATGGGCAAAGGGCCTTGTTGGGTGGATCGCCCCGACCCTAGACCAAAGCCACGCGCCGCAAAAGAGCGGACTGCGCGAAACCCGTTTGCAGCACCGCCCTGCCCGCGCTAGCGTGGTGATCCGCATCCCGAACCCCCGACCGGAGCCGCTGCCATGTCCTTTGATCTTGTGACCATCCCTTGCCTGTCCGACAACTACGCCTTCCTGCTGCGCGACCAGACCAGCGGCAAGGTCGCCTTGATCGACGTACCCGAGGCCGCGCCGATCGCTGCCAAGCTGGACGAACTGGGCTGGACCCTCACGGAGATCTGGCTGACCCATCACCACCCCGACCACATTCAGGGCGTGCCCGCGCTGATTGCCGACCACCCTGCCCGCGTGATCGGTGCCAAGGCTGATGCCGAACGCCTGCCCCCGCTGGACGCGGCCTATGACGACGGGCAATCCTTCACCTTCGGCGCGCATACGGTCGATGTGATCGATGTGTCGGGCCATACCGTCGGGCATATCGCCTTTCACGTCCCCGCGGCCAAATGCGTCTTTACCGCCGACAGCCTGATGGCGCTTGGTTGTGGTCGTTTGTTCGAAGGCACGCCCGCGCAGATGTGGGACAGCCTGCAAAAGCTGATGCGCCTGCCCGCCGATACCACCGTATGTTCGGGTCACGAATACACGCAGTCGAACGCAAAATTCGCCCTGACGGTTGATCCGGAAAACGCGGCACTTATATCTCGTGCAAGAGAGATCGATCGGGCCCGTGCTGATGGCGAGCCGACAGTTCCCTCGACGCTTTCAACGGAACTTGAAACCAACCCCTTTCTGCGCCCGTCCGATCCGGGCATCCGTGCGCAACTGGGGATGGTCAACGCCACCGACACCGATGTGTTTGCCGAAATTCGCGCGCGCAAAGACCGTTTCTGACCGCCGCAATCATGGTCTAAAATCGACGTTCACGATAAATGTGACAGCGATATTGCAGAAAAACCTTGAAGCTGCGCCGTGATCAACCAAACTCTAATACTATGAGGCCATGCTCGGTTGCGGCGCGTCCTGTTTCTGGCGCCCCTTCCGACACAGATCGAAAAGGAGCACGCCTGTGCCTTCATTCTCGTCTACCCTAGAACAAGCCATTCACGCCGCGCTGGCCCTTGCCAATGCGCGCAAACATGAATTCGCTACGCTTGAACATCTCCTTTTGGCCCTGATCGACGAACCCGACGCCGTGCAGGTGATGAAAGCCTGTTCTGTCGATATGACCGAACTGCGCGAAACGCTGGTCGAATTTGTCGATGAAGACCTGAACAATCTGGTCACCGATGTTGACGGCTCCGAAGCGGTGCCAACGGCAGCGTTCCAGCGGGTGATCCAGCGCGCGGCGATCCATGTGCAATCCTCTGGCCGGACCGAAGTGACCGGCGCGAACGTGCTGGTCGCGATCTTTGCGGAACGCGAAAGCAACGCCGCCTACTTCCTGCAAGAACAGGACATGACGCGCTATGATGCGGTCAATTACATCGCGCATGGCGTTGCCAAGGATCCGGCTTTCGGTGAACCACGCCCCGTGTCCGGTGCGCCGGATCACGAGGAAGAAGCTCAAGGTGTCACCGATGGCGACAAGAAAGAATCCGCGCTGGCGAAATACACCGTTGATCTGAACGCAAAATCCCGCGAAGGCGACGTTGACCCACTGATCGGCCGGTCGGACGAGGTGGAACGCTGCATCCAGGTGCTGTGCCGCCGCCGCAAGAACAACCCGCTGCTGGTAGGTGACCCCGGCGTCGGGAAAACCGCCATCGCCGAAGGGCTGGCGCGCAAGATCGTTGCCGGTGAAACGCCCGAGGTCTTGGCCGAAACCACGATCTACTCGCTCGACATGGGCGCGTTGCTGGCGGGCACCCGCTACCGCGGTGATTTCGAAGAACGCCTGAAAGCCGTCGTGACCGAGCTTGAAGAACATGACAACGCCGTCCTGTTCATCGACGAGATCCACACCGTTATCGGTGCCGGTGCCACATCCGGCGGCGCGATGGATGCCTCCAACCTGCTGAAACCCGCGCTTGCGGGCGGCAAGCTGCGCACCATGGGGTCGACCACCTACAAGGAATTCCGCCAGCATTTCGAAAAAGACCGTGCCCTTGCGCGTCGTTTCCAAAAGATCGATGTGAACGAGCCTTCGGTCGAGGATGCGGTGAAAATCCTGCGGGGCATCAAACCCTATTTTGAGGATCACCACTCGGTCAAATATACCTCTGACGCGATCCGGACCTCGGTTGAACTGGCGCACCGCTATATCAACGACCGCAAACTACCTGACTCCGCCATCGATGTGATCGACGAAGCGGGCGCGGCGCAGCATCTGCTGGCGGCCTCGAAACGGCGCAAGACCATCGGCACCAAAGAAGTCGAGGCCGTGGTCGCCAAGATCGCGCGCATCCCGCCCAAGAATGTGTCCAAGGATGATGTGATTGTGCTCAAGGATCTTGAGGCATCGCTGAAACGCGTTGTCTTCGGTCAGGACAAGGCGATCGAAGCCCTGTCGTCCGCGATCAAACTGGCCCGTGCCGGCCTGCGCGAGCCCGAAAAACCCATCGGCAACTACCTGTTCGCAGGGCCGACAGGTGTGGGTAAGACCGAGGTGGCGAAACAGCTGGCCGACACGCTTGGTGTGGAACTGCTGCGTTTCGACATGTCTGAATACATGGAGAAACACGCCGTGTCCCGCCTGATCGGTGCCCCTCCCGGCTATGTCGGGTTTGATCAGGGCGGCATGTTGACCGATGGCGTTGACCAGCACCCGCACTGCGTTTTGCTGCTCGACGAGATGGAGAAAGCCCACCCGGACGTCTACAACATCCTGTTGCAGGTGATGGATCACGGCAAGCTGACGGACCATAATGGCCGGACAGTGGATTTCCGCAATGTCGTGCTGATCATGACGTCGAACGCAGGCGCGTCCGAGCAGGCGAAGGAAGCAATCGGCTTTGGCCGTGACCGTCGCACCGGCGAGGATACCGCCGCAATCGAACGGACCTTCACGCCCGAATTCCGCAACCGTCTGGACGCGGTGATCAGCTTTGCCCCGCTTCCGAAAGACGTGATCTTGCGGGTGGTCGAGAAGTTCGTGCTGCAGCTTGAAGCTCAGCTGATGGACCGCAACGTGACGATTGAACTGTCCACCAAAGCCGCCGAATGGCTGGGCGACAAAGGCTATGATGCACGAATGGGTGCGCGCCCCCTTGGACGCGTCATCCAAGAGCACATCAAAAAGCCCCTCGCCGAAGAGCTGCTGTTCGGCAAGCTGGCGAAAGGTGGTGTGGTCAAGGTCAACGTCAAGAAGGGCGAGCTGGACCTGACGATCCTCGGGTCGGAAAACCCCAAGCTGACAGGCAACAAGCCACCGTTGCTGACAGCTGAATGATACCACGCAGCGCCGTATTTGCGCTTGCCCTGCCCTTTGCCAGCCCTGTGCTGGCAGAGGGTTTTCTTATCTCCCCGCCCCTTGACTGCGACCTTGGCACAGACTGCTTCATCCAGCAGTATGTCGATAGCGACCCGTCGTCTGATGCGATGGATTTCACCTGTGCCGCGTTAAGCTATGACGGGCACAAAGGCACGGATTTCGCACTGTCCAGCCGGGCCCGTATCGCCGACAACATCCCCGTCCTTGCCAGCGCCGCAGGCCGTGTCACCGGTATGCGCGACGGTATGGCTGACAGCGGTTACACCAGCGAAAACGCCGCCGGTATCGACGGTAAGGAATGTGGCAACGGCGTCGTGCTTGACCACGGGAACGGTTGGGAAACGCAGTACTGCCACCTCAAACAAGGCTCCGTCAGCGTCACCACGGGGCAAGAGGTCGCCTTGGGCGATACCATCGGCTTTGTCGGGCAGTCGGGAAAGGCCGCCTTCCCCCATGTGCATCTGTCGGTGCGCAAAGACGGGGCGGTCGTTGACCCCTTCGATCCCGATGGGACCACCAGCTGCGACGCGCCCGGTGACAGCAACCTTTGGGCTGAACGGCCCGACTACCGCGCCGGTGGGCTGATCAGCATTGGTTTTGCCGATGCGGTCCCCGCTTATGACGCCATCAAACAAGGCGAGGCAGCGGCGGCGTCCCTGCCCGTGGATGCGGATGCGCTGGTGATCTGGGGCTACATGTTTGGCACACGGGCGGATGACATCGTGAACCTGTCCATCACCGGCCCTGACGGCATGGTGATCGCGGATGATGTGACGTTGACCAAAACCCAGGCCCAAGCCTTTCGCGCCATCGGCAAACGTGGCCGCGTGGACTGGCCCGCGGGCACCTATACCGGCACGGTGACGATGATCCGCGGCCTGCAGATCATCAGCCAACGCAGCACGGAAATCGAGGTCAAATAGCGCTACCTCTCGGTCAGCTTAAGCTCGATCCGGCGGTTTTGCGCGCGGGCGGCTTCGGTATTGCCACTGGCAACGGGCTGATATTGGCCAAAGCCGTTCGCGGCCAGCCGTTCCGGTGCAATCCCGAGGAAGTTGATCATATATTTGACCACTGACAGGGCGCGCGCCTGACTAAGCTCCCAGTTATCCGCAAATTCGCCCAACCCCGACAGCGGCTGATTGTCGGTATGCCCGTCTACGCGAATGACCCAGTCGATTTCAGGCGGGATATCGGCCGCGATGTTGCGTAGGATACCGGCGACCTTGGCGATCTCTCCACGACCATCGGCGGACAGCGTGGCGGCCCCCGGGGGGAACAACACCTCGGAAGAGAAGACGAAACGGTCCCCCTCGATGCGCACACCCTCCTGATTGCCCAAAAGCGCGCGCAAGCGGCCAAAGAACTCGGACCGGTATTGTTCGAGGTTCTTCGTCTCGGCCTCCAGCCGCGCACGTTCAGCCGCTTCAAGCTCGGCGCGGCGGCGTTCTTCGGCGGCGACCCGTGCGAGGGCGGTGTTCAGATCTGACCCCAGCGATTGCAACTGTACCTCTTTCGCGGCATCGCGTGCCACGGCATCATCCAGCAGGGATTGCAGCTCTCCCAACTGGCCGCGCAGGGCGGCGACCTGCTGGTTCAATAGTTCTGTCTGGCGTTGTGCCGCGGCAGTCGCCGCTTCTTCCTGCGCCAGCTCGGACCGGGCAGCATCCAGCAAAGCGGCCTGTTTCTCTGCATCCGACAGCTCTGTCTCGGCGCGGTTCTCAGCGGCAAGCTTTGCCGTAAGCGCATCCGCCAGTTTGGCGCGCAGCTCTGCCCGATCGGCCTGTGTTGCCTCAAGAGTTTCGGTTTCCGCCAGCGCAGCGGCAAGTTCGGCATCCAGCGTTTCCTTGGCAGCGCGGGCGGCGGCGAGCAGGGTCAGCGTATCCTCGGCCTCTTTGCGCTGCGCCTCTAGCGCCAGCGTCATTGCGGTCAGCTCTGCATCGGCGTTTTCCAGCTTTTCACGCAAGCGTTCGGCGGCGGCAGCTTCGGCCAGACGGGCCGCTTCGGCCTCTGACAGCGCGGCGGCATTCTGCGCGGCGGCGGTTTCCAAAGCGGCCTGCGCATCCTGATTTTGCGCCCGCAGATCGTCTACCAGCGCCGTCAGCGCATCACGGCGGGCGGCGGCAAGGCGGGCGGCTTCGACCTGGGCGTCCGTCTCTGACCGCGCCTGCGCCAAGGCAAGGTTCAACGCCTCTTGCGCGCTCAGTAGTTCTTCTTGTCGTGTCTCAAGCGCTTCTCCACGGGCGACCGCCGCATCCCGCTGGGACAACAGACTTGCCACCTGAGCTTCGAAGCCGGTGATCTTGGCCTCTGCCGCGTCAAGCTGTGCGGCCTGCGCATCGCGCGTCGCGGTCAAGGAGGCGATCATCGCCGCCTGCTCTGCCGCCTGATCGCGTGCAGCGGTGAGGGATGTGTTCAGCGTCCCCAGTTCTGCCTCAAGCTCGGCCGTGGTTTGCCGTTCCATCCCAAGCGCTTGCGCCAGCGCCGCGACTTCGCCCGACAGCGAATTCAGCTCGTTCTCTTGCCCGTTGATCCGCTGGGTCTGTACGGCTTGCAGCACCATAAAGATGGTCAACACGAACATCAGCACCAGCAAAAGACCCGTCATTGCATCCACGAATCCCGGCCAGATCGAGCCCTGAAACCGTGCCCCAGTGCGTCGGGAAAGCGCCATGGTCAGCTGCCCTCGGTGTCGGTACGGTCAGGGGTGCGCAAGCGGCGCGGCTCAGCGCCACGCGGGGCCGACAGCGCCTTGGCCAGCAAGGATATATCCTTGCGCAACTCGGCCATCGTCTCCTGCCGTCCGGCTGAAATCTCTTCGAGAATACGCAGCATCTGCACGTCGATCGACCGCAGGCGCATCCGGCTTTCCGCATCCGCGCGTTCGTGTTCACCCTGCCCTTCAAGCACGGCCACCATGCGCTCCTGCCCTTTGGCAATCCGGTCAAGGCTTTCGGCCGGCATATCGGTCTGTGCGGCCCGCGCCGACAGTTCCTCCATCGTGGCGGCCAGCGCACCGATCTTGCTGTTCAACGCGGTCTGGCTTTCCGCCGATTGTCCGATCAACTGACGCAGGCTGTCCATCTGTTCGGCCATGTGATCCAGCACACCAGCCACCGCGTTTTGATCCGACGCCCCGTCCTCGCCCGAGGAAAAACCAACGCGAGTGATCGAGCTGAGCCAATCTTCAAGCTCCTGATAAAAGCGGTTCTGCCCGTGACCGGCAAAGAGTTCAAGCAAGCCAACCACCAGCGATCCCGCCAGCCCCAAAAGGGACGACCCGAACGCCACCCCCATACCGCCAAGCTGCGATTCCAGCCCTGTCATCAGGCGCGCGAACATATCGGTGCTGCCGTCCCCTTCTTGCGGGGCGAGGCTGCGGATGGTTTCAACCACCGCCGGTACGGTCGTCGCCAAGCCGTAGAACGTGCCCAGAAGCCCGAGGAAGATCAGCATGTTGACGATATAACGCGTGATCTCGCGCGCTTCGTCGATGCGGGTGGCGACGGAATCCAGGATAGATCGGGTAGAGGTCGCGTTCACCTGCATCCGCGCGCCGCGTGTTCGCAGCAGCGATGCCAGCGGTGCCAGCAGCTGCGGGGCGACGGCATCGGCATTGGGCGCGTCAGAGGCAAAATTCTCGATCCAGCGCACAGAGCCGATCAGCTGCACCACCTGATAAAAGCAGGCGATCACACCGATGAAGAAGACGACAATAATGACCCCGTTCAAATAGGGGTTCGCCGCAAAAATAGGCAAAACGCTTGGCAGCGCCAGAAAAGCCCCGATGCAAGTCAGCCCGAGGGCGATCAGCATCAGCGTGATCTGCCGCACCGGCTGGGAAAACTGTGGTTTGGATTCGCGATCTGACTGCGCCATGCCTCGTGGCTCCTGACACTTTTGTGCTTCTGTTGCCGCAGCCTACACTTAATCCCGACGGTTATGCCACGGATTTATGCGCATAAAGTCTTTACGCGGTCGTGCAGCCACGCCAGCGACGGATCATGCAGCCCGATCTGCGTCAGATGCGCTGCGGTGTTGAACAGATATTCGGTATTCGGCCCCATGCCGCCAACTGCGCCCGAGATGATCTGCGCCTGCTCTTCCAGCGGCAAGCCGCCGCAGTATTGGTCATGTTCCGCGTCAATCACATAGACCAAAGCCGCAACCGTGCGCCCGTCCTCTAGCTGCACATCCAGGGTTTTCTCTACATAAGCCGACGACACAAGCTCGCGTTCGCGCAAATAGGCCAGCGTCGCCTCTTCGGTGCCCGGTGCCACGCGCAGCGCCATGCCATCGCAGGCCGTGCCGGTATCCGCATCCAGCGCCAGCACAAGCCCCGGACGTTCGACCGAGCCACGGTGGTGGATGGAGCGCATGCAGAAAGACCGCGCATACCCGGGCAACCGCCCGATCACGCTTTCCGCGACGTCAAACCCCGGTTTCCACAATAAGCTGCCGTAACCGAACACCCACATTGCCATGTCTCTGGTCCTTTATCATTGGCTTGTTTAAAGCTGCGCTATCGCAGGCGTTAATAAGGTGTTGGGTAAAATGGGCAAGGTCGTGTTGGTTATTGTCGTTCTGGCGGCGGTTTGGTGCGGATGGTGGGTCGCTGCCTCGTCCGGATTGCAGCGGGGCATCGCGAAACTGATCGAAACGCGCCGCGCAGCCGGGTGGCAGGCAGACGTGGGCGAAATGAAAAAGCAGGGCTTCCCCACGCGGTTGCACACCCGTCTGACCGATGTGACCCTGACCCCGCCGGCCCAAAATGCCGGGCGCGGGATCGCCAGCGCCGTCGCGGCAAAGCGCATCGACATCTCTACCCCCGCATACTGGCCCGGATATGTCACCGTAGCCTCGCCCTATATCGAACTTGGCCTGTCCGGCCCCAACCTGCGCGCCATGTTGTCGGCCGAGGACGTGACCACCGATCTGCGCCTGCGCCCCAGTGTTTCAGGCCAGTTGGACCGGTTGACGCTGGACGGCGGTGCCTGGGTGCTTGACCTGCCCGTCACCGGCCCTGTCGAGGGGCGCGGTCTGAACGTCAGCGCTGTGCAACAAACCGTCGGCCAGCCGATCTATGATCTGGCGCTGGACGCGCAGAACGTCACCCCCAGTGCCGCACTGCGCGGCCTATTCGGCCTGCCCGACGATTGGGCAGAGGCGTTTGACACCGTCACCGCCAAAGCAACCATCACCTTTGACCGGCTGTGGGATCGTAAGGCCCTTGGCCGGACCCGCCCCCAGCCCCGCGTGATCGACCTGCGTCACGCCGAGCTTGCCTGGGGCGACATTGCCCTGTCCCTGAGCGGCACAATTGCGGTCGCCGAAGATGGTCTGGCAACAGGGACATTGTCGGTCGCGGCCCAAGACTGGCCGACGATGCTGACCATGGCCGAGAGCGCGGGATACATCCCCCCCAACTTCCGCCCCCAAGCGGAACAAATGCTGAAGGGGTTGGCGCAAATGTCGGGGAACACCGATGCGCTGGATCTGGACATCACCGTGAAGGACGGAAAAATGTCTATGGGTTTCATCCCCTTGGGCCGAGCACCCAAGATTATCTTGCGCTGAATTGCGTTAAATCAACGGCAATAGGTCCCCTTGCGATACCGCGCCGTGTCGAAATGAAAGTGATCCAGATGGAAGCGGTTCGCTTTCGGGCCAAGCACGGTGCCAAACGGCCCGCAGGCCCCCTTGTGCACCCGACGCATGGCCTTACGGCTGGCGGGGGCATTCCAGCCCTTCAACACACTGACCTCGGCTCCGCTGTGCATCTGGAAACCCGAGATATCGATCGCCCGCCCGCGCCCGTGTTCTGATATCTTGCCACCCGGCTGGTTGTTGCGCGTCCGGCAGGCGTAATGGGCGGCGACACGCAGCCCGCGCAGGCCACCCTGACCGGAAAAAGCGGGCTTTGCCGATTGATCAATCCATGTTTTCAATGCTTTGGCAGTCTTGCAGTCCATCACCGCCGCTTGGCTCAACCGCACGCCTGACACCGATTGGATCTGAACCGCATCGCTGACGCCGCAGCCCTTGAGCTTGGGTTGCACGCGCCCGATCGCCTTGCCCTGAATGAAAATATCCCCGCATACCGCGCCCTTGCCCAGCAGGCGGCGCTTGGCCTTGGCCGCTTGCTCTGCCTTACGGCTGCGCAGGCTGGGCCGTAACGAGGAGGCGATCCCGCCCGTGGCCGCTATCGCGCGTTTGGCCCCCGCATTGCGCGGCGGCGTGGCAATCGACCCTTGGGGTGTCAGCGCAGCACCCCCGGCCAAAGCGGGCGGGCGCAAAGAGGTGTCGGGGCCGGCCAGTGCGGCACCGGAAAGCAGCGCGTATATCAGCGCCGCCCGGATCATTTATTGCCGGGTTGGCGACCAAAGTTCGGCGCGTCCGTGTCCTGCCCCGCTTCGATAATTCCGCGACGGATCGCGCGGGTACGGGTGAAGTAATCATGTAAATGATCGCCATCCCCCATACGGATCGCGCGCTGCAATGCGAAAAGCTCTTCCGTAAAGCGGCCCAGAATCTCGAGCGTGGCCTCCTTGTTGGTCAGGAACACATCGCGCCACATGGTCGGATCGCTTGCCGCGATGCGGGTAAAGTCACGAAAACCCGCAGCAGAATATTTGATCACTTCGCTATCGGTCACGCGGCGCAAATCATCGGCCACGCCCACCATCGTATACGCGATCAAATGCGGCGCGTGGCTGGTCACCGCAAGCACCAGATCGTGATGCTCCGCATCCATTTCCTCGACATTGGCACCCATACCATCCCAGAGGTTCCGCAACCGCGAGATCGCATTGGCGTTGGTGTCGGGCACAGGCACCAGCAGGCACCAGCGGTTGTCAAAAAGCTCTGCAAAGCCGCTGCGTGGGCCGGAGTGTTCGGTCCCCGCCAAAGGGTGTGCGGGGATGAAATGCACCCCGTCGGGCAGCAGTGGGCCCACTTGCGCGATCACATCCGCCTTGACCGACCCCACATCCGTCACCGTGCAGCCGGGTTTTAGATGCCCGGCCATCTCGGCCGCGACCGACCCCATGACGCCGACGGGTACACAAAGCACCACCAGATCCGCGTCTTTCACCGTCTTGGCGATGGAATCGCAAACCTCGTCGCACAGGCCAATCTCGCGGGCGGTGTCGCGGGTTTCGGCGCTGCGTGCAAAGCCCGACACATGGCCCGCAAGCCCGCCGCGCTTCATCGCCCAGAACATCGAAGAGGCGATCAGCCCCAAGCCGATCAGCGCGACTTTCTCATAAATTACGGGCATATCAGTCGCCTTTAAACTGTCGGATCGCATGCACCACGCGGCGGCATGCGCTTTCATCGCCCACGGTGATCCGCAAGCACGTCGGCAGCTGGTAGCCCGCCACGCGCCGCACGATCAACCCTTGGGTCTTGAGGTATTCATCACAGGCCTCGGCCTCGTCCTGCGACTTGAACCGTGCGAGGATGAAGTTCGCGCAAGACACATCAGACGGCACGCCGATCTCTGCCAGCGCATCAGCCATCCAACTGCGCCATTTGGCGTTCTCGCTCCGGCAATGGGCGGCGTAGCCGGTATCCTTGATCGCCGCCGTCGCCGCATTCAGCGCGGCTTGCGACAGGTTGAACGGCCCGCGCACACGATTCAGCACATCGATAATATGCGCCGGTGCATAGCCCCAACCGATCCGCAGCCCGCCCAGACCGTAAAGCTTGGAGAACGTCCGCGTCATCACGATATTATCGTGGCTATCGACCAAAGCCGCGCCGCCGTCATAGCCTTCGACATATTCGGCATAGGCCCCGTCAAGCACCAGAATTGCCTGTTTGGGGATACCGGCGGCAAGACGTTCAATCTCGCTCAGCCCGATCATGGTGCCGGTGGGGTTGTTCGGGTTTGCGATGAACACCAGCCGCGTTTTGTCGGTGCATCCCGCGAGCAGCGCGTCCACATCCGTGACCCGTTCGTTTTCGGGCACCTCGACCGGGGTCGCGCCATTGGCCAGCGCGGAGATTCGGTACATGCCAAAGCCGTGCACCGTGTGCAGCACCTCTGTCCCCTCGCCCGAGAACGCTTGGCACAAAAAGGCGATGATCTCGTCCGACCCGGCGCCGCAAATGATGCGGTCAGCGTCCAGCCCGTGCACCTGCGCGATCGCCTGACGCAGCGCGGTATGATCAGAGGACGGATAGCGATGCAGATCATAGGACGCATCGCGGAACGCTTTGACGGCCGCGTCGGACGGGCCAAGCGGGTTCTCGTTCGAGCTGAGCTTGATCACATTATCAAGCCCCGCCACATGGGACGCCCCGCCTTGATAAAGCGCGATGTCCATAATGCCGGGTTGCGGGCGAATAGCGGTTGTCATCTGTCATGTCTCCTGTCGGGCGGACCATAAACGCGCGCCGTCGCCAGCGCCACTACGATCTTGTCCCAGCGTCATATGGCCCCGCGCTAAAGGCGCGTCACCAAACGCAAAAAGGGCCACGCCGGTCTTTCCAGCGTGGCCCCTTCGGCATTGATATGCGAGGAACCTTAGTTCTTCGCGTAGAATTCGACCACGAGGTTCGGTTCCATCATGACAGGGTATGGCACGTCGCCCAAAGCGGGGGTGCGCACGAATGTCGCTGTCATCTTGGAGTGATCCGCCTCGATGTAGTCAGGCACGTCACGCTCTGCCAGTTGCGTCGCTTCGAGCAGGGCAACCATTTGCTTGGAACGGTCACGCACTTCGATCACGTCGCCTTCTTTGACGCGGTAGGAAGGAATGTTAACCTTCTTGCCGTTCACTTTGACGTGGCCGTGGTTCACGAACTGGCGCGCAGCGAAAACGGTCGCGACGAATTTGGCGCGGTATACAACGGCGTCCAGACGACGCTCCAGCAGACCGATCAGGTTTTCACCGGTGTCGCCTTTTACACGCTCGGCTTCACCGTAGATGCGGCGGAATTGCTTTTCGGTCAGATCGCCGTAGTAGCCTTTCAGCTTCTGCTTGGCGCGCAGCTGAATGCCGAAGTCGGACATTTTGCCCTTGCGGCGCTGACCGTGCTGGCCGGGGCCGTATTCACGACGGTTCACTGGGGACTTAGGACGGCCCCAGATGTTTTCGCCCATACGGCGGTCAATTTTGTGCTTGGCAGCTGTACGCTTAGTCACGGCTGTTCTCCTTTTTGAGGCCCCCGCAGGATTGCGACGGGCGGTAAAGGGCGTTGTCCTCTGGCCGAAGCCTGACAGGGTTCCCCTTGCGGGGTCCACCAACACCAATCAAGCGGCGCTTATACGGTGCTGCGGGTTGGAGTCAATGCACGAACTTGGCCCAATTAGCCTCAAATCATAGCTTATTAGGCAGTAGCGGTCGGGAAGTCCGCGAAAATGCGCATTTCGATGAACGCTCCGCCGCCCTACGTCATGTGACCCGCCGAACGTTGCCTTAAAATCGCCAAAATCGTTAACAAAAAGTTAAAGCGGGCACTTTTAAGTTGAAATGTTAACGATTGTCACGCAGCATCAAGGTGTTGAACGGTTTGAGGGGGCTAGTGTGACGCATAACATGGGCTATCGCGGCGGATACCGTTGGCATCCAATGCGCTTCATCGGAACTCGTAATGCAGTTGTGGTGCATAGCGTCGAAAGACCACGCACATGAGGATCTTGGCCGTCGAGGACAATCAAGATCTGCGTAATTTGCTAGAAGAATATCTTCGGACGCAAGATCACGAATATGTCCGCACGGCCGCCTCCGGCAAGGAGGCGCTTGAAGTCATTCATAGCGCGCCGGTTATTTTCGACTGCCTACTGCTCGACATCCAGATGCCGGAAATGTCCGGCGTAGAGCTGATCCCCCACATCCGACAAATCGACGGGTACGAATTCGTGCCCATCATCATGCTCACCGGGGTAAAGAACAGCGAAAGCATCGCGAAATCCTTCGTGGCGGGCGCGTGGGACTATATCATCAAACCGTTCGAGTTCTTCGACCTTGAGGCACGCATTCATGGTGCAGAAATGCGCAACGCCGAATTTGTCCGGCACCTGAAACGCCCGCATGAATCCCCCAACCAAGAGAATTTCGACGTTCTGAAAGAGCTCGCGCTCGACCGTCCGATGTCGCCGTCCGAGCTTTCCGAGAGCGGCCTTGTCCCGCAGGACGCCTTTGAAAACTGCATTATGCGCATGCAATCCGAGTTTGGTGGCGGCATGCAGATCGCTGTGATCGTGCTGCAGAACTTTGCGGATGTGCTTGCGCAGGTTCCGCAAGACCAGCGCGTCGAGTTTTCTGTCGGATTGGCACGCAGGTTGACCGATGCGCTCAGCAGCCTGAACCTTATCGTGACATATCGATCAAACGGCACCTTCGCCGCGCTCTCGCCCGCGCTTAAAACGCAATCCACGCTCAATATTGCTGACGTGGTGAAGAGCGCGGTCCAGACCTCGCCAGAGGCAGCATGTCATCGCGATATCGTGGTCAACGTCGACTACTGCCGCACCAAGGCATTCTCGACCAGCGGCGACACGATTGTGATGCTTGACCAACTCGCAAAGCGCCTAAGTACCGTTACCGCCTAACACGGTAACAGCGGCCTAGCCGGCGTCCCAGTCGTGTTTGGGCCGTTGCGCCACAGCCTGATGACGGGGGCAGCACGTCAAATGGTCATTCACCATGCCCACAGCCTCCATAAACGCATAGACGATTGTCGGGCCGCAGAACTTAAACCCCCGTTTTTTCAAGTCAGCCGATATCTGCTTTGAAAGCGGCGTCCATGCGGGAACATCCGACTGACGCTCAAACCGGTTTTGCAGTGGCTCGAACCCCACGTATTTCCATAAGTACCGATCAAATCCCTCCTTCTTTTCAATCTCTTGCCAAACGCGTGCATTTGTAATCGCCGCCTCTATCTTTCCGCGGTGGCGGATAATGCCGGGGTTGGCGAGCAAGCGTTCAACCTCGGCTTCACCCCATGTAGCGATGACATTAGGATCAAAACCGGCAAAAGCCTCGCGGAAATTCTCTCGCTTTTTAAGTATCGTGATCCAACTCAGCCCTGCCTGAAAGCCATCAAGGATCAGTTTTTCCCAAAGCGCGCGGCTGTCATACTCCGGCACACCCCAGTCAGTGTCATGATAATCCAGATAAATTTGCTCTGGCCCAGCCCAGTCACACCGCTGCATCCACATCCCCTTCTCCGACGGATCTGGCCGGATAGCTAAAATTTGTACTGCATTGCCGCGTTAACCCGGCGTTACAAGTTTCCGCGCCAAGGTGACATGAGTACAGCGATAAATGGAAGCGCCACTTTGGAAGATATATCACCACACCCGCTCGCCGATCTGCCCGAGGGGACGAAAAACCCGCTCGACTACGCGCTGACCCAACGCGACGGCAGCACATTGGCCATGGTCAGGGCTGCTGTCGCGCATAATCAGACATTGATGGCATACCAGCCTGTCATGCGGGACGCGGACGACCCAAAAATCGCCTTTTACGAGGGGTTTATTCGCATTCTGGATCCCACCGGTCGCGTCATCCCCGCCCGCGAATTCATGCCCGTGGTCGAGAAGACCCAGCTTGGCCGCGAGATTGATGTGCTATCGCTCAATGCAGGGCTTGCCGCGCTGAGCGAAAACAAAGGGTTGCGCCTTTCGATCAACATGTCCGCGCGCTCTATCGGGTATGCGGGATGGACGACCCTTTTGAACCGGTGGCTGTCGCGCGACGGCACCATTGGCGAACGTCTCATCCTGGAAATTAGCGAAAAATCGGCGATGCAAATGCCCGAACTCGTCGCCAGCTTTATGGACCAGCTCCAGGCACGGGGGGTTTGCTTTGCATTGGATAACTTTGGCTCTGACTACATCGCCATCCGCTATTTGAAAGAGATGTTCTTCGACATTCTGAAGATCGACGGGCAGTTCGCCCGCGGCGTAAGCGACCACCCCGACAATCGTGCAATCGTGTCGATCATGGTGTCGATCGCGCGCAACTTCGACATGATAACCGTCGCCGAACAGGTAGAAAATCAAGACGATGCATCCCTGCTTCTCGCGCTTGGGGTCGATTGCCAACAGGGCTTTCTGTATGGCGCACCAACCACCCAACCCTACTGGCAGAGCACGCCGGAAGAGCGCAAAAATGCGTAAGCGAACATGGCGCGATTGCCGCATGTGCAGCAATGGGATATGTCCAAACCATAGAAGACGGGGGAACGGGAAAGCGCCGTATTATATTACCCCACGTCAGTAGTTCAGGGGAAGAACACATATGACCAACGTTGTCATCGCATCCGCAGCGCGCACGCCTGTCGGCAGCTTCAGCGGATCCTTTGCAAATACACCCGCGCACGATCTGGGCGCCGCGGTGCTGAAAGAGATCGTCGCCCGCGCAGGCATTGACCCTTCCGAGGTCAATGAAACAATTCTGGGTCAGGTTCTGACCGCCGCTCAGGGGCAAAACCCTGCCCGCCAGGCACATGTTAATGCGGGCCTGCCTATCGAAAGCGCTGCATGGTCGATCAACCAGGTCTGCGGCTCTGGTCTGCGCGCGGTCGCTTTGGCAGCACAGCACATCCAATTGGGCGACGCCGATATTGTGGCAGCCGGCGGTCAGGAAAACATGTCGATGAGCCCCCACGCACAAAATCTGCGTCCGGGTCAGAAAATGGGCGACATGCAACTTATCGATACGATGATCCGCGACGGCCTGTGGGATGCGTTCCACGGTTATCATATGGGTCAGACAGCTGAAAACGTTGCCGCTAAATGGGATATCAGTCGCGACGCCCAAGACGCATTCGCGGTGGCCTCGCAGAACAAAGCCGAAGCCGCCCAGAAGGCTGGTAAATTCCAGGACGAAATCGTGCCTTTCACCGTCAAAACCCGCAAGGGCGAGGTGGTTGTCGATCAAGATGAATACATCCGCCACGGTGCCACGATGGAAGCGATGCAGAAACTGCGCCCTGCCTTCACCAAAGACGGTTCCGTCACCGCAGCGAATGCGTCCGGCCTGAACGACGGGGCTGCTGGCGCATTGCTGATGTCCGCAGACAACGCCGAAAAGCGCGGCATCACACCTTTGGCGCGCATCGCGTCCTATGCCACCGTTGGCCTGGACCCGACGATCATGGGTGCCGGCCCGATCTATGCATCGCGTAAAGCGCTTGAGAAAGCGGGTTGGAAGGCCGAGGATCTGGACCTTGTTGAAGCCAACGAAGCGTTCGCGGCGCAGGCCTGCGCGGTCAACAAGGACATGGGGTGGGATCCATCGATCGTGAACGTGAACGGCGGTGCCATCGCAATCGGCCACCCCATCGGTGCCTCCGGCGCGCGCATCCTGAACACCCTTTTGTTCGAGATGCAGCGACGCGGCGCGAAAAAAGGCCTCGCGACCCTGTGCATCGGCGGTGGCATGGGCGTCGCCATGTGCCTTGAGCGCCCATAACGCTGTATAATCGATCAAGCCTGGCGCGTGTTCGGCAAGAACGCGCGCCAGGCGAAAAACATCTGCTTTTTCCCTGCGTAAACTGTTGCAATGAAATTCAAGCCTGACTACAAATTCTCCACGTAATTAAATTACGAAATTAACAAGGCAAACGAAACAACATTGCCTTAAGGGGAGAGATTTATGTCACGTGTTGCACTTGTAACAGGGGGAAGCCGCGGGATCGGGGCGGCTATTTCCACAGCTTTGAAAGACGCAGGATACACCGTCGCGGCAACATATGCCGGGAACGACGAGGCAGCTGCGCAGTTTACAGAAACCACGGGCATCAAAACCTACAAGTGGAACGTCGCCGACTATGACGATTCCAAAGCCGGGATTGCCAAAGTCGAAGAAGATTTAGGCCCGATCGACGTGGTCGTAGCGAACGCAGGTATCACCCGCGACGCACCTTTCCACAAGATGACGCCCGACCAGTGGAACGAAGTGGTTGGCACCAATTTAACGGGTGTTTTCAATACGATCCACCCAGTTTGGCCTGGTATGCGCGAACGCAAGTTCGGTCGGATCGTCGTCATCAGCTCGATCAACGGGCAGAAAGGTCAGTTCGCCCAGGTGAACTATGCCGCGACCAAAGCAGGCGATCTGGGCATTGTGAAGTCACTCGCGCAGGAAGGCGCGCGCGCCAATATTACCGCGAATGCGATCTGCCCCGGCTATATCGCGACGGATATGGTGATGGCGGTGCCCGAGAAGGTGCGCGACTCTATCGTGGCGCAAATCCCGACCGGCCGCTTGGGCGAACCCGAAGAAATCGCCCGCGCGGTTGTATTCCTAGTCAGTGATGATGCGGGCTTTATCAACGGGTCCACGATCACCGCAAATGGTGCGCAGCATCTGGTCTGAACGGCCTACTTGAACGCAAAAGGCCAGCGCATTTCGCGCTGGCCTTTTTGTCGGCGGCCCAATGGGCACGCCAACGGAATTGTAATCTATCAGGCGGAAAGCCGGGTAATTTCCTCTTTCAAGCGCAGCTTTTCCTTTTTCATATTCGCAACCTTTAGCCCGTCCATACTCGGCGATCGTTGGGCCTGTTCTACAGCGTCACTCATTGCCAAATGCTTCCGTTTCAGAGCATCCAGATGTGCGTCAAAAGCCATGTAACTCTCCTTAGGTTATGTTGCGTAGAATGATTGAAGCACGAAATATTCCACCTGTCACGCGGCAGCGCAGCAAAACTATCGACAAGTTGAGATATCGGCGAGAGGCTGCTTAGAATGGCAGCGCTGCGCCCTCGCGCAGGACCGCTCGTATTCCGGGCACATAGCTGTCGCCGTCGCTCAAATGTTGTGCACCTTCGTGCATGATAAGGGGCGCGTTCAAGCGAAACGCCCCCCGCCCGCTTTTGCGCGCACGCAGGATGACCAGTTCAGCCATGCGACCGATGCGCGGTGCGATCGGCAGCACCTCTATGCTGCCCATATCATGGGGTAGCGCGCGGATCAGATCGGGCAGGCGTTCCGCCCGATGGATAAAATGCGCCTGTCCTTTCGGGGCAAGGCGTTTGGCCGCGATCTTGACCCAGGTTTCCAAAGGGGTCGCTTCCCCCAAGGCGGTCTCACGACCGCTATTTGTCGCAGCGACAGAGGCGTGGCGATCAAAATACGGCGGGTTGGCAAGAACGTGGTCAAATTGTCGCTGCCGCAGGGCCAGCGGCATGGCATCAATGTCGGCCTCAACCACTTCAAATGCTGGATTATTGCGCCGTGCAAGCGCGGCATAGCCAGGCTGGATCTCGACCCCTGTCAGCTGCAAGCCCGGCACCCGCGCGCCCAGACAAAGCGACACCGCCCCTACCCCGCAGCCCAGCTCTAGCACGCGCTGACCGGCCTGCGCCGGCACCGTTGCAGCCAATAAAACAGGGTCGACGCCCGCACGGTAGCCTTTACGCGGCTGCCACAAATGCAGTTTGCCGCCCAGAAACGCATCCCGCGTGAGCGCGTCGGGGTCAAAGACGTCCACAGCGGTTATTTGGGCAACCCGGTGGGGATGTCGTTGTCGCGCAACACCCGCGCTGCGGCGGTGTGATCGTCGTCGTGCACCATCAAGCGGCGGGGGAAAATGCCGATCCCGCCTTCAAGCACGCTCATGTTTACGTCCAGCGGAAAGCAGTCTATATCCTCGCCCTGAAGAAGGGCGCTGGCAAAGGCGATTATTGTCGGATCGGTTGTGCGCAAAAGTTCCTTCATAACAGAGATGTAAGGGCAATCGACGTTGATTGTCGAGCCTTCCAATTAAGGTCGTGTAAATGACGAGCGAAAACACCCAGAAACCACATGACCGGATGGCGGCCTATCTCAACGCGGATATGACCGCGGTGAACGATCTGATCCGCGACCGCATGGCGTCAGAACATGCGCCGCGCATCCCCGAGGTCACGGCCCATCTGGTAGAGGCAGGCGGCAAGCGGTTGCGCCCGATGCTAACCCTCGCTGCGGCGCGCCTGTGCGGCTATGACGGCCCCTACCACGTGCACCTTGCCGCCACGGTCGAATTCATTCACACCGCGACACTGCTGCACGACGATGTGGTCGATGAAAGCGCGCAGCGTCGCGGGCGGCCGACGGCTAACTTGCTGTGGGATAACAAATCTTCGGTGCTGGTGGGCGATTACCTTTTCGCGCGCAGCTTCCAGTTGATGACCGAGACGAATAACATGCGCGTGCTGGCGATCCTTGCCAATGCCTCCGCCACGATTGCAGAGGGCGAGGTGTTGCAACTGACCGCCGCGCAGAATCTGGCCACGGATGAAGGCATCTACCTACAGGTCGTGCGCGGGAAGACGGCGGCGTTGTTTTCGGCGGCGACGCAAGTGGGCGGGGTGATTGCCGCGGCCCCTGACGCACAGGTTCAGGCCCTGTTTGACTATGGTGATGCCTTGGGGATCGCGTTTCAGATTGTCGACGATTTGCTGGACTACCAAGGCGACCCGAATGCCACCGGCAAGAACATCGGTGATGACTTCCGCGAGCGTAAGCTGACCCTGCCCGTGATCAAGGCGATCGCCAAAGGCGACGCGGCCGAACGTGCCTTCTGGACCCGCACCATCGAGAAGGGCAGGCAGGATGACGGCGATCTTGAACACGCTCTGTCGCTGCTGAATGCACATGGCACTCTGGATGAAACCAAGGCAGAGGCGCTGGCATGGGCGGAACAGGCCAAGACTGCGCTGAACACCCTGCCTGATCATGATCTGACGCAGATGCTGCGCGATCTGGCCGATTACGTCGTCGCGCGTATTAGCTAAATGCCACCCGACTGAGGCGCGTCGAAGCTACCCCAGCATCGGTGCGGCGGTGACCCACCAGCCGGGCTGAGCCGCGGCAATACGCGTGACGGCGCGCTGCGCCAGTGCCTCGGTCTCGTAAAGGCCAAAGCAGGTCGCACCTGAGCCCGACATACGCGCCATCAGCGCGTCCTGTAGGCTGCCCAGACAATCTGCCACCTCTGGCACCACCTCGATCGCCGGTGCCTCCAGATCGTTGCGCTGTGTGGCCAGCCAGGCGGCGAACGCAGGCGCGCTGGTGAATTGGGGCAGCTCTTTGGGCATGGGCGCGTTGGCGCGGGACTCGAGCCTTGAGAAGACTTCGGGCGTGGCGGCGGATTTATTCGGGTTGATCAGCACCAGCCAGCAGGGCGGCAGCTTGGGCGCGGGCGTCAATCGCTCGCCGATCCCCTCCATCCGCTGCGGGGTGTCATGCAGGCAAACCGGCACATCGGCCCCCAGTCGCGCCACATCCTCGGGCACCGGCAGCCCCCAATGCGCCGAGAGCAAGCGCAGCGCCGTGGCCGCATCCGCTGATCCTCCGCCGATCCCTGCCGCGGCGGGGAGGTTTTTCGTCAGATGCAACCGTGCCCCCCTGCCCGCGCCCGCGTCCAGCAGCCTTGCCGCACGCACCACGAGGTTGCGGTCATCATGGGGGGCGGCACCGCCATAGGGACCATCGATAAACAGCTCAAGCTGGTCAGAGGGGGATACCGCGATCCGGTCGCCCACGCCCGCGCGCACCACAAGACTATCCAGCAGATGGTAGCCATCGCTGCGCTGCCCGGTGACATGCAGGGTCAGGTTCACCTTGGCCCAGGCGAAACCCGCGTTGGCAACCCCGAGGGCAGCGGCTTGGGTCGTCATTTCTCGGCAGAGGCTTTGCTGAGCGGCTCGGCCCCTTCTTCGGCCAATACCGCGTCCAGCCCCACCTCGAGTTTGCGGCGCATGCGGTCGGGATCGGCCTCGCTGTCTTTGTCTTCGGGATCAACAAACGATAGCGCCCGACGCCATTGGAATTCAGCCTCGCGTTGACGGCCAACGGACCAGTAAACATCGCCCAGGTGGTCGTTGACCACCGGATCAACGGCAACCAGTTCAACGGCCCTTTCCATCTGGTCGACGGCCTCTTCGTAGCGGCCCAAACGATACAAAACCCAGCCCAGTGAATCGACGATATAGCCTGATTCAGGGCTCGCTGCGACGGCGCGTTCGATCATGTTCAACGCTTCGTCCAGATTGCGCCCCTGTTCCACCAGCGAATAGCCGAGGTAGTTCAGAACCTGAGGCTGATCGGGGTTGATCTTGAGAGCGGCGCGAAAATCGCGTTCGGATGCCTCGCCATTGCCAGAGCGTTCTTCGGCAATGCCGCGGGCGTAATACAGCACCCAGCGTTGCGGATTGCTGTCGGGTGTCAGCTCTATCGCGCGGTCATAGGATTTGATTGCGGCCTTGAAGTTGTCCTGCGCCCGCAACGCATCACCCAAGGCGGAATGGACCGACGGCAATGTGCCGTGGCTACGGGTCAGCTGTTGCAGAACCTCGATCGCCTGTTCCGGTTTGTTCGACCGTCGCAGCGCCGCCGCACGCCCGAGTTCGGCTGCGTGATAGGCGGGGTTGTCGGCGGGTACGTCCTGCAGTTCCTCGATCGCAAGCTCGTACTGGCCGATGTTTTCCAGCAGATCAGCGGTCAGCAATAGGTCGTCGATATGATCGGGGCGCAGGTAACGCGCGATGCGCGCATAAAGCAGCACATAGTAGTCACCGGCACTTTCATTGCGCAGCACGGCGGCGAAGGTAAAGAAGACTTCGGCAATGCCTGCCTTGGCATCGGGGATCTGGGTAAAGGCGACCTGCCCCTCCCCCTGCAAGGCGGCGACCAAGCCGTCAAGTTCGGGGTCGCTGCTGGCCCCGAAACTATCGGTCAGCAGCGCAAGCGCCTGTTCATTTCGCCCGAGCTGGCCAAGGATTTCCGCCCGCGCGATCACACCGCGCCGTGTCTGCCCTGCCGATCCCGCTTGGTTCGAAGCAAAGATCGCCTCCGCCCCTTCGTAGTCGCCGACCGACGCCAGTGCCAAAGCCTTGTGATACAGCACGAACCCCTGCATGCCGGCTTCTTTGCTCAGATCGTCGAACTGGGTGATGGCGGCGGTCATGTCGCCCACGCCCACATGCGCCCAGGCCTTGACCAAACCGTCCACCCAAGGGCCGATCCCGCCCTCGTCTGCGGATTGTTCGATCAGACCCGCATAGTTTTCTTCCTGCGCCATGCCAGCGGTTGTCACCAGATAGGCGATCTGCCCGGGCTGGTCCGACGCGGCCATGATGCGCGCCAAAGGCAGGGCGCGGTCGATATCCCCCAGCGAGAGCAGCGCCAGAACCGTGCTTTCAAGGAACTCGGGGTTCTTGGGATCAAGCGCCAGCGCCTCGCCATAATACTTGGCAGATTCCGCAAAATCACTGCGCACCGCAGCATGCCGACCGGCAAGATAGGCCCCCGCCGCCGATTGCGCCTGTACGGGCATTGCAACGGCTCCGGTCAGCGCCAAAACGCTTGCGGTCAACAGAAGGTTACGGATCATACTGGCACGCCTCATTTGTATTTGCGCGCAAGGCTAACAGGTTCACGACCAAGCGCAATGCCGCCTATCCAAAGGGACATCCCGCTTATCCTCTATCGGCGGAACCTTGCATGGAAAAAAGGCGCGCCGCAGCACGCCTTTGATCGATTTCATCCAATAAGTGATGCTTACACGTTAGGCCCGCAAGCGACGCTTACATATTGGGATAGTTCGGGCCATCGCCACCCTGCGGCGTGGTCCAGACGATATTCTGCGTCGGATCCTTGATGTCGCAGGTCTTGCAGTGCACGCAGTTCTGGAAGTTGATGACAAAGCGCGGGTCCTTGCCGTCTTCCTCGACGAATTCATACACGCCGGCAGGGCAATACCGCGCCGAGGGGCCAGCGTACTCCGGCAGGTTGATGTTCACCGGCACCGACGGATCCTTCAGCGTCAAATGCGCGGGCTGGCTTTCGTCGTGGTTGGTGAAGGAAAACGCCACGTTGGTCAGACGGTCAAAGCTGAGCTTGCCATCGGGCTTGGGGTAGTCGATCTTCTTGTGCTTGTCGGCCTTTTCGGTCGCTTCAGCATCGGATTTACCATGCCCCAGCGTCCCCAGCAGCGAGAAGCCGAAAGTATTGGTCCACATGTCGAACCCACCCACGGCGAGCGAGGTCACAAGGCCGTACTTGCTCCACAACGGTTTGACGTTGCGCACTTTTTTCAGGTCTTTGCCGATCTCGCCGCTGCGGACATCTTCCTCATAGGCGGTCAGCTCGTCACCGGCGCGGCCCGCCTGGATCGCGTCATAGGCCGCTTCGGCGGCAGCTTTGCCCGACAGCATCGCGTTGTGGTTGCCCTTGATGCGCGGCACGTTGACCATGCCCACCGAACAGCCCAGCAACGCCACACCGGGTGCGACCATCTTGGGCATCGACTGGTAGCCGCCTTCGGTGATGGCGCGCGCGCCATACGCCACGCGCTTGCCACCTTTCAGCAGCTCGGCAACCATCGGGTGGTGCTTGAAGCGCTGGAATTCCATGTAGGGGAAGACATGCGGGTTTTTGTAGCCAAGGTGGACAACGAAACCGACGTACACCTGGTTGTTTTCAATGTGATAGATGAACGACCCGCCGCCCGCGTTGCTGTTCAAAGGCCAGCCCATCGTGTGGGTCACGGTGCCCTCTTTGTGCTTGGCGGGGTCGATCTCCCAGATTTCTTTCATGCCAAGGCCGTATTTCTGCGGCTCTTTTCCGGCGTCCAGATCGTATTTCGCAATCACCTGCTTGGACAGGCTGCCGCGCACGCCTTCGGACAGGAAGACGTATTTACCGTGCAGCTCCATACCGGGCTCATAGCCGTCGCCCTTGGTGCCATCGGCGCTGATGCCGAATTCACCGGCCACAACGCCTTTGATCTCGCCATTGTCGCCATAGACCAGCTCTGAGCACGCCATACCGGGGAAAATCTCGACCCCCAGCTCTTCGGCCTGTTCTGCCATCCAGCGGCAGACATTGGCCATGGAAACGATGTAGTTCCCGTGGTTGTTCATCAGCGGCGGCATGGGGAAGTTCGGCACCCGGATTTTACCCGCCTCGCCCAGCATATAGAAGTTGTCTTCCTCGACCTTGGTCTTGATCGGCGCGCCTTTTTCCTTCCAGTCGGGCATCAGGGCGTCCAGACCGATCGGGTCCAGAACCGCACCCGACAGGATATGCGCCCCTACCTCAGAGCCCTTTTCCAGCACGACCACGTTGCAGTCGGCGTCGAGTTGCTTCAGACGGATCGCGGCGGACAGACCGGCAGGGCCCGCACCGACGATAACGACGTCATATTCCATTGCTTCGCGTTCAACTTCGGCCATTTGGGGCTCCTCTTCGGGCAGAAAACGGTTTGGATTTCGCTAAACCAGCACGGTCGCTATTGCAATCGCAACACAGCGTAAATTAGCGCACCCACGACAGTTTGCATCTTAAATGTTGCAAGTGCAGCAAGATTGTTTCGCATCGCAAAATGCTAGCTGCGCGGATCTCCCATTAGATAGCGCGGCCCCTGCCCTTTCTCCCCCGCACGGTCTTGGGGGTTATAAAGCGCACAGGCCTGTAGGCTCAGGCATCCGCATCCGATACATCCATCTAGGTCGTCACGCAGGCGGGTCAACGTCGCGATCCGGTCGTCCAGCGTTGTGCGAAACGCCTGGCTGATCCGCGCCCAGTCCTCTTTGGTGGGGGTGCGCCCATCCGGCAGGGGATCCAGCTCTTGCTTGATCTGCGGCAAGGTAAAACCGAATTGCTGCGCGATCATCACAAAGCTCAGCCGCCTCAGATCGGCACGCTCGAACCGCCGCTGCCCGCCGCTGTTGCGCCACGGTTTGATCAACCCTTGCGCCTCGTAATAGCGGATGGCGGACACCGCCAAGCCTGTGCGCCGCGCCAAAGCACCAATCGACAACCCGTCATTCACCGCCATAGACAGTCCCCGAAATAATCCTTGACCTAAAGTTAGGTTAAGAAACTACACACCATAGGGTCAACGTCACAAACACGGAAGGAAGACCCGACAATGCCAGCACAATTGGAACATGCAAACATCACCGTAACCGACCCGCAAGCCACCGCCGCCTGGATGGCGCAGATCTTTGGCTGGCGTATCCGCTGGCAAGGCGATGCGATAGCGGGCGGAAATTCTATCCACATCGGAACCGACGGCTCATACGTGGCGCTTTACACACCGAAAAAGACGCCGGCCACGGGCACCAGCAGCTATGACACCACCGGCGCGCTGAACCATATCGGGGTGACCGTCGATGATCTGGACGCCGCCGAAACCTTGGTCAAAGCGCAGGGCTTCACGCCGGTGAACCACGCCGATTACGAACCCGGGCGGCGCTTCTATTTTCGGGATCACGACGGTGTCGAATATGAGCTGGTCCAATACGATGACTAAGCGCGGATTGCCGCGGACGGGCTGACTCTGCTCTTGCAATCGCGGCGCAGTTTGGGTCAGGTAAGGATCAATTCAAATCGGTTGCACCCTCGGACGACAGTTCGGGGGCTGTGACCCTCATTGCGTGGACGCCCCCTGATGGAAAAAATCCCCATGACCCGCGCCGGTCACACGGCTTTGGAAACCGAACTCAAGCATCTGAAGTCGGTTGAACGCCCTGCCATCATCAAAGCCATCGCCGAAGCCCGCGAACACGGTGACCTGTCCGAGAACGCCGAATACCATTCCGCCAAGGAAAAGCAGTCCTTCATCGAAGGCCGCATCAAAGAGCTTGAAGGCGTGATCTCCCTTGCGGATGTGATTGACCCGGCCAAGATGTCCGGCGCGATCAAGTTCGGCGCGACCGTGACCCTCGTGGACGAGGACACCGACGAAGAGAAGACCTACCAGATTGTTGGTGAATACGAGGCCAACATCGAAAAAGGCCTGCTGAACATCAAATCCCCTATCGCCCGCGCCCTGATCGGCAAGGAAGAAGGCGACAGCGTCGAGGTGCGGACACCCGGGGGGGACAAATCCTATGAGGTTCTCAAAATCGTCTACGCATAAGCCGGGGACAAAGAGATGACCGACAAACCGCAGCTGACACCGAACGCGCCGCGCCAATCCGCGCGGTCGACCCCCTTCGGCGTCTATTCGCGCCCGAACGACGGCGGGATCTCGAACATCGAACTCATCGCCGCAGCGCTAAGCGCTGTATGGTTGCTGGGGTCCGCGATCTTTTTCCTGATGCTGCCGTCGGATCAGCAACCCGATACGGGCGGTGCCGGTTTGCGGTTCCTGATGACGATGCTGGCGATCTTTATGCCCGTTGGCATGATCTGGGTCGCCGGCACAGCGGCCCGCGCCAGCCGTGTCATGCGCGAGGAAAGCAAACGCTTGCAGGCCGCGATCGACGCGATCCGGCAGGCGTATATCGCGCAACAGCAAGGGCAGAACCTTGGCGCAGACGCGACCGTCGCGCGCAAGCTGGATGAAATCGCCGCCGCCGCCCGCAAGACCGAAAGCACGCTGGCCACCTTCCAAAGCCGCCGCGACGCCAGCACCCGCCTTGCGCCTCTCAAGCCTGCGGTGGTCGATGACCAGCCCGCGCTGGCGCTTGGCACCTCGGCCGCGGATATGACCCCGCCGCTGTCGCATGAAGATTTCATTCGCGCGCTGAATTTCCCCGAAACCGCAGAGGATACCGAAGGGTTTTCGGCGCTGCGCAAGGCGTTGAAAGACCGCAATGCATCCCAGCTGGTGCAGGCGTCGCAGGACGTGCTGACGCTGCTTAGTCAGGACGGTATCTATATGGATGACCTGCGCCCCGACCGTGCACGCCCCGAAATCTGGCGCCAATTCGCCCAAGGGGCCCGAGGCCGTCCGATCGCAGCTTTGGGCGGCATCCGCGACCGGTCCTCGCTGGCGCTGACCAGTGCCCGCATGAAGCAAGACCCGATCTTCCGCGATGCCGCGCATCACTTCCTGCGCCGTTTCGACCGCGCCTTTGCCGCCTTTGAAGCCGAGGCCTCTGACGCCGACATCTCGGCACTGACCGACACGCGCACCGTGCGGGCCTTCATGTTGCTGGGCCGCGTGGCGGGGACGTTCGACTAGCGGTCAGGTGATCCCGAAAGACCCATAGGGAATATAGCGCACCAGATCCCCCGGCTGGATGTCGACCGCGGCGTCCGGGAGTTCCACCAATCCTTCGGCCCAAGCCAGCCCGCTGATCCGCCCCGACCCTTCAGAGGCAAAGACCTGCACCCGCCCGTCGCGCATCCGCGCGCGTAGATACTCGCGCCGCCCCGGTTTCTTGCGTTTGCTGAAATCTGCGGGCACGTCGAACCCCTGCGGTTCGGGCCAGTCCTGCCCGGCCAGCCGTGCCAACGCAGGGCGCGCGAAAATCAGGGTGCAGACCATAGCGGCCACGGGGTTGCCCGGCAGACCAAAAACCGGCGTGCCTTGCCACATGCCAAGCGCTAAGGGCCGCCCCGGTTTGACCGCGATGCGCCACAGGTCAAGCGCCCCTGCCTCGGACAAAAGGGCCGACACGTGGTCTTCATCCCCCGCCGACGCGCCACCGCTGGTCAGGATCGCATCGACACGGCCCTGCGTCTCATCCAGCCGCCTGCGCAAAGCTGCGCGGTCGTCACCCACATGCCCCAGATCCACGCCCTGATGGCCGAACTGCGATACCAACCCCAGCAACATCGGGCGGTTCGCATCGAATATCTGCCCGTCGGCCGCGGTCCGACCGGCCTCGACGATCTCGTCCCCTGTCGATAGCACGCCAACGCGCAACGGCCGATGGGTCGACACAGACGCCGTCCCCGTGGCCGCGAGCAAGGCGATATCCGCCGCTGTGATCCGCCGTCCTGCGCGCAGTGTCACGGCACCCGCCGTCACATCCTCCCCCGCTTTGCGGGTATTGGCACCCTGTTTCACCGGACCGTTAAACCGCAGGGTGCGCCTGTCGATGGTCACGTCTTCTTGTAGTACCACGGTATCGACGCCTTCGGGCAGCGCGGCCCCTGTCAGCACGCGGATCGCCTGCCCCTCGGCCAGCGCCCCCGGCGCGTCGCCTGCCGCCGCGCGCCCCTCGGCCAGCGGCATCGCATGGGCGCCGGCCTCGCGCCCGCCTGCAAAGCCATAGCCATCAACAGCCGTATTGGGCAGCGGCGGATTGGCGCGGCGTGCCAGCACATCCGCCGCGGCGATGCGCCCCAAGGTGGCAGCCAAAGCCACGTCTTCGACAGGGGTCACCGGATGCAGCCGTGCCCGCAACTGCGCCAGCGCCTCGTCCACCGGCGTCCAATGCACGCCCGGCGGCAGGGCAAAACAATCGTTGCCCAGGGGGGGCGGGGCCTTGAGCAGATGTTCGAACCCCAGACCGAAAATCCACCCCTCTTCCGCTGCCTCGACATCCAGCATCTGCGCCAGATCGGCAGCGGTGACGGCGGCCAGCTGCCGTGCAAGCTCCTGCACCTGCCACGCATCCTTGATCATGTTGTCAGGGGCGGGCCCCACGGTGAGCGACGGCCATATCTCGGCAAAGACCACCTGCGCATCCGACCTTTCAAACGGCCAGACCGCGACATGATCGGCAAAACGAGCACGCAGGCGTGACAGCACAGGCAGCCCCATGACCACCTGCGACCCCACAGCCCCTGCCCCGGCCATTTGCCAGCAGGTGAAACTGCCCTTGGCACGCTGTTCCGCCGCGCGCTTGTCGGGAAACGGGTTGGCGTAGCCTGCCTTGGTGCGCGGCAGCCCTGCGATATCGCGGTTGGGCAGCCCGTTGGCCCAGAAAGGGCCGCTGCCATCGCCCAGACCCAGATTGATCTCTGCCACCAGATCGAAACGGTTGTTACGGTCTGGCGCGTCTTCGACCCGCGCCTCGAACCACTCCCACATGGCGAAGGGATCGTCGCTGCCCGTCAGGGCCTCGGCAAAACCGCTGGGGTAGGCAAAGGGGAAATCGAAGCTGATGAACAGGCGGCGATCCCGCGCAAGCTCTGCTTCGATCAACGCGCCGATCCAAGCCTCCGCCTCGGACCGGTTGCGCAGATAGACAGGCGGGTCCGAGATGCCTCCCCGTGACACCCCTGCCCAAATCGCATCTTTGCGCGGGGTTGGTCCGGTGTCATTACCGCCGGACCAATCGACCACAACAAACGTGTTGAAATGGCTCACAACCCCACCTCGGCCAGAATGAAATCGGCGATGGTGCTGGTGTCATTCAGATCGAATACGGGCCGATCCAACGTCATGGGGGTGTCGCTGGCAATCGCCTTGATCGTCGGATCCTCTGGCGCGATCAGCGCATTACCGGTTTCGGCCCGATGCGCTTCGACCTTGGCGTGACCGTCGCGTTTGTAGCCTTCGACCAGCACCAGATCGACGGGCGCAAGCTTGGCCAGCAGCGCGTCGAGCGTCGGTTCATCCTCGCCATGCAGCTCATGCATCAGCGCAAAGCGGTTGCGCGAGGCCAACAGCACCTCGCGCGCGCCTGCGACACGGTGGCGGTGGCTGTCCTTCCCCGGATGATCCACATCAAAACTGTGGTGCGCATGTTTCACGGTAGACACTGAAAACCCGCGGCCCGTGATTTCGGTCACGAGGCGTTCCATCAGCCCCGTTTTGCCTGCGTTTTTCCAGCCGACAACGCCGTAAACTCTCATATCATCTCCTGTGCGCGGGCCAGATCTTGGGGGGTGTTGATGTTAAAGAACGCGTCCTCATGGGGGAACAGCGCTTCGCGCCCCTCATGCGTTTGGGTCCACATTACGACCTTGCGCAGCCCCCCTTGCAAGGCGGCGCGCAAATCGTCGCGTAAGGCCACCGGCCAGAGGCCAAAGGTCGGATGCCGCGCGGTGCCGCGTTTGGCATCCGGCGTGGCGGCCAGCACCAGCGGATGGGTCATCCCCTCGCTTGCCAGCAACAGCTGCGGCGCCAGATCACCGGGGAAGAACGGCGTGTCTGCCGCCGCTGTGACAATGGTATCCGCGCCCTGTTCAGCGGCCCAATCCAGCCCGGCCAGCACGCCCGCAAGCGGACCGGCGAACCCGTCGATACTATCGGGCAACACCGGCAACTTCAGCCCCGCAAACCGCGCGGCATCACCATTGGCATTCAACGCGACGCGATCCACCTGCGGGGTCAGCCGTTCAATCACATGACCTAGCACGCTTTGACCGCCAAGCTGCAACAGCCCCTTGTCGCCGCCGCCCATCCGCGTCGCCTGCCCACCGGCAAGGATCACCCCAAGTGGCTGTTTCATGCGCTGCCCTTTCGCCCAGATCGTTTCGGTTCATCCGCGATTCCGTCGGGGTCCGCGTCACGGATCAACCGGTCCTCGCCCGCCAGACAGATAAAGCGTTTGCCCTTCATCCGGCCGATCAGCGTCAGCCCGACCTGCTGCGCGATCTCTACCCCCCAGGCGGTAAAGCCGGAGCGCGAGACCAGCGCAGGGATGCCCATCATCGCGGTCTTGATCACCATCTCGGAGGTCAGCCGCCCCGTGGTATAGAGGATCTTATCCTCGGCCGGGACTTTCTCAGAAAGCATCCAGCCCGCGATCTTGTCGACCGCGTTGTGGCGGCCCACGTCCTCCATATAGACCAGCGGGCGATTGCCCTGACATAGCACCGTGCCGTGAATCGCCCCGGCTTCCAGGTACAGGCTCGGCGTGCGGTTGATCTGCGCGCTAAGGTCATACAGCCACGAGGTCCGCAGCGGGGTCATGGGCAGGATCACGCCCTCCAGCCCCTCCATCATATCGCCGAAAACCGTACCGACCGCACAGCCGGAGGTCCGGGTCTTCTTGCGCATCTTGTCTTCGTAATCGGTTTTGCGGGCGGTGCGGACCACGACGACCTCAAGCTCTTCGTCGTAGTCGACGCCGGTGATATCCTCACCGTCGCGCAGCATACCCTGATTGCGCAAGAACCCAAGCGCGAGGTATTCAGGGTAATCGCCGATCGTCATCGCGGTGACGATTTCCTGCGCATTTAGATAGATCGTCAACGGGCGTTCCTCGACCACATTGATGGTTGTTTGCGCGCCTGTGTGATCCCGCCCGGTCACAGCACGGGTCAGCCGCGGCAAACCCGGTTGCGGTGCGATCAAATAAGCATCGGTGTCTGTCTTGACGGACAATTGCATCCCCCCAAAGCGGCAGTTAAGCATGTCCCGGCAATCTAGGGGGAACGCATGGCCATCACCACCACGAAATCGGCCTTTCGAAAAGGTCTTGCCGACGCCGCACCCTTTGTTCTGGTGATCATCCCCTTTGCGTCCCTGTTTGGCATCCTCGCCACCGAGGCGGGATTGAACGTATTCGAAACGCTCGCCTTTTCGGTTGTGGTCATTGCGGGGGCAGCACAGTTCACCGCGTTGCAACTGATGCAGGAACATGCCCCGACGGCGATCGTGCTGGCCTCTGCGCTGGCGGTGAACCTGCGGATGGCGATGTATTCCGCGTCGCTGACCCCTTACATCGGCTCCGCCCCGCTGTGGCAGCGCGCGCTGGCGGCCTATCTGACGGTCGACCAATCCTATGTCTGCGCGATGGCGCAGTACGAAAAACAGCCCGATATGACGATTCCGCAGCGGATGGCGTATTTCTTTGGCTGTGTGACCCCGATTGTGCCGCTGTGGTATTTGTTCACGCTGGTGGGGGCGATGGTGGGCGCGCAGATCCCCGAAAGCTGGGCGCTGGACTTTGCGCTGCCGATCACCTTTCTGGCCATGATCGCGCCGATGTTCCGCACGCCGGCCCATGTGGTCGCGGCGCTGGTCGCCTCTGTCGCGGGGCTGCTGACGGCGGGTGTGCCCTATTCGCTGGGGCTGATCATCGCGGGGCTTGCGGGGATGATGGCCGGTGCGCAGACAGAGCTTTGGCTGGAACGGCGCCAGCCCCAACACCCTGAACAGGATGCGGTATAATGGATCATATCAACACCGGCACACTTTGGTTCGTGATCATCGCCCTTGGCCTTGGCAGCTTCGGGCTGCGCTTTGTCTTTACCGGATTGGTTGGCGACCGCGAGATGCCCGCATGGCTGCTGCGGCACCTGCGCTATACGGCGGTGGCGATCCTCCCCGCGCTGGTGGCTCCGCAGGTGATCTGGCCCGCAGCCACGGACGGGCAGCTTGACCTGCCGCGCATGGCGGCAGCGGCTGCGGCCCTGACAATCGGGGTGATCACCAAAAACGTGCTGCTCGCCATTATCAGCGGGGCGGCCACGCTTTACAGTCTGCTTTGGTTACTGGGCTAGAAGCGACGCCTGCACCGCGTCGATCACATCGCCTTCGTCATTCTCGTAGTATTTTGTCGTCGTGACACCGGGCAAGCTGGCGAACTGTTCGCTGAGCTTGGCCGGATAGAAGGTCTTGGAGATGCTCTCAAACCCCTGCACCTGCGACAGAATGCCCGAGGTCGCATTGGCGCAGAACGCCCCTGCTACCGTGCCGTTCGACATCACAAGCTGCAAGATCTGTTCCGCCTGCGCGTCCGTCACCTGAAGTTCCTGACTGACAACATGGTAGGTGCTGCGTGCGTGCGAGGATTTGTAGCCCTGAATCCACTTGGGCGTCATACCGTAAAGCACGTCGCCGCGTTCGATCACGCGCGGATCGCGGAAGGAACCGGCGGGGTCAAAGATCACCTGCTGCGAGCCATTGACCACCAGCGCCGTATGGCCGCCGCTGCCGGTGCGGTTGTTGATCATCGTCATCAACGTGATGGATCGCGGCCCCGGTGCCACATAGGCGGCCGCCGCGACTTCTGCCGGTGTGTTATCAATCCCGGTATCATTCGCACAGGCCGCAAGCAGCCCGACGCAGGCCAAAGCCATCCAAACACGCATAGAAATATCCTGTCGGTTAGGTTTGCCCGCCTTAGCGCGCGAAGATCGCCATAAAGACCAGAATGGCAATAATCACGATGCACGACCATTTGACGAAGTTCATGAAGCTGTCAAAAGTCTTCTCGTGCGTGCTGGTGTCCATCGAGCCGTGTTCATGTTTGGCCATTTGCGCGATCCTTGTCTTAACGTGCGTATGATTTGAACTGGGGAATACTGTATTCATCTGCCTATGTCACGGCATCAAAATGCGCGGGATCAGGTGTTTTCGTCTGTCTGTGCCGGCTCTTGCGTCTCAAGGTCTTGCGCCAAGCGGAAACCGATACGATTCGCGGGGGCTTCCTGCACCGCTTTGGGCAGCGCACGCAGGGCGACATTCAACTGGGTGACATGCTGCACCAGCTGCATCCGTGCCCCGGCGTTGTCCTTGCCGTAAAAGGTCACGATGTCCGGATCGAAATAGCCCATACCCTCGATCCGCAACACACCGGCGTCACCGCCTGCGAACCCCATCGCGACCTCGTGATCGCCATCCAGCTGCTCTTCGAAATTTCTAAGGTAAAGCACGACCCGCTCGTAGGCCCATTGCGCCGGTGATTTCTGCGCGGCGGGCTTTTGGGTCATCCCCTTGGGCACCGGCTGGTCAGAGGCATTGCGTCTGTCGGGGTCCGAATGCACCTCGTAGAGGCGCGGCAGCGCGTCGGCCTCGATCGCCTCGGCCGCTGTCTTGATCTCGTTATCCATCGGTCAGCCCTTTGATTGATACACCCAAGCCCCGTCCAGCGCCCGCAAGCTGCGTGTGGCACGGCCCGTTTGGTAAAGATGGCTGAGATGGGCGACCGCTTCAACCAGCGCCAGACCGTATTCGCCTTCGCCGATGTTGCGCTTGAACAGGGTCGAGAAACATTCAGACGCCGACTTCGGCTCTGCAATCGCCTTTTCCAGACGGCGCAGGGCGCTGTGGTGATTCTCTATCAACTGGCGCATGCGGGTGGGCAGACCGGTGAAGGGCAGCTTGTGCCCGCCAAGCACCAGATGATCCTCGCGCGCCAGCAACGACAGACGGTCACAGGCCTCGATCCATTCGCCAATGGGGTCGGCCATGGGTTCGGTGGCATAGACCCCGACGTTAGGGCTGATGGACGACAGGATCTGATCGCCTGCAATCACCAGATTGTCATCACGGCTCCAGAAGGTGGCGTGTTCGGGGGCGTGGCCATTACCCATATGCACGTCAAACACACGCCCCCCGATGGTGATCTCGTCGCCCTGTTTGATCCGCGTAAAGCCAAGCGGCAGAGGCGAGACGATGTCGGCAAAGTTGAATGGCCGCTCGGAGGCGCGTTTCTCGTACAGCGCGGCATCCATCCCCGAAAGTTTGTAGAAAGCCAGCGTCTCGGCTGGCGGTGCTTCTTGCGGGTCGAGGGTCAGCATCCGCGCGGTCAACCACGCGGTGCGCGTCGTCACCAGCTCTGCCCCGTGTTCGGTCTGGAACCAGCCCGCCAACCCGATGTGATCGGGGTGGTGGTGGGTCACGATCACCCGCGACACCGGCTTGCCGCCCAAGGGCCCCGCGATCAGGTCCGTCCACAGCGCCTTGGACTTTTTCGACGCGAACCCCGTGTCGATGATCGTCCAGCTGTCGCCTTCGTCAAAGGCATAGACGTTGACGTGATCCAGCTTCATCGGCAGCGGCAGACGCAGCCAAAGCACGCCGGGGGCGACCTCTATCGCCGCATCATGGGCGGGCGGCGTATCCCAGGGGAAACGTAATCCGGTTGGTGCGGTATCAGGCATCAGGCGGCCAGTTCGTCAGCGGAAAGCGCGAAAAGATCAGCCTCGCCCGCTTGGGCATGGGCCAACAGGCCAACGTGTTCCGGCAACAGACGCAGGATGTAGAACCGCGCCAGCTTTTCGCGTGGCCCGCCCCTATCGGCCAGCGCCGCCTTGAGGTGCATATGCGCGCCAAGCACCCGTGCAAAGGCCCGCAGGTACGGCACCGCTCCGGCAAAGCGCGTGTCCATGTTCGATTGCTCGGTCAACCAGTCGGTCGCCTCGCGCAGGGTTTCCGATGCTTGCCAAAGGGCATCCGTCATATTCGGAAAAACGTCGCGGGCGGCTTCGGCGTCTGCCTCGATCTCGTCCAGCAGACGGTTCGCGGCCTCGCCCCCGTCCATCATCTTGCGCGCGACCAGATCCATCGCCTGAATGCCATTGGTGCCTTCGTAAATGGCGGTCACCCGCACGTCGCGGCTGTACTGCGCGGCACCGGTTTCTTCGATAAAGCCCATGCCACCGTGGACCTGAACGCCCATTTCAGCAACGGCCATGCCGGTGTCGGTGCCAAAAGCCTTGGCGATCGGGGTGAGGAAGGCCGCGCGGGCTTTCCACTCGGCCTGACCGGTGGCGTTTGTCATGTCGATGGCCTTGGCACAGCACAGCGCGATGGCGCGGGCTGCAAAGGTTTCGGCCTTCATCGTCATCAGCATGCGGCGCACGTCGGCGTGGTCCACGATGGTGCCGGTGCCATCGGGGCGCGATGTCTTGCCCTGTTTACGGTCCAGCGCATAGGCCAGCGCGTGCTGATAGGCCGCTTCGGCGATGCCGATGCCCTGCCCGCCAACGCCAAGCCGCGCGTTGTTCATCATCGTGAACATCGCCGCCATGCCGCCTTGCTCGGGCCCGACCAGCCAGCCGGTCGCCTTGTCGTATTGCATCACGCATGTCGGAGACCCGTGAATCCCCAGCTTGTGCTCAAGGCTCACCACCTTGAGGCTATTGGCATTGCCAAGGCTGCCGTCGTCATTGGGCAGGTATTTCGGCACAAGGAACAGGCTGATGCCTTTGGTGCCCGCAGGCGCACCGGGCAGACGCGCCAGGACAAGGTGGCAGATGTTGCCGCCAAAGTCATTGTCGCCCCAGGTGATATAGACCTTCTGACCCGAGATCGCATAGGTGCCGTCGCCATTGTCTTCGGCTTTGGTCGCCAGTGCCCCCACGTCCGACCCCGCTTGCGGTTCGGTCAGGTTCATCGTGCCGGTCCATTCGCCGCTGATCAGCTTGGGCAGGTACAGCTCCTTGATCGCGTCGCTGGCGTGATGCTCAAGCGCTTCGATCTGGCCCTGGCTCATCAAGGGGGCAAGTTGCAGGGACAGGCAGGCACCGCTCATCATTTCGTTGACGGCGGTCGTCAGGGTCATGGGCAGGCCCATGCCGCCGAATTCGGGGTCGGCGGACATGCCGATCCAGCCGCCTTCGGCCACGGCCTTGAACCCGTCCGCGAAACCGGGCGAGGTCCGTACGACGCCGTTTTCAAGCTTGGCGGGGGTCAGGTCGCCGGCGCGTTGCAGCGGGGCCAGAACGTCATTGGTCATCTTGCCCGCCTCTTCGAGGATCGCGCGGGTGACGTCTTCGCTGGCGTCCTCGAAGCGGTCGGTCTGACGCACAGCGTCCAGCCCTACGACATGATCAAACAGAAAGGCAAAATCTTCGACAGGGGCGCGATAGGGCATAGTTTTCCTCCATTAACGCGTTCGTCTGCTTGGCAAACCGAACAGCGACCTGATAAGCCCAAGGCGATACTCCGGGCTGTTGCGGCGAGAATGTCGCTCAAGCCTGCGCACCGCAACCCAAAACGCGGCGTCATCCCCCGTGAGAGAAGCCAATGACCGAGATTCTTCCCGCCGACCCTTCCGGTATTTCCCGCGCCGCCACCCTGCTACAGCAAGGCGCATTGGTCGCGCTGCCGACTGAAACGGTCTATGGTCTGGGGGCGGATGCGCGTAACGGGACGGCGGTGGCGGGCATCTACGAGGCCAAGGGGCGGCCCAGCTTCAACCCGCTGATCATCCATGTCGCCGATGTGGATCAGGCGCGACGCTACGGGCGCTGGTCCGACACCGCCGAGATTTTGGCAAGCGCCTTCTGGCCCGGTCCGATGACACTCGTGCTGCCTCTGGCCGAGGGGCACGGGCTCTCTTCGCTGGTGACGGCGGGGCTAGACAGCGTCGGCATCCGCGTGCCCGCGCACCCCACGGCCCGCGCCATTCTGCGTGCGCTTGGCGGTCCGGTGGCGGCCCCCTCGGCCAACCCCTCGGGCAAGATCAGCGCCACGACGGCGCAACATGTTCTGTCGGGGCTTGGGGGGCGGATCGCCGCTGTGGTTGATGACGGCCCCTGCACCGTGGGCCTGGAAAGCACCATCATCGGTCTGAACCAGCCGCGCCCGACGTTGCTGCGCGCAGGCGGGCTGCCGTCGGAGGCGATAGAGGCGGCTCTTGGCGCACCGCTGGATGTGGCCGACGGGGCAGAGATTATCGCCCCCGGCCAGCTCGCGTCTCACTACGCGCCCCATGCCAGCGTACGTCTGAACGCCCAAGCGGCGACGGATGAAGAGGTTTACCTTGGCTTTGGCGCGGCAAGCGGGCGCGGGCCGGATGACCTGACCCTATCGGCCAGTGGCGATCTGGTGGAAGCGGCAGCGCATCTGTTTGACCGACTGCACGCGCTTGACCGGCTGCGAAAGCCGATTGCGGTGGCCCCGATCCCTGAAACCGGTCTGGGCCGTGCCATCAATGACCGATTGCGCCGTGCGGCGGCACCGCGCTAACGCTTTTGCCCCGCCGATCCTCGCAATTCAGGCGCGCCCCGCTGTCGCGCTGAGCCCCAAAGGGTCCACTCCGATAGAGGTCAGCGCCGCTTCCCATTTGCGCGCATCGGGCAGGTCAAAGAGGATAGCACTATCGCCTTGGCAGGTCAGCCAGCCGTTCTGGGCAATCTCTGCCTCTAGCTGGCCCGCGGCCCAACCGGCATAGCCCAGCATCAACATCGCCCGACGCGGCCCCTTGCCGCGGGCGATGTCTTCGAGGATGTCCAGCGTCGCTGTCATCGCCACCCCGTTCGCGATATCCGTCGTCTGCATCACGGACCGGTATTCGGCGCTGTGCAGGACAAATCCGCGCTCTGTCTCGACGGGGCCACCCACATGCACCCCCAGACCGGAAACATCGTCCATATCCACATCGCTGAGCCGGTCAAGCACATCGCCAAGCTTCAGATCAGCGGCGGGTTTATTGACGATCAACCCCATCGCGCCTTCGTCATCATGCGAGCAGATAAAGATCACCGAATGATCAAACCGAGGATCCCCCATGCCGGGCATCGCCACCAAAAGCTGGCCGGTCAGATCCATTTTCATGCTGTCGTCCTTATGCGTCATCGCAATAGCATGGCCTGCGCCCCTGCGGCTTTCAACCCCCGCGACTGCAACACATCATAATGCAAACGTGACTTGGCAAACGGGGGGCAGATGGCCCATGAAAGCGCCATGACCAGAAAAATTCTTGGCCTGATGGCCGCTGCCCTTATCGCCCCGCTGCCCGCTTCTGCAATGGAAGTGATCCACGGGGAAATCCTGCAAGGCTGGGTACTGCCCGATGGCAACCGCATGGCCGCGATCCGCATGACGGTGGAGCCGGGCTGGAAGACCTACTGGCGCGCGCCCGGTGACATGGGTATCCCGCCCAGCTTCGACTGGTCCGGCTCGCGCAACCTGTCGGCGGTGGCCGTGGAATGGCCTGCGCCCACGGTGTTCCGCGAACCCAATCTGACCACCATCGGGTATAAGGATCAGGTCGTGTTGCCGCTGCGGATCAGCGTGCCCGACAAAGGGGCCCCCGTCACGGTCCAGACCACCATTGATCTGGGCGTGTGCAGCGACATCTGCGTGCCCGCCTCGCTTGAGCTGAGCGGCGTGATCGACACCACCACAACCCGCGCCGATCCAGCGATTGCCGCCTCATTGGCGCAGCGCCCGTTTTCGGCGAAAGAGGCCCGCGTGAAAGACGTGACCTGCACCATCGGTATGGCAGGCGCGGACCTGACCCTGGACGCCGCGATCACCCTGCCGCCCGCGGGCGGGCAAGAGCTGGTGGTGATCGAAACCGGCAACCCTGATCTCTGGGTCAGCGAGGCCGATACCACCCGCAAGGGCAACGTTCTGCATGCGCGGGTGGACGTGGGTCACGTCAGCGGCGGCCCCGTGGCACTGAACCGGTCGCACATCCGCATGACGGTATTGGGCAGCAAGCAGGCCGTCGATATTGTAGGATGCAACGCGGGCTGATCACACGGCCCGTTTGCGACGCGACAGCAGCAACGCCACCGCGCCAACGATATAGCCCACCAGCGCGATCAAAGCGGCCCCGACGAGGAACAGCAGCAGCGCCGCGCTGCGCGGGGTCATCGCCCCGAGCTCAGGCAGCAGCTCGACCAGTGCGGGATGCAAGCCGCCCATCACCGCAACCCACCCCAGCGTGGCCCCGCCCCACAGCACCACCAGCACCCAAAGCGCCAGAATGCCGAGGCGCAGCCCCCCTGCCCGTGCCCGCATGGCCCGACGCATCGCCCGGATCTGGCGACCGATATCATGCTGCGCCGCGACCAGCGCAGGCACGACCAGCAACACCAGAAACATGCCAAAACCCAAACCATAGACCAGCGTGATCACCGTGGGCTTCAGGAACTGCGCCTGCTGGCTTTGCTCATAAAGCAGCGGGGCCATGCCAAGGACCGTTGTCAGCGTGGTCAGCATCACCGGCCGCAACCGGTCCGCCGCGCCATCGATGATTGACGGGATCACTCCACGGGTGGCGCCGTATTCGTCAATCGTACCCACCAGAACAATGGAATCGTTGATGATGATCCCTGTCATCCCCAACAGGCCCACGACCGTGAACATGCTCAGCGGCACCTCCCACAGAGCGTGCCCGTAGATTGTGCCGACCAGACCAAAGGGGATCACCGCCATCACCACCATGGGCCGCGTCCAACTGCCAAAAACCCAGGCGAGAACAAGGTAGATGCCCGTCAGCACAAGGATCAGGCCGGTCAGCGCATCCGACAGAAACGTGCCTTCCTGCTCGCTCAACCCGCCGATGCGGAAATCCACCTGCCGTTCAGAGGCGATGCGCGGCAGGATATCCTCGCGCAGGGTCGTCGTGATCTCGCTCGCGCGGGCGGGGTCATCCTCTGATATGTCGCCCGTGACCGAAATCAGACGAATGCCATTCTCGCGCCGGACCGTGCTGAAGCCGGTGCGTCGGTCCACGCTGACGATATCGGCCAGCGGCACATATTGCCCGTCCGGCGTGCGCATCTGCGTCCGTTCAAGGAAATCCGCGGTCAGCTCTCCCTCGGGCAGTTCAACCCGGATTGTCGCCGATCGTGGGCCGTCGGGATAGGTCGCCGCCTCGATCCCGCCCAGACGGTGGCGCAGCACCCGCCCCAACATATCAATCGTGAACCCAAGCGCCTGTCCTTGCGGCGTCAGATCAAGGATCAACTCTTCCTTGTCGTAGGCCAGATTATCCTGCACCGCGCTGACTTCGGGATATTGCCGCAGGGCATCTTGCAGGTCCTGCGATGCGGCTTTCAACACCTGCGTGTCGGCCCCGTAGAACTGCACATCCAGCGCGTCCCCCCCGGGACCCGACCGCCAGCCGCGAAAGCTGACGGTTTCGGCAAGGGGATGATTGACCACCGCGTCTTGCAGTTCAGCGACAAAGGCGAAGCTGGAATAGGGGCGCAGGTCGGCGTCGATCAGCTCGATCGAGATGCCGCCCAGCAGATCGGCGTCCTTGCTGTCGGCCCCGTCCAGACCACGCCCCGCATTGCCCCCGATCTGCGCGATCACATAGTCGATGGGGTTGGTGCCGTATTCCTCGGCGTATTGCGCGCCCAGCGCTTCTGTCGCGCGTTGCATTTCGCGCATCATCGCCAGCGTATCGGCACGGGTGGCCCCTTCGGTCATGGCAAAATTACCCGTCACCGACCCGCGTTCAGGCGCATTGAAGAACCGCCATTGCACGTCACCCCGGATGAACAGCGCCACCTGCGAGGCAAGCACAGCGACCACACCGGCAAGCACCACATAGCGCGCGCGGATCACCCCCGCCATGAAGGGGCGGAACAGCCGTTCGCGCACCCAGAGAAACCCGCGATTGACCACTCGGCTGGGCAGGTCATACCACCGTTGCTTGGCCCCTGCTGCCATCGCATGGGCCATATGGTTCGGCAGGATCAGAAAACATTCAACCAGTGACGCGGCCAGCACGGCAATCACTGTAAGGGGGATATCCGCGATCAGACTGCCAAAGCGCCCGCCCACGGCAAGCAGACCGAAGAAAGCAATGATCGTCGTCATCGTTGCGGCAAAGACCGGCATCGCCATCCGCCGCGCCGCGTTCTCTGCCGCTTGCATGGGGGGCTCGCCCAGCTCTTTGTGGCGATAGTCCGCGTGTTCGCCCACAACGATCGCATCATCAACCACGATGCCAAGCGTGATGATCAACCCGAACAAAGAGATCATATTGATCGTGATCCCCCCCGCATACATCAGCGCAATCGCCGCGGCCATCGACGCAGGTATGCCCGCGGCCACCCAAAAGGCCGTACGCGCATTAAGAAAGAGGAACAGCAACCCCACCACCAGTGCGAGCCCCATCAGCCCGTTATCAATCAGCAGGTCCAACCGCCCGGTGATCGCCTCCGCCCGCGTGCGGATCAGCTCTATCGTCACGCCCTTGGGCAGCATCACAGCCATATCCGCCGCGACGCTTTCGACGCTATGCTGGATACCGATGGCATCCCCCCCGTCAGAGCGGTCAATACGCACAGAGATCGCGGGATCATCCCCCACGAAATATCCTACCTCTCGGTCGGAGCCCTGCTCGATCACCCGCGCCACGTCCCCGACCAGCAATGACGACCCGTCCACATTGCTGCGCAACACGACGCGAGACAGGGCATCTGCGCTACGCTTCGCGGTGCCGGTGCGCACGCGCGCATTGGCACCTGTCACATCACCGGCGGGGTTGGCGTCCACCTCGGCCGCGATCACGGCGGCGATTTCGGCCATGGTGATGTCGTGACGGATCAGTCTGGTCGACGGCACCTCGATCAGGGTTTGCGGTGCCGCGACCCCCTGAATGGTGCTGCGCGTTACACCCGCCGCGAACAGCCGCGTGACGAATTCATCCGCGAAACGCCCCAGCTGTTCCGCGCTGATCGGGCCGGTGATCACGACATCGGTCACACGGTCGCGCCAGATACCACGCCGGACCACCGGATCTTCGGCATCTTCTGGCAGTGTGGTAACCGAATCCACCGCCGTTTGCACATCCGTCGCGGCGCGGGCCATGTCCCAATTGGGCTCGAACTCTAGCGAGACGGTCCCGCTGCCCTCGCGCGAGGCAGCGGTGGAGCTTTCGACCCCTTCGACCGCCAGCAAGACCGGTTCAAGCACCTGAACGATGGCGCTGTCCACATCGTCGGCCCCCGCCCCCTCCCAATCGGTAGTGACCGACACGCTGTCGATAATCACATCAGGAAAGAACTGCGCCCGCATATTCGGCGCAGCGGCCGCCCCGCAGACCAGCAGCACCACAAGCAGCAGGTTGGCTGCCGTCCGGTGACGGGTGAAATACGACAGGATTCCCCCTGCACGACCGGACATGCTGCGCGCCATCTCCCTAGCCTCCCATCCGGCTTTCAAGGCGTTCGATCATGCGCGCCGGCACCTGCGGCTCGGCCAGCTGCGCCAGCACGCGCGCCTTCGCCTCTTGGGGCATGCGGCTATTCCCCTCGATAAAGGCCACAAGCTTTGCGCGACGCTCCTCTGTCAGGGCGATCATGCTGGGGACATCTACCTGCGTGGTCTCATCCGCCCCCGGACGCAACGGCTTTACCGCGATACCGGCCCCCAGCAGGGGCGACCGCGCCTCGACCACGTCGCGACCCTCGACCGGACCACGGACCAACACGTCGTCGCCCACGCGGCGCAGAACAGAGACCTGAATGCTTTCCAATCGGTTCTCCGCATCCAGCACCAAGACCGCTCCCGTGGCATCAAGGGCAGAGCTTGGCAGGCGGATCACATCGTCCAGCGCAGGTTCACGCACATGTACCGTCGCGAAATCCCCCGGTTTGAACCCCGGTGCCTGCGTCAACGCGGCAAAGATCAGACGCCCGCTGGCCCCCTCGCCCGCAGCGGCCCCCGCGCGGGTGATCTGGCCGCGGGCCTCAAGATCCACGCCCGCGACATCAAGGCGCGCGGTGATCTCTGCCTTGATCAACCGGCCCTGCGCATCCAGCAGGCGCGCGTATTGCGCGGTCGAGATGCGGAAGGAAATCTCAAGATCATCCGGCGCAATCAGCTCTGCCAGCCTCTCGTTCGCAGAGACCAAGCGCCCCTCGACGACCGAGGTTTCGCTTAGCGCCCCATCGAACGGCGCGGTGATCGTGGTTTCCTTTAGCGCGCGCTGCGCATCCTCCAACGCAATTTGAGCGTTGGACAACAAGCGCACCGCGTTATCCACGCGCGCTTCTGTCTGGGTCACCACCTGTCGACGCGCAAGAACGGCCTGTCGCGCGCTTGAGGCAGCAAGCTCTGCCGTTTCTGTCGCCGTCGCGGTGCCGACACCGCGTTCGCCCAGATCACGCTGGCGGTCAAACGCGCGAGTGCGCAGCGCGGCCTGCTCTTCGGCGGCGGCAAGCTCGTCCAGTCCCAACGCCAGCGCGCGGTCCGCATCGCGCCCCTCAGCCTCTGCATCGCGTACGGCACTTTGCGCCCGCGCGACCTCGGCCAAAGCATCCGACCGGTCAAGGCGCACCAGAACCTGACCCGCTGTGACCTGCCCGCCCTCTTCGAATTCCGGTGCCAGCTCGACCACGCGCCCGCCCACGGCCGCACGCAGCTCTAGCGTGCGGCGACTTTGCACCGCGCCGAAACTTTGCAAAATCGGCACTTCGGTCCCAGACTGCGCACGCACCACATTGACCGAGAAGACCCGCTCACGCGGGGCGCGCTCGGGCGGCGTGTCGGTCAGACGCTGCTGGACCGCCCCGCCAATGAGGTCCGCCGCAAGCACCAGAAACCCCAATGTCGCCGCTGCCAGAAACAACCCGATCATGCTTTGCCGTAGAAAACGCATCTTGCCCCGATCCTATTTCGTCCATGCCAGCTTACCCCGCAGGACTGCAGAACAAAATCACAGTTGTGACAGCCGCGCACGGCTTATCACGCGCATCGCAAAGCAGCGCGGAGGAATTGGGTTAAATTCATCGCCCCAGCTGCTATTTCCGGCGCTGGTGTTCATCCAGACGCGGCATGATCTCAACGAAGTTGCAGGGCTTGTGCCGGTAATCGAGCTGCTTGATCAAAATCTCGTCCCACGCATCCTTGCACGCCCCCGGAGACCCGGGCAGCGCGAAGAGATACGTCCCCTGGGCGACGCCGGCGGTGGCCCGGCTTTGCACCGCCGAGGTGCCGATCTTTTGCATGGATACGATCGTGAACACGGTGCCGAATGCATTGATCTCTTTCTCGTAGACATCGCGATGTGCCTCGACCGTCACATCGCGCCCCGTCAGCCCTGTGCCCCCCGTGCTGATCACCACGTCAATCTCAGGGTCGGCACACCAGTCGCGCAACTGGTCGGCAATCTCGCCGCGCTCATCGCGGATGATGCTGCGTGCCGCGAGGAAATGCCCCGCTTCGGCGATGCGCGCGACCAATACATCGCCTGACCTGTCTTCGGCCAAACCCCGGGTATCGGATACTGTCAGCACCGCGATGCGCACGGGGATAAAGTCAATCGTCTCGTCAATCCGGCTCATGTCCGCTCCAATACTGCAAGGCGTGCGGCGAGGGCCACGAAAATACCGCTGCTGATCCAGCGCAGCGCCTGCCCGCCCCCCACCATCCGGCGGCCGAGGCCACTGGCAAACACACCGACCAAGGCGTTGATGATCAACCCGCCAATCGACAAGACCGACCCCAGCATCAAAAACTGCAGCAGAACCGGCCCCGCTTCTGGCACGACGAACTGCGGGACAAAGGCCAGCACGAAAAGGATCACCTTGGGGTTCGTCAGGTTCACGATCAAACCGCTGCGAAACGCGGATGTCGGCGCAGGCACGGGATTTGCGGCCGCGCCGCTGCTACGCCAGGTCTGCACGGCCAGCCACAAAAGATAGCCAACCCCGATCCAGCGGATCACATCAAAGGCCCACGGCAGGGCCGCCACCACCGCACCAAGGCCAAGCCCCGCCAAGGTCACATGCACCATACCGCCAAGGGCGACCCCCGCACTGGCCGCAACCGAGGCGCGCGGACCAAAGCGCATGCCCTGCCCCAGACAAAACATCATATCCGCGCCCGGTGTCAGGTTCAGCGCCAGGGCGGCGGGCACAAAGGCCAGCAATGTGAGGGGATCAACCATGCGTCAATTTCGCTTTCAGTGAGAGTAAATCGGCCCAGGCCTCGCGTTTGAACTCGGGGCTGCGCAGCAGATAGGCGGGGTGGAACATGGGCAACGCGGGCAACCCCTCGGCTTGCGTCCACTGACCGCGCAAGCGGGTGATGCCGCGTTTGCCCAGCAATGCCTGCGCGGACCAATTGCCAACGATGACCAACACCTCGGGCTTGGCCAAAGCGATATGCCGCGCCAGAAACGGCTTCATCATCGCGATTTCATCCGGCTTCGGATCGCGGTTCTGCGGCGGCCGCCAGGGCAAGACATTGGTGATATAGACAGGCGACGTCTGGTGATGGCGCCCCATGTCGATGGCCGCGAGCATCTTGTCCAGCAACACGCCGGCACGCCCGACAAAGGGCCGGCCCTCGCGGTCTTCGTCCCGCCCCGGTGCCTCGCCCACGATCATCACCCGTGCCCCCGGCGTCCCGTCCGAGAAAACCATTTTGCGCGCGCCGCGTTTCAGCTCGCAATGCTCGAAGGCGGCCATGGCGGCACGCAATTCATCCAGCGTCGCAGCCCCTGCCGCGGCCTGTGTCGCCTCTGCCACCACGTCCGGCCCTTGGGCGGCCAAAGGCACCGGTCCGCTCTTGCCCTTTTGCGCCTTCGGCTTCTCGACCGCGGCGGGCACCTCGTAGCGGTTCACCGGCGCATCGCAAATCGCCTCGGTCGCGCCAAGTTCGATCTGCCAATGCAAAAGCGCAAGCGCCTGATGATAATCCACTGATTCCATGCGCCCAACTTACGCGCTGGTGTCGGCAATAAAAATGCCAACTTCCAAATGGTTTTAAATCCAATGCGACCCCCACGGCCGGATGCCCCCGCCCGACGACTTGCCCCGCCCTGCGCCGCCGCCTATAACGCCAAAAATAACGTGGGGTCCGCCGTCATGAGTTTCGCACACCGCCATCTTCTGGGCATTGAACACCTGTCCCAGGACGACATCACCACCCTGCTTGATCTGGCCGACAGCTATGCCGATCTGAACCGCCAGCCCCATAAACACAGCGACGCACTAAGCGGGCTGACACAGATCAATATGTTCTTCGAAAACTCCACCCGGACGCAGGCGAGCTTCGAGATCGCGGGCAAGCGGTTGGGGGCGGATGTGATGAATATGGCGATGCAGGCGTCCTCGATCAAAAAAGGCGAAACCCTGATTGATACGGCAATGACGCTGAACGCCATGCACCCCGATCTGCTGGTGGTCCGCCATCCACAATCCGGTGCCGTCGATCTGCTGGCGCAGAAGGTGAACTGCGCCGTGCTCAATGCGGGCGACGGGCGGCATGAACACCCTACGCAAGCACTGCTGGACGCGCTGACGATCCGCCGTGCCAAGGGCCGCTTGCATCGCCTGTCCATCGCCATCTGCGGCGACATTGCCCATAGTCGCGTGGCACGGTCCAACATCATGCTGCTTGGCAAGATGGAGAACCGCATCCGCCTTATCGCGCCACCGACACTGATGCCCGCGCAAATCGGTGAATTCGGCGTCGAAGTCTTCGATGATATGGAAGAAGGGCTGAAGGACGTTGATGTTGTGATGATGCTCCGCTTGCAAAAAGAACGCATGGATGGCGGCTTTATCCCCAGCGAACGCGAGTATTATCACAGATATGGGCTGGACGCCGAAAAACTGGCCCATGCCAAGCCCGATGCCATCGTGATGCACCCCGGCCCGATGAACCGCGGGGTAGAGATCGACGGAACGCTTGCCGATGACATCAACCGCAGCGTCATTCAGGATCAGGTAGAGATGGGCGTCGCCGTGCGCATGGCCGCGATGGACCTGCTGGCGCGCAACCTTGTCGACAGCCGCAAGGCCACCGCATGACCGCAGCCCCGCCCGAAGAACATGACCTGCTGCACTGGCGCATCTCGCCGCGGGCGTTCTTTTGGCGGTGCGTGGCGCTGGCGGTGCTGACCATGTTGTTCACGCTGCCCTTGCTCATCTGGCTGGACCCGATCACCTGGCTGCTGGCCTCGGTCCTGATTGCGGTCTTCTACATGTGGGTGTTTGAGGAATTCCAGATCTGGTTCAGCAACCGCAATACCGTCTGGCGGCTGACCAACCGTGCGCTCTATATCAACGCCCCCGATACAGCAGAGCCGCTGGTCCTGCCGTTAACCGACATCCGGTCGATCGGGAAACTGTCCTTGTGGTCGATCAGCCTTGGCCTGCCCGACGGCCAGCGGATCACCTTGCCGCTGGTGCCGAACCGGGCAGAGACCAAGGCCCGCCTTGCCCAAGCGATAGAGGCTGCATCATGAGCGATCGTTTTTGGCAAGACCTGCTTGAACCCGAGGAAGAGCTGCTCTGGACGGGGCGCCCCCGCCCCAAGCTGTCGCTGCGCAATTTTCAGCTGTTCGGCCCCTTTGTCGGGGCCATTGGCACCGTGATCGCGGGGGCATTTGTGCTGCGGGGCAACACCCTGCCCGTGTCGCAATCGGTCGTGGTGGCGGTGATCGTCGCGCTGGTGGCGCTGTCGTTGCTGCGCGGGATGAAACGCCTGACCGACCTGCGCCGCACCCGCTATGCGCTGACCAACCACCGCGCCCTGTTTTTCAAACTGACCCGCGACGGCACCCGTGCCAAAGCTTTCCCCCGCAGCGCCGAGACGAAACCCGATCTGCGCCCGACCAGCCCGCCGTCGGTTTTCTTTATCCGGCATGAACAGCCGGGCAATCCGGCACGCGCCGCGCATCTAGGATTTGAATATGTCGAAGACAGCGACAGATTAAGTGCATTGATGGTAACCCCGTACAAAGGTGCAACACGATGACACAACTCGAAATCCCCAAGGGCGAGATCGGCCAGATCCGCCTGTTTGCCGTGAACCGCCCGATTGACGAATTGGCCCGCGACCTGCGCAACGACAGTAAAGAGGCGCTGATTGCTGATCTGCTGGGCCGCCCTATGCCCGAAGGCGCGGCCGAACTGTTCCCCGTATCTGATCTGACCGGCGTAGGTCTCGCCTCCTATCTGGGGGATGGCTATGCGGTGCCGCGTGAACAGATCAGCCGCGACCGCGCGCGATTGGATGCGCTGGACGGCTATGTGTTGCTGCTGTTCTCCTCGGCCTTTGACGGGCAGGAAGCGACGCTGGACCTTGGCCCCGAACTGACGATGATCGGCACCTATGGCGAGGCGCAGCCCGATATGTCCGTCACCCCGCTTGAGGCTGACTCCGCGCAGCCCTACACTGGTGCCGCGGATATGACCCCGAAATCCCCGCCCAAGGGCGGCGCCGGCGGTATGATCCTGCTTTTGGCGGTGATCGTGCTGATCGGTCTTATTCTATGGTGGCTGCTGTGAAAGAACCAAAACCCGATCCCAAGATGTCCGGCCGTATCGCCATGATTGCCCTGCTTGTCGCCTTTGGCGTGGCGGGCATGATGGTGTGGATCGGGTCCTGACCTTTCTGACTGCCCCCGCGGCACCCCTGTTTTCCTAACGACGAAGGCCCCTCCATGACCCTGCATTTTATCAACGCGCAGCTGATCGACCCCGAAGCAGGCACCGTCACCCGCGGCACGCTTCGGGTCGAGGATGGCAAGATCGCGGCGGTACTGGACGATACCGCACCGATCCCCGGGGATGCGCAGGTCGTGGATTGCGGTGGGAAATACCTGGCCCCCGGTATCGTCGATCTGGGCGTCAAGGTTTGTGAACCCGGGGAGCGGCACAAGGAAAGCTTCCGCTCTGCGGGGCTGGCAGCGGCTGCGGGTGGGGTCACGACAATGGTCACCCGCCCCGACACCGACCCCACCATCGACAGCCCCGAAGTGCTTGAATTCGTCACCCGCCGTGCGAACGAGGCCGCGCCGGTCAACGTCGTGCCCATGGCTGCGCTGACCAAGGGCCGCGAAGGCCGCGAGATGACAGAGATCGGGTTTCTCATGGATGCCGGTGCCGTGGGCTTTACCGATTGTGATCGCGTGGTGACGGATACCAAAGTGTTCTCCCGCGCGCTGACCTATGCCCGTAGCCTTGGCGCGCTTGTCATCGCGCACCCGCAGGAACCCATCCTGAGCAAGGGGGCGGCGGTGACCTCTGGTAAATTCGCGTCGTTGCGCGGGCTGCCTGCCGTCTCGCCCATGGCTGAACGCATGGGGCTGGACCGCGACATCGCCCTGATCGAAATGACGGGGGCCCGCTATCACGCCGACCAGATCACCACCGCCCGCGCCCTGCCCGCGCTGGAGCGCGCAAAGAAGAACGGTCTGGATATCACCGCCGGGGTCGGCATCCACCACCTGACGCTGAACGCGCTGGATGTGGCCGACTATCGCACCTTCTTCAAGCTCAAGCCCCCCCTGCGCGACGAAGAGGATCGCATCGCCGTGGTAGAGGCCGTGGCCTCTGGTCTGATCGATATCATCTGTTCCATGCACACCCCGCAGGACGAGGAATCCAAACGGCTCCCGTTCGAGGAAGCCGCATCGGGGGCCGTCGCATTGGAAACCCTGCTGCCCGCAGCCTTGCGACTGGTCCATTCCGAGATGATCGATATCGCCACATTGTGGCGTGCGCTGTCGTTCAACCCTGCAAAACGTCTGGGGCTGCCCGGGGGGCGGATGTCCGTCGGTGCCCCCGCCGATCTGGTGCTGTTTGATGATGGCGCGCCTTTCGTGATGAACCGCGAGGTTTTGCGGTCGAAATCGCGCAACACCCCCTTTGACGGGATGCGCATGCAAGGTAAGGTCTTGGAAACTTACGTTTCCGGCACCTGCATCTATAAGGCCTCCTGAATATGCCCCTGATCGACTCTTCCCTATTCGTGCTCTTGTTCTGGGCCGTTGCGGCCTATCTGATCGGGTCGGTCCCCTTTGGCATGGTGCTGACCCGCGCGATGAATCTGGGCGATCTGCGCAGCATCGGGTCGGGCAATATCGGGGCCACCAATGTGCTGCGCACAGGTTCCAAAAAAGCGGCGGCGCTGACGCTGATCCTGGATGGGGGCAAAGGGGCCGTTGCAGTGCTCCTGGCACGGCTCTTCGCGGGCGAGGACGCGGCCCAAATTGCCGCATTGGCCGCGATGCTGGGCCATTGCTATCCGGTCTGGCTGGGGTTCAAGGGCGGCAAGGGCGTCGCGACTTTCCTTGGTGTGTTGCTGGCCCTTGCATGGCCCGTCGGCCTCGCCTGCTGTCTGGCGTGGCTGATCGCCATGGCCGTCACGCGCACCTCGTCCATCGGGGGGCTGGCATCCGCCGCGGCATCGACCTTTTTTATGATCTTCCTGGGCTACGGCAGCGCCTTGTTTCTGGGCATCCTGCTGACCCTGCTGGTGTTCTGGCGCCACCGCGAGAACATCAAACGCATCCGCGCGGGCACCGAACCCAAAATCGGTGCCAAGAAAGACTGACCCTGTGACGGCTACCGTAGACGCGCGCTTTTTGGACGCGTTCCACGCGCTGCCCGACGGCACTCACACCGGCAGATATCAAACCCGCCGCTATGTTTGGTCAAAAAGCACCTTCAACACAGGTAAAAGCTGGAAACTGGTTGCCGAGGAATTAGGCGGTCCGGACTATATCAGCCTGAACCTCTATGCGCTTGCCAGCGGCACACGTCTTTATCCCTGCGAAATGCCCGCGGCCAAGGTCATCGCCTTTGTCCGCGGGCTGATCATCGAGGATCAGTAAGAATAATCGGCGTAGATCCGGCTGAGGTCGCCCTTCCACTTGCCGTTGTAATCCTCCAGCAGCTCATCCGCGGGGACCTTGCCGGTCTCGATGCTCTCCTTCAGCGCGTTCAGGAAATGCGTCTCGTCTGGAACCATCCCTCCGGCACCGCTGCGCGCCCGTGCTTTCAGACCTTGTTCGGACAGGGCCACGGCCTCGCGCGCGATGTCATGCATGCGCACGCCGCCCACCTTGGCCTGCAACCCGTCGACAGAGGCCGCGACCCGCAGCGCCTCGCGCGTTTCGGCATCCCAGTCTTTAACCAGATCCCACGCACCATCCAGCGCCTGTTGGTCATAGGTCAACCCGACCCAAAACGCGGGCAAGGCACACAGACGACGCCACGGCCCGCCATCAGCACCGCGCATTTCGATGAATTTCTTGATCCGCGCCTCGGGGAAGGCGGTGGTCAGGTGGTCCGCCCAATCGCTCAGCGTCGGCATTTCCCCGGGCAGCGCAGGCAGCTTGCCTTTCAGGAAGTCGCGGAAAGACTGCCCCAGGGCATCGATATACTTCCCATCGCGGTAAACAAAATACATCGGCACATCGAGCGCATATTCCACCCAACGTTCAAAGCCCATGCCGTCTTCAAACACCCAGGGCAACATGCCCGTACGCGCCGCATCCAGATCACGCCACACGCGGCTGCGCCATGATTTATGGCCGTTGGGCTTGCCTTCGAAAAACGGCGAATTCGCAAACAGCGCCGTCGCGACAGGTTGCAAGGCCAGTGCCACGCGCAGCTTTTGCACCATGTCCGCCTCGGACCCGAAATCAAGGTTCACCTGCACCGTGCAGGTCCGGCGCATCATGACCCGGCCCATCGTGCCGACCTTGGTCATATATTCGTTCATCAGCTTGTACCGGCCCTTGGGCATCAGATCCATCTGGTCGTGGGACCATTCCGGTGCCGCGCCCAAGCCAATGAACCCCGCGCCGATCCGGTCCGCCACATCGCGCACTTCGCGTAGATGGGTGTTCACCTCGTCGCAGGTCTCGTGGATGGTTTCGACAGGCGCGCCCGACAGCTCCAACTGACCGCCCGGCTCGAGCGAGATATTGGCCCCGTCCTTGACCAACCCGATCAGCTTGCCGCCCTCTTCCACAGGATCCCAGCCGTGGCCGTCGCGCAGCCCTTCCAACATGGCGCGGATCGAACAATCGCCCTCATAGGGCAAAGGCAGCAGCGTCTCTTTGTTGTAGCCGAATTTCTCGTGCTCGGTACCGATGCGCCAATCCTGCTTGGGCTTGCACCCGTCCGCGAGGTAGTTGACCAGCTGGTCGTAACTTTCGATCGGGCCGCCGCCGGATTGAGGGATAGACATGTGGGGTGGCTCCGAGTTCAATTTCTGTGGCCTAAGGGATGGTGCGATTTGGACGGGGTGTCAATGCAACAGGGTCGAGGCCGGCCGCATCGAACGTCGCTCCCAAATCACGACGGACAGGGTCTTGTCATCGGCCAATTCGGCCAACATTCTTTCGGTACGCAGCCCCGGAAGTGCGGCAAAAGCGTCAAAAAGCGCGTCCGCCCCCGCGGCATCCACGGGGATCATCACGGGATTTTGTCCAGGCTGTTCCAGTTTCCAATGCGCCGGATAGGCCCCGCGCTCAAGGCTCAGACGCTCCATCTCGCGCAGGGCGATGACGCCGCCGGTCAGGGGACCGAAATAGGCGATCTGCCCCTCATCCACCTGCACCGCTCCGGCCCCGAGTCCGGTCTTGCGAAACCGCACACGCTGCCCGCCGATCCAGACAAAGATCACCCCCGCAAGGATCAGCGCATAGCCCGGTATCGCCAACAGCAACCCCGGCCCCGCCACCAGCCAAAGCCCGATCAAAGCGACCGCGATTCCGCCCAGAACCTCGCGCCAACGCCACAGTTCAGCCTTCGCCTCAGGTCGCAGAAAACTCATCGTGCTCTCCTACTGTAGGCTTCATTTTGCCAGATAAACTCCACGGGGGCGTGGGGGTGTGAACCCCCCACTCCGACGCGCGTGCCGGAAACCGCACTCACGCCCAATCTCCCAATGCCTTTTGCCACAGGGTCATGGCCGCCACTGCTGCCGTATCCGCCCGCAAGATGCGCGGCCCCAAGGCGACGGGGCGCGACCAGTCCAACCCGCGCAAACGTGTGCGCTCACTGTCCGAAAACCCGCCCTCGGGTCCAATCAGGATGGCCCAAGGACCAGGCCGCGCGGATGCGAGCCCCTCTTCCTCGCCCGCCAGCGCCTCGTCGCAGAACATCAAGGACCGCTCGGGCTCCCAACGATCGATCAGACGGTCCAGCCGGACCATATCGGCCACCTCCGGAACGAAAGTCCCGCCGCATTGCTCCGCTGCCTCGACCGCGTGGGCTTGCAGACGATCGCGCTGCACGCGGCCGGCGTTGGTAAATTCACTTTGCACCGGCACAATGCGCCGCGCCCCCATTTCGGCAGCTTTCTCGACAATGAAATCCGTGCGCGCCTTTTTGATCGGCGCGAAGATCAGCCACAGGTCGGGCGGCATCTGCAGCGATTTCGTCTGCTCGGCGCAGGCCAGCACACCGCCGCGTTTGCCCGCCTCGGCGACCTCCGCGCGCCATTCGCCATCGATGCCATTAAACAAAAGAACCGACGCGCCCACCGATTGGCGCATCACGCCAAAGAGATAATGCGCCTGCGCCTTATCCAAAGGAACGGATTGCCCCTGCCCCAACGGATGATCTACATAAAGTCTGATTTTCGCGTTCATGGGCACAGATATATGTACGACACCTCGCCGACACCAGATGGCAATGATGCGACACGCGTGGTCGATGCCCCTGCGGACAATTGGGTCGACCGTTTTGCGCCGCGTTTCACCCGCCCCTACCTGCGGCTCAGCCGCGCCGACCGCCCTATTGGCACTTGGCTTTTGCTGCTGCCCTGCTGGTGGGGGCTGACGCTGGCGATGCTGTTTGACCAGCAACCGCGCTGGTTTGACCTGTGGATCTTGATCGGCTGCGGTGCCGGTGCCTGGCTGATGCGCGGCGCGGGGTGCACGTGGAACGACATCACCGACCGGCATATCGATGGCAAGGTCGCCCGTACGCGGTCACGCCCCATCCCCTCGGGTCAGGTCAGCGTCAAAGGTGCGCTGGCATGGATGATCGCACAGATGCTGATCGCGCTTGGCATTTTGCTGACCTTCAACGGGGCTGCCATCGCCCTTGGTGTGCTGGCCCTGCTGCCCGTCGCCGTTTACCCTTTTGCCAAACGTTTCACGTGGTGGCCGCAGGTTTTCCTTGGCATCGCATTTAACTGGGGCGCACTGCTGGCCTGGACCGCCCATACCGGCAGCCTCGGCGCGCCTGCGGTGGTGCTCTATGCTGCGGGCATCGCGTGGACGCTTTTTTATGACACGATCTATGCCCATCAGGACAAGGAAGATGACGCCCTGATCGGGGTCAAATCCACAGCCCGCCTGTTCGGAGACAATACCGGCCACTGGCTGCGGCGCTTCCTGATCGCCACCGTGGGCCTGATGGGGCTGGCGGTGATCTTTGCCCTGCGCGATTCCGCATCCTTTCTGGCGATGGTCATCGCCCTTGGCGGGCCTTGGGCAATGGGGTGGCATATGGCGTGGCAGTTGCGTGGTATCGACATCAACGACAACGACAAGCTTTTGCGCCTGTTTCGTGTGAACCGCGATACCGGCATGATCCCGCTGGTGTTTTTTGCCGCAGCCCTGCTGGCGTGATTGCACCCCTGTCCCCTCGGGCGTATCAAAGGCTCCAACGTTAACGGTTTCAGAAACGAGCTTATGCGCCTATCTGCACTCCTGATCATCGCGATGACCTTTACCGCCGCTGCGACCGTCTCATTGGTGGCTGCGAACTTTTCGGTAACCCTGATCGAGGAAAACTCCGAGATCGGCGTGCGTGATGCGCTTGATGCAAAAGAGATGACATGGGCCGAAGTGCAGGCAGACGGGTTGCAGGTCACCCTGTCGGGCACCGCGCCGGACGAAGTCGCGCGGTTCAATGCGCTAAGCACCGCAGGCACCATCGTCGATGCTGCCCGCGTGATTGACCAGATGGATGTGACCGCGCAGGCCGCAATCGCCGCGCCGAAATTCTCGGTCGAGATTTTGCGCAATGATTCCGGCGTCTCGATCATCGGGCTGATTCCCACGACCACCGACCGCGATGCGGCCATCGACCGTTTCCAATCCATCGCCGGTCAAGATCATGTCGCGGACCTACTGGAATCAGCGAATTACCCTGCCCCCGACGGATGGGAAGACGCCTTTGGTTTCGCCATTTCCGCGATGGAGAAACTGCCCCGTGCCAAAGTCTCTGCCGAAGCGGGGCGTGTGGCGATCACGGCCATTTCCGACAGCGCAGAAGCCAAAGCACGGCTGGAAAACCAGCTGAAACGTGCGGCCCCTCCCGGGCTGACGGTGACACTGGAGATCGCCGCGCCGCGCCCGGTGATCACCCCCTTTACCCTGCGCTTCCAGATCGAGGAAGACAGCACCGGCTTTGACGCCTGCAGCGCGGATACCGAACAGGCCAGCGCCCGGATCCTCAAGGCGGCCGTTGCGGCTGGCGCACCGGGGTCGGCACGCTGCACGGTGGGTCTTGGCGTGCCAAGCCCGCGGTGGTCGGAAGCCGTGGAGAAAGCCATCGGCGCGTTGTCCAAGATCGGTGGCGGCTCCGTCAGCTTTGCCGATGCCGATATCAGCCTGATCGCCGCCGAAGGCACCGAACGCGCCGTCTTTGACCGCGTCGTCGGAGAGCTGGAAAACGCCCTGCCTGACGTCTTTGCTTTGAATGCCCGCCTGCCCCAAACCGTCGACCCCGACGCCGGCCCGCCCGAATTCGTCGCCACGCTCTCGCCCGAAGGTCAGGTGCAGTTGCGCGGCCGTCTGACAGACGATGCGCTGCGCGAATTGGCCGATAGCTACGCCAAGGCGAGCTTTGGCTCGGACAAGGTCTATACCGCCGCGCGGATTGTCGATGATCTGCCCGCCGATTGGCCGACGCGCGTGCTGTCGGCACTGGATGCGCTGTCCAAGCTCGCCAATGGCACGGTCATCGTAACCCCCGATAGCGTCAGCGTCGCGGGCAACACCGGTAACCCCGATGCCAGCACGCAGATCGCAACCTTGTTGGCGGGCAAACTGGGCGAAGGCAAAGACTATGAGGTCAAAGTCGCCTATCAAGAAAAGCTCGACCCCGTTCTGGGCCTGCCCACCCCGCAGGAATGCGAGGCCGAGATCGGCAAGGTTGTGGCCAAGGGCAAGATCAACTTCGAACCCGGCAGCGCCACCATTGACGCCTCGGCGCTTGGTACGATGGATCAAATTGCCGAAATCCTGCAAGACTGCCGCGACATAGCACTTGAGGTACAGGGCTATACTGACAGCCAAGGCCGCGAGGAAATGAACCTCGCGCTCAGCCAGTCGCGGGCCCAATCGGTGCTGAACGAACTGCGCGCCCGCCGCGTAATCACCGGCTCCTTCGTGGCCAAGGGCTATGGCGAAGAATCGCCCGTTGCCTCCAACGACACCGAAGAAGGCCGCGAGGCGAACCGCCGGATCGAATTTAAGCTGATCAATGAAGGCCCGTCGGAAGATTCTGACGAAACAGCGCTGGAAAATGGCGCGGATACAGGCGATACAGACACACCATCCGACCAGACCCAAGAAGGCAACTAACATGAGCAGAACCGAATTTGTCATCGCGACAGCGATTATCCTATTCGTCGCCTTCTGCCTTGGATGGTTTGCCAACTGGCTGCTGCACCGCTTTACCCGCGTGGCGGCCGACGATGTCGCCCAGCTTGACCGGATGAGCCAGGAATTGCACGAAGCCGAAGAAACCCGCGATCAGGCGATCACCTATCTGCAACAGCGCGAGGCAGAGCTGACGAACCAGCTCAACCAGACCGAGGCAGAGCTGCGCGCGGCGATGGACGGGTTGCGCGATGCACGTCACGAAGCCGAAGAAATGCGCGCCTATATCGATCGTCAACAGGCCAGCTGAAAGACCGAGGTGCCGCTTACCAGCGGGCCAGCGCGTCTTCGTCTTCTGCCTTTGATGCAACCCAATCCGCCCCTTTAGCAGTGATCTCACGCTTCCAGAAGGGCGCGCGCGACTTCAGGTAATCCATCAGGAATTCAGCCGCTTCAAACGCATCCTTGCGGTGACGCGCAGCGGTGGCGACCATCATGATCATCTCGCCCGGCAGCAGTCGGCCAAAGCGGTGAATGACCAGCGCATCCCCCAGCGAAAACCGCGCCATCGCGGTTTCGGCCATCTCGGTCAGGGCAGATTCGGTCATGCCGGGGTAGTGTTCAATCTCCATCGCCTGCAACGGATCATCGGGCAGATCGCGCACGATGCCGGTGAAGGTCACGATGGCTCCCATATCCCGATGACCGGCAGCAAAATCCTGGCTTTCCTGCCCCAGATCAAAACCCGCTTCCTGAACCGAGATCTTCATCTCAGCCCCCTGTCATCGGCGGGAAAAACGCTACTTCGCGCACCCCTTCTAACAAGGCATCGAAATCGGCAAGTTCCTGATCCACGGCGACACGCAGGCCGGACAGATCGGAAAAGGCGACCGCATAGCGCTCTTCGCGCGCGCGCAACTCCTCTACAAGGTCCAGAACAGTGCGGGCCGACGTCTCGACCTTCTCACGAGGAAGCCCGATACGTTCGCGAACCCATGCAAAATACAAGATATTCATCAGCGTGGCTCCACCAGATGGGGCATGGATTTGCGCAGATAATCATAGCCGGTGATCGCCGTCAGCGCCGCCGCAACCCAAAGCAGCGCCAACCCGACCCGGCCGGCCCAGATCATCCCGTGGAACTTCCAGGTGAGCCCTAGAACGTCCTCTTCCTCACCAGAGAGTATGGCGCCGACCAAGGCATTATCCATGCCGAAAATCGACATGCCAAAGTAATGTTCGAACAGCCCCTGCCCGAACAACACGGCGATCGCGACCATCTGCGCGGTTGTCTTCCACTTGGCCAGCGCCGTGACCTTCAAGGTGCCGGACACATCCCCCAGAAACTCCCGCAGGCCCGAAACAAAGACTTCGCGAAATAGGATCACGGTGGCAGGGAGCACCAGCCATGGCGACCAGCTTGAAACCGCGACGATCACCATCAGCGCAATCACCACCATCGCCTTGTCGGCAATCGGGTCCAGCATGGTCCCCAGCTTGGTTTCCTGCCCCCACGCGCGCGCAAGATAGCCGTCAAACCAATCGGTGACCGCTGCGGCGATGAATAGGAACATCGCCAAAGCGTCCGCATAGGGACGCGAAAAATACAAGAACATCACAGCCACACCCGGGGCCGCGACAAGACGCAAGAGCGTCAGGATATTGGGGATATTCCACTTCATAGCGTCACCCTACAGTGGCAAGACGACAGGGGAAAGTGCCAAGATATCGCCTTCATTTTGCAAAATAAACTCCCCGCGGAGCGACCTGCCCCCACCGCGTGCCCGAAGGCTGAAATTTCGGGCTATCCGCGTTCGTGGAAAAACGCATAAATCCGTTCGGCCAACGCAACCGACACCCCGTCGACGGCCTTCAAGTCGCTCAAGTTCGCGCGACCAACGGCCTTGGCTGACCCGAAATGGGCCAGCAGCGCGCGTTTGCGGGCGGCACCGACGCCGGGCACGTCATCAAGGGGCGTCGCCCCCACGGCCTTGGCACGTTTGGCGCGGTGGGTGCCGATGGCGAAACGGTGGGCTTCGTCGCGCAAACGCTGGATGAAATACAAAACCGGATCATTATGCCGCAAGGCCATCGGGCGCTCGCCGACGCGGTAAAATTCCTCTTTGCCCGCATCACGATCCACACCTTTGGCCACGCCGACCATCGGAATATCCTCGACCCCGTATTCGCGCATGATGGACGCCACAGCACTCACCTGCCCTGCACCACCGTCGATCAACAGCAGGTCGGGCCACATGCCAAGCTTGCGGTCCGGGTCTTCCTTGAGCAACCGTTTGAAACGACGGGTCAGCACCTCTTTCATCATGCCAAAGTCATCCCCCGGCGTCAGGTCATCGCCGCGAATGTTGAACTTGCGGTACTGATTTTTCATCATCCCGTCGGGGCCGGCGACAATCATACCGCCAACCGCGTTCGTCCCCTGGATGTGGGAGTTATCGTAGACCTCGATCCGTTGCGGCGGTGCAGGCAGATCAAAGGCGTCAGCGATACCTTTAAGAAGGTTCGTCTGGGTTGCTGTCTCTGCCAGTTTACGCGCCAGAGATTCGCGCGCGTTGCGCAGCGCCCCATCGACCAGCTCTGCTTTTTCGCCACGTTTGGGGACCACGATATCAACTTTACGCCCCAGCTTCCCCGACAGCGCCTCGACCATCAGATCGGGGCTTTCGATGTCGTTCGACAGGATCAACTGGCGCGGTGGTTCGCGGGTGTCATAGAACTGGCCGATAAAGGCCTCCAGCACCTCGGCGGCATCCACATCGGGGCCCACACGGGGATAGTAGTCGCGGTTCCCCCAGTTCTGGTTGGCGCGGATAAAGAAGACCTGCACGCAAGCCTGCCCCTGATCCATGTGCAGCGCGATAATATCCGCTTCCGCAACGCCTTGCGGGTTGATCCCCTGTGCCGTTTGCACCTGCGTCAGCGCCTTGATCCGGTCGCGCAGGGCGGCGGCGCGTTCAAACTCCATCGCCTCTGACGCCTCGGCCATCTCGGTCGCCAGCCTGCCCTGAATATCGGTGGACTTACCGTTGAGGAACCTCTCTGCGTCCTGCACCGTCTTGCGGTATTCCTCGGGCGAGATTTTACCCACACAGGGGGCAGAGCAGCGCTTGATCTGATGCTGCAAACAGGGACGTGAGCGGCTTTCGAACATCGCGTCAGAGCAATCGCGCAGCAGGAACACCCGTTGCAGTTGGTTCAGCGTGCGGTTCACCGCACCGGCGCTGGCGAAGGGCCCGTAGTAATTGCCCTTTTCTTTTTTGGCCCCACGGTGCTTTTTGATCTGCGGATAATCATGCGTGGCCGTGACCAGAATATTGGGAAAGCTCTTGTCATCGCGCAGCAGCACGTTGAATTTCGGCTTGAGCTGTTTGATCAGGTTCTGTTCAAGCAGCAACGCCTCGGTCTCTGTTTTCGTGGTCAGAAACATCATCGACGCGGTGTTTGATATCATCCGCGCGATCCGGCCCGAATGGCCCGACGGGCGCGCGTAGTTGCTTACCCGCGCCCGCAGATTCCGCGCCTTGCCCACGTAAAGGACACGGCTTTCCGAATCGAGCATCCGGTACACACCAGGAGAGCCATCAATCGTTTTCAGGTACGATTGAATCACCTCATGGCCGGTTTTGGGTTTCTCGTTAGCGTCTGACATTGATTCGAGCGTTCGGACCTTTTGGCTGCAACAGTGTTAGCGGTAGGACAAGATTAAACATACCCACGACTCTTGTGGATAACCTTGCAGATAACTTTCAAACAGCGCGGATTTTCCCATGTATTAATGGGGCTTCCGGTGTTTGCCTAATTTTTAGGCATATGTGCAAGCCATTGATTTTAGACGTTATTTTTATTAACACTTTCCAACCCACTGAAAACACGCCCCTTTTTGTAACGGTTTTGTTACCGATGTGACCGCGGTGCACAACTTGCGTGGAAAGCCTATTCTAGGCCTTGCGCGTCGGGGGTTTTCCAGCCTAGGTGCTGCCCCCCGTCAGTGCAGATCAACTGCCCCGTAACCGACGGCGCATCAATGAAATAGCCCAATGCAGCGGTAATATCGCGGGGATTCGCCCCGCGTTCGAGAATCACCTTAGACCGCTGCCGCGCAAAGTGTTCGTCGGTCTGCTTGGCCCCCTTCAGGGTCGGCCCCGGACCGATTGCATTGACCCTTATCGCCGGCGCCAGTGCTTGGGAAGATGTCTGGGTCAGCGCCCACAACCCCATTTTTCCGATGGTATATGTCATGAACTCCGGCGTGAGCTTGCGCACACGCTGATCCAGCATATTGATGATCAGCCCCACGGCGACGGGCTCGTCCTGTGCGTCAGTCTCCGGAGCCAATCCTTGCGCGGCCATGGCCTGCGTCAGAATGAAAGGTGCCCGCAGGTTGCTGCCGATATGGCGGTTCCAGCTTTCCTCTGTCGCGGTAGAAATGTTGTCGTATTCAAAAATCGACGCGTTGTTTACAAGGCAGGTGATCGGCCCGCCAAGCGCCCCTGCCGCGCGTGGCAGCAGATCATGCGTCGCGGTCTCGTCCAGCAGATCGGCTTGTAGGGCGACAGCCTGCCGCCCCTTTGCCTTCAACTCGGACACAACCTCGTCGGCACCGTCGGACGAGCTGTTGTAATGCACCGCAACGTCATACCCGCGATCCCCGAGATATAGCGCCATCGCACGCCCCAAGCGGGCTCCGGCTCCGGTTACCAACGCGTGTTTCATACCGCACCTCTTTTAGATCAGAACAGCCGCCATATAGCCCGCATAGACGGCACATAGAACGATGCCCCAAATGCGGTTGATGTCACGCCCCAGATACACAAAGGGGATCAGCAGCAGCGACGCCCCCAGCATGACCCACAGATCGAACCGCAGGAATTCCGGATCAACATGGATCGGACCTACAAGGCTCGCGATACCGATAATGCCCAGCAGGTTGAACAGGTTGGACCCGATCACGTTGCCCAAGGCGACATCAGCCTGACGACGCAGCGCAGCCATGACAGTCGTGGCGAGTTCGGGCATCGAGGTTCCGATCGCCACCAGCGTCAGCCCGATGACCGTATCGCTCACACCGTAGGCGCGCGCGATTATGGACGCATTATCCACCAGCAGCCCCGCCCCGAGGGGCAAACCCACCAACCCGAGCACAAGGAATACCGCGATGCGCCAGCCCGGCATATCGGGATCGGCCCCTTCGGGCTCTTCCAGGTCCGCGGCGGCAGCATTTTTACATTCGCGGCGATGCTCTTTGCCGTCGCGGTACATGTCGTACAGCACATAGGCCAAGGCCCCCAGCAGCACGAAACCCGCCCAGAAATCGAAAACTCCACGATACGCCAGCCCGATGAACAACACCGAAGCGGCAATCATCATGTTGAACGTCTTGCGCGTGCTACACTCTGACGTGTGCATCGTCGCCAGCAAGGCGGGCACCCCGAGCACCAGCAGGATGTTCGCGGTGTTCGACCCCACGACATTGCCCAATGCGATCCCCGGTGAATCGTCCAACACCGCCTTGATCGACACCAGCAATTCGGGCGCAGACGTCCCGAACGCCACGATCGTCAGGCTGACGATCAAAGCGGGCACGCCGAGGCGTAGGGACAGGTTGACCGCCCCCTTAACCAACGCATCCCCGGCCAGCAACAAAATCACCAGCCCCAAAACACTTAGAACCCAAGGCATAATCATCCGCGTTTACCCCCGCATCCGCAGGGAGATTTCCCAATGCGATAGCGTCCACAATTATTACATTTCTTCTGGCTCAGGCGCTTACCGCCCAGCCAGTGCATCTTTCCAAACCATGCGAGCGTGCCCATGGCGACCAGAAACAATAAGACAATCTTAAAGACCATGCGTCAGAGCCCGAACCGCGCATAGGCCGCGCGCTCTTCAATACTGTCGACCGCGTCGCCGATGATCTGCGCACCAAAGCGGGACAGCAGCCCTTTTTTGGTGCCGTAGCGGTTGAACTTCACCTTGTCGCCAAAGCGTTGCTTGATCATCGGGCGCAGGTGGCCGATGCCGTCGATCAGCCCCAGCTCGGTGGCGCGTTTCGCCAGCCAGACCTCTCCGGTGAACAGGTCAGTTTCAGAGGAAAGCTTGCTCCCGCGGCGTGATGTGACGTGATCGATAAAGTTTCCGTGGATATCCTCCAGCAGTTGCTTCAGCCGCGCGACATCTTCGGGCGTTTCAGGGCGGAACGGGTCGAGCATGGATTTGGACTGGCCCGCAGTATAAACCCGCCGCTCTACCCCGTGGCGTTGGATAAATTCATCCGCACCAAAAGACGCCGAAATCACACCGATGGACCCCAGAACGGAACTGGGATCGGCATAGATTTCATCCGCAGCCGCGGCCAGCCAATATCCGCCAGAGGCCGCGACATCTTCGACAAAGGCGATGACGGGGATGTTCTTTTCGTCGGCCAGACGCCGGATGCGCGTGCCGATCAACGACGATTGCACCGGGCTACCGCCGGGACTGCTGATTTCCAAAACCACAGCCGCAGGTTTGCCGCGGTTGAATGCTTTGTCGATGGCGGGGCCAATGCCGCTGTCGTTCAGGCCACCACGGGTGCGGCCCCCGATCACGCCGGACAGTCGCACCACGGAAACCGTCGGACGGGAGGCCAAAAAGGGAAGGTATTTTCTCATACCTTCCCATGTAGAGTGCACCATACCTGCAAACAAGGAGGGCACCCGATACTTACTGCCTAATCCGCCAGCCGGTACGGAAAATCCAACCGATCACCGCAAGACACAGCGCCGTAAAGCCCGCGATGGCCAAAAGGCTCGTCACAATCGGCACATCCGCCGATCCGAAGAAGGCCCAGCGGAAGCCAGAGATCAGATAGACCACCGGGTTAAAGTGAGAGATCACCTGCCACACCGGCGGCAACATAGAGATCGAATAGAACGATCCCCCAAGAAAGACCAAGGGCGTCACAATCAACAGCGGCACAAGCTGCAACTGTTCAAAGTTGCCCGCCCAGATCCCGATGATGAAGCCCATCAGCGAAAAGCTGATGCAGGTCAGCACCAGAAAGGCCACCATCCAGATCGGATGCTGAATGGTGATGTCCACAAAGAAGAACGCCGTGAGCAGGATGATCACCCCGATAAACAGTGCCTTGGTCGCCGCAGCCCCGACATAGCCGCAGACAATTTCGATAAAGTTAACCGGCGCGGATAAAAGTTCGAACACGGTGCCGATGAACTTGGGGAAATAGATGCCAAAGGACGCGTTCGAGATCGATTGCGTGATCACGCTCAGCATGATCAGCCCCGGTACGATGAACGCGCCATAGCTGATGCCTTCTACCTCTTGGATGCGGCTGCCGATCGCCGCGCCGAACACTACGAAATACAGCGACGTCGACAACACCGGAGAGATCAGACTCTGCGTGATCGTGCGAAAGAAGCGCGCCATTTCAAACGTGTAGATGGATTTGACAGCGATCCAGTTCATGCCGCGTCCTCCTTGACCAGATCGACAAAAATATCCTCAAGACTGCTTTGCGACGTCTCAAGATCAGACAGCACAAGCCCCGCGGCCGCGACATCGGACAAGAGCTTGGTGATGCCCGTCCGCTCTGCCCGCGTGTCATAAGAGTAGATCAACGCGTGCCCGTCGTCGGACAGGGTCAGCGCGTCAGAGACAAGACTGTCGGGGATCGCGTCAATCGGTTGGGTCAGCTGCACCACCAACTGCTTTTTCCCCATGCGTGACATCAACGTGTCTTTATCCTCGACCAGCAGGAGCTCGCCGTGGGCGATCACACCGATCCGGTCGGCAATCGCCTCGGCTTCCTCGATATAGTGGGTGGTGAGGATGATGGTCACGCCGCTGGCTTTCAGGTCCGCGACGATGTTCCACATATCGCGGCGCAGTTCTACGTCGACGCCGGCGGTGGGTTCGTCCAAGAACAGGACGCGGGGCTCGTGTGCCAAAGCCTTGGCAATCAAGACACGACGTTTCATCCCGCCCGACAGGGCGCGGATCTGGCTGTCTTTCTTGTCCCACAGCGATAGCTGCCGCAGGATCTTTTCAACTGCGGCATCATCCTTGGGTTTCCCAAACAACCCGCGCGAGAAACGCACAGTGCTGATGACTTTTTCAAAGGGTTCAAGGTTAATCTCTTGCGGTACCAGCCCGATCATCGACCGCGCACCACGGTAGTCGTCTACCGTGTCGAAACCGCCCACAGTGACGCTACCGCCCGTGCCGGTCGTGATCCCGCAAATGGTTGAAATAAGTGTTGTTTTCCCTGCGCCATTGGGGCCAAGCAGGGCAAGGATTTCGCCCTCTCGGATGTTCAGCGACACGCCTTTCAGCGCCTCGAACCCATCTGCATAGGCCTTGCGCAGGTCGGTGATCTTTACGATGTCAGGCATGGGCGTCTCCGGTGTTGTTGGCCGGAAACTAGACTGATTATTCCAAAGTGAACAGGCCCTACCCGTCAGCTTTTGCTGCGGCCGAACCAGCCCTTTTTCTCGGCTGGTGCATCCGCTGCCTCTGCCGCTTCCGCCGGCGCATCCTCGGCTGGGCCCTCAAGCGTTTCTTGCAGGTTGTTAAAGAACTGGTCCGCCATCTTTTTGGCAAACCCGTCGATGATCCGGCTGCCAAGCTGCGCAAGCTTGCCGCCGACCTTGGCCTCGACGTCATAGGAAAGCTCGGTCCCGCCATCGACAGCAGCCAGCGTCACGTCCGCCTCGCCCTTGGCAAAGCCCGCAGCACCGCCTTTGCCTTCGCCGCTGATCTTGATCGACTGGTCAGGCACCATATCGGTCATGGTGACCTGCCCCTTGAACGTGGCTTTGACGGGGCCGACCTTCTGCACCACGGTCGCCTCGAACCCTTCTTCCGGCGATCCGGTCACCTCGGTCGCGCCGGGGACGCATTTGATCAGCATGTCAGGGTCCAGCAGCGCGGCATATACCTCTGCCGGGCTGGCTGCGATCTGGCGGGTCTCTGACATTTTCATGGGGGCTCTCCGTTGATGGCTTTGCGACAACCTAGCGCACATCAATTGGCGACGCCAAGGTCAAACGCACGGGTCCGACTATTGCGATAGGGCCGCTAAAGACCTCAACAGTCGCCACATCGCCAATAAAACGCAGACCCTAGCTGACCCGTACGATGACCTTACCCGTCGCTTTGCGCGTGCGCAGCAGGTCCAGCGCTTCGTTCGCTTGATCCAGCGGCAGCACGTGGCTCACATGGGGTTTCAGCTTGCCGGCGCTATACCAGTCAATCAGCACCTTGAAGCTGTCTGTCAGCACCTGCGGTTTGAAATTCTTGTAGCCGCCCCAGAAAAAACCCAGCACGTCGATGTTTTTGACCAGCAGGATATTGGCAGGGATCTGCGGCACCTCGCCCGAGGCAAACCCAAGCGGCAGGATGCGGGCCTCGGGGTTGCAGGCCCGCAGCGCTGCCTTGAACTGGTCGCCGCCGATCGGGTCATAGACCACATCTGCCCCGCCCAAGGATTTCACCACCTCGCGGATGTCATCGGTTTCTGAATCGATCAGATGGTCGGCCCCGGCAGCGCGGCAAATCTCGAGCTTGGCCGCACCACGGGCGCAGGCGATAACCTCGGCACCCATGAGCTTGCCCAGTTCCACCGCCGTCAGCCCGACCCCGCCTGATGCACCCAGCACCAGCAGACGTTCCCCCGGTTGCAGCCGCGCCTTATAGTCCAGCGCCACATGACTGGTGCCATAGGCCACAAGAAAGGCCGCGGCATCCTCGGCCGGCATATCGTCGGGGATCGGCACGCAGATATTGGCGGGAATGGCGGCATATTCGGCCAGCCCCAGCAGACCGCTATAGGCTGCGATACGTTGACCAACGGCCAGATCGGTCACGCCCTCCCCCACGGCGGCGACGCTGCCCGAAAGCTCCATCCCCAGCGTGAAGGGCAGATCCGGCTTTTGCTGATATGTCCCCTTGATCATCAGCAGGTCACCAAAGTTCAACCCGCAGGCATCGACCTTGATCAACACTTCGCCAGCGGCGGGGACGGGCATTTCCAGCTCTTGCTCGGACAGGGGCTGGTCATAGGCGGTGACTTGCATGGCGCGCATCGGGGGATCCTTTTGCTATTTCACGCAAAAGGGCCAGAGCATTGGCGGCTTTGCAACCCCCTTGCCCCGGCCCTTGTTAAATTACCCAACGGCAGATGCCTGGCCCCGCCATGCCCCCCTCAGGGCATGATCATCAATCGGATCCCATAGGCCACCAGCCCAAGCGCCGCGACGCTCAGCACCCAGATCAGGACAAACCACCCGGTGCGTGTCATCCAGTTGCGTCGCATCAGTGGTAACCCTCTTCGGGGTCGATCTTCCCGCGGAACACCCAGTAGGTATAGATCGTGTAAGACAGGATCATCGGCAGCAGGACCAAAGTGCCGACCAAGGCAAACTTGAGGCTGCTGTCAGGTGCCGCGGCCTCGACGATGGTCAGCGAGGAAGGCACGATATAGGGGTAGAAGCTGATCCCGATCCCGATAAAGCCCAGCACGAACAGCGCCAGCGCGCAGAGGAACGGCGTCACATCCCAATGACGTTGCAGCCCGTGGAACAGCCCATAGACGGCCGCGGCCACCAAGGCAGGCACCAGAAAGCTGAAAATCGCGGTCGGAAAGGCGAACCAGCGGCCAAAGAAAGCGTCATTCAGGAAGGGCGTCCAAAGGCTGACGAGCCCCATGAACACCAGTGTTGCGATGGCGAAAGGCCAGGCCAGCCGCCGCATATGCGCCTGAATACGGCCCTCGAGCTTCATGTTCAGCCAGGTCGCGCCCAGCATCGCATAGCCGACGGTCACCGCGAAACCGGTCAGGACAGAGAATGGCGTCAGCCAGTCCCACCAGCCGCCGGCATAGGCGCGATTCTCGATCTCGATCCCCTGCACCAGCGCGCCAAGCGCGATCCCCTGACACATGGAGGCCACCAGCGAGCCCCCGAAGAACGAGATATCCCACAGATGTTTGCCCCGCACCGTGCGCCAGCGGTATTCGAAAGCGACGCCGCGAAAGACCAGCCCCAGCAGCATCAGAATGATCGGCATATAAAGCGCGGGCATCACCGTGGCATAGGCCAGCGGGAAAACGGCGAACAAACCGCCGCCGCCCAGAACCAGCCATGTCTCGTTGCCGTCCCAGATCGGCGCGACAGAGTTCATCATCACATCACGTTCGCCCTCGTCCTTGGACAACGGGAACAGCAGCCCGACCCCAAGGTCGAAGCCGTCGAGGATGACATAGATCAGCACCGCAAGCGCGATGATGCCGGCCCAGATAAACGAAAGCTCTAATCCAAACATCTGCTGTCTCCTACTCTGACGCTGCTATGTCTTGGGTCTTGTCCTGCGCCACCGGAGTCGTCCCCGCCGCGCGGACGGGGCCGTCGGTGAGCTCTTCCTGCGCGCCCACATGGGGGCGTTTGCGCATCAGCCCGAGGATATAGAACACCCCCGCCCCGAAGACGAAGAAATAGACGACGATGAACGAGATCAGCGATGCGCCAACCGCAGGCGCGCTGACCGGCGCAAGGCTGTCACTGGTGCGCAGCAGCCCGTAGACGGTAAAGGGCTGGCGCCCGACCTCGGTCGTGATCCAACCGGCCAGCACCGCGACAAAGCCCATCGGCCCCATGACAATCGCCGCCCGATGCAACCAGCGCGAGCTGTGCAGCGTCCCGCGCCAGCGCGCGATCCCGCCCCAAAGGCCAAAGCCCAGCATGGCAAAGCCAAGCCCCACCATCACCCGGAACGAGAAAAAGACGATGGCAACCGGCGGCTCGTCCTCGTCAGGGATCGTGTCCAGCCCGGCCAGCGGCGCGTTCAGGTCATGCTTGAGGATCAGCGACGAGAGTTTCGGCACCTCGATGGCGTAATCGACCCGTTTTTCTGCTTGATTGGGGATGCCGAACAGGATCAGCGGCGCGCCGTCGGGGTGGCTGTCGAAATGCCCCTCCATCGCCATGACCTTGGCGGGCTGATGCTCTAGCGTGTTGATGCCGTGGAAATCCCCTGCCGCGATCTGCAAGGGGGTGACCAGCAGCAGCATCCACATCGCCATAGAGAACATGCGGCGCGATGCAGGCCCCTGATTGTCCTTCAGCAAATGCCACGCACCCACAGCGCCCACAACCAGCGCCGTCGTCAGATAAGCCGCCAGCACCATATGCAGCAAACGGTAGGGGAAGGACGGGTTGAAGACGATCTTCCACCAATCCAGCGGAATGAACTGCCCCACATCGTTAATGCCATAGCCCGCAGGGGTCTGCATCCAGCTGTTCACCGACAAGATCCAAGTGGCCGAAAGCAATGTGCCAAAGGCAACCATCGCTGTGGCAAACATATGCAGCCCCGGCCCGACCCGTTTCAGACCAAACAGCATGATGCCCAGAAAGCCGGCCTCTAGGAAGAAGGCCGACAGCACCTCATAGGCCATCAGCGGCCCGACCACCGGCCCCGCCTTGTCAGAGAAGACCGACCAGTTGGTGCCGAATTGATAGGACATCACAATGCCCGATACGACGCCCATGCCAAAGGCCACGGCAAATATCTTTTTCCAGTAGTCGAAAAGCACCCTGTAGGTTTCGTCCTTAGTCCAAAGCCAAAGCGCATTCACCACCGCCAGAAAGCTGGCCAACCCGATCGAGAACGCCGGAAAAATAATGTGAAACGAAACGGTAAAGGCGAATTGGACCCGTGCCAGAACCTCGGCGGAAAACCCATCAAGCATGTCGTACCTCGTAGTGAATGGCCAAAAACAACGGGTTTCGGCCCTTACACCCTAGATAGCGCTGCACCCCCCATAAGTCACATGCTCAAATCGCCGCAGAAGACGGGCGTGCTATAGGGTGATGCGCACAAGTAGCCCCGGCGCGTTGTCCAGCAGCGCGATCTGCCCGCCGTGCAGCTTTACCACCCCCTCCACAAGGCTGAGCCCCAGCCCGTTGCCCGGCGTGTGGCGGCTGGCATCCAATCGGTACAAGCGGCGCAGCACTTTGTCGCGCGCGTCTTCGGGGATGCCGGGACCATTGTCGGCCACCTCGATCACAGGCCGCCCCTGCGTGCGGGAAAGTGTCAGCGTGATCTCGCTGCCCTCGGGCGTGTGGCGCATGGCATTTTCCAGCAGGTTCGACATCATCTGCCCCAACAGGTTCTTATCGCCCGAGACGGTGATTTGCGCGTCGGGCACGACACTGTGCAACCGCTGCTGCTTGGCCGCGGCGGCGGGTTCGTACACTTCGGTGAGGGTCTCGCAAAGCTGGTTCAGATCGACAGAGGCGAAATGGGTCTTGGGCGACCCTGCCTCGACCGAAGCGATTTGTAGCAGCGATTGAAAGACCGAAGCGATGCCCGCGACCTCCTCCTGCGCTTTGGCCAGCAAGATGCCTTCGTCCGTGTCTTCGGGCAGGCTGCGCGCCAGATCGTCCAGATGCACCGCGACGCGCTGGATCGGCGTCTTGAGGTCATGGGCAATGTCCGACGATACCTGCCGCAGCATCTGGGTTTGCGCCTCTTGTGCGCCTGCCATCTGGTTCACCTTGCTGCCGATACGTTGCAGATCATCCGCCCACCCCGGCGACACGGTCACCCGCGCAGCAAGATCGCCGGTCGTCAGGTCATCCAGCGTGCGCCCGATGACATCCACATGCCGCTTGCTGCGCCGCGCCAGATAAAGCCCGCCCGACAAGGCGACCAGCACCGTGGGCAGCAGGCTGATCAGCAGGATATTGAGAAACACCGTGCGCAGCCCTTCGATCTGTGCGCGGCTGCGGGCGACGGTCAGCTGCCCGCCATACAGCGGCGTTGTCAGCGACAGGTAGACCCCGTCATATTCCGCCCGTCCTTCGGCCAGCGACACGATATGATAGCCTTCGTCATCCCGCGCGATGGCCCCGTTGCCATAGATACGCCCCGACGGGGTGATATAGCTGAGCACAACGCGGCTGGGATCCGCGTCGCGCGATTCAGCGTCCACCAGCAGGGCCACGGCGCGGGCATTGGGGGCCGCGCGAAATCCCGCGATATCCTGTTCAAGATCCGCACGGATCGCGGTTTCAAATGAATTCTGCGTTACCGCATAGCTGGCCGCCAACCCCATCAGGCTGACGGTCGAGAAGAGCAAGACCAGCAGTAGCGCCAACCGCACCGGCATGGACCGCCAAAGCTGCGCCAGACGCGCGGTCATCCGTCGATCCGGTAGCCGGCACCGCGCACGGTCTGGATCAGCTCGCGGTCAAAGGGTTTGTCCACCTTGGCCCGCAAACGGCTGATGTGGGTTTCGACAACGTTGGTCATCGGGTCAAAGCTGATGTCCCACACTGCCTCAAGCAACATGGTCCGGGTCTGCACCCTGCCCTTGCGACGCAGCAGATGTTCAAGCAGAGCAAACTCACGAGGCAGCAGGTCGATCTCCTGTCCGGCGCGGGTCACCTTGCGGGTGATCAGTTGCATTTCAAGATCGCCTGCACGCAGCACGGTTTCCTGCTCCATCGCTTGGGGGCGCCGTGCGAGAGCGGTGACACGCGCCGAAAGCTCGCCAAAGGCGAAGGGTTTGACAAGATAGTCGTCGCCGCCTGCGTTCAACCCGCTGATACGGTCATCGACGCTGCCCATGGCGGTCAGAAACAGCACCGGCGTCAAGTTACCCGCGCCACGCAAGGTCTTGACCAGCGTCAGCCCGTCGATCTCTGGCAGCATCCGGTCGACGATCAGCACGTCGTAAGCACCCGAGGTCGCCTGTATCAGCCCCTCGCGCCCTTCAGCGACAAGATCAACGGTATGCCCTTCTTCGCGCAACCCCCGCGCAATATAGGTTCCGGTGGTTGCATCATCTTCGACGACAAGCAGTTTCATATACAATGGTCCATTGAGGCTTTGATCCTTCGATACCTGATATAGGGCGTGCTGCCACCTGCGAGAGACAAGTTTACACATTTGTATAGCCCGCAAAAACCCGCTGTTAGAAAGGGCTGCCATTTGGGTGTCATCCCTGAAGACGAAGGAACCACGCATGACATCTCTTTTCTCCTCCCCTCGCCGCGCCGCACCCTTTGTGCTCGCAGCGGCCCTCGCCTCTACCTCGGCCATGACGCTTGCCCCGACGGCGGCTCTGGCGGTGCCCGCTGGCGGCTATGCCGATCTGGTCGAACAAATCTCACCCGCTGTTGTATTCATCGAGGTGACCGGCACGGCAGAGCAGACCAGCGCGCAAGTGCAACTGCCCGAAGGCATGCCAGAGGAACTGCGGAAACGTTTTGAGCAGTTGATGCCGCAAGGACCGGCTGGCGCACAGCCGATGCACGGGCTTGGGTCGGGCTTTATCGTGTCCAAGGACGGAATGATCGTAACGAACAACCACGTTGTCGCCGGTGCCGACACGGTCAAGGTCAAGCTGGCCGATGGCCGCAGCTTTGACGCCAAAGTGGTCGGCAGCGATGTGCTGACAGATATCGCCGTGCTCAAGGTCGAAGCGGATGTGGACCTTCCAGCGGTGAAATTCGGGTCTTCCGATGACATGCGCGTCGGCGACGAGGTGGTCGCCATGGGCAACCCCTTTGGTCTGGGTGGCACGGTCACCACCGGCATCATCTCGGCCAAGTCGCGCAATATCAACGCGGGCCCCTATGATGACTTTATCCAGACCGATGCGGCGATCAACCGTGGCAACTCCGGCGGGCCGCTGTTCAATAACGCGGGCGAGGTGATTGGCGTGAACACCGCGATCCTGTCGCCTGATGGCGGCTCTGTCGGAATCGGCTTTTCCGTACCATCCGATCTGGTGCAGGACATCGTGGCCGACCTGTCCGACGACGGGGAAATCACCCGCGGCTGGCTTGGCGTTCAAATCCGCCCGATGACGGCAGAGGTCGCGCAAGTGCTGGGGCTGGACGCGCCGAAAGGGGCGGTGATCGAAGCCATCGGCGATGACAGCCCCGCCAAGAAAGCGGGTCTTGAGAAAGGCGATATCATCCTGTCGTTCAACGACACAGAGATCAAGGAACTGCGCGATCTGACCCGCGCTGTGGCCGAAACCGATCCGGAAGCCAAAGCCGAGGTCATGGTCCTGCACAAGGGCAAAGAGGTCACGCGGACGGTCACCATCGGCACATTGGCCGACCAAAAAGCGTAAGCGTCTTCCAGCGGGCTTACCTCGTTCCCTGCTGGATTTGCCCGACCGCGTTCCCCAACGCGGCGGGCCCCACCGCCCGTCCCCCCGGTGCGGCAGACCACCTCCGACGCAGACCGTCGGGGGTGGTTTTCTTTTGGGCCCTCTGCGGAGGTTTAGATTGTCGCCTCGAACAGCTTGCGCAGGTTTTCCGTGGTCAATGTCACAGGGTTGCCACCGCAAGACGGGTCTTCAAGCGCCATCGCGACCAGATCGTCGATCCGGTCAGCGCTCACGCCCATTTCCGACAGTTTACGCGGGATACCGAAGCTATCGTTGAACTCCTGCACGAAGGCGCGGAAGCCGTCATAGCCGCCGTCGATCCCCAGATACCCTGCCGCGCGGTCAAAGCGTTCGCGGATTTCAGGCTCGTTCAGGTCCAGCACCGCGGGCATGCAGACCGCATTGGTGGTGCCGTGGTGCGTATTGAACACCGCGCCGATCGGGTGGCTCATGGCGTGAATCGCGCCCAGACCCTTCTGGAACGCCGTCGCCCCCATCGCCGCCGCCGACATAAGCTGCGCGCGCGCTTCGATGTCGTTTCCATCCGCATAGGCGCGCGGCAGATAGTCGATAACCAACCGCATGCCCTCCAGCGCGATACCCTGCGACATGGGGTGGTAATGCGGGCTGCTAAACGCCTCGACGCAATGGGCAAAGGCATCAAGGCCGGTGCCTGCGGTGATATGTTTGGGCATCCCCACCGTCAGCTCAGGATCGCAGATCACGATGCTGGGCAGCACCTTGGGGTGGAAAATGATCTTTTTCACATGGGTTTCAGAGTTGGTCAGCACCGACGCGCGCCCCACTTCGGACCCTGTGCCCGCCGTGGTCGGCACGGCGATGATCGGCGCGATGGCGTCGGCATCGGCGCGGGTCCACCAATCGCCCACATCTTCGTAATCCCACACAGGCCGCGACTGTCCCGCCATGAAGGCGACCATCTTGCCCAGATCAAGGCCGGAACCACCGCCAAAGGCGATCACACCGTCATGCCCGCCCTCGCGGTAGACCTTCAGCCCCGCCTCGAGGTTCAGTTCGGTCGGGTTCGCGTCCACTTCCGAGAACATCGCACGGCCAAAGCCTGCGCCGTCCAGCAGGTCCAGCGTGCGGGTCGTGATCTCCATCGAGGCAAGGCCCTTATCCGTGACCAGCAAGGGGTTTTTCATCCCCGTGGCCACGCAGGCCTCTCCGATTTCAGAAATACGGCCCGCGCCAAAGCGGATGGCGGTGGGGTAGGACCAGTTGTTTTGCAGTGCCATAAGGATCAAGCCTTTTTCAGGTGGTAAGATTTGGGGCGCGTCAGCGCCTGATAGCCAAGCTCGGACAGGCCCGCGCCCTGCCCTGTGTCCTTGCAGCCGGTCCAGCACAGGGCCGGATCAAGGTAATCGCAGCGGTTCATGAACACGGTGCCGGTTTCCAGCTGCGCGCCGATGGCATCGGCGGCATCCGCATCCTTGGTAAAGATCGCGGCGGTCAGCCCGAACTGGCAGTCGTTCATCAGCGCAATCGCTTCGGCGTCGTCCTTGACGGGCATGATGCCGACGACGGGGCCAAAGCTTTCGTCGCGCATCACGCGCATGTCGTGGGTGACGTTGGTCAGGATCTGCGGTGTGAGATACGCACCGCCGTCATCCGCCTCAAAGGTATCGATCAGCGCGGTGGCACCGGCGGCGACGGCCTCGGATATCTGGGCGCGGACCTCGGCGGCGAAACGGACGTTCGCCATGGGGCCGATATCGGTATCCGCCTCAAGCGGGTTGCCAAGCTTGAGCGCATTGACCCAAACCACAGCCTTTTCGACAAAGGCATCATACAGGCTTTCGTGCACATAAATCCGTTCGATCCCGCAGCAGCACTGCCCCGCGTTGAACATCGCCCCATCCATCAGCCCGTCAACGGCGGCATCCACATCTGCGTCGGCGCGCACATAGCCGGGGTCTTTGCCCCCCAGTTCGGTCGCGACGGGGGTGAAGGTGCCTGCGGCGGCTACCTCCATCGCCTTGCCGCCCCCGACCGAGCCGGTGAAGTTCACGAAGCCGAACTGCCGTTCGGCGATCAGCGCCGAGGTGGTGTCGTGATCAAGAAAGACATTCTGGAAGACATCATCGGGGATGCCGGCGGCGTGGAAAGCTTCGGCCAGACGTTCACCCACTTGCAGGGTTTGGGTGGCGTGTTTCAGCACCACGGTATTCCCCGCGATCAGCGCTGGCGCGACGGTGTTGATCGCCGTCATATAGGGGTAGTTCCACGGGGCCACGACCAGCACAACGCCGCGCGCCTCGCGGGTGATCTTGCGGGTGGCCTTGTCGCTGTCTTCGACAATCGTCGGGGCCAGCGCCTTTTCGGCGATGTCTGCCATATAGTTGCCGCGCTCGGCAAAGCCGCCAAACTCGCCGCCATAGCGCACGGGACGGCCCATCTGATGCGCCAGTTCCTGCGCCATACGATCGGTGGTTTTGCCCACCTCGGCAATGGCATCGCGCACCAGTTGGACACGTTCGGCCAAGGGGCGCGCGGCCCATGCGCCTTGTGCTGCCTTGGCGCGGGCGCAGACATCGCGCGCCGCCTCCAGCGACAGGACAGGGCGTTCAAGGTAAACCGATCCGTCAATCGGTGAGATACATTTCAAAGTGTTTGTCATGGTTTATGCTCGCTCAAATCCGCGGTTGATTTCCCAGTCGGTCACGACCTTGTCGTATTCCTCCTGCTCCCATTCGGCTGCGCGGGTGTAGTGGTCGACCACGTCGTCGCCAAGGGCCTCGCGCAGCATGGCAGAGTTGCGCAGCGTTTGGGTTGCGGCACGCAGGGTGCGGGGGATTTCGGTGACGTTGGCGTCTTCGTAGACATCGCCCATCGTCGGCTCTTGCAAAGGCAGCTTTTCCTCGATCCCCTTGAGGCCCGCCGCCAGCAACACAGCCTGCGCCAGATAGGGGTTCAGGTCAGACCCGCCGATGCGACATTCAACGCGAATACCCTTGGTGCCATCGCCACACAGCCGGAAGCCCGCGGTGCGGTTATCGACAGACCAGACGGTTTTCGTAGGCGCAAAGGTGCCTTTGGCAAAGCGTTTGTAGCTGTTGATATAGGGCGCGAAGAAATAAGTGATATCAGGGGCATAGGCGATCAGACCCGCCATGAAATGCTGCATCATCTGCGACATGCCCAGCTTGGCGTCCTTGTCATAGAACGCGGGCGTGCCGTCTTTCCACAGCGACATATGCACGTGGCTGGACGACCCCACCTTATCCGCCGACCACTTGGGCAGGAAAGAGGCAGAGAACCCCTGCTGATAGGCGATCTCTTTCACCGCTTGTTTCGAAATCGTGTGATGATCGGCACAGGCCAGCGCATCGGCATAGCGGATGTTAAGCTCTTGCTGGCCGACCTCGGCCTCGCCCTTGGTGCATTCGACCGGAATCCCCGCCCCCACCAGATGGTTGCGCAGCGGTTGCAGGAAGCTTTCCTCTTTCGTAGTCTGGAACAGGCAGTAATCTTCGTTGTGGCCGTTCAGGGGCACGAGGTTGGCGTATTTCTCTTTCTGCAAGGTGCGGTAGTCGCCCTCGAACAGAAAGAACTCAAGCTCGGTTGCCATCATCGCATCAAAGCCAAGCGCATCCAGTCGGGCGATCTGCTTTTTCAGCATGGCGCGCGGCGAATGGGAGACAGGTTCGTGGGTGTGGTGATCCAGCACATCGCCAAGCACCAGCACGGTTTTATCCAGCCACGGCACATGGCGCATGGTCGAGAGATCAGGCCGCAGCACATAGTCGCCATAGCCGGTTTCCCAGCTGGTCGAGGCAAAGCCCTCGGGCGTGGACATCACCAGATCGGTTGCCAGCAGATAGTTGCAGCAATGCGTCTCCGCATGGGAATGATCGATAAAATTCGTGACGTGAAAACGCTTGCCCATCAGGCGGCCCTGCATGTCCACCAGTGCCACCAGCACCGTGTCCACCTCACCTTTGGCGGCCAGGTCCTTGAGCGTGTCGAAAGTAAGGTTGCCCATCTGCAAACGTCCCTTTTGATGTGAGGGGGCGGCACAGATGCGCCGCCCCGATGGTCATGATGCCAAAGCCGGATCAGCCGAAAGTATAGGGCGGGCCCGCTTTCGAGATAACGTTGTTATAGTCGCGGAAAATCTGCACGATCTTGGCGGCCGTTTCGCCTTCTTCCGCCATCTCGTCCCAGAATTTCACCGCCGCTTCCTCAACCACTTTCCATTCATCCTGCGGTACGGATGTCAGCTCCAGCTTCTCACCCGATGCACGCAGGCGCGCCTCGCCGCCCCAGTACCATTGGTTGCGATAGGTGTGGCTTGCCTCGATCGCAGAGTTCACGATCTGCTTGAGGTGATCCGGCAGCTCTGCCCATTTCTCTGCGTTGACGAAGAACGACCCGATCCACGCCCCCGAGATGTTGTTGGTGCAGAAGTAGTTGGTCACATCGGCCCAGCCGACGGTGTAGTCTTCGGTGATGCCCGACCACGCCATACCGTCCAGCTCGCCCGTCTGCACCGCGACTTCAGCGTCCTCGTAAGGGATGTTAACCGGCACGACACCGAATTGCGACAGGAAGCGACCCGCCGTCGGGAAGGTATACAGCTTCAGCCCGTCCATATCGGCCAGCGATTTGATCGGCTTGACGGTGTTGAAGTTACACGGGTCTTGCCCCGCCGCAGACAGCCAATGCACGCCAACCTTGGCGTATTCCTCGCGCCAGATGTCGGCCAGACCGTATTGGTTGAACAGCACCGGCACGTCGAGCGCGTGTTTCGTCGCCAGCGGGAAATACCCGCCGAAGGACCGCACAGGCGTGGGCGACGCCATGGAGTCATCATCCGAGTGCACGCCGTCGATGGTGCCGCGTTGAAGTGCTTGGAAAAGCTCGCCCGTGGGGACGATCTGGTCGGCATAGAAAAGCTCGATTTCCAGCTCACCTTGGGCGGCGGCGTTGATTGCGTCGATGGCGGGTTTCGTCACCTCTTCGCCTAGTGCGGACCCCGCGTAGGTCTGGAAACGCCAGCGGATCGGCTCTTGGGCGTGCAGGATCGATGGTGCGGCAAGGGTTGCCGGACCGGCAACGGCGGCACCTTTCAGGAACTTACGTCTTGTTGTCATGTCTCATACTCCTTGTTGGGGTTGGGATGAAAAGGGCCAGTTGCTCTGACCGCTTGGTTGTTAATGCTTATTTTCCATAGACATAGTCCGGCAGCCACAGCGCGATCTGCGGGAAGATCATGACCACCGCGAGCGCCAGCACCATGACCCCGACAAAGGGGATGATCGACCGGTAGATATCGCGGATCGTGATCTCTGGCGGGGCCATCGCGCGCATCAGGAACAGGTTATAGCCAAAGGGCGGCGTCATATAGGCGATCTGGCAGGTGATCGTATAAAGCACACCATACCACACCAGATCGAACCCGAGCGCGCCCACCAGCGGCACATAGAGCGGGGCCACGATGACCAGCATCGCCGTGTCGTCAAGAAACGTCCCCATGACCAGAAACGACAGCTGCATCAGGATCAGGATCACCCAAGGGTTCAGACCCCATTGTTCGGTAAACAGGTTTTCAATCGCCTTGACCGCCCCAAGCCCGTCGAACACCGCACCAAAGGCCAGCGCGGCGAGGATGATCCACATGAACATGCACGTGATCGCAAGGGTCTGGCGCACCGAAGTCTCGAACACCGTCCGCGTCATCCGCCCCTTGAGCACCGCAGCCAGAAAGGCCGCAATCGCACCAATGGCAGAGCTTTCGACAAGCGATGTCCAGCCGTTCACAAAGGGCACCATCATCACGGCAAAGATCACAACCGGCAGCAGGCCCGCGCGCAGCAAGCGCAGCTTTTCGGGCCAGCCCACATCGCGTTCCTCGGCGGAAAGGGCGGGGCCCAGATCGGGGTTCAGGCGGCAGCGGATGGCGATATAGATGATGAACATCGTGGCCATCATCAGCCCCGGGATCGCGCCAGCCAGCCACAATTGCCCCACAGGTTGCCGCGCGATCATGGCATACAGCACCAGCACGACCGACGGCGGCACAAGGATACCAAGGCTGGACCCCGCCTGAATGACCCCTGTCACCATCAGCTTGTCATAGTTGCGTTTCAAAAGCTCGGGCAGCGCAATCGTGGCCCCAATCGCCATGCCCGCCACCGACAGCCCGTTCATGGCAGAAATCAGCACCATCAGCCCGATCGTCCCGATGGCCAGCCCGCCGCGCAAACCGCCCATCCACACGTGAAACATTTTATATAGATCGTCGGCAATTTTACTTTCCGACAGCACGTAGCCCATGAAGATGAACATCGGCAGGGTCAGCAGCGGATACCAACGCATCAGCTTGATCGCGGCAGAGAACCCGATGTCATAGCCGCCGCGATCCCCCCAAAGAAACAGCGCCGCAATCACCGCGACAAAGCCGATGGCCCCGAACACCCGCTGTCCGGTCAGCAGCATCAGCATCATGGTCGAAAACATCAGGATGGCGATCAACTCATAGGGCATCGCGGGTCTCCTCTGCCGATTTGAGGAAAAGGATGTCCTTGAACAGTTCAGAGACAGCTTGAAGCAGCATCAGGGTGATGCCGATGCACATGGTCACTTTGACCGGCCACATATAGGGGCGCCACGCGGTCGGGCTGCGCTCCCCCCCGTATTTGAACGAATACATCGTGGATTCGATACCGCCCCATAGCAGGATCACCAGATAGATCAGCAGGAAAAAGACGGTGATACAGTCCGTCCAGGCCTTCTTGCGCGGGGTCAATTCGGCATAGAACAGGTCCATCCGCACGTTCGCTCCCATCTGCAAAGCATAGGGCCCGCCAAGGATGTAATAGCCCACCATCACGAACTGCGCCATTTCCAGCGTCCAGATCTGCGGCGAGGCGAATGTCTTGTTATAGGACGACCACAGCAGGATCCCCATGAGCACAAAAATCCCGTACATCATGATCCTGCCAAGGCCATAGTTAAAGCCGTCGACCACCCGGATATATCTGCGCATCGCGTTCATTCTGCGGCCTCGCTGTCGGGGATGGGAAAGGCTTGGGTCAGGCTTTCGGCCAGATGCCGCGCCATGGCCTGCGCTTTTTCGGGTGTATCGATCAGATCATTGCGAATCTCGATCATCACGGCGGGCAGCGCCTGCGCCTCGCCATGTTTTTCAAGCGTATAGGTCACGCCATCCGTTGCGGCATAGGGTTCGTTCAGCGCCGAAGCATAACGCCCCCGCGCCTGTTCAACCGCCAGCAATGCCTGCGCGGCGGCGGGCTGCGCGTGGTAAAGAAAGCCGAGTTCAACCGCGCGGGTCGCCCCGTTATAGACAGGCGTAAAGCTGTGGATCGTGACCAGCACCGGTGCGGCTTGGGCGGGCTGCCAGCTTTCGCGAACACGGGCGACCGCATCGTGAAATGGCGTATGCACTTGGTCAAAACGCTGCTGCCGTCCGGCATCGTCCAAAGCGGCATTTCCGGGGATGTCATATATCTCGCTGCGCGCCGGAATACAGTCCGGGGCCGCAAGCGGGCGGTTGCAATCATAGACCAGACGGGAGATGTCACCGGCCACCAAAGGCGCGTCCAGAGCATCTGACAGCGCGTGCGCCACATCCAGCGCGCCGATGTCCCACGCGGCGTGCGAACAGCTTGCCGCAGGGGACAACCCCAACCCGTCCAGCGCATCGGGTATCCGGCGCGAGGCGTGTTCACACACCAGCAGCCAGCCCCCCTGCCCCTGCGGGTTCACGATGTTTACGGCATTCCAGTCGGTATTGGTCACGGTGCCCCTATCGTCTTGTTGCCTCACAATCACTACAGAATTTTCTAGCCTGTCAAGATTTTTTCTGTAATCTTTGCTTCACACTGATCTGCGCTGTACCGAAAGGAACATGAGTTGCACAAAAAAGCACTGGTCCGCGATCTGCTGAAAGAAAAGCAGACCGAGCTAACGGCGGCAGAGCGTAAACTGTCGGCTGTTCTGCTGGACGACCAGTTGCTCACGGGGCTGCAATCCATCACACGGCTGGCCGAACTGGCCGAGGTGTCATCGCCCACCATCATCCGGCTGGCGCGCAAGCTGGGGTTCGATGGATTCTCGGATATGCAGGACGCCATCCGCGACGAAATCGGCGCACGGATGAAAAAGCCGCTGGCCAAGCTCGACACCCCCGGTGACAGCAGCGACCACGTGGTATCGCGCTTTATTCAGGCGGTATCGGGCAATGTGAACCGCACGCTTGAACGGCTTGATCTGGCTGAATTCGACGAGGTTGCGGCGCTGCTTTCCGATCCGTCGCACAGGCTTTATCTGCTGGGTGGGCGGATCACGCGGTCTAACGCGCATTACTTTTTCAACCACCTGCAGATTATCCGGCCGCAGGTCACCCTGCTCGATTCCTCCCCCAGTGCATGGCCACAATCCTTGCTGGATATGGACGCGGGTTCAGTGCTGATCGTCTTTGACATCCGCCGCTATGAAAAAGAGCTGGAAAAGCTCGCCGATCTTGCGGTCAAGCAAGGCGCGACCATCGTGCTGTTCACCGATGCCTGGGGGTCGCCTATCGAAAAACACGCCCGCCACTGTTTCCGCGCCATGGTCGAGGTGCCGTCGAGCTGGGACTCAACGCTGGCGATCAACTTTCTGATCGAAGCGCTGGTCGCCGACGTGCAATCGCGCAGCTCCGACCAGAGTGCCGAAAGGATCGCGGCACTGGAACAGATGATCGGCGAGTCGCGCATTTTTCGCAGCAACTAAGCACCAGCCGCATCCCCGCACGCCGCCGCTGCGTCCTCCGTTCGTGGCACATCAGAGTTTGCGTTGAACGGCAACATCCCCTAATCGGAACGCGCAACGCGTCTGCGTCGTTTTGTAAAGGATCTGCCATGAAGACCCCGTATTATCTGATCGACAAATCCCGCCTTCAGGCCAACATGGAAAAGATCGCCTGGCTGCGCGAGGCATCCGGCGCGAAATCCTTGCTGGCGTTGAAATGCTTTGCCACATGGTCGGTCTTTGACTTCATGGCGCAGTATATGGATGGGTCCACGTCCTCCTCGCTCTATGAGGTCAAACTGGGGTACGAGAAATTCGGCGGCGAAACCCACGCGTATTCAGTGGCCTACGACGATGACGAGATCGCCGAGGTGCTGGCCAATAGCGACAAGATCATCTTCAACTCCATCGGGCAGCTGGACCGTTTCGATGCGGCATCGGCAGGGCATACGCGCGGGCTGCGGGTGAACCCCGGTGTATCGACATCGGAATTCGATCTGGCCGACCCCGCCCGCCCCTTCAGCCGTTTGGGCGAACATGATCCGGCGCAGATCGCCGCCGTGGCCGACCGCATCACCGGGCTCATGTTCCACAACAACTGCGAAAATGACGATTTTGACCGCTTCGCTGACATGCTGACGTTGATCGAGGACCGCTTTGGCGACACGATCCACCGGATGGACTGGATCAGCCTTGGTGGTGGCATCCATTTCACCGGCGACGGCTACCCGCTGGACCGTCTGGCCGCGCGGCTGAAAACCCTGTCGGATACCTATGGCGTGCAGGTCTACCTCGAACCGGGCGAAGCCGCGATTACCGGTGCCGCCACGCTAGAGACGACCGTGCTCGACACGCTGCACAACGGCAAGAACCTTGCCATCGTCGACAGCTCCATCGAGGCGCATATGCTTGATCTGCTGATCTACCGCGAGCCCGCCAAAGTGGCCCCGAACACCGGCGACCACGACTGGATGATCTGCGGCAAATCCTGCCTTGCGGGCGACATCTTTGGCGAGTTCAAGTTCGACGCCCCGCTTAAACCGGGTGACCGCATTTCGTTTCAGGACGCTGCGGGCTATACTATGGTCAAGAAGAACTGGTTCAACGGCGTCAAGATGCCCGGCATCGCCATTCGTGAACTTGACGGAACGATCACATCGGTCCGGTCATTCGACTACGAGGATTTCAAATCCGCCCTCTCCTAACCCTTCCCTTACAAGAGGTGTACTGAATACATGAAACGTAACGTTCTTATCATCGGCGCCGGTGGCGTAGCTCAGGTCGTGGCGCATAAATGCGCGCAAAATAATGACGTGTTGGGCGATCTGCATATCGCCAGCCGCACCGTGTCAAAATGCGAAGCGATCATTGAAAGCGTGCATGCCAAAGGCGCGATGAAACAGGACGGCGTATTCAAGGCCCATGCGGTCGACGGGATGGACAGCGACGCGGTAGAGGCGCTGATCAACGACCTCGGCGTGCAGATCGTGATCAATGTCGGCTCGCCCTTCGTGAACATGACCGTGCTCGAAGCCTGCATCCGCACCGGTGTCGCCTATATCGACACGGCCATTCACGAAGACCCGACCAAAATCTGCGAAACACCCCCGTGGTACGGCAACTACGAATGGAAACGCCGCGAGGATTGCGCCAAGGCCAACACCACCGCCATTCTGGGGGCAGGCTTCGATCCCGGTATGGTTAACGCCTTCGCCCGTTTCGCCGTGGACGAATTCATGGACGACGTTAAATCCATCGACATCGTCGACATTAACGCGGGCAATCACGGCAAGTATTTCTCGACCAACTTCGACCCCGAGATCAACTTCCGCGAATTCACCGGCACGGTCTACAGCTGGCAGGACGGCGCGTGGCAAGAGAACAAGATGTTCGAGGTCGGCCGCGAATGGGATCTGCCCGTCGTTGGCAAGCAAAAGGCCTATATGTCCGGCCATGACGAGGTGCATTCGCTCGCCGCGAACTACCCGCAGGCCGACGTGCGTTTCTGGATGGGCTTTGGTGATCACTACATCAATGTCTTCACCGTGCTGCAGAACCTTGGCCTGCTGTCTGAACAGCCCGTTGTGACCGCCGAAGGGCTCGAGGTCGTGCCGCTGAAGGTGGTCAAAGCCGTGCTACCCGACCCATCGACCCTTGCGCCGAACTATACTGGTAAGACCTGCATTGGCGATCTGGTCAAAGGCACCAAGGACGGCAAGGATGTAGAGGTGTTTGTCTACAACGTCGCCGACCACAAAGACGCCTATAACGAGGTCGGCAGCCAGGGCATTTCCTATACCGCTGGCGTGCCCCCCGTGGCGATGGCGATGCTGATTGCCGATGGCACCTATGACACTGGCACGATGGTGAACGTCGAAGAGCTGGACCCAAAGCCGCTGTTCGCCCTGCTCGACACCATCGGTCTGCCGACCCGTGTCAAACTGGCGGATCAGGACACTGGCTGGGACGAGGCCATCGCCTAAGCCCGCCGCCTGAGGCACCCACGCCAACAACCCGCGCGCCCTTGCACCCGCGCGGGTTACCTCACCCCGAAGGGCCGTACCCCCCATAAAATCAAACGATAAACACAAACAGCCCAGCGCGCGATCATGCGTGCAGGGTGATCAATTTTATTATGAAATAATGTGGACGGTTGTGCCGCCAAGTTCAAAATCTAACGATGTTTGAAAGTGGCGGACCGAGGAGGATTCGAACCCCCGACCCCCTGATTCGTAGTCAGGTACTCTATCCAGCTGAGCTATCGGTCCGTTAAGGCGGGGTTTAGTTCTGGGCGCGGGGGTTTGCAACCCCTTCTTTTGCCTAACGTGAATTTTCTTCAAACAAATTAGAAAGACCCGTCGCCCTTGGGCAATGTCACAATGAAAACCGTGCCCGACGCGCTGGTCTCTGACAGTTTAAGCGTCCCGCCGTGACCGCGCACCAGCTCTGCCGCGATGGCAAGGCCCAGACCGGATCCCCCCTTGCGCGCACCGCCCTTGAACGCAGTAAACAGATGCTCCCGCGCCTTGGGGGGAAGGCCGGGGCCGTTGTCGCTGACGCGGATCACCCAGTCGCCGGCCTGTTCACTGGCAGCAACGATGATTTCGCCGGATTTACCCGTAGCGATGATCGCCTGTCGCGCGTTGCGCACAAGATTCGCCAAGACCCTGAACAAATGCTCCGGATCGGCGCGCACGTGCAAATCTTGCGGCACGTCGCAGGTGAACGCCAGGTCCGCCCCGTTGATCGCCAGCCGCTCGCTATCAACGACGTCATCGACGATGCGCAACAGTGGCGTGACCGTCAGCGTCGGGCTTGGCTCTTCCGCGCGGCCAAAGGCCAGCGTGGATTCGCACAGGTGCACGGCGCGGGTGATTGAGCTGACCAGCTTGGGGGCCATGCGTTTGACCGTCGGATCCTCGGACATTTCGATCCGGTCGGTAAACAACTGTGCCGATGTCAGTATGTTACGCAGATCGTGGCTGATCTTGCTCACCGCCTGCCCCAGCTGCGCCAGACGTTCTTTCTGGCGCAGGGCTTGGGTCAGTTCGGTTTCAAGCTTCATCAAAGCTTCCTCGGCCTCTCGCACCTCTGTCACACCAGCAGAAGGTGAAATGATTCGTCGCGCATCCTCGGGGGCAAGAGCGTAGTTCTGCATATGCCCGACCACACCCTTGATCGGCTTAAGCAAAAACGCCCGCATGGTCAGAAACAGCAAGAACGCCGTGATCATCGAGATGGCGGCAGAAAGCACCAGAATGCGAATACCATAGTCGATCATGGCGGTCCGTAAGGAACCCGCCTCCATCGTGATTTCGATCAGCAAGCCCGCATCCTGTACCGGGGCACCGATCACGCGGATCACCCCCGGCTCTGTTTCGGCCAGCTGATGAAACGCATCGCGAATCAACACCCATGCGGAGGCATCGCGCAGATCGTATGTCTCTTTGATCGTCTGCGACATCGGGGACGACAGTGCCAACTGTCGTATACGGTCCCGCCGCAGCACCACATTAAACACCTGCGCGGTGCGCAACAGCTCTGCCTCAAGCTCGGGGTCGATCATATCGCTTGCGAGCAGGGTCAGCGACGCGATCTGCGCCCTCTCCAGCCGGTTCATCATGTATTCTTCGCGAAACCGGGCGATAGAGGGCACAAAGATCAACACTTCTGCCAGCATCACAAAGATGGTGGTCAGAATAAGAAGCCTGCCGGAGAGGGATTTGAGCATAGGCGCGCGCTTTATGGGATGAACCGCTGCACCAGTCGAACGACAGTCTTGACCAAATCGCTTTCGAACAGACGCGGGCTGAAATACGCCCCCGCCGCACGTTTGTTGATTTCGCCGATGGTAGGGTAAGGTGCAACCATAGACGCAATCTGGCTCATTTTCATGTTATTTGCCAGCGCCAAAGCCCACAGGTTGATCAACTCTCCTGCTTGGTAACCGACGATGCTTGCGCCCACGGGGCGGCCCTTGACCACCATGACCTTGATCAAACCTTTGGTTTTACGCTCCGCGATGGCGCGATCATTGTGGTTATAGTGAAAGCGCACGACCTCCAGCTTGTCACCGTGTTTCTCTTTGGCTTGCGCCTCGGTCAGGCCGACTTGCGACAGTTCTGGGTCGGTGTAGGTGGCCCAAGGGATATGCGCCGTCTTCGCCTTGGCAGGCAGCGCGAACATCAGCGACCGGATCACGACGCCGCCGTGATAGCCCGCGACATGGGTAAATTGCATCCCGCCTGCAACGTCGCCGATGGCATAGACCTTGCGGTTGGTGGTGCGCAGGGAATCGTCAACCTTGATCCCGTTCTTGATCGGTTCGATCCCCGCCTTTTCCAGGTCCAGACGATCCGTATTTGCCTTGCGGCCGACGGCCACCAGAAGATGCGAGCCTTTGAACACGCGCCCGTCTTTTGCTTCCACCTCTATCGCGCCGACATCCCCACGGATTTCAGCAGCTTGCGCGCCTTCTGCAATCTCGATGCCTTCGTCCTTGAGCGTTTGCAAAACGATGGCGGCAAGTTCGGGGTCGTCCTTTGAAAGCGCTTTATCTCCCTCGATCACGGTAACCTTGCACCCCATGCGTATGTGGGCCTGCGCCATTTCCATCCCGATCGGCCCGCCACCGATGATCAGCAGATGCTCGGGCTTTTCGCGCAGATTGAACAAGGTCTCGTTCGTCTCGTATGGCGTTGTATCCAGACCTGTAATCGGGGGTACCAGCGGCGATGATCCCGTCGCGATGACGATGCGCCGCGCCTTGATCACCGTATCCCCGGCCTGCACTTCGTCTTCGGAGATGAAGCGCCCATACTCCCGGATCACGTTGACCCCGAAGCCTTCGAAGCGTTCCTGACTATCGACCGGCGCGATCTGTGCAATCACGTCCGCCACATGATCTTTTGCAGCGGCGTAATCCACCTCGCCCGCCGCATTGGCCACGCCATATTCCGCGCTGTGCCGCTGCCCATAGGCCGCTTTGCCCGTAGCAATCAGCGCCTTCGACGGCACGCAGCCAAAGTTCAGGCAGTCGCCGCCCATCTTGTGCCCTTCAAGCAGCACAACATCCGCCCCCATTTGTGACGCCCCCGCCGCGACGGACAACCCGCCGGAGCCTGCGCCAATGATCAACAGGTCAGTTTTGATGCGGTTCATTTCAAAAGTTCCTTTTTGCCGGTGACAGCTTTCAACACGACGGGCAGCACCGACAAAGCGCAAAGCCCCAGAATGGGAAGCAGGATGTGAGGTTCGAATATAATGCCGAAGTCTGGCGTTTCACCCCGTGCAAAAACGGAACCCAGCCCAGCACCGATTGAGGTAAACACAAGCGACCCGGGAATGATCCCTAGAAAGGTAGAGATCACAAAGCGATAAAGAGGCACGCCCAGAAAGGCAGGAATAAGGTTCGCCACAAAGAAGGGCACCACGGGCACCAATCGTATGAAGAAAAGCATCGACCACTGGTTTTCGTCAATGCCCGCTTTGACCTTCCGCACAAGCCCCTCCGACGCGTCCATGCGCGCCTTCAATGTCTCTCCGAGACCCATACGCGCGGCAAGAAAGATCACGACCGCCCCCAGTGTCGCGCCGGTGACATTTGCCAGAACGCCGAACACTGTCCCGAATAGAAAACCGCCAGTGATTGTTGCCACACTCGCCCCTGGAAGGGAGAACCCCACAATCATGATATAAATGCCCAGAAAAACGAGGATCGTCAGCGCATAGTGCTGGTCACGAAAAGCGATCAACGCCTCGCGGTTGTCGCGCAGCGTCTCGAAGGTAAGGTAATCGCGCAGGGCGAAATAGCCGATCACCGCGACCGCCAAGATGACCACAAAGGGCAAATAGCGAAACCACGAAGGCTTTTCAGAGGCTTGTGCGGACATATTGTCGGATCACTTTCAAAAGGGTAGAATTTGTTCCTTATTAGATGGGTCAAATACCGCCAGTCAGATAGGGTGCTCACGTGTGGTTGATGTGAAGGCGGCTTTTATGACGATGTCACGGTAATTCCCAAGAAAACTGTAACATTGCGCAGATTAGCTGGCTTAATTTGTTGCAAAGGCCGAAATAACGGCACCAAGGGTTTGACTTGCCCGTGTTGCAGCTTTAGGAGCAGGGCTTGAAATGACAGTGACGCGCCGAATCTGGTCGCGTGCTAAAGTATAAAGTGGAGTCGGAGCGATGAAACGCACCTATCAACCTTCAAACCTTGTGCGCAAACGGCGCCACGGTTTCCGCGCACGCATGGCAACCAAAGCGGGTCGCAAGATCATCAACGCGCGCCGTGCACAAGGCCGGAAGGAACTGAGCGCGTAATACGCGACCTCGGTTTCAAAAAGATATGACACCGTCGGAGGCACCTATGGATGGCAGCATCGCCACACCAGAGGAAACGCTTCCGGCGGTTTCTTTACGTGTGCAAACGCTCAAAAATCGCCCCGACTTTCAACGAGCGTCCCGTGCCCCTCGGGTCGCTATGCCCGGCTTCATCCTGCAGATGCGTAAACGCGCAGCGGGCGAAGCCGATGGCATACGGGTTGGATTCACCTGCTCTAAAAAAGTGGGCAACGCCGTCGCGCGCAATCGGGCCAAACGACGTCTACGCGAAGTCGCACGCCTGACGCTCCCTCACGAGGGACGCGACGGTATGGATTATGTCCTCGTAGGTCGCAGCGATGCCACGGCTTCCCTCCCCTTTGACAAACTGCAGTCGGATTTCACCAAAGCCTTGGGGATCCTCCACGGCAAGCAACGCTCTGGCTCAAAAAAGTGACCCCTTTGGCGCGCGTTTTGGCACTGCCTGTGAAAGGGTATCGCCTCGTCTTCAGCCCCTGGGTTGGCCACAACTGCCGATACCATCCGACATGCAGCGCATATGCGCTAGAAGCACTTGCTAAACATGGCGGCATCAAGGGCGGCTGGCTCACCCTGCGGCGCATCGCTCGCTGCCACCCTTGGGGCGATAGCGGCATCGACAACGTACCTGACTAGCCCTTCCGCTTCTCTCCTTTCTCTACATCACCAATCGCCGCCATACACATGTACTGGCGCTTGATCGGCAAACTTAGTTGCACTAAGCCAAGTCCATGCTTGATCAACCCGAAGATATTCACCCGCTCTTCAACGGTGCCCCCCAAAGCACTGAGTTTCGCAAACTGCGCAAACGTCTTGTGCGACAAACGCGCGAGGCGATTGAGCAATACGGGATGATCGAACCCGGCGGCAAATGGCTGGTTTGCATGTCCGGGGGCAAAGATAGCTACACCCTGCTTGCCATCTTGCACGAGCTCCAATGGCGCGGTCTTTTGCCCGTCGAACTCGTCGCCTGCAACCTCGATCAAGGTCAGCCCAATTTCCCCGCCACGGTCTTGCCCGCGTTTCTTGAAAAGATGGGTGTCAAACACCGCATCGAATACCAAGATACCTATTCCATCGTCATGGATAAAATACCCGCGGGCCGCACATTCTGTGCGCTGTGCAGTAGGCTTCGTCGCGGGCACCTCTATCGCATCGCGCGCGAAGAAGGATGTACCGCTGTTGTCCTAGGCCACCACCGTGATGACATCCTAGAGACGTTTTTCATGAACCTGTTTCATGGCGGGCGCTTGGCGACCATGCCGCCAAAACTCGTGAACGAAGAAGGCGATCTGTTCCTATACCGTCCCCTCGCCCATGTTGCGGAGGTCGATTGCGAAAAATTCTCTACTGCCATGAATTATCCAATCATTCCGTGTGATTTGTGCGGCTCGCAAGACGGTCTGCAACGCCAGCAGGTAAAATCGATTCTAGACGGCTGGGAGGCGAATAGCCCCGGACGCCGTCAGGTGATGTTCCGCGCGCTGATGAACGCACGCCCTTCGCATCTGTTGGATCCGAACCTGTTTGATTTTGCAGGCCTCACGCGAGACAAGTAAACCCGCGAAAAGCTGAGGGTTTAGTTCAAATCCTTTAGATCAAAGACAGAACATTAATCTTTTGGTCAGAGGCAAAGGCTATCGGTATGGCGGTAACACTGTCAGCCGAGGCATCATTTGCAACACGATCTTAAACCCAATCTTTCGAGGCGCAGCACAACCCGCCGCCATCTACCCGCTGGTCTCGTGCTCTTGCTTGGGTTTGCGCTGTCCGTATTTTGGTTCGGCTGGCAGGGGTTGATTATCATCGGCTTTGTCGCCCCCCCCTTGCTGTATTTGGCTTCAGATAGCTGGCGTAATACACCATCAGAACCAACGCACCCGCGCCCCCTGGATAGGACGGCCACTGCCCGACCAAGCGGCGGCACCGATCCTATACCTCGGGAACCGAGGCAGCACGCTCGAACTCTATTTCAGCCTCAGATATCCACCCATTCCGGCATGATCACCGGATTTTCTGCAGTTCCGGCCTGCCACACCAGCATGAACACCGACATGGCCGCGCCGATCAGCACCTCGGAATTTGCAGAGGATGAAACTCCTTTCAGTCACTTCAGCAGTCTGACCCACGCGCTGCACAGGGCCAAAACCCTGCAACGAACGTCTCACTTTCCTTTTATCATCACATGCAGCCTTTCTACCGAGCAAGTGGATGACGTGCAGCTGCCGGCAAAACTGGAATGGGAACTTGATCGTCTTGACGTCAAACCCGGTACTTTGCGACTAGCCCTTCCACAACACCTTTGCCAGCATACGCCTTCTCACTCACTGATTTCCACATGCCGTGACCTTCGTACGCTAGGATGCGGTATCGCGCTTAACGGTTTCGGCAGCGGTCCGCACTGCGTTGAGATTATTCAAAAATGCGGCGTTGACCTCGCGATTATCGACCCATCTCTTACCAATGACGTTGATAAACACCCCAACCGTCGCCGCATCCTGCCAGCGGTCGTTGCGATGGCTCATGATTTGGGCGTCGAAACCCTGGCCTGTGATATACGAACCGCCGGAGAGCATAGCTTATTGTCCCAACTGGGCTGCGACCATGTTCAAGGCGACGGCATCGCGCCGCCCATGCAGATACACGAAGCGACCACTTGGATGCATACACATAGCCAAAAACTGACACGTCTGCCCAGTGTGGTGGGTGGCATTCGTTGATGTTTGGCTTCGGCAGATCAGTGTGCACCAAAGGGGAAAAGGCGAATCTACTTGACCTTTGGTGCCTTACTCTGTTGAACCCACGCTGATATTACAGGCATCAGGTGACGGTCACATGGACGATCAAAACAAGAATCTCATTTTCGCGACGGTTCTAAGTTTCATAGTCATCCTAGGGTGGTTCGTGTTGTTTCCGCCTCCGGAAACCGAAACCGTCACTGACCCGGCTGCCACACAGCAAGTGACGGACGCAACCTCGACAGAAGCTGTTGTCCCTTCAAGTGCCGGCGCAGCCGACAATGTTACCGACGCGTCGGACGAAGCAACGGCAGCTCTCGAAGAAGCGCCGCGTATTCCCGTTGAAACGGCTCGCATTTCCGGCTCAATCTCACTGCTAGGGGGGCGGGTCGATGACCTTCATTTGAAGGATTACAACACAACTATCGAAGAAGATGCTCCCATCGTAAGCTTGCTATCACCTGCAGGCACACCCGACGCCTACTATGCGCTTTACGGCTGGGCTCCAGGTGCGGGGATTGCCCCTGAACAGGTTCCAGGACCAAACACCCTTTGGACACTTAGCCAAGGTGAAACGCTGTCAGTCGAAACCCCTGTCACGCTCACTTGGGACAACGACGCCGGTCAGCTTTTCTCACGCACCATCTCAATCGACGAAAACTACATGTTCAAGATCGAACAGAAGGTTGAGAACACTTCCGACAACTCGGTTTCGCTTGCACCTTACGGGCTAATTGCACGCCACGGTATTCCAAGCGACGCGCAAAATTTCTTCATTCTGCACGAGGGTCTTGTCGCCATGAACAATGGTGAACTGCTTGAGACCGCTTGGGATGACATTCCCGAGCTGGATGTCGTGAACGGCGTGCCATCCAAACGTATTGACGGTGTAACCAACGGCTGGATCGGCTTCACCGGGCACTATTTCATGACCAACCTGATCCCGGATCCGGCACAGCCAACGCGCTTATCAGTCAAGTACCTGCCACGCACCGAGATTTTTCAAACCGAATCCGTGATGCCGACGCAAACTGTCGCAAGCGGGCAGACAGCAACGGTCACCACACAGTTGTTCGCCGGCGCCAAAGAATGGGAAATTCTGCGCGACTATGAGGCGCAAGGCGTATACAAGTTTATCGACTCCATCGATTGGGGCTGGTTCTTTTTCCTGACCAAACCGATCTTTTGGGTCCTTCACCACCTAAACCTGCTGATCGGCAACATGGGTGTCGCGATCATCGGCCTGACGTTGCTGATCAAAGCTCTGCTCTTCCCACTTGCGTATAAATCCTACGTTTCGATGGCGAAGATGAAAGAGCTTCAGCCACAGATGGAGAAGCTGAAAAAGGACGCAGGCGACGACCGTCAAAAGCTTCAACAGGGCATGATGGAGCTATATAAACGCGAGAAAGTGAATCCAGCCGCCGGCTGTCTGCCGATTTTGATGCAGATTCCGATTTTCTTTTCCCTCTACAAAGTGATCTTCGTCACGTTGGAGCTGCGCCACGCCCCCTTCTTCGGCCCGTTTCAGGATTTGAGCGCCCCAGACCCGACATCTATCTTCAACTTCTATGGTCTGCTGCCATGGGCTGCGCCCGAAGCAGGGACCGTTCTGGCCTTGGTCTTTATCGGGATCCTACCGTTGCTGCTGGGTATTTCGATGTTCCTACAGCAGAAACTGAACCCGGCCCCTACGGATCCCACGCAGCAGATGATCTTTGCATGGATGCCATGGGTCTTCATGTTCATGCTTGGCGGTTTCGCATCTGGCCTCGTTGTCTACTGGATCGCAAACAACACGATTACCTTTACGCAGCAGTACCTGATCATGCGCAGTCAGGGCTATAAGCCTGATATCCTAGGGAATATTAAAGGCAGCATGAAATTCGGACGGAAGGGTGATCCGAAATAATGACAACGGTGACCCAGCTCTATCGCCACCCGCTCAAAAGCCATGGTCGCGAAGAGCTGGATCATACAGCGCCCTCCACGGGGCAGTCGATGCCGTGGAACCAGACCTGGGCCGTTGCGCATGGCGCGGCGCGTCTAGATGAGACCGAATGGGCGCATTGTGCAAATTTGAGCACCGGGTCAAAAGCACCATTTGGTTTGATGCCGCAACACCATGAAGCGATCTTGATTGAGTCGGGAACGACGTGTCAGCTGGCGAAACTGTCCTACGCGTACGGGAAACCATCAAGCGGTGCCAAGCGACCACCGCGAATCCACTCAACGGCGAGCGCGACATCGACATGTTGCGCGTATTGAGCACTTGGGGTCACCAAGATTTCCGCGTATACGCTGAGGTCATTCACACGGGCTCCGTCGCAATTAGCGACCAGGTAAAGGTACTTTAACTCATGCAAATCCAATTTAGCATCGCCGAAGAGCCTGATGCCTATGCAGCCGAAAAAGGCCGCATGCTATTTGCAGGCGAAACGCTGTTTGTGAAAGGCGTTGTCGCGATGGACGGCCTGCCACCCGCCGACCGGATGGAGGTGTGTTTTGCAGGGCGATCAAACGTTGGTAAATCGACTTTGATCAATGCCTTGACGGGCACAAAAGCGCTGGCAAGAGCGTCCAACACGCCGGGGCGCACTCAAGAGATCAACTATTTTACCGCGGCCGACGATCACTACCTCGTCGATTTGCCCGGGTATGGCTATGCAAACGCCCCTCTACCCGTCGTCGAAAAATGGCAACGGTTGCTGAAACAGTACCTTTCAGGTCGGCAAACGCTCCGCCGTGCGTTTGTGCTGATCGACGCGCGGCATGGTGTGAAGAAGGTTGATGACGAAATCATGTCTTTGCTAGATAGCTCAGCCGTGACTTTTCAATGTGTCCTCACGAAAGCCGACAAGGTTAAAGAAGTAGAGCGTCAGAAGGTTTTGGATCAGGTCCGTGGTGCGCTTGCCAAGCACCCAGCCGCCTACCCCGAAATCGTGGTTACGTCTTCTGAAAAGGGCTGGGGCATCCCTACGCTCCGTGCCATTATCGCGACGTTGGAGTGACGAGCACTTCGGCGTTTACCGAGGCAGAGAATGAGAAAACAAGACATGAATCGCGACTGGATCGCCACCGCACGCACCCTGAGCCAAGCGCTCCCCTACTTGCAGCGTTACGCTGACGCGACCGTTGTTATCAAGCTGGGCGGTCACGCCATGGGCAGCGACGATGCGATGGAAGAGTTCGCGCGCGACGTAGCACTTATGCGCCAGGTCGGCGTGAACCCCGTCATCATTCACGGCGGCGGCCCGATGATCAACGACATGCTCGGCCGGCTGAACATCAAGTCCGAATTCGTAAACGGCAAACGGGTGACCGACGCTGCTACGATGGAAATCGTTGAAATGGTTCTGTCGGGCCTTGTGAACGCCCGCATTGTGCAAGCGATCACGGCACAGGGTGGGCGTTGCGTCGGTGTGTCTGGCAAGGATAGCGGCCTAATTATCTGTGACCAAGAGGACCCAGAGCTGGGGTTGGTTGGCGCACCGACCGAAGTAAACCCCCGTTTGCTACGCGATCTAGCCGACAAAGGTATTATCCCGGTGATTGCGCCCCTTGGCATGGGCCGCAACGGCGAAACATTTAACATCAACGGCGATACTGCGGCGGGCGCGATTGCAGCTGCGCTGAAGGCAGACCGCTTGCTGCTGCTTACCGACGTTGCAGGCGTGAAGAATGCCGAAGGCGACGTGCTGACGGAGCTAACAGCGAGCCAGATACGCGAGATGGTGGCAGACGGAACGATTGCCGGTGGTATGATACCCAAAACACAAACTGCGCTTGATGCGATCGACGGTGGCGTGCGCGCAGCGGTAATTTTGGACGGGAGAGCCCCTAACGCCTGCTTGTTGGAGCTTTTCACCGAACATGGCGCAGGGAGCATTATCCGCGGCCAGTAACAACGACTATATAAATTACTGCATACTGCCCCCTCCCCTGTTTCCGGCTGTTTGAGCTTCTTGCTTATGCGGCCGATACATTAAGGAAACGTTGATGAGACGCCTTATTCTGATGCGCCATGCAAAAGCAGGTTGGCCGGCGGGGATCGCGACGGACTTTGACCGGCCTTTGGATGACAAAGGTCGGCAAGACGCACATGCAATCGGGCGATGGCTCGACGCCGAAGACTACAGACCTGACCTTGCACTATGTTCTGCATCTCGGCGAACGTCGGAAACGCTCGAACTTTTGGAAATTCCCTCCGCTGTTAAACGAATCTTCACAGACCGCCTTTATCTAGCAGATACAGAACGGCTGATGGCGGCCATACAGGGCGCTGAAGGGTCCACAGTATTACTTCTGGCGCACAACCCCGGCGTGGCAGAGATGGCGCACCTCCTGCCCCGTGTGGGTGCCATAGCTCATCTTGCAGCCGGAACCCCACCGGGTGCGACAATGGTGATGTCATTCGAAGTGGACGACTGGAGGGGTGTGCACTGGCACAGCGGCGACGTACAGGCGTACATGACGCCACGGATGCTTGCCCAATAGAAAAGGGCGGGGAAATCCCCGCCCTTGAAACTTAGTGGCCCAAAATTTGGCTGAGGAAGAGCTTGGTCCTCGGGCTTTGGGGGTTGTTAAAGAACTCTTCAGGTTCGTTCTGTTCGACGATCTGGCCTTCATCCATAAAGATGACGCGGTTGGCCACCTGACGGGCAAAGCCCATCTCGTGCGTCACGCAGAGCATCGTCATGCCTTCCTCGGCCAGTTCGACCATCGTGTCCAGAACCTCTTTGATCATCTCCGGGTCCAGGGCTGAGGTTGGTTCGTCAAACAACATGATACGCGGACGCATACACAGGCTGCGCGCGATCGCCACGCGTTGCTGCTGACCACCAGAAAGCTGACCTGGGTACTTGTCGGCCTGATCCGGGATCTTAACCTTCTCAAGGAAATGCATCGCGATTTCTTCGGCTTCCTTCTTAGGTGTTTTTCGTACCCAGATCGGAGCAAGCGTGCAGTTTTCGAGGATCGTCAAGTGCGGGAAAAGGTTGAAGTGCTGGAAACACATCCCGACTTCGGAGCGGATCTTGTCGATGTTTTTAACGTCCGAAGACAGCACTGTACCGTCGACTTCGATCCGGCCTTTCTGATGCTCTTCCAAGGCATTGATACAGCGGATCAGAGTTGACTTCCCCGAGCCCGACGGTCCGGCAATAACGATACGTTCACCACGGTAAACGGTCAGGTCAATATCCCGCAGTACGTGAAACGTACCGTACCACTTGTTCATGTTCTCGATGCTGATCGCGACCTCGTTCGAGACTTTCAGCGCTTGTGCTTGTTCAGCCATAATAAAAGCCTTTCCTTAATGGTGGTCGGTCTGGAGTTGACGTTCCAGCCATTGTGAATATTGCGAGATGCCGTAGCAGACGACGAAGAAGAGCAAGGCGGCAAAGCCCCACAGTTCCCAGTAGACGCCGTTCCAGTCAGTCGACGCTAGGATCGGCCCGCGGATCATCCCAACCAGGTCGAACATCGAAATAATCGACACCAACGTAGTATCCTTGAACAGCCCGACGGCCACGTTAACGATCCCTGGGATCGAGATTTTCAAGGCTTGGGGCAAAATAATCAGGCGCATGGCCTGCGCATAATCTAGGCCCAAGCTGTCTGCAGCCTCGTATTGACCACGTGGCAAGGCTGCCAACCCACCCCGGATCACCTCGGCGATATAGGCCGACGCGAACATGGTGATCATGATGATAACACGCAGGATCAGGTCGAAGTTTGTGCCCGGCGGCAGGAAGTAAGCCAAGACCACGTTGGCAACAAAAAGCAACGTAATCAGAGGCACCCCTCGGATAAACTCAATGAAAACAACGCAGATCAGTTTGATGATCGGCAAGCTCGATTGACGACCCAGCGCAAGCAGAATGCCCATCGGCAGGGACAAAGAAACACAGATCACGCCCAAGATCATGTTGAGCATAAAGCCCCCCATGTTCCGCGAGGCGACCGGTTCCAGCGCGAGCACGCCCGATAGGCTTGGCGTAATGAAGCCAAGGACAAACCACGTCACGACGCCTGCGATTAGACCCGCAAAAAGGCCACCTGCAAAGCTTGTCTTAACGATTCTGCTGTAGACCACATAGGCAACCACAAAGGCCAGCAACGCCGACAATGGCACCAAAAGGGAACCGCCCCAGATCAACCAAAAGGCGATGAAAGGATAGATGACGGTAAAAAGGATGAGCCCACGTGGCAGATTGCTAAACAGCACCGGTGACACGGCGACGAACAGTAGTACGAATGCCAATGTCGGGCGCCAGTAGCCGTCCTGTGGATAGGCGATACCAAACAACAGTTGGTTCCAGCGTTCTGTCAGCACCGAGAAACAGCCAGCTTGGACGCCGTCCAATACTTCACGACACTCGCGAATGTTGGATGTCGTCCAAACCCCGCCCAGCAACCAAGGAAGAAAGCCGGAAAGGATCAGGTAGATAACGTAAAGCGCTGCGAGCGTGAGAATGGTGTAAGGGATCGACGAAAACAGGCTTTCGCGGACCCATTTTACAGGCCCCTGCGCGGTTGGCGGGGGCGCGTGCTGTGGCAACATGGTGTCCCGCACATAAGGGACGGAGGCGGCGTGTGTATCTGACATCTTACCGCTCCTTCAAGCTGACAGAGTTGTTGTAAACGTTCATGATCGCAGAGATCGATAGCGAGATCGTAAGATAGAACAGCATCAGCAAAAGCACGCATTCGATCGCGCGGCCGGTTTGGTTCAATGTGATCCCCCCCAGTGTCGCAGTGATATCGGCATACCCTACGGCAATCGCGAGCGACGAGTTCTTCGTGATGTTGAGGTATTGCGAAATCAGCGGCGGGATGATCACGCGCAACGCCTGCGGCAGAACCACAAGGTTCATGACCCGCTTCGGGCGCAAGCCCAATGACGATGCAGCTTCGGTCTGCCCTTTTGAGATCGCCTGAATACCTGCACGCACGTTTTCGGCGATGAAGGCACCGGTGTATACGGACAAAGCCAACCACAAAGCGATCAGCGGCGCGCCGATCTGCAGACCACCACGGAAGTTAAAGCCCTTAAGCTCGGGGTAATCCAATGCGATGGGGCTGCCCATGATGAAGAACATCACAATCGTCGGCACCAGCAAGATCGCGACAGTGGGCCATCCCATAGGCAGCAGCTTGCCCGTACGGAACAGAAGGCTAACCGCATACCGGCGATAGATAATCGCGGCGATGATCGACAGCACAAAGGTCGCAACCACGATCATAGACCCCGGGCCCCAAACCGGTGCGGGAATGTAGATGCCGCGGTTGGTGAAGGCGAAGGCGTCGAAAAGCATGCTCGACGTGGCGTTGTCACCGCGGAACTTGTTGGGCGCGGGCAAAACGGCCGTCATCAAGGTGTAGATCATCAGGATCCAGATCAGCACCGGAATATTCCGGAAAATCTCGACGTAGACCGACATCAGTTTGGACACGAGCCAGTTCTTGGACAGGCGCGCCACACCGGCGATCACACCCAGAATTGTCGCAGTGACACAGGCCAGAAACGCAACAAGAAGTGTGTTGATGACACCGACCATTGCGGCACGCAGGTTCGATGACTGGCTGTTATAATCGATTAAGGATTGGTTGATATCGTAGCCGGCTGGCACGTTCAAAAACCCGTAAGAGATGTTCAATCCGGCCTCTGCCAGATTTCGTACCAGGTTAATGCCCAGAAACGACATCAATGCGATAAGCAGTATCAGCGCGATAAACTGGAAGGTGTAGGATCTATAGCGGGTGTCGTTAAGCAACATCGACAGCCGGAACGAGCCCTGTTGAGGGTCGGACATTGTCGTCATCAGATTTTCCCTGTGTGCCGGACCTGTTTTTCACGCACCATTCGGTGTCGCGGGCCGGGTTTTATTTTTGCGTCGTATAGGCGCAAAGGGCGCGGAATTGCTCCGCGCCCCTCGACGGATGTGTTTAGCGGAAAGGAGGCGCGTACATCAGGCCGCCGTCTGTCCACTGAGCGTTCAGGCCACGGGCCAGACCGATTGGTGTTTCTTCGCCGATGTTCTTGGCAAAGATTTCGCCGTAGTTACCTTGCGACGCGATGGCTTTTTTCGCCCAGTCAGCTTCCAGACCCAGCATTTCACCCAAAGTACCTTCGGTGCCAAGCAGACGGGCAACTTCTGGGTTTGTGGTGTTTGTTGTCATCTCTTCGACGTTTGCCGATGTGACACCCAGCTCTTCAGCTGCGATCAGAGCGTAGAGAACCCAGCGGGTTACATCGCCCCAGTCGTTGTCGCCATGGCGAACAAGCGGGCCCAGAGGCTCTTTGGAGATGATTTCGGGCAGGATGATGTGCTCACCTGGGTTTTCAAAGGTCGCGCGTGTCGCGGCCAGACCGGATGCGTCGGTAGTATAGGTGTCGCACGCACCGGCCAGATACTGCTGTTGGCCTTCGGCGTTTGTTTCAACAGGGACGGGCTCATAGCTGATGTTGTTGTTGCGGAAGAAGTCCGCGAGGTTCAGCTCGGTCGTGGTGCCGGTTTGGATGCAGACAGTCGCGCCATCCAGATCCTTGGCAGAGGAAACGCCAAGCTCTTTCGGAACCATGAAGCCCTGACCGTCATAGTAGTTCACGCCGATGAAGTCGAACTTGAGGTCGACATCGCGGCTGAAGGTCCATGTGGTGTTACGTGCAAGGAAATCGATCTCGCCCGAAGCCAGCGCGGTGAAGCGTGTTTTGCCGGTTGTGGGGATGAATTCGACAGCTGCGGGGTCGCCCAGTACAGCAGCGGCAACGGCGCGGCATACCGCCACGTCAAAGCCTTCCCATTCACCATTGGCGTTGGGGGCCGCAAAGCCAGCCAGACCGGTGGTAACGCCGCAGTTCAGCTTGCCGCGCGCTTTGACATCGTCAAGCGTGGACGCAGCAGCTGCGCCAGCCGCAAGGCCGGCTACTGTTAGCGCACCAAAAAATACGGATTTGTTCATTTTAACCTCTTCCTGATTTTCCGCCACGTTTTAGGGCGGTTCACCCGGCACCTTTTCGGACCGGAGATGTTTTGGCGGGGTTATCCCCGTCAGTGGAAGGGAGTTTGGGCGAATTTACGCCGGAACGTCAAGTCAGTGTGCTTAAAAAATGCCCTCAATCCTATGTATTGGGGTCACCGTGAAACCTATTCGGGCACGCTCAGGTCAAACATCAACTTAGCGTGTAAGAAACTAGTCTTTTTCACTGCGGCCAAGGCGTCTGCCTCGTCATCATTGCCCCACTGTTCGGCCTGCCAAATCTCGTCCAGACGCGAAATTTCCCAAATCGATTCCGCTTCCCTTGCGTCAAGCGCCGCCGCAAAGCCCAAGATTAGTGAGCCAGACAGGCTCACAAGGTCGTGGAAGGCAGCGAGTTGAAAGTTGCTTAACGCATGGGTGCGCGCCGACAGGCGTGCGACATCCGCAGGTGACTGGGGTTCGTGCATGATCCCCACCCGGGTCTGCAAGCTCACGCCCAAGGCCTCGCGGGCCCACTCCAGCATGGGGTCCCATTGTTCGACTTGCCGCGCGACCAGCTCAGCCGGGCTATCCGCGCGATAGCACAGCAGATCACAGTCGCCGTAGGCCGCCAACATATCCGCAACCTCGGCATGTTGCAGCGCAACCTTGTCGATCGCGGCATTGGCGGTTTTGGTGGCGGGCATGGTGTCGGGGTTGATCACCCCGTCCTGTGCTTGCCACTCGGCGGCGATTTTCTGCGCCATAGCGCGGGTTGGCACCACCAGCGCACGTTTGGCCGGCGTCTTGATCCCGCGCCCGTCAAGCTCGACAGTATAGCCACCCTCCGCCTCGACAACGGCCGCCTCTTTCCAGAAACGTTTCGCTTTCCAATCGCTCACCCCCAATCCTCCTCGAACGGGTCAGCAGGCACGTCGGAGGGTGCCCACTGGAACGTGTCCCAGGTGCGCGCCATGTGGTCCGGCAGCGGGGCCGTGAGGTTCAGTCGCGCCTTGGTGACAGGGTGCTCTAGCGTCAGGGACCGTGCATGCAGGTGCAGCTTCTTCGAGATATCACCCCCCAGTTGCGCACCCCATCCGTCGCCCATGTTCTCCTGACCCGAACCGCCATATTTGCCATCTCCGACAATGGGATGCCCGATTTCAGCCATATGCGCACGCAGCTGGTGCGTCCGGCCGGTCACAGGGATCAGCGCCATCCAGCAGGTTCGCTTACCGGCTTGTGCAAGGGTCGCATAATCAGTGGTCGCGCGTTTGGCGCCTTCGGTTGTTTCCATGTCTTTCGGGTGGACGCAGTACATCTTTTCGCCCTCCCCACGGGCACCGTGGCCGAAAGCTTTGACCAGCCCGAATTTGATCGTCCCGTTGCGCGGATGCGGGACGCCCGCGACCGCGGCCCAGTAAATCTTGCGGGTTTCGCGATGGCGGAACGACGCTGTCAGCGCGGCGGCAATCGACCGTGTCCGCGCCATGATCAGCACGCCAGAGGTGTCTTTATCCAAGCGGTGCACAAGGCGCGGCTTTTCATCAAGCTCGAACATCAATGCATCGGCAAGCGCGTCGACGTGGCGGTCCGATTGACCAGACCCGCCTTGCACCGGCAGCCCCGGCGGCTTGTTCAGCGCGATAATGTGATCGTCGCGATAGATCACACAGGATCGGATAAACTTGGTATCCGCCTCTGATATCCGCGTGCGCTTGGGCGGCGGCGGAGCCTTTTCATCAGGCAGCGGCGGGATACGCACGGTCTGCCCGACCTCAAGCCGGGTAGAGGCTTTGACCCGCCCCCCATCAACACGGATGTCACCTTTACGGCACATCTTTTCGATCAGCCCTTGGCCAATCAGCGGAAAGGTCCGTTTGAACCAACGGTCCAACCGTTGATCCCCGTCGCCTTCTTCTACGACCAGATGTTGAACCCGGCTCATGCAAATACCCCTCTGGCCACGAAAAGGCCCAGCATTAATCCTAGCACCGATAGCCCGACGGACAGTGCCACATATATCCCTGCCGCCCCGATCTGGCCGCGCTCCATCAACGTGACCGTCTCGAGCGAGAAGGACGAGAACGTTGTAAAGCCGCCAAGCACGCCGGTCATCACAAACGGGCTGATCTGCGTCAGCCCTTTTTGTGCGGCACACACCACAAAGAGGCCCATCAAGAACGACCCGATGATGTTGACCGTCAGGACCGCGATCGGAAAATCCGATAGCCCGACCAGCCGCGTCACGGCGACACCAAACAGATACCGCAAGGAGGCACCGATCGCGCCGCCCATAGCGACAAGGGACAGGGTTGAAATCATCTGCGGTCTCTCACGGTTCACGCCCCGAATGTCAAGTTTTCCGCGTTGCCCGCAGCTTTTCGAAATAATCGACGCGTTTTTTCAGGTCACGTTCAAAGCCTCGTTCGACAGGTTGATAGAATTGCGATCGCTCCATCCCGTCGGGAAAGTAGTTCTGGCCGGAAAACCCGTCTTCGGCATCATGGTCATAGGCATACCCCGCGCCGTAGCCCTGTTCTTTCATCATCTTGGTGGGCGCGTTCATGATGTGCTTTGGCGGCGGAGAGGAGCCGGTTTGCTTGGCCGCACGCCGCGCTGCCTTATAGGCCACGTAGGCCGCGTTCGACTTGGGGGCCAGCGCGAGATAGGTCAACGCCTGCGCAATCGCCAGCTCCCCTTCGGGCGAGCCGAGCCGCTCGTAGGTCTCCCACGATTGCAGGCAAACAGACTGCGCCTGCGGATCGGCAAGCCCGATATCCTCGACCGCCATGCGCGTGATCCGGCGCATCAGATACCGCGGGTCTTCGCCCCCCTCCAGCATCCGCGCCAACCAGTACAGCGCCGCGTCGGGGTCAGAGCCGCGAACGGATTTATGCAGCGCAGAGATGAGGTTATAATGCGCGTCCCCCCCTTTGTCGTATTGCGCCGCGCGCCGCATCAACCGCGCCGACAGCGCCTTACCGTCCAGCTTGCCCTCGACCTTCCAGGCGGCGACTTGCTCTATCAGGTTGAGCAACGCACGCCCGTCGCCATCAGCCATCTCAAGCAGGTTTTCACGCGCAGGCCCGTCCAATGGCAAGCCACGACCCAGTTCCTTTTCGGCCCTTTGGGCCAGCCGTTCCAGATCAGACAGCGGCAAGCGCTCCAACACCAGAACCTGCGACCGGCTCAGCACAGCGGCGTTCAGCTCGAACGATGGATTCTCGGTCGTGGCCCCGACCAGCAGGATCGTTCCATCCTCCATATGAGGCAGGAAGCCGTCCTGCTGCGCCTTGTTAAAGCGGTGAATCTCGTCGACGAACAGCAGTGTCCCCTGCCCGTTCTGTCGCCGGATTTTCGCCGCATCAAAGACCTTGCGCAGCTCAGGCACACCGCTGAAAATCGCGCTGATCTGCACGAAATGCAGGTCCGTCTCATCTGCCAGCAGTCGCGCGATCGTCGTTTTGCCAACGCCGGGCGGGCCCCAGAAAATCAGCGACCCCAACGACCCAGACTGCAGCATGACCGTCAGCGGCGCGTCCGGCCCCAGCACCTGTGACTGACCGATGACCTCGCCCAAACTGCGCGGGCGCAGCCGGTCCGCCAACGGGCGGTGACCGCTTTCCACAGCCGGTGCGTCCGATCCAAATAAGTCCGCCATCGCGCTAGACCCGGAATTGCAGCGACAGACGTTGCACGCCACGCTGCACCACCATCGACACCTGACGGCTGCCCGCCATCTGGTCGCTGACATCCGACGGTGTTTGCACCTCGGCCCCGTTCACGGCCAGGATCACATCCCCCTGCCGCAACCCCACGCGCCCACCATAGGGCCCGGTATCCATCACCGCCACACCCGCTACCTCAAGCGGGAGGTTCAATTCAGCCATCACAGCAGGATTGATCCGCGCCAACGCCAACCCCGGTAGCAAGCTGCTTTCATCCAGCGTGAGCGCGGCACGCGATGGCTCTTCCGGTGCGGCGATCAAGGCGACCTCAACCTCTTCCACCGCGCCATCGCGCAGCCGCGTGATCCGCGCTTGTGCGCCCATCCCGGCCACGCTCATGCGGTAGATCATCTCGGCGGGTGTATGTACCTCTTGCCCATCGACCGCCGTGATCACATCGCCGACTGCAACACCGGCTTTCAGGAACGGGCTGGCAGGGTGCATCCCAGACACGATGATCCCGCCAGGCCGGTCGAGCCCCAGCGGGCCCGCCATATCCGCGTCCACCGGCTGGCCGCTCATCCCCGCCCAAGGTCGGGTAAATTCAACGGCCCCATCGCGCGCCTGCGCCATGAACGCCGCGATCAAATTGGCAGGTATCGCAAAGCCAATCCCGTTTGACCCGCCAGAGCGTGTTAAGATCGAGGTGTTGATCCCGATCAACCGCCCCTCAACGTCGATCAATGCACCGCCAGAGTTGCCCGGGTTGATCGGCGCATCCGTTTGGATGAAGTATCCCTGCCCGCCACCGTTCATCCCGCCAGACCGCGCAAGCCCTGACACGATCCCGCTGCTCACCGTTTGCCCGACCCCAAAGGGGTTGCCGATGGCCAGCGTCAACTCTCCGACCTCGACGGTATCGCTATCGCGCAACGACAAAGGGGTAAGGCCGTCGACGTCATCGATTTTCAAGATCGCCAGATCGCTCTCTGCATCGCTCAGCAGCACACGGGCGGAAAACTCGCGACGGTCCGACAGGACGATCCGAATGTCCGTCGACATCCCGACCACATGATAATTCGACACGACGATCCCGTCCTCCGACAGAATCACGCCGGACCCAAGCGAGTTCTGAACCCGTGGGCGGCCGGCGTCTGGCCGTCGGAAGAAACGTTCGAAGAATGGATCAGCCTGCAGCGGCGTGCGGCTTTGTTCGACGATGGTGCGGGCGTAGATGTTCACCACGGCGGGGGCGGCCTCGCGCACCAGCGGCGCAAAGCTCAACTGGATCTGCGCGGCAGAGCTTGGCACAGTTTGCGCAGCGACGGGGAAAGACAGAACGGTCAGCAGGATCAGAAGTATTCTCATGCCCCCAGATATGCGCAGCCACAGGCCCTTGCGCAACACCCGAGTTCCAAATGGATTTAAATCCTCGCCGAAGGCATAAAAGCAAAAAGCCCCTGGGTTGGCAGGGGCTTTCAGAATTCTTAACAAAAGCAGGTCGCTTTAGTCTTCGGCAACCTCATAGGCCGCTACGCGCGCCTTGTCGTTTGCACCCTTCGCGTCGCGGTCGCGATCTACGAATTCGATGATGGCCATAGGTGCCATGTCGCCATAACGGAAGCCCGCTTTCAGAACGCGGACATAGCCACCCTGACGGTCTTTGTAGCGAGGGCCCAAGATGTCGAACAGTTTCGCGACATACTGGTCTTGCTTCAGCTTGCTTGCAGCCTGACGACGCGCGTGCAGGTCACCGCGCTTTGCCAATGTGATCATCTTTTCGATGATTGGCTTCAATTCTTTGGCTTTTGGCAATGTTGTTTTGATTTGCTCATGTTCGATGAGCGAGCCTGCCATGTTCGAGAACAACGCCTTGCGGTGCTCATGTGTACGGTTCAGGCGGCGGTAACCACGTGCGTGACGCATTTTCTAGTCTCCAATTTAATGCCCTCTACGGGCGGTTTTGCTTTGTCTGGTTGGCGTGCGTAGCGCCAACTCTCCTTGGGGCCGATGCCCGGTCGTATTGTCGGGCGGGGAAACCCCACCCGACAAATCTCTTAGAACGAATCCTCGAACTTTTTCGCGAGGTCTTCGATGTTGTCTGGTGGCCAGTCCTCGACGTCCATACCAAGGTGCAGGCCCATGCCCGACAGCACTTCCTTGATCTCGTTCAAGGACTTGCGGCCAAAGTTCGGCGTGCGCAGCATTTCGGCTTCGGTCTTCTGGATCAGATCGCCGATGTAGACGATGTTGTCGTTCTTCAGGCAGTTTGCCGAACGGACGGACAGTTCCAGCTCGTCCACTTTCTTCAGCAGCAGCGGGTTGAATTCCAGACCGTCGTCGTCGTCCTGACGCGATGCGGATTCAGGCTCGTCAAAGTTGACGAAGATACCCAGCTGATCCTGCAGAATACGCGCAGCAAAAGCCACGGCATCGTCAGGAGAGATGGAGCCGTCTGTTTCGACTTTCATCGTCAGCTTGTCATAATCCAGCACCTGACCTTCACGGGTCGGCTGCACGTCATAGGACACTTTCTTGACCGGCGAATAGATCGCGTCGATCGGGATAAGACCGATAGGCGCATCTTCTGGCTTGTTCTTGTCTGCCGCCACATAGCCCTTGCCGGTGTTGACCGTCAGTTCCATGTAAACGTCAGCGTTGTCATCCAGGTGGCAGATCACGTGATCGCGGTTCAGAATTTCGATACCAGCGCTTTCGGAGATGTCACCAGCAGTGACAACACCCGGCCCCTTGGCAGAAATCGACAGGCGCTTGGGCCCTTCGACTTCCATGCGCAGGGAAACGCCTTTGAGGTTCAGAACGATGTCGGTGACATCTTCGCGAACACCCGCAACGCTCGAAAATTCGTGCAAAACATTATCAATTTGTACAGATGTAATGGCGGCACCTTGCAGCGACGACATCAGAACGCGGCGCAGCGCGTTGCCCATTGTCAAACCAAAGCCACGCTCGAGCGGCTCGGCGATAACAGTAGCCTGACGTGCAGGGTCATTGCCCGGCTTGACGTCCAACTGCTGTGGCTTGATCAATTCAGCCCAATTTTTGTGGATCATACGTCCCTCCATTCCTGTTCTGCGCCCCATGTCCAAATGGCGAAGAACTCCCGAGGTTTCAACAAAGCAGTAAGAGGCCGTGCGCAAAGGCGCGGCCCCTTTTGTAACTTATACTCTTAGACGCGGCGGCGTTTCGGAGGGCGGCAGCCGTTGTGCGCCATTGGGGTCACGTCACGGATCGATGTGATGTTGAACCCGGCAGCTGCCAGCGCGCGCAGGGCGCTTTCACGGCCGGAGCCGGGGCCTTGCACTTCGACTTCCAGCGTTTTCACGCCGTGGTCCTGGGCTTTTTTACCTGCATCTTCAGCAGCCATCTGAGCCGCGTAAGGTGTCGATTTACGCGACCCTTTAAAGCCCATGGTGCCTGCGGAGGACCAGGAAATTGCGTTACCCTGAACGTCAGAGATCAGGATCTTTGTGTTGTTGAAGCTGGAGTTAACATGCGCCACACCTGCGGCGATGTTCTTGGAAACCTTACGCTTCGTCTTTGTCTTTTCGCGTGCCATTGATCAGACCCTCCCTTACTTCTTCTTACCGGCAATGGCCTTTGCAGGGCCTTTGCGCGTACGAGCGTTGGTGTGGGTACGCTGACCACGAACCGGCAGGTTACGACGGTGGCGCAGGCCACGGTAGCAACCAAGGTCCATCAGACGCTTGATGTTCATCTGCGTGTCGCGACGCAGGTCACCTTCGACGGTGTAGTTTTCGTCGATATACTCACGGATTTTCAGGATTTCAGCATCCGAAAGTTCGTTGATACGACGTCTGGAATCGATGCCAACAGCTTCGCAGATTGCAGCTGCGGAGGAGTTACCGATACCGGTGATATATGTGAGGGCGATTGGAACCCGCTTTGCAGTCGGGATGTTTACGCCGGCAATACGTGCCACGTGTGTGCTTCCTTTTCGTTGCGGGTCCGTCATGCCAGACCCTTTTTTCACAACGTGAAGCCCGAGGCGAATGTGCCGTCGGGCTCCAGCTGATCAGGTGTTCATGCGCAGGGCGTGATCGGGGCCCGTTGCAATTCGATTCTCTTACGAGATACGGCTGGTTATGAGGAATTGACCGGCGCGTCAACCCATAGCGGCTGCGCGCCGTATGGATATCCCTTTCAATCCGAAAGCACCCCGCCCTGCCCCATATAATCGCAAAACGGCGCGCCTAGAAAAGCGCGCCGTTGCCTATCGGTCGTAAGGTTGGATTAAGCGTCCAGAACCTTGGCGATGCTGTCCTGCACCTCTTTGATATCCGCCAGACCATCAACGCGCGTGAGCATGTTGTGGGCGTAGTAATAGCCCAACAGCGGCGAGGTCTTCTTGTAGTATTCCATCAAACGGTTGCGGAGGCTTTCCTCGTTATCGTCTGCGCGGCGTTTGAAGTCAGACGCGCCGCATTTTTCACATTTGCCGTCTGCTGGCTGCGGCTTGGTCACGTCGTGATAGACTTCGCCACAGTTGCCGCAGGTGGACCGACCAGAGATACGGGTGACCAGCGCCTCGTCATCCACGCCCAACTGGATCACGTGATCCAATGGCTTGCCTGTCGCCTCCAGCAGCTCACCAAGCGCGGTGGCCTGCGCCAGCGTGCGAGGGAAACCGTCAAAGATGAAACCGCCGTGGTCAGTGGTGTCTTCCAGCTTCTCGCGGATCAGGCCGATCACGATCTCGTCGGTCACCAGATCACCGCGTGCCATGACATCGGCAACCATGTTGCCCATCTCTGTCCCGCTGTCTTTGGCTTCACGCAGCATGTCACCAGTGGAAAGCTGTACCATATTGCGTGTCTCAACCAGATGACGCGCTTGTGTACCTTTACCCGCTCCGGGTGGTCCTAAGAGAATAATGTTCATCGACGTACCGGGCTCCGTTTTTTCCGTGGTTTGCCAGACTTACCGCGCAACTGGGAACGTTCAAGCAGACCTTCATACTGATGTGCAAGCAGATGGCTTTGTACCTGCTGGATCGTGTCCATGGTCACGGACACAACAATCAGCACCGACGTACCGCCAAAGTAGAACGGGATCGCAAACTGGCCACGCAGGATTTCGGGCAGAATACAAACAGCCGCGAGGTAAAGCGACCCGAGCACCAAAATGCGGTTCACAACATATTCCAGATACTCGGCGGTTTTCTTACCGGGGCGGATGCCGGGGACGAAACCGTTCTGGTTCTTCAGGTTGTCCGCAACCTCGTCAGGTTTGAAGCTGACGTTGAACGTGTAGAAATATGCAAAGAAGACGATCATCGCGACAAAGAACAGCAGGTACAGCGGCTGACCGGGGCCGAAGTTGGCCAGCAGAACCGACATCACCGGACCCGTAGAATTGCCCGAGAACGTGCTGATCGTGACCGGCAGCAGCAACAAAGAGCTGGCAAAGATCGCTGGGATAACGCCGGCGGGGTTTACCTTGACCGGCAAGTGCGAAGAACCGCCATCGTACATCTTTTGCCCGACCTGACGGCGCGGGTACTGGATGTGGATCTTGCGCAAGGCGCGTTCCATAAAGACGACGAACATGATCGTCGCGATAACCATAACCAGCACGCCAACGATAATCGCGGGGCTGATCGCACCGGAACGACCCGAAGAGAAGAACTGCGCGATCGCGGCAGGAACCTCGGCGATGATGCCAACAAAGATGATCAGCGAGATACCGTTACCGATGCCGCGTGCGGTGATCTGCTCACCCAGCCACATCAGGAACATCGTGCCACCGACCAGCGTGATCATACAAGCGATGCGGAAATACATGCCCGGATCAGCGGCGATATCGCCAGCCTCAAGGGAGACAGCCAGGCCATAGGCCTGAAGCGTCGCCAGAGCCACCGTACCGAAGCGGGTGTATTGGTTGATCTTCTTGCGCCCCTGCTCGCCCTCTTTCTTGAGCTGCTCAAGCGCGGGCACCATCGAGGTCATCAGCTGAACGATGATCGATGCAGAGATGTAGGGCATGATACCCAAGGCAAAGATCCCCATACGGCCAAGTGCGCCGCCGGTGAACATGGAAACCATGCCGCCGATGCCTTGACCCGCGCTTTCCATAAACTGGCGCAGGGCGGTGCCGTCGATCCCGGGAACCGGAATGAACGTGCCAAGGCGATAAACGATCAACAACCCCAGAGTGAATAGAATCCGGTTGCGCAGGTCTGTCGCCTTGCCCAACGCGGACCAACTGGTGTTGGCGGCCATGCTTTCGACGGCTGATACCATGATATAGGGCTCTTTCTTTGCAAAAACGCCGCCCAAGCCGTTTTCCGGCGGGCGGCATTTGGGAAAACTCGATTGACTATGTAAGCGGGACGCGTCCCGCTCACAAGGCAAAAGGTCGGGTTACGCGTCTGCGTTTGCCGCGGCAGGTGCTGTGACGGTCAGTTTGCCGCCCGCTTTTTCTACGGCTTCAACCGCGGATTTGGATGCACCGGATACCTGCAGTTCAACCTTGGCGTTGAAATCGCCTTTGGCCAGAACGCGGATACCATCCAACTTGCGACGGACCAGACCGGAGGAAATCAGGGCGTCCTCGGTGATCGCAGCGGAGGCGTCGATCTTTTTGGCGTCGATGAATTTCTGGATCAGGCCCAGGTTCACAACGGCGTATGACTTCCGGTTTGGCTTGGTGAAGCCGCGCTTTGGAAGACGTTGGTACAAGGGCATTTGACCGCCTTCGTAACCGTTGATCGATACACCCGAACGGGATTTCTGACCTTTGATACCACGGCCACCCATTTTACCGGTGCCGGAACCAGGACCACGGCCTACGCGCTTGCGTTTCTTGGTGGCGCCTTCGTTGTCAGACAGTTCATGAAGTTTCATGTCGCTTCTCCTTTTGCCGGATGTGGCCCCCAGCGACGGGAGCGGCCAAACGCGGCGTTGCATGATTCTTGTGGCGGATTGGTGGCCACTGGGGGCGTATAGACGGGCGGCCTGAAGGTTTCAAGCCCTGCCCCAACTCCCAGATGCCCATGGCAAATGAAAACGCCCCGTAGTTTCCTACGGGGCGTCGATACCGAGCAACAAGACCAATATAAAGTCTCTAGCTTTCTAGGAAAGCGTTCAGCCTTTTTCTTCGATGATCTCAACCATGTGAGAGATCTTGCGGATCATGCCACGAACGGAAGGTGTGTCTTCCAGTTCACGCACACGGTGCATTTTGTTCAGACCCAGACCAATCAACGTAGCGCGCTGGTCGGCGGGGCGGCGGATTGGCGAGCCAACCTGCTTGATTACGATCGTCTTAGCCATGCTTATGCCTCCTCAGCGACTTGTGCGGACGATTCAACATTGTCCTCACGCTTGGGCAGAATGTCTGCAACTTTCTTGCCGCGACGCTGAGCAACAGCACGTGGCGAAGATTCTTTTTTCAGGCCGTCCATGGTGGCACGGATCATGTTGTAAGGGTTCTGGGTCCCGATGGACTTCGATACAACGTCCTTAACACCCAGCATTTCGAATACGGCACGCATTGGACCACCGGCGATGATCCCGGTACCTTCTGGTGCTGTGCGCATTACAACGCGACCGGCGCCGTGACGGCCTTCCATGTCATGGTGCAAAGTGCGGCCTTCGCGCAGCTGAACGCGGATCATTTGGCGCTTTGCTTGCTCGGTGGCTTTGCGAATGGCTTCTGGAACCTCTTTCGCTTTACCTTTGCCGAAGCCTACGCGGCCCTTTTGGTCGCCAACAACGACAAGTGCAGCGAAGCCAAAGCGCTTACCACCCTTAACGGTTTTGGAAACGCGGTTGATCGCCACTAGGCGGTCGGCGAATTCGGGTGTCTCGTCGCGTTGGTTGCGGCGGTTGCCACCCCGGTTGTCATCTCTTGCCATGCGGCATCATCCTTTTGGTGCTGCGCTTGCGCGCGTCATAGAGTCAATCCAAGTGGGCAAAGCCCCCGGATCATCGAGGCGGCGCGAGTCCCGCGCCGCCTACGTTCGCTTAGATTTTCAGACCGCCTTCACGGGCTGCATCGGCCAAAGCTTTGATCTTGCCGTGGAACAGGAAACCGCCACGGTCAAAATATGCTTCGCTTACACCGGCCTTCTTGGCACGCTCGGCGATTGCCGAACCAACCTTGGTCGCTGCTTCGATGTTGTTCTTGCCAACAACGCCCAAGTCTTTTTCCATCGAGGACGCGGAGGCCAATGTGACCCCGTTTACGTCGTCGATCAGCTGGGCGCTGATGTTTTTGTTCGAGCGGTGAACGGAGAGGCGAAGACGCCCTGCGTTGACCCGGCGAAGTTTGTTCCGAACGCGCAGGCGGCGTTTCAGAAACAGTTGTCTTTTGCTGTTTGCCATCTGTGCGATCCTTACTTCTTCTTGCCTTCTTTGCGGAAGACGAACTCACCCTTATAGCGGATGCCTTTGCCCTTGTAGGGCTCGGGCTTGCGCCATGCGCGGATGTTCGCAGCGACCTGACCAACAAGCTGTTCGTCAATGCCTTCTACCACAATCTCGGTCTGTTTCGGGGCTGTGACTGTCACACCTTCGGGTGCCACATAGTCAACATCGTGGGACAGGCCCAGGTTCAGTTTCAGCGTGTTGCCGTTCATGGCAGCACGATAACCAACACCCTGGATCTCAAGCTCTTTTTTGAAGCCTTCGGTGACGCCGGCAACCAGGTTGCTTACCATTGTGCGGCTCATGCCCCACTGCTGGCGTGCGCGCTTGGATTTGCCGCGTGGTGTGATGGTGACCACGTTGTCTTCGACAGCCAATGTAACGTCGTCAGTTGCCTTGAAGGAACGTGTTCCCTTGGGGCCTTTGACTTCGATGGTCTGGCCGCTCACGGATGCTGTAACACCGCTTGGCAGGTCGACCGGTTTTTTACCAATACGAGACATTTTGCTCTCCTTAGAATACGGTGCAGAGCACTTCGCCGCCAACATTCTGGCTGCGTGCATTCTGATCCGACATCACACCCTTGGGGGTGGAGACAATCGACACACCAAGGCCCTGACGGACAACGGGAATGTCATTGACGCCCATGTAGACGCGGCGACCGGGCTTGGAAACCCGCTTCAGCTCGCGAATAACAGGTTCGCCCTCGTAGTACTTGAGGCTGATTTCAATCGCGGGGTGGCCATCGGCGCCCGTTTTTGCTTCGTAGCCACGGATGTAGCCTTCGTCTGCAAGCACGTCCAGAACCCATGCACGCAGCTTGGAAGCAGGTGTCATGACGGTGGATTTGCCGCGCAGCGAAGAGTTACGGATGCGTGTCAGCATATCTGCGATAGGATCGTTCATCTGATGCGCTCCTTACCAGCTCGACTTGACCATGCCGGGGATTTGGCCCGAAGAGCCAAGGTCCCGCAGCGCGATCCGCGAAATTTTCAGTTTACGGTAGTAAGCGTGTGGACGGCCTGTCAGCTGGCAGCGGTTGTGCAGACGCACAGCGCTGGAGTTGCGAGGCAGTTTTGCCAGCTTCAGGGAGGCGCGGAAACGCTCTTCCATCGGCTTGGATTCGTCGCTTACGATCTCTTTCAAGGCAGCGCGCTTGGCAGCGTACTTCTTGACCAGTGCTTCGCGCTTCTTTTCGCGCTCGATCATGGATTTCTTAGCCATATCTAAATCCTCCCCGCGCTTACGATGTGAAGGGCATGTTGAACGCTTTCAACAGTGCCTTCGCTTCAGCGTCGGTTTTCGCCGTGGTGGCGATCACGATGTCCATTCCCCAAGTCTCATCAACTTTATCAAAGTCGATTTCGGGGAACACGATGTGCTCTTTCAAGCCCATGGCGTAGTTGCCACGGCCGTCAAAGCTGTTGCCGTTGATGCCGCGGAAGTCGCGGATACGAGGCATTGCGATCGTGATCAGACGATCCAGGAATTCGTACATACGCTCGCCACGCAGGGTCACTTTCGCACCCAAAGGCATGTCTTCACGTACGCGGAAACCAGCGATGGATTTCTTGGCAACAGTTGTCAGCGCTTTTTGGCCGGCGATTGTTGTCAGGTCTTCCTGTGCGGATTTTGCTTTCTTGCTGTCACGAACAGCTTCTGCACCACAGCCGATGTTCAGAACGATCTTATCCAGACGCGGGATCTGCATTTCGTTCTTGTAACCGAACTCTTCCTTCAGAGCAGCGCGAATTTTGTCCGCGTATTCGCCCTTCAGGCGGGGTGTGTATGTTGCGTTATCAAGCATCGATCACGTCCCCCGTGGTTTTTGCAAAGCGCACTTTCTTGTCGCCTTCGATTTTAAAGCCAACGCGGGTTGCCTTGCCGTTGGCATCAACCAGCGCCAGGTTGCTCAGATCGATGGGCATCGCCTTGGGAATACGGCCGCCTTGCGACGTCTGGGACTGACGCGTGGCGCGGATTGCCATGTTGATACCATCTACGATTGCTTTGTTGGCCTTTGGGTCAACGGACGAGATGGAACCCGTCTTGCCCTTGTCCTTGCCAGCAAGCACGATGACTTTGTCACCTTTGCGAAGTTTAGCAGCCATTACAGCACCTCCGGCGCAAGCGAGATAATCTTCATGAAGTTTTTGGCGCGCAGCTCACGAACAACTGGCCCGAAGATACGTGTACCTACAGGTTCATTCGAGTTGTTCAGGATGACGGCGGCGTTACGATCGAAACGGATGGCTGTGCCATCTTCACGACGAACTTCCTTGGCAGTGCGAACGACAACGGCTTTACGCACGTCACCCTTTTTCACACGACCGCGAGGGATGGCTTCCTTGACCGACACGACAATGATGTCGCCGACGGATGCGTATTTACGCTTGGAACCACCCAATACCTTGATGCACTGAACACGGCGCGCGCCGCTGTTGTCAGCAACATCCAGGTTGGTCTGCATCTGGATCATTTGGTTTCTCCCGACCTTCTGGGGGGCGATGCGTGCCCTAACCCCAGGGTTTCGATTATATTGGTCTGCCCGAAATGGGCATCTCGCTCGTGCCTTTGGGCCTTGCCGCCCTCAGAGTCAAGGGAAACAAGGACCTCAGGCACGAGCGAACAGCACCTTAAGCCTCAGCGGCTTGCAGCACTTCCCAACGTTTGGTTTTCGACTTTGGTGCACATTCGATGATGCGAACAGCGTCGCCCACTTTGAATGTGTTGTTCTCATCGTGCGCCCGGTATTTTTTGGACTTACGGATGGTTTTCTTCAGAACCGGGTGCGTAAAGCGACGCTCTACGGAAACGGTTACTGTCTGTGCGTTGGCATCGCTTGTCACGGTGCCTGTCAGGATACGTTTGGGCATACTCTCAGGCTCCTATTATTCAGCAGATGCCGCGGCAGCGGCTTTCTGGTTCAGAACGGTTTTGACACGTGCGACGTCACGCTTAACGGTCTTCAAACGTGCGGAGTTTTCCAGCTGGCCTGTGGCTTGCTGAAAACGCAGGTTGAAGGATTCTTTTTTCAGGTTAACAAGCTCATCGCGGAGTTGATCCGGCGTCTTGTCGTGCAGTTCTTTGGCGTTCATCGCCTCTTCCTTTCGACATCACCAGTAGGCCCCTTATGGGTGACCATGATTCTGGTGGAGTTCATGTGAAAGGTTCCTCTACAGGCCCTACCCCTGTTTGGCAAGCAAGCTTTCTATAAAACCGTATCGCCACCCAGAACGGGCTGATATAGAACGGCCCTATGTCACAGATAGAATCCCTTTTCGTCACCCGTCTTTACCGCGCCGCCCTGTCCGAGCACGGTCAACCCGTTGATCCGGCCGAGCTGGAGGCCGCGTGCCTGTCCATCGCCGAGGATGACGAGGCCGGGCAGGAATGGTGCGAGGAACATGATTTCCCGGGCTACACCAGCTATGCGTCGCTCACCGATCTGCCGTGGCGCTTCCCGATCTTCAAGACGGTGAAGAAAGCGCTGGATAAACACGTCAAAGCCTTTGCAAAGGAACTGGCGTTTGATCTGGACGGGCGCAAGCTCAAGCTTGAAGACCTCTGGATTAACATCCTACCCGAAGGCGGCATCCATACGGCGCATATCCATCCCCATTCGGTGATCTCCGGCACGACCTATGTGGCGATGCCCGAGGGCACGAGCGCGCTTAAGCTTGAAGATCCGCGGCTGCCGATGATGATGGCTGCCCCCGGTCGCAAGAAAGACGCCCCGCGGGAGCTGCGCCAGTTCGTCTATGCAGAACCCGTCGTCGGTGACGTGCTGCTTTGGGAAAGCTGGCTGCGGCACGAAGTGCCGATGAACATGTCCGAAGACGATCGCATCTCGGTCTCGTTCAACTACGCCTGGGGTTAACCACGTTTGGGCGGCGTTGCCTTGCGCGCCGCCTCTTGTTCTTTGATCGCGGCCTTTTCCTCTTTGGTCAGCTTATTGCCCCACTGATTATTGCTAAGCCCCAGATCATCCGGCATCGGCTTGGTCTTGCCCTTTTTGATCGTACCCCCCTTCTCAAGAAATGCTTTGATCAGGTCTTCGTCGGTGGTGGGCTTGGGCACATGTTTCATGTCAGCTCCTATAGGCAGGTTAGCCCGAGCCTATGCGCCACGCCTTGCGCTGGCTAGACCCTGCCGCCGCTTATTCATCATGCATTAATGTTTCAAAAACCGCGGGCTGGATCACGTCACCGCGGGTTCAGCAGCTTGTGACTAGGATTGCATGTGTCCCGGTGCCATCTCGACCCCGTTACCGTAAACGATGCGCACATAAGGAAGCCCCACGTGGATACCCCAAACCAAAGCCCCCTGCCCGCCCTTGCCGTTGCCGGTCTGGTCGGCGAACTCACATTCGAGGCCTACGCATGGCTCACCTCTCCCGTCCTGTTCGGCGTCAAGCTAGAACCCGCGAACCTGGTCATCGGGCTAAGCAAAAAGCTTTTGGGCCTCGACCTGACTTACGGCGCGGCCTTCGCCGTCCACGTCCTGATTGGCGCGTTAGGATTTGCAGCGGTGGTCTATCTGACCAAGCGGATGACACAGCTCGGCTATTTCGCCGCGGGTGCCCTGGCCGGAGTCATCTTGTGGTTTGTCGCCCAAGGTATTTTGGCACCGCTGATGGGGCGTAGCTTCATGATGGGTTTTGGCACCTACACGCAGTCATCCTTCGTGGGGCACGTGGGCATGACCATTGTCATCGCGATGGTCTGGCAAAAACTGGCGTGCCGCCCCGCCAAGCTGTTTACCTAAACTCCGCACCGACCGACAAAAATAAAAGCCCCCGCTGATGTCTCAGCGGGGGCTTTTCTATTCATTCCTCCGACAGATGTCGAAGCGAAGGTCTTACCAATCTTCGCGTACAACGACGCGGGTTTTGATCGGCAGCTTCATCGCGGCAAGACGCAGAGCTTCTTGTGCAACGTCCTCGGCGACACCGTCGATTTCGAACATAACACGGCCTGGCTTGACCTTGCAGACCCAACGATCCACGGAACCTTTACCTTTACCCATACGAACTTCGATGGGCTTTGCGGTGACAGGTACATCCGGGAAAATACGGATCCAGACACGGCCTTGACGCTTCATGTGACGCGTCATGGCACGACGAGCAGCTTCGATCTGACGTGCAGTTACACGCTCGGGCTCGAGAGCCTTCAGACCGTAGGTACCAAAGTTCAGGTCAGACCCGCCCTTTGCCACACCTTTGATACGGCCTTTGTGCTGCTTGCGGAATTTAGTACGCTTTGGTTGTAGCATCTTTCATTCCCCCTTAGCGACGACCGCCGGCACCGCGTGGTGCTGGGCCGTCTTGCATTTCTTGTGCCTTGCGGTCACGCGCAGCCGGGTCATGTTCCATGATCTCGCCTTTGAAGATCCAGGTTTTGATCCCGATGATGCCGTAAGCGGTCGACGCTTCAACATGCGCGTAATCGATGTCGGCACGCAGAGTGTGGAGCGGCACGCGGCCTTCACGGTACCATTCGGTACGCGCGATTTCTGCACCACCCAGACGACCAGCAACGTTCACACGGATACCCAGGGCACCCATACGCATGGCGTTCTGTACCGCACGCTTCATGGCGCGACGGAAAGAGACCCGGCGTTCCAGCTGCTGTGCGATGGATTCACCAACAAGGGCTGCGTCCAGCTCTGGCTTGCGCACTTCAACGATGTTGAGGTGCAGGTCAGATTTGGTGATCTTGGCGATTTTCTGACGCAGACCTTCGATGTCTGCACCTTTCTTGCCGATGATCACACCGGGGCGCGCTGTGTGAATCGTGACGCGGCACTTCTTGTGTGGGCGTTCGATGATCACACGGGCGATACCGGCCTGTGCACATTCTTTCTTGATGAAGTCACGGATGGCGAGGTCTTCGAGCAGAAGATCACCATAGTCCTTCGTATCGGCGTACCAGCGGCTGTCCCAGGTGCGGTTGACCTGAAGACGCATACCGATCGGATTTACTTTGTTACCCATCAGGCTTGCTCCTCAACTTGACGCACGACAATCGTGATTTCCGAAAACGGCTTGATGATCTTGCCGAAACGGCCACGCGCACGTGGACGACCACGCTTCATGATCAGGTTCTTGCCGACATATGCTTCGGCAACGACCAGTTCATCCACGTCAAGGTTGTGGTTGTTTTCGCCGTTCGCGATGGCGGACTGAAGGCATTTCTTCACGTCCTGTGCGATCCGCTTTTTCGAGAAGGTGAGGTCCGTCAGGGCCTTGTCTACCTTCTTGCCACGGATCATCGCGGCGACGAGGTTCAGTTTCTGCGGGCTTGTGCGAAGCATGCGCAGTTTTGCACGGGCTTCGTTGTCAGCCACGCGGCGGGGATTTTTATCCTTGCTCATGGCTTATTTCCGCTTCGCTTTTTTGTCAGCTGCGTGACCATAATAGGTGCGAGTTGGCGAATACTCACCAAACTTCTGACCGATCATTTCTTCGCTGACGTTTACTGGGATATGCTTGTGACCGTTGTACACGCCGAACGTCAGGCCAACAAACTGTGGCAGGATCGTGGAACGGCGCGACCAGATTTTGATCACTTCGCTGCGACCGCTTTCGCGGGAGGCTTCGGCCTTCTTGAGGACATAAGAGTCAACAAAAGGACCTTTCCATACTGAACGAGACATCTATTAACGCCCCTTCTTCTTGGCGTGGCGCGAGCGTAGGATAAGCTTGCTGGACGCTTTGTTCTTGTTGCGGGTTTTTGCACCCTTTGTGGGCTTGCCCCAAGGCGTAACAGGGTGACGACCACCCGATGTACGGCCTTCACCACCACCGTGAGGGTGGTCGATCGGGTTCATAACAACACCACGTACCGAAGGGCGGATACCCTTGTGGCGCATGCGGCCCGCTTTACCGTAGTTCTGGTTGGAGTTGTCAGGGTTGGACACGGCACCAACGGTGGCCATGCATTCCTGACGCACCAGACGCAGTTCGCCCGAGGACAAACGGATCTGAGCGTATCCACCATCACGGCCTACGAACTGTGCGTAGGTACCGGCGGCGCGTGCGATCTGGCCGCCTTTGCCTGGCTTCATTTCGATGTTGTGAACGATTGTACCGATTGGCATGCCCGAAAATGGCATAGCGTTCCCAGGCTTGATGTCGGCCTTGGCCGAGGAAATCACCTTGTCGCCAACAGCGATACGCTGTGGGGCCAGGATGTAAGCCTGTTCGCCGTCTTCGTACTGGATCAGTGCGATGAATGCGGTCCGGTTAGGGTCATATTCGATGCGAGCGACAACCGCGGACATGTCCAGCTTGTTGCGCTTGAAATCGACGATACGGTAAAGGCGCTTTGCCCCACCGCCTGTGCGACGCATTGTGATCCGTCCGGTGTTGTTCCGACCGCCAGATTTGGTCAAACCCTGTGTAAGGGATTTGACCGGGCGGCCTTTCCAAAGCTCCGAACGGTCGATCAGTACCAGCCCACGCTGGCCTGGCGTCGTCGGTTTGTACGACTTGAGTGCCATGTTCTCTGTCTTCCGTTTTGCTTGTCCCCGGCCCCGTCGTGCTGGTGCCGAGATGGTTGTAGGGCCCCGAAGGTCCCCAATTTGAAATGCCAGACAAAGAACCCCTTTGCCCAACCTCGCGCGTGGCTAGAACTCACCAATGCGCAGAACGACACAGCCCCGGACGAATCCGGGGCACTGCCGATGGGGTCGTTTAGGGGAGGATCAGCCGAGGGTCAAGGGAGCGTTCGGGAATAGTCGGGAAAACCCGACGTAGACCTACGCGGTGCCCTTCAGGACGCCATTGCCTTGACCTTGCGCGCGACGCTTTCAACCGACGGGTCGGCAGCCTTCGGTACAATACGGTAGACCGCATTCACAAAGCAGAACAGCGAAAACATCAGCAATCCGGCACAGAGCAGCCCAACCAGCACCCGCCCGTAGGCCTGCTGATGCAACCACTCAAACGCCGCATCAATGCCGCCTGCACTCGACGCATTGGCACTTATCGCGGCATAGGCGATCAAACCACCGATGATCAGGACCACGACGCCCTGCGCAGCCACGCCGATACGCAATAGCGGGTTCCAATGCAGGGTAAAGTGGTTGGCCTCCAGATGCTCGCGATACGACTGCGACGCTGCCTTGTAGAAATAGTAGAACCCCGTGCCCATCGTCGCCAGACCGATCCCGCCCACGACCCACACGCCCGCTGTGGTCCGCAGGAACTGGTTCAGCAGCTCCTTGCTGCTAGAGCCAGACGACGCCACCCCCAGCACCGTCACAGCCAGCGCACCGATGGCACCGTGGATCAGGCCGGTGACCAGCATCCCGAACCGCGCAACGACGCCCTTGGCACCGCTGCCATATGCCTCAAGATCCCAAAAGCTATCCACCGCGCGCCAGATCGCATAGGCGAACATGCCCGTGGCGATCGCGAAGATCACTGCAAACCCCGTCGCGCCGTCTAATGACTGCAGCGTCGACTTGGTGCCCTCGGCCTGACCGCCAGATACAACGGACCAGAGCGACAGCCCGGCCACGACAAGGTAAACCAATCCGCGCCCGGCATACCCCGTCCGCATGATCGGCACGGCCCAGGCGAAATCGTCGGGGTCATTATGGGACAAGATCTCTGATCGGGTGGACTGGACGGAGTTGATCGACATAGTGGCGCTATCCCTTCGGGCAAAGTCGGCCACCATTCAGCGGGGCCATTCCTTTGACGTGATGTGCAAGGTCAACGCACCGTAGGTCGGCAAGTTCCCGCGCGACATGCGCAGCGGGTATCATGCAGGCACCACCGCCCTGAAAACGGAAAAGGCCCCCCGCCTTGCAGCGAGGGGCCCTTTAACTTTTACGTCCAGGCTGACTTACAGACCGGTGGATACGTCGATGGAGTTACCTTCTTCGAGCGTAACGTAAGCCTTTTTCACGTCTTTCCGGCGACCCATCTGGCCACGGAAACGCTTTGCCTTGCCTTTGGTGATGGTCGTGTTCACGGCCTTCACCTTGACACCAAAGAGAGCTTCAACAGCTTCTTTGATCATTGGCTTGTTGCTGTCGATCGCAACTTCGAAAACGACTGCATTGTGCTCGGAAGCCATTGTCGCTTTTTCAGTGATGATCGGCTTGCGGATCACATCGTAATGTTCGTGCTTGGCGCTCATTTCAAACGGGCCTCCAGTGCTTCGATCCCCGCTTTGGTGATCACGAGAGTGTCACGCTTGAGGATGTCATAGACGTTTGCACCCATCGTCGGCAGGATATCCAGACCTTCGATGTTGCGCGCGGCTTGCAAGAAGTTCTCATTTACCGAGGCACCGTCGATGATCAACGCGCGTTTCCAGCCCAAGTTCTTAACCTGTTTGGCCAAAGCAGCTGTTTTCCCATCGGATGTGGCATCGTCGATGATGACCAGGTTGCCGGTTTTTGCCTTGGAAGACAAAGCGTGGCGCAGACCCAGTTTGCGGAACTTCTTGGTCAGATCGTGGCCGTGGCTACGAGGGGTTGGACCCTTGTAGATACCACCCGAACGGAAGATCGGTGCAGAACGTGCGCCGTGGCGTGCGCCGCCGGTGCCTTTCTGACGATAGATCTTCTTGGTCGAATAGCTGACCTCGGACCGTGTCTTGACCTTGTGCGTACCCTGCTGCGCGTTGTTACGCTGCCAGCGGACAACACGGTGCAGAATGTCGGCGCGCGGCTCAAGACCGAACAGGGCCTCGTCCAAGTCTACCGAACCGGCTGCGCCGCCGTCGAGTTTGATGACATCAAGTTTCATTCGTCACCTTCCTTCTTGTCCGACTCAATGGATGCTTCGGCTTCGGCAAGTGCGGCAGCTTCGGTCGCTGCTTGCTCTTCTGCCAAGCGTGCTGCTTCTGCTTCGGCCTCTGCAGCGGCTGCTGCGGCGGCTTCTTCAGCGGCTTTCGCGGCTTCGTCAGCGGCGGATTTCAAAGCGGCAGGCAGGATCGCGTCTGCTGGGAACGGCTTTTTCACCGCGTCCTTAACAGTCACCCAACCACCTTTGGAGCCTGGTACGGCGCCTTTGACCATGATCAGACCGCGTGCGCTGTCAGTTTTGACAACTTCGAGGTTCTGCGTGGTAACACGGGCAGCACCCATGTGACCGGCCATTTTCTTGCCTTTGAAAACCTTGCCTGGATCCTGACACTGACCTGTCGAACCATGCGAACGGTGAGAGATCGAAACACCGTGTGTCGCACGCAGACCGCCAAAGTTGTGGCGTTTCATCGCACCGGCAAAACCTTTACCGATGGAGGTGCCTGCAACGTCAACATACTGACCAGCAAAGTAGTGATCGGCGATGATTTCTTCGCCAACGTTCAACATGGCTTCGGGGTCCACACGGAACTCCGCAACCTTACGCTTGGGTTCAACCTTTGCCGCAGCAAAGTGACCACGCATGGCCTGCGACGTCCGCTTGGCCTTGGCTGTACCTGCACCAAGCTGAACAGCTGTGTAGCCGTCCTTCTCGGGGGTACGCTGAGCCACAACCTGCAGTTTGTCGAGCTGAAGAACGGTCACAGGGATCTGCTTGCCGTCTTCCATGAACAAACGGGTCATGCCCATCTTTTTTGCAATAACGCCTGAGCGCAACATATTATTACCCTCCTACGCTTATGACTGCAGCTTGATCTCGACGTCCACACCAGCGGCCAGGTCGAGCTTCATCAGCGCGTCCACGGTCTGGGGGGTCGGATCAACGATATCCAGCAGACGCTTGTGCGTGCGGATTTCGAACTGGTCACGGGATTTCTTGTCAACGTGTGGGCCACGCAGAACTGTGAATTTTTCGATCTTGTTCGGCAGCGGGATTGGGCCGCGAACAGATGCACCGGTACGCTTGGCGGTGTTAACGATTTCCTGTGTGGACGCATCCAGCACGCGGTAATCGAACGCCTTCAAACGGATGCGGATATTTTGGCTTTGTGCCATATGTCATCATCCCTCATTGGGAGTAGAAACGAAGAGGAAGAGACGCCTCATCACGGCCCTTCATTGCGTTTTGTCGTAAATCAAACGGGGCGCGTAAAAACGCACCCCGCTGAGACTTGCGCTCTATAGGTCGAGTCGCGCCATGTGGCAAGGGGGGAATCCGAGGTTTCGCTCAAATCCGCCCAGTACGACCGCAATCAGCGGTCAAAGCAGTAGTGTCACAGCCAGCACCGCCCGCCCCTAAGCCACGAAAAAGGCCGCCCCGATTGGGAGCGGCCTTCGTCTTGTTGCCGGTGCGCGGGGTGACCCGCGGGTTGGCTTACTCGGTGATCTTGGAAACCACGCCCGCGCCAACGGTACGACCGCCTTCGCGGATCGCGAAGCGCAGACCGTCTTCCATCGCGATGGGGGCGATCAGCTCCACGTCGAACTGCAGGTTGTCGCCAGGCATAACCATTTCAGTGCCTTCTGGCAGCTGAACGGTACCGGTGACGTCTGTGGTCCGGAAGTAGAACTGTGGACGGTAGTTCGCGAAGAACGGCGTGTGACGGCCACCCTCTTCTTTGGTGAGGATATAGGCTTCGGCTGTGAACTTGGTGTGCGGCTTAACCGAACCTGGCTTACACAGAACCTGACCACGCTCAACGCCTTCACGGTCGATACCGCGCAGCAGGGCGCCGATGTTGTCGCCAGCTTCCCCACGGTCCAGCAGTTTGCGGAACATTTCAACGCCGGTACATGTGGTTTTCTTGGTGTCGCGGATGCCAACGATTTCGATTTCGTCGCCAACGTTGATCACGCCACGCTCAACACGGCCGGTCACAACTGTACCACGACCGGAGATCGAGAAGACGTCTTCCACAGGCATCAGGAACGGCTGGTCAACAGCGCGCTCAGGTGTCGGGATGTAGTTGTCGACTTCTTCCATCAGCTTGCGGATGGAGTTCTCGCCGATGTTCTCGTCACGGCCTTCCATCGCCGCCAGAGCGGAACCTGGGATCACAGGGATGTCGTCGCCTGGGTAGTCGTAGGAAGACAGCAGTTCGCGGATTTCCATTTCAACCAGTTCCAGCAGCTCTTCATCGTCCACCTGGTCTACTTTGTTCATGTAGACAACCATGGCGGGGATGCCGACCTGACGGCCCAGCAGGATGTGCTCGCGGGTCTGTGGCATGGGGCCATCAGCAGCGTTCACAACCAGGATCGCGCCGTCCATCTGCGCCGCACCGGTGATCATGTTTTTCACATAGTCAGCGTGGCCTGGGCAGTCGACGTGGGCGTAGTGACGGCCTTCGGTCTCATACTCAACGTGTGCGGTCGAGATGGTGATGCCGCGTGCTTTTTCTTCGGGCGCGCCGTCAATCTGGTCATAGGCGCGGAAGTCGCCGAAGTACTTGGTGATCGCTGCGGTCAACGTGGTTTTGCCGTGGTCAACGTGACCAATGGTACCGATGTTAACGTGTGGTTTATTACGTTCAAACTTTGCCTTAGCCATGGTGGCCTCCTTGGTTTTCAAATTGGGCGGTGGGTTGAACACCCACCCTACGGTTTGGGTAGGGCGGGGTTATCCCCGCCGTCCCAGTTATTGCAACGCGCCAGTTACGCGAATTTCGCTTGGATCTCGTCAGAGATGTTCTGCGGAACAGGTTCGTAGTGCGAGAACTGCATGGTGAAGTTCGCACGACCCGACGACATCGAACGCAGCGTGTTGATGTAGCCGAACATGTTGGCCAGCGGCACCTGTGCGTCGATCGCGATTGCGTTCCCGCGTGTGTCCTGACCCTGAACCTGACCGCGACGCGATGTCAGATCGCCGATGATCCCGCCTGTGTAGTCCTCAGGGGTGATAACTTCGACTTTCATGATCGGTTCGAGCAGTTTCGCACCAGCTTTGCGCATGCCTTCGCGCATACCCATACGGGCCGCGATTTCAAACGCCAGAACGCTGGAGTCAACGTCGTGGAATTTACCGTCGATCAGAGCAACCTTGAAGTCGATGACCGGGAAGCCCGCCAAAGGACCGGAGTCCATGACCGAGTTGATCCCTTTTTCGACGCCCGGGATGTATTCTTTCGGAACGGCACCACCAACGATGCGGCTCTCGAAGGAATAGCCTTCGCCTGGCTCGGTTGGCATCAGGATCATCTTCACCTCGGCGAACTGACCGGAACCACCGGACTGTTTCTTGTGGGTGTAGGTGATTTCTGCTTCGCGCGAGATGGTCTCGCGGTAGGCAACCTGAGGCGCACCGATGTTCGCTTCAACTTTGAATTCACGACGCAGACGGTCCACCAGAATGTCGAGGTGAAGTTCGCCCATGCCCTTCATGATGGTCTGGCCGGATTCCAGATCCGTTTCAACGCGGAAGGAGGGGTCTTCTGCAGCCAGACGCGCCAGACCGGTGGACATCTTCTCTTGGTCAGCCTTGGTTTTAGGCTCAACCGCGATTTCGATAACCGGATCGGGGAAGGTCATTGTTTCAAGAACAACAGGGTCGTTGACGGCGCAAAGCGTGTCACCGGTTGTTGTGTCTTTCAGACCTGCCAGCGCGATGATGTCTCCCGCGAACGCTTCTTGAATTTCTTCACGATCGTTGGAGTGCATCATCATCATACGACCGACGCGCTCTTTCTTACCTTTGGTGGAGTTCAAGAGCGTGTCGCCCTTGTTCAGCACACCGGAGTAGATGCGGGTAAAGGTCAGCGAGCCAACAAAGGGGTCGTTCATGATTTTGAACGCCAGACCGGAGAAGGCCATGTCGTCATCCGCACGGCGTGCGATGTTACGGGTCTCTGTCTCGTCGCCTGGTTTGAAGCCCATGTAGTCAACAACGTCCATCGGGGATGGCAGATAGTCGATAACAGCGTTCAACAGAGGCTGAACACCTTTGTTTTTGAACGCGGAGCCGCAGAGTACGGGGATGAACTTGATCGCCAGTGTCCCTTTGCGGATCAGACCGCGCAGGGTGTCGACGTCAGGCTCTGCGCCGTCCATCAGGTAGTTTTCCATGGCTTCGTCATCCATCTCGACCGCAGTCTCGATCAGATGCGCGCGCCATTCGTCGGCCAGGTCTTTCAACTCGGCACGGATTTCGCGTTGTTCCCAGCTCGCGCCAAGATCTTCACCGGCCCAGACCCATTCTTTCATGGTGACCAGATCGATCATGCCTTCCAGCTCGGTTTCGGCACCGATCGGAATTTGGATCGGCGCAGGTGTCGCACCGGTACGGTCTTTGATCATCTTCACGCAGTTGAAGAAGTCAGCGCCGATTTTGTCCATTTTGTTGACGAAAACGATGCGTGGAACCTTGTAGCGGTCCGCTTGGCGCCAAACGGTTTCGGTCTGGGGCTCAACACCGGCGTTGGCGTCAAGAACAGCAACCGCGCCGTCAAGAACGGCCAGCGAACGTTCAACTTCGATGGTGAAGTCAACGTGGCCGGGGGTGTCGATGATGTTCATCCGGTACTTGGTGTCGGATGTCGCGTCGGCTGTTGGCTCTTCCTGGCGCTGCCAGAAAGTGGTCGTCGCAGCGGAAGTAATTGTAATACCGCGTTCCTGCTCCTGCTCCATCCAGTCCATCGTGGCGGCACCGTCGTGCACTTCGCCGATGTTGTGGGACTTACCAGTGTAAAACAGGATCCGTTCGGAGCAGGTTGTTTTGCCTGCGTCGATGTGGGCCATGATGCCGAAATTGCGGTAGCGTGAGAGCGGATAGTCGCGTGCCATTGGGCTGCTTCCTCGAATATATCTGAAACGGATAAATCGCGCCCCGGGGTGGGACGCGACGGGAACGGCTTATGCCGCCCGAATTACCAGCGGTAGTGGCTGAACGCTTTGTTCGCGTCGGCCATCTTGTGGGTGTCTTCGCGCTTCTTAACAGCAGTACCGCGCGATTGAACAGCGTCCAGAAGCTCACCTGCAAGGCGCTCTTCCATGGTGTTCTCGTTGCGAGCGCGGGACGCTTTGATCAACCAGCGGATCGCCAGTGCTTCGCGACGCTCGGGGCGCACTTCGACAGGAACCTGATAGGTGGCACCACCAACGCGGCGCGAACGCACTTCGACGGACGGCTTGATGTTGTCCAGTGCTTCGTGGAAGACTTCGATGGGCGCGCGTTTGATTTTGTCTTCAACACGGTTCATCGCGTTGTAAACGATACGCTCCGCAACCGACTTCTTACCGTCGATCATCAGGTTGTTCATGAATTTGGTGAGAACCAGATCACCGTATTTGGCGTCTGGCAGTACTTCGCGTTTTTCAGCGGCGTGACGACGTGACATTTAAAGCTCCTAATTGTCAGTTGCCGAGGCAGGTTTGGTCCAGTGCGTCTGGTGCATATTGCACCCCGATCGTCCGGCGCTCAGTCTTACTCGGCTCACTCCCTTACGGGAAAACATGGCGGGCGGCGGGATCCGGCATCGTGTATCCGCGATGCGCGACCCCAAACCGACCCAAATTACTTTGGCTTCTTTGCACCATATTTGGAGCGACGCTGCTTACGGTCTTTAACGCCTTGCGTATCAAGAACACCGCGCAGGATGTGGTAGCGCACACCGGGAAGGTCTTTTACACGGCCGCCGCGGATCAGAACAACGGAGTGTTCTTGCAGGTTGTGCGATTCACCCGGGATGTAGCTGATGACTTCGAAACCGTTGGTCAGGCGCACTTTGGCAACCTTACGCATGGCCGAGTTCGGCTTCTTAGGTGTGGTGGTGTAAACACGTGTACAAACGCCGCGCTTTTGCGGGCATTCCTGCAGGTGCATGGATTTCGAACGTTTGATTTTAGGCTGGCGCGGTTTGCGGATCAGCTGTTGGATCGTTGGCATTCCGGTTTTATCCCCGTTTAGCTCACATAAGTGGTGCAGCGGGGCGGACCCCAGTGCGGTTTCAAATTCGGTCACTTCGCACGTCCACGAAGCCTATCTTTCGCCCTACACCACTGGCGCAAAGCAAAATCACCGCAGCGTTCCCGTACCGAGGAAAACGAAGCGGTGGGGTAACAGAGGATCGAGTCAGCAGTAGACCGGATCGTGACCACAGTAGATATGATGTCGGCAAAGCAGGGCGACCCCCGCATCCGAGATAAGGGGCGTATAGGCAGAGTCGTCCACGCTGTCAACAGCCCCCGCCCCCAAGCCGCCCATGGCACGCCAAACGGGTATTCCGCCTTGCAAGATACCCCGGCTACCGCGCATATTTATGCCACATTATTCGGACAGGGCGGATCACGATGCAGGTACTTGGGCTATGCCGCTTTTCCTATCCGGCGCTTGGCGGGTTTCAGGTCGGGCATGACACCACCGCTGATCGTATCGCCTACCTTTATGATCCCGCGCGGCTTGAGGAAAGGTTCCGCCTGTTCGAAACCGTCGCCCTGCCCTGCCTGATGGCGCAAACAGACCCGGATTTCGAAATGATCGTGCTGGTCGGCGATCGCTTTCCCCCTGTCCATCTGGAACGGCTTACGGCCCTGCTCGCCCCCCTGCCCCAAGCGCGGATTGTGGTAGAGCCGCCGCGCCCGCACCGCGAGGTGATGAAAGAGATTTTGAACAAGGCCCGCCACGCGCGCTCTGAACCCTGTGTGCAATTCCGCTTTGATGACGACGACGCGATTGCAGTCGATTTCGTGGCCAAGCTGCGTAAAGCTGTTGATGACGCCGCCCCGCTCCTGGTCCAGCACAAGTCCGTCGCGCTTGACTGGAACAAGGGCTACGTGGCCGAGTTCGGCGCGGATGGTATCACGGCGACCCCGTCGTTCCGGCCGTTCTACACCGCGGCGTTGGCAATGTTCGTGAACGCGGGGTGTCCACTTACGATCATGAACTTTGCCCATGACAAGCTGCCCCGCTTCATGCCTGCGCTGAGCTTTCCCGACCCTGCAATGTATGTCCGCGGCCACAATGGATTTAACGATTCACGCCAAAAGAATGCACGGGCGGTCGACCTATCCCCACTCAGCCCCGAGGAAGAGATCCTGTTCAAGGACCGCTTTGCCATCGACATCGACACTGTGCGCCGCGTCTTTGCCAAGGGTTAAAGCGGCGGCAGCGGGCGGGTGGTGATGCGTTCACGGTAGAGCGTGAACAGCCCCGTCGCAGCGACGATAGATGCCCCAGCAAGTGTTGACGGCACCGGCCAGTCGCCGAACACCAACCACCCGAGGATCAACGCCCAGATCAGCCCCGTATAGCGGAACGGCGCGATGAACGATACGTCGCCCACCCGCATCGTCTGCACGCTGAAATAATACCCCATCAGCACAAAGACCGCGGCTGCCGTAATGGCGATCCAATGCGCGGAAGAGACCGGAGCCCAGGGCGTGGTGAACTGCGCGAAGGTCGAAAACCCCGTCACGGCCAGCACAGCGGCGAAGGTCACGGTCATCGACGGCACCTCTTTCGACAGGCGGCGGGTGCTGAGGTCGCGCACGGTGACAAAGAACACCGCGATCAGCGCGTAGATCGACCAGATATTGAATCCGTCGGTGCCCGGTTTGACGATCAGCATCACGCCGAAGAACCCCACAAGGATCGCAGAGAAGCGCCGCCAGCCGACCTTTTCGCGATAGACCAGCGCCGCGCCCAAAGTCACCGTCAGCGGCAGGGATTGCAGAATGGCGCTGAGGTTCGCCAAGGGCATATTGAACAAGGCGGTCACGAAGAAAAAGCTCGCCCCGACTTCGGCACCAGACCGGATTGCGACCAGCTTCCAATCGCGCCGGCTTAGACGCAGATGCATCGGGCCGAGCCGCCCCCACAGCATAACGATCAACGAGATAGAGATCACACCGCGCAAGAACAGCAGTTGGAACAGGGGCACCGCCCCGCCGGTCGTCTTGGTCATCGTGTCGTTCAACACAAAGGCCGCCATGGAGCCCATCATGAAAAGTGCTCCGGCAAGGTTTGGCGACATCGGGTGGCTTTCCGTTTGTTAGGTTGGCTTATCATTGGCGCAAGCCGCGGTGGAAAACCAGCCCACCGGCGCAAATTTTCGACGCTATTTCATCCCCCCTGCCCCACAACGAAAAACCCCCGCCGATCTCTCGGCGGGGGCTGTTAGTCAGGTTTCAAGCCTAGGCTTAGCTGCGGCTTTCGTCGTCGCTGGGAACGTTGTCGAAGACATCGCCACCAACAACATCGTCGGCTGTAGGCTCTGGCGCGGCCAGACGTGCTGCGGCTTCGGCTTCTTCGCGACGGGCCTCGATGACAACGTTGTCACGATCTGTCGCAACCTTGCGCATCTGCTGCGTCGCACCACCGGTACCGGCTGGGATCAGACGGCCCACGATGACGTTCTCTTTCAGGCCAACCAGCTTGTCGCGCTTACCCTGGACCGATGCTTCGGTCAGAACGCGTGTGGTTTCCTGGAAGGACGCCGCCGAGATGAAGCTGCGGGTTTGCAGCGACGCCTTGGTGATCCCCAGCAGGATCGGTTCGCCCTGCGCAGGACGTCCGCCTTTGGACAGCGCTTTGGCACAGGCCTGGTCGAACTCTTGCTTGTCGACGTGTTCGCCTTTCAACAGGGTGGTATCACCGCTGTCCTGGACTTCCCACTTCTGCAACATCTGACGCACGATCACTTCGATATGCTTATCGTTGATCTTAACGCCCTGCAGACGATAAACATCCTGCACTTCGTCGATCATGTAGTCAGCCAGCGCTTCGACCCCCATAATCGCGAGGATGTCATGCGGCGCAGGGTTGCCGTCCATGATGTAGTCGCCCTTCTGGACAAAGTCACCTTCCGCAACGGGAATGTGCTTACCCTTAGGCACCATGTATTCGACCTTGTGATCCGGATCCTCGGACGACTCGATCGAGATACGACGCTTGTTTTTGTAGTCCTTGCCGTAGCGGACGTACCCGTCGATCTCGGCGATGATCGCGTGGTCTTTGGGGCGGCGTGCCTCAAAGAGTTCCGCAACACGTGGCAGACCACCGGTAATATCCTTGGTCTTGGCACCTTCACGCGGGATACGCGCAACGATGTCACCGGCCTTGATTTCAGTCTGGTCCTCAACGGACAGAATGGCATCAACGGACATTGGGTAGGTCACCGGGTTGCCCGCATCGTTGCGGACCGGTTCGCCATCGGCATCCACCAGAATGATTTCCGGCTTCAGCTCATTGCCTTTGGGTGCTGCACGCCAGTCGATCACGATCTTCTGGGTCATACCGGTTGCATCATCGGTTTCATCCTTGACCGCGATCCCCGACGTCAGGTCGACGAACTTGGTCATACCGGATTTCTCCGCGATGATCGGCAGCGTGTAGGGGTCCCATTCGAACAGCTTGTCGCCGCGCAGGATCGACTGACCCTCCTTGACGAACAGCTTGGTCCCGTAGCCAACCTTGTGGCTCGCGCGCTCGTCGCCGTTATCATCAACGATGGCGAGCTTCATGTTCCGGCCCATTACCATGATCTCGCCTGCGGCGTTCTCAAGGGTTTGAGCGTTCTCGAACACAACCTTACCGGACTGCGATGCCTCGAGGAAGGACTGCTGGCCACCCTGCGCAACACCACCAATGTGGAATGTACGCATGGTCAGCTGCGTGCCGGGTTCACCAATCGACTGAGCAGCGATAATGCCGACAGCTTCACCTTGGTTCACCAGCGTACCGCGTGCAAGGTCACGACCATAGCACATGGCGCAGACGCCCTCTTCGGCCTCACAGGTCAGCGGGCTGCGGATCCGTGCGGATTGAACAGCCGCTTCGTCGATGATGTCAGCCAGACGTTCGTCGATCACAGTCTGCGCAGGCACCAACACTTCGTCGGTCCCGGGGCGCAGGATGTCATCGGCCGCAACGCGACCCAGCAGACGTTCCGCCAGCGAAGAGACAACCTCACCATCGTTCACAGCCGCTTCGGCCGTGATCGCGGTTTCGGTGCCACAGTCATGCATACGAACGATACAATCCTGCGCAACATCCACCAGACGACGGGTCAGGTAACCCGAGTTCGCTGTTTTCAAAGCGGTATCCGACAGACCCTTACGGGCACCGTGGGTGGAGTTAAAGTACTCCAGAACGGTCAGACCTTCTTTAAAGTTCGAGATAATCGGAGTCTCGATGATGTCGCCGTTCGGCTTCGCCATCAGACCGCGCATCCCGCCCAGCTGTTTCATCTGTGTGACCGAGCCACGCGCACCGGAGTGCGCCATCATGTAGACCGAGTTCGGCTCCATCACCGCGCCGTCATCGTTGCGACGTTCGGCCGAAATGGCCCCCATCATCGCGTCGGTGACCTTGTCGTTACACTTGGACCAGGCGTCGACGACTTTGTTGTACTTTTCGCCCTGAGTGATCAGGCCGTCCATGTACTGCTGTTCAAAGTCTTTAACCTGCTCGCGCGTTTCGTCCACCAAGGTCCACTTGGTTTCGGGGATCAGCATGTCGTCCTTACCGAAGGAAATGCCGGCACGGAAAGCTTCACGGAAGCCCATGGTCATGATCTGGTCACAGAAGATAACGGATTCTTTCTGACCACAGTAGCGGTAGACCGTATCGATGACCTGCTGCACTTCTTTCTTACGCAGCAGACGGTTCACCAGATCGAACGGCGCTTTGGCGTTCAGCGGCAGCAACGCGCCAAGGCGGATACGGCCCGGCGTGGTGTCGTAACGCTTCATCACCTCGTTGCCTTCGGCATCGATCTGTTTGATCCGCGCCTTGATCTTGGAGTGCAGGTGGATCGCACCGGCACCAAGCGCGTGCTCGACTTCCTCGACAGAGCCGAACACCATGCCTTCGCCCGGCATGCCTTCGCGTTCCAGGGTCGTGTAGTACAGACCCAAGATCATATCCTGCGACGGAACGATGATCGGCGCGCCGTTTGCAGGCGACAGAACGTTGTTGGTCGACATCATCAGGACGCGTGCTTCCAGCTGTGCTTCCAGCGAAAGCGGCACGTGCACAGCCATTTGGTCGCCGTCAAAGTCAGCGTTAAAGGCGGAACAGACCAGCGGGTGAAGCTGGATCGCTTTACCTTCGATCAGTACCGGTTCGAACGCCTGAATGCCCAAACGGTGCAAGGTAGGCGCACGGTTCAGCATGACGGGGTGTTCGCGGATCACTTCGTCGAGGATGTCCCACACTTCGGGACGCTCTTTTTCCACCAACTTCTTGGCTTGCTTCACAGTGGAAGACAGACCTTTGGCTTCAAGACGCGAGTAGATAAACGGCTTGAACAGCTCGAGCGCCATCTTCTTGGGCAGACCGCATTGGTGCAGCTTCAGCTCGGGGCCGGTCACAATGACCGAACGACCGGAGAAGTCGACGCGCTTACCCAAAAGGTTCTGACGGAAGCGACCTTGCTTACCTTTCAGCATGTCGGACAGCGACTTCAGCGGGCGCTTGTTGGCACCAGTGATGACGCGGCCGCGACGGCCGTTGTCGAACAAGGCATCGACGGATTCCTGCAACATCCGCTTTTCGTTGCGGACGATGATGTCAGGTGCGCGCAGTTCGATCAGACGCTTCAAGCGGTTGTTCCGGTTGATCACGCGGCGATACAGGTCGTTCAGATCCGACGTCGCGAAACGGCCACCGTCCAGCGGCACCAGCGGGCGCAGCTCTGGCGGGATCACCGGAATGACGGTCATGATCATCCACTCGGGCCGGTTGCCGGACTCGAGGAAGGATTCAACGACTTTCAGACGCTTGATGATCTTCTTGGGCTTCAGTTCGCCGGTCGCCTCTTTCAGATCGGCACGCAGCTGGTCTGCTTCGGCTTCCAGATCGATGGCGGCCAGCATTTCGCGGATCGCTTCGGCACCGATATTGGCGGTGAACGCGTCCATGCCATAGGCATCCTGCGCGTCCATATACTCTTCCTCGGTCATCATCTGACCATAGGTGAGGTCCGTCAGACCGGGTTCGATCACAACGTAGTTTTCAAAGTAAAGAACACGTTCCAGATCGCGCAGGGTCATGTCCAGCATAAGGCCGATGCGCGATGGCAGCGACTTGAGGAACCAGATGTGCGCAACAGGCGACGCCAGCTCGATGTGGCCCATACGCTCGCGACGGACCTTTTGCAGCGTGACTTCAACACCACATTTTTCGCAGACAACGCCGCGATACTTCATGCGCTTATATTTGCCGCACAGGCATTCGTAGTCTTTGATCGGGCCAAAGATACGCGCGCAGAAGAGGCCGTCACGCTCTGGCTTGAACGTCCGGTAATTGATGGTTTCTGGTTTCTTGATTTCACCGAACGACCACGACAGGATCCGCTCTGGCGATGCCAGAGAGACCTTGATTTCGTCGAACGTCTTCATCGGCGCGACGGGGTTGAACGGGTTGTTTGTCAGTTCCTGGTTCATCTTAAATCCTTAGATAAGTCTCGAAAGCGGAGGGAGAGAGGTGTTTCCTGCTTCAGGAAACGGTCCGGGGTTTATGAAAACCCCGGCGCGTGCCTCACTCGTCTTCCTCCGCATCCAGGAGTTCCATGTTCAGGCCAAGACCGCGTACCTCTTTCACAAGTACGTTGAACGATTCCGGAATACCGGCTTCGAAGTTGTCTTCGCCTTTGACGATGCTTTCATAGACCTTGGTCCGTCCGGCCACGTCATCCGATTTCACAGTCAGCATCTCCTGCAGGGTGTATGCAGCGCCGTAAGCTTCCAGAGCCCAGACCTCCATCTCACCGAAGCGCTGACCACCGAACTGCGCTTTACCGCCCAATGGCTGCTGGGTGACCAGCGAGTATGGACCAGTTGAACGCGCGTGGATTTTATCGTCCACAAGGTGGTGCAGTTTCAGCAGGTATTTCACGCCGACGGTCACCGGACGCGCAAACTGCTCGCCCGTGCGGCCGTCAAACAGTACCGACTGACCGGAGCTGTCGAAACCGGCCCGTGTCAGGCTGTCGTTCACATCCGCTTCCTTGGCACCATCGAAAACCGGCGTGGCGATTGGGACACCGCGCGCGACGTTCTTGGCTGCGTCCAGCAATGTTTCCTCGTCCATACCCGAGATGCCTTCTTCGTAGACATCGTCGCCATAGGCGTGGTGCATTGCTTCGCGCACAGGTGTCAGATCGCCGGAGCGTTTGTATTCCTGCAGCGCCTCGTCGATGTTGATGCCCAGGCCGCGTGCGGCCCAACCCATGTGGGTTTCAAGGATCTGACCGACGTTCATACGCGACGGAACACCCAGCGGGTTCAAACAGAAGTCGACCGGCGTACCATCCGCGAGGAACGGCATGTCTTCCATTGGTACAACCTTGGAAATAACACCTTTGTTGCCGTGACGACCGGCCATCTTGTCGCCCGGTTGCAGCTTGCGCTTCACCGCAACGAAAACCTTGACCATCTTCATCACGCCCGGGGGCAGATCGTCACCACGACGGACTTTTTCGACTTTGTCCTCGAAACGTGCATCCAAGGTCCGTTTCTGGATCTCGTACTGCTCGTTCAGGGCTTCGACGATCTTGGCATCATCTTCGTCGGCCAAAGCCAACTGCCACCACTGACCGCGCGACAAGGATGCCAGCAGGTCCTCGGTGATTTCAGAGTTTGCCTTTACGCCTTTAGGACCTTTGACAGCCGTCTTGCCGATGATCATTGACTGCAGACGCGCGTAGATGTTGCGGTCAAGAATGCCAAGTTCGTCGTCCCGGTCACGGGCCAGACGTTCGACTTCTTCACGTTCGATCTGCAGCGCACGTTCGTCTTTTTCAACGCCGTGACGGTTGAACACGCGGACTTCAACAACGGTACCGAAATCACCGGGCTTCACACGCAGCGATGTATCGCGCACGTCCGAGGCTTTCTCACCGAAAATGGCGCGCAGCAGTTTTTCCTCTGGCGTCATCGGGCTTTCGCCCTTGGGAGTGATCTTGCCGACGAGAATGTCACCGGGTTCAACATCCGCGCCGATGTACACGATGCCCGCCTCGTCGAGGTTGCGCAGCGCTTCTTCACCGACGTTCGGAATATCGCGTGTGATTTCCTCTGGCCCCAGCTTTGTATCACGGGCGGCGACTTCGAATTCCTCGATGTGGATCGAGGTAAACACGTCGTCACGCGATACACGTTCAGAGATCAGGATGGAGTCTTCGTAGTTGTAGCCGTTCCAAGGCATAAACGCGACGACCACGTTCTTACCAAGCGCCAGTTCACCCATATCGGTCGATGGACCGTCCGCGATAACCTGGCCCTTTTGAACCGTCTCGCCCACTTTCACCAGCGGACGCTGGTTGATGCAGGTGTTCTGGTTCGAACGCTGGAATTTGCGCATGCGGTAGATGTCTACGCCCGCGTCGCCCAGTTCAAGGTCTTCGGTGGCGCGGATAACGATACGGCTGGCGTCGACTTGGTCGATGATACCACCGCGTTTCGCCATATAGGCAGCACCGGAATCCCGTGCGACGACTTCTTCGATACCTGTGCCCACCAGTGGTGCTTCGGCTTGAAGCAAAGGCACCGCCTGACGTTGCATGTTCGAGCCCATCAAGGCCCTGTTCGCATCGTCGTTTTCAAGGAACGGGATCAAGGACGCAGCGACCGAGACCAACTGTTTTGGCGAAACGTCGATCAGATCGACATTCTCGGAAGGCGACAGCGTGTAGTCACCGGATTTCCGTGTCGACACCAGATCGTTGACGAACTTCATGTTCTCATCAAGGTTCGCGTTCGCCTGCGCCACGGTGTGACGCATTTCTTCGGTCGCGGACATGTACTGCACGTCATCGGAAACAACACCGTTCGTTACTTTACGGTAGGGTGTTTCGATAAAGCCGTATTTGTTGACGCGGGCGAATGTTGCCAACGAGTTGATCAAACCAATGTTCGGACCTTCGGGCGTTTCAATCGGACACATACGACCGTAGTGGGTCGCGTGAACGTCACGCACCTCAAAGCCGGCACGTTCGCGTGTCAGACCACCTGGCCCAAGCGCGGACAGACGACGCTTGTGCGTCACCTCGGACAGCGGGTTGGTTTGGTCCATGAACTGCGACAGCTGGCTGGAGCCGAAGAATTCACGTACCGCAGCAGCCGCTGGCTTCGCGTTGATCAGGTCTTGTGGCATGACAGTGTCGATCTCGACCGAGGACATACGTTCCTTGATCGCGCGCTCCATCCGGAGCAGGCCGACGCGGTACTGGTTTTCCATCAGTTCGCCAACGGAGCGTACACGACGGTTCCCAAGGTGGTCGATGTCGTCGATGTCGCCACGGCCGTCACGCAGATCAACCAGCGCCTTGATACAGGCAACGATATCGTCACGGTCCAGCGTGCGCTGCGTGTCTTCCTTGTCGAGCGCAAGACGCATGTTCATCTTCACGCGGCCAACCGCGGAAAGGTCATAGCGGTCCGCATCAAAGAACAGCGTGTCGAACAGGTTCGACGCAGCTTCGACTGTGGGCGGCTCGCCCGGGCGCATCACACGGTAGATGTCCATGAGCGCGGTGTCGCGGTTCATGTTCTTATCTGCCGCCATGGTGTTACGCATGTAGGGGCCGACGTTGATGTTGTCGATGTCGAGAAGTGGGATCTCGGTGATGCCCGCGTCGATCAGCTCTTTTGCTGTACCGCCGATGAGCGTGCCGTCTTTATCGTGCTCGAGCGTCAGCTCGTCGCCCGCTTCGACATAGATCGCGCCGGTTTCTTCGTTGATGATGTCACGCGCGGCGAATTTGCCTGCGATGTGACCGAAGGGCAGCAGCAGTTCTGTCACTTTGCCTTCGTCGATCAACTGCTTCACGGCACGAGGTGTAACCTTCTTGCCCTTCTCGAACAGGATCTCGCCTGTTGCGGCGTCAACCAGATCATACGATGGACGTGTGCCCCGCACACGGTCAGGGAAGAAAGGTGCAACCCAGCCTTCGCCGTCTTTCAGCGTATAGTTCACGGTGTTGTAATACGCGTTCATGATCGCTTCTTGGTCAAGGCCAAGCGCATAGAGCAGCGTTGTTACAGGCAGCTTACGGCGACGGTCGATGCGCGCGAACACGATGTCTTTGGCGTCGAATTCGAAGTCGAGCCACGACCCGCGGTATGGGATGATGCGGCAAGCAAACAACAACTTACCCGAAGAGTGGGTTTTGCCTTTGTCGTGGTCAAAGAAAACGCCGGGCGAACGGTGCATCTGGGATACGATAACACGCTCTGTACCGTTGACAACAAAGGTACCGTTTGGCGTCATCAGGGGCATGTCGCCCATGAACACGTCTTGTTCTTTGATGTCTTTTACCGATTTCGCACCGGTGTCCTCATCCACATCAAATACGATGAGGCGCAGCGTCACCTTCAAAGGCGCGCTGTAGGTCATGTCGCGTTGCTGACATTCCTCGACATCGTATTTGGGTTTTTCGAGCTCGTACTTGACGTATTCAAGCACCGACGTCTCGTTGAAGTCCTTGATCGGGAAAACCGACTGGAACACGCCTTGGATGCCGTCACCGTCTGTCGGTGTTTCCGCATCGCCGGAGCGCAAGAACAAATCATAAGAGGATTTTTGAACCTCGATCAGGTTCGGCATCTCCAGCACTTCGCGGATTTTGCCATAGTATTTACGTAGACGTTTCTGGCCAAGGAAGGTTTGCGCCATGTGTCTGTCACCTTTCGTATCTCTTGCCGAGCTCGCCATCACCGGGGCCGTGATGCGCGCCCATAAGAGCGGTAAATCCTGATCAATTCTTGAGGCACGTCCCACCGTACCTCTTCCGACCACTAGGACCTATCCAGAGAAGTATTTCGCGCGAAATACTTTTCAAAACAGATCAGGCTGGACAGGGAATTCCCCGTCCAGCCTTAATTTTTATGGGCTTGCCCAAAGCTTTACAAACTTCGGTCTGCTTTCATCAAGCAAAAACAGCACCCAGATCTAATGGCTTAGGCCAGTTCGATCTCTGCGCCAGCTGCTTCCAGCTTGGCTTTGATGTCTTCGGCTTCGGCTTTGTCGATGCCTTCTTTGATCTTGCCGCCAGCTTCAACCAGATCTTTGGCTTCTTTCAGGCCCAGACCGGTGATGCCGCGAACTTCTTTGATCACGTTGATTTTGGATGCGCCGGCGTTCTTCAGAACGACGTCGAATTCAGTTTTCTCTTCTGCAGCCGCGCCTGCATCGGCAGGGCCAGCCATCATCACTGCGCCGCCAGCTGCGGGCTCGATGCCATACTCGTCTTTGAGGATGGTTTTCAGTTCTTGTGCTTCCAGCAGTGTCAGACCAACGATGTCTTCTGCCAGTTTTTTCAGATCAGCCATGTTTAGCTCTTTCCGTTAACGATATGTGTGTTCCAACGCGAGTGTTCAACCCTGCGCCAGCTTGACGATATTGCTTTACGCAGCCGCCTTGTCCTCGATGGTGGACAAGATGGAAGCGATGTTGCTTGCAGGTGCGCCAATGGCCCCGGCGATGTTGGAAGCAGGTGCGCCCAGCATACCCGCGATGGTGGAGATAAGCTCCTCCCGCGAAGGCATCTTGGACACGGCTTCAACACCGGCGACATCCAGTGCGTTCTCACCCATTGCGCCGCCGAGAATGACAAACTTTTGATTCTCTTTAGCGAATTCCTGTGCGACCTTGGCAGCTGCCACGGGGTCTTCGGAATAGGTCAGAACGGTCATACCCGTCAGGAGATCTGCAATGCTTTCGCATGGCTTTCCGTCTAGGGCAATTTTGGCGAGCCTGTTTTTGGCAACACGCACGGCCCCGCCCGCAGCGCGAGCGCGCGCACGAAGGTCCTGCATATCAGCAACTGTCAGGCCGACGTAGTGGCTTACCACAACGACGCCAGAGCTTTCGAAGATTTGGCCGAGCTCTTCGACCAACTGTTCTTTCTGGGCTCTATCCACAGTTTCACTCCAAATCTGGGGGTTACCCCCCGGCTCAATTAAGTCCGCTTACGCGAACAGTCTTGGTCCATTTTACGGGAATAAGCCAAAATAGCCCCACGCTTACGCGAACGGTAATTCTTGCATCTCCCATCTCAGAAAGGAATTAAGGCTTGCGCCACCCTTCGTCTCGGACAGAAGACTCACCATGCGATGCATAGTGAATCGAGGGCTTCTTAGGGAATGCAGCGCGGAATGCCAAGGGGAAACTCGACTTTCTTGCGCCGAGTTTAGGCTAATCTGTTTCAAACGCCGTCAGACCGGGTTTCTCTGGCCGGTTTGCGCATAAAAAATCCCCGCACCGGATGACCAATGCGGGGATCTGATCGCAGGCGCAGGGCTGCGCCTATCGCTGGACCTTACTCGGTTACAGCGTTGTCGACTTCTACAGTCACACCTGGGCCCATTGTGGAGCTCAGCGCGATCTTTTTCATATAAGCACCCTTGGAACCGGTAGGCTTGGCTTTGGACACAGCGCCAACAAAGGCACGTACGTTTTCAACCAGCTTCGCTTCGTCAAAGGACAGCTTGCCGATGCCAGCATGCACAACGCCGCCTTTTTCAGCTTTGAACTGAACCTGACCGCCTTTAGCAGCTTCAACAGCTTCTTTGATGTCCATTGTAACTGTGCCGACTTTTGGGTTTGGCATCAGGTTACGTGGGCCGAGAACCTTACCAAGACGACCAACGATGGGCATCATGTCAGGTGTCGCGATGCAGCGATCAAAGTCGATCTTGCCGCCTTGGACAGCTTCCATCAGGTCTTCGGCACCAACGATGTCGGCACCTGCTGCTTGTGCTTCGTCAGCCTTGGGGCCACGGGCGAATACAGCAACGCGAACGGATTTGCCGGTGCCGTTTGGCAGGCCGACAACACCGCGAACCATTTGGTCGGCGTGACGGGGGTCAACACCAAGGTTCATCGCGATTTCGATGGTTTCGTCAAATTTCGCGGTTGCGTTGGCTTTGATCAGGGCGACTGCTTCTTCAACGGTCAGATCTTCTTTGCCTACGAATGCTTCGCGTGCGGCGCGGGTGCGTTTTCCGAGTTTTGCCATCTTACTTAACCTCGATGCCCATGGAGCGGGCAGAGCCCAGAATGATTTTCATCGCGGATTCAACATCCACAGCGCTCAGGTCGGCCATTTTGGCTTCTGCGATTTCGCGCAGTTGCTTGGTGGTCACGGTGCCGACGGTTTCGCGGCTTGGTGTTTTCGCGCCGGAGTTAACCTTGGCAGCTTTCTTCAGGTAGTAGGACGCAGGAGGCGTCTTGATGTCCATGGTGAAGGACTTGTCCTGATAGTAGCTGATCACGGTCGGGCAAGGGGCACCTGGCTCCATGTCCGCTGTCTTGGCGTTGAACGCCTTACAGAATTCCATGATGTTGATCCCGCGCTGACCCAATGCGGGGCCGACGGGTGGGGATGGGTTCGCTTGACCCGCTTTAACTTGCAACTTCATCGTACCGACGAGTTTCTTGGCCATTGGCCTTCTCCTTTTAATGTCGGTGAACTTTCGTTCACCCTATACAACCACATCGCGATGTGGCCGCTTGCTAGCGTGGTGCGGTTGGGCGGCGCGCCGCTGTCCCCTCCCACAAACGAACGGTGTTGCCACCGTATGGCGGGTCGCCCCGCCAATCGCTCAGACCTGCTTGTTGACCTGAGTGAATTCCAATTCGACCGGTGTTTCCCGGCCAAAGATCGACACCGACACCTTGAGGCGCTGGTTCTCGTCGTCGACCTCTTCGATCATACCGTCGAAGTCTTCGAACGGGCCGTCCGCCACTTTGACCTTCTCACCCACTTCGAAGTGGATCAGCGTGCGTGGTGCTTCTTCGCCCTCTTGGACGCGGCCCAGGATCGCGGTGACCTCGGCGTCACGCATCGGCATCGGACGGCCCTGCGGGCCTAGGAAACCGGTGACGCGGTTGATCGAGTTGATCAGGTGATACCCGCGATCGGACATCTCCATATGGACCAGCACATAGCCGGGCATAAAGCGACGTTCTGTCGTGACTTTCTTGCCGCGCCGGACCTCGATCACCTCTTCGGTGGGGACCAGCACTTCGTCGATCTGGTCCTCAAGCTCTTGCTCGGCGACCGTGGTGCGGATTTGCTCGGCAATCTTCTTTTCGAAGTTCGACAAAACACTGACCGAATACCATCTTTTCGCCATCTGAACTTGGTCCCTGTCTTGTGATGCAGCAACGGCCACATCTAAATCTCGTAAAAACCAGCCTGTCGCAGCATGCCGGCGATGAACAAAAAATCGGCGCGCAACACGAATCGCCGCACGCCCCTCTTGATCAGGTCTGCGGGATAGCCCGCAATCGCACATGTTTCAAGAGGGCCACGGCGTTTTAAGGTGCCGCGCCCCTGGATCAGCCGAAGGCGGCCAGGATGTACTGCAATCCGCCACGGATGAGGATATCGACGATCGCAAAGAACACCGCTGTCAACGCGGCAAGGATGAACACCATAACCGTGGTGAGCATGACCTCGCGACGGGTGGGCCAGACGACCTTGGATACTTCGGAACGCACTTGCTGGATGAACTGAAGCGGGTTGACTGTGGCCATGTCGGTTTTCCTGTATACGAACGATTGTGGGGATGTATCTGTCAAAAGCGCTGAATTCAAGGCTTCATATCAAGCTCGCCTACTGGCGAAGCTGGTACACCAAAGTGCGCGTTCTCACATGTGTTGAGACTGGCAGGGGCTGAGGGACTCGAACCCACGACCCTCGGTTTTGGAGACCGATGCTCTACCAACTGAGCTAAACCCCTATGCCGAGTGGTGAGGTAGTCGATATTCGCTGGGGGATCAAGGGCAGATAGACGCATTGCGCAGGAATAATGTCGCCCGCCCCCAAGCCACGAAAAAGGCCGCCCCGATTGGGAGCGGCCTTCGTCTTGTTGCCGGTGCGCGGGGTGACCCGCGGGTTGGCTTACTCGGTGATCTTGGAAACCACGCCCGCGCCAACGGTACGACCGCCTTCGCGGATCGCGAAGCGCAGACCGTCTTCCATCGCGATGGGGGCGATCAGCTCCACGTCGAACTGCAGGTTGTCGCCAGGCATAACCATTTCAGTGCCTTCTGGCAGCTGAACGGTACCGGTGACGTCTGTGGTCCGGAAGTAGAACTGTGGACGGTAGTTCGCGAAGAACGGCGTGTGACGGCCACCCTCTTCTTTGGTGAGGATATAGGCTTCGGCTGTGAACTTGGTGTGCGGCTTAACCGAACCTGGCTTACACAGAACCTGACCACGCTCAACGCCTTCACGGTCGATACCGCGCAGCAGGGCGCCGATGTTGTCGCCAGCTTCCCCACGGTCCAGCAGTTTGCGGAACATTTCAACGCCGGTACATGTGGTTTTCTTGGTGTCGCGGATGCCAACGATTTCGATTTCGTCGCCAACGTTGATCACGCCACGCTCAACACGGCCGGTCACAACTGTACCACGACCGGAGATCGAGAAGACGTCTTCCACAGGCATCAGGAACGGCTGGTCAACAGCGCGCTCAGGTGTCGGGATGTAGTTGTCGACTTCTTCCATCAGCTTGCGGATGGAGTTCTCGCCGATGTTCTCGTCACGGCCTTCCATCGCCGCCAGAGCGGAACCTGGGATCACAGGGATGTCGTCGCCTGGGTAGTCGTAGGAAGACAGCAGTTCGCGGATTTCCATTTCAACCAGTTCCAGCAGCTCTTCATCGTCCACCTGGTCTACTTTGTTCATGTAGACAACCATGGCGGGGATGCCGACCTGACGGCCCAGCAGGATGTGCTCGCGGGTCTGTGGCATGGGGCCATCAGCAGCGTTCACAACCAGGATCGCGCCGTCCATCTGCGCCGCACCGGTGATCATGTTTTTCACATAGTCAGCGTGGCCTGGGCAGTCGACGTGGGCGTAGTGACGGCCTTCGGTCTCATACTCGACGTGTGCGGTCGAGATGGTGATGCCGCGTGCTTTTTCTTCGGGCGCGCCGTCAATCTGGTCATAGGCGCGGAAGTCGCCGAAGTACTTGGTGATCGCCGCGGTCAACGTGGTTTTGCCGTGGTCAACGTGACCAATGGTACCGATGTTAACGTGTGGTTTATTACGTTCAAACTTTGCCTTAGCCATGGAGCAGCCCTTTATATTAATGAGGGCCTGAACCCAGACCCAAACCTATCTGGCGGGCGATGTATTGGGTCTGGCGCATAAAATCAAGCACCTGTTCGCCTCACACCGCCGCAGAATTCATGTAAATGCGCACTAGTTCGCTGTTACCGCCGGCGCAGAGGGGATTTCTGCGCGCTCGATGACCGCGTCCGCCGGGCGTTCGAACCAGCCTTCGGCCTTATTTTGCTTAACCAAATAGGTCTCGATCGACTTTGCCGCATTCTGGCTGAGGTTCTTAAGCTGTTCTTCAGCAGTCTTGGTGTAGCCAGACCCCACGATAGGCCCCTGATCAAGGGATTCGAAAACGGTGATCTGATGCGGTTCCTCCGTAAGCTTCTTCCCCGCGGCGTCGTCCCAGACGGTAAGGTTCAGGATCATGATCGACTTGGGCGCAAGCACAAGCGGGATACCCGGAGGGGCAAGAACATAGCCTTCGACACTGACGCCAAAGTGGTAATTGCGCGTGCCTTCATAGCGGTCAAAACGTTCGGCAATGGCGTCTTTGACGGCCGTGGTCAGCACCTCTTCACTGACTTCACGGCTGATCGGCAGTTTCTGTACCTTCGGCGCGACAACGATGTTGTGGTATAGATTAAAGTCACCCAAAGGCACCGCCGGCTTGTCGAGGTCGGATGCCCCGTTACACGCAGAAAGAACCACGATACTGATCAAAGCTGATAGAATTCGAACCATTTCATGCCTCCTCGGCGCATTTATGCCCTTTGCGATACCCTAAGGCTGAATAGGGTGCAACGTTTGCTAAAGTGGCACGCACCGGGAGGCGTGCTACCTTATGTCCGTCTGATTTAGGATAATTGCCATGGATCGCCCCCTGCCCGCCCGCGTGGCCTTGGTTAACCAACCCCTAGGCCTGTTTCGCAGCCTCGCTATGGCGCGACGTAATGTGCTTAGCATTATTCCTGAAATAGCTGTCAAACAGCCGATGGTCTCTGGCAAAATGGGCAAGCGTTGGCATATGGTTATGGACCCGACTGCCATCCGCGAGATGCTGTTGGATCGGGTTGACGACTACCCTAAATCCTTGGTGACAAAAAACCTTTTGCGCCCCGCGATCGGAGACTCCCTTTTCATTGCGGAGGGTGCGCATTGGCGCTGGCAACGCCGCGCGGTGGCGCCGGCCTTTTCACACCGCAATATGCTGAACCTGTCGCCCATCATGACCGCAGCAGCGCAAAGGTCGGCTGACCGGATCGTCGCCGCTGGCCCGCGGGCCATCAATATGCTGGACGAGATGGTCACGGCGACATTCGACGTCATCTCGGATGTCACTTTCTCGGGCGGCGACGGGTTTGACCGCGGCGCCGTGCACCGCGCCATTGACGACTATATTGCAGAGGCCGGGAAACTGAGCCTTTTCGATATTCTTGGCTTGCCAGACTGGCTTCCGCGCCCAGGACGGGCGATGTCGGGCCGCGCCTTGAAAGATATGAAACGCATTGCCGACGGCGCGATAGATGCGCGGGCCGAACGGGGGCCCAGCGATACGCCGGACCTGCTGGATCTTCTCCTTGATGGCACCGACCCCAAGACCAAACGTCAGATGAATACGGCCGAGCTACGGGACAATCTGTTAACCTTCATCGTCGCAGGGCATGAGACGACGGCCCTTACCCTGTCCTGGGCGCTCTATCTGATGGGCTTTGATCAGGCCGTGCAGCAAAAGGCCCGCGCCGAAGCGCAAACCGTGTTGCAGGGCCGCGCGGCGACGGGTGCAGACGTCGAAAACCTACCATACATCCGCCAAATTATCGACGAAACCCTGCGCCTGTACCCGCCAGCGGGGGTGATTTCACGCACCGCGCAGAGAAATGACACCTTGTGCGGCAGGGAAGTTCGGCCCGGCGATACTGTCATGGTGCCGATTTACGCGCTTGGCCGCCATCAGCAGCTTTGGGACCAGCCCGATGTTTTCGACCCCGACCGTTTCAAAGATCGCAAAGCGATCGATCGATACGCCTACCTGCCCTTTGGCGATGGCCCGCGTATCTGCATCGGCGCGTCCTTTGCGCAGCAAGAGGCGGTGATCATCCTCGCGACCTTGCTTTCGCGGTTTCGTTTCACACCGGTCGCCGGGAAAAGCCCTGAACCGGTTATGATCCTGACCCTACGCCCCGAAGGCGGAGTATGGTTAACCGCAACACCTGCTTAGTCGCAAATCCGCCGCAGGTCGTCCCAGGCGTTCGCGTCGACAATAGCTGAGTATTCAGACTGCGCGCGCGCCGCATTTTGCGCGGCAGTGATACGGTCATCGAAGGATGGATGGCTCAGGAAATGGGCCATCAACGGGTTCGCTTCGCCTTGGGTCTGGCGCATGCGCTCGAACATGGCCCCCATCGCTTTCGGAGACACGCCCGCAGCCGCCATAAGTTTATGTCCGAACGCGTCTGCCTCTGTTTCGGCCTGCTGGGTATAGGTCGCGCTGATCAAACGCTCTGCCAGAAACAACACCACGGCACCGCCTGCGAAGTCACCGAACAAAAGCCCCAATACGCCAATCGATCCGGCGGACCGCAACGCATGGCGTGTCGGGTCACGACTGACAACGTGACCAATTTCATGCGCCAGCACAGCGGCGACCTCATCCGGGGACTGGGCTTGCTGGATCAGCCCGTCGAACAGCACGACAATCCCGCCGGGCAGCGCAAAAGCGTTAACCATCGGGTGGTCCAGCACCAGAACATTCAAATCCTGCACCGCCCCCTCGCCCGCGTTAAGCGCGGTGATCATGCTGGTGAGCGCCGCTTCGCCCGCCGAGGCGTCGCAAATGGCGAGGGGCTGCATGCCGCTTTCGTCCAAGGCCCTGCGAATTTGGCCCAATGTCGCCTCACCCAACGCGGCCTCTCCCGCTGGTGGGATGAAATTCGCCAAACGGTCCGCCAAAAAAGGCACCAGCACTGTAATCTGAAGCACAACAGCCGCGACAGCTGCGATTGCCCAAGCGAACAAGGGGCGTCGCCCTCGGGCCCGCGCAGGACGCCGGGCGGCAGGAAGATGTTGTAGCAGCGTCTTATCCGCAACGATAAGCCGCGCCAGCGGATCTGTAACCGAGCGCAGGGTATAGTCTTCCCCACGAGACTGATCGGGCACCAACCGAATATCGCCAAGCCGCCAGAAGATAATATCTTCGCTATCCAGTCCAATCTGCAGATTATCGTTCGCAATATGCAGGCTTACATCTTCGGCAACCGGATGATCACCATCAAAATAGGCCGCCCCCATGCCGTTAAACCCGACGCTCATATCGCGGCTCCCAGGTCCAACGCCTCTGCAAACCCTTCGGCTTCGGCGAAGTCATCCCGTCCCGACTGGCTGATGCTTTGCAAACCGTCATACCGCTGAAGCGCACAGGTTTTGGCCATGTGACGCATTAACGGAAAGGTGACGAATGTGTTGTAGCAAACGTTCCACATCAAAAAGACCGAGAGGTAAAAGCCCGCCAACACCAAGATCGCCAAAGCCCGAGGGATCGGAAGCGTTTCAATGTCGATCCCCAAATCAAACCCCATAAAGGCGCTTGGTCCAATGACGACAAATGCCCCTAGCACTAGCAAAATCACCCCCAGAACGAGGACCGAATATGCGATAAAGCTGCCGAAAACGTAGATGAACGCGATACGCGGTGCGCTTAGCCTCGACGTTATGGCGATACCATTCGCTGTCTTGTGGTTTGCCATTATTCTTTTCGAAACAAAGCGATAGTGCACTGCACCGTAGACCATGCCTAGCAGGCTCACGGGGAAAAGGAGCAACCACCAAGCGCCTTGCATAGGAAATGCTGCGCCCTGCCCGTCAGCCAGCGTTTCGAGCATCTGCGAGGCGAAGCCCGACGTGTCGAAAGTCTGGGACGCGGCAGATATGTACGCGTAGGCCACGCTACCAAGAAGCAGAAAGGTGAACAAAGCAAACGGAATCGCGGCATGATAGAGCATGCCCCAACGCCCCCCTTGATGCAGCTGTGCCGATCCGAAAAAGGTGCGGTCCGTCGTGTATTTCTCAAGGTAGAAGGTCATACGTGGCCAAAGCAGCCCTAGCGAGAAAATGGTGACCAACCAATGCAGCATAGCGCGCCAGACATACCCCCATGCACCTTTATCAAGGCCAAACCGCACCCCGCGCCATCGCGTCCGTCCCAAGACGTACCGTCGCGCACGATATCGGGCATAGAACCACAAAGGAACAACCCCGAATCCCGCTGCGAAGTACCCTAAGGTCGCGCTCGAAAACACCGAGAAGCTGACGAACATCAGAATCAGATTAATGATTCCGATGTAGAAGGTGAGGATCACAACGGCGATGAAGAAGCCCAATAGCTTTTCAATCGGATCGCCGACGTATTCCATCGGATGCCCGCCCGGCCGGATTGCGGACCAATACCATCGCCGCAAACGGGTCTTCATCCAGAACCGGTAGAACCCCAGCGTCATAATCGTGAGAAAACCGGTTTTGAACGCCAACCAAAAGAGCGCGCCGCGCCCCCCGACGAATTGAACCGACATCGCGGGTGCCGAACCACTGGGGTATGACAGCTCGGCGTCACTCACGTCGCTTGCGATCAACCGAAGCGGTTATCACGCGGGAACCCACGCGGTGCCATGCGCCCCGCTGTCGCGCGTTTGCCAGTCCATTCGGTCAGGTCAGCTTCGGTGCGTGTCCGGCCTGCCGGATCCTGCCAGCTTAGCCCGTTCTCGCGGCTAAACGTGATCGCATCAGACATGCCCCCGTCTTTGTATTTTTGCAGCCGCACACCTTTGCCGCGCCCCATTTCGGGAAGCTCGTCCAAGCCGAACACCAAGACTTTGCGATTTTCGCCCACGACGGCAACGGCATCCGCATCGCCGGTCACCGGCGCGCAAATCATTGCTTTCGCGTCGCCGCGCACGTTCAGCACCTGTTTACCGCTGCGTGTCTGCGCCAGAACATCATCCTCCGGCACGATAAATCCATCCCCGGCCGAGGAAGCCACCAATAGCTTGCGCCCCGCCTTGTGTATCAAAATGTCGACAATTTGAACTTCGTTGGGCAGATCCACCATCAACCGCAATGGCTCCCCCATGCCGCGCCCGCCGGGCAAGGTCGATGCAGACACCGTGTAAAAGCGCCCGTTCGACCCGAAGACCAGCAGCCTGTCTGTTGTCTCTGCATGGAAAATAAAGCGGGGTCCGTCCCCATCCTTGAACTTCAACTCGCGGTTCAGATCGATATGTCCCGTCATCGCACGGATCCAGCCCATCTGCGAACAGACAACTGTAATCGGTTCGCGGTCGATCATCGCCTCCAGCGGGACTTCCTCGATCACGCCGGCTTCGGAAAAGCTCGTTCTACGACGACCGATGTTCTTACCGTCCAGCGACCAGTCCTTGCCGAATTGCTTTTTCGTCTCGCGCAGCTGGTCGATGATCGTATCCCATTGGGTACCTTCATTTTCCAGCAGATCTTCGAGGCCCGAGCGCTCCTCCATCAAGGCGGATTGCTCGCGCAGCAATTCGATTTCTTCCAACCGGCGCAACGACCGTAGGCGCATGTTCAAAATCGCGTCGGCTTGAACTTCGGATAGCGAGTTTTCTGTGGAGGGCGCTGGCGGTACATAGCTCGCCTCGTCCATCGCGCGCACGTGATCCTTACCCCAATCCTCGGCCATCAACGCCGATTTCGGGTCCTCGTCATAGCGAATGATATCAATCACGCGATCGAGGTTAAGAAACGCGACGATAAAACCTTCCAAGACCTCTAGTCGGTGGTCAATCTTCTCCATCCGGTGGGTCGAGCGCCGCTGAAGCACCTCGCGCCGATGATCAAGGAACGCGCGCAGCACTTCCTTCATCGAACATACTTTAGGCGTCACCCCGTCAATCAAGACGTTCATGTTCAACGAGAATCGCACCTCAAGATCAGAGCTGCGATACAGCATCCCCATCAGGACCTCGGGATCAACGTTCTTGGAACGCGGCTCTATGATCAGGCGAATATCGTCGGCCGATTCGTCGCGTACATCGCCCAGAATCGGAATTTTCTTGGTCTGAATAAGCTCTGCGATCTTTTCGATCAGCTTGGATTTCTGTACCTGATAGGGAATTTCAGTGATGACAATTTGCCAAGCACCGCGCCCCAGATCCTCTGTTTCCCACCGACAGCGCAGACGGAAACCGCCCTTACCCGTACGATAGGCATTCGCAATGTTTTCAGGGGGTTCAACGATAATACCGCCGGTCGGAAAATCGGGACCGGGAACGTATTTAAGCAAGGTATCGTCGCGGGCATCGGGCGTTCTGATCAGGTGGATACAGGCGTCCACCAGTTCCGAGATATTATGCGGCGGGATGTTGGTGGCCATGCCAACAGCAATACCCGACGACCCGTTTGCCAGAAGGTTCGGGAACTGCGCGGGCAGAACGGCAGGCTCGGTCAGTGTGCCGTCGTAATTCTCTCTAAAATCGACAGCATTTTCATTCAGGCCTTCCAGCATGGCCTCGGCCACGGCGGTCATGCGCGCTTCGGTATATCGGCTCGCAGCGGGGTTATCCCCATCGATGTTGCCAAAGTTCCCCTGCCCGTCAACCAACGGATAACGCACGTTAAAATCTTGCGCGAGACGCGCCATCGCATCGTAAATCGCAGCGTCGCCATGCGGGTGATAGTTCCCCATCACGTCGCCAGAAATTTTCGCAGACTTCCGGAATCCCCCGGTGCTGTTAAGCCTCAGTTCACGCATCGCGAATAGAATCCGACGGTGAACGGGCTTTAACCCGTCGCGCGCATCGGGCAGCGCGCGGTGCATAATAGTAGACAGCGCATAGGTCAGATACCGATCGCCCAATGCACGGCGCAAAGGCTCTGACGAATTGCGAGAATCTGGATCGGCGGGGGTGGTTACATCTGACATCTTCATTGTTTAGCCAAGGCCGCGAGACGCGGCAAGCGACTGTTTGGGGCGCAGCGCCCCAGCACGGCGTGCGGTGTCTCTGTCATGCAACTTTGCAAACATATTGGAACGATTAGGCAGCATTTTATGTTATACTTGATATTACAGCCTTGGGGAGACCTGCTGCGGGTCTAGGCTGTCTGCTATTTCGAGGAATGTGTGATGAAGCGGTTTATTTTGTTAACCTTCGGGTTTCTTGGTTGGGCATTCTACGAGATGAGCGGCGGGGCCGATTTTCAACCCGCGAGCGCTCGGATGGCTGCGAATGCAGACCAGACGCCGACACAAGAGAGTGGAATCACCGCCGAAACCTCAAACGAACCAGTCGATACGGCAAAGGTCATCCCGGCGGTCGCAACGGCTCCGGTTGATACGACCCCGCCAGGTTTTGAAAGCACCGCGCAAGCTAATGATGCCGAACGCGTTTCTGTCACCCTCACCACCGCATTGAATACCGCGCACACCGGTGCTGCGACTGACGTATCGTATGTGCCTGTCGCCCAGAATATCGCGGCGAACGGGGCGGACACGCCAGCAATTATTCCCAGCCTGATCGTTCCGAACGACAGCGGTGCCGCGATCGTAGAGGCACGTGCTGAAACGAACCTGAGCAGCGAAGCGGATATTCGTTCTGTATCCGGCAACCGTGTGAATGTCCGTGGTGGCCCTGGTACCGAGTTTCAGGTCGTGACCAAGCTAGGTCGCGGCGATTCGGTCGAGATCATTCAGGATAACGGCGATGGATGGGTAAAGATGCGTCCCGTAGACGGCGGGCCAGAGGGCTGGATGGCCGATTTCCTGTTGTCAAACGGGTAAACTACTCAACAACTCCCGAGACAACAGTTAATGCAACAACGTACAATTTTAATTACCGGCTGCTCCTCCGGGATCGGCTACGCCGCTGCGCATGCATTGCGCGAACGCGGCTGGAGGGTTTTCGCTTCGTGCCGCCAAACGCGCGATTGCGAGAGGCTAGCCGCCGAAGGATTTGATGCGCCCCAGCTCGACTATACGGATGCCAGTAGCATCGCCACTGCGGTGGGTCATGTACTTGAGCAAACCGGTGGCACGCTCGATGCCCTTTATAATAACGGTGCCCATGCGACACCCGGTGCCGTCGAAGACCTTCCCACAGACGCGCTGCGCGAGATATTCGAAAGCAATTTCTTCGGCTGGCACGAGCTTACGCGCAAGATCATCCCTGTGATGCGGGCACAGGGTCACGGACGCATTATCCAATGCTCGTCCGTCTTGGGTCTTGTCACGATGCCGTGGCGTGGCGCTTACAATTCTACGAAATTCGCGCTGGAAGGCTTAACAGACACGCTTCGTATTGAGCTGCGCGACACCCCCATTCACGTGACCCTGATCGAGCCCGGGCCCATTACATCCAACATCCGCGCGAACTCTATCCCGCACTTCGAGCGTTGGATCGATTGGAAAAGCTCTGCCCGAAAGGCGCAATACGAAAGCGCGTTGTTAGACAGGCTATACACTGCGAGAGGGACCGACAGGTTCGAGCTTCCGCCACAAGCAGTCGTTGACAAGCTTATCCATGCGCTGGAGGCCGACCGCCCACGGCCGCGGTATTATGTCACGACGCCGACGCGTATCTCGGGCATTTTAAAGCGTATTTTACCAACACGTGCCCTAGACTGGGTGCTCTCTCGATAAATTCGGGTTGCGCTACTGCATGACCCCGCTACATCTTTCAGCAACACAAAGGATGCTTATGTTCGCTGATCCGTTATATATCCTGACCGTCGTTGCCGTGATTGCGGTGGTTATCGTATTGATTTTTGGGCTTGGGGGCTTCGCTGGTGGCGGAGAATTCAATAAGCGCAATTCAAATAAACTCATGCGCATGCGCATCATCGCACAGTTCATCGCTGTCGTTCTCATCGTCATATATGTGTACCTGCGAAAGGACGCTGGCTGATGGTTGTTCTTAATAAAATCTACACCCGCACCGGCGACAAAGGCGAAACCGCGTTGGGAAACGGGGCCCGTGTGGCCAAACACGACCTGCGGGTCGAGGCATATGGCACATCTGACGAATTGAACTGTTTTGTTGGTGTCGCGCGGCTTGAGGCGAAAGGCGAAACCGACGCCGCGCTGTCGCGTATCCAGAACGACCTGTTCGACCTGGGCGCTGACCTGTGCCGCCCAGATATGGAAGCGGATGCAGACGCCGAATACCCGCCTCTGCGCCTCGCGGCGGCGCAGGTCGACAGGCTTGAACGTGAAATTGACGTGATGAACGCTGATCTGTCCCCGCTGAGAAGCTTTATTCTACCCGGCGGCACCGCACTTGCCGCGCATTTGCACGTGTGCCGGACAGTTGCTCGCCGCGCCGAACGGCTTGCGGTGCATTTGGCTGACAGAGATTCTATTAATCCAGCCGCCGTCAAATATCTGAACCGGCTAAGCGATTGGTTTTTCGTCGCGGCGAGGGCTTCAAATAACGGCGGTAAGGACGATGTATTGTGGGTGCCCGGGGCAAATCGCTAAGGCCGTCAGTCAGAAACGCCGCGTCGAAAGACAATAAATTACTATTTTTGACTGTTTTGCATTCGATTGCTTCGTTACACCGACGAAGAGTTCACATGATCTGGGCCGAACCGGCCCGGATCGTCAACTGAGGAGAGAGAACGCTCATGAAGGTACTGGTACCTGTAAAGCGCGTGATCGACTACAACGTGAAAGTACGCGTCAAAGCGGACGGCACGGGTGTTGATCTTGCCAACGTAAAGATGTCGATGAACCCGTTTGACGAGATTTCCGTCGAACAAGCGATCCGCATGAAAGAGGCCGGCCAGGTCGAAGAAGTTGTGGTCGTCTCTATCGGCGTAAAACAGGCGCAGGAAACACTGCGCACAGCGCTGGCAATGGGCGCGGACCGCGCGATTCTGATCGTGGCGGCCGACGATGTGCACAACGATATCGAGCCTTTGACCGTTGCCAAAATTCTGAAAGGCGTCGTCGAAGAAGAGAAGCCCGACCTTGTTCTTTGCGGTAAGCAAGCGATCGACAACGATATGAACGCCACTGGCCAGATGCTGTCCGCTCTGCTGGGGTGGTCGCAAGCGACCTTCGCCTCCAAAGTCGACATCGATGGCGACAGCGCTGTTGTTACACGTGAAGTCGACGGTGGTTTGCAGACTATTAAGGTTTCCATGCCTACAGTCGTGACTGTGGATCTTCGCCTGAACGAACCACGCTATGCGTCGCTACCCAACATCATGAAGGCAAAGAAAAAGCCTTTGGATGAGAAGACACCTGCCGATTATGGCGTCGAGGTTTCCAACCGTTTGGAAATCATCAAGACGGCTGAGCCAGCAGAACGTGCTGCGGGCATCAAGGTCGAGTCGGTCGATGAACTGGTTGCGAAACTTAAAGAAGCGGGGGCTGTGTAATGACTGTTCTACTCCTTGCAGAAGTAACTGATGGCGAACTGGCACTTGACGCGACATCCAAAGCCGTTGCTGCGGCCAAGATGCTCGGCGATGTTACTGTTCTCTGCGCTGGTGGTTCCGCCGCTGCGGCGGGCGAAGCGGCGGCGAAAATCAACGGTGTTTCCAAAGTTCTGGTCGCCGAGGATGAGACCCTTGGCCACCGCCTCGCGGAATCCACGGCGGCGTTGATCGTATCGCTCGCCGGTGATTACGACCACATCACCGCGCCAGCGACCACAGACGCTAAAAACGTGATGCCACGTGTTGCTGCGTTGCTTGACGTCATGTTGCTGTCCGATGTGTCCGGTGTTGTCGACGCCGACACGTTCGAGCGTCCCATCTATGCGGGCAACGCGATCCAGACGGTCAAATCCTCGGATGCGAAAAAGGTTATCACCTTCCGCACCACGACGTTTGACGCCGCGGGCGACGGTGGCTCCGCCTCTGTAGAGACGGTATCCGCTGCGGCCGATCCCGGCCTGTCTTCCTGGGTTGAAGACCACGTTGCAGAAAGCGATCGCCCCGAGCTGACATCGGCTGGCGTGGTTGTTTCCGGCGGCCGTGGCGTTGGCTCCGAAGAAGACTTCGCCTTGATCGAAAAGCTGGCTGACAAGCTGGGTGCCGCTGTTGGCGCTTCGCGCGCTGCCGTTGATTCGGGCTATGCTCCGAACGACTGGCAAGTTGGTCAGACCGGTAAGGTTGTCGCGCCTGAGCTTTATGTGGCGGTTGGTATCTCCGGTGCGATCCAGCACTTGGCCGGCATGAAAGACAGCAAAATCATCGTCGCCATCAACAAAGACGAAGAAGCGCCGATCTTCCAGGTCGCGGACTATGGTCTGGTGGCAGATCTGTTCGAAGCCGTTCCCGAACTGATCGAGAAACTGTAAGCCTTTAAGGTTTTCATGGACAAGGCCCGCAGTCACCTGCGGGCCTTTTTCTATTTCAGGTGTTCAATCGCCTGCGCGACCGCCTTCGCAATCTCTTGATGTGCCCGAACGCCGGGGAGCTGTAACGCCCGCTCTTTTTCTATTGGAGGGAACACCATCCCCGCCGTCCCCTCGGATATGGCCGCGTGTGACGGTGTCACATATACCACCCCGGCCGCCAGTCGACTCACCTGAGAAACCATAGCTTTGGTCACGAACAGAGGCCCCGCGCGAGCCTGCGCCCCCATGTCCCGCGTGGGCTTTTCGGGACTAAGGTGAAGCAGCACGCATGGCCCCGTCATCCGGCCAAGCAGCAGGGTCATCCGTGCGATCCAAGCCTGTTGAAGCTCATGCACCACCATTGCGAACCGAGTGGGCGAGACTTGCTTGAGCGCTTCCAATAGATGGCGTGTGAAATGAAACTCCGCAAAATCAACCTCGGGGTAGATGGAGCAAAGCAGTTTCGACGGTGCGATAAATCTGTCGTTTCGACGCGGGTGCACTGAGTAGTAACGATTCGACATGTTGTGTGCGCCCAACACTTGCACCACGGTCACATGCCCCCCGGCGGCAATTTTCATGACTTCGGCATCATGTAGAAACACATCCAGACCCGCATTTTTACACCCGAAATTGATGCAAGGCACCCCGCTCGACAGTTCTACCAACGTAGGGAACGGAGTTTTGACGTAGCGGCCAAACGTCTGGGACCCGCCAACAAAAACCACATAGGGCGAGGAAGTTCCCCGAAGAGGTCCGCGAAACAGTAGTTTCGACGTACCATAGCGGCACAACGCGTAGTCCAACCGCCGCCTGCCATCATCCGTAGCGCCCATACCGTTCACCCTGTTCCACCGCTTTACGGACGCAGAATCGCCCTAAGTATTTTCGATTTCCTTAATGTTCGGATTTAAGAAAAGCTGTCGTGAATTCCGACCCTTGCGGCTGCTACCCCGCCCGCTTTATGCTGCGGCGAAACAAAAGGGGACAGCGCATGGATATCCAGACAATCGGCATCGTTGGCGCAGGCCAAATGGGCAACGGCATCGCCCATGTTATGGCTTTGGCGGGCTACGACGTGCTGTTGAACGATGTAAGCGCTGAAGCACTGCAAAAAGCGGTTGATACAATTACCGGCAACCTCGACCGTCAGGTTGGCCGCGGTAAGGTAACCGAAGCAGACCGTGACGCTACGCTCAAAAGAATCGTTACAACCCAAACACTTGAAGAGTTGGGCCAAAGCGATCTGGTGATCGAGGCGGCGACTGAACGCGAGACCGTCAAGCAAGCGATTTTTGAAGATCTGATCCCTCACCTCAAACCGACCACAATCCTGACGTCGAACACGTCGTCAATTTCGATTACAAGGCTCGCCAGCCGGACCGATCGCCCTGAAAAATTTATGGGGTTCCACTTCATGAACCCGGTGCCCGTGATGCAACTGGTGGAGTTGATCCGCGGGATTGCGACGGATAAGGAAACTTTTGAGGCCTGCCGCGGCGTCGTTGATAAACTGGGCAAAACTGCGGCCTCTGCCGAAGACTTCCCAGCATTTATCGTAAATCGTATCTTGATGCCGATGATCAACGAGGCTGTCTATACACTCTATGAAGGTGTGGGCTCTGTCGAATCCATCGATAGTTCACTCAAGCTGGGGGCCAACCACCCGATGGGTCCGCTGGAGCTTGCAGATTTCATCGGTCTAGACACCTGCCTGGCGATTATGAACGTGTTGCATGACGGGCTGGCCGATACGAAATATCGTCCCTGCCCGCTGCTGACAAAATACGTTGAAGCGGGCTGGCTGGGGCGCAAATCTCAGCGGGGTTTCTATGACTATCGCGGCGATGTGCCTGTCCCCACGCGATAAATCTGCAGCAAGCAGCGGGGGCCAGCCCCCGCGCCCCCGGGATTTATCCCATTTGGAAGATAGCGTTAGTCTTTAAGCGCAAGTGTATGCGCCCGTAGCCACGCCATGAAACCGCGCGGGTCGTCCGCATGAGCGGCCATCTGCTCTGGCGAAAGCGGCGCGCCTACGATCGGGCCCTGCGGCTTGTCGCATGCGTGCACAATCTCGTGGAGCAGAAGCCCCTGCCGCAAGATGGGCGAGATTTTATTCGCAATTTGATAGGCTCTGCTATTTTGCCCAGGAAAGCGCATCGGCACCACTTGCGCGCCCGAGCGCCGGATCATTTTCGCGGTGAATACGTTCCATTCCGCCTCGATAGCAGGGCCGAACATGGTATCCGAAGCCGCTACGACCCCAGACGGAAACAGCGCGACAACACCGCCATCCTTCAGATGCGCCATCGCTTTGGCGCGCATTTCGACACCTTTGCGCTGCGCATCAGGGTCATGAGGAAACGGCACGGGGATCATATAGCTGCCCGCGACCTCGTCGATAGAGGTCAACAAGGAGCGCGTCAGGATCCGATAATCAGGGCGTACCCGTCCGATCAGATCGGCGAAAATCATGCCATCGACCATCCCGTGCGGGTGGTTCGCAACAACGACCACTGGACCCGTTTTCGGAATTCGATCCAGCTGTTCCTGCGGGGTCGTCAGGTCGATACCCATCGTATCAAGTGCCGCACGCCAGAACCCCTGCCCTGTGGGCGCGCCCTGTTTCTCGAACTGTCGGATCAGGCGTAGAACCTTGAGCTTGCCGGTGAAAAGTTCGATAGCGCTGATGATCCCCGATTTGACAGGATGATCAAACGTGGATGCATAGGACAGGCTTCGGCGGTCATACTTCGTGAAGGTCACCGGTTCGCCGCTGCCATCGTTCAGCAGGGGCGCAGGGCCGGTTGGCGCATTCTCCGTCATGTGGTTAACCCTTTACGCATCACAGTGACCACCAGCCGCATTGCAAACACCGCCGTTACTGGCCTTCGCCAAACTTGTCAGCCACCAAGGCTGTTAACGCATCGGCCAATGCGTCCTGATCCGGGCCGGAGGTCTGTACATCAATCGTACACCCTTTGGACGCCGCAAGCATCAGCAGCCCCATAATGCTGTCACCAGAGGCGGACATCCCGTCCTTGCTGACTTCGGCGCGCGCATCAAAAGCCTCGACGACCTCAACCAGCTTGGCGGAGGCGCGGGCATGCAGGCCTTTTTCGTTTACGATTTTCAATGAGACTTGGGTCATACAATAGGGGCCTTGCTATTCCGCACTAACATTCTGGCTATCAATATATTTTCTGCCGGCCGCCAGGGCCGCGCGCACCGCCTCGGGCACTTCCAGATCACGTGACTTTGCCAGCTTGATCAACATGGGAAGGTTTGCGCCGTAAAGGATCCGACGGTTTTCGGGACGGCATGCAAGCAAGCTGAGGTTCGACGGAGACCCACCGAAAAGGTCCGTTACGACCACAACACCATTGCCCGTATCCACGGCATCGGCAGCCTCGCAGATTTCCCGCTGCTTTTCGGTACGATCATGGTCTGCATGGATCGCAATAGCGCGCACGCCGTTTTGCGACCCAACAACATGTTCGATCGCAGCCAAATATTCTTTGGCCAATCCCCCGTGTGCAACAATCACAATACCAATCAACGCGATGTCTCTTCCCGTTTACTACGATCCAGTTCGCGGTGCCTGATGGACACCTGCCAGCCGTCGTTCGAAAGTTTGAACGCCAGATGTTCGGCCAAAGTTACGGAACGGTGTTGCCCCCCTGTGCAACCAAACGCAAGAGAGATATGCGATTTACCTTCAGTCTTGCAGGCTGGCAGGATCAATTGACACAGAGAGTTTACCTGTCCGGCAAAGCTTTCGAACAGCGGGTCGGCATGCACGTAATCGGCGACCTCTTTTTGTGTGCCGTTCATACCACGCAGGGAGGGCTCCCAATAGGGATTGCGCAAAAACCGGCAGTCGAACACCATATCCGCACTGCGGGGCAAGCCGCGCTTATACGAGAAAGACTGTACGGATACGCTGAGGTGATGCTCCCCATCAAGCGCGAACCAGCGCTCCACTTCCGCACGCAACTGGTGCACATTCAGCTCGGACGTGTCGATCAGGACATCCGCCAGCGCCAGCACCGGTTCAAGCAGCTCTTTCTCGCGCACGATCCCCTCGACAGGCGTAGCGGTGGCCGCCATGGGGTGACGCCGGCGTGTTTCGGAGAAGCGCCGAAGCAGGACGTTGGTCGCACAATCCAGATATAACAATTCAATATCTACATCGGGACGAGACCGCATGTCCGACATCAGTTCGATCACGCGATCGGTCGAAAAATCGCGGTTCCGCAAATCGACACCAAGAGCCATCGGGCGCAGTTGACCCGGTGCTTCGAGCAAAGCGCGCAGCATCCGCATGGGAATATTGTCGATCGCTTCAAAGCCTGCATCCTCCAACACATTGAGCGTTGAAGATCGCCCTGCCCCCGCGGGGCCGGTCACCAGCACCATACGCCGGTTGGGTGTTACATCATCAGTCATCTGCTGTGTATTTCATCATCTTTGCCATCAAGTAAACAGAGGCAGCAAAATGAGGCCCGTCGCATCGTTTCAGGCATCGGATTTGGATGCCCATCACGTTCTGGTATGTGATTTCGGGAAGACGGTCGGGCTCATCTTGGTCAAGGTCTACGATAAGAAAGATCGGTATCGCACTGCGATGTTTCAAGGTCAGCAAGCCGACGCCGCGCGCCTCGATCAACCCTTTGATCGCGGCGGGTGGGTGCGCGATAACCTGGGCATCCTGAACGATCAAATCCGTGCGGTCATCGGCAACCAGCTCGGCCCCCATCGCAATCATCTGCAGCGCCAGCGCGGACTTGCCTTGACCCGAGCCCCCCCTGATCATCACGCCACGCCCATCAATCGCGACGGTGGTGGCGTGGATCGTGCTTTTGGTCATGGCTGGTTCAGGTGGGCAGGCCGACCACAAAGCGCGCGCCAAGGGGATCAGAGGAGATATCGGCGTCTGTGGGCCGGATATTTTCTGCCCAGATCACGCCGCCATGCGCTTCGACAATCTGCTTCGAGATCGCCAGCCCGAGGCCGGAGTTATTGCCAAAATGCTCTTCCGGGCGCTGCGAATAAAAACGTTTAAAGATCTTCGACAGAGCTTGCTCTGGAATGCCGGGCCCGGTGTCTTCGACGACCACAAGAACGCGATTTTCACGTTTACGTGCCCAGACTCGAATGGCATCGCCGTCTTCACAGAACGAGACGGCATTGCTGATCAGATTCACAAAAACCTGTGCCAAGCGTGCTTCCAACCCGTGCACGATGATCGGCTGTTCGGGCAGATCGGTGATAAAATCGATGCCACGTTTGCGCGCATCTTCGCCAAGATACTGACCCAGGTTGCTGATCATCATCAGCAGATCAAACGGCTCTTCCTCTTCCTTGACCAATTCGCTGTCCAGACGGGACGCATTCGAAATATCACTCACCAAACGATCCAACCGGCGAACGTCATGGTCGATGACATCCAGCAGTTTCTCGCGCTGGTCCTCACGCTTGATCAGGCGCAGCGTGCCTACCGCAGAACGGAGCGAAGCAAGCGGGTTCTTGATCTCATGCGCGACATCGGCGGCAAACTGTTCGTTTCCGTCGATGCGGTTGTATAACGCGGAAACCATCCCGCGCAGTGCGCCCGACAAGCGCCCTATTTCATCAGGACGCGCCGTCAAATCAGGGATCCGAATGCGGCCCGGGTTCATCTTCCGCGCATCTTTGTCACGCCCAAGCTCTGCCGCGGCAGCAAGATCGGACAACGGATTTGCGATGGTCGAGGCCAGCACGAGGCTCAACCCGATCGAAACCAGCGTCGCGATCACGAACATCTGGAGCACCCTCTCCCGTTCGCCGCGAACCAGTTTGTCAATTTCACCCGCAGCCGAGGTGACGGCGACAACCCCGACGGGCAATCCGTTCTGCACGATCGGCGTAGCAACGGAGAAAAGCGTGCCGCCAGTGCCGACAAGATCGTTCCGCACCTTGGTCCCGCCTACCAATGCACCCGAGACCAACGGCTGCAACTGTTCCGCCAACGGAGCAGGATCTGCCGTGGCGGCGCTTTCGAAGGGTCGGGAGAGCAGCCCCCAAAGCCAGCTCAACCCATCGGAAATCAGCGCCGTGTCATCTTCGGCACCGACGTTATTTCGCGCGGCGGCACCCGCGTTCTGCGCAACAAGGCTTTCGGTAGAATCGAATACAAACACCTCGATCCCGCTGCGCAAATCAAGCCGGCCAAGGCTTGCATCCACATCTATCGCGTCGCTCAGGCTGTCAGGCGTACCCGCCGTTGCCAACTGCGCCTCAAAAACGTCAGCGATCAGTTCAGCTTCCGAAACCAGTGACGCACCACGCTGCACGGCCAGACTATCGCGAGAAGAGTTAAGATAAAGAATACCGGCGGCCAAAACATTCAACGCAATCAAGTTAAATGTGATGATCTTGCGCGTCAGCGGCGACGCACGCAGAGAGAAGAGCCCCCGCCGCGCGCGTTTGCTGCGCAATTCATCTGTCGCGGTTTTGTCCGGAGCGACCCAATCGTCGCCCAATACAACATCACCGTCCCGATAAGGTGTGGTCATGTCTCGCACAAAATTCCTTTCGACAATGGCCATGGCTCAGGTCACTCTTCGTTGTATCTGTAGCCGATGCCATAGAGTGTTTCGATCGCGGAAAACTCGTCATCCGCAGTCCGCATTTTTTTGCGCAACCGTTTGATATGACTATCGATTGTACGGTCGTCGACGTACACTTGATCATCATATGCCACGTCCATCAACTGGTCACGCGACTTCACAAAGCCGGGGCGCTGTGCAAGCGCTTGCAGCAGCAGGAATTCTGTCACCGTCAGGGATACGTCCTTACCCTTCCAGCTGACTGCATGGCGCAACGGATCCATGCGCAAATCACCACGTTCGATCACTTTGGTTTCTTCGGTGTCGCCGACCTCGTTGGTTTCCACCGCATCCTGACGGCGCAACAGCGCACGGATACGTTCAACCAAAAGCCGCTGACTAAAGGGTTTTTTCACGTAGTCGTCAGCCCCCATCCGCAGGCCGAGCACTTCATCAATCTCGTCATCTTTGGATGTCAGAAAGATCACGGGCATCGCGGTTTTCTGCCGCAGCCTTTGCAGCAAATCCATGCCATCCATGCGAGGCATCTTGATGTCCAACACCGCCATGTCGGGCAGCTTTTTGTTGAACGCATCCAACGCGGCTTGCCCGTCATTATATGTCTCGACTTCGAAACCTTCGGCTTCCAACGTCATTGAAACCGACGTCAGGATATTCCTGTCGTCATCCACCAATGCAATTTTAGACATTGCCTGTTCCTTTTATATGCTGCTCAACTGCCATAATATTTTTTCTTTCATTGATCATCAATTTACGCGGCCGAATCAATCGGAAACTGCGAATCGCTCCTCATCTTGGCCATAATCACGCCACAATTTGCTAATGAATGGCTAAATTGCCGCACATACAGGGTGCAGACGCCACGTTACCCCATAGCACTTTACGTTCAATTAACGACAGTTTCCGCAAACAGTTACATGGTGGCGCTAACTGCGACTAACCTACCTGTTCATACTGTAAATCAACGTGCTAAGAGGCGGACACGACCCCTTGGGTCGAGCCATTTGTGCAAGAATTGGCACCTTTTCTCGGTGCAGCTACAGGAGACATCACATGACGTTAGGCCGCGTAAATCCGCAATTCCGCCTCGAAGACCAAGGCATAAGCGGGCTTGGTGATGTCTATTACAACATGATCGAACCCGCGTTGGTCGAAGCCGCGCTGAAACGGGAAGAGGGCACGTTGGGCAAGGGCGGCGCGTTTCTTGTGACGACGGGCAAATTCACCGGACGCTCCCCCAAGGATAAACATGTCGTAAAAACCGACAGCGTTGCCGATAAAATCTGGTGGGAAAATAACGCCGAGATGTCGCCTGAAGGCTTTGATGCGCTTCACAAGGACATGTTGGCGCACATGCAGGGGCGTGATTACTTCGTCCAGGATCTGGTCGGTGGGGCCGATCCGAAACACGCGATCAACGTGCGTATGGTAACCGAGCTGGCTTGGCACGGTCTGTTCATTCGCCACATGCTGCGCCGCCCCGAGCGCGACGCGCTGGATGATTTCATCGCGGACTTCACCGTGATCAACTGCCCGAGCTTTTCGGCTGATCCAACCAAACACGATTGCCGCTCGGAAACCGTCATTGCGATGAACTTCGACAAAAAGATGATCTTGATCGGCGGCACAGAATACGCAGGTGAGAACAAGAAATCTGTATTCACCCTGCTGAACTACCTGTTGCCGGAAAAAGGGATCATGCCGATGCACTGCTCGGCCAACCATGCTACCGGCAATCCCGTTGATACCGCTGTATTCTTCGGTCTGTCAGGTACAGGAAAGACCACGCTATCCGCCGATCCGGGCCGGACGTTGATTGGTGACGATGAACACGGCTGGTCGGATAACGGGACATTCAATTTCGAAGGTGGCTGCTACGCCAAGACGATCAACCTCAGCCGAGAGGCAGAGCCCGAGATTTACGCCACCACCGAAAAATTCGGCACCGTGATCGAGAACATGATCTTTGATGAAGACACCAAAGAGCTTGATTTCGACGATGACAGCCTCACCGCCAACATGCGTTGCGCTTACCCGCTCCACTACATTTCTAACGCCTCGGCAAAAGCGACGGGTGGGCACCCCAAGAATATCATCATGCTAACCTGTGATGCGTTCGGTGTCCTTCCCCCTATCGCGCGTTTGACCCCGGCGCAGGCCATGTACCACTTCCTGTCTGGCTTCACCTCCAAGGTTGCCGGTACCGAACGTGGTGTGACTGAACCCGAGCCTACATTCTCGACCTGCTTTGGTGCGCCCTTCATGCCGCGCCGCCCCGAAGTCTACGGGAACCTTCTCCGCGAGAAGATCGCGGCGCATGGCGCAACCTGCTGGTTAGTAAACACTGGCTGGACTGGGGGCGCTTATGGCACAGGCAGCCGCATGCCGATCAAAGCAACGCGCGCGCTGCTGACCGCAGCATTGGAAGGGTCGCTCGCCGGGGTAGAATACCGCAAAGATCCAAACTTTGGCTTTGACGTTCCCGTGGCGGTTACGGGTGTTGCTGACATCCTGCTGGATCCACGCCGGACATGGGACAACCCTGAATCCTACGATCGTCAGGCTGACAAGCTGGTCAAGATGTTTGCAGAAAACTTCGAACAATACCTCCCTTATATTGATGACGACGTAAAAGCCGCCGCCATCGGCTAAAGCTTACCAGAGCCGCGCTATTGCGCGGCTCTTTTTCCATGCGCAGACTATGCCGCTTTCGACGCTCGGTCCGAGAGCGGCATATCCAGAATAAAGCGCAAATCTTCGCGCCCCATATAGGCCATGAACCCCTCTACCGGCGCATCCATACCGTTGATGAACCACCGCAACGTGCCTGGCTCCGTATGCATATAGCCATGCCGCGCTGGAAAGCCCTTATACACGACCGAGTTGGTCATAAACGCGATGACATGGTCAGGATCCCAATGCTGCATCGCCTGCCAGAATGCATAGCGCCCCAGCACAGAAGATAGACCTGCGTTTCTGAACTCTCGCGGCGTTGTGCCCACCCAGAACTCCCCATGATAGCACACGTCGCCAGCGATGCGCTGCGCACCCGGCCCCGCGCGATACCGTGATCGGAGAAAATCGATGTCAACGCCGGGCGGCGGAAACTCGACAAATGACCGACGAAGATATTCGGCTAGCTTGGCTCCTTTCAAATCCAGCATACGCATTGCCTGCGTATGCATAACATCGCCTTTGGCATTTCGGCCGACAATCCAAAAGGCATTGGTTTCGTTCAGGTCGTGCGTTTCAGGGTCGAACGGCAGCCCTAGCAAGTGATCCGGACGCGCGTCCTGCAATATCGTCTTATACTCAGCAAAATCATAACCGACCGTTAATGTGATCCCGGCCTCATGCAAAAGTGCGGAACTGCTGGCGATAAACCGTTCGCCGTCTTGAAAACTCAACAACGTCATACTGAACTCTCCTTTGATGCAAGCTGATCAAAGGGTAGCTTATTTATCGGGAATTTTCTTCGATTTTTAGGTAACCGGCTAGAAGCCGACGATTGCATCCTCCGGCATGCCAACCATCGCGTCTTGATCCAACCCAGAGATGGTGACGTGACGTGATCTATCTACCGCGGATATCAAAGCAAAGCTTCCGTCAGGGAAGCGGCTCGCCATCAAAAGTCGTTTATAGGCCAATGGGATAAGCTCGCCGCCTGCCGTGTTCCTCGGCATTTGCGTCACAACCTCGTCAAGGCGGACCCCGCCATTCGCCTGAACCTCACGAAAGGGGAAATCCAGCATCGCCTCAAACTCGGGACCGCCCGGAAAATTGCCGAGAGGGCGGCCAATACTGCTGCGCGCATTCTCCCAACCCCACCAACTTGTGTAAAATGATTCTTGTCCGACTTCGATACAGATCCAACCACTGGGTGAGTCGCGATACACTAGGACATATGGGCGAATTTGTTGAAAATTCTCATGTTCCAACCGGCCCTCGCTCTGCACCCAGGCCAAGAATGCCTCCTTGATCATTTCAGATTCACCGTCCCAAATCTGGGTAAGTGGCCGTTGCTGCTGATAAAAATTCCATCCGTTGGGTGTTTCGTGGGACAGCCGTAAAAGCCCACCCGTGCTCCGCGTGTTGCCCTTGATCCAGACCTTGCCCCGCGCGAGAAACTCACGCGCTTCTGGCAAAGCTTCTTCACCACGCTGTGTTAATTTGTACCGGCGCTCATCAACCTCAAACATAGGAGCCCCCAAGAACTCCTCAATTTGGGCGATATGGCGCCGAACTGTCTGCCGCGTACTTCCCAACAAGCGCACAGCTTGACTAAGGTTCAACGTATCCGCGAGGACGGTAAAAGATCTAACCATTTCATATAGTAACGGCGGAATTCGGTCCGCGTCAAAATCAACTGGCTTTGGGCTGTCGACAGTATTCATTCGTCACCAATGGTAAATCAATCATACATTAAGGCGTTATTCATAATACACCCTTGGCCACTTTGTAACCACAAATTGAATAAATCTATCCAATTGAACGGAAAGAGTGATTTGGGGATGACTAATTCAACAACAACCGGAGGTAATTAATATGTCGCATCCAGTGGACATCCACGTCGGCAAAAAACTTAAACAGATCCGTACGCTGCGTCGGCTTTCCCAAACTGATGTGGCCAAGCGGTTAAATCTGTCGTTCCAGCAAATCCAGAAATACGAAATCGGGTCAAACCGGGTCGCGGCAAGCCGCCTGTTTGAACTGTCCCAGATTTTAGACGTAACGCCCGCATATTTCTTTGAAGGTCTGCATGACAACACGAATGATGCGCCCAAAGCCGACCCGAGCATCGAGATTGTCAGCGCCTTGGCCGCAATAAACGATGACGCGCTCAAAACACGTATTGTGACGTTTATCGAAGATGTGTCTGGGCTGACGGTCGCGCGTCAGGGCTAAGCCTTAACCAAACACCCCTCGGCGCACCAAGTTTGCGCCTGCAATCAATAGGATGACCAGCGTCGCTTTCTTAAAGGACGCTTGGTCAATCTTATCCATGACTTTGCTGCCAAGCCACATACCGGTTAGCGACGGCAAGATCATGACCGCAGAAAAGGGCACGGTTTCGGCGCGCAGCACGCCAGATCCGAAGTGTGAAAACAACAATAGCACCGCGCCGAGTCCGTAGATGACACCCTGAACCCGCATTTGGTCGTGCTTGGGCGTGCCCAATGCGGTCAGGTAGGCGACGGTAGGCGGCCCCCAAACGGCCGATACGCCACCGACCGCCCCAGCGAAGGCACCTATAAATGCTTCTAGTTTTGTAGATCGGTGCGACAGGGTGAAGCTACGCCCCGTGACCTGCCACAGCGCGAACAATGTGATCGGAACACCAATCACCAGCAGCATCGTATCGGCGGCGAGAAAACGCACGGTCTGCGCTGACAAGCTAAGCGCTATGCCGCCCGCGATCAGAAAAACCTTAAACATTTTGATGGAGTCCCAAGCTGCGGCCACCCCCTGCCGTAGTGCCTGAAACATATTGGTAATTACAGTCGGGAAGATCAGCCCCGCAAGGGCAAGCTCAGGCGACAAAAACATCGTCAGCCCTGAAATCAGCACCAGCGGCATCGCGAACCCCACGACGCCCTTAATGAATCCCGCCACAAGGCCAATTCCAAAGGCGAACGCCCATTCTGACGGCGTCAACAAACTGAAAAACATGTCCATACCGCACGTCATACCAAGATTGCAGCGGAGCGCACGCGAAATCCTCAGCGTAATTTTAAACCAAATTGACGCAGCAAAACGTATCTTTATTGTGCTGCACCTGCGAAAAGGTTATGCCGTGCTTAACCAAACAAGGGAGCTTACAGATGGCACATGATGGACAAGACGTGATTTCTGGCGCGAACATCGTGATCGATGACCTGCTCGCAACCACCAGATCAACGCTGGCCCCGGTAGACCGCCTTTTAGAAGCCGCTAAATCCGCGGTTCGTGCGACCGTTTCTCAAGACGGGAAAGTGTCGAATACACTGGTCGAAGAAAACCAAACCGCCGCGCATGGTCTTGCGTGGCTTGCAACCTACGCCCAATCGCTTCACCAGATGCAGCTATGGGCAGAGAAGCTCGACGCAGATGGCACGTTTTCCGAAACAGAACAGTTGATCCATCAAATCGCATTCGGCGAATACCTGTGCCAGATTTCCGGCGGCATTCAGATGAACCAAGGGGAAATTCTGCGCCTGCATGATCTTGGCGTCTCTACCGAAGATCAGAACGCGTTTTCCAATGCCGGCATCACGACACTGCAGCAACGAGGCAATTCGCAGGCTGCACGCACGCGCCTTGTCGAACTCATGCAAGAGCAAAGCGCCAACATCACCGTCGGGCGGACTGGCCTTGACGAAGAGCTGGAGATGATCCGCGAACAGTTCCGTCGTTACGCTGTTGAAAAAGTGGAACCATTTGCCCACGAATGGCACCTGAAGGACGAGCTGATCCCGATTGAAGTCATCAATGAATTGGCAGAAATGGGCGTTTTTGGTCTGACGATCCCAGAAGAATTCGGTGGCTTTGGGCTGTCCAAAGCCTCTATGTGCGTCGTTTCGGAAGAGCTGTCGCGCGGCTATATCGGCGTGGGCTCGCTCGGCACGCGGTCTGAAATCGCGGCCGAACTGATCATCGCAGGCGGGACGGACGCCCAAAAAGAAAAATGGCTCCCGCGGATCGCCAGCGCCGAGACCTTGCCCACAGCCGTCTTCACGGAACCGAACACCGGCTCTGACCTTGGTTCTTTGCGCACGCGCGCGGTGAAAGATGGCGACGATTATAAGATAACTGGCAATAAAACCTGGATCACGCACGCGGCCCGGACCCATGTGATGACGCTGCTGGCGCGCACGGACCCGCAGACGTCGAACTACAAGGGCCTGTCGATGTTCTTGGCCGAGAAAACGCCGGGCGACGACGCGAACCCTTTTCCTTCCGAAGGCATGACCGGCGGCGAGATCGAAGTGCTCGGCTATCGCGGCATGAAGGAATACGAGCTCGGTTTCGACGGCTTCCACGTCAAAGGTGAAAACCTGTTGGGCGGCGAAGAGGGCAAAGGTTTCAAACAGTTGATGGAAACCTTTGAAAGCGCGCGCATCCAGACAGCCGCGCGTGCCATCGGGGTCGCGCAATCCGCGCTCGACATTTCGATGCAATACGCGATTGATCGCAAGCAGTTCGGCAAGTCTCTCATCAACTTCCCTCGCGTGTCGTCCAAACTGGCGATGATGGCGGTCGAAATCATGATCGCCCGCCAGCTCACCTATTTCTCGGCGTTTGAAAAAGACGAAGGCCGGCGCTGTGATGTCGAAGCGGGCATGGCCAAACTGCTCGGCGCACGGGTCGCTTGGGCCGCAGCTGACAATGGCTTGCAGATCCATGGCGGCAACGGTTTTGCACTCGAATACAAAATCAGCCGTGTCCTATGTGACGCACGTATCCTCAACATTTTCGAAGGCGCGGCAGAGATTCAGGCGCAGGTCATCTCGCGCCGTTTGCTCGGATGAAGTTCGGGCAGCCTGACGCGTGAAATCGTCGGGCTGCCTATCCGGCCCCCATGATCAAGCTGACCTCCCTCTTTCTGGCCATAGCCCTGACAACCCAGTGCAGTCAGGACGAAACTCTGCGGGCGTATGGGGCCGCCGATCGCCTATGGCGCTTGCAAGAGCTAAACGGGGTCACGTTCTCAGCAAACACACAGCTGTCCTTTCCAGAAAAAGAACAGGTTACCGTTCAAGGCCCCTGCAATCGGATGTCCGGCACGAACAAGCTGCCCTACCCCTGGTTTTCTTTCACGCTCATATCCTCCACCAAAATGGCATGTCCTGATCTCGGCCAAGAAAACATCTTTATCGACGCGCTCAACAACGCCACCCTCGTCGAAATTCTGAATGACGTCATGATTCTGTCTAACACCGAGGATCTTAATATGGTGTTTCGCGCCGTCGACTAAATGCCTCGACGTAGCGCGCGCGCGCCTCGGGTAGGGGCTTGTCCCCTAGATCGCGCGCCAGATGCCGCTCTAGGAAATACCCCGTGGTTTTAAACGCCAGCGCAATATCCGCATCGCTCGCATCCCCTTCCCCACGTAAAACGGGCGACAATGGCAGCATTTTATCGACCCACTCCCCCGCCCCTTCTCGGGTCACAGCACGCCCCGTTTTCGGAGATACAAAGACCAGCCCGCTGGTCCGTCCGGTCACCGCACAGGCGCTCAGATCAAGCCCATAGCCAAGCTCATCTAACAGGCTGACTTCCCATTGAAGATAGGCCAATGGCCACAGGTCCCCCTGCCCCAATAGATCCAGAAGCGCTTCAGTTCGACGATATAATGGCGGATGCGCTTCGCGTTCGGGCAATGCAAAGGCAAGCAGCCCCGTCACCGCATTCAACCCCGCAAGGCTCAGCCGATCATGCATTGCCAATGCGGCGCGGCTGCGTACGGGCTCTACAGTAAACGCGCCGATATGATCTTCAAGCCGCGCGCGCCATGCGATGTCTAACTGCGCACCCGGTTGGAGAATTGGGGCAATCTTGCGACTGGTACCGCCGCGCACGATCCCGGCGTGGCGGCCGCGCTCGGGGGTGAACACCTCGATGATGGCCGATGTCTCACCATGGCGGCGCGCGCTTAGCAAAATGCCTTGATCGCGCCATTCCATCAGCTCAGCCCGTCCTCATGCAGCAGATGCCGACCCTGCCTGTCTTCTACCTCGATCACCCATAGGTCCGGATCAAAGCCGCGCTGTCGGCTGATCGACGCATCAACCTCCGGCTCCTGCCCGCTTGTCATTTCGACCCAGGTCCGCTCACCACTGATCAAATCGAAACTTTTCTGAAAAAGCTGTGCATTTCCATCGAGCGTTGCGAGCTTCACCAGAACAGCGCCGCCGGTGTCATCCCCATGCGCGACCACGAACGCAGGAATATCATACACCCGCAGTCGCGCCAGATAGGCATCGACCCAGAACCGCGCGGTCAACCGGGCCATGACAGGCCCGTCGTTCCAAATGGTGTAAAATCCTCCCCGAAGGGTCGGGCCGCACCAGATCTAGACATTTCCGTCTTTGAACTCCAACCCCATCTCGGAGTAGCGCTCCGCCTCGTCCAGCCAGTTCGGGCGCACTTTGACCTGCAAAAACAGGTGCACTTTCCGCCCGAGAAATTCTTCAAGCTCCTCGCGAGAGGCTTTGCTGACCGCCTTGATCGTCTCGCCCTTGCTGCCAAGCACGATCCCCTTGTGACCGTCGCGCACCACATAGATCAACTGATCCACCCGCGCAGACCCGTCTTTACGCTCTTCCCAGTTCTCCGTCTCGACCGTTAGCTGATAGGGCAGCTCCTGATGCAGACGCAGGGTCAGCTTCTCGCGGGTCATTTCGGCGGCGATCATGCGCATAGGCAGATCGGCAATCTGATCTTCGGGATAGAGCCAAGGCCCCTCGGGCAATTCGCCCGCCAGCCAGTGGCGCAACGTATCCACACCATGCCCCCGCTCGGCCGAAATCATGAATGTTTCGGCAAAATCATAGCGGTCGTTCATCTCTTTGCTCAGCCCCAACAGGACCGGAGCTTCGACACGGTCGATCTTGTTGATCGCAAGCGCGACCTTGCGCCCCTGACCGATGTCAGCGAGCCCTTCCAGGATACGTTCGACCCCTTCGGTGATCCCACGGTTGGCCTCGATCAGCAGAATGACAACATCCGCATCGGCAGCGCCCCCCCAAGCCGCGGCCACCATGGCGCGGTCCAGACGGCGACGGGGCTGGAACAGACCGGGGGTGTCCACGAATACAAGCTGGCTTTCCCCTTCCATCGCGACGCCACGAATACGGGCGCGTGTGGTCTGCACCTTATGGGTCACGATCGACACTTTCGCGCCGACCATGCGGTTCAGCAACGTCGATTTGCCCGCGTTGGGCTCGCCGATCAGGGCGATAAATCCGGCGCGCGTGGTCATGAGGGTCTCTCCAATTGGGCCAAGAGCGTCTTGGCAGCGGCCTGTTCGGCCTGACGTTTCGATGGGGCGGACGCGACGGCGCTGGCCCCGTTTTCAATCCGGGCGGTAATGGTAAACACCGGGGCGTGGTCTGGCCCCTGCCGGTCGGTCTGAACATAGGCGGGGGGCGGCAAGCCGCGCGCTTGCGCCCATTCTTGCAGCGCGGTCTTGGCGTCGCGGGCGTCTTGCTTGACCTGCATCACACGGTCACCCCACAATCGCAGGATCAACGCTTTGGCCTCGTCAAATCCGCCATCCAGATAGACAGCCGCGATGATAGCCTCGATCGCGTCCCCCAACAACGCCTGCTTGCGGCGGCCGCCAGACAACATCTCTGACCGGCCAAGCTTCAGCACCGCGCCCATGTCGATCTCGCGCGCGACCTCGGCGCAGGCTTCCTTGCGCACCAATGCGTTGAACCGCGGGGCGAGCTGCCCTTCGGTTGCGGCCGGATCAAGTTTCAGCAGCGCTTCGGCCATCACCAGCCCCAGAACGCGATCCCCCAGAAACTCAAGCCGCTGGTTGTCGTCACGATTGGCCGACGACATAGAGGCATGGGTCACCGCGCGGTTCAACAGCTCCGGCTTGGCAAAGTGGTACCCGATGCGGCCTTCAAAGGCCCGGAGATCAGCATTTAACTTCACTTGATCGCCTTAAAGAAACGATCGCTGCGCCATGTCCAGAAGAACAACATCGACCGACCGGCCGAGCTGAACATGATCCGGTCCGCGCGACCGATCAGGTTTTCGTACGGCACGAAACCGACGCCACCGGCCTGCTGTGCCAGACGGCTATCGGCAGAGTTGTCGCGGTTGTCGCCCATGAAAAAGTAATGCCCTTCTGGCACCGTGTAGACACCGGTATTGTCCGACGCCTGATTGCCAATGTTCAGGATCGCATGTTCGACCCCGTTAGGGAGCACTTCGATCTGACGGGATTTTTCACATACACCACCAGCACCGACGGCACCGTTCTCGCAACGCGGACGCATGCCCTGCGGGCCCTGACGGTCCATGACCTCTTCGAAGACACCATCGTCACGCAGTTCGACCGCCGTGCCATTGATGCTGACCACACCGTCGGTGATCTGAACCTTGTCCCCCGGCAAGCCGATCAGACGCTTGATGTAATCGCGACCAGACACGGGATGACGGAAAACCACCACATCGCCCCGCTCGGGCTCTGACCCGAACAAACGCGTGTTGTCGCCGTCAAACACACCGCAGACGTCTTTCGCGTCGACCTCAATGCCGAACCGCGGCATCATCACGCTGGGACAGGAGGCGTAGGAATAGCCATAGGCCATTTTGTTCACGAACAGGAAATCCCCGATCAACAACGTCTCTTTCATCGACCCCGAAGGGATCCAGAAAGGCTGGAAAAACAGGGTCCGAAAGACCCCTGCGATCAACAGCGCATAGACGATTGTTTTGATGGTTTCGACAAAGGCGTTGCCGGTTTTCTCTTTGGCGGCCATTTTGGCGCTCCTGTTCATGCGTTCGAGCGTTACATGCGGGTGCCATTGACGCAAGTCAAGCAACCCTGCCCCCGATCCATCGACCGAATGGGCTATGATCTGCCGTTAGGTCTGAATACCTGCCTTGGGGCGGGCTTCGATGACGACAAAGGCCTGCGCCCAAGGGTGGTCATCTGTCAGCGTGACGTGAATGATCGCCTCGTGGCCGTCGGGTGTCATCTTGGCCAAACGCTCCGCCGCCCAGCCGGTGACCTCCATCACGGGCTGGCCGGTGCGCAGGTTGCTCACCGCCATATCGCGCCAAGCGATCCCCATGCGCAGACCGGTGCCAAGCGCCTTTGAACATGCCTCTTTCGCGGCCCAGCGTTTGGCGTAGGTGCCCGCGACATCACGGCGACGTTCGGCCTTTAGCTGTTCGACCTCGGTGAACACGCGATTGCGGAAACGGTCGCCAAAGCGGTCCAGCGTGCCTTGAATCCGTTCGATATTCGCGAGGTCGGTGCCGATGCCCAAAATCATGCCGCGCCCTCAGCCCTTGCGGGCGTCATCCATCAGGCGGCGCATCTCGGCGATGGCGGGGCCGAGGCCCAAAAAGATCGCCTCGCCAATCAGAAAATGCCCGATGTTCAGCTCTTGCACCTCGGGGAAAGCTGCGACGGGGCTGACGGTATCATAGGTGAGACCGTGGCCCGCGTGCACCTCAAGCCCCAGACTATGGGCGAATTTTGACATCTCTTCGAGCTTTTGCAGCTCCTTTTGTGCTTCCTCCCAATGCCCTTCGGCATAGGCGTCGCAATAGGCACCGGTGTGCAGTTCGATCACCTCTGCCCCGATGCGGTTCGCCGCCTCGATCTGGCGCTGATCGGCGGCGATGAAGATGCTGACGCGGCTGCCCGCTTCGCGCAGAGGCGCGATGAAATGCGCCAGCCGGTTTTCCTCGCGTGCGACTTCAAGCCCGCCTTCGGTTGTCCGCTCTTCGCGCTTTTCCGGCACGATGCAGACGGCATGGGGTTTGTGGCGTAGGGCGATGGCCTGCATCTCTTCCGTGGCGGCCATCTCGAAGTTGAGCGGCACGTTCAACACCTCTTGCAGCCCTTCGATATCCGCATCGGTGATGTGGCGTCGATCCTCGCGCAGGTGCGCGGTGATGCCATCAGCGCCTGCCTCTTGCGCGGCGCGGGCTGCGCGCAGCGGGTCCGGATAGGCACCGCCGCGCGCATTCCGCACAGTCGCCACGTGGTCAATATTTACGCCCAGCCGAAGCTTACCTTGTGCCGCCATGGTCTTTCCCCTCCAGAGCCGCCTGCTCTGCCTTGCGTTTCGCCTCGGCCTTGGCCGAGGCTTTCTTTTTCAACAAATCGAACTTGGCCTTGATCGCGCCCTTGCGCCGCTTTTGATAGGCCCGCAGCAAGGGCACGGCCAGATAATAGGCGATCGTGGCGCAGATCATGCCGGGCACGATGCCCCCGATCAGATACGGATAGAACACCTGATGCCAGAAGACCTCAAGCCCCGACCAATCCATGTCGCGGCTGGTAAAGATCGCCACAAAGTTGGCCAACAAGTCGTGACCGGCGTCAAAGAATTTGCCCCCGAAGGACCGATGCTCCCCCGTCCGCATGTGGGAACCGAGAATCCAGTGCCCCATAGACAGCGATGACAGCCCGATAGGGACATAGGTCAGCGGGTTGCCAAAAAACGTCCCCATCAATGCGGCCAGCAGATTGCCCCGCATGACACGCGATACCAGCGCCGCCACGATAAAATGCATACCGTAGAAGGGCGTAAACGTGGTAAAAACACCGGCCCAGATGCCACGCGCAATGCGTTCGGGCGTGTCGGGCAAGCGGCGCATCCGGTGTTTGACATAGTGAAACGCCCGCGTCCAACCACCCCGAGGCCACATGAATTCAGCCATCGCGCGCACTGTCGGCTTTGGATCGCGGCGTTTGAAAATCAACAGTTCGTCCTTGGGTCAGTGCAGTCCGGGCGGATCATGCGTCTTTGGTACCTGCCTTGAACAAGTCGGGGTTCCGGTATCGGCTGATCTCGGCGACCTCGCTCTCGGCCTCCAACATCGGGATCAAAGAATGCAGATGCGCAATGTCTCGCAGTTCTACGTAGATCAACAACCGGTAAAAGTCAGGCTTGCGGTCCAAAAATTCCAGATCTGCGATATTGGCAGAGGATTGGCCGATCAGCGTACAAATCCGCCCCAGCACGCCCGCCCCATTGCCGATGGTCAGATCCAGTGTCGCCCCATAGATCGCGGGATGTGGCCCGTCGTGCCAACGCAGATCCAGCCAGCGTTCGGGCTGGTCCTCGTAATGCGACAGACGCTCGCAATCGATGGTGTGGATTTTGACGCCCTGCCCGCGGAAGGTGATGCCGACAATGCGTTCCCCCGGCAGCGCTTGACAACAAGGCGACCGGTCAAAGGATTGCCCCGCTTCCAGCCCCACCACCGCGCGCTTGCGGTCGACATGTTCCCCGGGTTTGGGTCGCAGGTTGGGATAGACGGCCTGCACCACCTCTTGGCCCGTCAGCTCGGCAGAGCCAAGTTGCGCCAAAAGCTCCTCCGCGCTGGAGAGGCGCAAGTTGCGCGCCGCGGTGCGCAGCACTTTCTCCGTCGCCGATTTATTCATCTGCTCGAAGGCAGAGCGGGCAAGTTCGCGCCCAAGGCTGACAAAGCGCGCGCGATCCAGTTCACGCAGCGACCGACGGATCGCCGTCTTGGCCTTGCCCGTCGTTGCGATATCCAGCCATGTCGCCTGCGGTGTCTGACCTTGGGCGGTGATAATCTCGATCGACTGGCCGTTTTTCACCCGCGTCCACAAAGGCACGCGCATCCCGTCGATCTTGGCACCCACGCAGGCAGACCCGATTCGCGTGTGGATCGCATAGGCGAAATCAATCGGCGTCGCCCCACGCGGCAGCTTGACCACCTCGCCCTTGGGGGTAAAGCAGAACACCTGATCGGCGTACATCTCAAGCTTGACCGCCTCGAGGAAATCCTCGTGATCCTCCTCTGAATCGAGCTGCTCTGTCAGTTGCGCGACCCATTTGACCGGATCAACAGCAAAGGGGTTCCGCGACCGTACGCCGTCACGATAGGACCAATGCGCCGCCACACCGGATTCAGCGACATCATGCATCTGCCGCGTTCTGATCTGCACCTCGACCCGTTTGCCGTCACGGCCAGAGACGGTGGTATGGATCGAACGGTAACCGTTCGTCTTGGGCTGGCTGATATAATCCTTGAACCGGCCCGGCACGGCCCGCCAGCGCCGATGGATGGTGCCAAGTGCGCGATAACATTCATCCTCCGAGGTGGTGATAACGCGGAAACCGTAAATATCCGATAAACGGGAAAAGGATTGCTGCTTTTCCTGCATCTTGCGCCAGATCGAATACGGTTTTTTCGCCCGCCCAAAGACTTCGGCCTCGATCCCGGCTTTCTCAAGCTCGTGCCGCATGTCGCCGGTGATTCGCTGGATGACATCGCCCGTTTCGCGCTGAAGGGTGATAAAGCGCCGGATGATCGACTGTCGCCCTTCGGGGTTGAGCACGCGAAAGGCCAGATCCTCAAGCTCTTCGCGCATCCATTGCATCCCCATACGCCCCGCAAGAGGCGCATAGATATCCATTGTTTCACGAGCTTTCTGGATCTGCTTGTCAGGGCGCATCGACTTGATCGTGCGCATATTATGCAGCCGATCCGCCAACTTAACCAAAATAACCCGCAGATCTTTCGACATTGCCATGAACAGCTTGCGAAAGTTCTCGGCCTGTTTTGTCTCGTTGGAATTCAGTTGCAGGTTGGTCAGCTTGGTCACGCCATCGACCAGTTCAGCGACATCATGTCCGAACTTTTCATCGACGCTGCTATAGGACGCTTTCGTGTCCTCGATCGTGTCGTGCAGCAATGCGGTGATGATGGTCGCGTCATCCAGCTGCTGTTCGGTCAAAATAGCCGCGACAGAGACCGGATGCGTAAAATAGGGCTCTCCGGAATGGCGGAACTGGCCCTCGTGCATCTGCTGGCCATAGTCATAGGCCAGCCTGATCTGATTTTCGTTCGTCTTAGGGTTATAGGCGCGCACAAGCGCGATAAGGTCGTCAGCCGTAATGTCGGCGGTATTCATACCTGTCCTGCCTATAAGCCCCGAAGGGCGCGGGCCTTAGCCCTGCCCTTGTGCCGCCATCAACTGCCGCAGCAGCATTTCTTCGGACATGTTGTCCTCTTCGGGCTTGTCTTGCTCAGCCCCCATAAGAAGCGCCATTGCGTCCTCTTCGGGTTCATCAACCTCAATCTGGTTCTGGTTGCTTTCGATCAGACGCTCGCGCAGTTCGTCGGCCGATTGGGTTTCATCCGCAATCTCGCGCAGGGACACGACAGGGTTTTTGTCGTTATCGCGATCAACAGTAACCGTAGAACCTGCCGCAATTTCACGCGCACGATGCGCGGCAAGCATGACAAGCTCGAACCGGTTTGGCACTTTATCTACACAATCTTCGACAGTGACGCGGGCCATGGGGATGCTCCAATCATGAATGCTGCAAGAAGCCGACTATTTAGAAGCCATCGGCGGAATTTACAAGGGCCTATTCCAGCGGCCACACCCCCTTTTTATCTGCCTCTGGCAGGTCATTCAACATCTCGCGAACGGTTTTGCCGATCAGGGGGTGACACCAGTCCGGCGCGATGTCCGCCAGCGGCACCAAAACAAAGGCACGATCCTGAAGCCGCGGGTGCGGCAGGATCAGCTGGTCAGGCGCTTTGACCATCTGCTGTTCAAGCGGAATCTCCCGCCAATCGGTCTGGGTCTGTACATCCGGCAACACTACTTCCCCCATCGCGATTAGATCCAGATCGACCGTCCGAGGGGCCCAACGGCTTTGCCGCTCGCGCCCAAGCTCTGCTTCGACGGCATGAAGAATAGCTAAAACTTGATCCGGCTCCCCTTCTACCCTTATACTAGCGGTTGTATTTACGAAATTCGGACCCGACCCCGCAGGAAACGCATAAGTTGAGTAAAACGGGCTAAGAGCGACAACCCGCACGCCCATACCAGCCATAATATCAAGGGCCCGTCGCAGAGTTTCTGCCGGCCCTCCCGCAACTGATGATTGATTGCTCCCGAGGGCGATCAGCGCGCACTTGCCGATTTCACCCCCCTTGGGGTCAGGGATGGCCAATGTCTTCACTTGCTGCCTCTCGAAAAAACCTTAGTTAGTATTGTATTCATAGTCGGAAACTAAATTTGAAACATTTCGTTTTATAGCGGCTCTACACGACGCAAATTTCCGAACGACGTGTATTAGGAAGGCACTTCATGTTCTACAAGGACGAACGGCTCGCTTTATTCATCGACGGCTCCAACCTTTACGCAGCGGCCAAGAACCTGGGTTTTGACATTGATTACAAGCTACTGCGGCAGGAGTTCATGCGCCGCGGCAAACTGCTGCGTGCCTTTTACTACACCGCTTTGCTGGAAAATGACGAATACTCCCCCATACGCCCGCTGGTAGACTGGCTGAACTATAACGGGTTCTCCATGGTGACCAAACCAGCCAAGGAATACACCGACAGCATGGGCCGCCGGAAGGTCAAGGGGAACATGGATATCGAGCTTGCGGTCGACGCGATGGAGCTTGCGCCACATCTTGACCACATCGTGATCTTCTCCGGTGACGGCGATTTCCGCCCGTTGGTCGAAAGCCTTCAACGCCAGGGCGTGCGCGTCTCGGTCGTCAGCACGATCCGCAGCCAACCGCCCATGATCTCGGACGAGCTGCGCCGCCAAGTGGACAACTTTATCGAACTCGAAGACCTGCGCGACGTTATTGGCCGGCCTCCACGTGAAACATCTGACGAATAACCCGCGACGGCGCGCCTAAATCTCCGCATCCCTCATGCCCCCGCAATAAATGCGCGCGCATTTGAAGCATCAGACTGTGCCGCCGCTGGTCTGGACGATGCGCCGCGCAACCCTTACCTATGGCCCATGCCCAAGGAGAGTGTGATGACCAAACCGCCTTTGACCCTGTATCTTGCCGCACCACGCGGGTTCTGTGCGGGCGTCGACCGTGCGATCAAGATCGTCGAAATGGCCATCGAGAAATGGGGCGCGCCGGTCTATGTGCGCCACGAGATCGTGCACAATAAATTCGTCGTCGACGGGCTGCGCGAACGGGGTGCGATCTTTGTTGAGGAACTGTCGGAATGCCCCGATGACCGGCCCGTGATATTCTCGGCGCACGGCGTACCGAAAGCCGTTCCAGCCAAGGCCGAGGCCCGCAATATGGTCTATGTCGACGCGACCTGCCCGCTTGTCTCGAAGGTGCATATCGAGGCGCAACGCCACGCCGACGCCGGGCTGCAGATGATCATGATCGGCCACGCGGGCCATCCCGAAACCATTGGCACCATGGGACAGCTCCCCCCGGGCGAGGTTTTGCTGGTTGAAACGCCCGCCGATGTCGAAACCGTCGAGGTGCGCGACCCGACCAAGCTGGCCTATGTCACCCAGACAACGTTAAGCGTTGATGACACAGCCGAGATTGTCGCCGCCCTGAACAAACGTTTCCCGCAGATCATCGGGCCGCACAAAGAAGACATCTGCTACGCCACGACCAACCGTCAAGAAGCGGTGAAGGCAATGGCACCGAAGTGTGATGCGATGCTGGTTGTGGGCGCGCCAAACTCATCGAACTCCCGCCGTCTGGTCGAGGTCGGATCGCGTGCGGGCTGCGATTACGCCCAACTGGTGCAGCGCGCGACGGACATCGATTGGCGCAGCCTCAAGGGGATCAAAAGCATCGGGATCACCGCCGGAGCCTCGGCCCCCGAACAGCTTATCAACGAGGTCATTGACGCGTTCAAAGACCGCTACGATGTGACCACCGAAATGGTCGAAACCGCGGTAGAGAATGTGGAATTCAAAGTCCCCCGTGTGCTTCGGGTACCCGCATGACCGGCATCCCCCGCGCGCCGCTTTGGCTTGGCCTTGCCGGGCTTACTCCCTTTGTCTGGGGGGCCTTGACCGGGCTGGTCGATCCCTTGGCGAACTGGGGCGCGGCGACGTTCGGCGGCCGTTTTGTCGGGCCATATATCCAGCTGTTCTATGGCACCGTTATTCTTTCCTTCATGTCCGGCGTGCTATGGGGATTCGCAACCAAGACCAGCGGGGCGAAGGCGACGGCCGGCTATATCCTCGCCGTGATCCCGGCGCTTTGGGCGTTCTTCATGACCAGCGGCGGCCCCGTGGGTGCGGGGCTGAACCTGATGTTCGGTTTTGCGGGTCTACTGGTCCTTGATGCCGCCTTCTGGCACTGGCGTCTTGCGCCGCGCTGGTGGCTAAAGCTGCGCACGCTTCTGACCGCAGTCGTGCTGGCGTGTCTGGCTGTGGGCGTCTTTCTGTAGCAGCGAAACTTGCGGGCGGGGCGTAGATTAGGCTGGACGCCCCCACGCCAGACTGGATAAGGCAGCCCCATGACCAAGCTGATTGCATATACTGATGGTGCCTGTTCCGGCAATCCCGGCCCCGGTGGCTGGGGTGCCCTGATGCGGGCGATGGATGGCGACAAGATCGTTAAGGAACGCGAGTTGAAAGGCGGCGAACCCGCCACCACCAACAACCGGATGGAACTGATGGCCGCCATCAGCGCGCTCGAGGCGCTGGCCCGCCCGACCGAGATCACAATCGTCACCGACAGCAACTATGTCAAAAATGGCATCACCGGCTGGATCTACGGCTGGAAGAAAAACGGCTGGAAGAATGCCGCTAAAAAGCCCGTCAAAAACGCGGAGCTTTGGCAGCGGCTGGATGCGGCAAATGCGCGGCATCAGGTCACCTGGGAATGGGTCAAAGGCCACGCGGGCCACCCCGAGAACGAGCGCGCGGATGAACTCGCGCGGGCGGGCATGGCCCCGTTCAAAACCAAATGAGCCTGATCACCCTGCTGGAATATGCCTCCGTTCTGGTCTTTGCGATTACGGGGGCGTTGGTCGCCAGCCGCGCCCAGCTTGACCTTGTAGGCTTCGCCTTTATCGCCTGCCTCACGGCCTTGGGCGGCGGCACACTGCGCGACCTGTTGCTGGATCGAAACCCAATTTTCTGGATTGCGAACCCCACCCATCTCGCCGTGGGCGTCACTGCCGCGATGGTGGTTTTCTTTACCGCACATCTCCTCGAAAGCCGCTATCGCGCGCTGCTATGGCTCGATTCCGTGGCGCTCGCGGTGGCGGTTGCTGCGGGTACGGGTGTGGCGATCTCGCTTGATCAATCCGCTGTGGTCGTGGTGCTGATGGGGATGATCACAGGCTGCATGGGCGGGTTGATGCGCGATGTTGTCGTGGGGGAAGTGCCGCTTGTTCTGCAACAGGGTGAACTTTATGTGACCGCCGCTTTCGCCGGTGCCGCAACCGCTGTCATCATCCGTAGCATTCTGAGCGATGATGCGCTGGCGCTGTTTGCCGGTGCCTGTATGACGTGGATTTTGCGTGCCGGATCGCTGTATTTCGGATGGCACCTACCCGTGTACAAAAGCCGCCCGCCGCGGGTGTAACGTTACTTTCGACGCCAGTGAAACGGCACGATGATCAGCGCCCCGATAGAGGATGCGATGGCGTTCATACCGGCCGAACTAAACCCGAAGCCGAACATCAACCGCACGAAATAAAACAGGAATGCGCCGCCCACGCAGATGATGGTCGAGGCAAGATAGCCGTTGCGGGTAAAGCCTGACTTTTCGGCGAAAAAGCCGACAAGCCCCGCGATCACAACCGTGCCAATAAGCGTCGGAAGCATGATTTACCCTTTGCTTAGAACTGTGCCCGCAGCGATCTGCGCACCACGCTGGAATGTCTGCGCATCTTGCGCCGCTTTCCCCGCACGTTGCAAGCGGATCAGCTGAACCGCACCCTCCCCGCAACCGACGCGCAGAGTGTCATCCAGAACCTCGCCCGCTGCACCCTCGCCCTCGGCAAGCTTCGATGCCAGCACCTTCACCCGCGTGCCGCCCAGATCGAACCATGCACCAGGAAACGGCGACAGCCCCCTGATTTGCCTGTCCACCTCTGTTGCGGGGCGCGACCAATCGATGCGCGCCTCGGCCTTGTCAATTTTACTGGCATAGGTCACGCCCTCTTCGGGCTGCGGTTCTGGTTGCAGGTCAGGCAGATGCCGAAGTGCTTCCACGATCAACTCTGCGCCCATGGCGCTTAGTCGGTCATGCAGTTCGATCGTCGTCTCGGTGGTGCGGATCGGCGTCGCAGCGCGCAACAGTACGGGCCCCGTGTCCAGCCCCGCCTCCATCTGCATGATGCACACACCCGTTTCAACGTCGCCCGCCATGATCGCCCGATGGATCGGCGCGGCCCCCCGCCATCGGGGCAACAAACTCGCGTGGATATTCAGACACCCGGATTTCGGCGCATCCAGAACGGCTTGGGGCAAGATCAGACCATAGGCCACAACAACAGCGACATCCGCGTCGAGCGCTGCAAACTCCGCCTGCGCTTCGGCGGTTTTCAACGAAACGGGGTGACGTACCAGCAGCCCCAAAGCCTCTGCCCGTTGCTGAACCGGGCTGGGGCGGTCCTTTTTGCCTCGCCCCGCAGGGCGCGGCGGCTGGCAATAGACGGCGGAGATTTCGTGGCCGGCCAAGACCAACGCATCCAACACTGGCACTGAAAAATCAGGTGTTCCCATAAAGATAACACGCATCGAACACTTCCCTTCAAACCGTAGAGGCAGTCAGCCCTTGTACTTGCGCGCCTTGCGCAGCAGCATATCACGGCGCGTTTTACTCAGATTGTCGACAAACATTTTTCCAGCAAGATGGTCGATCTGATGCTGCACGCTGGTCGCCTCCAACCCGACGAAATCGCGCGTCACTGTCGCGCCCTGCTCGTCAAGATACTGCACTTTCACACCACGTGGACGCCGGATCTTGGCCGATATTCCGGGCAAATTCGGGCTCGCCTCTTCGTATTCATTCATGATCGCCGAAGCGTCGATGACGACAGGGTTTGCCAAACGGATCCGCTTGTCCCGCGCTTGCGAGGCATCGACAACGGCGACCTGCAGCGACACCCCGATCTGTGGTGCGGCCAGCCCGACCCCCGGCATCGCGTCCATCGTTTCGATCATGTCGTCCCAGAGCGCACGAATTTCATCATTGATTTCTGCCACTTGGGCGGCGGGCGTCCGCAAACAGGCGTGCGGCCACGGAAGAATGCGACGAACGGTCATTGGCTTTGCTCCTGCGCGACACGGTCGTAAATGACGATGCCATCAAGGTGGTCGTATTCATGCTGCACGATCACGGCCTCTGCGCCGGTAAACTTTCGTTCGTGGGTGCCATCAGCATCCGTCCACCGCAAGGTAACCTCTGTTGCGCGGGCAATATCCATCGGCACGCCGGGGATCGACAAACATCCCTCTTCGCCAATCGCGCGGGTGTCAGACAGGCTGACGATCTGCGGATTGATACAGGCGACAGGCGTCGGGGTGCCTTCCTTCCAGCCCGCATCGAAAACGAAAATACGCTCGGTCCGGCCAACCTGCGGGGCCGCCAACCCGCGACCGGGCGCGGTATACATCGTCTCGAACATATCAGCGATCAGCTGGTCGATATCGGGCGTGCGCGTGGCGACAGGCGCGCACACAGCTGTCAGCCGCGCGTCAGGCCAGGTCACGATGTCCAACACGCTCATCCGCGCGCCAGTTCGCGTTTCAGCTTGGTCATTTTGCGCGTGATCATCTGGCGCTTCATCGGTTTCAAATAATCGATAAAAAGCTTGCCATCCAGATGGTCGATCTCGTGCTGCACGCAGGTCGCCCATAGTTTGGTAAAGGTCTCGGTCTGCTCGTTCCCATCGATATCGATCCAGCGCACGTCCACATCTGCGGGGCGCGTCACATCGGCAAACTGCTCGGGGATCGACAAACACCCTTCTTCATAGGTGTTCAGCGCGTCCGAGGCGGCGATGATTTCGGGGTTGAACATCACCAGCGGTCGCGGCGTCTCCCCCTCTTCCTTTACGCAATCCATGACGATCAAGCGGTGCATCACCCCGATCTGGGGGGCCGCAAGACCGATCCCCGGTGCGTCATACATCGTGGCGAGCATATCATCAGCCAAGCTGCGCAACTCGTCCGTCATATCGGTCACGGGGGCGCATGGCTTTTTCAGCCGCGGGTCAGGGTGTAGTAAAATATTGCGTATCATTTGGTTGATTTAGGCCAACACCTGCGCCGCTGCAACCTCGGGGCTTGCGGTCTGGTCGATTAGGTTTAGCGTGTCGGCCAAATCTGACAGGAGAACCCCATGAGCTTTGACGAAATCATCGACCGGCGTGGCACCCATTGCGCGAAATGGGACAAGATGGAGCCGATCTACGGCGTCCCCGCGGATACGGGCATTGCCATGTGGGTTGCGGATATGGATTTCCGCCCGCCTCAGGTGGTTCAAACCGCGCTGCAAGATATGTTGGACCATGGTGTCTATGGCTACTTCGGCGATGACAGCAAATATCTGGGCGCCATCCAATGGTGGATGGAGCATCGACACGGCTGGAAAGTCGCGCCCGAGTGGATTTTCACCACGCACGGCCTGGTTAACGGAACCGCGATGTGCGTAGACGCCTTCACCAAGCCCGGGGACGGAGTTGTCCTGTTCACACCGGTTTACCACGCCTTTGCGCGTGTGATCTCCGCCGCAGGGCGGCAGGTGGTCGAATGCGAAATGGCGATAGAAGGCGGCCAGTATACGCTCGATTTCGATGCCTATGACGCGCAAATGACGGGCAACGAGACGATGCTGGTGTTCTGTTCCCCCCATAACCCGGGCGGGCGTGTTTGGTCCCGGTCAGAGTTGGAACAGGTCGCAGCCTTTGCCAAACGCCATGACCTTGTCCTCGTCTCGGACGAGATTCACCATGATCTGGTGATGCCTGGTCATACGCACATCCCAATGGCCCTGATCGATGGCGTGGCTGATCGGTTGGTCATGATGACCGCAACGACCAAAACCTTTAACATTGCCGGTTCCCACTCCGGCAACGTGATCATCCCCGATCCGAAGCTCCGCGAAACCTTTGCGGCACGCATTGCAGCGATGGGGCTTTCGCCAAACTCCTTCGGTCTGTTTATGGCGACCGCAGCCTATTCGCCGGAAGGGGCCGCATGGGTTGATGATCTGGTCAGTTATCTGGACGGCAACCGGCAGATCTTTGACGCTGCGATTCAGGACATACCCGGGCTGCAATCCATGTCGCTTCAATCAACCTACCTTGCTTGGGTCGATTTCAGCGGGACCGGAATGGGCAGATCAGAGTTCACCCAACGGGTCGAAAACTCCGCTGGGATTGCTGCAAACCACGGGCCAACTTTTGGCAAGGGCGGGGAAAGCTTCCTGCGGTTCAACATCGCTACCCCCCGTGCCCGGGTAGAAGAAGCCTGCAACCGTCTGCGCGAGGCGTTCAAAGACCTGCAATAGAATCAATGCGGTGCGTCGACGGTGATCAAGCCCGCCGGCGCATCTGCAGCCCGTTCGAAATCCAGCGCCGCAGATTTCGCGACACGGGTTGCGCGTTTGAAATCAAACAACATTTCGCCGCCTTCTTGCTCTACTGCGACGATCAAACATTGAAACAGATGCGCCGCGCCATCGAATAAATCGACCCGACCGCGCAACTGCGGTGCCGTCTGCGCATCAAGCGAGAAGCCGGTGTCCCAATAACGCAGGACCTTATGCTCCACCCCGTCCGCGTGTACCCGCAACCGCGACGATTTTCGCAGGCTATCGACACGTGCGGCATCCAGCCCGGCCTGAATGTCTTTCGGCAATATGGCTTCCACAGCTTCCTCCCTCCAAAGGCTTCCAACATGAAGCGTGACGTGCTGGGATTCAAAATCAAGTGCGCCCCAAGAATTTATTCGACGTGCATCAACGCAGCCCCCCTGTGCGTCGCGTGCTATGGCCTTTCGCCCGTCTGAACTTACCTTGAACACGAACAAGTAAAGGAGTGGTGTATGGGACTGCTGATCGACGGAGAATGGCGCGATAAATGGTACGATACGGAGTCTACCGGAGGTAAGTTTGAACGCTCCACCTCCAAATTTCGCAACTGGGTCACAGCGGACGGCAGCGCGGGCCCGTCAGGAAAATCAGGCTTTCAGGCACAATCAGGGCGGTATCACCTCTACGTCAGCTATGCCTGCCCTTGGGCACATCGCGCACTGATTTTCCGCGCGCTGAAAGACCTTACCGACCATATCAGCGTGTCGGTCGTACACCCCGATATGATGGAAGACGGCTGGACTTTCGCAACAGATTTCGAAGGCGCGACCGGAGACACCCTCTTTGGCAGTGACTTTTTGCGTGACATTTATATCAAAGCCGATCCAAATTTCACAGGCCGCGTCACGGTGCCTGTGCTTTGGGACAAGGCGCAGAACACGATCGTATCGAACGAATCGGCCGAGATCATTCGCATGTTCAACAGTGCGTTTAATGAAATCACCGGCAATACTGATGATTATTGGCCGACTGACCTGCGCGAACAAATCGCCGACATCAACGAACGCGTTTACGAGACCGTTAACAATGGCGTCTATAAAGCCGGGTTCGCGACGTCTCAAGATGCCTATGACGACGCGGTTCATCCGCTTTTTGACAGTCTGGCGTGGCTCGAGAGCATCCTCGAAAACAACCGTTTTCTCGCGGGCGACAAGTTGACCGAGGCCGACTGGCGGCTGTTCACGACCCTCGCGCGCTTTGACCTCGTGTATCACACCCATTTCAAGTGCAACCATAAGCGCCTTACCGATTACCCGAACCTTTGGGCCTATACGCGGCAACTTTATCAACACGCTGATATCGCCGAGACCGTGCATTTCGATCACATTGTTCGGCACTACCATTTCAGTCAGACCACGGTGAACCCGCATCAGATCATCCCGATTAACCCGACGGTCGATTTCACCGCCCCACATGGGCGCGATTAGGGACACGGACGTTAGGCCACCAGCGTTTCTGCCTTCTTCAAATCGACAGAGACGAGCTGGCTGACGCCCTGTTCCGCCATGGTAACGCCGAACAGCCGATCCATTCGCGCCATGGTGACAGCATGGTGCGTGATGATCAAAAAGCGCGTGTCAGTCTGTCGGCACATCTCGTCCAACAGGTCACAAAAGCGCGTCACATTCGCATCATCCAATGGCGCGTCAACCTCGTCCAACACACAAATCGGCGCAGGATTCGCAAGGAACACTGCAAAAATCAGCGCCATCGCGGTCAAGGTCTGTTCGCCCCCCGACAATAGGCTAAGCGTGCTAAGCTTCTTGCCCGGCGGTTGGCACATAATCTCCAACCCCGCCTCCAGAGGATCGTCTGATTCGACCATCACAAGGTTGGCCTCACCACCGTTAAAAAGATGTTTAAACAGCATAGAGAAATTGCTGTTCACCTCTTCGAATGCGGTCAGCAAGCGTTCACGGCCTTCTTTGTTCAGGCTCGCGATACCGCTGCGCAATGTCCGGATCGCCTCGGTCAAATCTGCCTTTTCGCCAACCAAAGTGTCGTGTTCCGCCTGAACCTCTTTCGCGTCTTCCTCGGCACGCAAGTTTACAGCACCCAAGGCTTCGCGCTGTCCCTTCAAACGGCTCAGCTGGTTTTCAAGAACCTCGACATCTGACATCTCATCAGCATTGATCCCAAGCATTTCCGCCAGCACTTCGGGGGTCGTGTCACGTTCTTCATCAATGCGCTCTGCGGCAAGGTTTACTGTTTCCTTCGCCGCATCCGCGCGCGCCTCTGCCCGCGCCCGCGCCTCGCGCGCCTCCGACGCCAAGCGCTCTGCGTCACGCTCAGCCAATGTCGTATCGCGCAAATCGGCTTCCCCGGTAGACAACTCTGCGCTGGCCGCCTGCGTGCGGGTCTCTGCCGCAGAAATTGCGCCCGTCAACTCTTCACGTTTCGCCGCGATCTCTCCGGGGGCAGAGCTCGCTTCGGTCAACTCTCTTTCGGACGCTTCTTTACGCTCAAGAAGCTCGGCGCTGCGTTTACCCGCCGTGTCCAGGCGGTTCCGCCAGCCGCCCAACTCCTTGGCGACATCCTGGGCACGTCTCTCGCGCGCGGTGCCCTCGCGACGCAGTTCGTCCAGCGCAGACCGCCTCGTCATCATCGCAATGCGCGCGCCTTCAACGGTCTGTCGCAACATCTCCACATCGGCGCGGGCACTTGAGACGTCGTCAAGCGCGGCAAGCGCTTTCTCTGCCTCCGTCACCAAACGTCGACCCTCGATCGCCTCTTCCTCGTGGCGGGCGACGGCCAATCCCAAACTGTCCAACCGGCTCTCCGCCAGGTTCCGATCCGCCTCAGCCCGGCTTAGGGCCCGTCCTGCATCCGCAACAGCACGGTCTGCATCGCGCCGCAGCGCCCGCGCATTTTTGTCTGCCTCTGCCTGAGCAAGCAGAAGCTTTTGCAATGTTTCATGTGCATCACGCGCGGCCTCCGCCCGTTGATTCGTTTGCTCTAGCCCCTGCTTGAGTACCTCTAAACGGTTAATTTGCTGCAAACGAAGCGCGGCGGCCGAGGGCGCATCCTCCGCCCACGCCCGGAAACCATCCCACCGCCACAAATCGCCCTCTGGCGAGACGAGACGCTGGCCCGGCAGCAGCAGCGGTTGAAGCCGCGTGCCGTCGTCCGCGTCGACCAGACCAATCTGGCTCATCCGGCGGTTCAGAACGTCAGGCACCGAGACATGCGCCGTCAGCGGGGTGATCCCCTCGGGTAGAGGCTGGACCGTTGAATAGGCAGGTAAATATGCCCACCCCGAGGGCCCGTCCGCATCCACATCCGGGGCGCGCAGATCATCGGCCAGGGCAGCACCAAGCGCTTTTTCAAACCCGTGTTCGACCTGCAGGCGGTCCAGAATTTGACCACCCTCGGCGGTGTCACGCTCTACCAGCTTCGCCAGTGCACCGGCTTCGGCGCGAATGGCGTTCAGCTCGCCCTCGGCCTCTGACCGCTCGGCACGGGCATCTGCTTCGCGACTTTGGGTGGCAGCGCGGTCGTCCTCCGCCTTTTGCAAGGCTTCCTCGGCAGCGACAGAGGCCGCATGCGCCTGCGTCTCTGCAGCTTGGGCGGCGCTGAAATCGGCGTTTGCCTTCTCGAGTGCGGCGGCACTCTGCGCGACGGCGGCACGCGCTTTATCCGCTTCCGCTTCCGATCGTTGAAGCGTTTTGCGGTGATCGTTCAGCAAGCGTTCGGCAGAGCTGTGACGCGCGACCAAACGGGCGACATCCTCGGTCAGCTTTGACAGATCCGCTTCCTGTTTCTCTAGCACGCCGGCGGCCTCTTTCGCGCGCTCTGCCGCTTCCGCGACCGCGGCTTCATGGCCCTCGCCCGCATCCGACAGGTCACGTTCTTCCCGCTCCAACCGCGTGATCGTTTCTTCGGCGTCGCGGTTTAACTCACCTTCGCGGTCCAGATCACGGGTCAACTGCGCGATGCGTTTGGTCAAGGCGTCAATCGCGGCCCGGGCGCGGTTTTCCTGATCGCTCAGGGTATCGCGCTGCACGCCAAGCCGCTGCACGATCGCGGCCGCGATCGCTTCTTCCTCACGCAGGGGCGGCAAAGCCTCTTCCGCTTTTTGCCGTGCCACAGTGGCCTGACGCACGGCTTTTTCCGCCTCGGCGGCGACGGCCATCTGGCTGCGCAGCGCTTCGGCCGTCGTTTGACGCGCATCCTCAGCCACGCGCCAGCGCCGATACAGCAGCACCCCTTCGGTCCGACGCAGGGCATCCCCGATATCGCGATAACGCGCAGCCTGACGGGCCTGGCGCGCCAATTGCGAAAGCTGACCGGCAAGCTGTTCAACCACATCGTCAACGCGCGCGAGGTTTGCTTCGGTACCATTCAGCTTCAGTTCAGCCTCGTGACGGCGGGCATAAAGCCCCGAAATACCGGCGGCTTCTTCAAGGATACGGCGCCGGTTCTTCGGTTTGGCGTTGATCAGTTCCGAAATCTGGCCTTGGCGTACCAACGCTGGCGAATGGGCTCCCGTTGATGCGTCGGCAAACAGCATTTGCACATCGCGCGCGCGCACATCCTTTCCAGCCGCTTTATAGGCGCTACCGACATCACGGGTGATCCGCCGGATGATTTCGATGCTATCACCGTCGTTAAACCCAGCCGGCGCGAGACGTTCGGAGTTGTCGATATGCAACGCGACTTCGGCGAAGTTCTTGGCCGGACGAGAGGACGCGCCGGCGAAAATCACATCTTCCATACCGCCGCCGCGCATAGCAGTCGGACGGTTTTCGCCCATCACCCAACGGAGCGCTTCAAGCAGGTTGGACTTGCCGCAACCATTCGGGCCAACAACGCCGGTTAGACCATTCGAGATGATCAGATCAGTGGGGTCTACAAAGCTTTTAAAGCCTGTCAGCCTGAGTTTGGAAAACCGCAATGTTCGTGCCCGCCTGATTCTTATGGATAGCCAGAATTGCGGATCATCGGGTTTAGAGTCAACGCGACCCCGCTAGGTAGAGCGGGAAGTAGCCGCCTTATCCACAAGATATTGTTATTCTATGTCTGTTATCGCGTTCCCCTTTCGCTATGGTTGTTTGACGGTTCTGCCCCTCATCCGCAGTCCAGCTTCCCGACGGCAAGCGCTTGATCCCCCGCGACATGCGTGACCTCGCACCCGCTGACCTGCGCCATCGCCCGCGCCGCACGGTCGCGGATCGGGCCGAAGCGGGGGGCGTATTCCATATTGGTGCGTATCGCTTCAGCCTGATTGCCGTTAACGCGCACGTCAAAGTCGGATCCGTCCACCGCAATGGCAGTGGCAGGCAAGCCGCTGAAATGCGCGCTCGGCATGTTGCAGCCCGTGACAAACACCATCACCAAGGCGCACAGCAAGAAGGTAAGGAATCGCGTATCTCTCATCATATGCCCATCTAACGCGCAGCACCCTAAGCGAGTGTTAATGCGGACCAACATTTTTCAGAAAACAATCGCGTTGCCGCCCCGCCCCTCCGGTCATATAATTTGACCAATCCAAGGAAACGCCGATGCCCTTTCAGCCTATCGCCTCCGAAAAACTGTCAGCCGCTGTCGTAAGACAGGTTGAACAGCTAATCCTGCGTGGCATTCTGCGGCCCGGCGAACGGCTACCCGCAGAGCGGGAGCTGGCAGAGCGTCTGGCCGTTTCGCGCCCCTCGCTTCGGGATGCTATTGCCCAGCTTCAGGCCAGCGGATTGCTGACCGCAAAGCCCGGCGCGGGGGTCTATGTCGCCGATGTGCTCGGCAGCGCGTTCTCCCCTGCCCTGACAGAGCTTTTTGCACGCCACGACGAAGCCGTGTTCGACTATCTTTCGTTCCGCCGCGACATGGAAGGGCTGGCAGCCGAACGGGCAGCGCGGCTTGGTTCTGACACCGACCTTGGGGTCATTCAGGCGGTTTTCGACAAGATGGAAGCCGCACATCAGAAGCGTAACGCAGATGACGAAGCGCAACTGGACGCGCAGTTTCATATGGCGATCACAGAGGCGAGCCATAACGTCGTCATGCTGCATATGATGCGGTCGATGTATGATCTGCTGCGTGGCGGCGTGTTCTACAATCGCGAAGTCATGTTCAAACAGCGCACAACGCGCACCGCCCTGCTGGATCAACACCGCGCCATCAACGACGCATTACAGGCACGTGATCCCGCCGCAGCACAAGCCGCGGTAGAGGCGCATCTGACCTATGTCGAGAATGCGCTGCGCGATCATCAAAAGGCCGAGCGTAATGAAGATGTCGCGCGACAACGTCTTCAACACGAGACAAACACCTAGCCCAACGTAAAAAGGCCCCGGTCAATACCGAGGCCTTTTAAAGTCAGTTCGTTAAAACTTAGTGAAGCTTTGTGTCGACTTCTGCAATTGCACTGTCGATCAATGCATTGCCTTCCGCGGCTGTCATCTTCTTGGCGATAACATCCTTGGCAGCGGCAATGGCCACAACGACAGCTTGATCGCGGACCTCTTTAACGGCAGCAGCCTGAGCGGAGTCGATCTGCTCTTCGGCGGCGGCCATACGGCGCGCGATGGATTTCTCCAGGTCGGCACGTGCCTGATCCGCGGCTTCGTTCGCTTCGGCCTTGGCCGATGTCACGATACGGTCCGCTTGCTCTTTCACTTCCTGCTGCTTGCGTTCGTAGCTGGCAAGAAGCGTCTGCGCTTCTTCACGCAGCGCACGAGCTTCGTCCAGTTCGGACTTGATGCCTTCGGCGCGGCTGTCGAGCATGCTGCCCATCATCTTTGGCACTTTGAAATAGATCAAAACACCGACGAAAAGCAGGAAAGCCAGCAGGACGATAAAGTCCGTATTGCGCAGCGAAAAGAACACGTCACCAGCTGCAAAAGCAGGGGAGGCAACCAGACCGGCGATGAGGGCTGAGAAGGTCAAACGCATGGCTTATCCTTTCATCCGGGCATCGACGGCCGCGGAAATTGTTTTCGCGTCAGCAGAGCCACCGACGGCGGCGACGATTGCCTCGGCTGTGTCTTTGGCAACAGCTTCAACGTTCTCCATCGCGGAGGCGCGGATTTCGCTGATCGCTTTTTCGGACTCTGCAGATTTGGCGGCAATCTCGGCGTCTGCCTTGGCAATCGCCTTGTCCAGATCGGCCTGAATATCGGCTTTCGCGGCGGCGATGATCTGCTGTGCTTCTGCACGGGCGTCGATCAAGGCTTTGTCGTAAGCGGCCTCTGCCTCCGTCGCTTTGACCTTCAGGTCTTCGGCGGCGGCGATGTCATTGGTGATGGTGCCCTGGCGCTCCGCCAGAACAGCGCCGATGCGTGGCAGGGCAACGCGCGACAGAATAAAGTAAATTGCGACCAGAGCGACGATAAGCCAGAAAATCTGGTTGCCGAACCAATCAATGCAAAGCTGTGGCATACCAATGGCGCTGCCAAATTCGTTGACACATGTGCCAGCGATTTCCCTAGTAATCGGTTCCGTCGCCATAGCGGGCTCCTGTCAAAGCGTGGAAGTCTTTCGGGCAGCGCGCCATAGCGCACTGCCCGAAGCGTAAGGACGTAGGTGTCTTAAGCTTAGACAGCGAACATCAGCAGCAGAGCGACGAGGAACGAGAAGATCCCCAGGGCTTCTGCAAAGGCGATGCCGATGAACAGAGTTGCTGTTTGACCAGCAGCAGCAGATGGGTTGCGCAGTGCGCCAGCCAGGTAGTTGCCTGCAACGTTGCCCACACCGATGGCTGCGCCACCCATGCCGAATGCTGTCAGACCTGCGCCAATGAATTGGCCCATTTGTGCGAGTTCGCCTTCCATGTCATTTCTCCTTACAATGGAATTTTGGTGATTGGTCAGGCGGGAATATCCCGCCTTGGTGTTAGTGGTGCGGGTGCAATGCGTCTTTCAGATAAACGCATGTGAGGATCGCGAAAACATATGCCTGGATGAAGGAAACCAACACCTCGAGACCATACATCGCCGTGATCGCAAGAACCGAGAAGGGGGCGATGGCAGCAAGTGCCGCGAAGCCCGCGAAAACCTTGATCACGGCGTGACCCGCCATCATGTTACCCGCAAGACGGATAGAGTGGCTGACCGGACGCACAAAGTACGAGATCAGCTCGATCAAGGCCAGAACCGGACGCAGAGCCAAGGGCGCGCTGCTGACCCAGAACAGGCTCAGGAACGATGCGCCGTTCTTGACGAAACCCAGAATGGTCACACCGAAGAACACGGCAAAGGCCATCACGGCGGTGACCGAGATATGCGATGTCGGGGTAAACGCCATCGGCAGCAGGCCCAGGAAGTTCGAGAAGACGATAAACATGAACAGGGTCATGATGTAGGGGAAGTACTTCACCCCTTCTTTACCGCAGATATCCTCGACCATCTTGTAGATGAAGCCATAGGCCAGTTCAGCGACCGACTGCATGCGCGACGGGATAACCGACCGTTTCGAGGTGCCCAGAACCAGCAGCGCAAAGATCGCCAGAACGGCAACGGCCATCCAGACTGTTGCGTTGGTGATTGTGTACCAGGATACAGCGCCGTCGCCAAAGAATGGCTTGACGATGAACTGATCCATCGGGTGAAAAGCCAAACCGCCTGTTTCTTCGCCGTGTGCTTCTGCCGCCATGTCAGGGCCCTTTTTCTTCATCGGCCACATCGGCCATCTTCTTTTCCTGGATTTCCTGCGCGGAGCGGAGCATCGTCTTCACCCCTGCCGCAAGGCCCAGCATTACAAACAGCACCATGAAAATCGGGAGCGTTCCTAAGAACCAATCCAACGAGTATCCGATGCCAAAACCGATCCCCAGACCGGCGCAAAGTTCGATCACCATCCGCCAGGCCAGCGATGCCTGGGAATAATGTTCATCCGCCCGGGGTTTTGGAGCCTGCGCCCGTTTGGCTGCTTCGATCTTTGCCTCAAGCTGCTTTAGCCGCTGCTGTTGGTCCGGATCGGTCACGCCAAAATCCCTGTTGGATGTGTTGCGCAGTAGCTACTTTCACACCGCTTCAGAGTCAACTCTGTTAGCCGACCACCCAAGGGACTGTAATCAAAAGATTTTACGCTGAGCCGCAGTTCTTATTCAGGTGCAAACTCACCGCACCCCTTGCAAATTCGCGCGGCAATCATATTCAACCTTTTGGTTAAGCGTGGTTTCCGCTACCTCATAAGAACCGCCCCACCCCGCGCATCAAGGACATCCAGACAGCCGTGCCCCAACCGCCCGCCATACAGCTCGACGCGATTTTCGCCGCGCTCGCCGATCCCACGCGGCGCGCCATTCTGGCGATGCTTCTTGAGGATGATATGGCCGTCACAGACGTCGCCGACCCCTTCGGTATTTCGCTCGCTGCGATATCGAAACATCTGTCGGTGCTGGAACGTGCAGGTCTGATCGTGCAGGAAAAGCGCGGGCGGCTCAAATGGTGCAAGCTCGAGCCGGCAGCCCTAAAGGCCCCGTCCGTGTGGATGCAGGGCTTCGGTCAATATGACCCGATCAATCTTGATGACTTTGAAAGGTTTCTGGCCGCCGAAATACGCGAAACGTCAGGGGATGCGGCGCAGAATGATCCGGAGACGTCGGAAGACTAGGTAAATATTGGCCCTCCTGCGACGAGGTTTTACACAGAAGGGCCAAACTTGATGTTATTAAATGACGCCGAACGCAAAGCGCAGGATCGCCAGAACAACAACAATCAAACCGATCAGATAAATAATGCTACGCATTAGAATAGTCCCTTTATAAACTTTATGTGATCTTAACGCTGGATATGTCGGATCGGTTCCCGCCCTTGTGATCAAACCGCTTTGGTATCGTCCCGCAACAGCAGATACAGCGCCACAATCGTCAGCCCCACGCCCCCGAAAACAAGCGGGCCGGGTGCGCCATTGCCCAATGCGACTTCCCACAGAATAACCCAGCTGGGCGTAAGATATGTATAGGCCATCACCTTGGCCGACGGCAGCCGCAGGGACGCAAATTGCAGCAACACAAAAGTCGCGGCAGACGCAGCGATCGCGACGTAGAGGATGGTGATCCACACAATCGCGGGCAGCGCGGTCCAGTCCGTCCCCAGCACATCGCGCCAGCCATAGATAAACAGCAACACACCACCGGCGATCAGCGTGCCCAAGGTGAACACCACCGCCGGCTCTCCGCGGTTCAGCTTGCGCACCATCGGCGTATACAGCGCATGGCTTACGCAGCCGACGAAATACACCGCTTCGCCATACCCAAGCTCGAACCGCCGCAGCGCGGCCAGATCCGCGCGAAAAATCACCCAAAGCGCGCCGACCGCACCGATGGCCAGCGCCAGCGCCATCCGCCCTGTCGTCACCTGCCGCAACAAGAGCCACCCAAACCCCGCAGCAATCACGGGCGTCAACGTAAACACCGCCGCCGCACTGACGGGGCGCGCGGTCTTCAACCCCTCGAACATCAGCACGAAATAGACAGCGAAAAGCCCCCCAAGCACCAGATAGCGCCAAGGCGCGCGCGTGGCCCCTTTCGGCACACCCGTCGTCGCAGCGACCGCCACGGCAATCACCATGCCCGCGATCACGAACCGCGCCGCATTCAACGCCGTGGGCGAGATCAGATTGGCCGACAGCGACCCAAGCGAAAATGACCCTGCCACCAGAGCCGAAAATGCCAGCATCGCCAGATGCCCCTGCAGATCAGAACGCATCACAGCCCCGTCTTCACGGCTTTTTTCAGGTACGACAGCAAGGCCTGCACCTTTGGTGTGCGGTGCAGATCAACATGGGTGACCAGCCACAGCATCGAATCCCATTCCGGCAGATGCGGGTGCACCTCGACCAGATCGGGGTTGGCGCGCCCCTCGATCAGATCGACAAACCCGATCCCCGCCGCCTCCAGCACCGCAACGCGGAGCGCGTCTGCATGTAGACCGCGAAAGGAGATCGCATGGGCAGGCACCACCTCCCGCATCCATTTGAAGAAGGGCGCACGCATCTGCGCGTCGTCATGGCCGACAAACCGATGGTTGCCATATTCCTCGACCCCCGACGGCATCCCGAAGGCGGCGATATAGTCCTTATGCGCGAACAGCCCCATCTGGAACTGATAGAAAGGCTGCACGACGTTGTCCGGCTGCTCGGGCACCTGCCCCGCGCGGATCGCGATATGCGCCTCGCCATACTCCAGCCGGAACAATCTCTCCCCGGTCAGAAAGCGCAGGGTCACATCGGGGTTTTCCCTCTGGAACGCGACCAACAAAGGGGTCATCCAGCTTGAAAGCTCCATCAGGGAGGTCACGACCAGCTCGCCCGACACCGCTTCGCCGCGCCCCTTGATGCGACTGGCAAGCTGGCTGAACTGGTCATCCGTGGCAGAGGCCACACGCAGCAGATCCTCGCCCGCCTCCGTCGTCTTGTAGCCGCGCGCGTGCCGTTGGAATAGCTTTACCGACAACCGTCGTTCCAGCGCATCCACATGGCGGATCACCGTCGCATGATGAACGCCCAGAACCTCGGCCGCGCCACTGACGGTGCCCATGCGCGCCACCTGATAGGCCGTCTTGATTTCTTCCCAATTGTCCATTCTCGGCCCCTCGCCTTCCACTGTGCATTATCGAACACATCACCTGCAGTTTCGCCAGTTGCGTTCATACGGGCAAGGATCATGTAGAGGGAAGAAAGTTAACACAAAAGGATATCCTCCCATGTCTATCTTGCGTATCGATTCCTCTGCAAACACCACCAGCTCTGTGACCCGCGGCCTCACCGACCGGATCATCGCACAACTGGGCGACAATGATGTAACCGTCCGCGATCTGGCTCTCGAACCCCTGCCCCAGATCACTGAAACATGGGCCATCGCCCGCGCCACCCCCGAGACAGACCGCACGCCCGAGCAAAGCGAAGCGCTGGTTGAATCCGACAAGCTCGTCGCAGAGCTTCTGGCCGCCGACACAATTGTAATTGGCGCGCCCATCTATAACTTCAGCGTGCCCGCGTCGCTGAAGGCGTGGATCGATCTGGTCGCCCGTGTCGGCGTTACCTTCCGCTATACCGAAAACGGCCCCGAAGGTCTGGTCAAAGGCAAGCGCGTGATCGTGGCGATGGCCTCCGGTGGCGTGCCCGCCGGGTCCGAGGCGGACTTCAACACCGGCTACCTCAAGGCCGTTCTGGGCTTCATGGGTATGACCGACGTGACCATCGTGGCCGCCGACGCGCTGGCAACAGATGCCGAAGGCACCATCGCCCGCGCGAACGAAGCGGTGGATGCACTCAAAGCAGCATAATCCTCGGGCGGCGCGGCGGGTTGACTCAGACCCGCCGCTCGCCTAAACGATCCGCAATCTCCGGAAGCACCATGTCTTCCGGTCTCTGGCGCGGCCAGAGATCGCCCCCCACCAGCGTGTTACGCCCGTGGGGGCATTTGCGTATTCAACGCGGGCATCCTATCTGAGGGGCACCGCAACCGATCGAAGGGGGCCATGGCCCATGTTTGAGAATCTTTCCGAACGCCTCTCCGGCGTCTTTGACCGTCTCACCAAACAGGGTGCCCTCTCGGAAGAGGATGTGAAAACCGCCCTGCGCGAAGTCCGCGTCGCCCTGCTCGAGGCCGATGTTTCCCTGCCCGTCGCGCGTGATTTCGTCAAAGCGGTGCAGGACAAGGCCACCGGTCAGGCCGTCACCAAATCGATCACCCCCGGCCAGCAGGTCGTCAAGATCGTCCACGACGCGCTGATCGACACGCTGAAAGGCGAAGGCGAACCCGGCGCGCTGAAAATCGACAGCCCCCCCGCCCCGATCCTGATGGTCGGTCTGCAAGGCTCCGGTAAAACCACGACCACGGCCAAGCTCGCCAAACGTCTGAAAGACCGCGACGGCAAGCGCGTGCTGATGGCCTCGCTCGACGTGAACCGCCCTGCGGCGATGGAACAGCTGGCGATCCTCGGCGTGCAGATCGGCGTCGATACGCTGCCCATCGTCAAAGGCGAAAACCCCGTCCAGATTGCCAAACGCGCAAAGACGCAGGCATCGATGGGCGGCTACGACGTCTATATGCTCGACACCGCGGGCCGCCTGTCGATCGACGAAGAGCTGATGAGCCAGGTCGAAGCGGTGCGCGATGTCGCCAACCCCCGTGAAACCCTGCTGGTCGTCGATGGTCTCACCGGCCAGGACGCCGTGCAAACCGCCGAAAACTTCAACGACCGCATTGGCATCTCGGGCGTCGTGCTAACCCGCATGGACGGCGACGGCCGCGGCGGTGCTGCGCTGTCGATGCGCGCCGTCACCGGCAAACCCATCAAATTCGTCGGCCTGGGCGAAAAGATGGACGCGCTGGAAACCTTCGAACCCGAACGCATCGCGGGCCGTATCCTTGGTATGGGCGATATCGTCGCCCTGGTCGAGAAAGCGCAAGAAACCATCGAGGCTGAACAAGCCGAAAAGATGATGAAGCGCATGGCCAAAGGTCAGTTCAACATGAACGACCTGAAAATGCAGCTTGAACAGATGCTCAAGATGGGCGGCATGCAAGGCATGATGGGCATGATGCCCGGCATGGGCAAAATGGCGAAACAGGTCGAAGACGCGGGCTTTGATGACAAGATCCTCAAACGCCAGATCGCCCTGATCCAATCCATGACCAAGAAAGAGCGCGCCAACCCCGCGCTGCTTCAAGCCAGCCGCAAAAAGCGCATCGCCAAAGGCGCAGGCATGGAAGTGTCCGAACTCAACAAGCTCATGAAAATGCACCGCCAGATGGGCGACATGATGAAAAAGATGGGCAAAATGGGCAAGGGCGGCATGCTCAAACAAGCGATGAAGGGCATGATGGGCAAAGGCGGCATGCCCGGCGGCATGGACCCGTCCCAGATGGACCCCAAAGCGCTGGAAGCCGCGGCCAAACAGATGGGCGGCAAACTGCCTGGTGGTCTGGGCGGAATAGGCGGCGGTGCGGGCCTGCCCGGCGGCCTCTCCGGTTTCGGGAAAAAGAAATGATCCGCGCTTCATTTTGCCAGATAAACTCCCGCCGGAGGCACCTGCCCGTGCAACGCGCCCTCCCCTTCGCCGTGAAAGGAGCCGCCGCATGACCGATCCTGTCACCCGCGCCGCCGAGGTTCTGAAAGAACACCGCGCCTCCATCGACCGTTTGGACGCGATCCTCGTATACACTCTGGGCGAGCGGTTCAAACACACGCAGGCTGTGGGGAAACTCAAAGCCGAACACGACCTTCCCCCCTCTGATCCGGACCGCGAAGCGAACCAGATCAAGCGGCTCGAAGATTTGGCGAAAGAGGCTGACCTCGATCCCGAATTCGCCAAGAAGTTTCTGAACTTCATCATCGCTGAAGTCATTCAGCACCACAAACAACACCAATCATAGGTCCGGGCGCGTCCCTGACCCCAGTCTCAACTAAAGGAAACTACCTATGTCCATGAAAATTCGTCTCGCCCGTGGCGGTTCCAAAAAGCGCCCCTTCTACCGCATCGTTGCAGCGGACAGCCGCATGCCACGTGACGGCCGCTTCATTGAAAAGCTGGGCACCTACAACCCGCTGCTGGCGAAAGACAGCGAAGAGCGCGTGAAAATGGACGTTGAGCGCGTTCAATACTGGATCAGCCAAGGCGCGCAGCCAACCGACCGTGTTGCACGCATGCTGGAAGCCGCTGGCGTGAAAGAGAAAACCGAGCGGAACAACCCCAAGAAGGGTACCCCCGGCAAGAAAGCGCAAGAGCGCGTTGAAGAGAAAGCAGCCAAGGCCGCCGCTGCTGCCGAAGCCGCTGCTGCACCTGCAGAAGACGCCGCCGAAGAATAATCGGCACATCCCCCGGCGCGGTTCCTGCCGCGCCGGGGATTTCAGGTATATCCGACAGCCCGCATCTTTGCGCGTGCAGTCTGTCCGATGTACGTGGTACACGAAATGACACGTCCCGTCGCAGCGGCCTGCCCTCATCGGTCCCCTGCGCCCCGCCCCTGGACCAGATTGGAAGCTGACAATGTTTCGTCTTTTGCGCCTTCTTTTCATCCTCGGCATCGGTGTTGCCATCGGCATCTGGTTCGAACGCACCCTGATGAAATCGGAGTGCCGCGCGGGCGAGGGTCAGTGGACCGGTACAATTTGCTTAAACTCGGAGCTTTTGCAGTGAGCGATAAAATTTCGGTGGGCGCGATCTCTGGCGCATATGGTGTCCGTGGGGAACTGCGGATCAAAAGCTACTGCGCGGTGCCCGAAGATATCGAAAGCTACAGCCCGCTCTCGAGCGAGGATGGCACGCGCAGCTTCAACCTCGCGCTGGTGCGTCCGGTCAAAAACGGCTTTGTCGCGCGCATCACCGATGTCACCTCTAAAGAAGAGGCCGACGCCTTGCGCGGCACCGTGCTGTTTGCGCAGCGCGACCAGCTGCCGTCGCTGCCCGACGATGAATTCTACCACACCGACCTGATCGGGCTAGAGGTCTATGACACCGGCGGCACGCTGATCGGCAAGGTCAAGACCGTCCAGAACCACGGCGCTGACGATCTTTTGGAAACGCAGCTTGCGGGCAGCGCGCAGACCGTATTCCTGCCCTTCACCAAGGCGGCGGTGCCCACGGTCGATCTCGCCACGGGCCGCATCATCGCCGACCCGCCCGAGGGCATCCTGCCTGATGCAAAAGACGTCTAAGCCCGTACGAAAGGCCCGCATGACACAGGCCGCGATCACATGAGCACCCCTTCACGCTCCCACGGGCGGCAATCTGTCCGTCCGACGTTCAAGCCGCGCGAGCTGATGCAGGACACGCCCGATTACGCCGGCGTCTGGCGGGCCGAGATCGTGACCCTTTTCCCCGAACTGTTCCCCGGTGTGCTGGGGGCCAGCCTGACGGGCCGCGCCCTGCAAGAAGGCACATGGCAGCTGCGCACCCATGATCTGCGCGGCTACGGCGTAGGCAAACACCGCAATGTTGACGACACCCCCGCGGGCGGCGGCGCAGGTATGGTCATGCGCGCAGATGTCGTCGGCCCCGCGATCGAGGATGCGATGGCCGGTGCCGCCGGACGCTGGCCGATCCTCTATATGTCTCCGCGCGGGCGGCGGTTTGATCAGGCGATGGCGCAGGATCTGGCCACCTGCTCCGGCGTGACCATCCTTTGTGGCCGTTTCGAAGGCGTCGACGAGCGTGTGATCGACCATTACGGCATCACCGAAGTCTCCCTTGGCGATTTTGTCATGACCGGCGGAGAGTTGGCCGCGCAAGCCATGATCGACGCCACCGTGCGGCTCTTGCCCGGTGTCTTGGGCAACGCCGATAGCGTGGTCGAGGAAAGCCATTCCTCTGGCCTGCTGGAACACCCGCAATACACCCGCCCCGCCGAGTGGAAAGACCGCCCCATTCCGCCGGTTCTCATGTCCGGCAACCACGGCGAGATCGCCAAATGGCGGCAGGCCCAGTCAGAAACCCTGACAGAACAACGACGCCCCGACATGTGGGCGAAATATACGTCCAAGAAGTGACCCCCACGGAAGGCAGACCATGACAGACCTGACCCGCACCCTTGATCACGCCCGCATTGATGAGCTGCCGAACCCCTATTTCGGCAAGGTGCGTGACTGCTACGACCTGCCCGACGACCGGCGCATCCTGATTTCCTCTGACCGTATTTCAGCCTTTGACCGTATCCTCACCTCCATCCCGTTCAAGGGTCAGGTGTTGACCCAGACCGCGCGGTTCTGGTTCGACAACACCTCCGACATCTGCCCCAACCATGTGCTCGACTACCCCGACCCCAATGTGGTGATCGGCAAACATCTGACCATCCTGCCCGTAGAGATCGTCGTGCGCGGCTATCTTGCCGGCTCCACAGGGACATCGGTGCTGACGCTATACAAGAAAGGTGAACGGGAGATGTACGGCCACCGCTTCCCCGATGGCCTGCGCGACAATCAAGCGCTGCCCGCGCCGATCATCACCCCCACCTCCAAGGAATTCGACGGCGGCCACGATGCCCCGCTGACCGCCCAAGAGATCGTAACCCAAGGTCTGCTGACCCAGGCGCAATGGGACCAGATCAGCGACATCGCCCTGAAACTCTTTGCCCGCGGTCAGGAAATGGCGGCGAAAAACGGGCTGATCCTCGTGGACACAAAATATGAATTCGGCACCGATGCGCAGGGCAATATCCTGCTGGCCGATGAAATCCACACCCCCGACAGCTCGCGGTTCTGGCTCGCCGAAGGCTATGACGCCGCGCTGGAAAACGGCACACGCCCGCCGTCCTTCGACAAGGATGTGATCCGGTCCTGGGTCGATGCCCGCTGCGACCCCTATCACGATGACATCCCCGAAATCCCCGCCGACCTGATCGCCGCCACCTCACAAGTCTATATCGACGCGTTCGAGGCGATTACCGGCCAACGTTTCGTCCCCGATCTGGAGGGCGACACCGTGCTGGACCGCGTGCGGCACAATCTGCGCCCCTATTTCACCGGCTGAAAACATGCGCGCGTACGGGTGATACGCTCTTGATCTGAAGGGGCATCCCGCCTATACGACGCGCAAGTCTGGAATCGCGCATGTGCGGCTCCAGTCTTTTCTGCATCCGCAGATGACAAGCAAAGATGACCCTACCTTCGATGGGACGCCACGGCGGGCCCGCCAGACAGACCGAAGCTATTGGATCGCACAAAACTTCGTGGACTAACCGCGAGCATTCATAGGAGACGATCAGATGAACCTGATTGCACAGATCGAGGCGGAACAAATCGCCGAACTGGGGAAAGAAATCCCAGACTTCCGCGCCGGTGACACCATCCGCGTGGGCTTTAAAGTGACCGAAGGTACACGTACCCGCGTTCAGAACTACGAAGGCGTCTGCATTGCACGCAACAACGGCCACGGCATTGCCGGTTCGTTCACCGTGCGCAAGATTTCCTTTGGTGAAGGCGTAGAGCGCGTATTCCCGCTGCACTCCACCAACATCGAAAGCATCACCGTTGTCCGTCGTGGCCGTGTGCGTCGTGCGAAACTGTACTACCTGCGCTCGCGTCGTGGTAAGTCGGCACGTATCGTTGAAAACGTACACTACAAGCCAAAATCTGGCGCGAACGCGTAAGGAGAGCTGTCATGAAAGCCGATACACACCCCGATTACCACACCATCAACGTCAAAATGACAGATGGCACCGTTGTGGAAATGAAATCGACCTACGGCAAAGAAGGCGACCAACTGGCGCTGGATATTGACCCCTCCGTGCACCCTGCATGGAACGGCGGCACATCCCGCCTGATGGATACCGGCGGCCGCGTGTCCAAGTTCAAAAACAAATACGCAGGTCTGGGCTTCTAAACCCCTTCCATTGCGGAATTCAGAAATGGCGTGCCCTCGCGGGCGCGCCATTTTTCGTTTCGCGACTGTGACTTAGCCCGAGGCGCGACATCGCGTCCTTGCCCAAGGGTCAGGTCGCATTTTACGGAACAAAGCGGCGGCTGTTTAGGTTTTAGAAAGCAACTACGGCCCATAGTCTTCTCAGCCCTCCACGAAAGGTTCGCTGATGCCCGCTTTCCCGCTCTCTACCCCACCCCGACCGCCTCGCGGTGCCAACAGCAGCAAGGCTCCGCGCGCGCAGGCTGATCCCGCCCCCCTCCCGGCCGAGGATTTGACTGCGGCCCGTGATCTGGTCGCCCGTGGCAGCTATGCGCAGGCGCTGGTGCTTGCTGGCGCGCTGGAACGCCTGCACGGGCCTCATGATGCGCTGACCCAGATCGCCGCTGATTGCCGCGCCCATCTGGCTGTGCCCCAGGATACCGCCGTCGCGATCAACACCGGCGGCATGGGCGCGCACACCCCGCCGCTGCGCCGATCGGGCTAGCAGGCACTGCGCTTGCACGGCGCGTTCCTGCGGGTGAATTTCGCAACAATAACCACAATCTAGAGCCACAAACGCTTTCAAAAGCGCCATCGCTGCCATATGGTTTTTCCCAATGTGACCCCGATAAAAACGGGGAGTGAAAGGGACAAAAGGCAATGGCGCATATCATCGTCGTCGGGAATGAAAAAGGCGGGGCGGGGAAATCCACCGTTTCGATGCATGTGGCAACAGCCCTTGCGCGGATGGGGCATAAGACCAGCGTGCTGGATCTGGACCTGCGCCAGCGCACCTTCGGGCGCTATGTCGACAACCGTAAATCCTTCCTCGCCAGTGCCGAGCTCGACCTCCCCTCGCCCGAGATGCACGAATTGCCAGAGATCGAGGCAAGCAGCCTGCAGCCCGGCGAAAACATCTATGACCATCGCCTCAGCGCCGCCGTGGCAGAGCTTGAACCGACCTCCGATTTCATCCTGATCGACTGCCCGGGGTCCCACACCCGTCTTAGCCAGGTGGCGCATTCGCTGGCTGACACGCTAATCACGCCGCTGAACGACAGCTTTATCGATTTCGACCTGCTGGCGCGCACCGACGCTATGGGCGACAAAATCACCGGCCCCTCCGTCTATTCCGAAATGGTCTGGAACGCGCGGCAGTTGCGGGCTCAGGCGGGCCTTGCCCCGATCGACTGGATCGTTGTGCGCAACCGCATGGGCGCGCAGCGCATGGTGAACAAGGACAAGATGGAACGCGCCATCGCGAACCTGAGCAAACGCATCGGGTTCCGCATTGCCCCCGGTTTTAACGAACGCGTCATCTTCCGCGAGCTCTTCCCCCGTGGCCTGACCCTGCTCGACCTCAAGGATATCGGCGTCAAGCAGCTGAACATCTCGAATGTCGCGGCACGGCAAGAGCTGCGCGACCTGATGAAAGCGCTGGACCTACCCGGCGTCGACATCAACTTTTGAACCTGCGCGCGGGGGCACGTGCCCCCCGTCGCCCCCCCCTTTCGCCCTCTGGCCCCCCGACTGCTCGCCGTCAGCCCGCGCTGCCCTGTCCCGCTGCCAGTTTGACCAGCAACCGCTTCAGCGTCTCCCGCTCCGCCGCCGTTAAATCCGCCGTCAAACGCGCGTCATAGGCCTTTGCCACCTCGTAAAGATGCTCATAGGCCGCGCGACCCTGTGTCGTCAGGGACAGCATCTCGGTCCGTCGATCCTGATCCCCGCGCAGCCGCGCGACGAACCGCCGCTCTGTCAGCTTTTGCACCGCGCGGCTGATCTTGGTCTTATGCATATTCGCCCGCTGCCCGATATCGCTGGCCGTCATCTCGCCATAAAGCCCCAGATGAAACAGCACCCGCCACTCGGTCCGCAGCATCCCGTAGCGATCTTTATAGGTGCGCTGAAACGCCAGACTGCTCGCTTCCGCTGCCTGGTTTAGAAGGTAGGGCAGGAAATGGGTCAGCTCGAAATTCTGGTCTGGCATCAGGGCAATCGCTTGTTAGTTACACAAAGGACTATTACCAACGAAGCAGATTTTGCAAGGTAGCTTTCAGGCACCCGCAGCGACACGCAAGGAACACCGATGACATTGCTGACCTCTTGGGTTGAAAGCGCGAACAGCGCCGACACCGACTTCCCGCTCAACAACCTGCCCTACGGTGTGTTTTCCACCGACACGCTCGAACCGCGCTGCGGCGTGGCGATCGGGGATATGGTGCTCGACATGGCCGCGGTAGAGGCCGAAGACCTGATCCTGCTCCACTTCGATCCCGTCTTCGATGTGCCCTATTGGAATGACGTCATGGATCTGGGCCCCAACGCATGGGCCACCCTGCGCGACCGCCTGACCGACCTGCTGGCAACCGGCAGCCCCGACCAGGCCAAGGTCGCCCCGCATCTTGTCCCCATGGCTGACATCCGCCTGCACATGCCGATTGTCGTCTCGGAATACACCGATTTCTACGCGGGCCGGCACCATGCGACCAACGTCGGCACTATGTTTCGGGGCGCGGAAAACGCGCTGCCCCCGAACTGGCTGCACATGCCCATCGGCTATAACGGCCGCGCCTCGACCGTTGTTGTCTCCGGCACCGACATCCGCCGGCCCAACGGGCAGATCAAACCGGCGGACGCCGAGACCCCGTATTTCGGCCCCAGCCAGCGCCTTGATATCGAGCTCGAGATGGGGGCCATCGTCGGCACCTCCACCGATATGGGCGACACCCCCAGCGTGGCCGAAGCGGACGAGATGATCTTTGGCTATGTGCTGCTGAATGATTGGTCTGCGCGCGACATTCAGGCGTGGGAGTATCAACCGCTCGGGCCGTTTCAGGCCAAGGCCTTCGCCACCAGCATCTCTCCGTGGATCGTGACGAAAGCGGCGCTTGAACCCTTCCGCACCTCCACGCCCGAGCGCGAGGTTGATCTGCTGCCCTATCTGGCAGAGCCGAAACCGATGCTCTACGACATTGACCTCTCGGTGATCATCCAGCCCGATGGCGGCGCACAACAGGTCATCGCGCGCACCAATTACAACACGATGTATTATTCCGCCCCGCAACAGCTGGCGCATCACGCGGCGTCTGGCTGCGCGATGAACGCGGGCGATCTACTCGGCTCCGGCACCATATCCGGCCCCGACAAAGATGCCCGCGGCAGCCTGCTCGAACTCAGCTGGGGCGGCGCGGAACCGATTGCGCTGAACGATGGCACCACCCGCAGCTTTGTGCAGGACGGGGATACGATGATCCTGACCGGCCACGCTGCAGGCGACGGGTATCGCATCGGCTTCGGGGCCTGTGCCGGTACGATCCTCCCCGCGAAACCCACGCGATAACCGCCCTTCATTTTGCCAAACAAACTCCCGCCGGTGGCGCCCGAGAGCGCGCCACGGGTCGCGCGTCTGATCCTGAACCGGATCGGGCGCGCAGTGCGTTTTGCGCAAACTCCGGTGACCGCCGCTGCTGTGGGTTGACGCACCGCCGCGCAATGCTTGAAACTCTGTGATACATGCTAGTTACATTCCTAGCCAATAAACGCAGCAAAGCTGCATCACCGCAAAGCATCCAGCGCCTGTGCTTGTGCTTCGTATCCGCCGCCCGAACCACAGGGGCAGCACCCGACCAGAGAGGAAGATCATGACGTTCTTAACCCGTACCGGCACCCCCTTACCCGCCGCCATCCACGCCTCTGCCGAAGCTGCCAAACGCGATCCGGTCAACCGACGCGAATTTCTGGCCCTCGCCAGCGCCTTTGGGGCCACGGCGACAACCGCCTATGCGATGATCGGCATGGCAGCGCCCGCACATGCGGCCGCGCATAAATCCGGCGGCACCGTACGGATGCAGATGGAGGTCCGCGCGTTGAAAGACCCGCGCACCTACGACTGGTCGCAGATCGCCAACATCACCCGTGGCTGGCTTGAATATCTCGCGATCTGGGAGAATGACGGCACATTCACCCCCGCATTGCTCGAAAGCTGGGAGATCAACGAAGACGCCACCGAATATGTGCTGAATGTGCGCAAAGGTGTCACGTGGAACGATGGCACGCCCTTCACCGCCAACGATGTGGCGCGCAACATCACGGGCTGGTGCGATAAATCGGTCGAGGGCAACTCGATGGCCGGGCGCTTTGCCACGCTCATTGACGAGGACTCCGGTCAGGCGATCGAAGGCGCGATCACCGTAGTGGATGACCATACGGTCAAGCTGTCGCTGCCCCGCCCCGACATCACCCTGATCCCCGGCATGGCCGATTATCCCGCCGCCATCGTCCCCGAAGGGTTTGATCCGGAAACCATGCTCGACAACCCTGTCGGCACCGGTGCCTACCTGCCTGAATCCGTCGAAGTCGGGATCAAGGCCGTGTTGGTCAAGAACCCCGACCACACGTGGTGGGGCACCGAGGTCTACGGCGGGCCCTATATCGACCGGCTGGAATACATCGACTATGGCACTGACCCTTCGGCCTTTGTCGCCGCCGCCGAAGCAGAAGAGATCGACGCCACCTATTCCATCGAGGGTGAATTCATCGACGTGTTCAGCACGCTGGACGGCTGGAACCAGAACGAAATCGCCACGGGTGCAACCATCGTGATCCGCCCCAACCAACTGGCCGAGGTGGATGGCAAGACACCCTACGCCGATGCGCGTGTCCGCCGGGCGCTGGCCATGGCGGTCGATAACGCCGTGCTGCTTGAACTGGGCTATGCCGGTCGCGGGCTGGTCGCCGAAAACCACCACGTTGGCCCGATGCACCCCGAATATGCCGAGCTTCCCCCGCGCGAAGCGGACCCCGAAGGTGCCCGCGCGCTGATGGAAGAAGCCGGCATGGCCGACTACGAGCACGAGCTGTTTTCCATCGACGATGCATGGCGCAAGGACACCACAGATGCGGTCGCCGCACAGTTGCGCGACGCTGGCATTAAGGTGAAACGCACGATCCTGCCCGGCTCGACCTTCTGGAACGACTGGACGAAATACCCCTTCTCCTCGACCAACTGGAACGCGCGTCCGCTGGGTGTGCAGATCTGGGCGCTGGCCTATCGCTCGGGCGAGGCATGGAACGAATTTGGCTGGTCCAACCCCGAATTCGACGCCCTCCTGACCGAGGCCCTCTCGGTCGCCGATGTCGAAAAACGTCGCGCTCTGATGGCCAAGGGCGAAGCGCTGATCCAGAACGAAGGTGTCACGATCCAGCCTTACTGGCGCTCGCTTTATAATCACACCCGCGAAGGGCTGGTCGGGGCCGGACACCACATCGGCTTTGAATATCACCCTGCGCGGATGGCCTGGACGTCGTAAGCACCAGTTTGCCATTCCCGAAATGAAAGGGCCGCGTCAGACGCGGCCCTTTTTTCATGTCACAGCGCTGTGCCCTGTCAGGGCAGCAGGAACAGCGTGATCGCGGGGAACATCACCAGAATGATCACCCGCACGATGTCGGAGCCGACAAAATACATCACGGCCTTATAGGTCTCTGTCATCGGGGTTTCACGGTCCATCGAGTTGATGATGAACAGGTTCATTCCCACCGGTGGCGTGATCAGACCGACCTCGACCACGATCAGCACAAGGATGCCGAACCAGATCGCCAGATGCTCTGTGCTCATCCCGAAATCCATCGCCGAGATGACGGGGAAAAAGATCGGCACGGTCAGCAGGATCATCGACAGGCTGTCCATCAGACAGCCGAAAATGAGGTAGAAGACAAGGATTACGACCAGCACGAACCACGGGCTATAGCCCTGCCCCACGACCCAGTCAGCCATGAATTGCGGCACGCCGGACAGGGCCAGAAAGCCGTTATAGAACCCTGCCCCCAGCACGATGAAAAAGATCATCCCCGTGGTTTTGGCCGTGCCCATCAGGCTTTCGCGCAAGACCGTCCAGTTCAGACTGCCCGCCAGCAACGCCGCCAGACCAGTGCCCGCAGCGCCCACAGCCGCGCCTTCGGTCGGGGTGAACCAGCCCAGATAGATGCCGCCCACGACGACGAAAAAGATCACCAGCACCGGCCATGTATTCGCCAGCGCCTTGAAGCGGTCCCCCATGGGCACCGCAGGGCGCACGCCCGCGGATTTGGGGTTCAGACGCACGTAGATCGAGATCGTGATAACATAGCCGATGGCCGCCAGCACACCGGGCAGGAAGGCCGCCAGAAACAGCTTGGCGATATTCTGTTCTGTCAGGATCGCATAGATCACCAGAATGACCGACGGCGGGATCAGGATGCCCAATGTCCCCCCCGCGGCCAGTGTCGCGGTGGAAAACCCGCCGGAATAGCCATAGCGGCGCAGTTCGGGCAGCGCGACCTTCGACATGGTCGCCGCTGTCGCCAGCGAGCTGCCGCAGATCGCGCCAAAGCCCGCGCAGGCCCCCACGGCCGCCATCGCCACACCCCCGCGACGATGCCCCAGAAAGCTTTCTGCCGCTTTGAACAGGGCCTGGCTCATCCCCGATAGGGTCGCGAATTGGCCCATCAGCAGGAACATGGGAATGATGCTCAGCGAATAGCTGGAAAACGTCGTATAGGTCTCGGACTTGAGCTTTGACAGCAGCGGCGTGGGGTTGCCCCCCATCGCCAGATACCAGCCACCAAACCCGCATAGCAGCATCGCCAGCCCGATAGGGGCGCGCAGAAAGATCATCAGCAGCAGCACAGGAAAGGACCAGAAGCCCAGTTCTAGGTTGGTCATCTTAATGTGCCCCTTGTTCGCTGGGAAGAATATCGGTGCCGCGGATCGCCTCTATCACGCGGATCACGGCGCAATAGACAGACACAACGCTGGCAATCACGCCGGACGCAAAGCTGGCGGCATAGGCCCACCACACCGGAAATTGCAGGAACAATGTCGTCTCGCCATTGCCAAGATAGCGTTGCATCCCTTCGTAGAGACGCCAGATGATCAGCACGATCACCGCGGCCAGAACGACCTCCCAAAAGGCCATGATCCAGCGGTTCACCCGCGCCGGCAGGAAAGAGGTAAACACATCCACCGTGGCATGGGCGCCGTAATACTGGCAGATCGGCAGGAACGAGAAGATGGCGAAGGCGACCCCCGCCTCCAGCAATTCATAATTGCCGTTGATCTCGCCGATGCCCATGTCAATCAGCCCCTGCGACAGGCCGGTCAGCTTCTCCTGAAAGAAGGGGCTATGCAGCATCTTGTTGACCGTGCGCCCGATGATAGAGGCCGTGGTCATCAGCACCAGTGCCATCAGCACCAGCCCTCCGATCACGGCGGTAAAGCGGGCAAGAAAATATATCAGCCGACGCATGGTTCTCTCAATCTTGTCTAGGTATTTTGGGGTGTATCAAGCAATCAGGCCCGCGGCGCAGGGATGCACCGCGGGCCTGCTATCGTCATCAGGAATTATTTGCCGTAGGCATCCATCAATTCACGCGCTTCGTCGATCAGCGCCTGACCGTCGATGCCCTTGCTGTCCATATCGGCAATCCAGCTGTCATAGATCGGCTGCGACGCGTCGCGCCAGACTTGGGTCTCTTCTTCGTTCAGCTCGACAATGTTGTTGCCCAGATCAACCGCGACCTGACGCGCAGGGCCATCGGCATCCGCCTGTGTGCCCCCCGCAAAGACCGAGAATTCCAGACCGGAGTTTTCATCCAGAACCTTCTTCAGCTCGTCCGACAGCCCGTCATAACGGTCCTTGTTCATCGCCAGCACGAAGGTCAGCGTATAAAGTGCAGCACCGTCAAATTCGGTGTGGTTCTTCACCAGTTCCGGCACTTTCAACGATGGCGTCACTTCCCACGGGATCGTGGTGCCGTCGATCACGCCCTTGGACAGACCTTCGGGAATCGCCGGAACCGGCATGCCCACTGGCGTCGCGCCGGTAATCTCGAGCAGCTGGTTCACCAGACGCGACCCGCCGCGAATCTTCAGACCCTGCATATCGTCGGGCGACCGCACTTCGGTGTTGGTGTGCAGCATGCCGGGGCCGTGAACCCATGTGCCCAGAATATGTACGTCCTTGAACTCGGTGTCTTTCATGTGCTTTTCGAACATCTGCCAATAGGCAGAGCTCGCCGCGCGGGCGTCGGTGACCATAAAGGGCAGCTCGAACACTTCGGTCGTGGGATAGCGGCCGGGGGTATAGCCCACCACCGTCCAGACGATATCGGCCACACCGTCAATCGCCTGGTCCATCAGCTCCGGTGGCTTCCCGCCAAGCTGCATGGAGGGGTAGCGTTCAATCTTGATCTTGTTGTCGCTGGCGGCTTCGACCTTATCGGCCCAGACATCCAGAATAAGTTTGGGCACATTGGCCTGTGGCGGCAGGAACTGGTGCATGCGCAGGGTAACCTCTTGCGCCATCGCGCCGGTCGCGCTCATGCCAACGGCAAGGGCCGCACCCGCGATCCCCATCAGGGTTCTTCTCATCATCATTCTAATCTCCCGTGTTCAGTCAAAACGGACCGCTCTGTTGCCGAGCAGTTCCGAGCCTTTAGCTGAGTGACACTCTGACACCAGCGACAGGGGATTATCAATCACCTCCGGTACAAGCGGATGAAAAACACGCAGCTCGGAAACACAACACACGACACGCCATGCTGAACAACAGCTATCATGCAAAGGTCATGTGTGGGGGGGGGAGATGGTGGCGTTACCTGGATTTGAACCAGGGACCTAACGATTATGAGTCGTTCGCTCTAACCAACTGAGCTATAACGCCATCGGCGCTCCGAGTATGACAGGCTTCGGCCCCCGTCAAGAGCCAAAGCCAATCTTATTTGATTATTCGCCCTCGCGCACCGTATCAATCATGCGCTGCACATTGTCAGGGTCGGCATCCGGCGTGATCCCGTGGCCTAGGTTAAAGATATGCGGGCCCTTGGAAAAGGCTTTGACGATCTGCCGCGTCTCATCCACCAGCGCCTGCCCGCCGGTGACCATATGGGTCGATGCAAGGTTGCCCTGCACGCAACCGTCCACCTGCACATGTTTGGCCGCCCAATCCGCCGAGACGGAATTATCCAGCGCCACACAATCCACCCCCGTCGCCTTGGCGAACCCGATGTATTTATCGCCGGCCTCGCGCGGGAAACCGATGATCGGAATACCGGGGTGGCGCTTCTTCAGCTCTTGCGTGATCTCGCGTGCAGGGGCCAGCGCGTATTTCTCGAAAGCATCGCCCGGCAGCGACCCCGCCCAGCTGTCAAAGATCTTCATCACCTCGGCGCCTGCGTCAATTTGCGCAGACATATATTCGATGGTTGCCTTGGTAATCAGGTCCAACAGCTTCTCGAACAGGGCGTTATCCTGGGTGCGCAGCAGATGCGCGGGCCCCTGATCCTTTGTCCCCTGCCCCGCGATCATATAGGTCGCGACAGTCCAGGGCGCACCGGCAAAGCCGATCAACGTCGTCTCGCGCGGCAGTTCACCGGCAAGGTTGCGCACCGTCTGATAGATCGGGTTCAACGTCTCGTGGATATCGCCCACGGGCCGCAGCTGGTCAAAATCCGCCTGTGTGGTGACCGTGGACAGGCGCGGCCCTTCGCCGGTGACAAACCACAGATCAGCGCCAAGTGCCTGCGGTACAAGCAAAATATCCGCAAAGAGGATCGCCGCATCAAACCCGTAACGACGGATCGGCTGCAAGGTGACCTCGGTCGCCAGCTCGGGGTTGTAGCACAAAGACAGGAAATCCCCCGCCTGCGCCCGCGTCGCCTTATACTCGGGCAGATAGCGTCCGGCCTGCCGCATCATCCAGATCGGCGGCACCGGCAGCGTCTCTCCGGCCAATGAACGCAGAATGGTTTTGCTTTGCGTGTCGGTCTGCGGCATCGGGGATTCCTACTCTTCAATGGTTTTGTCTTAGGTCAAGATGTAGCGCCGCGATGTCAAGGCAATGGCACCGCTTGTCAGATCAAATCCACACCCCTAAAGAAGAGCCATGACTGTGAACCTGCCCACCCCCGAAAACCCCATGCGCATCGGCACCCGCGGCTCGCCTCTGGCGATGGCCCAGGCCTATGAAACCCGTGCCCGTCTGGCCGCCGCGTTTGAAATTCCACAGGCGGCGTTTGAAATCGTCGTGATCAAAGTCACCGGCGATGTCATTCAGGATCGCCCGCTCAAGGACATCGGCGGCAAGGGCCTGTTCACCCGCGAAATCGAAGAAGACCTGCTGGCCGGTAAAATCGACATCGCCGTGCATTCGATGAAAGACATGCCCACGATCCAGCCGGGGGGCCTGCTGCTTGATACCTACCTGCCGCGCGAAGACCCGCGCGACGCCTTTGTCGCGCCCACCCTCTCGGCGCTGGACCAACTGGCCGAAGGCGCGGTCGTCGGCACCTCCAGCCTGCGCCGCCGTGCGCAGCTGCTGCACCAGCGTCCCGACCTGCAGGTCGTCGAATTCCGCGGCAATGTGCAGACGCGGCTGAAAAAGCTCGCCGATGGTGTGGCCGAATGTACCTTCCTCGCCGTGGCCGGTCTGAACCGTTTGGGCATGCAACACGTCCCCGCCACGCCGATCGACGATACGCTGATGCTGCCCGCGGTGGCGCAAGGGGCCATTGGCATCGAACGCCGCGCCGGTGACCTTGATACCGAAGCCATGCTCGCCGCGATCCACGACACCCCCACGGGCCAACGTCTGGCCGCCGAACGCGCCTTTCTGCTCACGCTTGACGGATCCTGCGAGACACCGATTGCCGGGCTGGCCACGCTGGACGGCGACACGCTCCACCTGCGCGGCCAGGTCCTGCGCCCCGACGGGTCAGAGGCGATTGCCGGCGACCGCAGCGGCCCTATTGCGCAGGGCGGTCAGATGGGCGTCGATCTGGCGCAGGACCTGCTGGCCCAGGCAGGCCCCGGCTTCTTCGACTGGCACGTCAAAGGATAACATCCAAAATAAATTCGCGCTCTGTTTGAAACTAAGCGCAGCATGGCCCCGTTGCTTCGGCATGATCAACAAATGATCACGATATAAACCGAGGAGAACACCATGACTTTCGCTAAAAAGATGATGACCGCAACCGCAGCTCTGGCCCTGACTGCCGGTGCGGCCTTCGCCGACGAGATGAAGAACCCCATGGTCGGTGGTGCTGAAATGTTCGCCGACAAGAACATCGTTGAAAACGCCGTGAACTCTGCCGACCACACCACATTGGTTGCCGCTGTGAAAGCTGCCGGTCTGGTTGATACCCTCGCAGGCGAAGGCCCCTTCACCGTGTTCGCCCCCACCAACGCCGGTTTCGACCGTCTTGAGCCAGGCACCGTTGAAATGCTGGTCAAGCCAGAGAACAAAGAGCGTCTGACCGAAATCCTGACCTGCCACGTGGTCGGCAAGGCCGTGATGGCTGACGCGCTGCAGGGCATGATCAAGGACGACGGCGGCGAGCACCCCGTGCCGACACTGGGCGGCTGCACGCTGCAAGCCTCCTACGCCGATGATGGCCGCGTAATTCTGACGGACGAGAACGGCAATACGGCCTTCATCGAAATCGCAGATGTCAAACAGTCCAACGGTGTGATCCACGTTATCGACGGCGTGATGCTGCCAAAGCAATAAGCTGATACCGGTTTAGACGAAAAGGCCCCCGACCTGAACGGTCGGGGGCCTTTTTCATTCCAAATGGCAGCTATCCCGGGGGAGCCCGCAGGGCGGGGGCTGGCCCCCTAGATCCACTTCGCCAAAGGCGGCAGGCTCATGAGAACCGCATTGGCGTCATGGCCGGTTTCAAGCCCGAATTTCGTACCGCGGTCATAGACAAGGTTATATTCCGCATAAAGCCCGCGATGCACCAGCTGCGCTTCCTTGTCTGCCTCTGACCAGTCTTGCGTGATCCGCTTTTGCACTAGCGGCAGATAGGCGGGCAGGAAGGCGCGGCCGATATCCTGTGTCAGGGCAAAATCCGCCTCCCAATCGCCTGTCGCGTGATCATCCATAAAGATACCGCCGACCCCGCGCGCGCGGTGGCGGTGCGGGATATAGAAATACTCGTCCGCCCAGGCCTTCAGCCGCGGGTACAGATCGCTGCCATGAGGGTCCAGATGCGCCTTTTGCACAGCGTGGAAATGCGCGGTGTCTTCGTCATATTCGATGCAGGGGTTCAGATCGGACCCGCCGCCGAACCAGCTGGCATGAGGCGTCCAGAACATGCGGGTGTTCATATGGACCGCCGGGGCATGCGGGTTCTGCATATGCGCGACCAGACTGATGCCCGACGCCCAGAACCGCGGGTCTTCGGCCATGCCGGGGATGCCCTTGCGCGCCGCCATCGCGACCTGCGCGCGCTCTCCCAGGGTGCCGAACACCGTAGAGACGTTGACGCCGACCTTTTCGAACACGCGCCCGCCACGCATCACGCTCATCAGACCGCCGCCCGCGTCACTGCCGTCGTCGCTGCTGCGTTTGGTCGGGGTCACCTCGAACGTGCCGGGCGCGGCATCAGACAGCGGGCCCTCGGCGTGGTCACGCTCCAGCGTCTCGAATGCCTCCACGATCTGGTCGCGCAGGCTGCGGAACCACTCAGCGGCGCGGGTCTTCTCCGCCTCGAAATCAACGGTCATGCGCAAAGCCTTTCGTTACTGCGTATTCTAGTGTGCCGGCGCGTCCACCGCGTCCAGCAAGGACCGCCCCCCGTCCACCACGATCACTTCGCCGGTCAGGAAGCTAGAGCTGTCGGCGGCAAGATACTGGATCGTGTCGGCCAGCTCTGACGGCGAAGCGATGCGCCCCAGCGGCGTGTGGTTTCGGATGTCGTCGCGCCACTCGCGGTTCTCGGCGCAGGACGCTTTCAGCGACCCGCTCATCACCGATCCGAAAGCCACAGCGTTCACCCGGATGCGATGCGGGGCCAGCGTCAGCGCCATCGACCGCGTCATCTGCTCAAGCGCGGCCGCCGCCATGGAATAGGCCATCAACTCGGGCCGTGTGTGCCGCGAGGTGGTCGAGCTGAGGTTGACGATGCTGCCTACGCTGCCCTCTTCCTTGCCCTCGGACTGTTTGATCATGCGTTTGGCGACCTGCTGCGTCAGCTGCATCGCGGTCATCACGTTTTCCTGCCACAGGGTTTCAACGCTGGTATCATCACTGTCCAGCGCATCCGTCGGCAGGAACTGCCGCGAGGCATTGACCAGCACGTCGACCTCGTCGAAGGCGTCAATGGTGGCAGAGACGAGGTTCGCAATCGTCAGACGTTGCCGCAGATCGCCCGCGAAAAAGCGGATGTTGCCGTCGTCCTTGGCATCGCCCAGCTGTTCGACCAGCGCTTTCTCGTCGATGTCGGCACACATCACATTTGCGCCCTTGTCGGCGAATTGCCGGGCAATCGCCAAGCCGATGCCGTTCGCGGCCCCGGTGACGATGACGCTTTTGCCAGAGATTGAGAATGACATAAATCGTTCCTTAATCAGGCGCGGCCCGCCTATCGGCGTTTGCGCAAAGGCCGTGCCGCGTGAAACAGTTTGAACCGCGCATCGCCGCCGATTTCCTCGACATGGGCGAAACGGGTTTTCAGCTCTGCCTCATAGGGCAGATGACGGTTCGCGACCATCCACAGCTTGCCTTGTGGCGACAGGATGCGTGCTGCCGTGGCAACAAACGCCTGCCCGATCTGCGGTTCAGCCGCGCGACCGATGTGGAAGGGCGGGTTCATGATCACGCTGTCCATGCGGTGGGGCGGCTCCCAGCTTGTGGCATCCTCCCATGCAAAGGACGCGCGATCATCGGTGACATTGCGGCGCGCACATTCCAGCGCCATATGTCCCGCTTCAACAAGGTAAAGGTTCTTGATGTCAGGCCGTGTCAGCGCATGGGCCGACAAAAAGCCCCAACCGGCCCCCAGATCGGCAACCTCGGACCCGAGCTTCTCGGGCAAGGCATCCACCAGCAACGCCGAGGCCAGATCGACACCATCGGCGGAAAAGACCCCCGGCGCGGTCCAGAACCCGCCTTCGGTCAGCTCCGGCCCCTGACGCCAGTCGGCAAAGAACTCCGCCGCCGGTTCCGAGATCCAGAACATCTTGCCGTGAGCCTTTGAGATCGGGCCCTGCACGGTCACACGGTCGCGCATCTCGCGCAGGACACTATCGGCACCGTCGGTCTTTTGCCCGTCGATCACAACGATCCCGTCGCAGACCTCGCAGGCGGCGGCGATCACGGCGCGGGCTTCGGCCTTGGCGCGTGGCAGGCAGACGATACAGGCCGCATAGCGGTCCTTGATGGTGCGCACGACATCATAGCCGCGCGCGGCCCATGCGTCATAATCCGGCTTGAAATCGTGGATAATCTGCACGCGGTCGTTGTCCAGACCTGGCAAATCACTGTCACGGGGGGGCTGAAAGACGGCAATCGTCCCTTCAGCTGGCAACTCAAGACCACCGCCGTCAAGCGCCAGTTGCAGACGTGCATCAATCACGTGTTATTCTTCTTTTTCCATGGTGCATTGCAGCGGGTGCTGGTGACGCCGGGCGAAATCCATCACCTGCGCGACTTTGGTTTCCGCGATCTCGTGGCTGAACACGCCCACGACCGCCAGCCCTTTTTTATGCACGGTCAACATGATCTCGAAGGCTTGGGCATGGTTCAGCCCGAAGAAGCGTTCAAGCACGATCACCACAAATTCCATCGGGGTGAAATCGTCGTTCAACAGCATCACCTTGTACAAAGGCGGCCGCTTGGTCTTTGGTTTGGTCTTGGTCAACAGATCGGTTTCGTCGTCGTCCCGGTCTTTGCCCGCCATCATAAGATCATCAAGGCGCATTGCTGCTCCTGCCTGAGAAGTCGTTTCAAGTGAGTCGTGTAGGCGTCTATATAACCCTAAAGCAGAATTAGAAAAGAGGGCGCGCCAAAGATGGGCAATCCGCTAACGACCATCGGTTTTGATGCCGATGACACTTTATGGCACAACGAACGCTTCTTTGCTTTGACACAGGTCAAATTCGCGGAACTTCTTGCCGATTACACCGACCGCGACAGCCTGATGGACCGGCTGCTAGAGGCAGAGCGGCGCAACATCCCCCACTACGGCTTTGGCATCAAGGGGTTCACCCTCTCGATGATCGAAACCGCGATAGAGGTCACCGAGGGCCGCGTGCCGGCCGATGTCATCTCCGAACTGCTAGCGGCAGGGCGGGATATGCTGGCCCATCCGGTCGAACTGCTGCCCGATGTGCGCGAAACCCTCGAAACCCTGCAAGACGATTATCGGCTGGTGCTGGTGACCAAGGGCGATCTGCTGGATCAGGAACGCAAGCTCGCTGAATCCGGGCTGCGCGATATGTTCACCGCGATTGAAATCGTGTCGGACAAGACCCCGCAAACCTACCAGCGCATCTTTGACACCCACGGCGACGGCCCGGCCCGCGGCATGATGATCGGGAACTCCATGAAATCGGACGTGGTGCCGATGATCCACGCGGGCGGGCATGGCGTCTATATCCCCCACGGCGTCACCTGGGCGCTGGAGCACGCCTCCGCCCCGAGTGATTCGCCCCGCTTCCACCAGATCACGCGCCTGTCCGAAGTGGCAGAACTGCTGCCCTGAACGCCGCTGTATTCTCGCCTTACCTTCGCTGCGTTGTCGCCCAACTCTTGCCGCATTCCCGCCACAATCGCCCCTATAGTGGCGGAGTTTTGGGCACACGCTAAATGTGCTGCGCGGAAATCGCCGCTTTTCCGGGCTGCACCACCTCGAACGCCTTTATCGAAAACACGTCCTATGGTAACCTTACCTTAATAATAATGGTCAGTTGAAAAATCGACGGCCGAGGCAGAGCAAAGGCAGTTATGATGAGAGTGCGGCGTGTGCAGCCAGCCCGGTATGGGCTATTTATTCTTGCGGCTATATGGATCTTGCTGATCCTGCCGCTCAGCGCAATGGCGGCCCCCTACGCCGCCTATGTGATCGACGCCCGAACCGGCGAAGTGTTGCACTCCCGAAACGCGGATACCCGTCTGCACCCGGCCTCCCTCACCAAAATGATGACACTTTATATCGCATTCGAGGCGATTAAACGTGGTGAGATCTCGCTCGACAGTAAAGTCAAGATCACCAGCCACGCGGCGTCCGAACCGCCCAGCAAATTGGGGCTGAAATCGGGCCAGACCATCGCCCTGCGCTACCTGATCCGCGCCGCGGCCGTCAAATCTGCCAATGACGCCGCCACCGCCATCGGGGAAGCCATCGAAGGGTCCGAGGCCAAGTTCGCCCGCCGCATGAACCGCACCGCCAAGGCGCTTGGCATGACCAACACCACCTTCAAGAACGCCCACGGCCTGACAGAATCCGGCCACATGTCGACCGCACATGACATGACCATCATGGGCCGCCACCTGCTCTATGATCACCCCGAATACTACAACCTGTTCTCGCGCATCACTGCCGATGCGGGCGTGCGCAAGGTCAGCCACACCAACCGTCGCTTCCTGTCGTCCTACAAAGGTGCCGACGGGATCAAGACCGGCTACACCCGCGCCGCTGGCTTCAACCTCACCGCCTCGGCGGAACGGGGCAATGAACGCATTATCGTGACCGTCTTCGGCGGCACGTCCACCAGCGCGCGGAACGCCAAAGTGGCCGAGCTGATGGATCTGGGCTTCCGCCGCGCCCCCTCCAGCGCACCGCTGAAAAAACCCTCCAAACCTGCTTACGCCGATGTCGAAGATACGCCCGTCGCATCCGACGGGGCCGCGGGCAAGGTCATCCGCCTTGTGGGGGCCGTCACCACCTCCAAACGTCCCACATTGCGTCCGGGCCACCAGCCTCAGGTCGTGGTTGCCACCGCAGAGGTGCCCCAAGCGACCTCGCCGATCCTGAACTCAGACATCACCGCCGCGCTGAAAGAGGCGCAGAAAACCGCGCCGCCCGTCGTGGCAGAGGCCCCTGCCCCGACACCGGAACCCGCAGCAGAGGCGGAAACCCTGCTCGCCTCGGTCTCGGTCCGGCCCACGCTGCGCCCCTCGGCTGCCGCATCGCTGGTTGAAACCGCCGCGGTCAAACAGGTCACACCCAAAGCGCCCCCCGCCCCCGAAGTCATCACCCGCGTGTCGACATCCGGCGGCCGTCACTGGGGCGTGAATGTGGGCCGCTACCCCAGCCGCTATGCCGCCGAGAAAGTGTTGCTGAAAACCGCATTGTCCGAAATCTCGACCCTCGACGGCAGCCTTCGCAAAGTCGTGCGTCGCCCGCAAGGGTTCGACGCCAACTTCCTTGGAATGACCCGCGAGACAGCCGATCTGGCCTGCCGCCGTCTGGTCGCCCGCAATGTGAACTGCTTTATGATCGGGCCAAGCTCTTAAGCTTGGCCTGCTCAGGTCGTCGCCTGTAGCAAGGTGCGCGTATAATCGGACTGCGGATTGTCATACAGCGTATCGACATCGCCGTATTCGACCACATCCCCCCGCTTCATCACCATCACCTTATGCGACATCGCGCGCACGACCTTCAGGTCGTGGCTGATGAACAGATAGGCCAGCCCGTATTTGCGCTGCAGATTGCGCAGCAGGTCCACGATCTGCACCTGCACGGTCATATCCAGCGCCGAGGTCGGCTCGTCCAGCACCAGCAGCTTGGGTCGCAGCACCATCGCCCGCGCAATCGCGATCCGCTGACGTTGCCCGCCGGAAAATTCGTGCGGATAGCGGTCCATCGTGGCCGGGTCCAAGCCCACCTCGATCATCACATCGCGTACCAATTCGCGCGGATTGCGGTCGGGGTCTACCCTATGCACGCTCAGCCCTTCGGCGATGATCTGCATACAGGTCATCCGCGGCGACAGGCTGCCGAACGGATCCTGAAACACGATCTGCATATCCTTGCGCAACCGCCGCAACTGCCGCGTGGACCAACTGCGCACGTCCTGCCCCATAAAGCTGATCCCCCCTTCAGAGGAGATCAACCGCATAATCGCCAGTGCCAGCGTCGTCTTGCCCGACCCGGATTCACCCACGATACCAAGGGTTTCCCCCGCGCGCACCGACAACGACGCGTCGTTTACCGCCTTCACGTGATCCACCGTCTTGCGCATGAACCCCTTCTGGATCGGGAACCAGACCTTCAGATGATCGGTGCTGGCGATCACCTCGGCATCGGGTGCAACTGGGTCCGGTCGGCCCGACGGCTCCGCCCCCAAAAGCTTGATCGTGTAGGGGTGCTGCGGGTTGTCAAAAATCTCGTGCGTGGGGCCGTGTTCGACAATCTCGCCCTGTTTCATCACGCAGACGCGGTCGGCAATGCGGCGCACGATGCCCAGATCATGGGTGATGAACAGCAGGCCCATGCCCTCGCTGTCTTTCAGCTCTTTCAGCAGGTCCAGTATCTGCGCTTGAATGGTCACGTCCAAGGCCGTGGTCGGCTCATCCGCGATCAGTACATCGGGCTTGTTGGCCAACGCCATCGCGATCATCACCCGTTGCCGTTGCCCACCCGACAGCTGATGCGGGTAGGCGCCCAACCGGCTCTGCGCATCCACGATCCCGACCTTGTCCAGCAGTTCAAGGATACGCGCCCGCGCCTCGGCCCCTGCCACGCCCTGATGCAGCGCCAGCGATTCCGCCAGCTGCTTTTCGATCGTATGCAGCGGGTTCAGCGAGGTCATCGGCTCTTGAAAGATAAAGCTGATGTCATTGCCACGCACCTTGCGCAGCAGCTTGTCGCTCGCCCCGACCATCTGCTGCCCGTCATACAGCACCGACCCCGACACCTCGGCACTGTCGCCCAACAGCGATACGGTGCTCAGCGCCGATACGGATTTACCCGAGCCGGACTCCCCCACCAGCGCCACGGTCTCCCCGCGCTGCACGGCAAAGCTCACGCCCTTGACCGCATGGGTCAACGCGCCTTCCTGACGGAAGGAGACGCGCAGGTCATCCACTTGCAGCACCGCGGCGTTCTGGGTCGAAGGCGTCATGAGAACGTCTTTCTCGGGTCAAAGGCGTCGCGGATCCCTTCAAAGATAAAGATCAGCAGCGACAGCATGATGGCAAAGGTGAAGAACGCGGTGAACGCCAGCCAGGGCGCTTGCAGGTTCTGCTTGGCTTGCAACGTCAGCTCGCCCAGGGACGGGGCCGACGACGGCAAGCCGAAGCCCAGAAAATCAAGGATCGCGAGCGTGCTGATCGTGCCGGTGATGATAAACGGCAGCATGGTCAGCATCGCGACCATCGCATTGGGCAGCATGTGGCGGAACATGATCGTCATATTCCCCACCCCAAGCGCGCGCGCCGCGCGCACATATTCAAGGTTCCGCGCGCGCAGGAATTCAGCCCGCACCACGCCCACCAGCGACGTCCAACTGAACAGCACCAGCAAGAACACCAGCAGCCAGAAACTGCGCCCCAGAATGGCAAACATGATGATGATCACATAAAGCGACGGGGTCGAGGTCCAGATCTCGATCACGCGCTGGAAGATCAGATCCGTCCAGCCGCCAAAGAACCCCTGCACCGCCCCCGCGATGATCCCGATCAACGATGCCGCGCCCGTCACAATCAGGGTAAAGATGATCGACAGCCGGAAGCCATGAATGACCCGCGCCAGCACGTCGCGTTTGGTGCCATCGGTGCCCAGCAGGTTCTGCCCGTTCGGCGGCAGCGGGGCCGCGCCGGGCCGGTCCACGGCGGTGTCAAAGCTATAGGGGATGGGCGGCCAGATCGACCAGCCCGCCGCAATCGCCTCGCCCGCGACCTCGCCATCCTGCGCGTCCTCGATGATCCCCTCGGGGTCGTCCAGACAGTCGATCAACCCGCCCGAGGCAATCAGACATTGCACTTCGGGGTCGCGGTACACCGCTTCGGTCAGGAAATCGCCGGCGAATTCGGTCTCGGGGTAGAACTTGAAAATCGGCATGTAATAGTCGCCGCGATAGTTCACGAGAATCGGTTTGTCGTTGGCCACGAATTCGGCGAACAGCGAGATGCCAAACAGGATCGCAAAGATCCAAAGGCTCCAATAGGCGCGGCGGTTACGGGTAAAGTTACGCCAGCGGCGTTGGTTCAGCGGGGATAGCGCCATCGGGTTCAGCCCTCGCGTTTTTCAAAGTCGATGCGCGGGTCGACGACCACATACATCAGGTCAGACAGGATACCGACCAGCAGACCGATTAGGCCAAAGATGAACAGCGTCCCGAAGACGATCGGATAGTCCCGCGCAACCGCCGCCTCGAACCCCAGACGGCCCAGCCCATCAAGGCTAAAGATCGTCTCGATGATCAGCGAGCCGCCAAAGAACACACCGATAAACACCGCTGGAAAGCCCGCGATCACGATCAGCATCGCGTTGCGGAAGACGTGGCCGTACAACACCTTACGCTCTGACAGCCCCTTGGCCCGCGCCGTGACGACATATTGCTTCTTGATCTCGTCGAGAAAGCTGTTCTTGGTCAGCAACGTCAGCGTCGCAAAGGCCGAGATGGTCGAGGCCAGCACCGGCAGCGTGATGTGCCAGAAGTAATCCGCGACCTTGCCCAAGGGGCTCAGCTGGTCAAAATTATCCGAGGTCAGCCCCCGCAGCGGGAATATCTGCCAGTAGGACCCGCCCGCAAACAGCACCAGCAGCAGGATCGCGAACAGAAAGCCCGGGATCGCATAGGCGGCGATAATCGCGCCCGATGTCCATGTATCAAAGGCCGTGCCATCCTTGACCGCCTTGCGGATGCCAAGGGGGATCGACACCAGATAGGCAATCAACGTCGACCACAGCCCCAGCGTGATCGACACGGGCAGCTTTTCCTTGATCAACTCGATCACGCTGATCGACCGGAAGTAGCTGTCGCCGAAATCGAACCGCATGTAATTCCACAGCATGTTCACGAACCGCTCTACCGGCGGTTTGTCAAAGCCGAACTCTTTCTCAAGCTCTGCGATGAATTCGGGCGGCAGGCCCCGTGCGCCAACGTAATTCTCGTTGCCGCCGGTATCTGCGGCATTCCCCGCATCCGAGCCCCCGCCAGAGAACCCTTCGAACACGTCACCACCGCCCTGAATACGCGCGATCGCCTGCTCAACAGGGCCACCCGGCACAAACTGCACCAGTGCAAAGTTGATCAGCATGATCCCAAGCAACGTCGGTATGATCAGCAACAGCCGTCGAAGAATATATGCGCCCATGGCCGGCGTTTACCTCAGTGCGCCTGCAGCGCGCAAGGCGTCTGCTTTATCGGCATTGTACCACCAGAAATCGAGGTAGCCCAAAGCGTAAGGCGGCTGCGTTTCGGGGTGTTCGTACTGATCGTAATAGGCGGTCCAGAAACTGTCGTTATACCAGGTCGGGATCATGAAAAATTCATAGCGCAGTGCCCGATCCAGCGCCATCAGGCTGGCGTCCTCTTCCTCTTTCGTGTCGGCGGCCAGCGACGCGGTCACAATCGCATCCACCAGCGGGCTGGCAAGCCCTGCAGGGTTGAACAGCGAATAGGCCGCCGCCTCTGACCCATAGCGTTGTTCCAGCCCGGTGCCTGTGCCCAGAAACGCCCCATAGCTGTCATAGACCATGTCGTAATCGCGGTCCCGTTCGCGGGCCGTGTATTGGGAACTGTCGACTTTCTCGAGCACGGCATCAATGCCCATGTTCTGCAAATTCGACATAAAGTTTTCAATCACCGCCGACAGCGTCGCCGACCCCGAGGAGTTCAGCAAGAACCGCAACTGCAAGGGTTTGCCCTGCGCATTATAGCGTTTGCCGTCATCGCCCACGGCCCAACCGGCCTCGTCCAGCAGCTTCATTGCGCGGCGCAGGTTGCGACGGTCCGACAGGCGGCTCGCATCCGACGTATGCGGCACCACCGCGTCTTGCGTCAGCAGTTCGGGCGGCACGACATCGCCAAGGCTTTCCAGCAGCGCCAGTTCCGCCCCTTGGGGTGCGCCCGTGGCCATCAGGGGCGTATCCTGCGTAAACGACGCCCGCTGTTTGAACAGCCCGTATTGTAGTGATTCATTGGTCCATTCAAAGTTGAACCCCAGGGCCACGGCTTCGCGCACGCGCTTATCCTGCAAGACCTCGCGGCCAAGGTTGAACACGATGCCCGAGGGCGTGGGGGGCGACCCGTCGGGGATATCCTCTTTGACCACCTGCCCTGCGGTCACCTTGGGGAAGTCATAGGATGATGCCCATTGTTTCGAGCTGCCCTCGGTGCGGAAGGTATATTCACCCGCCTTGAAGGCCTCGAACGCGGAATTCTCGTCGCCGAAGTATTCGACGCGTATTTTATCGAAATTGTTGCGGCCCACGTTGAACGGCAGGTCCTTGCCCCAGTAATCGGGGTTGCGTTTATACACGATCCGACGGTTCACATCGATGCTGTCGATCATATAGGGGCCGGACCCGGGCGAGGTTTCCAGCCGCGATTCGTCGAGCCGCGCGCCGGTTTCCTCGTACCATTTTTTCGACCACGCCGGCACGCCGCCGACCTGTTCGATCAGGCTGCGCCGGGACACGCCGGGGCTGAAATAGAACTTGATGGTGTAATCGTCGATCACCTCGACCTTGGGGATCAGCTTGCGCACTGCATCGGCATAGGATTTCAGCCCCTGATCCAGCAGCAGGTTGTGGCTGAAGGCGATGTCATGGGCCGTCACCGGATCGCCGGTCGAGAATTTGGCGTCCTTACGCATGTGGAACACCACCCAATCCTTGCTCTCGGGGTATTCAAGGCTCTCGCACAGCAGGCAATAGGCTTCACCGTAAACATCGGCGGGCACGATCTCTCCGCCGACGCCCTCGCCAAGCAGGCTTTCATACATCACCGTGCTCAACGCGCCGCCACGGCCCTTGCGCGAATAGGGGTTCATCGAATCAAACGTCCCGAGGGTAGAGATTGAAATCTCGCCGCCTTTGGGGGCGTCGGGGTTCACGTAGTCGAAATGGGTGTAATCGGCGGGGTATTTCAGATCGCCGTAAAAGGAATAGCCATGCGCGGTGATGATCTTGTCACTGCCCTGCGCGGCGTCATCCTGCCCCCAAGCGGCACCGCCCAGCATCGCGGCCCCGAAAACAAGCAAGGCCGCACCAGCGACGCGCAGCATGGGGGTTTGCGATTTTGTGTCAGCACGGGCATGGGTCCGGGGCATCGGGCGTATCCTTTATAACAACAGGCGATAGACAAGGGTCGTCGCGGCAGATCACTGCCGGATACACGCTAACGGCCCGACCGCCCAAGTTACAAGTTGCGAATATGTTACCTGACTGAAAACAGGGCACTTCACAGCAAAAGGCCGCCCACGAGGGGGCGGCCTTGCAATCGGGATATGGGGCGGATCAGTTGTCCAGGCTGTCGAGATAGGCGATCACATTCGCCCGGTCTTCGATCTTGGGCAGACCCGCGAAACCCATCGTGGTGCCTGGCGCGAAACCCGCAGGCTTGGTCAGGAAGGCGTTCAGGTTCTCGGGGGTCCATGTCTCTGCCACTTTCTCAAGCGCGCCGGAGTAGGACGCATACCCGTCAGCGGAATCAACCGGACGCCCGACAACACCGTAGAGGTAGGGACCAACCGCATTCGCACCGTCTTCAGCCTTGTGACAGGCGGAACATTTGCGGAAAACCTTTTCACCCTTGGCCGGATCAGCGGCCGCCATGATCTCGGCGAAATCGACTTCTTCAGCGGGCTCACCGCCACCAGAGGCGTCTGCCACTTCAATGACATAGCCTTGTTCGCCATGCGCTTCGGCATGATAAAGCTCTTCGCCCGCGAATTTGCCAAGCAGAAGGACAAGCCAAGCGCCAAACAGGCCGGCAGCGATTTTGGTAACGGTCATTGTATCGAACATGCGTGAAGGTCCATCGTTGGTATTCGGGCATCGTATTGCAGGCGTATCTATTGCTTTCCCTTCGTCGGGGCAAGGTGTAGTTACCGCGACCAAACGCCATAGTTGGCAACGGCTTGAAGAAGGATGCCCCTGATGACCAGTAAAACCGCGCCGCGCATCGCTTTTCAAGGTGCTTTGGGGGCCTATAGCCACGAAGCCTGCCTGCAAGCCCGCCCCGACATGATCCCCGTGCCCTGCATGACCTTCGAAGGGGTGATCCGCGCGGTGCGCGAAGGCCGCGCCGATCTGGCGATGCTGCCGGTCGAAAACTCGACCTATGGGCGGGTTGCGGACATCCACCGGCTGTTGCCGCAAAGCGGGCTGCGCATCATCGCAGAGGCCTTCGTGCGCGTGCGCATCAGCCTGATGGCCCATGACGGCGTGAAGCTCGAAGACATCAAACACGTGCGCGCGCATATGGTGCTGATCCCGCAGGCGCGCAGCTGGCTGGACGCCCATGGCATCACGTCAGAGGCAGCGGCAGACAGCGCAGGGGCTGCGGCGGATCTTGCGGTGTCGGAGGAACGCGATATCGGCGTGCTGGCAAGCGAGGTCGCGGCGGATATTCACGGGCTCAAGGTGCTGGCCCGCGACATCGAGGATCTGGACCATAACACCACCCGCTTTTTGCTGATGTCGCCCGAGCTGGACCAGACCCGCCGTGCGGAAAACATGCTGACCACCTTTGTCTTTCAGGTGCGCAACATCCCGGCAGCACTTTACAAGGCCATGGGCGGTTTCGCCACCAATGGCGTCAACATGACCAAGCTGGAAAGCTACATGGCGGGCGGGTCGTTCACGGCGACCCAGTTCTATGCCGATATCGAAGGCCACCCCGAAGACCCCGCCGTCGCCCGCGCGCTGGAGGAGTTGGCGCATTTCACCAACTTCATCGATATTCTGGGCGTCTACCCCGCGCACCCCGACCGTCACGGCCAGTAAGTGCGGCAATCACCGCAAACCCTTAGCGGGGTTTGTGGTAGCGGTCTTCCATGTCCTTGGCATAGTCGCCGACACGTTTCTTGAACTTCTTGGTCAGCGAATTCTTGGCCAGCTTCAACGACTGCACCAGCAGACGGGCCGACAGGTTTTGCGGCTTGAGCTCTAGCGCGACCATGATGCGCGTGCGGCTGCGTGACAGGGCGACGAGATCAAAGCTCATGTCGCCGGTCAGCCCCTGCGAACGGGTGTTCAGCTTCATTTCGGTCGGGCGGTCAAAACGGTCCATCTCGACCTGAAGCTCGCGTCGTTTGCCGCGCATGTCAAAGGCAGCTTCCCACTGCATCCCCGGCCCCGCTTCCGCCAGCCGGTCCACGCGCTGCACCTCTGCGCCGCGGCGCATGGCGGCGCGTTCGAACTGGTCAAATTCGCACAGCATGTCGAATACCGCATCAATCGGCGCGTCGATGTCTTCTTTGGTGGAAAATTTCATGTTCTGCCTTGTTCGTCGTCTTTCCCGAAGGTTGCCTTAATCCAGCGTATCCGCAAGCCAGTTTTCCAGCAGGAAATGAGCAATCGCCCCCTTTCGGGCCGGTTTGATCTTGGGGTGTTGCCCGGCAAAGACATCCATCATGTCCTCTTTGGACACCCAAAGGGCCTCTTCGATCTCTTTAGGGTCGATGGTGATCTCGTGGCTTGTCGCCTCTCCGGCGCAGCCGAACATGAGCGACGCGGGAAACGGCCAAGGCTGGCTCGCAAGATAGCTGACCTGACCGACCTGCACGCCCGCCTCTTCGAACACCTCGCGGCGCACGGCGGCTTCGAGCGTTTCACCCGGTTCGACAAACCCCGCCAAAAGCGAGAACATCCCCTCGGGCCAACCCGGCGACCGCCCCATCAGGACAGAGTTGCCGTGGGTAATCAGCATGATCACAACCGGATCGGTGCGCGGAAAATGCGACGCGCGACACGCGGGGCAGTTGCGTTGCCAGCCTGCGTCATTCACCACGGTTTCAAAGCCGCAGCGGGCGCAGTAGCTGTGGTTTTCGTGCCACGCCAGAATGGCCTTGCCGGTCGCGGCCAGTTCGGCGTCACGCGGGCTGAGCCACGTCATCACGCGGCGCATTTCGACGAAAGCATAGTCAGGCGGCAACATCGGGTGGCGCTGTTCGCTTTGATCCACGAAAGACCCCAGTTGGCGCGGGTCGAAGTCATCGGGCATCCACGGCGACAGGTCATAGGCAAACCGCGCGGCCCCCTCTTCGCGCCCCAGCAAGATCGGAGCAGAGCCGGCATCCGCCAGAACGGGGTGATCCAGTGGCAAACGCACAACAGACGCGGGGCGTGCGGGGTCGATCAGGACCTTACCCCGCCAGAACAGAATGGCGCGGGCGGCATCATCGGCGCGCAATGCGGCCACGGCCTCCTTGTCGGCGCGAACCTCTCCGGCGCGGTCAAGCGCTGACCCTCCGAAAGTGACCGTCTCGGCGTGCTTCATGCGTATCCTCCCGTTTGCGTGCACCATGCCTATTGGCCAAACCGCGCGATGCCAAGGCTGCATGGCGCCGTGCCCGCTAAAAACGCCCGAGATAAAATCGCCTTTGGGCCCGTCTTGCATCCGATCCAGCCCTATACTATATGGACGGTGAGAGGTTGGTGCGGGCAGGTGCCTCGCCAACCCGGTCAGATCCGGAAGGAAGCAGCCGTAACGAGACCCACTTGGGTCGTTATCAGCCTCTCACCCCAGCGTATTTTGCGCAGCAAAATACGCGTCGCCCCGCAGGGTCATCCAAAGGATGGCCCGAGAGGGGCACCCCACCCCGCCATATATAGATTGCTTATTGCCCCTGCCCCGCAGCGCCCCGATGCGTTTGGATATTGGCATTTCGGCACGGCCACAGACAACAGGTCAGGTTACCCATGGGTAACTTAACCTGTTGTTTATACTCATTATTTTTCCGTTATAGCACCGAGCGCTGTTACAGCTGCTCTGCCGCGAATGTGTCGCATTGGCCGACCTGACCGCTATCGAATCCGCGCTGGAACCAGCTTGAACGCTGCTCGGACGTGCCGTGGGTAAAGGTGTGCGGCTGGGGGACGCGACCGGCCTGACGTTGCAGGTGATCATCGCCGATCTTGCGCGCGGCGTTCAATGCCTCGTCCAGATCGCCCCGCTCCATCAGACCTTTGACGTTCTTGGCCCAGATGCCCGAAAAACAATCGGCCATCAGCTCGAGCCGTACGGTCAGGGCGTTCGCCTCGGCGGTCGAGGATTGGCGGCGCAGCGCATCAACCTTAGGCAGGATGCCCAGTTCGTTCTGGACGTGGTGGGCGACCTCGTGGGCAATCACATAGGCGGCGGCGAAATCCCCGCCTGCCCCCATACGCTGCGCCAGAAGATCAAAGAATTGCGTGTCGATATAGGCCTTTTCATCCGCAGGGCAGTAAAACGGCCCCGTCGCGCCAGAGGCCCCGCCACAGGCACTTTGCGTGACATTGGAAAAGACAACGAGCTTGGGCGGCACATATTCACGACCCAACTGCTGCGGGAAAATCTCGCCCCAGACATCTTCGGTGGTGGCCAGCACCTGCGCGGTGAACTGCGTGGCCTGCGCGTCAGAGTCAGAGACCGGCGCGCCCTGCTGGGTTTGCGGCGCGCCGCCCCCGTTCAGCAAGGGCGATACGTCGATGCCGGTGAAATAGCCGATCGCCAGCACCGCCAAAACGCCGACGATCCCCAGACCGCCCGCACGCCCGGCACCGCCCCCGCGCCCGCCGCGGCGGACCTCAACGTTTTTGCTTCTTCTGATGCCGCGCAACCGCATAAATCTGTCCCCGTTATGTCAAATATTATTGTCAGCGTAACGCGCGACGCGCACAATAGTTCAATGAATAAAAGCAATGATCTGGCCGAGAACCGCACCGACTGGGCCGAAGACCGCACGATTTTGGCGAACGAGCGCACCTTTGCAGGATGGATGCGCACGGGGATGGCGTCGCTTGCGGTGGCGATCGGGCTTAAGGCGGTGTTTGGGGATTTTGACCCGACCTGGGCCGCGAAAAGCGTGGCGACGATCTTTGTCGTCGCGGCGGTCTATATCTTCTGGGCGGCCCATGATGCGGCGACCAAGACGCTGGACCGGCTGAACGACCACCATGCCAATGCGCAACCCAATGCGCGGATGAAGACGCTGGCGGTGATTTTCAGCTTTGCCTCGGTTGCGGTTGGCGGCATCCTTTGGATGCTCTAGGTTCAGGGCTTCAATCGAATCTTGCAGGATCGTCATGACAGCACCCTCTGCCTATCGCGTATTGGCCCGCAAATACCGGCCTGAAACCTTTGCCGATCTGGTCGGGCAGGACGCGATGGTGCGCACGCTGAAAAACGCGTTCGAGGCGGATCGCATTGCGCAGGCGTTTATCATGACCGGCATCCGCGGGACCGGCAAAACGACGACAGCACGGATCATCGCCAAGGGGATGAACTGCATCGGGCCGGACGGCAACGGCGGGCCGACGACGGAACCCTGCGGGGTCTGCGAACATTGCGTCGCCATCATGGAGGGCCGCCACGTCGACGTGATGGAGATGGACGCCGCATCGAACACCGGCGTCGGCAATATCCGCGAGATTATCGACAGCGTGCATTACCGCGCGGCCTCGGCCCGGTACAAAGTCTATATCATCGATGAGGTGCACATGCTGTCGACCGGCGCGTTCAACGCGCTGCTGAAGACGCTTGAGGAACCGCCAGAGCACGTCAAATTCATCTTCGCCACGACCGAGATCCGCAAGGTGCCCGTGACCGTGCTGTCGCGCTGCCAACGCTTTGATTTACGCCGGATCGAACCCGAGGTGATGATCGCACTGATGCGCAAGATCGCCACCGCCGAAGGGGCCGAGATTGCGGAGGATGCGCTGGCGCTGATCACCCGTGCCGCCGAAGGATCCGCGCGCGATGCCACGTCCTTGCTGGATCAGGCAATCAGCCACGGGGCGGGCGAAACGACGGCTGTGCAGGTGCGTGCGATGCTGGGGCTGGCGGATCGCGGGCGGGTGCTGGACCTGTTCGATATGATCCTGCGCGGCGATGCGGCTGGCGCGCTGGACGAGCTGGGCAACCAGTATTCCGACGGGGCCGACCCGATGGCCGTGCTCCGCGATCTGGCCGAGATCACCCATTGGGTATCGGTGGTCAAGATCACCCCCGATGCCGCCGAAGATCCCACCGTCTCGCCCGAGGAACGCAGCCGTGGCGTCACCATGGCGGAAACCCTGCCGATGCGCGTGCTGACCCGTCTGTGGCAGATGTTGCTGAAAGCGCTGGACGAGGTGGCAAGCGCGCCCAATGCGATGATGGCCGCCGAGATGGCCGTGATCCGCCTGACCCATGTCGCCGATCTGCCCAGCCCTGAAGAGCTTGCCCGCAAGCTGGCCAATACCACGCCCCCGCCCGCTCCGCCGCAGGGTCCGGGGGGCGGGGCCGCCGTGCCCGCCGGGGGGGGATCGACCAGCGCTATGGGCAGCCAGCAGATGTCGGGCGGGCCAGCGGGGGGCGCGACGATGGCGGCACTTGCGCCGGCGGTGGCGCAGGCTTTGGCGCACTACCCGACGTTTGAACATGTGGTCGAGCTGATCCGCAGCAACCGCGACGTGAAACTGTTGGTGGAGGTCGAGACCTCGGTCCGGCTGGCGGCCTATCAACCGGGGCGGATCGAATTCACCCCGACCGACAGCGCCCCCCGCGATCTGGCGCAGCGCCTTGGCACGCGGCTGCAACTGTGGACCGGCAACCGCTGGGCTGTGACCATCGTGGGCGACAGCAGCGCCAAAACCATCGCCGAGATCCGCGACGCCAAGGAAAACGCGCTGAAATCGCAAGCTGAGAACCACCCGTTGATGCAGGCCGTCATGGCGAGCTTTCCGGGGGCCAAGATCCTGTCGATCCGCACGCCCGAGGAAATCGCCGCCGCCGCCGTGTCCGAAGCGCTGCCCGAGGTCGAAGACGAATGGGACCCTTTCGAGGACGACTGACCCCGCCTGCCCCTGCTCTGCCCGCGACCTGTCCACGCCGGGGCACCCCTTGTCGGGGGGCGGCAAAGACCGCATATACATAAGCAAATAAAGCTACAGGAGACGACCACATGCTTAAAGGTTTGGGTGCCATGGGTGACATGGCCAAGATGATGAAGACGGCACAGCAGATGCAGGGCAAGATGGCGCAGCTGCAAGAAGACATGCACAATATCATCGTCGAAGGGGAATCCGGTGCCGGACTGGTCAAGGCGACCTGCACTGCCAAGGGCGAGCTGAAGTCGCTGGATATCGATCCCTCGATCTTCAACGGCGACGAGAAAGAAGTCGTCGAGGACCTGATCCTCGCCGCGATCAAGGACGCGCAGACCAAAGCCACCGACCGCGCCCAGTCAGAGATGAGCAAGCTGACCGAAGGCATGGGTCTGCCTGCGGACATGAAGCTGCCGTTCTGATCCTTCCAAATGGGGTTAAATCCTCGCCGAAGGCATTAAACTCTTTCACACCAACGCCATGGGGGTCCACAGATGAGCAGCACACGCGACATTGATGCGCTCATCGACCTGATGGCGCGGCTGCCCGGATTGGGGCCACGCTCGGCCCGCCGGGCGGTGCTGCATCTGATCCGCAAGCGCGCGCTGTTGCTGACGCCTTTGGCCGATATGATGCAGACCGTGGCGGCGACGGCGCGCGAATGTATCAACTGCGGCAATGTGGGGACCGCCGATATCTGCGACATCTGCACGTCGGAGAAACGCGCCAATGGCGAGATCTGCGTGGTCGAGGATGTTGCCGATCTGTGGGCGATGGAGCGGTCGGGCGTGTTCAAGGGGCGCTATCATGTGCTGGGTGGCACGCTGTCGGCGCTGGATGCCATCGGCCCGCAGGAATTGCGCATCCCCCGGCTGATGGACCGCGTGCGCGACGAGGCCGTGTCGGAGGTTATTCTGGCGCTGAACGCCACAATCGACGGGCAGACCACGGCGCATTACATCGCGGACCAGCTTGAGGGTCAGGTGCGGTTGACCTCTCTGGCCCAGGGTGTGCCGATCGGCGGGGAACTTGATTACCTTGACGATGGGACGATCACCGCCGCGATGCGCGCGCGCAAATCGATCTAGGGCCGCGTGGCCTTAGGCTTTCCGATCCGCCAGCCGTTTGCGCATCTGTGCAAGTTCAATCAGGGCGGCGTCGCGTTCGGCCTCTAGCTGGGCGATGCTGCGGCCTGCGGCCTCAACGTTCACCCCGTCAACCAGACGCGCGCAGGTATCGGCGTCGAGCCTTGGCGCGCCGAGATTATCCCAACGTTTCTGCTGGCTTGGCCCGAGATGGGCCAGATAGCCCGCCATGCCCCCGGCGCCCCCGCCAAGGTGATAGGCCATATGCGCCCCGAGCACCGACCAGCGCAGCCCTGGGCCGTTGACCAGCGCCTGATCCACCGCGTCGACATCGGCGATGCCCTCGGCGACGATATGCACCGCCTCGCGCCAGAGCGCCGAGGACAGCCGGTTGGCGATATGCCCCACCGCATCTTTTTTCAGCCGCACCGGCGCAGAGCCGAGGCTGCGGTAGAACCCTTCGGCCCAGTCGAGCACCTGAGGATCGGGGCCGTAGACTTCGACCAGCGGCACCAGATGGGGCGGGTTGAAGGGATGTGCGGTGATCAGCCGGTCGGGGTGCAGCATCCCCGGCACAAGATCCGACCACGGGTGCGCCGAGGTGCTGGAGGCAATGATCACATCCGGCGCGACGATAGCTTCGATCTGTGCGTAAAGCTGGTGTTTCAGCGGCACGTTCTCGGGCGCGTTTTCCTGGATCAGCACCACGTCTTGCAGGGCGTCTTGCAAACTCTCGTGGGTTGAAAGCGCGCCTTGGGGGGCCGCCCCTGCCGAGACTTCTTGCAGTTGCGCCAAGGGCCCCGCCACGCGGGCGGCGAAACCATCGCGGGCACCTGTGTCAGGGTCCCACGCGCGGACGGTGTGGCCTGCGTGCTGGAACAGCGCGGCCCAGCTTGCACCGATCAACCCGCAGCCTATGACGGCCACGGTGCAGGGGGGCATCATCGCGGTCGTGTCAGTCAACCGACAGCACCGTTTCCTGCCCGTTTTCAAGCACATAGACGCAGCCTTGCCGGTTTGATAACTGGCCCAGCTCGGCCCGGCTCAACCCGCAGAGCGCGCCGCGCAAAAGCTGGCCGCTAAGCCCGTGAGCAACCACGACGGTGGGTTCGGTCAGCGTGTCGACAAAGGCATTCACCCGCGCCTGAAACACGTCAAAGCCTTCGCCACCGGGGGCGGCGCAATAGAATTCCATATGGGGGCTTTGCGCCGTGATGCCTTCGGGCAGGTTCTTGAAGATATCGGCGCGCAGGTGGCCTTCCCAATCGCCGGCGAAAATCTCTTTCAGGCGATCGTCGGTCTGGTAGTCCCGCCCGCCAAGGGCGATATCCGCGGTCTGGCGCGTGCGTTTGAGCGGCGACACGATGCAGGGCGGGTTATCCGCAAGGATAGGCGCCATCAGCTCGGCCTGCTGCTGCGCATGGACCCTGCCCCGTTCGGAGAGCACGGATTCGGTCTGGCCCTGCACCCTCCCTTCTGCGTTCCATTCGGTTTCACCGTGCCGCAGGAACCAGACTTTGGGATAGGATTTCATGACGTGGGGCCTTTTATCGCGTTGAGTTGCCTAGCACTTTGGCTCAAGCGCGCGCAGAACGCCACCCACACAAAAATCAAGCAAGAGCGGGCGATACACCATAGGGCTTTCGCGCCGATCACTTTGCGACAAGCCCGCAATGCGGATGCCGCTTGCGACGATGGACACCATCGAGGACACGGTCAGCGACAGCACCGCGGCAAGCTGTTCACGGTCGGCATCAGGACGCAGACGCTCCATTTCGTCAAGGTAGATAGAGGCGACGCGATCATAAAGCGGCCCTGCCTCGCGGTAATAGCGTTCGTCAGACATGATCCGCGCCACCAGCTGCGCATAGGCCCGCCATTGCGGATCCCCGCGCGAGGCGATTTCGAGATACGGGGTGACATAGGCATCGATCAGCGTCTCCAGCGTGAGCCGCTCTGTCGATTTGAGCGCATCAAGCCGTGCCATGCGCATGGCATTAAGCGTTTCGACCCGCCGTTTCAGCACGGTCACGAAAAGCTCTTGTTTAGTACCTCCGTGAAAGCCGACCACACCCAGCGTGACTTCGGCTTCGCGCGCGATCCGGCGGATGCTGACCGCATCAAAGCCAAGCTCGGCGAAGCACCGCTCTGCCGCGTCGAGCACGCGTTCGCGGGTGATCTCGCCGCGTGCGACGCGGCCATCCTTGCTTGTGCCGTCTTCCTTTCGGTCCGTCATGACACCCCGGTCCCTCTGATCAGGCCATCAAGGTGCATGACCTGCGCGTTGCGCGGTCCGGCAGTGGTCACACATGCCCCGCGACTGTTATTATTGCGGCGCTTCAGCATTTTTTACAAACTTTATCAAAAATCAAAGTAAACCAGTTCGTTGCCTCGGGATTTGGGTGCGCTTAGCGACATCGGCTTTGGTTTGCGACCAAGAATTGCACCGAATCACCTGTTACCAGAGGGCACACCCCCCTGATGGTTGAACAAATAGGCAGCGTGACACGGTATGGGTTCATTGCCCGCACTTACCGCGTGTGTGAGCGTTAACGGCATCAACCCCGCTCTGCCCAAGGAGAGGTGAGTGATTCGTTTTGCAATGCTGCGGGGCGCGCTATGTGGTGGCTTGGGCATCGCCCTGCGCGTTTCGCCGCCGCTGGTCGCAGTTTCGCGGCCTTCGCGACGCGGGGGAGGTGGATATTTCAAACTAAGTGTACTATCGCATACCAAACTTCAGGAAAGGCTGGATACCATGGCTGAGACACAGACACCCGACATCATTTACACGCAGGTCGATGAGGCCCCCGAACTGGCAAGCTATTCGCTGCTGCCGATCATCCGCAGCTTTGCCGATGCGGCAGGGGTTTCTGTGGGCACCCGTGATATCTCTTTGTCGGGGCGTATTCTGGCGGCCTTCCCCGACGCGCTGACCGAGGCGCAAAAACAGTCCGACGATCTGGCGATCCTGGGCGATCTGGTGAAAACGCCCGACGCCAATGTGATCAAGCTGCCGAACATCTCTGCCTCGGTGCCGCAGCTGGTCGCCGCGATCAAGGAATTGCAGGGGCAAGGCTATGCGCTGCCTGACTATCCCGAAGCGCCAAGCACCGACGCGGAAAAGAAAGCCCGCGCGGCCTATGACGCGATCAAGGGCTCTGCGGTGAACCCCGTTCTGCGCGAAGGCAACTCGGACCGTCGCGCGGCCAATGCGGTCAAGAAATACGCGATGGCGAACCCCCATTCGATGGGCACATGGTCCAAGGACAGCAAAACCAAAGTATCGTCGATGTCGGGCGGTGATTTCTTCTCGAACGAGAAATCCCTGACGCTGACCGAGGCGCAGGCCGGTGCGGCCAAGATCGTGCATGTTGCCGCCGACGGGACCGAGACCGTGTTGAAGGATGGCGTTTCTTTCCCCGCGGGCACTGTGGTCGACACCACCTTCATGTCTGCCAAGGCGCTGGACAAATTCCTGGCCGAGCAGATCGAAGAGACCAAGAAAGACGGCACGCTGTTCTCGTTGCACATGAAAGCGACGATGATGAAAGTGTCGGACCCAATCATCTTTGGCCACGCGGTGCGGGAATACCTGAAGCCCGTCTTTGACAAATACGGTGACGAGCTGAAAGCGGCGGGTGTGAACCCGAACGCAGGCATCGGCGACATGATGGAGCGGATCAAGGACAACGCCGAGATCACCCAAGCCGTCAAAGACGCGATGGATGCACGCCCGCCGATGTATATGGTGAATTCCGACAAAGGGATCACCAACCTGCACGTGCCATCCGACGTGATTATCGACGCGTCCATGCCCGCGCTGATCCGCGCTGGCGGCAAGGGCTGGGGCCCCGACAACAAGGAACACGACACCAACTGCGTGATCCCTGACAACTCATATGCCCCTGTCTATGAAGAAAGCATTAATTACTTCAAAGAAACCGGCGCGCTGGACCCGACGACCTCGGGCACTGTGCAGAACATCGGTTTGATGGCGCAAAAAGCCGAGGAATACGGGTCGCACCCCACCACGTTCGAGATCCCCGCTGACGGCACCGTGAAAATGATCGCCGCCAATGGCGACGTGATTTCCGAGCACAGCGTCGAGGCGAACGACATCTGGCGCGCGGCCTCGGCCCGCAAGGCCCCGATCGAGGACTGGGTGCAGCTGGCCATCGACCGTCAGAAAGCCGAAGGCTGCGAGGCGATCTTCTGGCTGGACGAGAACCGCGCCCATGACGCAGAGCTGATCGCCTATGTGAAGCCGATCCTTGAAGCCAAGGGCGTGGCCGACAAGTTCCAGATCATGTCCCCCGCCAAGGCCACGCGCCAGACGCTGGAGACAATCCGCAAGGGCGAGAATTCGATCGCGATCACCGGCAACGTGCTGCGCGACTATCTGACCGACCTGTTCCCCATTCTGGAACTGGGCACCTCGGCCAAGATGTTGTCGATCGTCAAGCTGATGCAGGGCGGTGGCTTGTTTGAAACGGGTGCCGGCGGGTCTGCCCCCAAGCACGTGCAGCAGCTGGTTGAAGAAAACCACCTGCGGTGGGACAGCCTGGGCGAGTTCTGTGCGCTTGGGGAAAGCCTCAAGTTCCTCGCGGACCAGAAGGACAATGCCAAGGCCGCCGTCCTGGGCAAAGCCGTAGATGCCGCGACCCAAGGCATTCTGGACAACAACAAATCGCCATCGCGCAAAGTGGGCGAGCCGGACAACCGCGCCAGCCACTATTACTTTGCCCTTTACTGGGCGCAGGCGCTGGCCAGCCAGAGCGACGACGCCGCATTGGCCGAACATTTTGCCCCCATCGCCGAAAAACTGGCGGCGAATGAGGACAAGATCATGGCCGAGCTGGCAGAGGTTCAGGGCAAGCCTGTCGATCTGGGCGGGTACTTCCATTCGGACCCCGCCAAGACCGAAGCGGTGATGCGCCCGTCGGCCACGTTGAACGCCATCATCGGCTAAGGCACCTCAGCATCGCGACCTATCCGCCCCGTCCTTTTGCAAAAAGGGCGGGGCGTTTTCTTTGGGAACCATTCGCAGGCACTGCCGGTTGTTTGACCGGCACCTTGCCGCCCCGTCGGCAACAAACCGTCCCGCGCCCTTGCTGTCAGTTGATCCCTGCACGCATTCCTTCTATCGAAGAGGGCAGTATTTTAACGCTGATAGATCAGGATATTTCATGACCAAGCCGTTGCCCAAAGTCACGCCGAACACATGGGAATTTCTGCGCGACCCCATGATCGCCCCCACCGGTTTTCGCGAATATGACGCGCGCTGGCAGTACCCCGAGGCGATCAACCTGCCGGGCATCACCGCGCTTGGCCTTGGTCTGGGCACGCAGATGCAACAGCGCGGGATCGAGCCCGTTATCGCTGTGGGCAATGATTACCGCGACTATTCCCTATCGATTAAAAATGCGCTGATTTTGGGCCTGATGCAGGCGGGTATTCACGTTAAAGATATCGGCCCCTGTCTGTCGCCCATGGCCTATTTCGCGCAATTCCATCTGGATGCGCCCGCGGTGGCGATGGTCACCGCGTCGCATAACCCCAATGGCTGGACCGGCGTGAAGATGGGCTTTGAACGCCCGTTGACCCACGGCCCCGACGAGATGGCCGAACTGCGCGATATCGTTCTGGAAGGGCGTGGCGAACAGCGCGACGGCGGCAAGTATGAATTCGTCGATGGTGTCCGCGAAGCCTATCTGGATGATCTGGTGGGTGACTTCAAAATGACCCGTAAGCTCAAGGTCGTCTGCGCCACGGGGAACGGCACCGCCGCCGCCTTTGCGCCCGAACTGTTCCGCCGTCTGGGGGTCGAGGTGGTCGATAGCCACAACACGCTGGATTACACGTTCCCGCATTACAACCCGAACCCCGAAGCGATGGAAATGCTGCATGATATGTCCGACAGCGTAAAAGCCTCGGGCGCGGATTTCGCGCTTGGGTTTGACGGCGACGGCGACCGCTGCGGCGTGGTGGATGACGAGGGCGAAGAGATTTTCGCCGACAAGATGGGCGTCATCATGGCGCGCGATCTGTCCGCGATTTACCCCAACAGCACCTTTGTCGCCGATGTGAAATCGACCGGGCTTTATGCCTCTGACCCTGTTTTGCAGGCCAATGGCGTTACGGCGGACTATTGGAAAACCGGCCACAGTCACATGAAACGGCGGGTCAAACAGTTGGGCGCGCTGGCGGGGTTCGAGAAATCGGGCCACTACTTCCTGGCTGAACCCATCGGGCGTGGCTATGACTGCGGCATGCGCGTCGCGGTCGAGGTCTGCAAACTGATGGACCGCAACCCCGACATGAAGATGTCGGACCTGCGCCGCGCCCTGCCCCACACATATTCCACCCCCACCATGTCGCCCTATGCGTCGGACGAGGACAAATACGATATTCTCGACCGGATCGTCGCCAAGTTGAAAGACGTGACCGAATTGGGCGGCCGCCCCGTGAAAGAGGTCGTGGCCGTGAATGGCGCGCGGGTGATCCTGGACAACGGCAGCTGGGGGCTGGTGCGCGCCTCTTCGAACACGCCGAACCTTGTGGTGGTCTGCGAAAGCTCTGAATCCGAGGAAGAATTGCGCGCGATCTTTGCCGATCTGGACGCCGTGATCCGGACAGAGCCGGAGGTTGGCGATTACGATCAAACCTTCTGATTGCATCAAGACTCGCCAGAATCTTCTAAGTTGAGTAAATGTTGATGTGTCTGCCCCCTCGGGCAGGCACATTTTTCGTTTAGGGGCCCTGATGGTAAAACGCGCGCTGATCACCGGCATCACCGGTCAAGACGGGTCCTATCTGGCGGAGTTGTTGCTGGACAAAGGATACGAGGTGCACGGGATCAAGCGGCGGTCGTCATCTCTTAATACGCAGCGGATTGATCATATTTATCAAGACCCTCACGAGGATGACCCCGATCTGATCCTGCATTATGGTGATCTCACCGACAGTTCTAACCTGACGCGGATCATGCGCGAGGTGCAGCCGGACGAGGTCTATAACCTTGGCGCGCAAAGCCATGTCGCGGTCAGTTTCGAGACGCCCGAATATACGACAGAGGTGAACGCCAATGGTGCCCTGCGGTTGCTAGAGGCGATCCGGTTTCTGGGGTTGGAAAAAAAGACCCGCTTTTACCAAGCATCAACTTCTGAGCTGTATGGCTTGGTCCAAGAGACACCACAGACGGAGGAAACACCCTTTCACCCGCGCAGCCCCTATGCGGTTGCCAAGATGTACGCCTATTGGATCACGATTAATTATCGCGAGGCCTATGGGATCTATGCCTGCAACGGCATCCTTTTTAACCACGAAAGCGCCCGCCGTGGCGAAACCTTTGTCACGCGCAAGATCACGCGCGGCTTGGCCAATATCGCGCAGGGGTTGGAGGGGTGTCTTTATATGGGCAACATCGACGCGCTGCGCGATTGGGGGCACGCCAAAGATTACGTGCGCATGCAGTGGATGATGCTGCAGCAGGACGTGGCAGAGGATTTCGTGATCGCCACCGGCGTGCAGTATTCCGTGCGCCAGTTCATCACGTGGTCGGCGGCAGAGTTGGGGATCACCCTGCGGTTTGAAGGGACGGGCGTGGATGAATGTGCGATTGTCGACAGTGTCAGCGGGGAGGATGCCCCCGCGGTCAGCCCCGGCGATGTGGTGATGCGCATTGATCCGCAGTATTTCCGCCCCGCCGAGGTGGAGACGCTGCTGGGGTCGCCCGCCAAGGCGAAGAAGAAACTCGGGTGGGAACCGCAGATCACCGCGCAAGAGATGTGTGCAGAGATGGTGGCGAATGACCTCAAGGTCGCGCGGCGGCATGCGTTGTTGAAAGAGCACGGGCTGGATCTGCCGATCCCGCTCGAGAACGGGTAGGCCCATGCGGAAGATCTATATCGCAGGGCATCGCGGCATGGTCGGCGGGGCGATCTTGCGGCAGCTGCAGGCGCGACAGGATGCTGGGGAGGCGTTGGAGCTGGTGACGCGGACCCACGGGGAACTGGACCTGACCGATCAGGCAGCGGTGCGTGACTTTATGCGTTCTGAGGCGCCGGATGTGGTGATCCTCGCCGCGGCCAAGGTTGGCGGGATCATGGCGAACAACACATATCCCGCCGAGTTTATTTACGAAAACCTGATGATCGAATGCAACGTGATTCATCAGGCGTTTGCGGCGGGGGTTCAACAGCTGCTGCAACTGGGCAGCTCTTGTATCTATCCGCGTGACGCGGCGCAGCCGATGGCGGAAGAGGCCCTGCTGACCGGCCCGCTTGAACCGACAAACGAGCCCTACGCTATCGCCAAGATCGCGGGCATTAAACTTTGCGAAAGTTATAACCGGCAATATGGCGTGGATTATCGCAGTGTGATGCCAACGAATCTTTATGGGCCGGGGGATAATTTTCATCCGCAAAACAGCCATGTTTTGCCCGCCCTGATCCGCCGTTTCCACGAGGCCACGCGCGACGGGGCGGCGGAGGTGGTGATTTGGGGCAGCGGCAAACCGATGCGGGAATTCCTGCATGTGGACGATATGGCGGAAGCGTCGCTGTTTGTGCTCGACCTGCCGCGTGATGCCTACGCTGCGCAGACGCACCCGATGCAAAGCCATATCAACGTGGGCACGGGCTTCGACATCAGCATCGCGGCGCTGGCGCAGATGGTGGCAGAGGTCACGGGGTTCAAAGGACGGCTGGTGTTCGACACGTCGAAGCCCGACGGGACGATGCGCAAGCTGATGGATGTCTCGCGTCTGGCGAAAATGGGGTGGCGCGCGCGGATCGATTTGAAAGACGGGCTTCGGGAGACGTATGATTGGTTTTTGCGACAGGATCACCTGCGCAGCTAAATCTAAAGCATTTGATTAATCTCTCGTTAGAATTTTTCAGATTAACTGCCTTTCATGATGCACGCTATTCTCCTTTGCGGCGGGTCGGGGACGCGTCTTTGGCCCCTGTCGCGCAAATGCTACCCCAAACAGTTTGCCAAGCTGATGGGGGATGAAAGCCTGTTCCAGATTTCGGCAAAGCGTCTGACCGGCCCCGGATTCGCCCCTCCGATTGTGGTGACCGGCGACCCGTTCCGGTTCATCGTGACTGAACAACTGGCGCAGGTTGAACGGACGGCGCAGGCGATCCTGATCGAACCGGAGGGGCGCAATACCGCCCCTGCGATCCTTGCCGCGGCGCTGTATATTGCGCGCAGTGACGCGCAAGCGCTGATGCTGGTCGCGCCGTCGGACCATGTGATTCCCGACTGCGATGCTTTTGCCCAGACGGTGCAGGCCGCGGTGCCGCGCGCGCAGGCCGGTGATCTGGTCACCTTTGGCATCACGCCCACGCGGGCCGAAACCGGCTATGGCTATCTTGAGCTGGCCGAGGGGGCGGACGCGAGCGCCAAAACCCCGCAACCCCTTGCACGCTTTGTCGAAAAGCCGGATCGCGCACAGGTGCAGGGGATGTTGCAGGCGGGGAATTTTCTGTGGAACGCCGGGATCTTCCTGTTCACGGCGCAGACGATAATTGCGGCCTATCAGACCCACGCGCCCGAGATGGTGCGCGCGGTGCGCGCATCGCTTGACGGGGCGACCTCTGATCTGGGGCTGACCCGTCTCGCGCCCGAGGCTTGGGGCCAAGCCGATGATATCTCTATCGATTATGCGATCATGGAGAAGGCGGATAACCTCGCGGTGATGCCGTTCGCCGCCGGATGGTCCGATCTGGGCGGTTGGGATGCGGTCTGGCTGGAAAGCGGGCCTGACGCGGCGGGGAATGTCTGTTCCGACAATGCCACGGCGATTGACTGCGCGGGCACGCTGCTGCGGTCTGAAACCGATGGGTTGCAACTGGTCGGCATCGGGCTGGACAATATCATCGCCGTCGCCATGGGGGACGCGGTGCTGGTGGCGGATAAATCGCAAGCGCAGCGGGTGAAGGAAGCGGTTGATGCGCTCAAAAGGCGGGATGCCAGCCAAGCGGTCCAACTGCCGCGCGATTACCGGCCGTGGGGGTGGTACGAAAGCCTTGTGATCGGCGGGCGGTTTCAGGTGAAACGCATCGTGGTGAACCCCGGTGCGGCCCTGAGCCTGCAAAGCCATCACCACCGGTCGGAACATTGGATCGTGGTCGAAGGCACCGCGAAAGTGACTGTGGACGAGACCGTCAAATTAATCAGCGAGAACCAGTCGGTCTACATCCCGCTCGGGTCCGTGCACCGGATGGAAAACCCCGGAAAGCTGCCCATGGTGCTGATCGAGGTGCAGACCGGCAGTTATTTTGGCGAAGATGATATTATCCGCTACGAGGATGTCTATGCGCGGGCGTAAGGCTTCGTCTGTCCTGGCAACGAAAAAAGCGCCCCCCTCTAGGGGCGCTTTCGCTGTTTCAGGCCTTGCGTCGGATCAGCTGCGCGACAGGACGCTGGCGGGGCGCGCTTTGGCCAGACCGCTGGTGATAAACCCTGCAAGCACCGCTTTGATGATGTCACCGGGGATGAACACGGTCACCAGCGCGGCGGATTCCAGCAGTGATTTATCCAGCGCGATCGACAGGCCGATGATCCCGAAGATATAAAGCACGACGATCCCGCCGATGACCGAGGCAACCGCCGCAACGATGGTCAGCGAGGGCCCGTACCATTTTTCGACGATCAGGCCGGTGACGAAAGCCGCCACGGGGAAGCCGATCAGGAAGCCCGAGGACGGCAGCATGAAGGCACCCAGCCCACCGTTGCCACCGGCCAGAAGCGGCAGCCCCAAAGCGACCAGCAGCAAGAAGAGCAGCACGGCCAGCGCGCCGCGTTTGGCCCCCAGCACGGTCCCGCAAAGCATGATGCCCAAGCTTTGCGCCGTGATTGGCACGCCAAAGCCAAGCGAGAATTTCGGGATCAACGCAAGTGCTGCAATCAGGGCAGCGAACAGCGCAACGAGGGTCAGGTTACGTTCCATAACAAAGGGTCCTTTGCGTAAATTTGACGGCATGTATCCCCGCGATCACAAAATTAAGCAAGCGTCGTGATCGTGACCAAAGGTCAGCGCGGGTGTTATGCAACCGGTGCGGCACAGGCCAGCAGGGCGGACACGTCCAGATGGGTTTCCATATGGTCGGCCAGCGCGTCGAGCGTATCTTCCACGGTCTGACTGTAGGAGGTCGGCCCTGCCCTCAGCCCCAGTTGCGCCAACCAGGCACTGCGGAAACTGTCGTTGGTAAAGAGCCCGTGCAGATAGGTGCCGGTGATCTTGCCATCGCGCGACCCTGCCCCGTCGGGGGTGCCGTTGATATGCGCAAAGGGCGTGGCGCAATCGGCCCCCACCGTCTGTCCGATGTGGATTTCATAGCCGTCGATCTGCGTGCCCGTGGCGGCATGGTCGGCGGTGACGCGGGTCAGGGTCTTGTCCGGGGCCATGCGGGTTTCGACATCCAGCAGGCCCAGTCCCTCTTCGCGGCCCGCGGGGCCCTCGAAGCCCTGCGGATCCTCGATAAACCGGCCCAGCATCTGGTAGCCGCCGCAGATTCCCAGCACCGCGCCGCCGCGCCGCACATGAGCATAAAGGTCGATGTCCCAGCCTTGGGCGCGCAGGAAAGCCAGATCGCCGCGGGTGGATTTCGTGCCCGGCAGGATCACCAGATCGGCGTCCGCGGGCAGCGGCGTGCCGGGGGGGACCATGGTCAGCCGCACCGACGGCTCCGCCGCCAGCGGGTCGAGGTCGTCGAAGTTCGAGATGCGCGAGAGCATGGGGCAGACGATGTGGAACCCGCCGTCGGAGGGCGCGCGCGACAGGTCCACCGCATCTTCGGCGGGCAGCAGATGCGCGTTGGCAAACCACGGCAATGTGCCGAACCCCGTCCAGCCGGTGCGGCGTTCAATCTCGCGGTAGCCGTCGTCAAAAAGGCTGACATCGCCGCGGAACTTGTTGACCAGAAAGCCGGTGATCATCGCCGCGTCCTTTGGGTCCATCACCACTTGGGTGCCCACGATCTGGGCGATGACGCCGCCACGGTTGATGTCTCCGGCCAAGACAACGGGTACACCTGCGGCGCGGGCAAAGCCCATATTGGCAAGGTCGTTCTGGCGTAGGTTCGTTTCAGCCGGGCTGCCGGCGCCTTCGACGATGATCAGATCGGCGCTTTGCCCGAGGATTCCGAAGCTTTGAAGCACGGGGGTCATCAGCCCTGCGCGGGCCTTGCTGAAGTCACGCGCTTGCAGGGTGCTATGGCGCTGCCCCTGCACGATCACCTGCGACCCGCTGTCGGTTTCGGGCTTCAGCAGGATGGGGTTCATATGCACCGACAGGGGCCGCCCGCAGGCCATCGCTTGCAGGGCTTGGGCGCGGCCGATCTCTCCGCCGTCCTCGGTGACGGCGGCGTTGTTCGACATGTTCTGCGGCTTGAACGGTGCCACGGAAAGCCCCCGACGCGTGGCCGCGCGGCACAGACCCGCCACCAGCATGGATTTCCCCACATTCGATCCGGTGCCCTGGATCATGATGGCGCGGGTGGGCATGGCGGGACCTCGTGTTTTTTGTGCAGCCCTTGGTGTCAGCCTGCGGTGATCCCGTCAAGCGTCCGCGGGCAGCCCTGCGCCTTGGCCACCAACGGGAAAATCCGCGCAAAGCGGGTTTGGCCCCTGCGTTATGACAGGCGCAGCTTGACAGAGACGGGCAAATGACCAATGCAGGGCGTATGTTGGTTCCTGTCCCAGACAGGCGAAGAGGGAACGCGATACGCATTGATCCAGCCTTGGGTCAGCGCCAAGCGCAGCCGCCCCCGCGACCGTGACCGGAGAGAGCTTTCAACCACTGGCCCGCAGGCTGGGAAGGTGAAGGTTCGCAAGGCAAGCTGCCTTAGATCCGCAAGCCGGGAGACCTGCCAGCATAGTTTGTAACGGGCGAACGGGGTGTTTCGCGACTGGCCTAGAACGCTGTTCGCATGTCGTTCGCTGCTGGCGATCCCCCTTGGCCCATCGACGTATGAGGCAAGATATGACCACCACGGATCAACCGGTCACCGTCACCATCTGCACCACCTGTCGCGCAGGTCAGATCACCGCCGAGGACGCGCCGCGCCCCGGGCAACAGCTGTTTGACGCGCTGTCGGGGCATTTGCCCGACGGTGTGCAACTGCGCGGAGCCGAATGTCTGTCGGCCTGTTCGCGGGGCTGTTCGATGGTCCTGTCGGGTGGGCCGTCGCGCTGGACCTATGTGTACGGCGATCTCGACACGGACGCGCATTTGTCCGATATCGTGAATGGCGTCTCTGCCTATGCCCAGACCTCTGATGGCGTGGTGCCCTGGCGCGAACGCCCCGTGGTCTTCCGCAAACAATCCATCGCCCGCATTCCCCCACAGGAGCCTACCGAATGACCAACCTTACCAAAATCCCCGTTACCGTGATCACCGGCTTTCTGGGCGCTGGCAAAACCACCTTTATCCGTCACCTGATGGAGAACGCGGGCTCCAAGCGTCTGGCCGTGCTGGTCAATGAATTCGGCACCGCCGGTGTGGATGGCGACATCCTGAAATCCTGCGCGATTGACAATTGCCCCGCCGAGAACATCGTCGAGCTGGCAAACGGCTGTATTTGCTGCACCGTGGCCGATGACTTTATCCCCACCATCGAAGCGCTGATGGCCCTGCCCGAAACGCCTGATCATATCCTGATCGAGACGTCGGGGCTGGCGCTGCCCAAACCCTTGCTCAAGGCGTTTGACTGGCCAGCGATCCGGTCGCGCATCACCGTGGACGGCGTGATTACGCTGGCCGATGCCGAAGCCGTGGTCAGCGGGCAGTTCGCCCCCGATCTGGAGGCCGTGGCCGCGCAGCGCGATGCCGATGACAGTCTGGACCACGAAACGCCTTTGTCCGAAGTCTTTGAGGACCAGATCGCCTGCGCCGACATCGTGCTGCTGTCCAAGGCCGATCTGGCGGGCCCCGAGGGCGTCGAGGCTGCGCGCAAGGTGATCGAGGCGCATGCCCCACGCAAGCTGCCGATCATTCCGATGACCGAAGGCGTGATCGACCCCCGCGTTGTACTGGGTCTGGAAGCCGCCGCCGAAGATGACATCGACGCGCGCCCCAGCCACCACGACGGGCATGACGATCACGAACATGACGACTTTGAAAGCGTTGTGATCGACATGGGCGAAGTCGCCGATGTCGCCACGCTTGAGGCCGCCGTGTTGCGCTTGGCGCGCGAGCAGAAAATCCTGCGCGTCAAAGGCTATATCGCCGTTCAGGACAAACCGATGCGTCTGCTTGTGCAGGCCGTGGGCGAACGCGTGCGCAGCCAGTTCGACCGCCCTTGGGGGGACATGCCGCGCCGCAGCCAGCTGGTTGTGATCGCGGAACATGATCACGTGAACGAAGCCGCGATCCGCGCGGTGCTGGAGGGCTAAGCCGCCATGCATGTCGTCTTTCGCGAAAGCCACGGACTGGACCAAAGCGATCTGCCCCAAGATCTGGGGCAGACGCCGGCGGATCTGGTGGTACTGTCCTTTTCGGACAGTGATCTGGGGGCTTTCGCGGCAGGCTGGCATCGTGCGGAAGGGGGCTTGCCGTCGTTGCGGCTGGCCAATCTGGTCGCGCTGAAACACCCTCTGTCTGTCGATACCTATGCCGAACAGACCCTTGCAGGGGCCAAGGCGGTATTGGTGCGGCTGATCGGGGGCGAAAGCTATTGGCCTTACGGGCTGGCGACCTTGCAAGATATGGCGCGCAAACAGCAGATCGCGCTGGCGGTGCTGCCTGCGGACGGGCAACCGGACCCGCGGCTCGACGCGCTGTCGACGCTGCCGCATTCGACGTTAAGACGCTTGCAACATTTGTGCGATACGGGCGGCGCGGTGGCTGCGCAGGCGGCACTGGCGCAGCTGTCGCTGGCCGCGGGGCTTTACGCGGGGCCGGCCAAAGGGGCCAAGACCGTGCCGGAAGCGGGGTTCTACCGCCCCCACACCGGCGTGATCCCTGCGCCGGAACCCTCTGACAAGCCGCGCGCGATTGTGACATTCTACCGGTCCTATTTGACGGCTGCCGATACCGATCCTGTGGATGCGCTAATCACCGCGCTCGACGCGCGTGGCTTTGACGCCGTGGGGCTATTCGCGCCCAGCCTCAAGGGGGACACCGCGCCGTGGATCGCGCAGCAGATCGCCCGGCTTGATCCGGCGGTGATCGTGAACGCCACCGCTTTCTCCGCCCAGCGCGGGCCGGATGAACCCTCGGTCCTGGGCGCATCAGATTGCCCCGTGGTGCAGGTCGCCTTATCGACCGCGCGTCGGCGCGACTGGGCCGGATCAGAGCGCGGGCTGTCGCCCACCGATCTGGCGATGCATGTCGTGTTGCCCGAGGTGGATGGCCGTCTGTTCGGCGGTGTCGTCAGCTTTAAACAGGCCGGCAAACGGGACGAGGCGCTGCAATACAGCCGTTTCGCCCATCGCGCCGACGCGAACCGCGTGGATTTCATCGCCGATCGCGTGCAGCGCTTGCACCAGCTACGGGTGCAGGACAACGCGGCAAAGTCTGTGGGGGTGGTGCTGTCCACCTACCCCGGCAAAGACTGGAACATGGCCCATGCGCTGGGGCTGGATGCGCTGGCATCGTTGCGGGAGATGACGGCCCAGCTGGCGGCGCAGGGCTATGACATGGATGCGGGGGATTTTACCGATACGCAAACGGTTGCCAGCCGTCTGGGCACCGAAACGCTCCGCTGGCCGCTGACAGAGTATGAGGCCGCGCTTGCAAAGCTGCCACAGGCGTTGCGCGATGACCTGACCGAAAGCTGGGGCGCGCCGCAGGATGATCCGCTGTTTCACGACGGGGCGTTCTGTTTTCCGGCGCTGCGCAGTGGCAAGCTGCTGGTCGCGTTGCAACCCGAACGCGGGGCGCTGGCCGAACGGGACGATGACTATCACGACCTGAGCCGCACGCCGCGCCCGGGCTATGTCGCCTTCTATCTGTGGCTGCAACAGCAGGCGGATGCGATGGTGCATGTCGGGGCCCATGGCACGCTGGAATGGCTGCCGGGCAAATCCGTCGCCCTGTCTGACGCCTGCTGGCCCGAGGCGTTGATCGGCCCGATGCCGGTGATCTATCCCTTTATCGTCAATGACCCCGGTGAGGCCGCGCAGGCCAAACGCCGTATCGGGGCCGTGACCGTGGGCCATATGCCGCCCCCTTTGGTGACATCGAAACTGCCCGATGCATTCGGACGGTTGGAACGGCTGCTGGATGAATACTCGACCGCGGACGGGCTGGACCCTGCGCGGCGCGACCGGCTGATCGCGGACATCCGAGCCGAGGCGCAGGGCCGCGGGGTTGAGCAGGACCTGGGCCTTGATGCCAGCGCCAGCGCGGCAGAGGCGTTGACCCGCATCGACCGCTTCGTCTGCGACATCAAGGAAACGCAATATGGCGACGGGCTGCATGTCTTTGGCGCAGGCGATCATGGGACGGGCGAGATCGACGGGCTGATCGCGGCGCTTTCGGCGCGGTTTGTGCCCCCTGGCCCGTCGGGATCACCCTATCGCGGGCGCAGCGATGTGCGGCCCACGGGGCGCAACCTGTTTACCACCGATCCACGGGCCGTGCCCTCGCGTGCGGCCTATACCCAAGGGGTGAAGCTGGCCGAGGAATTGTTGCGCAAGCATTTGCAGGATCACGGCGACTGGCCCAAGGGGTTGGTCATGGACATGTGGGGCTCTGCCACCATCCGCACGGCGGGCGAGGAGTTTGCCATGGCGCTGCATCTGGCGGGTCTGTCCCCCCGCTGGGATGACGGCAGCGACCGTGTGAGCGGTTTCGACATTCTGCCGCTTGCGCTGTTGAACCGTCCGCGCATTGACGTGACCCTGCGGGTGTCGGGCCTGTTCCGCGATATGTTCCCCGGTCTGGCGCAGCTGTTCGAGACGGCAATTGCCAAGCTGGCCGAGCGTCCCGAAACGGCTGCTGATAACCCCTATCTGGTGCAGACCCCCCGTGTCTTTGGCCCGCGCCCGGGATCCTATGGTTTGGGGATCGGCACTGCGATGGACGACTATTCCGACGAGGCGCGCACAGCGGCGGGCGAGGCATGGCTGGCTGCGTCGTCCTACGCGATCGACGCGCGCGGAGAGATCACCTATGCCCGCGACGCGCTTGAGACGCAGCTGACGCGGGCCGATAGTTTCGTGCACCTGCAAGACCTGCCCGAGACCGATCTGCTGATGGCAGAGGATTACGCCGCACACGAGGCCGGCTTTGCCGCCGCGATGCAGCGTTTGGGCAAGGGCGGGGCTGCCGCGCTGTACCATCTGGACGCCACCCGCCCCGACCAGCCCCGTGCCCGCACCCTGACCGAGGAGCTCGCCCGTGTGGTGCGCGCCCGTGCCGCCAACCCCGATTGGGCCACTGGCATGATGGCGCATGGTTTCCGCGGTGCCGCCGAGATTGCCGCGACACTGGATCACCTTGCCGCCTTTGCGCATCTGGCGGGCGTTGTGCCGGACCATCTGTTCGACGCCATGTTCGATGCAACGCTGGGGCGCGATGATCTGGTCGACTTTATGCAGGACGCCAACCCGCAAGCGCTTGCTGCATTGCGCGCGCGGTTTGATGCGCTGCACCGGGCGGGGCTTTGGACGTCGCGCCGCAACTCTGTCCTTGCTGAATTAGGCACCCCCGCATGAGCGCGCCGCAGGTCTTTGGCTGGTGCCCCGGTGCGCTGCGGCCGATGATGTCCGGCGACGGGCTGGTGGTGCGGCTGCGTGTCCCCATGGGGCGGCTGAGCCCTGACCAAATCCGCCGCGTTGCCACGCTGGCACGCACCCATGGCAACGGGATGATCGACCTGTCGGCCCGCGCGAACCTGCAACTGCGCGGGGTGACAACGGATAGCCATGCCGCATTGGTCGACGGGCTGCGCGAGATTGGCCTTGTCGATGCCGATCTGGCGGCAGAGGCGCGGCGCAATATCACCGTGACGCCGTTCTGGCAGGATGGGGACGACAGCCACCGCGTGGCGCAAGCACTGGCCCATGCGCTTTCCAGCGAAGACGCGCCCGACCTGCCCAGCAAGTTCGGCTTTGCGATCGATTGCGGGGCGCGGCCTGTGCTGACGTGCACCTCTGCCGATATCCGGATCGAACGTAGTGCTGCTGGCCTGATCTGCCGGGCGGACGGGGCAGAGGTGGGGCAGTCGGTGCGCGTTGAGACTGCCGCAGGTGCCGCACTGACGCTGGCCCGCTGGTTTCTGGACACCGGTGGCGTGACCGACGGGCGGGGGCGCATGGCGGCGCATATCGCGACGCGGGGGGCTCCGGTGGGCTCTGATACCGCCCCCCTGCCCACTGCGCCCGTCCCTGAGCCCGGTATGACCCCGCAAGGCACGCTTCTCGGGTTTGCCTTTGGCCAGACCACGGCGGAAAGCTTTGCGCAGTTGGCGGAGCTTGGTGCCCTGCGGCTGACCCCTTGGCGCATGGTGTTGATGGAAGGGGTCACCCCATCAGCTCCGCTGCCCGATTTCATCACCGACGCCCGCGATCCGCGCCGCCGTGTGCAGGTCTGCACCGGTGCCCCCGGCTGCCGTCAGGCTTTGTCGGACACCCGCGATGCCGCCCGCGCCATTGCCGCGCATCTCTCGCCAGACAGCGACGACACGATCCATATCTCGGGCTGTGCCAAAGGCTGCGCCCATCCCGCCCCTGCCCCCGTTACGCTGACCGCCAGCCATGACGGGCATTTCACCCTTATCCGCCGCGGGCGCGCGGGCGATCCGCCGCAAAGCGCGCCGCTGACAGTGACCCAAATTCAAGACAGGAGGCTTTGAGTGCCCCACACCTACGAGACCAACGGTGCCGCGATCTATCTGGAAAGCTTTGCCACCATCCGCGCCGAGGCCGATCTGGCGCGGTTCACCCCCGATGAAGAACGTGTCGCCGTTCGGATGATCCACGCCGCCGGTCTGGTCGGGCTGGAAAAGCACGTACAGTTTTCTGAAAACATGGCGCAGATTGCACGGGCGGCGCTGGCGGACGGTGCGCCGATCTTATGTGATGCGCATATGGTGTCCGAAGGGATCACCCGCACGCGCCTGCCTGCTGACAACCAGATCATCTGCACCCTGCGCGACCCCAAGGTGCCAGAGCTGGCGCAGCAGATGGGCAACACACGCTCTGCCGCAGCGCTTGAACTGTGGCGGCCGCATCTGGCAGGGGCCTTGGTGGCCATCGGCAACGCGCCCACGGCGCTGTTCCACCTGCTTAATATGCTCGAAGATCCCGACTGCCCGCGCCCTGCGGCCATCATCGGCTGCCCCGTCGGCTTTGTCGGCGCGGCGGAATCGAAAGAGGCGCTGATGCAGGATTTGCCCGTGCCGTCGATGATCGTGCAGGGGCGTTTGGGCGGTTCGGCGATTACAGTGGCGGCGGTGAACGCGCTGGCCACGTGGAAGGAATAACGATGGGCAAGGTCATTTGCATCGGGCTTGGCCCCGGCGATCCCGAATTGATGAGCGTCAAGGCGCACCGCCTGCTGACCGGCGCGCAGCACGTCGCGTTTTTCCGCAAACCCGGACGGCGCGGGCAGGCCCGCACCATCGTGGACGGCATCATCGCCGAGACGGCGGTGGAACATGCGATGGAATACCCCGTCACGACAGAGATCCACTTTAGCGATCCCGAGTACAACCGTCTGCTGTCGGCCTTCTACGATGATTGGGCTGACCGTTTGACCGACCTCGCGCAGAGTGAAGATGTGATCGTGCTCTGTGAAGGGGATCCGTTCTTTTACGGGTCGTTCATGCATCTGCACAGCCGCCTTCAGGGCCGCGCCGAGGTCGAGATCGTGCCCGGCATCACCGGCATGTCAGGCTGCTGGACCGCGACGGGGCATCCGATCACCTGGGGCGATGATGTGCTGACCGTGCTCATGGCGACGCTGGACGAGGAAGAGCTGGCCACGCGGGCCGCCAATACCGATGCGCTGGTGGTGATGAAGATCGGGCGCAACCTTGATAAGTTGAAGCGCGCTTTGACCAAGGCGGGCCGCTTGCAAGACGCGTGGCTGGTCGAGAAAGGCACGATGGCGGGGCAGACGGTGCAAAAGCTGACGGAAGTCCCGGCCGACGTGCCCTATTTCTCGATCGCGATCGTGCATGGTCAGGGACGGCGGCCATGACCGGCTGGGTGCGCGTTGTCGGCCTTGGCCCCGGAGACGAGGCGCTGGTCACGCCAGAGGTGCGCGCCACCGTGGACGCGGCGACCGATATTGTCGGCTACATCCCCTATGTGCGCCGAATTGCCCCGCGCGACGGGCTGACCCTGCATGAAAGCGACAACCGGGTAGAGCTGGACCGCGCCGCACATGCGCTTGAAATGGCGGCGGCGGGGCGGCGTGTTGTGGTGGCGTCTTCGGGCGATCCGGGGGTTTTTGCCATGGCCTCTGCCCTGTTCGAGGCGTTGGAGAAAGGCCCGAACGACTGGCTGGCAATCGATATAGGCGTCCTGCCCGGCATCACCGCGATGCTGGCGGCGGCGGCGCGGTTGGGGGCACCGCTGGGGCATGATTTCTGCGCGATCAACCTGTCGGACAATCTGAAACCCTGGTCGCTGATCGAAAAACGGCTGCGGCTGGCGGGGGAAGCGGGGTTCGCCATGGCGTTCTACAACCCGCGCTCTGCTTCGCGGCCGCATCAGTTCGCCACCGCGCTTGATATTCTGCGCGAGGCCTGCGGGCCGGAGACCTTGATCTCTTTCGCGCGCAACGTCAGCCACCCGGACGAGACATTGCGCACCGTCACGCTGGCCGAAGCGACGCCAGAGATGGCCGATATGCGCACGGTCGTGATCGTCGGCAACGCCGACACCCGCCGCGTCGGGACACATATCTACACGCCACGGTCCGTCGTATGATCAAGCCACGCCAGGATATCGTCGAGCCGCGCAAATGTGGTGCGGGGGGGCACCGCGGGGCGCTGGATCATCAGCACCCGCAGCCCCAGTTCGCGCGCGGCGATAAGCTTGGCCTCGGCCCCCGCGCCGCCGGCGTTCTTGGCGATGATCAGCTTGCTCCCGTGGTCGCGCAGCAGGGCGATGTCTCCGGCCAGGTCGAACGGTCCGCGGGCGAGGGTCACGGTCGTATGCGGCAAGGGCAGCGGCGCGGCGGGCTGGTCCACCAGCCGCAGCAGATAATGGTGCTGCGGATGGTTGGCAAAGACAGACAGCGCCTGCTTGCCGATGGCCAGAAAGACCCGCGTCGGGGTCTGAGGCAGCGCAGCGGCGGCGGCTTCGATACTTGGCAGATGGGTCCAATTGTCGGCGGCAGTCTCGGCCCAGGGGGCACGCTCGAAAGCGGCCAGCGGGATACCGGCCTGCGTGCTGGCTGCATGGGCGTTACGGCTCATCTGCGCGGCGAAGGGATGGGTCGCGTCGATCACGCGGGTGATATGGTTCTGCGCGATAAACGCCAGCAATCCGGCCACGCCGCCAAAGCCACCTACGCGGGTGGGCAAGGGCTGCGCCACGGGGGCGGCCGTGCGTCCGGCATAGCTGAACAGCGCATCATCGCCACGGTCGGCCAGCGCGCGCGCGAGGTTGGACGCCTCTGTCGTGCCGCCAAGAATGAGGGTGCGCGTCATGGCTGATCCTGTTGCTGCCTGGGTGACCCTGATTGGTCTGGGCGAAGATGGCCTTGCTGGGCTGACCGATGCAAGCCGAAAGGCGCTGGCAGAAGCCGATGTGATCTTTGGCGGGGCGCGGCATCTGGCGCTTTGTGCCGCGGGCGCGCGGGGGCGCGAATGGCCGTTGCCGTTCAGCGTAGAGCCGGTGTTGGAACATCGCGGGCGTGCGGTTGTGGTGCTCGCCTCGGGTGATCCTTTCTGGCACGGCGTGGGCGGTTCGCTGGCGCAGGTGCTGGACCCGTCGGAATGGCGCTGCTTTCCCGCGCCGTCCTGCATGACGCTGGCGGCTGCGCGGCTTGGCTGGCGGTTGGAGGAGGTCACGACCCTTGGCCTGCATGCGGCCCCGTTCGAGGTGTTGCTGCCCCATCTGGCCGACGGTGCGCGGCTGATCTGCACGTTGCGCGATGGATCTGCCCCTGCGACGCTGGCAGGCTATCTGACCGCGCAGGGTTTCGGCGCGTCCCGCCTGACGGTGATGGAAGCGCTTGGCGGTCCGCGTGAAATCGCGCGCGCGGCCGATGCTGCGACGTTTGACCTGGACGGCATCGCCGCCCCTGTGGTGGTGGCGATTGCGGTGTCGGGGGGGGCTGGGATCAGCCACGCGCCCGGACGGCCCGAGGCGCTTTTTGCCCATGACAGCCAGATCACCAAATCACCGATGCGCGCGTTGACGCTGGCTGCGTTGGCCCCCCGCGCGGGGGAGCTGCTGTGGGATGTGGGGGGCGGGTCGGGCTCTGTCTCTGTTGAATGGTGTCTGGCCGCGCCGCACGCGCAGTCCATTGCAATCGAGCCGCGCGAAAGCCGCTGCGATAATATCACCGAGAACGCCCGCCGCTTTGGTCTGGCGGGTCGGATGCGCTGCGTGCAGGGCACGGCCCCTGATGCGCTGGCCGATCTGCCCCTGCCCGCTGCGGTCTTTCTGGGGGGTGGCGCGTCAGAAGAAGTGTTGCAGGCGATCTGGGACAGGGTCACGCCGGGCACGCGGCTGGTGGCGAATGCGGTGGCGCTTGAAACCCAAGCCTTGCTGATCCGCTGGCATGGGATGCACGGCGGGCAATTGCTGCGGATCGATCTGGCGCAGGCGGCCCCCTTGGGGACCATGCAGGGCTGGCACCCCAGCCGCCCGCAACTGCAATGGAGCGTGACCCGATGATCGTCGCGGGCATAGGATTGCGCGCGGATGCGACCGAGGCGGATTTACACGCGGCTCTTGCGCTGACGCGGCGCAGGCCGGACACGCTCGCGACCCTCGCGATCAAGGTGACGCCGGCGCTACGGCGCTTTGCCGATAGTCTGGGATTGCCGCTGATCGAACTGTCGGAAGCCGATATCGCAGACATCCCGACGCGTACCGTGTCGCCGCGCGTGCAAGCGCGCTTCGGGACCGGATCACTTGCCGAGGCCGCCGCATTGCGCGTTGCCGGTCGCGGTGCCAAATTGACGACCTTGCGTGTGACCAGCCCCAATGGCATGGCCACCGTAGCTATCGCGGAAGGAATTGCCCCATGACTGTTCACTTTATCGGCGCGGGCCCCGGTGCCCCTGATCTGCTGACCCTGCGGGGGCGCGACCTGATCGCGGCCTGCCCTGTGTGTCTGTATGCCGGATCGTTGGTCCCGTCTGAGCTGCTGTCCTACTGCCCTGCGGATGCGAAGATCGTGAACACCGCGTCGCTGTCGCTGGACGAGATCATGGCAGAGATCAAGGCCGCCGATGATGCGGGGCAGGATGTGGCGCGGCTTCATTCGGGTGATCTGTCGGTCTGGTCCGCCATGGGCGAGCAGCTGCGCCGCTTGCGCGAGTTGGACATCGACTATGACATCACCCCCGGCGTGCCCGCCTTTGCCGCTGCCGCCGCCGCTTTGGGGAACGAGCTGACGCTGCCCGGTGTGGCGCAGTCGCTGGTGTTGACGCGGACCTCGGGGCGGGCGTCGGCCATGCCCGAGGGTGAAACGCTCGAGAATTTCGCCGCCACGGGTGCCACGCTGGCGATCCACCTGTCGGTACATGTGCTGGATGATGTGGTCGCGCGGCTCACCCCTCATTACGGAGAAGACTGCCCCGTCGCCATCGTCTGGCGCGCAAGCTGGCCGGATCAACGGGTGGTGCGGGCGACCTTGGGCAGCGTGATCGACGCCACCGACGGCGAACGCGGGCGCACGGCGCTGATCCTTGTCGGCCGCGCGCTGACGGCAGAGGAGTTCCGCGAAAGCTGTCTGTACGCTGGCGATTACGACCGCCGCTTCCGCCCCGTCGGCACAGAGCCGCGCTTTCCCGAGGGCACAGAATGATGGAGACTACGCAACTGCCCAAGGGCCTGATGATCTCGGCCCCCGCGTCGGGCACGGGCAAGACCACCTTGATGTTGGGCCTGCTCAACGCGCTCAGCCGGCGCGGCGTCGACGTGCGCCCGTTCAAGAGCGGGCCGGATTACATCGACCCCGGCTTTCACCGCGCGGCTTGCGGGCGGTCGTCCTACAATATCGATAGCTGGGCCATGGGGTCGGGCGTGTTGTGCAATCTGATCGGCACCGCCCATGGCGGTGATCTGGCCCTGATCGAAGGGTCAATGGGGCTGTTTGATGGTGTGGCGCAACCGGGGGAAACCTCGAACGGGGCGAGCGCCGATATCTCTGCCATGACGGGCTGGCCGGTGGTGTTGCTGCTGGATGTATCGGGTCAGGCGCAATCGGCTGCGGCCACCGCCCTTGGGTTCAAGACGATGCGCCCGGATGTGCATGTCGCGGGTGTGGTGCTGAACAAGGTCGCCAGCCCCCGTCACGAGGCGCTGCTGCGTCTGGGGATGGAGCAGGTCGGCATCCCCGTTCTGGGCGCGCTGCCCCGACAGGGATCGGTCACGCTGCCGGAACGCCACTTGGGTCTGGTGCAGGCCGAGGAACAGCCCGAGCTGATGAAGCTGCTGGATGCGGCAGGTGATTTCATCGCGCAGCATATCGACCTTGATCTGATCGTCTCTGCCGCCCAAGGGCGCAGTATTCCCGACGGGCCAGATGTGTTGCCCCCGCCCCCCGGTCAACGGATCGCTTTGGCCAAAGACGCCGCGTTTTCGTTCATCTATCCGCATTTGCTGGACCACTGGATCGCCGCGGGTGCGCAGGTGTTGCCCTTCTCGCCGCTGGCGGATGAGGCACCGGACGACAGCGCCGACATCTGCTGGCTGCCCGGTGGCTATCCCGAACTGCATGCCGGACGCCTTGCCGCTGCCGCGCAGTTCCGCGACAGCCTGCAACAATTCGCCACGACGCGCCCGGTGCATGGGGAATGCGGGGGGTATATGGCGATGGGGGCCGGATTGGTCGACAAGGAAGGCGTGCGGCATCAGATGGCGGGGCTGCTGGGGCTGGAAACCAGCTATGAGAAGCGCAAGATGCATCTGGGCTACCGGCTTGCCACGCTGAACGAACCCGGCCCCGGCTATGACGCGGGCGCGCGGTTGCGGGGACATGAATTCCACTACTCGACCATCCTGTCGCAGCCCGATACGCCGCTGGCGCGGGTGGTCGATGCCAATGGGGCCGACGTGCCCGAGACAGGCTCGCGCCGGGGCCATGCGACGGGCACCTTCTTTCACCTGATTGCGGGGGCGTCATGAGCGGCTTTGTCTCTTTCGTCTCCTCCGGTCCGGGTGATCCCGAGCTGCTGACCGTGAAGGCGGTAAAGCGGTTGCAAGAGGCCGAAGTCGTGCTGTTCGACGATCTGTCGGCGGGACCGATCCTTGAACATGTCTCGCCCGAGGCGGATCTGATCGGGGTCGGCAAACGCGCCGGACGGCTGTCTCCGAAGCAGGATCACGTGAGCCGCCTGCTGGTCGAACACGCATTGACCGGCGCGCGGGTGGTGCGGCTCAAAAGCGGGGACGCGGGCGTGTTTGGCCGGCTTGAAGAAGAGCTGACCGCGCTGAAAGCGGCAGGCGTCGCCTTCGAGATCATCCCCGGCGTCACGGCGGCGTCTTCGGCGGCGGCAGCGGCGATGATCCCGCTGACCCGGCGGCTGACCGCGCGGCGGGTGCAATTCATCACCGGCCACGGCGAATCGGGGGCCTTGCCCGAAGATCTGAACATGGCGGCGCTGGCCGACCCTACGGCGACCACGGTCGTCTACATGGGCCGGCGCACCTTTGCGGGTTTCGCCGCGCGGCTGATCGAGGCGGGCTTGCCCCCCTCGACCCCTGCCCTGCTGGCAGAGGCGGTATCGACCCCCGATCAAAAGCTGAGCCGCCACACGGTTGAAAGCCTTGCCCATCTGCCGCTAGATCCCGCAACGTCAGCGCCTGCGCTGATCCTTTACGGGCCGTTGACCGAATAGATGACTTGACAAAACCTGCCCGAAAATGACCACCTATTCCGGACGGTTCCCCGTGCGCCTTCGGGCAATCGGGGTGAAAAGGGAATACGGTGCGGTGCCAAAGCAAAGGTGCCAAATCCGGAACTGCCCCCGCACCTGTAAGTGAAGAGCAACCCGCATTGCCACTGGGCCACACCGCCTGGGAAGGCGCGGCACGCATGGACGCACAAAGTCAGGAGACCTGCCGTCATGGGGATGATCCCCGATCCAACTGGCTGCCCCCCGGGGCGGCTTTCACATTATGCCGTCGGGGAAGACGGTAAGGAGACCTGAATATGCATATCGAACCCGAAGTCGTGACCGGCGCTAAGCTGGTCCTGTCCTATGGCACCGCCGCCGGTGCTGCGGCCTATACCGCGAAAACCGCAATGGACTCTGTCCGTGAGAAAGGCGTCGTGCCTTTTGCGGGCGGGGCCATGGTGGCCACCGCGCTGACCTTTGTCTTTTTTCAGGTCTTCCCGCATTTCCCCGTGGGCGTGAGCGAAGTGCACCTGATCCTAGGGTCGACCTTGTTCCTGCTGTTCGGCGTGGCCCCTGCGGCTGCGGGTCTGGCGCTTGGTCTGCTGGCGCAGGGCGTGTTCTTTGCCCCCATCGACCTGCCACAATACACGATGAACGTCACCACGCTGCTGGTGCCCTTGTTCATGGTCTCGGCGCTGGCCAAACGCATCATCGCGCCCAACACCGCCTATGTTGATCTGACCTATGTTCAAGCGCTCAAGCTGTCCACCGCGTTTCAGGCGGGCGTTGTGGGCTGGGTGGCGTTCTGGGCCATCTACGGTCAGGGCTTTGCCGCCAGCAACATCGCCGCTGTGGCCAGCTTTGGCGGGGCCTATATGATGGTCATCCTGATCGAGCCGCTGGTGGATCTGGCCGTGCTCGCCGCCGCGAAAACCCTGCGCGATTTCGCGGGCAGCGCGCTGTTCACCAAACGTCTGACACAGACTGCCGCTGAATAATCCAAGACCCGACGCGGCCCCTGCTCTGCGGGCCGCGTCACCCCCTGCCGGAGCCTCAAGATGTTTACGCTTTCACTGATCGGCATCGGGTCCGGCAATCCCAAACACCTGACATTACAAGCCATCGACGCGCTGAATGCCTGCGATGTGATCCTGATTCCGTCCAAGGGCGCAGGCAAAGATGATCTGGCCGGCCTGCGGCACGAGATTTGCGCCCAGGTGCTGCGGTCGGACGGGCCTGAAATTCACGAATTCACCCTGCCCAAACGCGACGCCGCCAACCCTGATTATCACGCGGGCGTCCACGATTGGCATGATGCCATTGCGCAGGTGTGGCTGGCCGAGATGCAGCGCACCCTGCCCCAAGGCGGCCGTGTCGGCTTTCTCGTTTGGGGGGATCCGTCGCTGTATGACAGCACCCTGCGCATTGCGGAGCGGTTGCAAAAGGTCGTCACACTCACCGTCGATGTCGTGCCGGGGATTACCTCGCTTCAGGTACTGACGGCGGGCCATGCGATCCCGCTGAACACCATCGGCAATCCCGTCACGATCACCACCGGTCGGCAGCTGCGCGATCATGGCTGGCCGCAGGGTGTGGATACGATTGCCGTCATGCTGGACGGCACCTGCGCCTTCGAGGTGTTGCGGCAGCACAGCGACATAAACATCTGGTGGACCGCCTATGCCGGCATGCCGAACGAGCGTCGCATCGCAGGCCCGCTGGATCAGCTCTGCGACCGCATCATCGCAACACGGGCAGAGGCACGCGCCGCCCATGGCTGGATCATGGATATCTACCTGCTGCGCCGGTAGACACGCGCGCTACAGCTTTTCGAGCCGTTGCAAGATCGGGCAATCGGGGCGGTCATCGCCAGCGCATTCATGCACCAGATGGGTCAAGGTCTGACGAATATCTTGCAGGTCCGCGATCTTGCTTTCGATCTGCGCCAGATGTTGCTGGGCGATGGCACGGACATCGGCGCTGGCGCGATCCTGATCATCCCAAAGCGCCAGCAGGTCGCGGCAATTCTCGATCGTGAAGCCCAAGGCCCGCGCACGGCCCAGAAACGTCAGCTTATGCACGTCGCTGTCGCAAAAGCTGCGATACCCGTTGGTGTCACGCGCGGGCGTGATCAGACCGATGTCTTCGTAGTAGCGGATGGTCTTGGCAGGCAGACCTGCGCTTTTCGACACGTCACCGATGTTCATAGACGTCTCCTTTCGTTGAATTAGACGGTTGCTGCGGCGGCGATCCACCGCAGGCGCAGGGCGTTGAACAGGACAAAGACGCTCGACAACGCCATGGCGGCGGCGGCAAGCACGGGCGACAGCAATACGCCGAACAGCGGATAGAGCACACCGGCTGCAACAGGGATCAGCAGCGCGTTATAGCCAAAGGCCCAGAAGAGGTTCTGGCGAATATTGCGCATGGTGTGCTGGCTGATGTGCAGGGCGTTCACCACCCCTTGCAGATCGCCCGACATCAGCACCACGTCGGCCGCTTCGATGGCGACATCCGTTCCGGTACCGATGGCGATACCCACGTCGACCCCCGCCAGCGCGGGCGCATCATTGATCCCGTCCCCGACAAAGGCGACCTTGTGGCCCGCCTGTTGCAGGTCCTTTAGCGCGGCGACCTTGCCGTCGGGCAGTACTTCGGCGACCACGGTATCGATCCCCAAACGGTCGGCAATCGCCTGCGCCGTCGCCTTGTTGTCACCGGTGATCATGGCGATTTTCAGCCCCGCTTCGTGCAGTGCCTCCAACGCTTGGGGCGTCGTTTCCTTGATCGGGTCGGCGACGCCGATCATCGCGACAAGCGCCCCATCCACGGCGGCGAAAAGCGGTGTCTTGCCCTCTGCCCCCCATGCTGCAGACCGCCCCTCTGCCGCGGCGAGAGAGACCCCTTCGGCCTGCATGAAACGGTCCGCCCCGACAAGCACGCGACGCCCCTCGACCTCGGCGTGTACACCGTGACCGGTTTGCGAGGCAAAAGAGGTCACCGCTGCCAGCGACAGCCCCTGTGTTTCGGCATGGCGCAGGATGGCGCTGGCAATCGGGTGCTCTGACTGCGCCTCGACCGACGCAACGAGCCGCAATGCATCGGCCTGCGACCAGCCGTTGAAGACATCTAGATCCGTCACCTCAGGCCGCCCGGCGGTCAGCGTGCCGGTTTTATCAAGCGCGATGGTATCGACCTCGGCCAAGACCTGCAGCGCGTCACCCTTGCGGAACAGCACGCCCATCTCGGCCCCTCGCCCCGTGCCCACCATGATAGAGGTCGGCGTGGCCAGCCCCATCGCACATGGGCAGGCGATGATCAGCACCGCGACGCTTGCCACCAGAGCGTGCCCCAAGGACGGCTGCGGCCCGAACGCCAGCCAGACAAGGAAGGTGGCCGCGGCAATCGCCATGACGACAGGCACGAACCACATGGTGATGCGGTTGACCATATCCTGCACCGGCAGCTTGGCGCCTTGGGCGTCCTCGACCATGCGCACGATCTGCGACAGGGTCGTGTCCGCGCCCACATGGGTCGCGCGGTAAACCAGCGCGCCGGTGCCATTCACCGTCCCCCCGACCACACGCGTGTCGGGCAGTTTTTCGACGGGCACGGGTTCGCCGGTGATCATGCTTTCATCGACATAGGAACTGCCACGTGTCACGGTCCCGTCTACGGCGATCTTTTCACCGGGGCGCGCATGGATCAGATCGCCGACGGTGATCGCGTCGATCGCAACCTCTGACACGTTGCCGTCTCGCTCTACCCGCGCGGTTTTAGGGCGCAGCCCGACCAGTTTGCGGATCGCTTGCCCGGTCTGGCCCTTGGCCCGCGCCTCTAGCGTGCGCCCCAGCAGGATCAGCGTGACGATCATCGCGGCGGCTTCGAAATAGACCGCTTGCGCACCGGCGGGCAGCAACTGTGGCAAGAACAGCGCCACGGTGGAAAAGCCCCATGCCGCCGTGGCCCCCAGAAACACCAGAGAGTTCATGTCAGGCGTGCGTTTCAACAGCGCTGGCACGCCGGTGACAAAAAAGCGCCGCCCGGGCCATGCCAGAACGATGGTGGTCAGTACGAACTGGATCGACCAGCTCAGCTGCTGCCCCAGCGTCGACATCACCCAATGGTGGAACGCGGGGATCATATGGCCGCCCATCTCGAGCACAAACACCGGCAGGGTCAGCGCCGCGGCCAGCAGCGTCATACGTTTAAGATGCGCGGATTCTTCAACCTTGCGGTCCGGCGCGGGGGAAGATGCGGTGTCCGTCACAGGGGTGGCGGGGTAGCCCGCGGCTTGCGCAGCCTGCACAATGGCGGCATCCGGCTCTGCGGTAAGCGACTGCACCACGGCCTCTTCCCGGGCGAGGTTGACGCTGACATCGACCACACCCGGCACGGCCGCCAAGGCGCGTTCGACCCGCCCGACGCAGGATGCACAGGACATGTTTTCAATGGCATAGCGCCGCGTTTGCACGGTGGCGGGGTAGCCTGCGGTCGCAAGTGCGGCGACGGCATCCTTGGGGTCGAAACCCGATGCCACCTGCAGCGACGCCGTTTCCGAGGCGAGGTTCACGCGGGCGTCCTGCACACCCTCCACGCGCCCAAGCGCGGTCTCGACCCGCCCCACGCAAGAGGCGCAATTCATACCGCCAATTCCAAAATTTATCGCAACTACATCGCCCATCAGCCGTCTCCTTGGGGTGTCTTGCCCCTCAGATAGGGCTTCCAGTTAATGGAAGGTCAAGCGGTGATATGGATTTTATTCGATCTCGCTGCAGATTCCGGTGTCTGCCCTAGACCGGTTAAGACTTTGGAAAGACATCTGCGCGATGGTGAGCGTCAAACGATAAGCGGAGGGTGTGTATCGACGGATGCAGTCAAGAACACTGGTGATCAAAGGAAAAGGCGGATTGGGCAACCGCATCCTGTCTGCGATCTCGGGTTTGGTTTACGCCGACCTATCCGGCCGCAAACCTGTGATCGACTGGCGCGACGGCAGCTATGCGCCGCTTGGCGAAAACGCTTATCCGCTGCTATTCCAGTCTCCGATCGGGGACGAAGCGATTGGGGGTGCCACAATGGATGACGGGGCCGATGTTTGCCCCGCGATCTGGGCTGGCAATCTGAACCGCCAGCCCCAAGACATGATCGACACCTATATGCCGCGGTCACACTCAAACCCCTGGGGTTATCGGCGGCTTTGCGTGGACCTCAAGCGGTTGGACCAGTCTCAGGCGGTGGCGGTCTATTGGTCTTACCTGCCAAAGCTGGGCCGCATGCGACAACACCTGCGCCGGGATGCACGCTTTGCCAAACGGGGGGAGCGCGAGGTTTTCGCCGATTATCTCGGCCGCTATTTTACCCCCAACGCACGGGTCCGCCATGCGCTATCGCAAATGCGCCCAACGGCAAAACTGCCAAGCGTCGGGGTTCATATCAGGTTCACCGATCGAAAAATCCCGCTTGGCCCGGTGCTAAAGACCCTGGAGCAGCTAAAGGCCCGCCATCCGACCGCGACCATCTTTCTTGCGACGGACAATGCCGAGATCGAGGATCGTTTGAAGCGTGCGTTCGACAGGGTCATAACCCATCCCAAGCGGCTAGGCCTTGCCGGCGCGCGTTTGCATGGGCCGGATACAACATGCAACCCGCTGCAAGAGGCGGAAAATGCCCTGATCGACATGTGGCAATTGTCACGTTGTGATCACCTGATCTATTCCCGCCGCTCGACCTTCTCTGTCACCTCTGGCTACTTGGGGCGTTTTGCCCCTGCGCGTATCCACGATGTCGAACGGTATTCTCCGACGCTTTGGGCGAAGGAAATGTTGCAACGCTATGCTTGATCATACCCCCGCAGCCATGTCTTGCGGGCGGCCCAGACCGCCGCCCAATGCGCCGCCCGCGCCCGTCTTTGCGCATCGCGCGAAGCCACGAACGGCCGCGTAGCCAAATACCGAAGCGCCGACCAAAGCCACATCAGAAAGACCCCCGCCCCCTGTTGCCACGCCGGCCAGTGATCGCGGACCAATGACGCACGCGACGTCATCACCGCGATCGCCTTTACCTCTGTCACCGTGGTAGAGGCCCCGACATGATGAACAATCTGCGCCTTCGGCGTGATCAGCGGCTGATACCCTAAGTGAATCGCGCGCAGGCAAAGATCGGCATCCTCGCCATACATGAAATATTTCTCCGAAAAGCCGCCCAGTTGATGCCACAAGGAACGGTCGATCAACAGAAAACACCCCACGACAATATCGACAGGGCGCACAGAATTCCGCGGCCAGCGCCCGTAGGCTTCGGGGTTAAACACCGCGCTGCGCGGAAAAGCAGTGCTGAGCCCGGTCGCTTTGAACAACAGGCTGGCCACGGTGGGCCGCGCCCAACATGACGCGATGTTAAGCGACCCGTCAGCAAAAATGGTACGCCCACCCCATATCCCCGCCTGCGGATTTTCGCGCGCAAAGGCGACGAGTTGATCGACCGCATCGGTATGAAGCTCGGTATCAGGGTTCAGCAACAGTAGATAATCGGAACAACACTGCTGCGCGACAAGATTATTCGCGCGCGCAAAGCCCAGATTCTGCGCCGAGCGGACCAGCCGGACCTGCGGAAACGCAGCAGCTATCGCGTCAGCCGAACCGTCAGAGGAGGCGTTATCCCAAACAATACACTCAAATTGAGTCAACTGCGTGTGTTCATACAGCGTTTCTATCGCCCTAAGCGTCATTTCCCGCGTGTTGTAGCTGACGATCACGACACTCAGGGCAGGCCCGCGATCAATCGTCGCCAGCTTCAGCACCCCGTCGCCCGCAAGACGACACCCACGGTTGCCTTTAGTATGCGCAGATCCTCGGACAGTGACAGGGCGCTGAAGTAGTGCGTGTCGAAATCTGCGCGCTCTGAAAACCTTGCTCTGTTCCGGGATGAAACCTGCCAGTTCCCACTGATCCCGGGCCGCATTCTTTCGTAGTGGTCACCCTGATAAAGCCCCCTTTGAGACACCAACATGGGTCGGGGTCCGACGAGGCTCATCTCTCCTCTCAGCACGTTAACGAACTGGGGTAGTTCATCCAGTGACGTGCAGCGCAAGAACCGGCCCACCGTTGTGACACGGGGATCGTGGCGCAGCTTCTGGTTTTGTCGCCATTCATCCCTGGCCTTTGGATTTTGTGCTAAATAGTCTCTTAACGAGTGCGGATCGTGGGGGTGCATTGTTCGCAGCTTCCACATCTTGAAGACCCGCCCATCCTTACCGACGCGTTCCTGGGTGAAGAACGGAGACTGCCCAGTTGCTGCCACAAGACAGGCAAGAAGGCTGATCATGATAACCACGATCGGTGCAGATAAAATGCAAAAGACGATGTCAAAGCAGCGCTTGCCATATAGACGATAAAACTCCCGATGCAGATCGCTTCGCTGCAGGGTGTCCACGCGTGGATAGGCTTGGCGTTTAAAGACATTTGTATGATGCACCGGAAACTCCTTCTTCGGCTCAGGCCAGGGGAAAGGTCGATGCATCAATGGTTATGGGGACAGGCTTACTACGGGGTTAAGGAAAAACATCCAATTTGAATGACTGTGTAGAAAAGCCGTTCATCATGAGGTGTTCCAAACGCGAAGACGGCTATAAACCTGTTCCACTGCATGATGTAATTTACGGTAAACTATGGTTTGCGCCGGCCACTCAGCGCAGGCGCTTGTCGCCAAGTCGCGTATATGCCGCCAAGAGATGCGGTTCAGACGAAGACCATGCCAGCGCATTCACGACCCTCTCGCGCCCGGCCTTCCCCATCGCCGCTCTTAGTGACGGGTCGTCGATGAGTTGTTTAATGCAATCGGCAAATCGGATCGGGTCATTTGAAGCCGCGTAGAGGGAGGCCGTTTCGGCGGTGCGCCGACCTTCGGTCAGGTCGAACTGAACGACAGGTTTGCCCAGCGCCATGTATTCAACCACCTTGTTCATTGATGATATGTCGTTCATTGCATTGCAGGGATCTGGCGCAAGCCCCATGTCTATCGTGTTCAAAGCGTCCACCAAAGCGCGGCCATAAAGTGCGCCGGTGAACGTGAAGTAATCCGTCAGCCCAAGGTCATCGACCTGACGTTTCATGTCAGGCAATGAGGGACCAAAGCCGATAATCAAAAAGTGGATATCGCGCGTGCCCGAGGTCACAAGGTGATGCGCCGCGGAAAGCAACAGATCCATTCCCTCCTGCTGTCCGATCACGCCGACATACCCAAGAAGCGTCTTTCCCTCGCGCCGGTATCTCTGCGACCCTGGCCCGGGCGTAAAATCTGTCAGATTCGGAGCGGAGCGCACAACGACTATGTCGTCGTGGCATTTGCCGCCCCGTGTCATCGCGATTTCGCGAAAGCTTTCATTCGGGGATATCACCACCGATGCAGCACGGTAGCTGAGCAATTCACACTTTCGCATGACGTGGTAACCTACGCCTTGTTTGTCGAACTTGGCGACAAAAAGTTCTGGGCAGACATCGTGCTGGTCATACACATAAGAAGCGCCCTTGCGTCGGTACCACATGGCAAGAAGGCAGATTAGATCAGGTGGATTGCACCCGTGGATCGCCTGAAAAGGGCTTTGCTGCCAAATACGCCGCGCAAGCCGAAACCAATGCCAGATTGCGCTAGCATATTCCCTTGCATATGAAACCGCGCCGCCCCCGGTTTCAGGAGCAGCGGGGTACCGGTAGATATCCACGCCTTCGCGCCGTTCAAATGGCGCAACCCATCCCTGACCCGTGGGCGAAATGATAGAGACTTGGTAGCCCGCGCGGACCAAAGTCGTCGCTTCCAGCCAGACCCGGCGATCGAGCGGCACGGGTAGGTTTTCAACCACGATCAAGATATGACGCACGGGCGGTTCGGGCATAGGTCCTTCAACATCAGAATCAGATTGGCGTCCGTTCTGGCAGCCACGGGTGAACATGAAGTTAATTCCGAAGCGCCGTCGCCTAAGTTGTCTCCAATAGGAAACATCACCGGTTGGTTCAGCCAATTACCCGGTATTTGCATCAATCTTGCTTGATTTGGGGGCTTGCCGCGCCCTTTCGCCCCGCGTATTCCAGCACGTGGGACACCCTTCCCCAACGAAGGGCGCTTATCTGAAAGGGTAGCTACATGGCTATTACGACACCGACCTCGCGGCCCACGAATCCGCGTTTTTCCTCTGGCCCGTGCGCCAAACCCCCCGTTTATGACCTGACCAAGCTTGCGAGCGCGCCTTTGGGGCGTAGCCACCGCGCGGCACCGGGCAAAGCGAAATTGCTTGAAGCAATTGAAACCACCCGCGAAATTCTGGGCGTGCCTGCCGATTATAAGATCGGCATCGTTCCGGCGTCTGACACTGGCGCTTATGAAATGGCGATGTGGTCGTTGCTGGGCGAACGCCCTGCGGAAATGGTCGCATGGGAATCCTTCGGCGCAGGCTGGGTGACCGACGCCGTGAAACAGCTCAAGATCGAGCATACGGTACATACCGCGGATTATGGTCAAATTGTCGACATGTCGGCGTTGAACTACGACAACGACGTGTGCTTCACTTGGAACGGGACAACCTCTGGCGTGCGCGTCCCAACGGGCGATGTTATCCCTGCCGACCGCAAGGGGCTGACACTATGCGATGCGACATCGGCTGCCTTCGCGATGGATCTGCCGTGGGACAAACTGGATGTGACGACGTTCAGCTGGCAGAAAGTTCTGGGCGGCGAAGCAGCACACGGCATGCTGATCCTCAGCCCTCGTGCCGTCGAGCGGCTTGAAAGCTATACGCCTGCTTGGCCCCTGCCCAAGATCTTCCGCCTGACCAAAGGTGGCAAGCTGATCGACGGGATTTTCAAGGGCGAGACGATCAACACGCCTTCGATGCTTTGCGTTGAAGATTACCTGTTGGCGCTTGATTGGGCGAAATCCGTCGGCGGCCTGCACGGTCTGATCGCGCGCGCCGATGCGAATACGGCAGCGATCACGGATTTTGTGGACACGCATGACTGGATCGAATTCCTTGCGGTTGATCCGGCGACACGGTCGAACACATCGGTCTGCCTGAAATTCAATGACGACCGGATCACAGACGGCGCAGCCTTCGCAAAAGCTGTCGCGAAACGTCTCGCGGACGAGGATGTCGCATTGGACATCGGCGCCTACCGCGATGCCCCTGCCGGTCTGCGGATCTGGTGCGGCGGCACCGTCGAAACCTCTGACATCCAGGCCATGCTGCCTTGGTTGGAATGGGCTTTCGAAGCCGAGATCAACGCTTAATTTCGGGTTCCCCGCTTGGCGATCACGCCAGGCGGGTGGCTAGCCCACGCCCCCCTTCTATTCAAAAAAGGAGCGCCAATCATGGCCCCCAAAGTGCTTATTTCCGACAAACTCTCGGACGCCGCCGTTCAAATCTTCAAAGACCGCGGCATTGACGTAGACTTCCAACCCGATCTTGGCAAAGACAAGGACAAGCTTGCCGCTGTGATCGGCGATTACGACGGGCTCGCCATCCGGTCCGCGACGAAAGTGACCGAAAAGATCCTCGCCAATGCGACCAACCTCAAGGTGATCGCCCGCGCCGGTATCGGCACCGATAACATCGACAAGGATGCCGCCTCGAAAAAGGGTGTCATCGTCATGAACACCCCCTTCGGCAACATGATCACCACTGCAGAACACGCGATTGCGATGATGTTCGCCGTTGCCCGCCAAATCCCCGAAGCATCGGCCTCCACCCATGCCGGCAAATGGGAAAAGTCCAAATTCATGGGGGTTGAGCTTACGGGCAAGACCCTTGGCGTCATCGGCGCCGGCAACATCGGCGGCATCGTCTGCGATCGCGCCCGCGGCCTGAAGATGAAAGTCGCGGCCTATGACCCCTTCCTGAGCGAGGAAAAAGCCAAGAAGATGGGTGTCGAGAAAGTCGAGCTGGACGATCTGCTGGCGCGCGCGGACTTCATCACGTTGCACGTGCCTTACACGGAGCAAACCGCAAATATCCTGTCCAAGGAAGCCTTGGCGAAAACCAAAAAAGGTGTGCGGATCATCAACTGTGCCCGCGGCGGTCTGGTCGACGAAGAAGCATTGGCCGAAGCGCTGAAATCCGGCCATGTCGCTGGCGCAGCCTTCGACGTTTTCAAGGAAGAGCCCGCGACCGAAAACCCGCTGTTCGGCCTCCCCAACGTCGTCTGCACCCCCCACCTTGGGGCCGCCACGACGGAAGCACAGGAAAACGTGGCACTTCAGGTCGCTGAACAGATGTCCGACTACCTGCTGACTGGTGCCGTCACAAACGCCCTGAACATGCCGTCCGTCACCGCCGAAGAGGCAAAGGTCATGGGCCCGTGGATCACTTTGGCGGGTCACCTTGGGGCCTTCATTGGCCAGATGACGGATGAAGCCGTGAAGGCGATCAACATCCTTTACGACGGTCAGGTGTCCGAGATGAACCTGAACGCGCTGAACTGCGCGGTCGTGGCGGGCATCATGAAACGTGCCAACCCCGACGTGAACATGGTCAGCGCCCCCGTTGTCGCGCGCGAAAAAGGCATCCAGATCAGCACCACCAATCAGGACAAATCCGGTGTCTTCGACGGCTATGTGAAAGTGACCGTTGTCACCGAGAAACGTGAACGGTCGATCGCGGGCACCGTGTTCTCGGATGGCAAACCACGCTTCATCCAGATCAAAGGCATCAATATCGAAGCCGAAGTTGGTGCGCATATGCTTTACACCACCAACAACGACGTGCCCGGCATCATCGGGACGCTGGGTCAGACCCTGGGTGCGAACGACGTGAACATCGCGAATTTCACCCTCGGCCGGTCCACCGCCAAAGGGGAGGCGATTGCCTTGCTCTATATTGACGGCCCGCTGCCCGAGAAAGCGCTGAAAGACCTGCGTGATACAGGTCTGTTCAAACAGGTCAAAGAGCTCGAATTCGAAGTCGCCTAAGACCCACAGCGCATCAAAGAACCGCAAAGCGCCCCCGTCACCGGGGGCGCTTTTGTTTTGCCTGCTTCCAATTGGCCTAAATCCCGGGGGAGCAGCCAAAGGCTGCGGGGGCAGCGCCCCTACGGGCTCACCCCTACCGCTGCCCCCGACGCATCACGCGCCGGTCCAGTCCAGCACCACTTTGCCAGAGGCCCCCGATTTCATCGTCGCAAATCCCGTCTGGAAGTCGTCGACGTCAAAACGATGGGTGATGATCTCACTCACGTCCAAGCCGTTTTCCAGCATGGCGATCATCTTGTACCACGTCTCGAAGATCTCGCGGCCATAGACCCCTTTGACGGTGATCGCCTTGAACACGATGCGCGACCAGTCGACGGGCGATTTGCCCGGCGGGATGCCCAGCATCGCGATCCGCCCGCCCATGGTCATTGCCTCTACCATCTGATCCAGCGCGACCTGATTGCCCGACATCTCCATCCCGACGTCGAAGCCCTGTTTCATCTTCAGCCGCGCGATGACATCGGCAAGGTCTTCGTGACGCACGTCGACGGGGACGACATCGGCGACCTTAGCGGCGAGCTCTAGCCGGGCGGGGTTCACATCGGTGATCACCACATGACGCGCGCCGACGTGGCGGGCGACCGCTGCAGCCATGATACCGATGGGGCCTGCACCGGTGATCAGCACATCTTCCCCGACCAGATCAAAGCTCAGCGCGGTGTGTACCGCATTGCCAAGCGGGTCGAGGATCGCTCCGATATCGTCCGAAATCGTGTCGGGCAGCGGGACGACATTGAACGCGGGCAGCCGCAGATATTGCGCGAAGGCACCATGTTCATTCACGCCGATACCACGCGTGGCGGGATCAAGGTGGAACTTGCCGGACCGCGACTGGCGCGAGGTTTTTCCGATCAGATGCCCCTCGCCCGAGCAGCGCTGCCCGATGGTCAGATCCGTGACATTGCGGCCCAGTTCGACAATCTCTCCGGCAAATTCATGGCCGGTGATCAGCGGGACAGGCACGGTATTCTGCGCCCATTCATCCCAGTTCCAGATGTGGATATCCGTGCCACAGATGCCGGTTTTGTTGATCTTGATCAGCACGTCATCCGGCCCGATTTCCGGCACCGGCGCGCGGGTCATCCACAGCCCCTCGCGGGGCTCGGACTTACACAGCGCCTTCATTTCGTTGCTCATGACAGAACCCCACAGGCTTTGCCCGCCACCTTGAAGGCTTCGAGCGCGCGGTCGAGCTCATCGCGGGTCAGCGCGGCATTCATCTGGGTTCGGATGCGGGCCTGACCGCGGGGCACAACGGGAAAGAAAAAGCCGCTGACATAGACGCCTTCCTCGAACAGGCGCGCTGCCATATCCTGCGCCAACTGCGCCTCGCCCAGCATCACGGGGATGATCGGATGTTCACCGGGCAGCAGGTCAAAGCCGAGGTTGGTCAGCCCCTCGCGCCAGTATTTCGCGTTCTCGAACAGTTGCGTGCGACGGTCGTCCCCTTGTTCGACAAGTTCAAGCGCCTTGATCCCGGCCATGACAATCGACGGGGGCAGTGAATTCGAAAAAAGATAGGGCCGCGCGCGTTGGCGCAGCAGGTCAATCACCGGCTGCGGCCCTGCGATATAGCCGCCGATGGCCCCGCCAAGCGCCTTGCCCAAGGTGCCAGTCAGGATATCCACGTCGACCCCGAAGTGCGCTGGCGTGCCCTCCCCCTTCGGGCCCATAAAGCCTGTCGCGTGGCAGTCGTCGACCATCACCAGCGCTTCGTATTTCTCGGCCAGTTTGGTGATTTCGGGCAGTTTCGCCAGATAGCCGTCCATGCTGAACACGCCGTCGGTTGCGATCATGATAAACCGCGCGCCTTCCTCGCGGGCGAGCTTGAGCTGACCTTCAAGGTCGTCCATGTCCGAGTTGGCATAGCGGTAGCGTTTGGCTTTGCACAGGCGGATGCCGTCGATGATCGAGGCGTGGTTCAGACTGTCCGAGACGATGGCGTCCTCTGGCCCGAACAGGGGCTCGAACAGCCCGCCGTTGGCGTCAAAGCAAGCCGCAAACAGGATGGAATCATCTTTCCCGAGGAAGGCCGCCAGCTTTTGTTCCAGCTCGCGGTGGATGTCCTGTGTGCCACAGATAAAACGGACAGAGGCCATGCCGAACCCCTTGGGGTCCATCGCGTCACGGGCAGCCGCGATGAGATCGGGGTGGTCTGCCAGCCCCAGGTAGTTGTTTGCGCAAAGGTTAATCACCTGACGCCCGCCCACCGTGATCTCACCGGATTGGGGCGAGGTGATCATGCGCTCTTGCTTCATCATACCGTCCGCGGCGATGCCGGACAGGGTGGCGTTGACGTGATCTAGGTAGGCTTGGGTCATGATAGAACTCCTTTTCTCAGGCAAGTTCTATCATATCGGACACGGTTCCGAAATAGAGGAAATCCCTTATAGCGGATTTTTTCCTATATCGTGGATATCACCTCATAGCCCAGAGCGGTCAGGCGTCCTGTACGACCAGAAAAGCCCGCACAGGGCCATCTGTCGCAGCGATCCGGTGCGGGACATCTGCGGGATAACGTGCCGTGTCGCCAGCGTGGACAGTGCCAACGGCATCGCCGCTCCGCAGCTCTACCGTGCCTTGCGATACGGTCAGATGCTCGCGCGCGCCGCGGGTATGGGGCTGACTGTCCAGCATGCCGCCTGCGTCGATCAACAGTTCGTAAACCTCGTGTTTGCCTGCCTCTTCGGGGGGCGACAGGATGCGGATGCGGCAGCCGGAGCCGAGATTGTTGATCGTCGGCACCTCGGCCGCGCGCAAAACCTCGATCTGCGCGGGCGTTGGCGCGCTGTCCAGAAGGCCCGCGAAATCTACCTGCAGCGCACGGGTCAGGTTCCACAGGGTGGCGATGGTGGGGCTGCTTTCACCGCGTTCGATCTGGCTGACCATGGACCGCGACACGCCCGAAAGTTTGGCCACCGCATCAAGGCTCAGGCCCTGAGCGGTGCGCGCGGCCTTCAGGCGGGCGGGAAGTTGCGTCAGTATAGCGTCTGGATTATCCGTCATGCCGGATAGATGGGCCGCAGGGTGCCCCGCTGTCAATGGCAGGCGCTAGCTGAGCGCCTGTAAAATCGCGATAATCCCCGTCGACGCCCCTGCCCCGACAAGAGCGGAAAGAATGATCCACCGGCGGAATGCAGGACGTTGTGGCGGTGTTTCGTCTTGCTGCCGGATCAACGCGTTTTCGACAAGCGCAGGCAAACGCGGGCCAAAACGGGCGAGGACCATAGCGGTCTTGCTCAGATCCTTGATCACGGCACGAGGGCCGATGGACTTAGAGATATAATCCGTCACGATCGGGTTCGACACTTCCCAGATATTGATATGCGGGTTGAGCGAACGGGCGACGCCTTCGACGACGACCATGGTGCGCTGTAGCAAGATCAGCTCTGTCCGTGTTTCCATGCCGAAGCGTTCCGTGACCTCGAACAGGTAGGTCAGCAGCCGCGCCATCGAAATGCGGGTCGCGTCCATGCCAAAGATAGGCTCCCCCACGGCGCGCAGGGCGCGGGCGAATTCATCAACATCCTTGTCGGCAGGCACGTAGCCCGCTTCGAAATGCACCTCTGCCACCCGTTTGTAATCCTTGCGGATAAAGCCGAACAGGATCTCGGCATATACGCGGCGGGTGTATTCATCGATGTGGCCCATAATGCCGAAATCATAGGCGATGATATCCCCGTTCGGCGCGACCTTGAGGTTGCCCTGATGCATATCCGCGTGGAAATACCCGTCGCGCAGCGCGTGGTTCAGGAACAGCTGCAACACGCGGTCGCCAAGCGCCACACGGTCATGGCCCGCGGCATCAATCGCGGCGTTGTCGCCCATCGGAACGCCATCTGCCCAGCCAAGGGTCATGACGCGGCGGGCGGAATATTCCCATTTGATCGCAGGCAGTTGGAAGCCGGCATCGCCCTTGGTGTTTGCCGCAAACTCCGACGCGGCGGAGGATTCGAGCCGCAGATCCAGCTCGCCCCGCACCACACCATCGAAATGTTCGATCACCTCCATCGGGCGCAGGCGGCGCGATCCGGGCGAGAAAAGTTCGACCATTCGCGCGGCAAGATAGAAGGCATCGACATCCTTGCGAAAGGCTTTCTCGATCCCCGGACGCAGCACTTTGACAGCGACGTCTTCCTGCGTTTCGGCGATGGTGGCGCGGTGCACCTGCGCGATAGAGGCAGCGGCGACGGGAGCGCTAAAATCAGAGAATATCGCATCGACCGGCAGGCCGAGCTCTTTTTCGACTTCTGCCTTGGCCTGTTCGATGGAAAACGGCGGCAGCTTGTCTTGCAGCACGCGCAGTTGCACGGCCAACTCGTCGCCCACGACATCGGGGCGGGTAGAGAGCACCTGACCGAACTTGATGTAGGCAGGGCCAAGCGCGGTCAGCGCACGGGTCGCGGGCGGCATGGACGGATCACCGGCATAGCCCAGAAACTTGAACGGTTTGCCAAGCGCCTTGGCGACAAAGCGTAATGCGGGCGTTGCGTCAAAGGCGTCCAGCACGACATTCATCGCGCCGGTCCGCTCCAAAGTTGCACCGGTGCGGATCAACCGCCAGATATTATGAGGTCCGCGCATGGGTTAAATCTTCCAACCAGAATGAAGCGCCGCGATCCCCAGCGACAGGTTCCGGTACTTCGCCTGCCCAAAGCCCGCGGTGCGCAGCATGCCAAGGAAGGTTTCCTGATCGGGGAAGTTGCGGATCGATTCCACAAGGTACTGATAGCTGTCGCGGTCGTTCGCGATCATCTGCCCCATGCGGGGGATGACGTTAAAGCTATAAAGATCATAGGCTTTCTGCATCATCGGATTGGGCAGCTGGCTGAATTCAAGCACCATGAGACGCCCGCCGGGACGCAGCACGCGGTATGCTTCGTTCAGCGCTTCTTGGGGGCGGGTGACGTTCCGGATGCCAAAGCTGATGGTATAGACGTCAAAGGTATTATCCTCGAACGGCAGCGCCATGGCGTCGCCGACGACCCAATCAAGGCTATCGGCCATCGCTGCGGCCTCTGCCCGTTTGCGCCCTTCGACCAGCATCGGTTCGGTCAGATCCAGCACGGTGGCGTGGCCCGATCCGGCACGGCCCAGAAACTTGAACGACACATCGCCGGTCCCCCCGGCGACATCCAGCAGCTTTTGACCGGCGCGCGGTGCCAGCCAATCCATCATCGCCTCTTTCCAGACGCGGTGGATGCCGACGCTCATCACATCGTTCATGATGTCGTATTTGCTGGCCACAGAGTTAAAGACACCCTGCACGCGCCCGGCCTTGTCGCTTTCGGCTACGGTTTCAAATCCGAAATGAGTGGTTTTGTCGCTGTCGTTTGTCATGGGGTCTTGTAGTCCTTTGATCTGCACCTTTGTTATAGGGCGCGAGGGGGCAGGTACAATGCGCCCCTTTTGTCACAGGGGAAACAACCATGCCTGAGTTGCCAGAGGTCGAAACAGTACGTCGCGGTCTATCCCCCGTGATGGAGGGTGAGGTGATCGCCCGCGCCGAGGTAAATCGCCCCGATCTGCGCTGGCCTTTCCCCCCAGATATGGCGGCACGGCTGACAGGACAACGGGTGACCCAGCTGCGGCGGCGGTCAAAATATATCCTCGCCGATCTGTCGTCGGGGGAATCGCTGCTGGTGCATCTGGGGATGTCGGGGCGGATGCTGATCTCGGGCGATCCATTGGGGCAGTTCGTGCATGACCACCCTGCCCCCGAAAAACACGATCATGTGGTGTTTCATATGGGCAACGGTGCGCGGGTGACCTTTAACGACCCGCGCCGCTTTGGCGCGATGGACTTGTTGGACACTGCAAGCGCTGACAGCCACAAGTTGCTGTCATCGATCGGGCCAGAGCCTTTGGGCAATGACTTCCACGAGGACCATCTGATTGCCGCGCTCAAGGGCAAGAATACCCCGATCAAGACTGCGCTGCTGGACCAGCGGATCGTGGCGGGGCTGGGAAATATCTATGTCTGCGAAACCCTTTACCGTGCGGGCATCCACCCCGCGCGCAAGGCGGGGCGGATCGCGGCGAAACGGGTGGGCGGCTTGGTCCCGATCATCCGCGATGTGCTGAACGAGGCGATCACCGCAGGCGGGTCTACTTTACGCGATTTCAAACGCGCGGACGGTGAATTGGGCTATTTCCAGCACAGCTTTGACGTGTACGGCCGCGAGGCAGAACCCTGCCGCAGTGAAGGCTGCACCCATCAGATTGCGCGAATCGTCCAGTCGGGGCGGTCTTCCTTCTACTGCCCGCAATGCCAAAGATAACTTGAAACACCCCACCCCCGTGGTATGCACATCTTTCAAAGCGTAACAAACGAGAGCATTCTTGATGGCTTATGAAACGATCACGGTCGACGTCGACAACCACATCGCGCTTGTCACGCTGAACCGTCCCGATGCGATGAACGCACTGAATGACCAGCTGATGACAGAGCTGGCCGATGCGTTGAAATCGGCTCAGGAAAACGAAAAAGTCCGCTGCATCGTGATCACCGGCTCGGAAAAGGCTTTTGCCGCCGGTGCCGATATCGCCATGATGCGCGACAAAAGCTTCGTCGATGTCTTTGCCGGTGACCTCTTCACCCCCGAGACAGACCAGATCATGCGCGTGCGCAAACCCATCATTGCTGCTGTGTCGGGCTATGCCCTTGGCGGCGGCTGCGAACTGGCGATGATGTGTGACTTTATCATCTGTTCCGAAAGCGCCAAATTCGGGCAGCCTGAAATTAACCTTGGCGTTGTCGCAGGTATTGGCGGCACGCAGCGCCTGACCCGCGCCATCGGCAAATCCAAAGCGATGGACATGAACCTGACCGGCCGCTTCATGGATGCCGCCGAGGCAGAGCGTGCGGGCCTTGTATCGCGCGTCGTCCCCGTCAAGAAACTGATGGAAGAAGCCATGGCCGCCGCCGCCAAGATCGCCGAGAAATCGATGATCTCGACCATGGTGGTAAAGGAAGCCGTGAACCGGTCGTTCGAAGTGCCCCTGCGCGAGGGCCTGCTGTTTGAGCGTCGTATTTTCCATTCGCTGTTCGCGACGGAAGACCAGAAAGAAGGCATGTCCGCCTTCCTTGAAAAGCGCGAAGCGCAGTTCCGGGACAAGTAAATGGCTTTGCGGGTTTGCATTGCGTGTCGGGTTGGACTATAGGCAGCCCTAATACATGCGCGTGCAGCCCGCTCTGGCTAGAATCACCTTATCGGATATCGGTTCCGGTCGTTGGGTTTGTGTCGCGTATTCGCAATTTGAACATACCCAAGATGAAGGCTGATCCTCATGGCAAACACACCTCAGGCTAAAAAACGCGCCCGCCAGAACGAAGCACGTTTCCAAATCAACAAAGCACGTCGTTCGCGCATCCGTACCTTCCTGCGCAAAGTCGAAGAAGCAATCGCATCCGGCGACAAAGAAGCCGCAACTGCCGCTCTGCGCGCCGCTCAGCCCGAGCTGATGCGCGGTGTGACAAAAGGCGTTTTCCACAAGAACACAGCCTCGCGCAAAATGTCGCGTCTGGCGTCGCGGGTCAAAGCACTGGGCTAAGCCCAGTTGACCTAACGTCATCTTTTGCAACTTAAAAGCACCGCTTCGGCGGTGCTTTTTTTGTTTCTGTAGCACTCGCATCACGGGAATGAGATTCTTTTGCACCAATCTCTGAGTCAAGTTTGAAGATGTGTTGTATCAGTCCAACCGAGATTGCTAACACTATCAAACGCGATTCACTTCGCTTGGGGGGACAGGCCCGAACGGTTCGAGATATTTGCTAGAATATCGAACAGCCGCCGGGGAAATTTGGATGGTCTTGCTAGGGGCCACCTGACGTCTGCAGATGCTGCTGCCAGCACATTTGCCCTGTCTTTTTAAAAACGACGAACGGTGTGTTCGGCAGCGACGTTTGGCGATTTGCTTCGCCAACGCACGCGTCAGGCATGCCTTATGTAAAAATGTCCGAAGGACGGCGGGCCGGTTCTCTGTGTGGGACCGGGTAAACGGTCTGTTGTCTTTTGACTGGGTAAAATAGCGTTTCAGTATGTGCTGAAGCGATCAAAGAATGGGACGGCAGGGCGCATGATGCAGGCAGAATGGACGACAATTCGGGACCGGCTTTTAAAGACGGTCGGACAGAACAACTTTACTACCTGGATTGACCCGCTGACTGTTGGCCCCATCGAAGACGGCATTTGCACGTTGTTCGTACCGACCAATTTCTTTGGCAACTATGTCAGCCAGAACTTCGCCGATCTGCTGCTGCATGAAATGCAGTCCGAAGACATCAGCATCAGCCGCCTGAAATTCGCGGTCGCCCCACAGGACAAGCCCGCCGCCATTGATCCTGCCCCAGCCCGCCCCAAGCCCGCCGCCGCAGCCCAGCCTGCGAACAGCCAGATCAACGCCGCCCCGCTTGACGCCCGCTTTAGCTTTGACAACTTTGTTGTCGGCAAACCCAACGAACTGGCCCACGCCGCCGCACGCCGCGTTGCCGAAGGTGGCCCCGTCACCTTCAACCCGCTGTTTCTTTATGGTGGTGTCGGCTTGGGCAAAACCCACTTGATGCACGCCATCGCGCAAGAGCTTCAGGTTCGCAAACCCGAACTGAACGTGCTGTATCTGTCGGCTGAACAATTCATGTATCGCTTCGTGCAGGCGCTGCGTGATCGCAAGATGATGGACTTCAAGGAAATCTTCCGCTCGGTCGACGTGCTGATGGTGGACGATGTTCAGTTCATCGCAGGCAAGGACAGCACGCAGGAAGAATTCTTTCACACGTTCAACGCCCTCGTGGATCAGAACAAACAGATCATCATTTCCGCAGACCGCGCCCCGGGCGAGATCAAGGATCTTGAGGACCGCGTAAAATCGCGCCTGCAATGCGGTCTGGTTGTTGACCTGCATCCGACCGACTACGAACTGCGTCTTGGCATTCTGCAAAACAAGGTGGAAGCGCAGCGCAAGAACTACCCCGGTCTTGAGGTCGAAGCTGGCGTGCTCGAGTTTCTGGCGCATCGCATCACCACCAACGTCCGTGTGCTGGAAGGCGCGTTGACCCGTCTGTTCGCCTTTGCATCGCTTGTCGGCCGCGAGATCAACATGGACCTGACGCAGGATTGTCTGGCCGACGTACTGCGTGCCTCTGAACGCAAAGTCAGCGTCGAAGAGATCCAGCGCAAAGTGTCCGAGCATTACAACATCCGCCTCAGCGATATGGTCGGCCCCAAGCGTCTGCGCAGCTATGCCCGCCCGCGTCAGGTCGCCATGTATCTGTGCAAGAAGATGACCAGCCGCTCGTTGCCCGAAATTGGCCGCCGTTTTGGCGGGCGCGACCACACGACCGTTATGCACGGCGTGAAACGTATCGAAGAGCTCAAGCAGAACGACGGTCAGATCGCCGAAGATCTGGAACTGCTGCGCCGCTCTCTCGAGGCTTAAGAGCACCAGCTTGCACAGAAGACACGCGAGGGCCTTGACGGGCCTTCGTTTCGTGCTGAAAAGTCAACAAAACTCTTGTGAATACATTGGTATCGGGTAGTTTGCCCTCCCGGACTGCCGGAATGGAGATGGCATATGAAATTCAGCATTGAACGCGCCGCGCTGCTTAAGGCCGTATCACAGGCCCAATCCGTGGTAGAGCGCCGCAATACCATCCCAATCCTCGCCAACGTGCTGATCGAGGCCGAAGGCTCTGACGCGTCGTTCCGCGCGACCGATCTGGATATCGAAGTGGTCGACAAGGCCGCGGCGCAGGTCGAACGTGCCGGTGCGACCACGGTTTCCGCGACCACATTGCATGAAATCGTGCGCAAGCTGCCTGATGGCGCGTTGATCAGCCTGACCGCCGACAGCGCCGCGGGGCGTCTGACGGTCGAAGCAGGCCGGTCCAACTTCTCGCTCGCGACACTGCCGCGCGAAGATTTCCCCGTCATGGCGACTTCTGAATACCAGTCGAACTTCAAGGCCCCTGCCCCCGTGCTGCGCCGTCTGTTCGACAAATCCAAATTCGCCATCTCGACCGAAGAAACACGGTACTATCTGAACGGCGTTTACATGCATATTTCGGACAGCGAAGGCAGCAAGGTACTGCGCTGCGTTGCCACCGATGGCCACCGTCTGGCCCGCATCGACGCGCCCATGCCCGAGGGTGCCGCCGAAATGCCCGGCGTGATCGTGCCCCGCAAAACCGTGGGCGAGCTGCGCAAGCTGCTGGACGACGACGATATGGAAATCGCCGTTTCCGTGTCCGAGACCAAAATCCGCTTTGCCACACCAGACATCACGCTGACCTCCAAGGTCATCGACGGGACGTTCCCCGACTACACCCGCGTGATCCCGCAGGGCAACACCCGCAAGATGGAAGTCGACGCCAGCGATTTCGCCCGCGCCGTGGACCGTGTTGCGACCGTAAGCTCCGAACGGTCCCGCGCCGTCAAGCTGCAACTGGACGAAGATCGTCTGGTGCTGTCCGTCAACGCGCCTGACAGCGGTGCCGCCGAGGAAGAACTGGTCGTCGCCTATGCCGACGAACGGCTGGAGATCGGGTTCAACGCGAAATACCTGCTTGAGATCGCAAGCCAGGTGGATCGTGAAAACGCCGTGTTCCTGTTCAACTCCTCCGGTGATCCGACGTTGATGCGCGAAGGCAATGATATGTCTGCGGTCTATGTCGTTATGCCGATGCGTGTGTGACGCTGACAGGCTACGTCGAACACCTTAACGCATTCATACCAGTCGTATGAGCGGGCTTTACCTATCCCAACTGACGCTGTCGCATTTTCGCTCGCATAAACGTGCGGTGATCGATTGCGACGCGCGGCCTGTGTCTATTTTCGGGCCCAATGGCGCGGGAAAAACCAATATTCTGGAAGCCGTGTCTTTGTTGTCCCCCGGCCGCGGCCTGCGCCGGTCAAGCGCGTCGGATATGACGCGCCGACCAGAGGCGCTTGGCTGGAAGATCACCGCACATCTGCACAGTCTGGGCCAGATCCACGAGGTCGAGATCTGGTCAGAGGCGGGGGCCGCACGGCAGGTGCGGATTGACGGCAAGGCGACGGCACAGAACGGATTAGGGCGCATTGCGCGGGTGCTGTGGCTGATCCCGTCGATGGACCGTCTGTGGATCGAAGGCGCCGAAGGTCGCCGCCGTTTCCTTGACCGCATGACGCTCAGCTTTCTGCCTGACCATGCAGATCAGTCGCTTGCCTATGAAAAGGCCATGCGCGAACGCAACCGCCTGCTGAAGGATATGGTGCGCGAACCGTCGTGGTATGTCGCGCTGGAACAGCAAATGGCCGAGGCCGGAAGCGCGATCCACGCCAACCGTGTTGCCGCCTTGCAAGCCATCACCGAGGCGCAGGCACAGGCCGAGACCGCCTTTCCCACCGCGACGCTTGATCTGATCTGCGACATGCCCACCACCGCCGAGGGGTTGCGTCAGGCGCTCGCCGACAACCGGATGCGGGATCTGTCAGCGGGACGGACCCTGATCGGACCGCATCGCGCCGATCTTGAAGGGGTCTATGCCGCCAAGGACGTGCCCGCGCGTGATTGTTCAACCGGAGAGCAGAAAGCCCTGCTGGTGTCGCTGATCCTTGCCAATGCCCGCGCATTGGCCGCTGATTTCGGCGCGCCGCCCCTGCTGCTGCTCGACGAGGTCGCCGCCCATCTGGACGCCGACCGTCGCGCGGCGCTCTATGACGAACTGTGCGCCCTTGGTGCCCAAGCCTGGATGACCGGCACCGGAGAAGAGCTGTTCGACACGCTCGGCCCCCGCGCCCAACGGCTTGAGGTGACAGAGACCCTCGGCCTTTCAACTGCAAGGATGCTTCCATGACCATCGCCCTGCCCGATCTGCTGCTGTACTGCGGCGCGCTTGTGATCCTGTTTCTGACCCCGGGCCCTGTCTGGCTTGCCATTATGGCACGCGCGCTGTCGGGCGGGTTTGGCGCGGCATGGCCGCTCGCCCTTGGGGTGGCGATCGGTGATATGCTCTGGCCGCTGGTGGCGGTGCTTGGCATCAGCTGGATCTTGTCGGTGTTTGATATGTTCATGCTTGGCATGCGCTGGATCGCCTGTGCCGTGTTCCTGATCATGGGCGTGTTGCTGATCCGCCATGCCGACGCCAAGATCGACCGCGACAACCGTCTGACCCGCCCCGGCGCGTGGGCCGGCTTCGGTGCCGGGTTGCTGGCCATTCTGGGCAACCCAAAGGCCGTTCTGTTCTATATCGGTGTGCTGCCGGGCTTCTTTGATCTGCGCCATGTCACCGCATTGGACGTCGGCGCGATCATCGCCGCATCCGTCGCGATCCCGCTGTTCGGGAACCTTGCGATCGCCGCTTTAGTGGGCAAATTGCGCGGCCTGATGACCGACCCGGCGACCCTGAAACGCATCAACATCGTGGCCGGTGCGCTGCTGATCTGCGTAGGTTTGCTCATCCCCTTCGTCTAACGCAAAATCTTGTGTCAGGCGCGTGACAATCGTGGCGGAAAACACTATAAATTGGGTAACAAAAGAAGGTTTCCCAATATGTCCGACACCGATCAGCTCCCCGAGGAATATGGCGCAGATTCCATTAAGGTTCTCAAAGGCTTAGAAGCGGTTCGCAAACGTCCGGGCATGTATATCGGTGACACCGATGACGGGTCGGGTCTGCACCATATGGTCTATGAGGTCGTGGACAACGGCATTGACGAGGCGCTGGCCGGTCATGCGGATGCGGTGAACGTTACAATTCACGACGACAGCTCTGTTTCGGTCAGTGACAACGGGCGCGGTATTCCCGTCGGCATCCACCAGGAAGAAGGCGTTTCCGCCGCAGAGGTCATCATGACCCAGTTGCACGCGGGCGGTAAGTTCGACAGCAACTCGTACAAGGTGTCCGGCGGTCTGCACGGCGTGGGCGTTTCGGTTGTGAACGCGCTGTCCGATTGGCTGGAACTGCGCATCTGGCGCGAAGGCAAGGAACACGTCGCGCGCTTTGAAGGCGGTTTCACCACCAAACACCTAGAGGTCGTGGGCCCCACCGAACGCACCGGCACCGAAGTCCGGTTCATGGCCTCGACCGAGACATTTTCGAACCTCGACTATAGCTTCGAGACGCTGGAAAAACGTCTGCGCGAACTGGCGTTCCTGAACTCCGGCGTGCGCATCATCCTGACTGATGAACGCCCTGCCGAACCTCTACGGACCGAGCTTTTCTATGAAGGCGGCGTGAAGGAATTCGTAAAATACCTCGACCGGTCGAAAACCTCTGTCATGCCCGAACCGATTTTCATTTCGGGCGAGAAAGACGATATCGGCGTCGAAGTCGCGATGTGGTGGAACGACAGCTACCATGAAAACGTGCTGCCCTTTACCAACAACATCCCGCAGCGTGACGGCGGCACCCACACCGCGGGCTTCCGCGGGGCGCTGACGCGGACGATCAACAACTACGCGCAGTCCTCAGGTATCGCGAAGAAGGAAAAAGTATCCTTCACCGGGGATGACGCCCGCGAGGGCCTGACCTGCGTGCTGTCGGTCAAGGTGCCGGACCCCAAGTTCAGCTCGCAGACCAAGGACAAGCTTGTCAGCTCCGAAGTGCGCCCCGCCGTTGAAGGCCTGGTGAACGAAAAGCTGGCCGAATGGTTTGAAGAAAACCCGCAGATTGCCAAGATCGTCGTCGGCAAGATCATCGAAGCCGCCCACGCCCGCGAAGCAGCGCGCAAGGCCCGCGACCTGACCCGCCGCAAGACCGCGATGGATGTGAACTTCCTTGCGGGCAAGCTCAAGGATTGCTCTGAAAAAGACCCGTCCAAAACCGAAGTCTTTCTGGTGGAGGGTGACTCCGCCGGTGGCTCTGCGCAAACGGGCCGTGACCGCCAGACACAGGCGATCTTGCCCCTGAAAGGTAAGATCCTGAACGTCGAACGCGCCCGGTTTGACCGGATGCTGGGCAGTCAGGAAATCGGTAACCTTGTTATGGCGCTCGGCACCGGGATTGGCCGCGATGAATTCAACATCGATAAACTGCGCTACCACAAGATTGTCATCATGACCGATGCGGACGTTGACGGCGCGCACATCCGTACGCTGTTGCTCACGTTCTTCTACCGTCAGATGCCGCAGCTGATCGAGAACGGCCACCTCTATATCGCGCAGCCGCCCTTGTACAAAGTGTCGCGTGGCAAGTCCGAGGTCTACCTCAAGGATCAGGCCGCGATGGAGGACTACCTGATCCAGCAAGGCATTGAAGGCGCTATGCTAAAACAGGGCAATGGCGAGGAAATCACCGGTCAGGATCTGGCCCGCGTCGTCGATCTGGCCCGCCAGATGCGTCGTGTTCTCGAAGCTTTCCCGACCCATTACCCCCGCCATATTCTGGAACAGGCCGCCATCGCCGGTGCCTTTGTGCCGGGCGCGGTCGATGCTGACCTGCAAGGCGTGGCCGACAAGGTCGCAGAGCGTCTGAACCTGATCGCATTGGAATGGGAACGTGGCTGGCAAGGCCGCATCACCCAAGACCACGGCGTCCGCCTCGCCCGCATCCTGCGCGGCGTGGAAGAGGTGCGTACCCTCGACGGTCGCATGCTGCGGTCGGGCGAGGCCAAACGCTCGGGCGGGTTCACAGAGCATCTGCAAGACGTCTACGGCACGCCCGCCAAACTGGTGCGCAAAGACCGTAGCCAGCTAATCCACGGCCCCATGGACCTGCTTGAAGCGATCCTTGCCGAAGGTGAAAAAGGCCTGTCCCTGCAACGCTACAAAGGTCTGGGCGAAATGAACCCCGATCAGCTGTGGGAAACCACGCTTGACCCCGACGCCCGCACCCTGTTGCAGGTTAAGGTCGCGGATATGGCCGAAGCAGACGACCTGTTCACCAAGCTGATGGGTGACGTCGTAGAACCCCGCCGCGAATTCATCCAGCAAAACGCGCTCAGCGTCGAGAACCTGGATTTTTAGGCGTTTGTAGGGAAGCACATAAAATTGCGTGGCGCGCATAAGTTTGCGCGTCGCGGATGATGCCAAGCAATATGAAATCATTTTAATTCAATAACTTATTTGATTTATCCAAATACGGAGGGCTTATAGGATCGCGCCAGGCTTGCCGCCTCCCCCTTCAAATCCGAGTGAACATTCCAATTAGCCTTCAATCACTCTATGCCCATTGCCCATGACATTGGACTGGCCCCTTACCCCCGCCCCAATCAGCTCCGCGTTTTATGTTTACAACTACATTCGCTTAGGGCAGGCGGCCGCTTACGGCCCTAAACTGCCATTCGTTGGACTGATCATTGCTAGGCCGTTGATTCCTCAAACCAGCCATCGGTGGCATCGTGCAGCATAATTTGGCAGGATGAGGTCAGCAGTGCGGGCAAACGTTGCTTTGCAAGACGGTCACTATGGCCCTTGGCAGAACTTAGCTGCAAGCCCCCTGCACGGACTGAACCAATAGCCATGTGACCTGCGACGGTCGAGCCTTACGCTTGGCCAGCAGCATCCGCACGTTGAGTGCTTCGGTCGCTTAGCTAAAACCTTAAACATACAAAAGCAGGAAAAGTTGCTACACCGATATTGATAATGAATATTCATTACCTTAATTGACCATAGCCTGCGGTGAGGATGATAAATGCCAAGACTGAGCAAATCAGAAACCAGAGAAAAACTCCGCGACGCTTTGGTCGCCGAAGTTGTGGAAAACGGGATTTCCTCGTTAAACGTAGCAGGGATCGTTGCGCGGGCAAAGGTCTCGGCAGGCACGGTCTACGTCCATTTTGAAAACAAGGATGACATGCTCCGGAAGGTGTACATGGAGCTTAAGGCAGACTTTCACCACACCGTCACCAAACACCAGGTCGAGACCGACAGCGCGCAACTTGTCCGAAATATGTGGTTTGCGATGTTCGACTTTGTGCGTATCCGCCCGCAGGACTTCTTGTTTCTCGATTATGTGAGTGCTGCAAAGATACTCTCACCAGAGCAACAAGCCATCACAGACAAATATGCTGCTGATATTGCGGCACTCCTAAAACGTGGGGTGGATGACGGCACTTTGGCCGATCTTGATACCAGTCTGCTTTCACTTTTGTTGGTGGCTCCCGCCATGCAGCTCGCACGCAGTGCCGTCCTTTCAGGTCAGAAAATCCCCGAAACACTGATCGAACAGACCTTTGAGCGGGTCTGGCTTTCGATCGCAAAATAGTAATCAAAAGGATCAAACCATGCCGAAAGTTATACTCATCACAGGCACATCCACTGGCCTTGGCGTGGCCACTGCAGTTCAGGCTGCACAGGCCGGACACACCGTGTATGCCACCATGCGCAACACACAAAAACGCGGCACTCTTGATGCGGCTGCACAGGTTGCGGGGGTATCGCTGAACGTGCTGCAACTTGACGTGCAGGATACGGGCTCTGTCAACGCAGCAGTCGATACTGTTATTACCGAACAGGGCCGCATTGATGTGCTGATCAACAACGCTGGCATGGGGTATGTGCGCAGCCTTGAGCAGGCCGAAGAATCTGATATCCAAAAAATCCTCGACATCAACTACACAGGCGTCACGCGCTGCATTAAAGCGGTCATGCCACACATGCGCAAAGCCCGCGCCGGCCATGTGATCAACATCAGTTCTGTCGGTGGCTTGGTTGGTCAGCCGTTCAACGAAATCTACTGCGGCGCGAAATTTGCTGTCGAAGGCCTGACAGAGGCAATGGCCAGCTACATCACCCCAGCGTTCGGCATCCACTTCACCGCCGTTGAGCCAGGCGGCATAGCTTCTGAGTTCGCCAATACGGTGTTGGAGCAAGTCGAACAGACGGGTGGCATGTTGGAGGACGAATACCTGCCGATCCTTCAAAAATATATTACGGGTTCTCAAAACCGCCAAGAGACGGGTATCTACCAGACCGCGGATGAGGTCGCTGCGATTGTCATGAAGGTAATGGGTTCAGAACAGCCTCCTGTCCGCACGCGGACTTCTGAATGGTCCGAAGACTTCAGCAAACTCAAGACCGGCCTTGATCCGGATGGATTAAGGCAGCAATCGCTGGTCGCCGAACAGTTCCTGAAATAGTCTAGGCGTTCGGGGCCTCTGACTTTTCTGGTTCATAATAAAAACAAACGTCGCTATGAAATTTGGCGACGTTTGCGATGCATATCTGCCTTTTCTACGCTTCGCAGAATCGGCCCAAGTCGGCCTTCTCCGGACATCGGTGCCACCTTACCTTGCCCCAACGCGGCTTCACCAAACCGGTAATTCGTCAAATGGTGCAGAGCATTTGACCAGCTGTGGTGGCCTCAGCAGGTTTTCTGTCAAAAACGCCTGACAATATGTCAACTCAAACATGATGTCAGGATACCAGACAACACACCACCCACTCTGAGGAGTTCGACCTCGTGTCGCGTTTCCACGGCGGCGCGACACACAATACTCTGCACAGATCCATTTGGTCGGTAACGTCGAACTGGTACCTCTTTCTGGACACCTATTCTTGCAAATGACGCATCAATTTCCAAAGTGTCTAACGCTGACAAGCCAGCAGATTGCGGGTCAAAATCGTCAATAATTTGTACAGGCAAGATTCCCATACCGATCAGATTAGTACGGTGGATACGCTCAAAACTGCGTGCGATAACAGCTCTGACACCCAGAAGCGCAACCCCGTTTTGGCCGCCCAATCCCGACTTGATCCCATACCATACCGCTCTCCTGCGAGCAGCACTGCGTTGTCCCCGCGCTGCGCCATTGCTTCCGCAGCCTTGAACTGAATAGCCCCTAGATTTGTAGACGCTTTCTTCCCTAACTTTGAGGCAAGGAGGCCGTTATGGGGAAGCCAAATTTCAGTGAAGATTTCAAGCGCGATGCCGTCCATCAGATAACAGTGCGGGGGTATGCC